>CDYU01013851.1_pt1 | contig 125655 bp, 95 predicted proteins | sample 480701 | NCBI WGS metagenome assembly CDYU01 (sample SAMEA3182105, study PRJEB8094) | gut metagenome | biome: human; feature: gut; material: Stool; isolation source: human stools | place: Canada | collected 2013-02-26 | reverse complement strand
GTTTTGACCGTCAGTATCCATTGATTGTCGCCTGATTTTAAAAAGAATCAAAATGTGATTCTTTTTAAAGTGCAAGGTTTTTGCGCAAAATTGCGCAAAAACCTTGCACCTGAACAATTCAAAAGTTTACACCAACATGCTCGGGTTAAGGTACTTTTGAATTGTTCAGCAGGCATTATATAAACGGAAAATGCTATCTTGACCGTAAAGCTCGTTTCGCATATAAAATCCCGTGTAAGCTTCTTTAAAACCGAAGCCCGCACGGGATTTTTTGTACTTTTATATTTTTATTATTATCGGCATTATTCCGTTTTCTTCAATATCTATAACGGCGTAGCTTTTGCTGCCGTCGCGCGGCTCTGCGCAGGAGCCGGGATTCACAACATACATTCCGTCCTCATATAATACCTTTGAAGCATGGGTGTGCCCGTAAAGCGCAATATCACAGCCTGCGGCGAGAGCGGCGGAAATAAGTCTTTCCGTCCCGTATTTAACACCCAAGGTATGCCCGTGGGTAAAAAATATCCCGTGCCCTGCTATATTCGCTATGTCGGAGGATGGATATGAAGAAAAAAATCGCAGTTTCCGCTCACAATATGAAAGGTCTTATCGGGATAGAGCCTTATAAGATCCTCGATATCTCCCGTCACATCCCCCAAAAAGAAAATATGGCGGGCGCTTTGCTGCGCGTCAAGGATTTTTTTTATATTCCCGCTTCTTCTGTGCGAGTCCGAAATAACGACAATTCTCATTACAACACCTATTCTACAAAATTGTTTTTTTACATAATATATTAAAGGGGGTTTGAGTTATGAACTACAACGATATAAACAGGCAAAGGCTTATCGACGCGCTGCTTTCCTCGTCCGGCGGAAAATTGAGCCGCGATACTATAAACCGCGCCGCCGACAGCAAGGACGCTTCGTCGCTTATAAACAGCCTATCGCCCGAGGACAGGGAAAGGCTGAATAAAGTTATGTCCGATAAGGAGAGCATGGAAAGGCTGCTTAAAAGCCCGCAGGCGCAGCTGATATTAAAATCGGTATTAAAGGACGGAAAAAACGATGGACGAACTGGGCGATAAGCTCTCGGCGATACTGAACGACCCCGACAGCATGGAGCGGGTCAGGCAAATGGCGCAGAGCATTTTGGGAGGAGAGGATGACGGTGCGGCTCCGCAGAATACGGCTGAGCCCGCCGCTCCTGCCTATGACGATATAAATATAAAACAGATAGTCTCTCTTTTTTCAAAAATGAAAAATACGGCGGATGATTCTCGCGTTCAGCTGATTTACGCTTTGCGCCCGCATTTAAGCGCGGAAAGACAGGCAAGGGCGGATACCGCAATAAGACTGCTTAAATTACTTGATATGCTGCCGTTTATAAAGGAAAGCGGAATTTTGAAGGGGATTTTATGAGTGACAACGATTTTATGCGCCGCCGGCAGGATGCCGTTGAAAGAATGCGTGAAATGAGCCGCAAAGCAGCCGAAAGCTCTGCGCAGCCCATGCCGCCGATGCCGCCCTTTGTAAGGCTGCAAAACAGGGAAAACCAGGTGCAAAGCCAAGGCTCCGCCGCTTCACAGCAATCCGTGCAAACCGGCCCGCAGGCACCTCCTGCATCGAACGAAGATTCTCTGTCCCATACCCGTAAAGGCGGGCTTTCGTCGCTGCCCTTTTTGGATATGCTGAATATAGACGGCGATCTTCCGCTGATCATAGGTCTGCTGCTCATTCTTTTCAGCGAAAAGGCAGATAAAAAACTGCTTTTTGCACTGATTTATATTCTTTTGTAACACTTGAATTATCGGTAATTTTCGGAATATTTTCTTGCAAATTTTGCATTATGTTAACTTGGACAACCTTAAAAGTTCTTCTACTTATCCACCATGATATCCACAGTTACGCACCGTTTCAAACGGAAAATTAAGCTTTGCAGGACTTTTTCGGTGGATAAGTGTGTTTATAAGTGGGATAAATGTTTATTCATAATAAAATGAATAAAAGATTATGTAAAGCATTCGTCAAAATTCGACCTATACATTTTCACTTTCTTTTCATGGCGCGCAGTATCTTTTTATCCTCATCCGATATTCGGCGTGATTCCAGCATTTTTTGAATCGATTTGTTATAAGTCCAATCGTCAAATCCGCAGTCTTCAAGAAAACGGTAGGTTTTATCGCGGTATTTTGCCATAGCCGTGGCGGTGCACCAGGCAGCCGCCATTTTATAGTAATAGTCATCATTATGCGCAGAGCGCAAAGCCGCGAACACACGGTCGATATATTCATCATTCAAATAATGCGACATCATGGTAACAACCGCTATACGCATATAATAGGTCCTGCCAGAGGCAAGATAATCCGTGAGCCGATCCCAAACCTGCTCTGGATACCGTCGGCATTGTTTAAAGGACTGGCACAGTATATCGCAGGTCGACCAGTTATCGACATGATAAGCTGCATTATCAAAGTATTTTATAAGGGCGTTTATATCCGCCCTTGTTTTACCGAGTACATAAGCGTATAAAAAGCACATTTCCATGCTTGAAAAATCGCATTCGCGAAGAAATTCATCGCCCCTGCCCCTCTTGACGATTTCCGCCGCCGCAGCCCTTAAGGCAGGCAAGCGCACGCCGAGAAGCGGAAGAGAGGCTTCGGGAATAAGCTTCTTTGAAAAATCGCGATAATCCGCCTCCGCCATCGCATTCAGCTCATTTTTTATATCATCGATCATTTTTTCACTTCCCGAAATTCAAAAAAGGCTGTTTTTAAGCAGCCTTTTAATTATTCCAATATATAGATCTCAACATTGCGAACGCCAAAGGATATGCAGGCGCTGCGGGTGGACATAAACAGATCAACCCCTGTCGGGTGGTTGCTTACAAATCCGCCGGTATCGGCTGCTATGGCATAGCCGTAAATAAAGCTGCCGTCCGCCGTTCTTATATACATTTTTGTGCCGTAGGGTATTACCTTCGGATTTACCGCTATATAGCCCGGCTGCGGAGCAACGCCTGTAGCGCAGTTATGACCGGTATAGGTATACGCAGTAGCGCGTGATACCATTTTGGACTTATAATTAAGCGGTACGCCGTTTTTATCAAATTCTATATTAAGAGTCGGGGTGAGGGTCGAAACGCCCTTGAAGGACGAATTATCGGCCGCAGCGGTGCTTTTCGCCGCCGCTTTCCTTGTGCCGATGATTTTTCTGCCGTTTACGGCGCTTTTAACCACTTCTTCACCGGTCACGGTGCGTCCGGAGGATACGCCGTTCACTATTTTTTCGGTATAGCTTATGCGCTTTTCGCCGTCGGTACCCGCCTCTACCGTTTCGCTGCCGGAAGTCTTGTCCGCAGAATAAACGGTTTCGAGAGTATGAGGTATGACCTCGGTATAGCTGCCGTCAACATATTCAATATCCGTGTAATCAATATAAGCCGTGTCGGTAATCTCGGCATCCGCCGCAGGCTCAATAAAATCGTCTTCGTCGGGAGCAAAACCCGCCGCAATAAGTGCTTCATGAACAGTGCCGCCGGTAAACTCGATTTCAAGCGTGTTTTCCCCCGCCGTTATAAATACAGGGAACGAATAAGCAATCTCAACCGTGGTAAGATGATTTTCCACCTTGGTGTTCATTATTTTATAATGCTCGGATTTCAGTTTGAGACCGGAAAGAATATTTGCAACATTCGCACTCACAGAACGCACTGTGTAGGTTTTTTCGCCGTCGAACACCTTTACGGTATTGAGTGAAAATCCAAGTAAAGTAACAACCGCTATGGTGACGGCGGTCATAGCCGCTATGCACCTTACACGGGTTCGCTTTATGAACTCCGCGTCAGACAGACGGTACTTTATTTTTTCTAACATCAAATGACTCCTTTGAAACAAATCTCGCAAGCCGAGGCATATTATAAGCCTTTGTGCTGACAATGTCAAAGTCGCAAAAAGCAGTGTTTTTGTTTAAAATGACGGTTAAAAAGTGGTTACAAAAAGGTTACAAGGCTGTAACTTTTTGTGCCGGGACTGTAAATCTCCATTTTTTGACATTTAACTTGTGCAATCCTACAAAATTGCATAAAGTGGCGGGTCATATAGCCTGTACGATTCTATTTTACACCAAAAGTGGGGGATTTATTCATTAATTCCTTAAAAAACCACAATATAAAGAAAAAACAAGAAAATTTAAATTTTTGTTAATTCGTCTTTGGGGAATTGATTTTTCGGTCGAATAATGTTATAATATTCAAAAACTAAAAGGAGGTTGTTTAAATGAAATGTGCATGGGGAAAGCTCGGATTGTTTGCCGGAGGACTTCTTTTCGGAACGGCCGGCCTTAAAATTTTGAGCAGTAAAGAAGCTAAAAAAGCCTATACATATACCACCGCAGCGGCACTGCGTGCCAAGGAAGAGGTTATGACTGTTGTAACCGCCGTTAAAGAAAATGCGGGCGATATTCTTGCCGACGCCAAGGTTCTCAATGAAAACCGCGCTGCCGAAAAGGAAGCGGAGGTTATTGAGGATACCGCAGCGGAAGAAACCGAAGAATAAGCTTCAGCCGAGAGCAGTTCTCTCGTTCGGTCTCGTATATACTTCTCGGCTCCCTTCATCCGAAGGGAGCCTGATTTTTATTTGGAGATGCTGATTTATGAAATGCTTGGTACTGCACGAATCGCAGGGCAGACTGCGCGTGCATTTATGTATAAACAGAATGTCCCTTCATTCCGCGGACATTCTTGAATATTATCTACGCGGGGTTGCGGGCGTTACCGGCGTTGCGGTTTATGACCGCACCTGTGACGCCGTGGTTGCATATAACGGCTCGCGCTCGGATATTATAAAGGCGTTTGCCGCCTTTTCCTTTGAAAAAGCCGAAGCGGTCGTAGCGCTGCCGGAGCAGACCGGCAGAAGCCTTAACCGCGAGTTTGAAGATAAGCTTGTGTTCACATTTATAAGGCGCTTTTTCTCAAAGCTTTTCCTGCCGCTGCCGCTGCGCTCTGCCATTGCGGTCTATCATTCCCTACATTATATAAAGACGGGGCTGAGATCCTTCCTGGAGGGCAGGCTTTCGGTGTCGGTGCTTGACGCAACCGCAGTTACGGTTTCGCTTTTGCGGCGTGATTTTGATACCGCCTCATCCGTTATGTTTATGTTAAGGCTCGGCGAGCTGCTTGAGGAATGGACGCATAAAAAGTCCGTTTCAGACCTTGCGGGCGCCATGTCTCTTAATGTCGAAAAGGTTTGGCTTAAAACCGACGAGCAGGAGATTTTGGTTTCGATAAACGATATTTCGGAGGGCGATAAAATAATCGTCCGCACGGGAAACCTTATCCCGCTTGACGGCAAGGTGGTCTCGGGCGACGCCATGGTCAACCAGGCTTCAATGACGGGCGAATCGCTGCCTGTTAAAAAAAGTGCGGGCAGCTATGCATACGCCGGAACGGTTGTTGAAGAGGGCGAATGCGTGATTGCCGTTGAAAAGGCGGCGGGCGGCGGACGGTACGACCGCATAGTCCGAATGATCGAGGAATCCGAAAAGCTCAAATCCACCGCAGAAGACAAGGCTTCGCATTTAGCGGACAGATTAGTCCCCTACACCCTCGGCGGCACGGCGCTTACATATTTATTGACGCGCAACGCGGTAAAAGCGCTTTCGGTGCTTATGGTAGATTTTTCCTGCGCTTTAAAGCTTTCAATGCCAATTGCCGTAATATCAGCGATGCGAGAAAGCGCAAAATACAATGCTTCGGTAAAGGGCGGTCGCTTTTTGGAGGCGGTTGCAAAGGCGGATATCGTTGTTTTCGATAAAACAGGTACGCTGACCCTTGCGACTCCCCGTGTGGCGAAAATTGTAACCTTCGGCGGCAGAGCCGAAAACGATATGCTGCGTCTTGCCGCCTGCCTTGAGGAGCATTACCCACATTCGCTTGCAAACGCCGTTGTGGAGGAGGCTGCAAGGCGCGGGCTTAACCATGAGGAATACCATTCAAGCGTCGAATATGTTGTGGCTCACGGCATTTCAAGCACGGTTGAGGGCAGAAATGTGGTTATAGGCAGCTATCATTTTGTATTTGAGGACGAGGGCTGCACCGTGCCCGATGACGAAAAGGATAAATTCGATAATATTTCCGATGAGTATTCTCATCTTTATCTTGCCGTTTCGGGCGTTTTAAGGGCGGTAATATGCATTTCCGACCCGCTGCGTCCCGAAGCTCCCTCCGCGGTTGCCGCACTGCATAAGGCGGGTATTAAAAAGGTCGTCATGATGACGGGTGACAACGAAAAAACCGCCGCCGCTGTCGCACGCGCCGTGGGTGTGGACGAATACCGCGCAGAGGTGCTGCCCGAGGATAAGGCGGAATTCATACGCCGTGAGAAGGCGGCGGGACATACCGTTATTATGATAGGCGACGGTGTAAACGATACTCCCGCACTGTCGGAAGCGGATGTGGGAATAGCGATAAATACCGGCGCTGCAATCGCAAAGGAAATTTCGGATATAACCGTTTCCTCGGAGGATTTGTTTAAGCTTGTGACCTTAAGGGAAATTTCTTCGGCGCTTATGGAGCGCATAAACAGAAACTACCGCTTTATAGTCAGCTTTAATTTCTTACTTATCGTCTGCGGCGTTACGGGTGTAATTCAGCCGACGACCTCCGCACTGCTTCACAATATGTCGACCCTCGGCATAAGCATAAAAAGCATGACAGACCTGCTGCCGGAAGAAAAAGAATAATTCATAATTCGGAATGTGTAATGCGTAATTCGGAATTGTAAAATTTGCACCCCTGCTGTTATCCTTTGTGATAGCGGCGGGGTGCTTTTATATTTGCCAACCTGTTGTAATAATATTTAAACTATAATTAAAAATATTAAATATAGTATTGACATTTATAACTTCTTGTGATATATTATAATTGTAGGATAGATAAGCGGGGTGAAATCATGAGAAATAGAGGCGGGTGTTTATGGTGCTTGGCTTGGTATCTGCCTTACTGTATTTTACATTCAATAAATAAAGTTTTATCAAAAAAGTAATTTTAGGGGGTAAATATGAATAAAGATGATAACCGTTTAAGGTTGACCGAGTGCCCTGTTTGTCACGGACATTTAAAAATTACTACCGTTAAATGTGAGGACTGCGGGCTTGAATTGAAAAATGATTTCGATTTGAGTATTTTCGATCGGCTGAATAATGATGATTATGAATTTTTAATCGCATTTTTAAAAAATAAAGGAAATTTGAAATCCTTACAGGCAGAAATGGGAATTTCTTATCCTTTTGCGAAAAAGAAACTGGATAATCTTTTATATAATCTAAAATTAGAAAGCAATATAACAGATGAAGGGGAAATAGATATGAATAACATAGCGACAGATTACAACAGCACTCGCGCATCTGAAATACTCAGATGCAAGCTTATAGAAAACGGCGGAACGGCAAAATTCAATACATTTGAGGGCAAAACCCATTATATAAAGCTTTGTGCCGACGGTGTAAGGTTTACCTGTGATGCATTGCCAACTGCCGCTGATTTTACACTTGGTATTTTCGATGTGGTGGTAGACTTTTTAATATCGCAAGGCGGAAGAGCCCGCAAGGGAAATGCGCAGGGTTACAGAATAGGTGACCCGAATTGCGATTCAAGCACCGTTGCCGGAACAATCGGGAAACAATACTTTCATAAAACAGATGGTGAAACCTGCCTGAATCCGGTATTTATAATCTCCGCTATTTTGGATTGGGCGGGTATAGCCGATAACCGCCGAGGGTTTCTTGAACTTACGCATGAATTCAAGGCTAAAATTTATTTATAAAATAAAACCTACTCAGCCGTCAAATGAAGTGAACCCCAAGGATTAAACAAAATAAATATTAAATTAGATGTGAATGAGTTCAGTATTGTACTCATTCCTTTTAGTTTTAATGAAATTCTTTCATTGTTGTATCTAATTGCGCTTGTCCGCCTTTCTTTGTCCAGCTTGCACGACATGCTTTGCCCTGTCTTTCTTTCATAAGACCTTCGGCTCCTTCTTCTAAATATATGCGTTCCCACTGTTGCAATTGCTTCCGATAATTTTATTCTCGCCCTCTGCTTATATCCCAATACCTTCGTGCGGTTTCATTGTAACTTAAATGGTGTTCTCTCATCCATTATAACACCTATTCTAATTTCTGCACTATATGCTTTATTTTTTCTTCCTGTTTTATCCATAAAAATATGCACCTCCAAAAGTGTCTGACTTTTGGGGTGCATATCAATTCGGTATGCTTGTAGGCTTACGAGTGCTTTTTACGCCGCTTTATAAGGCAGAACAGCACAACCGCGCCGCACACGAGAACAAAGCCCGCAACCGAGAGCACTATCGGCAGCACGATGTTTGTTTGAGCCGCCGCAGGCTTCTTCTTTTTCTTTTTAATAACCTTTGTTATTGTAACGGTCTCCTCTTCTCCGTCGCCGCCGTCGGTGTTTTTGATTTCCTCGCCGCGGCTTTCGTTCGGCACCTCAATCGGAACATCAACATATTCGGTAACCGTTTCATCCTCATAGCGGGTTATGCTCGGCACGAATTTATTATCGTATTTATATTCCTTCCCTGTCCAACCGCCGCGGTTCATATCGGTCTTATAATTCTCGATAAACGGTATTATCCTTGAAATATCAACGCCGACCCTTTCGCCGCTCTTCATAATTGCGGTCACCCTTGCGGTAAGCGAGCCCGCGCCGTCCTTTGACGGATCGGTAACCGAAAGCTCCGTTACCTCAACCTTGCTTACAAACTCATCGGAAAGCGCAGAAGCGAAATATTTCTCTATATCCTCCGCCTTTATATCCGAATAAACCGGAACTCTTTCGGAATAAAGCATCATATTGACCTTCAGCTCGTTTTCGGAGAGTCCAAGTGTTGAATACGAGTATTTATTTGCATCCGAAGCGTAGCCGCTGTTTATAAGCTTTTCGGTTGACGAGCCGGGCAGGTAATTAACCTTTACCTGTATCCAGCTGAGGTCTGAATTCCAGAAATCATGCCTTTCGGCATATTCCGCATTTTTGCTTAATACGGTAATCGTTCGCGGAATATAAACGCCGGGGCTTGTTGCTATTTTCTTTTGAAGAATCGGGTCAAGCTCATCGCAAAGCTCCTGTGAAATGGCGTTGCCCTGCGTTCTGACGCCCTCAACAAGATATTTAAGGGTCTTAAGCGGCCACGCAAACGCCTCGTTTGCAATGCTTTCAACGCCCGCGGGTATAACTATATCGCGCAAAGCGGACAAATGGAAGCTGCCCTTATCTATAGTCTTCAAAGCGTTCGGAAGATGCAGATCGGTAAGCAGCAGGGTTTCAAAAAGCGCTTCCTCGTTAAGATTTTCAAGATTTTCCGAAAGCCGCAGATTTTTAAGCTTATAGCACTTCCAGAACGAATGCTTGCCCTCCGCCTTCACGACATTATCACCCATGATAATTACTTCTATATTGCTGCTGAACGGAACGCCGAACTGGTCGGGCAGAACCTTTAAGGAATCGGGAAGAATTATGCAGCGAACCTTTGTAAGGTCGGTATCGAGCCACCATGACTGATCGAGATACTCGACGCCCTCGGGAATTATAATCTTTTCCGCAGTGCCGTAATAATCGAGCAGCACCGTGCCGTCGGAGGAAAGCAGGAAGAACTCTCCCTCTGCGCCGGTATCGCCGCGCAGTCCGTCCGTGCCGTCCACGGTTTCGGGATAGAAGGTATCCGCCTTTGCCACAGTCTCAAAGCTGTAGCTGTAAATTTCGGGCTTGATTACGCCGTATATAGAAATATCCTTTGTATCGACCGCAGAGGTAAGCCTTATATCCGCGGTAACATAGCCGTTATAGCCCTCAAACATTACCCCGTCGGTATCCTCGCAGCCGGGAACAGCCCTCAGCTTATACCAGTTGCTCACGGCAGCCTTATATCCTGTATCGGCAAGCTTCTTTTCAAGATAAAGAGAAAACTCCGCCGCGCTGCCGTTATTTGTGAACGGATAGTCCTTTATAAGCGCCTGAACGACCTCGGTGTTTATTTCCTTCGGATATCTGCCGTTCAGCATGTATTTATCATGCTGCGTCTTTAAAAGCTCGGCCGTTTCGTTATCCAGCGCGGTATATTCATCCTCAAGACTGTTCGAGGTCTGGGTCTTTATAAATTCCTCGATGCTGTTGCCCTTTAAAGCGTATATATATGTATACCAAAGATAATCCGGGCCGTTATCCATATCGCAGGAATACCAGAGCCAGCTTGATTTGACCGTCGGGTTTTTGCCGAGGTAGAAAAAGCTTCTGTTTGAAAGATTTGTGCCCACATCGGCAATAAGATCCTCGCGGACATCCTCTTTAACCTGCTCGTTTATGTTTTCATTAAGTGAAGTAACATATTTTTTATGAGTGTCGTAGCCGTCGCCCGTAAAATCATCCGCCGTGATGATAAGATCCCTTGCGGCACTGCCGTAAAACGCGCGGTCGGCAACACTTTTGACCGCCGCGGGCAGATAAAGCATTGTGAGCGCCTGTGTGCCGGCAAAGCAGTATTTGGGAATGGCGGTGAATTTTTCCGAAAGACGGACATACCTGAGCGAGGTGCAGCCGCTGAAGGCGCGCTCGCCTATTTCGGTGCAGCCGTCGGGTATGTAAACCGCCATAAGATTCGTAAAGCCGTTCATCGTCCACGGCATTATTTTTTTCATGGTTGACGGATAAACGATTATTTTAACCTTTGTTTTATCACCCTTGTACCACTCGCCGAGGGTCTTGCTGTTTACCTCTTCAACGCCCTCGGGAATTATAAGCTTATCGGCAGAGCCGTTATAGTAATTAAGATACTTGCCCGCGCCTATATTCCAAACCGAGCTGTCCTCCCCGGCAGATGACTTCGTGTAGGTTAGGGTCTTCATTTCGGCGGATAAAACCTCGGTGAATTTTACCGTTCCTACTGTTTTCTCGTCCTTTGTGACCTCGGCGCTTATGTTCACATAGCCGTCGCGCGCAACCGTGATGACTCCGTCCTTATCGCAGCTTCCGTCAACCGGGCGCAGCACCGTGGCGTTAAGCTTTACCTTATAGCCTACCGCCTTTTCATCGGCGAAGCTGTCGGCGTTTACCGCAAACGCGGTGTCATAGATCCGAAGAAGTCCCTCGCGGGAGGTTTTGTCGCCGTATTTTTTAATATACGCCCTGTAAAGCTCCTCAAGGTGCGAAAGCGCCTCTTCATCGCTTATTTTTCTGATTCCTCTGTATTGCTCGCTTAAAAGCGTTGCATCGGCCGCTTCAAGCGCGGTATACTCATCCTCAAGACTGTTGGAGATCTGTGTCTTTATAAACTCCTCGATGCTGTTGCCCTTTAAGGCGTAAATGAGGGTGTACCAGAGGTAATCGGCACCGCTTGCTATATCGCAGGAATACCAAAGCCAGTTTGATTTGACCGTCGGGTTTTTGCCGAGGTAGTAGAAATGCCTGTCGGCAATAAAGCCGCGGTCGTCCTTCAGATCCGCCTCAACATCGGCTTTTATTTCCTCATTGATATTCCCGTTCAGCTGAATTACAAAGTTTTTATGGGTATCATATCCGTCGCCGACGAAATTATCCGCGCAGATAACAATGTCACGCAGCGCGCTGCCGTTAAACGCACGGTCGGCTATGCTTTTTATGCCTGCGGGAATATACATCTGCGTAAGCGCAGGCGTGTTTGCAAAGCAGCTCTTCGGAATTGCCGTAAAGTTTTCCGAAAGGCGGACATATCTCAAGGATGTACATCCGCTGAACGCCGAAGCGCCGAGGTCTGTGCAGCCGTCGGGAATATATACCGCAATAAGATTTGTAAAGCCCTGCAGGGTTTCCGCCAAAACCTTTTTCATGGTTGATGGGAAGATTATGATTTTAACCTTGGTCTTATCGCCCTTATACCAGGTGGAGCGATTGTTCCAATTGATCTCCTCAACGCCCTCGGGAACGATAAGCTTATCTGCCGAGCCGTTATAATAATTTAAGTATTTGCCTGAGCCTATATTCCAAACAGAGGAAGCCTCCTCGGCTGATGACCTTGTATAGGTAAGTGTCTTGACCCCTGCGGTTATTTTCTGTGCGAACGATACCGTACCTACCGCTTTGGAATTTTTGGTGACCTCGGCGTTTATGTTTACATAACCGTTATGCCCGCGGGTTATTTCTCCGTCCTTATCCTCAGAGCCGTCTATCGGGCGCAGCACCGCGGCATTAAGCTTGACCTCATAGCCGGCGGCTTTTTCCTTTGCAAAGCTGTCGGAGTTGATTTCAAGCGCCGAATCGTATACCCTCAAAAGTCCCTCTCTTGTGGTTTTATCGCCGTACTCCTCAATATAAGCCTTATAAAGCTCTTCAAGATGGCTCACGGCAGCAGCGTCCTCCGCCGAAACCGACGGCGACGCAAAAACGGGAATTGCCTGCGCCGCGATCATCGACAGCATAACGCCTAACGCCAAAGCAATATTGGCATGTCTTTTAATCGTTTCGATTATTTTCATTTCGTAAATCCCCTTCTTTCATGAAATTAAGAGTATGAAGCGGGTGAATTTATTTTTGCTCCCTCATCGTGCCAAAGCTTTTTCACGGTTCCGCCCACCGCACTGTCAAACATACAGTCAAGATAACCCGAATAAGAGCCGAGCCGCCTGTTTTCGTTTTGAATGTATGTATTGCCCCGAAGCACCGGCAGGGTGTTCATCCTGCTCTGCGCGTTTATAAGGTCGTATGTGCTGAGCTCGAAAATATTATTTTCAATAACAAAATTCTCAGCAAAATTAAGGCACGCGCCGTTGCTTTGGATGTGTGCGGTCATATTTTTATCGGGGCGCTGAAGCCCGCCGAAGCCGTAGCCCGCGAAGCGCATTATATTGCCGCTGTAGGTGATATTCACGCATTTTGAATCCTGACCGAGCCAGTATTCCACTGAGCCCATACCGCAGTATTCCAATATATTTCCGGTAAACTCCATATCCTCCGCGCAGTAATCGCCGTAGCCCTGGTGAGTTATTCCGCTGTCGTATATCTGGTAGGCAATGCAATTTTTCACAACGGAATTTTTGCACCCGCGCATAAACTCGATCGCGTTTCCGTAGCGCACATCGCCGTTTTTGTATTCCGTAAGGAAGCAGCCGCCTATAAAGAAGAACTCGCAGCCCGTTATGCGAACATCGCGCACTTCCGTCGCCCTTATTCCGTGACCGCCGCAAAAGCAGAAGGTCAGATTTTCAATCAGCGCATTTTTGACTGAGTCCATTCTGAAGAGCCACAGATTATGCGCTATCTCGATGCTTTTGAAGGTAAGTACGGGATCGTCCTTCAGCCTGATTACTATGCGGTTGCCGTTTTTGTGATCGCTCCAAAAATCAAATTCCTCAGAGATATCGGCACGGTTTGTTTTTTTTATGCCGACCGCCCTGCCCTTATCGAAGATTATGTTACCCACATCCGCGGGGAAATCCGCGTCCACCGTCCACAGACCGTCAGGGAGCCTGTACCAGCTGTCGTTTATATAATCTCTTGCAGAGCCGTATATCCTCGGCTTTTCGCCGCTGCCGTAAGCGCCGTAGTTTACTCCGTCCGCCGCTGTTATGCAGCCCCTGAAAATATCTCCTCTGCGGAAAAGAACGGCAGTACCCGCCTTTAGCTCCCCACGGTTTCTTTCAAGCGTTTCAAGCGAATCCCAAGCGGTTTCGGGCGTTTTTCCGTCATTGTCACGGCTGCCCGATACCGATATATAACGGCATTCTCCCGTATTCTTCACCGTGTCCGGAAGCGCGCCTATTTCGTTTCGCAGTTTCTCGGTTTCCGAATCCACCTGCTTATTTGTCGCCTCGGGAATTTTTCTTGAGTTGATTATCTCTGCGGCCGGAACATATAAATCCCTGTTAGTTGCCTTTATATCCGTCATATATCCCCCGTAAAATATCATGCAAAAGCAAGCTTTGCCGAAGCGTCGTTCCAGGTATTTTTAATTATAAGCTCCGAGCTTTTGTTAAAGCGTATATTGGTGTTCTTGCCGTAATAGCCGAGCCATCTGCCGTCCACCTGTATATATGTGTTGCCGTCCAATGTGGGCGGAGTGCCCGCAGCGGACGCCGCGTTTACAAGCTGATATGTGCTGAGCTCGAAAATATTATTCCTTATAATAAAGCTTTCGGCGTAATTATAGTTCGAGCCTGTCGGCTTTGCGTTGCTCTGTATTGCGGCGCTCATGTTCTTATCGGGTCGCTGAAGTCCGCCGAAGCCGTAGCCCGCAAAACGCAGCATATTGCCTTCATAAAGCACGCTTTTGATAACCGCGCCCTTTGTGTGCCAATACTCAATAGCGCCCATGCCGCAGAATTCTATAAGATTGTTTTTTGCCGTGAAGTTTTCAACAACGCAGTTGTCGCCCTGATGGGTTATTCCGCTGTCGTATATCTGATAGATCCAGTTGTTTTCGAGCAGTGTGTTTTTGCTGTTGCTCATAAGCTCGATTCCGTTTCCGTAGCGAACCTTTCCGTCGCCGTAGCCGTCAAGATACGAGCCGCCGACATAGCCTATTTCGCAGTTCCTCACGGTTATGTTCTCGGTGTTTGAGCCGCGCACCGCATGACCGCCGGTATATTTGAAGGTCAGATTTTCGATAGTTATGTTTTTCTGCCCGTCAAAGCGGAAGAGAACGCTGTCCGCACCGATTTCGATGCTTATGAACACCTTGGACGGATCCTCCTCAAAATAGAGGTAAACGCGGTTTTTATCGCTTGTGTCGCAGAAAAAGTCGTAATTGCTTTTAAGCTCCGCCCTTGAGGAAACACGGTTGCCCACCGCCTCGCCGTGGTTGAATACGATTATTCCCACATCGCCTGCGAACATTTCCCTGAGTCTCCAAACGTTCTTGCCGTCGCTTGTGAAGACAGCGTCGGCAAAATTGCGTGCAGAGCCGTAAATGCAGGGTCTGTCGCCCGTGCCGTAGGCGCCGTAATATACGCCGCTTGCAAGCTTCATGCTTCCCCTGAAAACTCCGCCGCGCTCAAACAGCACCGCGTCGCCGCTTTTAAGTGAGGCGTTGTGTACCTCTGCTCCCGCAGGGGTAGCCCACGCGGTCTTCGGGCTTTTACCGTCGTTTGAATCATCGCCCTTTTCCGAAACATAGTAGGTAGTTCCGGTGATCTTAACGCCGCTGCCGTTTGAAGAAAGTATTTTCGAGCGCATTTCATCCGCCTCGTTATCAAGCGTACCCGTAACCGGGAAGCAAAGCCCCGCCGGGTTTTCATGCCATGAGCGGTCTGTATTCGCGGGAATATTCGGGTTCGGCTTCTTCACGGTTATTTCGGAGGTGACATAGCTTACCGTTTTGCCGCTCCCCGATGAAACGGAGGCTGTGCTACCGGCGGAGGAGGTATCGGTCGATGAGCTGCCGGTCGATATTATCTCCGATGAGGTCACATCGGTATCGCTCGTTCCGCCCTTGCTATTATCGGTGCTGCCCTTATCCTTTCCGCAGGCGGAAAGCGAAAAAATCAATACTGCCGTTAATAATACCGTCAATATTCTTTTCATATTTCTGTCCTTTCAGCGGCATAATCAGCCGAAATTGCTGACTCTCTTGTTTTCAGCTTCAATAAATTCGTCCATTGCGGCGGAATGCGAGTCAAGCGTTGCCTTGACCTGTGCGGAGCCTGCCTTTTTGAGCGCGGTCACAACGCTGCCCGCTCCCGCGGAATAAGCGTAGGTACGGTTTTTAATCGAGCAGGCGTAATCAATAACCTCTTTCGCCTCGCTGCTGCAGTAAACCGAATTCATATCGTAGCTCTTTTTATCAAGCACATAGCGCAGATAGTAAGGAACGAGCGCTGCGTTCTTTGAGCCCTCGGGAATGCCGAAGGCGGTGTATTCGTACATGACCTGATATTTGGAATCGGTCGGCATGGGTACAACGCCCAAGCGGTTTCTGCTCTTTAAAGCCGACTGTCTGTTATCCTTTGCGCGTGCGGAGAATGGACCGGACAGGAAGAACAGAGTCTTACCCTGATCGAACGACTGCTCGCTGTGGTTTTCAAGCAGCAAGCCCTTTTCCTGCATCTGCAGTGTGGTCTGCCAGGAGGAGATAGTGCTGTTGAGCTTTGAGCCGTTTACAAATTTTCCGGTGCTCGAATTGTAATTGATTATATAGCCGCCCATTGCACGGACATACGAATCTCCGTACTCAAAGGTTGCGCCGGAATAGCCCGATTTATTTTTGTTTGCGTTTACAAACTGCTCGCACATAGACCAGAATTTTTCCCATGTCCATGCCTTCGGGTTTTTCTTCCAGATTTGATACGGATCCTCCATTTCGGCGTCCTGCAGCGCCTTTTTGTTGTAATAGATGACCGAAACATCCGAAATAGCGCTGTTGTTAAGATTTACGGCGTAGCACTTGCCGTTAAAGGTATAATCCTTCATAAGCTGCGAATCCCACGCGGTGTCGTTAAAATTGTAACCGCTGTTGGTTATCGGCTGAAGCGCGGTTATCTGCCAGCTGACATTTCCGAGCAGGCGGACAAGATCGGGTGCTTTGCCCGAGCTTATTCTGGCGCTGAGCGTTTCCTGAAAGCCGTCATAGGACACAATCTCGCACTTAACCTTGCAGCCGCTTGCCTTTTCAAACGCCTTTATAGCCTCCCCGTCCATCTGCTTCATCGGGTCGTTCCAATACATATAGGTAAGGGTCTTGCCCTTAAGCTTCGCGGGCATTTGAGCAATAAACTGATCGCGCGAAAGGGATGTGGTCTTGCCCGAATTTCCGGAATTGCCCGAGCTTGCAGAGCCTGTGCCGTTTTGAGATGAGCCGCCGCCCGATGAATTCGTTTTTGAATCGGCGGACTGCGAATCCGAGCCCTTCTTGATAGTGGAGGTTGTTACGATCACCTCGGTCGAATACTCATCCGAAATTGCCTCGGACTGACTTTTGCACGCCGCAAGCGGCAAGAGCAATGCCGCCGCCAGCAGCACGCACTGTGAACGGAAGAAGAATGATTTTTTCATGATGATTTTCCTTTCTTTATTTATTAGCCGACTATGCCGACGCTGTCGATACTCTGCATGAATTTGCGCTGGAGAATTATATAAACCGCAACCGGCGGAATTATAAACAAAAGGCACGCGGCGGGCGGAACTCCGAAAATCAAGGAGCTTGCGCCGTTCGCTTCTCCGAAGGTCAGAAAAACCTGATCCTTAATACTGTGCACCACTACCGCAAGTGTCTTGTTATCAAGATTATACATCATTGCGAGGTAATAATCGTTCCAATGCCATATTACCGAGAATATAAGAACGGTTAGAAATGCGACCCCGGCCGACGGGATGATTATGGTCAAAAAGGTTCTGAGCGGCCCCGAGCCGTCAATATACGCCGCCTCTTCAAGCTCGCGCGGAAGCCCCCCGAAGAACTGCATGTAAATGAAGATGAAAATACCCGATTTCAGCCCCACCCCAAAAAGTGACGGCAGGTAAAAGGTAAACGGCGTTCCGAGAATATTAAGCCTCAGATCCTTACCGGTCAGGCGGTTTACAAGCCCTAAAATACCTAGGAAATCCAGCTGCTTGAAGTTTATCATGCGCGGCAGCATAAGCATTACATCGGGCAGGAGTATTGTAAGCACCAGCACAAACACAAGCGCCTTTTGAAATCTGAACTTGAATCTCGAAAGCCCGTAGGCGTACACCGCGCAGACGAAAACCTCAATCAAGGCGCTCACCATTTCGTATATTAAGGTATTGGTAAGGGATTTCACATAATCCATTGCCTTGAATGCGTCGGAAAAATTCTTCATTGTAATATTTTTCGGCACCCACACAACAGAAGGGTCTATATAATCCGCCGTTGTCCGCAGCGCATTGCTCAGCATATAAAACACCGGGTAAAGCAATATGTAGGCAAAGGCTATGAGAAAAACAAACCTGCATACAGAAACCGCCGCATTTTTATAAAACGAGGGCTTTTTTTGTAATTTCACACCGTCACCCCCTAATTCCAGCGCTTCAAAAGCAGCTTATTGTAAAGCAGCATTACAATTCCGATGATTATTCCCACACAGATAAAATATATCCAGAGCTGCGCGGAGGTGGAGTCGTATATAGTATGCCAGCGCATATCCTGCAGCGCCGAATCAACCAGCTCGCTGTTTTCAACAAAAAGCTCCACCATGGTATAGAAGACCACAAGCAGGGTTACTCTGCCGAGCATCGGGAAGGTTATGTACCAAAAGCTTTCCCACGCCGTAGCGCCTTCTACCCTGCCCACCTCGTAAAGCTGGACGGGAACGGTTTGCAGCCCCGCAATATAAAGCACTATCTGCACGCCGCAGCTCCATATGAGGTTAAAGGTGTCCGAAAGGTAGCCCATCAGCAGATTGTTTACATCACTCGGGAAATTAAGCCTTGAAAGCAGCCCCGAAAAATCTATCGGCGTGACATATGCTCCCGCCGACGCACCGTCTCCCAGTGCCGACGATATGGTAGCCGCGCTGCTGCCGCCCCCGCCGTTTAAAACATACATTACAACGCCGGAGGAGATTATTACCGGCAAAAAGAATATCGAGCGCATTATCATTCTGCCCTTGAAATTCTGATTAAGAATTATCGCCAATATAAGCGAGAGGGAAACTATTATGGGCAGAGATGTGAAAACACTTGAGAGAGACGCCGCCAATCTGTCGACATAAACCGTATTTTTGAAAAGCAGCCTGTAATAATTTGAAAATCCGACGAACTTCATCTCCGGGCCGCTGCTTCCTACAGTGACAATGCTCAAGGAATATAAAACCGTCGTAATAATCGGAACCGCGACAAATACTATGACCCCGAATACCCAGGGAGCGACGAACGCTATTCCGTAGCGCCGCTTTATTGCCTCTATTCCCTTTCTTTTGTTTTTCATAGTGAAAAAACTCCTTACTGCGCCAAAGAAAAGCTCATTGCGTCAACCGTAACGCCGCCGAGCGCCACGGGATTTTCCGTGCGGTTCACAATGACCGCCGCCCCCGACGAAAATACCGTTTTACTCACGCCGTCGGCTATAATTTCGTGGCTCACCGGATACTGCTCTGCGGCAACGCGCGAAAATTCGGAAAGCCTTGAAATTATGCCCGCCGCCTTTTCCTTTTGATCCTTAAAAAGCGTACCGTAAAAGCCCGGGAATGAAGAGTTCGCAAGCTCATCGGAATACTCCGAAATAAAGGTAAACGAGGGAAGCACTCCCGCCTCGACGGATTTTAAAATCAGATTTTCCGAATTATCCGCCAAATTCACGGCTTCCGAATAAAGCGCGGTGCTCTCGGCAAATACCAGCGAATAAAACGGAACAGAAACATCAAGATTCAAATAGCCGCCGTTATCCGTCGGGGTATCGTAAACCGTGTCTGCCGCTGCCGCCGCATATCCGTTGGCGCGGCTTCCCGCCGTTTTATGACCGCTTTTATTTATCCTTTCAAATATTTCGCTCACCTGCTTTGCCACAGTGCCCTTGCGGTAATAACGGGCTTCGGCATAATCCGAATATGCCGTGCAGGACAGCGCGGCAAGCGAAATTCCCGATTTGTAATTCTTTGAGTGATCTATAAGCTTATCGGTTATATTATCAAGCGCCGAGCGCTTTAAAAGCCTTATTTTAGCGCCGCTTTCATTCGGGACCCTGAGCCCTGTGCCGAGAGTATAAAACGCCGCCGCCTGCCTGCCGGGAGTTTTTGCCGTGTCAAAGCTTTTATTCACCCCGCCGCCCGAGCTTTTGAAACGAACCGTTTCGTAATCCACATATAAATCTATTTTGTTACCGTCACAATATTTTTCAAGAGCCGAATATCCTTTTTTACCTCCGAGCCTTTCGGGGAACGAAAAGCCTCCCGCTATTTTACCGGCGTCTACGCCCGTTTGCCCGAAGCCTGTAAGCGTTACCGCAGGCGTTTCCCCGGTTTCGGCTGCAAGCTCCTTTATAATTTCCTCGGCATCGGAAAAATCGGACGCCTTTGTAAGCGTTGTATAAGGAAAGCCCATAAAGAATTTTTTGGACATTGCCCCGCCCAAAATATTTACATGAAATGCCGACTGTGATCTTTCCGTATTCTTTAAAGCGCCGCTGTCGGATAAATATTTCTTATAGCGCGCCGCCATTCCGTTATAGCCGCTGTTATCTCCCGAAAGCGGGTAGAATCCGACCGTGTAGACTGCGGATTCATCATAGCTCTCCGCAAAAACCTTTTCATCGGTGTAATTGTTGCGCTCGGCTTCGGTCTCATCGCTTCCGCGAAGTACAAGCGAAGAATAAACCGCGGAATAATTGTTTTTAAAGCTTCCCGCCTCGGCGTTTATCCGTGCAAAGCCGTCGCCCTCCTCTATAATCGCGAAGAGTGAGTTTTCACCGTCCGCCGCACCGTAAACAGGCATGGTAAGCGCGGTTTCGTCCGCAGTATCGTCAAGAATCTTTTCCGACGCGTCTCTGCCGTAGACCTCACCCGTAAAGCTGCGTGAGGTGTTTTGAATTTCTTCATCGGTATACATAAGCGCGCCGCTGCCCGACGGAACAAACAAATACGAATTCTTATTATTGCCGTTCGGCACGGCGCAGAAATACGGAAGCACGGAAATTGAAATTATTTTTGTTTTTCCGCTTTCCTTAATATCCTTAAAGGGTACGGACACCGCAAGCGAGTCCTCCCTTAATTTAAATTCGAGTGAAATATCCGCCTCGGCATCGATAAAGTGAAAGGTCATTTTAATTCCGTCATCAATTTTTTCAACCGAATAATTGCCCTCCCCCATGCAGTCCGAATATGCCTTTGCGGTCTGTATAGATCCGTCCTCCGGAGTATAATACTCAATAAACAGCGGTGAATTGAGGTTTACGCTTGTTCCGCCGCTCAAATAGTAATTATACGGTACGGTTGACCATATATGCCCGCTTTCGTTATTCTTTAAAAGCAGTACGGAACGCTCGCTGTCCCATTCGAGGGTGTAACTGCCGTTTGAAGCGGCAATACCGCCGTCCGCAACCTGCGTTTCGGGAACGGAATATTCTTTCACCGCAGTCTTTTTGCCGCATCCGGCAAGGCAGAAAATTAAAATCAGCGCAATTCCCGCCCGCATTCGGCGGACAAGTCTTTTATTTAAAGCAGATAACATTTTTTCTCCCCTTTGCCTATCTGTACGCGGTTTCCATGAATACGGTCACCAAAAAGCTCCAAAGCTGTGAAAGCAGCATTCCGAGCATGAATATAATGAAAATTATAAGCAGCATTGCAAAGGCGGTAAGCAGTATCGACCCCAAGAACTTCGGGAACGAAAATTCGTGTATAACCATAAGTCCAACGGTCAGTACTATACCCGTAAGTATTGCCGCTACGGTTGAAAGTCCCGAAAGCAGCGTACTTGAGGGTGATGTTATTATGTGCGACAAAAGCGTAAACACAAGGTTGTATATTATCTGCGGCACCGTGGCATATGCCGTCACAATAAATACCTCCTTAAGTCTGCCCTTGCCCTCCATAAGAACGCATACCGCCCAGTTTGCAACCGAAAACAAAATTACCAGCCCCGCCGTTTTCACAAGCTGCAGAGCCGCGCTTGATGTGAGCGGGCTGAACGAGGTGAAACGGAAATCGCTTAACATTTCGGAAATTACCGCCGTGATATAAAACAGCACCGTAAGCGCCGCCGCTATTACAAGCGATCCCATATTCTTATATTTTATGCTGTTAAACGAATCGAACGGATGGGGCACCGTATTAAACAGCAGCCGCACCTTGGCGTTCTTTATTAAAACAATCTGCTTTTTCGAGGCTTCAACCGTGAAGATCACAGCCGCGCCTATAACGGCGACCGCAAGCAAAAATATCCAAACGAAATTTTTATTTATGAATTCGCTTCCGGTTTTACCGAGCGCCTGACTGTAGGTTACAAAGTCATAGCCCGCCTTCGCATATTCGCGCGCCGTTTTGTAATCACCCTCGGCGAAATATGCCTTTGCAAGTCCCCGCATTGCCAGCTGATTTGAGGAATCCTCGCGAATAACGCTCTCCCATTCGCTTTTTGAGCCCTTATAGTCGGCGGAAAGCGTTTTGCTCTGCGCCGACATAAGCGTTCTGCCGTAATCGGTGAGTGAAAATACGGTTACCGAATTATTCTGCGAATCGGCGACCGCCAGCTTATCCCTTCCGTATGCAATCGCCTCGGGAGCCGAAAAAACTCCCGCCTGCGTGCCCTTGCCCTTACCACCGCCGAACGCGGTTATAAGATTGCTCTCGGAATCGTAAACATATATTATCCCGTAGGTGGAATCCAGCACGTAGATATAGCCTCTTTCATCGGTCTGTATTGAAGTGAAATTCTGCACTACGGTTTTATTGTTTCGCTTTTCGGTTGAAGCCTCGCCGAAATTATAGCTTCCCGCATCGGTCTTTGTGCCGTCGGGCTTTGATTTATAAAGAATGTTAACGCCGTTGGGACTCAGCTTCTTTATCTGACCGTTTGAGGAGGCGTTATCGGTCTGCCCGGTGCAGGTATAAACAAAATCCTTTTCATCAATGCTCAAATCAAAAAACCGGTACGGCAGCTTTTTAACCGAATAGGCTCTTTTATCATCATTCTTTGTAAGCGCGTCCCACAAATACGAAAGAGTGGTAAGCGCAGAGCCCTTAACGGTGTTAGCGCCGTAAAAGCCCGAAAATTCACCGCTTGGTGCGAAAAGCAGAGCGCCGTAATAAGCGCCGTCACACAGCACATAAAGCGTCCCCTTGCTGTCCCGCTCAAGCTTTATGGGCGCGAACTTGAAGTCCTCGGGAATCAATCGCGAATCGGGTTTTGTTATTTCCCTTGTTACCCTGCCGCCGCCGTTTATTTCTATTACCCGCTCGTTTTCGGTGTCCGCTATGTAAATATCATCGGAGCTCATCGGCAAAATGCCGCGGGCGCCGGTTATTTCAAGCGGCTCACCGTCGGCGGAGGTAATTTTATATTCCTTTGAAAGCTTAAAGTCCCCATCAAGGAGAAACAGCCTTCCGTCAGAGGTCAGCAGATAAAAATTACCGTCGTCATCGGTCGCTATGTCGGCAATCTTCTCAATTCCCTCGGGTATTCCCATCCCCCTTATATCGGTCAGCCTTGAAACCGCGTAAACCGCGCGGGAGGAAACCGCCTCCTCTGCCGCAGTGCCGGAATAGCCGTGCGTAAAACTGCCTGTGGGAGCTCTTGCAAGCAAAACAGACTGAACGGAAGAAACAACGGTAAGCAGTGAGATACCGAGCATAAGGAGATATTTAATTTTTTTCAGGTAGCTGCGCTTCACATTTTCACCCTTTCCGAACACGTTTCAACACTATCCCTTCATACCTGCGCTGCCCATGGTTTCCACAACATTGGTTTGTGATATAACAAGAATTATTATCGGCGGAATTATCATAAGCACGGCGGCCGCCATTGCAGAGCCGGCGCGTGCAATTCCTCCCGCGGTTATCGACGATAAAACATACGGCAGCGTTTTGAGCTTTTCGCTGAAGACCGTACCCGACGGCATTGCCGACCAAAGGCTTTGGAAGGACAAAAGCATAAGGGTCATCCACGCCGGCTTTGTGATCGGCATAACTATTTTAAAATAAATGCTTACAGGCCCCGCGCCGTCTATTCGTGCGGCCTCGAGCAGACTGTCGGGCACGCTTGAATCCATATACTGCTTTATAAGGAAGACTCCGGTGGTTGACGGAATCGCAGGGAGAATATAGACCCAAAGCGTATCTATAATTTTCATATTGCTGTATATCAAATACCGCGGCACCTCAAGCGTGTACGCATTGTAAAGCAATGACAGCTGAACCACGGCAAATATTGCTTTTTTGAATTTGATATCCGTCTTCGCAAGCACATATGCAGCCATTGAAGCCACTATTATATGAAGCGCCGTTCCCGCAAAGGTTATAAACGCCGTATTGAAAATATATCGGCTGAGCGGCACACGCAGCTTTTCTATAAGAGTAGGCAGAATCACAAAATTCTCCACGGTGGGTCTGTGAACAAAAAACCTCGGCGGAAAAACAAGCAATTCGTCAAGCGGCTTGAAGGCGGTGCAGATGCAGTAAATAAACGGAAGCATAGAAAAAGCGCCCGCAAGTATCAAAAAGAAAAAATATGTAAAATTTCCCAAACGGCTGTGTGTATACCTTTTATATTCAGCGCGTTTTTTCATATCGGCGAATCCCCCTGTTTGCGTTCACTTTCCCAAAAGGTTTAAAATCTTGCCTATAAGGTATCTTGCAAATAGCATCATTAAAAACAGAACCGTTGATATGGCGGCGGCATAGCCCATTTCATACCTCACCGTGCCGACATCCAAAAGATGCGAAACCACCGTATCGACCGAATTGTTTACCGACGGATAACCCGCAAGAGCCGTTATTACCGCGCCGATCGAGAATGTGGCCTGTATCTGCATAACCGCGCCGAAAAGCAATATGCTCTTCATGCTCGGCAGCGTTATGTACCAAAGCTCATACCACCTGTTTTTAATGCCGTCCAAGGCGCCCGCCTCATAAAGCTCGGGGTTTACATTCTGAAGACCCGCAATGTCCGCCAAAAACGAAATACCCATACTCGTCCAAAGCTGAACAATTATAAGAATCGCGAAATTATATGCCTCGTTTTTAAACCAGCTTATGGGCTCGGTTATTATTCCTAATGATATCAGAAAGCTGTTTGCATAGCCGTAGCTGTCGGATGAGAACATGGTCTGCCAAATAAAGGTTGCGTTGCCTATCATAGCCGGAGCATAGAAAATAAAGGTCAGGACCGTTCTCACCGCGGGGTTGAAATCGTTGATAAACCACGCAAGCAGATACGCCAGCAAATAGCTGAGCGGCCCTGTAACCACCGCAAACTTCAGCGTATTAACGACCGCCTTCGGGAATACCTCATCGCCGTTGAACATACGCAGATAATTTGCAACTCCGCTGAACTTCGGCAGAGAAATCATATCATAGGAAAAGAAGCTGAGTCCGAGAGATGAGATAACCGGTAATACGGTGAACAAAAAGAACAGTATTAAAAACGGCGATATCATTATGTAATGCACGGCGTTTTCGCTTAAAGCACCGCGCTTTATTGTCTTGTTTTTCGTTTTATTCGACATATGCCGCCATACCTCCTTTTATTCGTATTCTGCCTTTTTCCTTATCATTTCGTTGTTTACAATGTCGCCCCATTTTATCAGGGTGTCGGTCGGATTGGCGTTCTGCTCAACCACATTCCAGTATGCCTGCTCGATTCCGCGGGTCACATAATAACCGCCCGGCAGCTGCGGCAGATTGACCGTATTTTCCCTTTGCGAAAGCAGGGCAGGCACAATATCATTGCTCCAGTCAAGCTCCGAAAAAGCCTTATTGCTTGCGGTGGCAACCCTGCCTATCGGCCCTAATATCGATTCTACATTCTCCGAATATGCCGTCTGCGTCTCGGCGGATACCCACCATTTAAGAAACTCCCATGCCTTTTCGGTATTCTTTGAAAGCTTTGTAATTCCGCAGCCCGTGCCCTCCGCAGAGGATGAGAAATTTATTTCACCGCTGCCGGTTTTAACACCCGGCAGCGTTACCGCCGTCCATCTGTCGGCAATTTCGGGCGCCGCCACCTCAATCTGGGTTATAAGGGTGTAGGGCGATATCCCCATAGGCGCGCTGCCTATTCTGAAGCGGTTGAAGAACGAATCCATAGCCTTGGGGAATTTATATTTTGTAAACCAATCGGTATATTCTATAAAGCACTGTATTTGGCGCGCCTCGGTAAGTGTGCTTATCCCCTTTTCTTCATCGTACAATTTGAGTCCGTTCTGCACAAGCACCGTCGGATAAAAGGTCGACGGCATATAAACCTGCAGATTATTGCGCTGTATTTTGGTAGCCGTTTCGGAAAATTCCTCCCAGGTTTTCGGTACTTCAAGCCCGAGATCATCGAAAATATCCGTTCTTATAAACATCATATCAAAGGTCTGCGTATCCGGCAGCGCATATGTGCCCGATTTATATTCATACGGCTTTGTCGCGTCGCTTACAAAATCGGTTGTAACGCTGTCAAAATCCTCAAATTCCCGAAGATTTTCAAGCGCGCCGCGCATTGCAAGATTTACAGGCTCCGTTCGCGCCATCTGCAGCATAACATCGGGCCCTTTGCCCGCAAGAATACCCTGTATCAGCGTTGCGTTTACAACGCGCACCGTCACCTCGGTTTCGTATTTCGGGGTGAAGCTCTTGTTTATAAGCGCCGTCAGCACCTGCGCCTGATCTCTGCCCCAGTTTACCCAAATAGTGAGTCCGTTTTCCGAAGCGGAATCCGAAATATTATCATAATCCGCAGCAAAGGTCGAGAAAAATCTGACCGCCCCGTGCTTTATTTTCTCCGATACGGGAACGCTCACATCGGGCTCCACCGCAGAATCGCCTATAAGGTATATACGGTCAATATCAAGCGGCATATCCGCAACCGTGCCGAGCAATGCGCCGAGGTTTGTATAAGCATTGTAAAACGCGGTTTTATATTTATGCGCGGAATACGGCTTCGCAAGCATTTTCTCGAATATTTCACAGGCCCCGTTTACGGTAGATACCGCAGAGCCGCCGGTCTTCTCCTGCAGCTTTTCAATTTTATCCGCAACTCTCTTAAGCGAATCAAGGCAGTAATTCATACGGCTGTCATAATCCGGAATTTGGTTGAAAAGCTCATAGCTTCTGTAGGTGTCCACCGTTTCGCCCACAAGCATTGTTATATCTATGTAAAGGTCGCCCATTGCAGAGGTTATATCCTGCAGCTCGGCGTAAATATCCGCCATTTCGCCCGAGGTTACCGAAAGCGAAAGAGTATGCTCGCCCGCGTCTATCCAAAAAAGATACGGTTCCTTATCGCCGAAGGAATAATATCTCCAGGAGGCGCTGTATTTAAATTTCATCCGCTTGGCTTCCTCAAATGGAGACTTGCCGTCGATTTTAAGACTGCGGTAGGAAATCGCCCCGAGGTTTATATTCTGCCTGTACATTGCGGCAAAGGAATAATAGCCCGAGGTCTTAACGCTGAAGCTCCATGTAAGCGTATCCTTGCTGTCCGACCAGTTTGAACCGCCGATATAGTTGAGCTTGCCCTTAAGTGGGTCGTTCGGCGAAACCGACGGGCTTGCGTTATCCGACATCGGCACCAGCGAATTCCCCGTTTTGTAATCGGCGCTTTCGCCCTCTATGCATACCGTTTCCCTATTTCCCGAGGAGCCTTCGGGCGCGGTGTAGCCTTCGCTTTTTTCGGGCGGGGTCAGTCCTATATAATTAATGTCTGCCGTTCCCTTTGTTACGGTAAGCGTGAGCGTATGCCTGCCGCCTGCAAGAGCTATACCATACGGCTCGTTTTCCGTACCGGTCATATCCTCCGCATAAGCGGATATCGCCTTCCCCGACAAAACCTGCTCCGGCGCTATTTCGTTTCCCGCACCGTCAAAGCGCTTCTCGGAGTTTTCCCAAAGACCGTGAAAAATAAGGCTTTGAGCCTCGGAAAACGGCAGCCTGCCGTCGATTCTGAGCTCCAGCTCCAAATCGCTGCGGCTTTTAAGCACATAATCCATGTATAGGAAATAAACCGCGTCATAAGGAGCGTCAAAATTATATGTATAAGAATCTCCGCTTTTATATTCTTTTTTATCATTTAAAAGAGCTATGCTTTCGTCGGCGTCCGGCATTTCGGTTTCGGCATAAGCCCTGTATCCGTCAGCCGTCCGGGCGGCTGCGGCAGAAACGCCCTGTTTGACAGTATTGCCTATATCGACTTCGGAATTAACGGTCAAAATAAATAAATTCAGCGCCGTCACAGACGATAAAAGCCAGCATAACAATCGTTTAGTTTTCACCGATAGCTCACATTCCCTTTCATAATTTGCGGAGTATTTTAAAAAACACTTTTCCCGATACATTAATTTTACATATTAAACTGTATTTTTTCAATATTATATATTGCCCGTTTTATATAATTTTTTCGCACAATATCCAACACTTTTTCGGGTATCGGAAAAAGCCGTCTTCCGACACAAATAAATTACATTATTAAAAAAAAATGAATTTTTCAAAAAAATGGTGACATCGCCCTTAAATAATGATATAATATCATCATATATGTAAAAGGGGGAAGTATGCCTTGAAGCTGCTCGCGATTGACGGCAACAGTATTATAAACCGTGCGTTTTACGGGATAAAGCTGCTCACCGCAAAGGACGGCACCTATACAAACGCGGTGTACGGCTTTATAAATATATTGAACCGACTGACAGAGCTTGAAAAGCCTGACGGCGTTGCGGTGGCTTTCGACCTTAAAGCCCCTACCTTCCGCCATAAAAAATATGCGGAGTATAAAGCGGGCAGAAAGGGTATGCCCGAAGAACTGGCGCAGCAAATGCCTATCATGAAGGAGTGGCTGACCTTAGCGGGCTACACCTGCGTAGAGTGCGAGACCTACGAGGCGGACGATATTTTAGGCACGCTTGCCGCCCTTTGCGAAAAGAGCGGGAACGAGTGTGTTATAGCCACGGGCGACCGCGATTCGTTACAGCTGGTTTCAGATACCACAAGGGTTTTGCTTGCCGCAACCAAAATGGGCAAGCCAGAAATTATAAATTACGATAAAGCGGCGCTTTTCGAGCGCTACGGGCTTACCCCGCCCGAGATGATAGAGCTTAAAAGCCTTATGGGGGACTCATCGGATAATATTCCCGGTGTGGCGGGCGTAGGCGAAAAGACCGCGACCGACCTTATAACCCGTTTTCACAGCATAGATAATATTTACGAAAGCCTTGAAACGCTGGATATTAAAGAGAGCGTGCGCAAAAAGCTGGAGGCGGGGCGCGAAAGCGCGTATTTAAGTCGCGAGCTCGGCACCATATGCCGCGAGGCCCCTATAAATACCGATATTTCGCAATACAAAATAAAACCGCGGAACGACGCGGAACTGGCGCGGCTTATGACCCGACTTGAATTTTTCAAGCTTATGGAAAAAATGGGGCTGAAGCCCGATAATTCCGGTATGCAGCTATGTCTTGATATGTCGGATAAAAAGAGCTTTAAATTTATAAAAAACGCCGACATTAAGAATAAGGCGGATATATATATTACGGACGGAGAGATCATAGCGGTATCGGGTGATACGGTCACGGTAATTTCCGACGGTAAACTTGAAGAGCTGCTTAAAGACGGCGGCATAAAAAAGCGGGTGCACAATTTTAAAAATTTAAGCAAGAAATACCCCGATATTGCGGGTGTGTGCTTTGATACAATGCTTGCGGCGTATCTTTGCAATCCGTCGGCTTCCTCCTATGCGACCGACAGAATAATTGCCGAATACGCGCCCTATGAACCTGAAATTGAGGGCGAAACGGATGAGCTTATTAAAAACGCCTGCCTTTTCTCGCTTGCCTGCGATACGCTGGAAAACGAGCTTGAAAAAACGGGGCAGAAAAAACTTTTTGATGAAATTGAGCTGCCGCTGGCAAGGGTGCTCGGCGAAATGGAGCTTTGCGGCTTTTCGGCGGATGTAAACGGGCTTAAAGCCTTATCAAGCGAGCTTGATACCCGAATAAAATCGCTTGAAAGCGAAATATATTCGCTTGTGGGGTATGAGTTTAACCTAAATTCCCCCAAGCAGCTGGGCGTGGCGCTTTTTGAAAAGCTGGGACTGCCCGCCAAAAAGAAGACCAAAAGCGGCTATAGCACGGGCGCAGAGGTGCTGGAGGGGCTTAAAAACGAGCACCCTGCGGTATCGCTGCTGCTTAACTACCGCCAGCTTGCAAAACTTAAATCCACCTATGCCGACGGCTTGCAGGACTGCATAGCAGAGGACGGCAGAATACACTCCACCTTTAACCAGACAGAGGCGCGCACGGGCAGAATAAGCTCGCTTGAGCCGAATTTACAGAACATTCCCGTAAGAACGGCGGAGGGCAGGCGGCTGCGCGAGTATTTCAACGCACCCGCAGGCAGAGTTCTTTGCGATGCGGACTATTCGCAGATTGAGCTAAGGGTGCTTGCAAGTATGTCGGGGGATGCGAATATGATAAACGCTTTCGGCAGCGGAACGGATATTCACACCGTTACCGCCTCGCAGGTTTTCGGGCTGCCGCAGGATATGATAACCCCGGAGCTGCGCAGCCGCGCAAAGGCGGTTAATTTCGGCATTGTGTACGGAATAGGCGCGTTTTCGCTTTCAAAGGATATAGGCGTTACAAGGGCTGAGGCGGACAGATATATTAAGAGCTATTTAGCGGCGTATCCCGGCGTTGCGGCGTATATGGAAAAGGCGATTGATGACGCAAAGAAAAACGGCTTTGTCACCACACTTTACGGCAGGCGGCGCTATATACCCGAGCTTTCAAACTCAAACGGAAATATGCGCGCCTTCGGAGAGCGGGTTGCGAGAAACGCGCCGATACAGGGCACGGCGGCGGATATTATAAAAATAGCTATGATAAAGGTATCGCGCAGTCTTAAAGACGAATTTCCCACGGCAAGGCTTATTTTGCAGGTACACGACGAATTGATTGTGGAGTGCGACGAAAAAGATGCCGAGGGCGTGTGCGCGCTGCTTGAAAGAGAAATGGAAAACGCCGCCGATTTAGCGGTAAGGCTTACCGCCGAGGCGCATTTCGGAAAAACTTGGTTAGAGGCGAAGGCGTAAATGAAGGTTTTATTCGTTTGCACGGGAAACACCTGCCGCAGCCCTATGGCAGAGGGGTATCTTCGCTCAAAGCAGCTGCCCGGCATTACGGTGATTAGCCGCGGTCTTGCGGCGAACGGCGCGGGGGTAAGCGGTAATTCACGCATTGCCTGCGCGGAAAAGGGCATAGATATAAGCGGGCATATATCGAGGCAGATAACCGCGGAGGATATAATGTCGGCAGATAAAATTATATGCCTTTCCCCATCGCACAAGGCGGCGCTTTTAAGCGCGGGTGTGCAGGGCGGCAAGCTGTTTTTACTGGGCGGCGGCATTTCCGACCCATACGGCGGGAATATTGAAATTTACAGAAAGTGCCGTGATGAAATATTCGCGGCGATAGATAAGCTGATAGCGGACGGCTTTTTTGCCGATTTTAAAATATTACCTATGGAGCAGCGCCACACGGCGGCTGTGGCAAAGCTTGAAAAGGACTGCTTTTCAGAGCCTTGGAGTAATGATAGCATACGCGAGGCGGCAGAGCACGGCACGGAATTTTTCGTTGCCGAAAATGCGGAGCACCTGCTCGGCTACATAGGCATAAAGCCGGTGCTTGACGAGGGGTATATTACCAACGTGGCGGTTTTTCCGCAATACCGAAAGCAAGGCGTTGCCACCGCGCTTATAAAGCGGGTGTTTGAGCTGGCGCGGGAAAAAAAGCTTGCCTTTGTAAGCCTTGAGGTGCGGGTATCAAACAGCGCTGCCATAGCCCTTTACGAAAAGGCGGGCTTTAAAGAGGAAGGGCGGCGGAAAAACTTTTACCGCGACCCGCGCGAGGACGCGCTTATTATGACGAAGAGGTTTTAATTCTTTTATGAAGATATTAGCTATTGAAAGCTCCTGCGATGAAACCGCCGCGGCGGTCACCGAGGGGCGGGAAGTTCTTTCAAATATAGTGGCCACGCAAATAGCCGAGCATAAAATTTACGGCGGCGTTGTGCCCGAAATCGCGTCAAGACGGCATACCGAGGCTATATCCGCCGTGGCAGGCGAGGCGCTGAAAGCGGCGAATATCGGGTATAATGATATTGACGCGGTGGCGGTCACCTTTGCCCCGGGGCTTATAGGGGCGCTGCTTGTAGGCGTGAATTTTGCCAAAGGGCTTGCAATGGCGCTTAATAAACCGCTTATACCCGTGCACCATTTGCGCTCGCACATAGCGGCGAATTATATTACCCACCCCGAGCTGAAACCCCCGTTTCTCTGTCTTTTGGTATCGGGCGGAAACACAGTTCTGGCGGAGGTTACCGATTATACAAAGTTCAAAATAATAGGCGAAACGCAGGATGACGCCGCGGGTGAGTGCATGGATAAAGCGGCGCGCTGCTTAGGGCTTTCTTACCCCGGCGGCGTTAATCTTGATAAAACCGCAACCGTAGCGGATACCGATAAATACCCCCTGCCCCACCCGCACGTTTCCACGGGCGAGTTTGATTTCAGCTTTTCGGGGCTTAAAACCGCGGTTATGAACCTTGTAAACAACACATCGCAAAAGGGCGGGGAAATAGATGTTCCCGTGCTTTGCGCCACGGTAAGGCAGCGGGTGTGCGATATGCTGATATCGGCAACGCTTGCCGCAGCGGAGAAAACAGGCTTTAAAACAATAGCGGTTGCGGGCGGTGTTTCGGCAAACAGCGAGCTGCGCGCAAGGCTTAAAGCGGAGTGTGAAAAAAAGGGGCTTACCCTTTACTACCCCGAGCTTAAATATTGCGGCGATAATGCGGCAATGGTGGGCGTGCAGGCGTATTACGAATTTAAGGACGGCAACACAGCGGGAGCGGAATTAAACGCCGCTGCTACTATGCCGATAAATTACAGATAAAAGGAGCTTTGTTTATTTATGGGAAAAACACTTCTTATAGTCAACCCCTGCTCGGGCAAGGCTAAAATGAAAACCGAGCTTTTAAATGTTGTGAACATACTGTCGGCTGACGGCTCGCTTGTCACCGTTTACCCCACAAAGGCGCGGGGCGACGCTACCGAGTTTGCAGCCGGCGTAAAAGAAAACGAGTATGAAAAAATAGTGGTCTGCGGCGGCGACGGCACCTTAAACGAGGTAATAACGGGAATTATGCGGTCGGGTATTGCCTGCACCCTCGGTTATATTCCCTCGGGCACGCTTAACGAGTGGTCATCGGGGCTGCAAATTTCCCGCAGCATTAAAAGAGCGGCGGAGGATATTACCACCGGCAAAAAAATACGCCTTGATATAGGCAAATTCGGGGATAAGTATTTCTCCTACACCGCGTCCTTCGGCGCGTTTACCGACGCTTCGTATTCCGCCCCGCAGGATGTTAAAAACGTGCTGGGTCAGGCGGCATACTTCTTTGAGGGAATAAAAAGCCTCGGCAACATAAAGCCCATCCACCTGAAATTTAAGACCGACACCTATGAAACCGAGGGTGATTTTCTTTTCGGCGCGGTTTCCAACTCAATGTCGGTGGGCGGCATAGTAAAGTTCGATCAGTCCGCCGTAAAGCTGAACGACGGCGAGTTTGAAGTGCTGCTTATACGCAACCCGGATAACATTTTAAAGCTGCAGCCCATAATAGACGGCATTTTGAAGAAGAACTTAAACCGCGAGGGTATAGAGTTCTTCACCGCAAAAAACATTACGGTAACGGGCGGCGCGGGAATGTCCTGGACGCTTGACGGCGAGTACGCCGCAGGCAGCGAGGAAGTCAATATCACCAATCTGCACAACGCAATAGAGCTTATAGTTCCGCAATAATAAAAAGTTTTAAGGGAGTTTTGATATGTTCACCAGAGATATCGGGGTAGACTTAGGCACCGCCAATACCCTTGTTTGCGTAAAGGGCAAAGGAATTATAATGCGTGAGCCGTCTGTTGTGGCTTACGATATAAGAAACGACGCAGTGCGTGCCGTGGGCACCGAGGCTAAGGAAATGATAGGCAGAACGCCGGGGTCAATAGTCGCCGTGCGCCCTTTGAAGGACGGGGTTATAGCCGATTTCGACGTTACCGCCGCAATGCTTAAAAGATTTATACGCCAGGCGCTTAAGGGCTCGGTCTTCTCAAGAGTCAGAATGGTTGTATGTATTCCGGCAGGCGTTACCGAAGTTGAAAGCCGCGCGGTTTACGACGCGGCAAAACAGGCGGGCGCTACCGATGTTGATTTGGTAGAGGAGCCTATGGCGGCGGCGGTAGGCGCGGGGCTTCCCGTGTGGGACGCCGCGGGCAGTATGGTAGTAGATGTAGGCGGCGGCACAAGCGAGGTTGCGGTTATTTCCCTCGGAGATATCGTGACGGCGCAATCGGTGCGTATTGCGGGGGACGACCTTGACGAGGCAATAATTGCCTATGTGAGAAAAAAGCACAATTTGCTTATAGGCGAGCGCACCGCCGAGCAGATAAAAATAGACATAGGCTCCGCAAAGCCCTACGATAATGAAACATCGGTTGAAATTAAAGGGCGTAATCAGGTGGACGGGCTTCCGAAAAACGTTATTATAACGTCGGAAGAGGTGCGAAACGCCATGGCGGACCCGATCTCTCAGATAATTGACACCGTGCGGCTGACCCTTGAAAAAACACCGCCGGAGCTTGCCGCCGATATTATAGACCATGGCATAACCCTCACGGGAGGCGGCGCGCTGCTGCGCGGCTTTGCCGAGCTTATAGCCGAGGAAACGGGTATGCCGGTATCGGTTGCGGCAAACCCGCTTGACTGCGTGGTTTTGGGCACAGCAAAGCGGCTTGAGGCTGACAGCGGCTTTGATAACTACGTTTTCCGCCGCGGTAAACGTTTCAGATAAAATAATTTTGGAGGGCGAAAAATGCGATTTTTCTTTCGCAGCCGTGGGTTTAAAATAATTGTTGCCGTTGCGGCGGCGCTTATAGCCGTCTCGGTGATATTCGCCTTTGTCGGCAGCAGAATGTCGCCGCAGGCGGATATTATGGGCACTCTTACCGCACCCTTCCGCTCGGCAGAGGCAAAGGTTACGGGCGCCGTTTCCGATTTCATTAACGCCTACTCAAACGGCGAGCAGCTGGCGCTTGAAAACGCCGAGCTAAAAAGCGAGGCAGCCGAGCTTAAAAAAAAGCTTGCCGAGTACGAGCAGGCGGTGGAGCAGAACGAGTTTTACAAAAACTACCTTGAAATTAAGGATGACCACAAAGACTTTAAGTTCACCCCCGCAACCCTTATTTCGCGCGACCGCGAAGACCCTTATAAGGGCTTTGTTATAAACAAGGGCTCTGTAAACGGCATTTCTGCACACGACCCGGTTATAACAGAGGAGGGATTGGTCGGCTACATAGGCGAGGTAGGTCTTACATCCTCAAAGGTAGTAACCATTTTAAGCGCGGAATTAACCGCCGGTGCACTTGACAACCGCACAAACGATTCCGGTGTTGTATCAGGTACAATTGAGCTTGCCAAAAAGGGCGAGACCAAGTTCTTCAACCTTTCGCGTTCCTGCAATATCGCCGTGGGCGATTATGCGGTAACCTCAGGTGAGGGCGTCTTTCCCGCAGGTCTTCTGATAGGCACTATTCAGTCGATAGGCAGCGATAAATACAATACATCGATTTATGCCGACATAAAGCCCTTTGCCGATATCGATAACCTTAAAAACGTTATGGTCATAACCGAGTTCAGCGGACAAGGGGAAATCGGGAAGTAATTCAGAATGCGGAATTATGAATGCGGAATTATACAGTAATAAGCTTCATTAAAAAAAGGAGGAATGGTTATGAACGAAAAGCGGAGCGTTAAAACGGCTGTTATAAGCTTTTTTCTGTTCTCACTCCTCTTTTTGCTGCATTACTCCGATGTAATAAGCATAAGCATAAAAACCGCCACTCCCATAATTCTTTTGCCGCTTTTATGCGCGTTTTCAATGTTTTCGACCCCCGCGGTGTCTGCCGCAACGGGGCTTGTTTTGGGCATCTGCATGGATTCCGCCGCAAGCGGCACGCTTTGCTTTAACGCAGTGCTTTTAATGCTTTCCGCAGCATTGATTTCGGCGTTTTCCTCCCGCCTTTTCAACCGCAATCTCCGCTCTGCGGCGCTGCTGTCGTTTTTGCTGACCCTTATTTATTTTATTCTGCGCTGGCTTATTTTCTATGCGTTTACCGTAGGCGCGCAGGATAATCTTACCTACCTTTTGCATTATGCATTCCCGAGCGTTGTTTATACCAATATATTTATTTTTCCTTTTTATTTTTTATATAAGAAGTTAGGCTGACCGAAGCCTAAGAAAGGAGGCAGCTTTTAGTGCCGTTTCAGAAAAAAAATCAAACAAGACTTACCGTGCTTTCGGTATTTATGATTTTCGTGCTGCTGCTTTACGCCGCGAGGATGTATTCGGTACAGATCATCCACGCGGCTGAGTATACCGATAAAAACGACGGAGCCGCCTCTGTAAGAACGGCGGTTTTAAAGGCGCGCCGCGGCGAGATTCTCGATTGCTACGGCAGGCAGATAGCCGTAAACCGCGACGGCTACAATGTGGTTTTCAACCGTGCCTATGTTAAGAATGACAGCTTAAACAATGTAATTTTAACACTTATAAAGCTTTTTGAAAAACAGGGCGTTAAATGGAAGGACGAAATGCCGCTTAATATGACCGCCCCCTACAGCTTTAAGGAGGGCGAGAGCACGGACAAGCTTATTTCAAAGCTAAAGCTGGCGCACTACGCCACGGCAAAAAACTGCCTTGATGCCGCAATTGAAAAATACGACCTTAAAAATTACACACCTGACGAGCAGCGTAAAATAGCCGGCGTACGCTACGGAATGGACATAGCCGACTTTTCGATCTCCTATCCATATACCTTTGCGGAGGATATTCCCACAGAGCTGATGCGCAAGGTCTCCGAAGCAGGCTTTATGCTTTCGGGCGTATCGGTCGAGGTGGTGCCCTTCCGCGAATATCCCGACACCTCTCTTGCCGTCAACCTTATAGGCACGGTAGGGCCCATATTCGCCGAGGATTGGGAGGAATACAAGAAAAAGGGCTACTCATATGATGATAAGGTGGGCAAAAGCGGCATTGAAAAGTGGGGAGAGGAATATCTCCGCGGAACCGACGGCGAAATAACCTACCGCATTGACCAAAACGGAAATATTATTTCAAGCGAAGTAACAAAGGAGCCGGTTGCGGGGAAAACCGTAATGCTGACTCTCGATAAAAAAATGCAGCGCCGTGTGCAGGATTCTATAGCGAACACCGTTAAGGAGCTGCAAAGCAAGGGCGGCACGGCGGTTGCGGGAGCGGCGGTTGCGATACACATTGAATCCGGCAAAATAATCTGCGCCGCGAATTACCCGACCTACGATTCTGCAATTCTAGGCAAAAATTACGAGGCGCTTACCAAGGATCCCGTAAAGCCACTTACCGACCGCGCGTTTCAGGGCGTTTATCCTATAGGCTCAACCATAAAGCCGGCGGTTGCCGTGGCGGCAATGGAAAATGGGCTTTACCATGTGGGAGAAACGGTGAATTGCGTAAGAACTTATAAATACTTTGACGATTATAAACCTAACTGCATGCACTATCACGGACCTATAGCTCTTAAAAACGCTCTTGCGAAAAGCTGTAACTATTTCTTTTTTGAAATGGGTAAACGAATAGGCGCAACCCGTCTCACAGATTATTTCAAGCAGTTCGGTCTCGGCGTTGCCACAGGTGTTGAGGTGGACGACAGCAAGGGAATCCTGAAAAAAGCCGATTCAAACGGCGGCGGCGATACCCTGCAGTTTGCAATCGGTCAGTTAAACGCTTTTACACCGCTGCAGCTCTGCAATTATGTCGCGACCCTTTCAAACGGCGGTACGCACTACCGCGCAAGCCTTATAAGCAAGATAGTATCCTACGATATGTCGGAAACCTTTGATGAAAGCGCACCGGAGGTCATGAATAAGATAAAAATATCCGATACCACGCTTAATGCCGTTAAGGAGGGTATGCTTTCTGTTACAGAGGACGGTACAGGCCGCGCCGCACTCGGCAACTACCACATAAAGGTGGGCGGTAAAACCGGTACGGCACAGGTAAACGGCAAAGCGGATCACAGCCTGTTCGTAGCCTTTGCACCCTTCGAAAATCCCGAGATCGCCATATCGGTGGTTTTGGAGAACGGCGCTTCGGGATTTGCCGCCGGCGGAATAGTTAAGGATATACTGGACGCCTACTTCTACGGCAGCGGCTCAGCTGATAAAAATACAGTTCCTTTTACAGTGCTTAACTGATTGACAAAAATATCCGATTGTGATAAAATGAAAGCGAGGTTTTTTAATGAGTCAGATTTTTGCCGTCACCTCAGGTAAGGGCGGCGTAGGTAAATCCACCGTTTCGGCAGGTCTTGCATTTGCCTTTTCGGGGCTTTCAAAAAAAACCCTGCTTGTTGATATGGACGAAGGGCTCCGCTGTCTCGACATTATGCTCGGTGTGGATAGCTCTGCGGTATTTGACCTTTCCGATATACTTATGGGCAAGGATATGGCGGATGCGGTCTACAAGGTGGGAGAAAGCAATAATTTGTTTCTTGTTCCGGCCCCCTCAGAAGTTGGAAAAATTGACGCATTCGCTTTTTCGGGTTTTGTGCGCGAAGCGGAAAAGGAATATGATATTATTATATTCGATTTCCCCGCCGGTATGGATTTTTCGCTTTACACCTGTTTGCCTAAGGGAGCGCTTTTCCTGACGGTGGCAGTGCCCGATCCTGTCTCGGTACGGGACGCAGCAGCGGTAAGCGAGAAGCTTTCCGGGCTTTCCTGCTCATCAAGGCTTGTTATCAACAATTTTAAATACCGCCTTGTAAAGCGCGGGATCTTCCGCAATATCGATGATATTATCGACAGTGCGGGCTTAAGACTCTTAGGCGTTGTACCGTCAAGCGAGGAGCTGGCGTTTCTCTCGGTCACGCATCGCATAAAGCCGAACGGCAAACCTATGCGGGCATTTAAAAGAATAGCCGTAAGGCTCTGCGGTGAAAGCGTTCTGCTGCCGCAGCCTAAAAAAATATAAAAAAGGGGTATAAAAAATGACAATTGCACTTATAGCACACGACGCAAAAAAAGAACTTATGGTTCAGTTCTGCATTGCATACTGCGGAATTTTGAGCAGATATAATCTGGTTGCCACCGGAGCTACCGGTAAAACCGTTTCCGAGGCTACCGGACTTAACATAGTTAAATTTTTGGGCGGCTCGCAGGGCGGTGCACAGCAGATAGCCTCACGCATCGGCTGTGATGAGATTGACCTTTTACTTATGTTCCGCGACCCGCTGAATCCGAAGCCCAACGAGCCTGACGAGCGTGCTCTTTTAAGGCTTTGCGATGTGCACAATATTCCGGTCGCCACCAATATTGCCACCGCCGAAATGCTTATTCACGGGCTTGAGCGCGGCGACCTTGACTGGCGCGAGATCGTAAAGAATAATAAATAATTTCCGGAGCAAATACTTATGGCAGAAATTAACCGCGCCGTTAAGGGCACGGGCGATGTTTTACCGTCAGACAGCTATAAATGGCAGTTCGTTGAGGGTAAAATGCTTGAAACCGCCCGCCTTTACGGCTTTAACGAGATAAGAATACCGGTTTTTGAACACACCGAGGTCTTCCGCCGCAGCGTCGGGGATACCACCGATGTCGTGCAGAAGGAAATGTATACCTTTGACGATAAGGGCGGGCGCTCTGTAACCCTGCGCCCCGAATTTACCGCCGGAGTTATAAGAAGCGCCATTGAAAAAGGGCTTGTAAACGGCGCACTGCCGGTTAAGGCGGCGTATGTGGGCGGCTGCTACCGCTACGAAAAGCCGCAGGCAGGCAGACTGCGCGAATTCCACCAGTTCGGTGTTGAGTGCATAGGCGCCGCTTCCCCTTCGGCTGATGCAGAGGTTATAGCTTTAGCCAAGCAGGTGCTTACCGCCGTGGGAATTGAAAAAATTTCGCTTGAAATAAATTCAATAGGCTGCCCTGAGTGCCGCAAGGATTATGTTGCGGCACTTAAAGATTATTTCAGGCAGCATATTGACGAATTGTGCGATACCTGCCGCGACAGGTTGGATCGCAACCCCATGAGAATACTTGACTGCAAATCGCCCGTATGTAAAAAAATTGCGGAAGACGCACCGGTCGTGACCGATTATTTATGTGATGACTGCCGCGCTCACTTTGAGGCGGTGCAAAAATATCTTACTGCCGAGGGCGTTGAGTTTACCGTTAACCCGCATATAGTGCGCGGGCTTGATTACTATACCCGCACGGTGTTTGAATTTGTTTCGGGTGATATAGGCGCGCAGGCAACGGTTTGCGGCGGCGGCAGATATGACGGGCTTATTGCCCAAATGGGCGGGCCTTTAGTCCCGTCGCTCGGCTTTGCTATGGGCATTGAGCGCATAATGCTGCTGCTTGAAGCGCAGAAGACCGAGCTGCCGAAACCCACCCCCTGCGATATTTATATTGCCGCTATGGGGGACAATGCAGCGCTTAAAGCCGCCGAACTCTGCGCGCGGCTGCGGCAGGACGGATTCTCGGCGCAAACAGATATTTGCGGCAGAGGGCTTAAAGCGCAGATGAAATACGCCGATAAAACGGGCGCGGAATTTACTATGGTTTTGGGCGATAACGAGCTTGAAACAGGTAAAGCCCGCCTTAAAAATATGGCAAGCGGCAGCGAAACCGAGGTAAGGCTTGAAACCCTTGCGGACGAGCTGCTTTCCGCTATACATTCCTCCGCACTTGATGATCTTGCGGACAGTATTTTAAAGCAATAAATTTTTCAGGCAATCTTTCGGTTGCCTAAGAGGTGTTTAAGGTTGAAACTTGACAGAATGAACGGTATGAAACGCACCGACTATTGCGGCACGCTCACAAAGGAAAGAGTAGGCGCAGAGGTAGTGGTTGCAGGCTGGGTGCAGCGGCAGCGCGACCTTGGCGGGCTTATATTTGCAGACCTTCGCGACCGCAGCGGAATAGTGCAGCTTGCGTTTGACGATACAACGGACAAGGCGGTTTTTGAAAAGGCGACCGCACTGCGCAGCGAGTTTGTGGTTATGGCAAATGGCAAGGTGCGTATGCGCTCCTCGGTTAATACCGAAATTCCCACGGGGGATATTGAAATTGAAGTAACCGAGCTTAAAATTTTGGGCGCGAGCGAAACCCCGCCCTTTGAAATTTTGCCCGAAACCGGCGTTAAAGAGGATTTAAGGCTTAAATACCGCTATCTTGACCTGCGCCGCGCGCCGCTTCAGCGCAACATTATGCTGCGCCACAAAATAGCCAAGGTAACGCGCGATTATTTTGACGAAAACGGGTTTATTGAAATTGAAACCCCTACCCTTATTAAATCCACCCCGGAGGGCGCACGCGATTATCTTGTGCCGTCCCGCGTTCATAAGGGCAGCTTTTTTGCCCTGCCGCAGTCGCCGCAGCTTTACAAGCAGCTGCTTATGCTTTCGGGCTTTGACCGCTACATTCAGCTTGCCCGCTGCTACCGCGATGAAGACCTGCGCGCCGACCGCCAGCCCGAATTCACACAAATAGACCTTGAAATGTCATTTGTGGAAAAAGAGGATGTTTTCGCGGTTGCCGAGGGATATATGAAACGTCTGTTTAAAGAAATTCTCGGTGTGGATATTGAAACTCCCCTGCCGAGGCTTACATATACCGAGGCTATGGAAAGCTACGGGTCGGACAAGCCCGATACCCGCTTTGATATGAAAATTAAGGATATCTCCGATATAGTTGAAAGCTGCGGTTTCGGCGTATTTGCCGATACGGTTAAAAACGGCGGCACGGTAAGAGCCGTAACCGCCAAAAACGCCGCCGGCGTGTACACGCGCAAGGAAATTGATAAGCTGACCGAGGAAGCAAAGGGCATAGGCGCTAAGGGTCTCGCCTTTATCCGCTGGGTGGAGGATGAGCCCAACTGCTCCTTTGCAAAGTTTATGACTGCAGACGAAATGAAAGCCATATACGAGCGCACGGGCGCCGAAAAGGGCGACGTCGTGCTGATAGTAGCCGACCGCAAGAAAACCGTGCTTTCAGTTCTCGGCGCTTTGCGCCTTACCGTTGCAAAGCGGCTTGAAATTATCCCCGATAAATACAACCTGCTTTGGATAACCGAGTTCCCGTTCTTTGAGTACAACGAGGAAACCGGCAACTGGGACGCTATGCACCACCCGTTTACAAAACCGCTTGACGAGTGCATACAATACCTTGATTCCGCTCCCGAAAAGGTTTTTGCCGACGCATACGATTTGGTGCTTAACGGCATTGAGCTGTCGAGCGGCTCTATTCGTATAACCGACCCCGAACTGCAAAAGCATATGTTTGAGGCGTTAGGGCTTTCCGATGAGGAGGCATACGCGAAGTTCGGCTTCTTAACCGACGCGTTCCGTTTCGGCGCGCCGCCGCACGGAGGTATGGGCATAGGGCTTGACCGCCTTACAATGCTGCTTTGCGGCTGCGATAACCTGCGTGATGTTATCGCCTTCCCGAAGGTCTCAAATTCGAGCGAGCTTATGTCGGGCGCACCGGCAGAGGTAGACAACGCACAGCTCAAGGAGCTTTCCATAAGCATTGACGGATAACGCATAATTGCAAAAAATACATTATTAAACCCGATAAATCGTTCCTACGGATTGATTTATCGGGTTTTTATGTTCCACAGGCAATACGGTCAGGGCGATGAGAGCCGCCGTTTATCCGACAATTTAATCATACCGTGTGCCATGCATAATAAGCCCTCAGTCAACAGTAATTTTCAAAACCATACCTCCGTCCGCCGAGGAAGCGGAAAGCGTATACTGCGGTATCATAACGGGGCTGCCGTCGGGATCTCTGCCGCAGATTTCCGTATAATAATCATTGTGGGTATGTCCGTTAAAAACTCCTCGGATGATATCCGCATTATCGGTAATCAGCGTATATACATCCTTTGTCGCTCCCTCGGGCATATTCGGAGAGCCTACGAAATCCAAAAATTTGTTGGTGCAAAAATCCATTCCTGCTGTATTGCCCCGCAAGGATATAACCTCTTTTTCGTCCGGATTGCGGGTACAAAGCGGAACATGCACAAACAACAAAACCGTGTAAGCGTTTTCCCTGGCCTGCTTCAAATCCCTCTGCAGAGGCTCCTTCTGACACGGGCGGAAGGTGTGCTCGCTGTTATCCATTTGAATCAGCATCAGCTTATTTCCCAAAACCTCCGATGAGTAGTATATGTCATGATCCCATGCTTTTTGCAGTTTTTCGAGACTGAGGCTTTGAGAAAGGCCTTCGTTGTTCACCCAATCGTGATTTCCCAATGTTACCCATGCATTCGGATTAAAATTCCAAATTTCTTTACGGAGCATATTTAAAGAAAAATCGGAGAGACTGTGAATCGTATCCCCAGTCAGAATCACCTTGTCCGCCGAAGCCGAAAGCTTCATCAGCTTTCTTAGCAGCGGTACAGAGTCACGGTAGGTTGATTCCTTCAAGTGGAAGTCGGTAATCTGTATTACCTCAAGCTGCGCACCGCCTTTTCCGGTATTAACGGAAACCTCGCGCACCTGAATACCGTTTTCCAAGCGGTATATCAGGGAATTTTCATTCTCCGCATTTCCAAAGAGAACAGAGGATTTTTTATTCCACTCGCTTCTCACGGACACGGTGACCGCGGAAACCAAGTCGTTTAGCTTTGCTTTTGATGAATCGGACAGAGACCCGTATTCCAATGTCTGCTTTGCCGCGGCAAAGGGATTTGCCGAACATTCTTTTGTATATGCTAACCGTTGCATCCCGTTAAGGTCAAGATAGCGAATATAGCCACGCGCCGTATATTGACGGGTGTATTTTTCCAAATCAAGCCCGACAATACACGCCGTATAAAAAATTTCGTCTTCGGTTTCTTCGTAAATTCGGTCTGCAGGGATAACCGCCGGAGTATATTTAACGGAATTATAAACATAGGTGCGCCCGTACTCCAACGGACTGTAGCCGCCGTTTAAATCGTCATCGAGTATAACCGACGGCAAAACAATTGTCCCCGATTCCATAACACTGATGCCGGGCATCTTTGTTAATGCACTGCTTTGTTTAATAACATAGCGCAGTCCGATTTCTTTGGCGGTCCGAATTTCTACCCTGTCAATTATAAAGTCGCGGCCTTTATCGGTGCTGAAATCTGCGTAAACGGCGTTAAGTACGCTGCCTCTTTTTAAAGCAACAATTAATGAAACGGCATTTCCGTCAGAATCTCTCCAGCCTAAAAACAGCTTTCCGTCAAGCTCGTTATGGTCTTCCTCCGAGAGTTTCAGTGTAACATCGTTATACACGGTTATGGTGTCTCCGTCATTAATACAGTCGGCAATTTCAAATGTCACAGAGCTCAGGATTTTTTCGTTTTCTCCCCCTTCGCAAAGCAATGCAACATAATGGCCCGAAGGAATAGGAGATTTTGAAAAATCAAAGGTCGGGCTTTCGCATAATGCCCGTGCCGCTGCCGAAGCCGATGGCGAGCCGCTGTAATCGGCTCTGCAAATTAATATCTCATCATCAGGCTCGGTATTTTCACATAGAAATGAAATACTTTGCCCAAAACCGATTTTACTTACCGAAAGTGAAATCTTTTTCTCGGGTTCTGCGGCGGAAACCGTGATATATATATCCTTTAAAACCTTCCAGCTGCCGTAGTTATCAAACAGCGTAACAACATAATTCCCGGCAGGCAGCGATTCGGTGGAAAAATCATAAGATGTTGGTCTTGCACCCAGCACCTTATAGCCGTATCTCACATTATAATTTTTTCGCGGAGTCGGAAAAACAGCGACATAATCACCTGAAACCGCGCCGTCAAAGGTATAATGCAGCGTTTCGCCGACGGTGTAGCTGTCTTTATCAAGAGAAAAGCTTTTCGGTTTATTAGGATCGGTAATTTCAATCACAATTTCCTTGATAGCAACCCACCCGCTTTTAAAAAGTACCGCGGCATATTTTCCGCCTTTAATCGAATCGGTCGAAAATTCACAGGTTGCGGATTTGCAGAATATCGTCGCCAATCGATCGCCATTTTCACCGGTCGGGTCGACGGTATAGTTTTTGTACCCGTCATTCAGTATAGCAATATAATAGTCGGATTGCACATTTTTAAAAGAGAAAATAATTTTTTCTCCTTTTGTATATCGGGTTTTATCTACGGAAAAATCAGGCGCATTGGGGTCAGCCGTAACGGAAAACGCAGTTTCCTGATATTTATACCACCCCTCACCGAACAATACAGCGACATAATTTCCCGGCTGAAGATTTTGTGTTATATAGGTAAGCTCATTCGCGGTGCAGTAGATTGTGGCGCGGCGGTCGCCCTTCTCGCCGGTCGGCGAATAAACATAGTTCTTATATCCTTCGTTCATAATTGAAATATGCATTGAAGAATCGGCGTTTTCACATTTGAAAACAGCGGTTTCTCCGCGGATGAAGGAAGTTTTGCTAATTGTAAACGCAGGGGATGCGGCAGCTCCGATTGTTCCTGTTCCTTGAAAAAGACCTACCGACAAAAAAGTAATCATAAATAGTGCGATTAACCGTTTTGGTTTCATTTTCCTCGCTCTCCCGTCCGTTTTTTCGGCAGTATATATCCTGCCGCTGCTTTTATTATATTTACTAACATCATTGATTTCAATATCGCAAGTTTGCAACAATGTATTTTTTTAACCTTTGAATGTCTGAATTGAAGTAATAAAAAAGCATCGGAGCAATTAGTTTTTAATTGCTCCGATGCCGGTTTGATTTAAAAGGTCTGTCCCGCCCTGCCGTAATGCGCTTAAAATAACCTGCGGTTTGTGCAGGTGGGTGCCCGCCGCACGGCTTCACGCTCCCTTCTTCCGAACTCGGCACAGCCGCGGGAGGTCTGCAATCCGCCGCGCGAGCAAAGGCCCCGATTTAAAAGGTTGTAGGGCTATATAAGACGCGGTCCGCGAACAGCGCAGGACACTTTTTTATTTTATATTATTTGTCGTCTATCTCAAAAAAATCCTCAAGACGTTCAACAAATGCGTCGGCAATCATATCGTATTCGTCGTCGTCCTCTATTTCGTAATAGTATTCGTCGCCGTTTTCTTCTTCCTCGCCGACCTTTACTATAACCAGCTCGCCGCTGTCGTCAAGCGTTTTTTGCGGGTCGTCGTAAATCGGCAGCATTGCAAGGTATCTTCCCGTTTCGGTTTCAATAGCGTCAAGCACCTCAAAGGTATATTCCTTACCGTCATCGTCAGACAAAGTGACAATATCCGGGTTGTATTCGTCTTTGTTCTTAATCTCGTCCATATCAGAGCCTCCTTAGTACAAATATATTTTAACCCCAAAAGACCTTTAAGTCAATGGGAACTTTTTTCTTTTTCAAGCTCAATTACCTTTTTAAACTGCGTTTCGTAAAGCAGACGGTATTTTTCGCTTTTTTTGAGCAGCTCCGAGTGCGAGCCGCTGTCGGTAATAACCCCGTTTTCTATTACCATAATTTTGTCCGCTGCTATTACTGTTGATAACCTGTGTGCTATAACAAGGCTTGTTCTGCCCGCCATTACAGCCGAGAGCGCCGACTGTATAAGGCTTTCCGATACCGAATCGAGCGAGGATGTAGCCTCGTCCAAAATAAGTATTTTGGGGTCTTTTAAAATTACCCGCGCTATTGAAACGCGCTGCTTTTCACCGCCCGAAAGCTTTAAGCCGCGGTTGCCCACCACCGTATTAAACTTTTTGGGCAGCGATAAAATAAAATCGTAAATATTAGCCGCCTTGCAGGCGTTTTCTACCTCCTCGCGCGTGGCGTCGGGCTTTGCGTAAAGCAAATTTTCAAGAATAGTGCCGTTGAAAAGGTAGGTATCCTGCGTTACAATGCCGATATTTTGTCGGAGGTACGCAAGCGAAAAATCGCGCACGTCCGTTCCGGCTATTTTAACGCTGCCGCGGCTTACGTCGTAAAGTCGCGGTATCATGCCTATAATTGTGGATTTACCCGCGCCCGAGGTGCCTACTATTGCGTACATAGCGCCGCTCGGCACGGTGAAATTTACTCCCTTTAAAATTTCGTGCCCGTTTTCATAGGAAAAATGCACGCCGGAAAACTCTATTTCACTGTTATCAAGCGGAGGGGTAAGCGGATTTTCGGGGTCTTCAATATCGCACTTACGGTCGAAATATTCAAAAATTCGGGTAAACAGCGCCATAGACCTTACAAAGTCCACCTCTAAATCAAGCAGCTGTCTTACCGGCTGGTAAAGCCTGTTGACAAGCGCCACCACTACCGATATATCGCCCACGGTAAGCGTTGAATCGGTACGGCTTATTATAAGAAACCCGCCCACAAAATAAATGAGCAGCGGCGCTATTTGTATAAACATACCTAAAAAGACGCGGAACCAACTGCCCGCGCGCTGCTCGCGTATGGTTATTTTGGTGGTTTCATCATTTATTTTGCGGAATTTTTCATATTCCGTTTTTTCCTTTGTAAACAGCTTTACAAGCATCGATCCGCTGACCGAAAGCGTTTCGTCTACCTGCTGGTTAAGCTCGTCCTGCTTTTCCTGCGCCTCGCTTACAAGCTCCCAGCGCTTTCTGCCCACCGCCTTTGTGGGAAGAATTAGGAGCGGCAGCACTATAAGCCCCACTATTGCAAGCCGCCAATCGGTATAGAAAAGATAAAATACACAGGTTGCAACGGTTAAAACATTGCTGAAAACCGAAGCCAGCATACCCGATATAACCGAGCTTACGCCGTTAATATCGCTGTTCATGCGGGTTATTATATCCCCCTGCTTTTCGTTTGTGAAAAAGCCGTGCGGCATATGCAAAAGGTGGTCGTACATCTGATTCCGCATATCGTAAATTATCTTTTGTGAGATCCAACTGTTTATGTACTGCTCAAGCACGCTTATAATCTGCGCGGCCGAAAGCACAATAAACGCCAGCACCACAAGCCCCAAAAGGGTTTTTACATCGGCGCTGTCATCCACGATCGCGTCAACTATTTTTCCCGTTATAATTGACGGGAAAAGTCCCAAGACCGCCGAAACGGCAAGAGCGGCAAAAACCGCGATAAACTGCAGCTTATACGGCGATAAATAACCGAATATTCTTTTGAGCAGCGCTTTTGTCAATTTCGGCTTGTTCTGTTTTTCTTCATCGGTTAAAAACCCGCGCGGACCGCCGCCTATACGCATAGGCCCTCTCATTCCGGGGGGCGGGGGCATCATAGGACCCATAAGCATTTCTCCTTAAAACATATATATTTATATTTTAACATATATTTCAAACATTGTAAAGTTTTGAACAAACTGTTAATTTAACTAAAAGTTATTAAAAAGCACTTGACAAAATATATATTATGCTTTATAATAAAACCAGACAAAAGGAAAGGAGTTGAAAACAAGGATGAGAGAGGAAGCTCCACCGGCTTACTTTTAAAATAAAATGAAAGTGGTGAATCCAATGAAGTAGAAAAAGGGCAGTCGCGGCAGGCGGCATTGAAATGATAATAAAATCTAAATGATTTTTTAATAGATAACCCGAAAAGGTGATTAAAATGATTGTGAGGAAATCACAGCACAAATAAATCAATACGGGTGATACCAATGTACTATTTATTAAACGGCTCGGTTAGCTCCAATACATAGATTTCGCGATATTTGATTGTTCTTGATATGCCAAAGGGCATTAGCACAAATTCAGTTAATATTAAAACAAACCGTTCAAGGGTTAAGTATATAGGGTTAAATAAAAGAGCTTTCTAAAATTGAATAAGTAAAAAATCTAACAGCTGCGACATATTGTGACGCAGCTGTTTTTTGCGTTTACATTTTTTATTAAAATTTCAACTCATAATTTACCTATAATATTTTTTATGCGACAACATACAATATTACTGCAAACGCGAAAAGAAAAAACAGGAGAGAAAAACATCATGGCTAACAAAAGCGTAGTACCTGAGGCTAAAGAAGCCCTCAACCGTTTTAAGATGGAGGCTGCCAACGAGGTTGGCGTTAACTTAAAGCAGGGTTACAACGGTGACCTTACCTCCAAGCAGGCCGGTTCTATCGGCGGTCAGATGGTTAAAAAGATGATCGAGTCTTACGAAAACAGCATGAAGTAAGAGTCTTTTTGACCTATCGGGCGGCACTTAATGTGCCGCCCGATTGAGCGTGCCGAAAAAATCGCCACTCTCCCCTACGGGAATGCCGCTCGCTCTGAAATCACAGATTTTCGGATTGCGCTCCCTACTGTTGCGGTGTCCAAAGAAAATAATCGCTTGGAGCGCGAATTTTCTTTGACCGCGTCGCCATAACGCCCTCCTTTTATCCGCCGCACAGGCACGGGAAAAACGAAAATTGCGGCGTCACCGCCGCAAATACAAATTTAAAGTTTTATTTAAATACGAAAATGTAATCCCCACGGCGCATTAAAAAAAGCTGCACTGTGAGGATTATAATTTATTTTATTCAAGATTAAGCCTTTTTGAAAGGAAGTGCCGCGTTATGAAAAAATATGCGGCGGCAAAAATAAGGCTGTAAACCGTGAGCAGAGCTATGAATATCTGAAAAAAGCCGACGGTAAAGGTTGCGGCCTCCATTATATCCTGAAGAAAAAACGCCGCAATTATCATAATAAATGTGTTTATAACCTGAACTGCGGCGTAAAGGCTGATGTATGCCACAACCGCACCGCCTATTCTGTTTTTAAACTGCTGACCTATCGCGATAGCGGCGTAAAACATTAAAAGCGATTGGAACATACCTATAACAGCGGCGATAATAAGCTCCGCCGATATACTTATAAGCTGACCCGCAGTAAGCATCTTCCCGGCCTCTTCAAGCCCGGTGCGCAGCGCTTCAATAATCTCTCGAAGCGTATCGGTTCCCGCCACCATTATAAGCAATGATGCAATGACCGATATAAAATCGATAATTATAACCAAAACCCCGCAAAGCAGCTTGCAAACGATATGCTGCGTGGCACTGAACGGCAGAGTAAAGGTCAGATATCCCTCACCCGACAAAAGGTTTTTATAAAACCGCATTACCACAACGACCATGCCCACAACAAAAACCGCGACTATTGAAAAAAAGTAGATTGTGGTGCTGATTCGCGAGGGGATTTGCAGCAGCACATTATCAGTTTTAATAAGAAGCGACAATCTGCTTAACAACGCAAAGCCCAAAACCGCCGCATACACGGGCAGAAGATTCCTGAAAAGTGAATACAACTCATATTTATACAGCTTTTTTAACATCTAAATACCTCCCTGAACAACTCATCTACACTCTTGCCCTCACGCATACGGATGTTATCCACCGTATCGCAAAGCACAATATCCCCGCGGTTTATAAAAATAACATCGCTCAATATCTGCTCAACATCGGCGATCAAATGGGTGGATATTATGATCGTCGCATTTTCATTGTAGTTGCTTATTATCGTACGCAGAATATAATCTCTGGTAGCGGGATCTACGCCGGCTATCGGCTCGTCAAGCATATAAAGCTCCGCTTCCCTGCTCATCACCAAGATTAACGCAACCTTCTCCTGCGTTCCTTTTGAAAGAGTTTTTATCTTGCGCTTTCTGTCAATTCCCAGGCTTTCAAGCATTGCGTCCGCCCGCTCACGCCTGAAATCGGAGTAAAAATCGGCGAAATAATTTATCATTCCGTCAACCGTCATCCACTGCGCCAAAAAATTTCTGTCCGGCAAATATGATACAAGCTTTTTCGTCTCAACACCAATAGGTTTGCCGTCTATCAGCATTTCGCCCCGCGTAGGAGTCAGCAGACCGTTAGCTATTTTAATAAGCGTTGTCTTGCCGCTGCCGTTAGGGCCCAAAAGCCCCACTATTCTGCCCTTCGCCACCTGCAGATTGACAGAAGACAGCGCTATTGCGTTTTTATAAATCTTTGAAAGACCTTTGCATTCGAGAATATTCTCCATCAATTTATTCCTCCCCATTCAGTACACTGTTTAAAGCTGCGGAAATTTCACCGCCGTCAAGCCCCAGAGATTTCATGCGCGACGCAAATTCCCGAGTCTGCTTTAAAACATATTCGGTTCTGAACGCCGCTATTTTCTCTGTATCCTCTGTAACATAGCGGCCTTCCCCGCGCCTGACATAAATTATTCCGCCGTCCTCTGCAGTCGTAAGCGCGCGCTGCATCGTGTTCGGATTTACTCCCGCCTCAAGCGCCAAATCACGCACCGCATTCAACCTGTAGCCCGGCGGATATTCCCCGCTTATTATCTTCAGAACAATTATATCGGCAATCTGCTGAAAAATCGGCCTGTCTGTCGAAAAGCTCCAAGCCATCCTATCACCTCATTGTATTATTGCGCTAATACAATAATACAACATGCATTTCAAAATGTCAAGAAAATTATCGGGAAAAATTAAAAAATGTATGTGTTAAAATGATGCGACCCGATAAAAAGAGAAGTTAACCTCCGAATATGGTATAATGAATTCACCCCAAAACCAAATACCGAAAGGAAGTAACTTCTCATGAATATAGTAACCGGACCGATGTCAATAAAGCAGACAGCAAAAAATCAAACAGGCATAAACAACACCTTCTTTCGGTTAGGAGAAGGATCGTTATTGTGTGATTTCGTCTCGCACTCACAAAAATAAGCCTGCACCCGCCGCGGCGGGTGCAGGCTTATTGTATACGGAGCTATTTTATGAGGGCGTTTATGGAATTTACAAGACCCTTATTCCGTGTAGCGGAAATGTTGTTCAGGAAAAGAAGATCCTTTGCCTTAACATCGATACAGAGCTGCGGAATCGAATTATAGGTCTTGCCGCCGAATACCGTACCGGAGAAATATCTGTAGTCGACAATATAAACCGTCTGATAATTAGGAACCAGCAACGGTGCAAACGCATTTCCGAACGATTCCTTCACAAGCACGCAAACAGAGCCGTCGTTCTTTGCGGGGTTATTTATAATGCTGAACGGACGGTCGCCCTTTATAAATGTGAGATATTTGGATGAAACATTGGTCATATCCGAAATTATAGGCTCCGTCTTTGCAGGGCCGCCTACCGAGAAATAGATCTGCATGGAGTTGGTTTCCTTCGGCTGATAAGCAAACACCGTATCGGGATTTGCCGCCAATTGCGGCAGCTTTTTGCTCGAGGTATAGAACGAACCGAGATAATTCGGGAACTGATGAACGATAAAGCTGTCAAGCGCCGCCGGCGTACCGCCGGTTGCCTTTATAAAGTCGCAGTAGGCATAGTATGCGCCGAGTGCCGTCCAGTGGTGGTCGGTGCGGAAGAAGATATACTCATTGCGGCGGGCTTTAAGCGTATCGTAGATTGAAACGGTCTTAACGCCGCTCTTACCCATACCTGAGTACATATAATTTATTGCCTTTTTCTGATCGGAGGTGTTTATGGTGGCAACTACATTATCGGGTGCGGTAATGCCCATGCTTGTAGGTACTATCATATCGTATACATTTGTTTTTCCCGCAAGCAGCGTGCCGGCGCGGTTTATCGCGCTTGTATAAAGATCCGCAGTGCCGCGCACGAAATTATAATACTCATACGCCGTGTCGCCGTTTATAAGCAGCGCGCCGAGTGTCTGCGTTGTTTGGGTTTGAGGCGGAGTCTGCGGCTTCGGAGCCTCGCTTGGCGCAGAGGAGGAAGCGGAGGATGTGCCATCTGCTTTTGACGGCTCGCTGCTTTCCGCAGAGGAAGCATCTGATGATGTATCGGACGCTGTACCCGATGAATCATCCGGGTGGCTTTCGGGAATATCGTCTCCCGTTTCAACATCACCCTGAATTCTGACATCGGACTTACCGTACAAACCCGTGAAAAACGCATTGATATCAGTCAGCTTTTCTCTTAAGGGAAATGTGTCGGAATACCAGCTGTTTATTCCGTCAAAATACTTGCCCGAAACCAACGCCGTGAAGGTGAATTTCGGGAATTTTGCAAGCTCCCGCTTCTCGCTTTCCGAATATTTCGGGCGCAGCGGTATTATGAGCGATAAAATAAAGCAGGAAAAAAGCAAAACGAAGAAAAAGCGCACAAACCATATGCTCATTATTCTGAATTTCCGCATGTTTACCGGAGGAAGGCGCACTTCTTCCGTGCTTGAAGCGTTATTGTTTTGTTCAGCCATGGAAATGCCTCCTTCTTAAAATCTGAAATATAAAAACGGATTGTAGCTGTTGCCTACAAGCGCCGCGGCGGAAAGTATGAGCAATGCCGCCGGAATCACGAACTGCAACACGGAATAAACCGCCAGCGCACCGTTATTTCTGAGCGCGCGGTACTTAAACGCGGCGGACAGGCGCTTTGTAATCGGTGTAGACGCGAAGACAGCGATTAAAAGTATTATAATATGGCTCTTCACAGCCGTCCATGTTTCAAAATCGGAGAATGCGTTGCCGTTGGCTCCGAACATCCCTTTAAGCACGCACCATATATCTCCTACGCTTTCAAACTTGAAAAGTATCCAGCCGAAGAAGACGATAAGTAATAAATATATATGAGCCAAAGCGGGCTGCTTTTCAAGATATTTTGAAAGGAACAGCTTTTCAAGCGCAATAAAAATAAAGAAATAAAGTCCCCAAAGCACAAAATTCCAGGAGGCGCCGTGCCACAGCCCGGTGAGCGCCCACACAATAAAGAGGTTGAGCACCGTTCTGAGCTTGCCGCGGCGGCTGCCGCCGAGCGGGATATAAAGATAATCCCTGAAAAAGCTGCCGAGGGTGATATGCCAACGCCGCCAGAACTCGCTGACCGACGAGGAAATGTATGGGTAATCGAAATTTTCGGTATAGTGAATTCCTATCATTTTACCCATGCCTATAGCCATATCCGAATATGCCGAAAAATCAATGTATATCTGCAAGGTGAAGGCAAGCACGCCTACCCAAAGCGAAAGCGCGCTCTTTGAAGCAAGAAGCGAGAAATCCCCGCCGTCCGGTACAAGCAGAGTATCCGCAAGCGCCGCACAGGTGTTGGCGATTATCGCTTTTTTTGCAAGCCCCACGGTAAAGCGGTTAATGCCCTCGGCAATCTCTATCTGTGTGGCTCTGCGATTCTCCAGCTCGGCGCAGACATCCTTATAGCGGACAATCGGCCCTGCAATGCACTGATGAAACAGGCTGACATAGAGAAGCAGGGTTTTAAAGCTGCGCTGCGGCAGAGCGTCGCCCCTATACACATCAACGCAATAGGTTATAAGCTGAAAGGTATAAAACGATATGCCTATAGGCAGCATTACAGACGGCACATTTGCGGGGAAGCCGGTGAAAAACTTCAAATTTGAAAGAATAAAGCTGCCGTATTTGAAAATGCCGAGCAGTATAAGATCGATGCCGACCGTAAGCCCCAAAAAAAGCTTTGCCTTGACAGAGCCTTTTTTATACTGTGACATAATAAGGGTAAGATACCAGTCCGCAAAAGCCATACCTACAAGCAGAAGAATATAAAGCGGCTCGCCCCACGCATAAAAAATAAGCGAAAAGATAAGCATTACGGTATTTTTTTGCTTTATATCCTTGGCAAAAAAATAAACCAGCAAATTAAGCGGCAGAAAAAGGAATATAAAGGGTAAGCTTGAGAAGACCATCCGAACACATCCAACAAATTAAATCTGTATATATTATATCCTTTTTGAATAGAAAGTACAGTAACATTACGGTTACAAATTATAACACAATTAAAACGAAAAGGCAACAAAATTACAAAACGGTTTCGGCGGAATATTTTTCCGTCGAAACCGTTTTGTAATGCGCCCCTAAACGATAATTTCGGGGGCAGGCTTATTTCATTCCCAAAGCCTTGAGCGGCTCGGTTATATGACCGTCCTTATATATTTCAAAATGCAAATGGCTTTGATCGGCGCATTCACCCGGTATTGAGGCTGTCGCTCCGATAATATCTCCCGCGGCAACCTTATCGCCCGCCTTTACCTTAATGTCCTTTAAGGCGGCGTACTTGGCGGTAATGCCGCTGCCGTGGTCGACGGTTACTACCGTTCCTAAAAATGCGGTGTCCTCGACCGATAATACCTTTCCGTCCGAGCAGGCGCTGACCGCCGTGCCGTCCGCACAGGCAATATCAAGCCCCGTGTGTATCCGCATATCTCCGTAGGTTGCCGAAAACTGCAGCTCCTTATCGCTGTACTTTTTTATGATGTCGCCCTGAACGGGAATCGTGAAAACCTTTTTTGGGAGCTTGCTTTCGGTTTTCGGCTCGGCGGCATCGGGTTTTGAAGAGTATGGCTCATCGGACACGCTTTTCCCGACATTCTCGGAAACAGTAGCCTGCGGCTCGGAAATACTCTCGGCGGCGCTTGACTGCGGCGAATCCGGAATCTGCGAGGGAGAGTTATTGCCGTCGCTGCTTCTGCGGCTTATTTTCGACGCCGCAAACCAGGAAGCACCGCCAAGCGCCAGCAGACAGCAGGCAATTACGGTATAAAAGGCGGCGCTGCCTTTAAATTTCGGTTTTGAAGTGTATTCAGAATATTTCATATTTTCATTTTCCTTTCAAACGGGCGTTTTCTGAAAATATTATTGACTGAAATACATATTATATTCCTTAAAAATTTAAAAACAGTTCACAAAAATGAAAAAATTTTAGTTTATTATATGCTTGTACCGAAAAGGGAGCCGCACCCGTTTTGGTATAATTTCTCTCAAAAAGAGAAGTTCTCTCCTCAAACCCCTTAAAAGTGGAAAAGAGCCGTTTTACGGCTCTTTTTCACTTTGTGCTGATAAAATAAGAATTAATGCCAATAATAAATTCAGCTTTAATTTCGGAGGGATGAGCGCGCTTTATGATAATTATATTCGCGGACAAAAAGACAAAATGCGGCACGGAAATTTCCGATATTTTATACCGATGTATTCCGAAAAGACAAACGGATTTTGATATCGTCACGGAATATTCGGAAAATATCGATTTTTCGCCCGGCAGCATTGGCGTTTGTGAAGACTCAAATTCCGAAGCTCTCAAATTACTTATGAAAAACTGCGTTCCGGTCATCAGCTGCGGAATGAACGGAAAAAATACCGTTACGCTTTCAAGCGTCGGCGGCAGCGCCGCCTTGGTTTCGCTGCAAAGAACGGTCACTGATATTTACGGGCGCGACAGAGAGCCTGCGGAATTCCGTATAAGGCTGACGCACAGCCGCAGTCCGTTTGCGGTTGCGGCTGCTGCTGCGGTTCTTCTGCTTCTCGGAATTACCCCCGATGAATTTTAAGCTGTGTGCGGTATACGGCACGGCAGACGGGAACGGATTTCCGCCTGCCTATTCATAATCCTCTATTGCCTGCACAGCCTCGTCTCTGGTCGGAAATGCGATTCCGTTCCGCAAAATCCGCACATCCTCCTCAGGCAGCTCGTTAAGGCTTATTTCTCCGAACACATCGCTTATTTTCCCGTCGTTATAAAGCGCAACGGAATTTCCGTATGCCTTAAGTACCCAGGAGGCAGGCTCGTAATCGCGGTTTTCCGCCGCCAGACCTATAACGGTGAGTATTATCACCGCCGCGGCAGTGAGTACCGCTGCCGCGATTAATATATTTCGGCGCATTTTATTTTCCATAATTCACCTTCTTTTATCAGTATTTTTGCCCATACTTTTCCTTTATATTCATTTTCGGGAGTGCAGCCTTTAATGCCTGTGATTTTAACAATAATTCTTTTGATTCCGGCGGCAGTAGCCGCCTCGTATTTTTGCTATCGGCTTGCGTTTTCCGTCCCGAAGCAAAGCAGAGAAGCCCTTTTTGAAATGCCCGATACCGAGCAATACGCACCCTATAGCGCCGAGGCGAGGCAAATGATAAGCGATGCGCTCGAAATTCCGTATAAGGAAGCCGTTGTCACATCATATGACGGACTTCGTCTTTTCGGGAAATGCTATATTGCAAGCGCCGACGCTCCGTGGCTTATAATGCTCCACGGATACAGAAGCGGTGCGGAAAGAGATTTTTGCGGCGGGCTTAAATTCGGAATCGATTCGGGCTTTAATGTTCTGCTTGTCGATCAGCGCGCTCACGGCAAAAGCGAGGGGAAGTGCCTTACCTTCGGAATAAAGGAGCGGTACGACTGCCTGACCTGGATAAATTATGTTATATCGCAGGCGGGCGGCAGCTGTAAGATCGCGCTTTACGGAATGTCCATGGGTGCTGCCACCGTGCTTATGGCGGCAGGCTCAGAGCTTCCGAAAAATGTTGCCTGCATAGTGGCAGACTGCGGCTATACATCCCCAAAAGCAATCATTAAAAAGGTGATACGCGAAATGCATTATCCCGTTTTCCCGACCTATGCGCTTGTAAGACTGGGAGGAATGCTGTTCGGCGGATTTGATATCGAAGAATATTCTGCGGTGCAGGCGATGGAGAAATGCGATATCCCGGTTTTGTTTATCCACGGCGCTGACGATCGCTTCGTGCCGTGCGATATGGGCAGGGAAAATCACAGGCACTGCCGCGCAGAGGGTAAAAAGCTTCTGATAGTCCCGAATGCCGGACACGGAATGAGCTATATGTCCGATAAAAGGGCTTACCTCGGCACGGTCTCCGAATTTTTGAAGAGCGCCCTTGAGACCTGAAGGTCAATATAAATATAAACCGTATAATGCATAAGTTAACATAAAAAAGTGGATAACTCGGTGGAAAAGTGGATTAAGTCGGTATAAATCGGGCAAAGTTATCCACCGCGGTTGCAAATATAAGGTCTTATGTTAATTTAGACATTAGATTTTAGACGGCAGACATCAGATGTGCAAAATCGCAGCTTTTTCACAAACCCCGGCTCTTTGGCCTATGGTTTGCTATACAACATAATAATTATATAAAACCGGGGCCGTCTTAACTCGACAGCCCCATTTCGATGTTTGACATTTATATGCCGCCGTGATATAATTTAACAGATAACTAATGGCTGTATTCGGGTGATATATAAGTGTATAATAATTTTTTTAAAAGAGTCCTCGATATTGTGCTTTCGTTTATAGGTATTGTTTTTGCCGCAATACCTATGCTTATCGTTGCGGTAATTATAAAGCTTGATTCACCCGGACCGGTGTTTTTCAGGCAAAAGCGGGTGGGAAAGAATAAAAAATATTTCACAATAATAAAATTCCGCTCAATGCCGATAACCGCGCCGCATGATATGCCGACACATCAGCTTGAAAATCCCGAGAGTATGTTAAGCGGCTTTCAGCGCTTTGAAAGAAGAATGTCGATTGACGAGCTGCCACAGCTGTTCAATATACTTATAGGTGACATGAGCATTATAGGACCGCGCCCCGCGCTTTGGAATCAGGAGGATCTGATTGCCGAGCGCGATAAATACGGCGCAAACGGAGTCCGCCCCGGGCTTACGGGTCTGGCACAGATAAGCGGACGAGATGAAATTGCAATTCCCGTTAAAGCAAGGCTCGACGGCGAGTACATAGAAAAAATGAGCTTCGGGTTTGACTGCAAATGCTTTTTCGGAACCGTTGTCGCTGTTTTAAAGCACGAAGGCGTGGTAGAGGGCGGAACCGGAGAGCTTGAAAGAGAAAAAGAAAAAATCGCAATAAAATAAAGCTGTTTATCAATTAAAACGCACTGCAAGGTGCGTTTTAATATTTTAGAGGAATAAAGCGGAATTTTTTTAAAATATACTTTACATTAAATGAAGAAATGCTTATAATTAATGGCATACGGAGGAATGCAAAATGAAATATCTTGTTGTACTTTGCGACGGAATGGCGGACACGCCGAACGCCGCTTTGGGTGGTAAAACGCCTATGGAATGCGCCCATAAGCCGAATATGGACGCACTGGCGAAAAATGCCGAGGTCGGTATGTGCCGCACGGTAGCTGCGGGGCTGAAGCCGGGCAGTGATGTAGCCAATCTTTCGGTTATGGGCTATGACCCCGCGGTTTGCTATACGGGCAGATCGCCGCTGGAGGCAGCGTCTATCGGGGTTGATTTAAAGCCGACCGACGTTGCGCTGCGCTGTAATACCGTAACGCTGTCGGGTGAAGAAAGCTATGAAGACAAAACAATGGTTGATTACTGCGCGGGCGATATTTCAACCGAAGAGGCGCACCAAATAATAGAAACGGTTGAAAAAGAGCTCGGCAACGATATTTATAAATTTTATGGCGGCGTAAGCTACCGCCACTGCCTGGTAGTAGATAACGGAACTACGGACCTTGGCAATATGACCCCGCCGCATGATATAAGCGGGCGGGTAATAGGCGAGTATTTAAGCAAAAGCGAAAACGCCGCGCCGCTTATAGACCTTATGAAAAGAAGCTATGAAATACTTAAAAATCACCCCGTGAACATAGAGCGCCGCAAAAAGGGCTTGCATGAGGCAAACTCCATTTGGCTCTGGGGCGAGGGCAGACGCCCGCAGCTTGAAAACTTCAAGGAGAAAAACGGCGTTTCGGGCTGCGTTGTAAGCGCGGTTGACCTGCTTAAGGGCATAGGAATATGCGCGGGTATGGAGACCCCCGAGGTTGAGGGCGCAACAGGCTATATCGATACGAATTTTGAGGGCAAGACCCAGGCAGGAATTGACGCGTTCAAGCGCGGAACCGACCTTGTTTACCTGCACTTTGAGGCGCCAGACGAGTGCGGTCACCGGGGCGAAGCGCAAAACAAGGTAAAAGCGATTGAAATGATAGACAGCAGAGTGCTTACAAAAATGCTCGACTATCTAAACGGCTGCGGAGATGATTACCGCATACTTATAATGCCCGACCACCCGACCCCGCTTGAAACAATGACCCATTCATCTGCACCCGTGCCGTTTTTGATATACGACAGCCGCAAAAAGGAAAACGGCGTTTCCTCCTTTACCGAGAAAAACGCCGCCGAAACGGGAGAATTTGTTGAGCACGGCCCCGATATTATGAGCATGCTACTTGAAAAATAAATCCGGGATATTGCGGAGGGAAAGGTAAAGCACCGTGCCGCCTGTTAAGCCGCCGCAGAAAAGCGAGGCTATAAGCATAAAGGGCAGGTAATAAACCACTCCCCCGCCGAAAATAAGGGCTGCGACGGTTATTTGAACGATGTTATGCACGGCGGCGCCGCCTATGCCACAGCCTACCGCCGTTACCGCCTTAAAGCGCGAGAGCGCAAATGCCGCAAGGGTTGAAATAATCCCTGCCGAAAGCGAGAAAAGCAGGGCGAACGGTGTGGAGAAAAGCAGAGCGGATAAGGTTACGCGGGTAATATTTACAAGCAGCGCGCCGCGAATATCTCCACGCGCTGTAAGCAAAAGGCAAATGCAGTTTGCAAGCCCTAATTTTATGCCCGGGGCTATAAAGGAAAGCGAAAACAGGCTTTCAATATACCCGAAAATAAGGGCAAGGCATGTAAAAATTCCGTATAGCGTTATTCTTTTTGCCATTTTTACTCCACCTCTGCTAAAACTTTGTTAGGTAAGCATATTATGCTTTCGCCCTTTTTACTTATAGGCTTATGGTTTACGCATATCTGATTTTTGCAGTCGGCAGAAGAAACCCGCACCTTGCCGTTCTTAATTTCCACGGTATTGCCGGCAAGCTTAATCGTTTTATTTTCATAAAGCGAGCCGGAATATACCGTTTTGTTATTTTCCTTAACCGTCACGGTTTTGCCGCTTTTTGGGGATAAAACGAGCGCTGACGATGCCAAAGCCAAAAGCAAAACTGACAGAATTATAATAAAATCGCCCTTTTTCAGCATTTTTTCAACCTGCGTTCATAGAATATTTTCATATTTGATTTTAACATATCTTTACAAAAAAAGAAAGTTATTGTATAATAATTTTTATGAGTAAAAATATCACGCTTCCTATGCTGCTGCTTTTGCTCTTACTTTGCGGCTGCTCACAGGATGAAAACAAGGCTTTAAACTCCGAAACACGCTTTTTACTTGACACCGCCTGCACCGTTTCCGCCGATTGCGACGATGAAACGCTGAGCGGTGCTTTCGCCGTGTGTGAGGAGCTTGAAAGACTGCTCAGCCGAACGGTAAAAGGCAGTGATGTGTACAGGCTTAACGAAACCGACGGGTTTGTTTCGGTATCGGACGATACTTTGCGCCTGCTTGAAAAGTCTGTGTATTACGGAAACCTGACCGACGGGAAGTTTGATATTACCGTCTGCCCGGTGTCGGAGCTGTGGGATTTTAAAAACCAAATAGTACCGAGCCGCAGCGAAATAGCCGAGGCGCTTAAAAGCGTTGATTACCACAGCATTGAAATAAAGGAAAATACCGCGAATTTAAACGGAAAAAAAATTGATCTCGGCGGTATTGCAAAGGGGTATATTGCCGATAAGGTTGTTTCCTACTTTGAAAGTAAGGGCGTAAAAAAAGCGCTTGTAAACTTAGGCGGCAATATCGGTATGACGGGCAAGTTTAACATAGGCATACGCAAGCCGTTTACCGAGGAAATTTTGCTTAATATGCCGCTTGAAAACAAAAGCGCCGTGACCTCGGGAATATACGAAAGGTATATTGAAAAGGACGGGGAAATTTACCACCACGTGTTAGACCCCGCTACAGGCTGCGGCGTTAAAAACGAGCTTTCAGCGGTTACGGTAATAGGCGAAAATTCGGCGGATTGCGACGCGCTTTCAACCGCTTGCCTGCTGCTCGGCACCGAAAAGGGAAAAGAAATAATTGAAAACACGGCGGGCACCGAAGCGGTTTTTATAAGCCGCGAGGGCGATATAACGCTGACCGCGGGGCTTTGCCGTGAAAACGATAAAATATTATTTAAGAGGTAATAAAAATGGGTTTATTAAAGGCACTGTTCGGAAATTACAGTGAAAAGGAAATTAAGCGCATAAAGCCTATGCAGGAAAAGGTTTTGGCGCTGGACGAAGAATACCAAAAGCTCACCGACGATGAGCTGCGCCATAAAACAGATGAATTTAAGGAGCGCTTATCGGCCGGCGAAACGCTCGACGATATTCTGCCCGAGGCTTTTGCCGCCTGCCGCGAAGCCGCAAGCCGCGTGCTCGGTATGAAGCACTTCCCCGTGCAGGTAATAGGCGGTATTATACTGCATCAGGGCAGAATTGCCGAAATGAAAACAGGTGAAGGTAAAACACTGGTTGCAACCCTGCCGGCTTACTTAAACGCGCTTTCAGGCAAGGGCGTGCATATTGTAACGGTAAACGATTACCTTGCAAAGCGCGACTCCGAGTGGATGGGCAAGCTATACCGCTTTATGGGGCTTACCGTGGGGCTTATTATTCACGGAATGGATCAGGATGAGAAAAAAGCTGCATATAACGCCGACATTACCTACTGCACCAATAACGAGCTGGGGTTTGACTACCTGCGCGATAATATGGTAATTTACAAGGAGCAAAAGGTTCAGCGCGGGCACAACTTCGCAATTGTTGACGAGGTTGACTCAATACTCATAGATGAAGCGAGAACTCCGCTTATAATATCGGGTCAGAGCGATAAATCGACCGACCTGTATACCCAGGCAAACCGCTTTGCCTTGACCCTTAAAATGGTAAAGGTTAAGGAAATGGACGATAAGGCGAGCGACGAAGAGACTAACTATGACGGCGACTACGTTGTGGACGAAAAGGCGCACACCGCAACCCTTACCCCCTCGGGCGTTAAAAAAGCCGAGCAGTATTTCGGCATAGAAAACCTCAACGATACCGAAAATATAGCGATAGCCCACCATATAAACCAGGCAATACGCGCCCACGGCGTTATGAAACGCGATGTTGACTATGTTGTGAAGGACGGCGAGGTTATAATCGTTGATGAATTTACCGGCCGCCTTATGTACGGCAGGCGTTACAACGAGGGTCTGCATCAGGCCATTGAGGCTAAAGAGGGCGTTAAGGTTGCGCGCGAGTCAAAAACCCTTGCAACCATTACCTTCCAGAACTTCTTCCGCCTTTACAACAAGCTTTCGGGTATGACGGGTACCGCTATGACAGAAGAAGCGGAATTCCAGGAAATATACAAGCTGGACGTTATTGAAATACCCACAAACAAGCCGATTGCGCGTGTAGATGAAAACGACGTGGTCTATAAAACCGAAAAGGCTAAATTCAACGCGGTAATCGATAATATAATCACCTGCCATGAAAAGGAGCAGCCTGTGCTGGTTGGTACGGTTACGATTGAAAAATCGGAGCTGCTCTCCGGTATGCTAAAGCGCCGCGGCGTAAAGCACAATGTGCTAAACGCCAAGCACCACGAAAAAGAGGCTGAAATTATAGCCCAGGCAGGTATGCCCGGTGCGGTTACCATTGCTACCAATATGGCAGGCCGCGGTACCGATATTATGCTCGGCGGTAACGCAGAGTACCTTGCGAAAGCGGCGCTGCGCCACGATGGCTTAAGCGAAGAAATGATTGCCGAGGCAACGGGCTTTGCCGAAACCGATGATGCGGATATAATTTCCGCGCGCGAGCAATACAAGGAATATTACGATAAATTTAAGGCGGAAATCGCTCCCGAGGCTGACAGGGTAAGGCAGGCGGGCGGACTTTGCATTATAGGCACCGAGCGCCACGATTCAAGACGAATTGATAACCAGCTGCGCGGACGTGCAGGCCGTCAGGGCGATCCGGGTACCACAAGATTCTACGTTTCGCTTGAAGATGACCTTATGCGCCTGTTCGGCGGCGAACGCATTTCCAATATGATGGAGACCTTAAAGGTTGACGACGACACCCCGCTTGAAAGCTCCATGCTCTCCCGCACGATTGAAAGCGCGCAGAAGAAGAAAGAGGGCATGAACTTCGCAACCCGTAAGAATGTTTTGCAGTACGACGATGTAATGAACAAGCAGCGCGAGCTTATTTACAGCCAGCGCAACAAGGTGCTTGACGGCGAAAACCTTAAAGATACCGTACTGAAAATGATAGACGAAACAATTGAGGAGTACTCAAAAATTTACCTTGCCGACGAAGCTGTTCACGATAACTGGGATTTAAACGGTATGCGCGAATATTTCTTAGGTTGGGTAACCACGCCCGAGGATCTGCACTTTACCCCCGAGGAGCTTGGCAACACCACAAGGGAAGAGGTTGCCGAAAACCTCAAGGAAAAGGCACACGCTCGCTATGAGCAGCGCGAGGAAGAATTCGGCAGCGATATTATGCGTGAGATTGAGCGCGTAATGTTGCTCAGATGCGTTGATACCAACTGGATGGATCACATTGACGCTATGGATCAGCTCCGCCAGGGCATAGGTCTTCGCGCTTACGGTCAGCATGACCCGGTTGTGGAATACCGCAACGACAGCTACGATATGTTCGAGGCTATGACCAACGCAATACGCGAGCAGACCGCTAAACTTGTGCTTACGGTTCGCGTTCGCCGTAATGAGGAAGTAAAGCGTGAAAAGGTTGCAGAGGAAACAAACGCGGGCGATAAGCCCCTTACCGTAAAGGGTAAGGGCGTTGTTAGCAAAAATGCGCTTTGCCCCTGCGGCAGCGGCAAAAAATACAAGCGCTGCTGCGGCAAGGACCTTGACGATTAAATTTAAAACGGAGTGACAAAAAAATGCTTGAAAATGTTGAGCCTTTGCGCGTGTTTCATTATTTTGAAAATATATGCGCCATTCCGCACGGCTCGGGAAATACCGACGGAATAAGCGAGTTTTGCGTGAATTTTGCAAGGGAGCACGGTCTTGAATATAAAAAGGACGCGCTTAACAACGTAATAATCAAAAAGGCGGCGACCGCAGGGTATGAAAACCACCCGACCGTAATTTTGCAGGGGCATCTTGATATGGTGTGCGAAAAAACCGCCGACTGCGATATTGATTTTAAAAAGGACGGCTTGCGCCTTGTACTTACAGGCGATATGCTTTCGGCTGACGGCACTACTTTAGGCGCTGACGACGGCATAGCCGTTGCCATGATATTGGCGGTTTTGGAGGACGAAACCGCTCTTCATCCGCCGCTTGAAGCGCTGTTTACCACCGATGAGGAAACGGGAATGTACGGCGCCGAGGGGGTTGATGTATCGGCGCTTTCGGGCAGCACGCTTATAAACCTCGATTCGGGCGAGGAGGGCGTTTTAACAGTAGGCTGCGCGGGCGGCGCAAAGGCTGATTTTAAAATACCCGTACAGCTTTGCGAAAATACAGATCCCTGCGTTAAAATTACCGTTTCGGGGCTTTTGGGCGGTCACTCGGGAATTGATATTAACAAGGGCAGGCTTAACGCCGATACCCTTATGGGGCGGCTGCTTGGCGGCTTGAACCCCGAATTTCACATAGTATCGCTTTGCGGCGGGTTTAAGGATAATGTTATTCCCAACGCCTGCGAGTGCGTTATAGCGACAAGCAGCAAAATAAGCGATTATTTAGCCGAGTTTACAAAAAGCAATGTGCTCGACAGTGATAAGGGGCTTAAAATCACCGCCGAAAAAGCGGAAAAGGCAGATAAGTGCTTAAATGACAAATCAACCGCCGATGTGGTGAAATTTTTATCGGGCTTTAAATCGGGCGTTATGGCTATGAGCCAAAATATACCGAGCTTAGTGGAAAGCTCGCAGAACCTCGGCATTGCAAATATTTCTGACGGGTATTTTAACGCCGTTATGTCGGTGCGCAGCAGCGTAAAACCCGAAAAGCAGCGCCTGCTTGACGGAATACGGGAATTGGCGGCGGCTTACGGCGCAGAGCTTAAGATTCACGGCGATTACCCCGCGTGGGAGTACAGAGAAAATTCGCGCCTGCGGGATAAAATGACCGAGGTATATGGAAAAATGTACGGCAGAAAGCCTACCGTGGAAACCGTTCACGCAGGGCTTGAGTGCGGGCTTTTGGGCGAGAAGATAGCAGGGTTTGACGCGGTGTCGTTAGGACCCGATATGTGGGATATTCACACCGCTAACGAGCACCTTTCGGTGTCGTCTGCCGGGAGAGTATACGAATTTTTGCGCAATGTTTTAAAGGAGCTTTGAAAATGAGAAACGCAACAGTTAAAAAATTGCAAAACGAGCTTGAAAACGGGAGCGCGCTGCTTATTGCAAGCGTGCCGAACAGATTTTATGTTACCGGCTTTGAAACAAGCGACGGCTATGTTCTAATAACCGACAGTAAGGCGTATTTTCTTATTGATTTCCGCTATGTTGAAAAGGCAAAGGAAATTGTGAGCAGCTGCGAGGTTCGCCTGTCTTCCTCTCCTTTTAAGGAAATTAAGGAATTGTGCGAGGAAAACGGCATAAAGCGCCTTTATGTTGAAAATGAGTATGTTTCAATGAGCTTACTCCGTCAGCTTTCCGAGGGCGTTCAGGTGGAAATACCCGAATGCGACCGCTTTGATACATTACTTCGCGATTTGCGCGCGGTAAAGAACGAAAAGGAGCTTTCTTTAATGAAAGAGGCTCAAAGGCTGACCGATGAGACCTTTAAATACATAACCGCCCGCATTGAAGAGGGCAGAACCGAGCGCGAAATTATGCTCGATATGGAGTTTTATATGCGCAGGCTCGGCAGCGAGGGTGTCTCCTTTGATTTTATTGTGGTTTCGGGCAAAAACTCGTCGCTTCCGCACGGCGTGCCGACCGATAAGAAGGTTGAACGCGGCGACTTCATAACAATGGATTTCGGCGCGGTGGTCGGCGGCTACCGCTCGGATATGACAAGAACGGTAGCATTGGGCAGTATTGACGACGAGCAGAAAAAGGTATATGATACCGTACTTAAGGCGCAGCTTGCCGGCATCAAAGCCGTAAAGGCGGGCGTAGTATGCAAAGATGTTGATAAGATTTCCCGCGATATTATTTATTCTGCCGGATATGAGGGCTGCTTCGGTCACGGGCTCGGTCACAGCGTTGGTATTGAAATTCACGAAAGACCGCTTTTCAACATGCGCTGCGATACAGTGCTTAAAGCAGGCACGGTCATGACGGTCGAGCCGGGAATTTACATTGAAAATAAATACGGCGTTCGTATTGAGGATATGGTATATGTTACCGAAAACGGCTGCATAGATTTAACAAACAGCCCCAAAGAGCTTATCTGCCTGTAATTTTTTCTTGCAATTTCGGCTTTAATGTGCTAAACTGTTTCTTATATAGTATACTTTTTTTACTCAGCGGAAAGTAATCCGCGGCGGGTAAAAGGTATTATGTTTAAAAAATCAGGGAGTTGAAATCGGTTGGGTAAATACATTATAAAGCGTGTTGCGATGGGAGTTCTCAGCATATTTGTAGTTGCAACGCTCACGTTTTTTCTTATGAACCTTGTTCCCGGCGGCCCGTTTGTGGCGGAAAAATCAATAAGTAAGGAGGCGCAGGCGGCGCTTGAGGCTAAATACGGTCTTGATAAACCGCTGCTTGAAAGATACGCCACCTATATGACTGACTTTGTTAAGGGCGATATGGGGCTTAGTCTTCGTCAGCGCGGGCGTACCGTGTCGGATATTATCTTTTCAAAATTCCCTGTTTCGGCAAGGCTTGCAGGCTTTGCGGTAGCTGTGGCGGTGCTTGTGGGTATTCCTTTGGGATGTCTTTCTGCATACAACCGGGGAAAATTCGGTGATAACATTATAATAGTTTTCGCAACCTGCGGCATAGCAATACCAAGCTTTATAAGCAGTGTTGTTTTGTTATACACCTTCGGCAGCAAGCTGAATATATTGCCGACTGTCGGGCTTAACACAATGTCTTCATATATAATGCCCGTAACCGCGCTCGCAATTTACCCCACGGCGTATATAACCCGTCTTATGCGTTCAAGCCTTTTAGACGTTATGGGGCAGGACTATATACGCACAGCAAAGGCAAAGGGTCTTTCAAACTTTAAAATACTGTTCAAGCACGCGCTCCGTAACGCGGTTCTTCCGGTAGTAACCTATGTGGGACCTATGCTTGCAAGCCTTATGACGGGCTCGTTCGTAGTTGAAAAAATATTCACCGTTCCGGGGCTCGGCAGAGACTTTGTAAGCGCCATAAACCAGCGCGACTACACCCTTATAATGGGTACTACAATAGTGCTTGCAACGCTTATTATTACCGCGAACGTTATAGTTGATATTCTTTATAAGATAATCGACCCGCGCATTAACTTAAAGTAAGGAGCGACGAGAAGTTAAAATGAACAAAAAGTTTCCGAGTCTTCAGCTTAACCCCGAAGATTTTCTTCCCGCCACGCCTGACGAAAAAGAAAGTCTTGTAATAATGCGCGAAAGCGTGAACTTTTGGAAAGACGGTCTGCGCCGCCTTCGCAAGAACAAAATTGCAATGGTAAGCCTTATTTTTGTTCTGCTTATAATGATATTCGCCTATGTTCTGCCTGCCTTTTGGCCCTACAGCTACGAGGAGCAGATAAAGTACAGCGAAAATTTAGCCCCCTTTGAATACGGAAAGGTGGAGCAGGAAAAAATCAACGCAGGCGAAAGCGTTTTCCCGCATATCTGCGGCACCGATAAATTAGGACGCGACTTTGCCGTGCGCCTTATGATGGGTACCAGAGTCAGCGTTACGGTAGGTCTTATCTGCGCGGCGCTCGTGTTGCTTGTGGGCGCCACCTACGGCGCGATAGCCGGATTTTTGGGCGGCTGGGTAGATAATATTATGATGCGTATAACCGATATTCTCTACACAATACCCGATGTTTTGCTTATAATTGTGCTTTCAATGGTTTTAAGACCTCGACTTGAGCAGCTTGCCAATGTTGCCGGATTTAATTGGATTCAGCTTATAGGGCCTAACCTTATAGCCATGTTTTTAGTTTTCGTTCTGCTTTATTGGGTAGGTATGGCGCGCATTACGCGTTCGCAGGTTTTGGTTTTAAAGGAATCGGAATATGTTACCGCCGCAAGGGCGCTCGGCGCTAACGGCTCAAGGATTATAAGAAAGCACCTGCTTACAAACTGCATAGGTACGCTTATTGTTACCACCACCTTGCAGATTCCGTCCGCTATATTTACCGAAAGCTATTTAAGCTTTTTAGGTCTCGGCGTTGCGGCGCCTATGCCGTCGCTGGGTTCTTTGGCGACTGACGCGGTTAAGGGTATGAACACATACCCGCACCTGCTGTTTTTGCCGGCGATTATCATCAGTGTTACCATCCTTGCGTTCAATCTTTTGGGCGACGGTCTGCGCGACGCGTTTGACCCCAAGCTTAAAAATTAAGGGAGGGTGAGAGCATTGAGTGAAAAGCTTTTGGAAATAAAGGACGAAAGACTCTCGTTCTTCACCCCCGCAGGTGAAGTTAAGGCGCTTAACGGAGTTTCCTTCTCTATGGAGGAAGGCGAGGTTCTCGGTATAGTGGGCGAGTCCGGCTCGGGTAAATCCGTAACGGCTTACTCAATAATGGGGCTTACCGCATACCCCGGTAAATTGGTCGGCGGTACGGTTCACTTTAACGGTCATGAAATTGAAAAAATGACCGAAAAGGAGTTCCGCAAAATTCGCGGAAACGAGGTTTCCATTATATTTCAGGACCCTATGACAAGCCTTAACCCGGTTTATACTATAGGGAATCAAATTGTGGAAGTTATTCTTCTGCACACAAATAAAACCAAAAAAGAGGCTTACGAAAGGGCAAAGGAGCTTTTGGAGCTTGTGGGAATAAACGAGCCTACAAAGCGCCTTAAGCAGTATCCGCATGAGCTGTCGGGCGGTATGCGCCAGCGCGTTATGATTGCCATTGCGCTTGCCTGCGAGCCTAAGCTGCTCATAGCCGACGAGCCTACAACCGCGCTTGATGTTACCATACAGGCGCAGATATTGGAGCTTATGCAGGAGCTGCGCAAAAAGCTCGGCATGAGCATCATTATGATTACTCACGACCTCGGCGTGGTTGCGAGTATGTGCGAAAAAATTGCCGTTATGTACGCCGGTCATATTGTTGAGTACGGCACGGCGGATGAAATTTTCTACAACCCGAGCCACGAATACACAAAGGGTCTTATTAAATCAATTCCGAAATTAAACGCGGAAAAAATAGAAAGGCTCGTTCCCATTGAGGGTCAGCCGGTTGATTTGCTTAATCCCCCTGCGGGATGTCCCTTTGCGCCGCGCTGCTCCGAATGTATGAAAATCTGCCTTAATAAAATGCCCCCGAAAACCGAACTCAGCGATACCCATTACAGCTATTGCTGGCTTTTGCAGAAAGAGGCGCTGAAAGGAGAGGAAAACTGTGAGTGAGAAAGAAAAACTGGTCGAAGTGCAGCACTTGCAGCAGTACTTTCCCGCAAGAAGCGGCGGCAAAAAGCAGGTCGTTCAGGCGGTAGACGATGTTTCGTTCTATATCTGCCGCGGCGAGACCTTGGGTCTTGTGGGCGAATCGGGCTGCGGCAAAACCACGGTCGGAAGAACGCTTTTGCGCCTGTATGAGCCGACGGACGGTAAAATTATTTACGACGGCAAGGTTATTTTCGATAAGGAAAAGAAAATAAAGGCTGATATGCTGCCCTACCGCCGCAAAATGCAGATGGTGTTCCAAGACCCATATGCGAGTCTTGACCCCAGAATGACCATCGGCGATATAGTTGGCGAGTCAATTGATATTCACAAGCTCGCCGCCAATAAGCAGGAGCGGCACGACCGCATTATTTCCCTGCTTGAGCGCGTGGGGCTTAACAGCGAGCACGCAAACCGCTATCCGCACGAGTTTTCGGGCGGTCAGCGCCAGAGGGTGGGCATTGCCCGCGCACTGGCTGTAAACCCCGAGTTTATAGTTTGCGACGAGCCTGTTTCCGCGCTTGACGTTTCAATTCAGGCGCAGGTGGTAAATATGTTTGAGGACCTGCAAAAGGACTTAAACCTTACCTACCTGTTTATAGCGCACGATTTAAGCGTTGTAAGGCATATTTCAAACCGTATAGGCGTTATGTATCTCGGTAAACTGGTTGAGCTGGCGGAAGCTTATGAGCTTATTTCCCACAGCGTTCACCCCTATACCAAGAGCCTTATTTCCGCTATACCCGAGGCTGACCCAATTGCTGCGCGCGCCTCAAAGCGTATTCCTTTGCAGGGGGATGTTCCGTCGCCCCTCAACCCGCCGAGCGGCTGCCGCTTCAGAACGCGCTGCCCCTATGCGGATGAAAAGTGCGCCGAAGTCTGCCCCGAATTTAAAGAGGTAAGCCCGGGGCATTACGCTGCCTGCCACCACCTTGATAAGGTGAATTAACACGGTATTTATTGCGTTCAGGCGCAATGGATATAATAAAGCGGCTAAAGCCGTAAAATTTAAGAAAGAGGAGATCAAAAATGAAATTCAAGAAAATGCTGGCTATTTTCTTGTCTGCTGCTCTTTTTGTAACAGCCTTTGCCGGCTGCGGTAAGAAGAAGGCAGATGGCATCACTGTTCAGATCGGTCCGAACCCCGAAACGCTCGACCCGGCTCTTAACAGTGCTGTTGACGGCGGTAATATGCTTATTACCCTGTTTGAAACCCTGCTCATTATTGATCAGGACAACAAAGTTCAGCCCGGACAGGCTGAAAAGTACGAGGTTAGCCCCGACGGTCTTACCTGGACCTTCACTATGCGTGACGGCCTTAAATGGTCAGACGGTACCGAGCTTAACGCTAAGGACTTTGAGTACACCTTTAAGCGTATAGCCGATACCAATGTTGCGGCTCCGTATGCCGAAACCGTTATCGGTATGATCGAAGGCTACAAAGACGCTATTGACAGCAAGAACCCCGAAAAGCTCAATGTTAAGGCGAGCGACGACGGTAAGACTCTTACAGTTAAGCTTGCTTACCCCTGCTCTTATTTTGATAAGATCGTTGCTTTCGGTACTATGAGTCCTGTTCAGAAGGCTACCGTTGAAAAGAACGGTGACTCCTGGGCCACAAAACCCGAAACCTATGTCTGCAACGGTCCGTACACCATTACCGAGTGGACGCCCAGCGAGAAGATCGTTTGCAAGAAGAATGAGAATTACAAGGGCGGCTGGGATTCAAGCAAGATTGTAAACGATAAGCTCACATTCTTATTGCTTGAAGATTCAAGCGCTTCCTATACTGCCTACACCGGCGGCACCGCACAGCTTATAAAGGATGTTCCGACCGAGGAAATTCCGACCCTTAAGAAGGATAAGAAGGATGAATTCAATGTTGATCCTATTCTCGGTACCTATTACCTGAGCATGAACCTCAACAAGGCTCCCTTCAACAACAAGAACGTTCGTAAGGCTTTAAGCCTTGCTATCGACCGTGACTATGTTGCCAACACTGTAATGCAGGGTACATATACACCGGCTTACAACTATGTAGGAACCGGTGTTGACGATGTTGATCCCGGTAAGTTCCTTGAGAACTCAAAGGCAGCAAACGGCGGCAAGACCTATATCAGCGAGGATTACAAGGCTAACCTTGAAGAAGCTAAAAAGGCTCTTGCAGAGGCAGGCTACCCCGAGGGCAAGGGTTTCCCGACCATCACCTATTCTACCAACGATACAGGCTACCATAAGGCTCTTGCAGAGTATTTGCAGCAGGTTTATAAGGATCTCGGCATCACTATGAATATTGACATTGTTGACTGGTCGTCCTTCACACCCAAGCGCCGCGCCGGTGAGTACGAAATGGCTCGTAACGGTTGGGTTATGGACTACAATGACGCATCAAACATGATCGAGCTGTTTGTTTCCTCCAACGGCAACAACGACGGTAAGTACAACAACCCGGCGTTTGATAAGGCTATGAACGACTCTAAGGTGGCAGACAAGACTGCTCACTTTGCTGCTCTCCACGAGGCAGAGAAGATCGTAAGCGAAGATTACGGATTTATCCCGGTTGCTTACTACAACGATTTCTGGCTCCAGAGCACCAGCCTCAAGGGCACATGGCACAGCCCGTACGGCTACTGGTACCTCCAGTACGCTTACCTTGCGGACTAATTTGAACCTGCAAAAACCTCTTGCCTCGTGCAAGAGGTTTTTTGTTGTGTTATGAAAACACTCGCCGATTCAGGCTTTGGATTTTAGACGGTAGATATTAGATGTGCAAAACCGTAGCTCCTGTACAAACCATCGGCCGACAGGAGCCGCTGCAGAAAAATTTATTTTTTAAGCCTGAAAGTTGTTGCAATTTATTTTTGTCTGCGATAAAATAAAGCGGATGTAAACGGTTTTGCGGAGGAATTGTAAATGTACTCATTTTTACTGGCTCTTATCTATTTGGCATTCATAAGCCTCGGACTGCCGGATTCGCTGCTCGGCGCGGGCTGGCCGGTCATGCATACAGAACTCGGCGTGTCCGTTTCGTTTATGGGTATTATTTCCATGGTGATATCCGGCGGAACGATAGTTTCAAGCCTTTTATCGGATAAGCTGACGCATAAATTCGGCACGCGTACCGTAACGGTCGCAAGTGTGTTGTTAACGGTTGCGGCGCTGTTCGGTTTTTCGTTTTCGGGCAGCTTTTCAATGCTCATCATATTTGCCGTGCCTTACGGACTGGGTGCGGGCGCGATTGACGCGGCACTCAATAATTATGTGGCGCTGCATTACAAGGCGAAGCATATGAGCTGGCTGCACTGCTTTTGGGGCGTGGGTGCGATTATAAGCCCGTTTATTATGAGCTTTACGCTTAAAAATCTTAATTGGAACAGCGGTTACCGAATTGTGGGGTTTATTCAGCTTGCCATTGCCCTTTTGCTGCTTGTGACTTTGCCGGTATGGAAGATAAATAAAACGGAAAGCACTGCCGATACAAAGCGTGTCGGATTAACAGCTGCGCTTAAAATTAAAGGCGTACCCTTCCTGCTTATCGGCTTTTTCGCTTATTGCGCGGCGGAAGCGACCGCAATGTATTGGGCAAGCACATATTTTACCGAGGTTAAAGGTATTTCGGGCGACCGCGCCGCGTCCTTTGCAGCCCTGTTTTATATAGGCATAACGCTGGGAAGATTTGCAAGCGGCTTCATTACCGAAAGGCTTGGTGACCGCAGAATGATTCTTCTCGGAACGGGGATCCTGGCTTGCGGAATAACGATACTTCTCATTCCCGTGCGATCGTATATGACAGCGTTCGCAGCCTTTCTCGTGATAGGCTTCGGCTGCGCTCCGATTTATCCCTGCATAATACATTCGACTCCGGCTAATTTCGGCGCGGAAAATTCGGGCGCAATCATCGGCATTCAAATGGCAAGTGCCTATGTCGGCTCAACATTTATTCCCCCTCTTTTCGGTCTGTTCGGTAACGCCGTCGGCTTTTCGGTCATGCCGGTGTATCTGCTCGCGTTTTTCGCGCTTATGATAATAATGACCGAAGCCACCTTCCGAATCACGGGGAAACCGGGCGGCAAAAATTGAAAAAATCGGTATTCCGTCCCGCAGAGGTGATCGCACCCCTGCGGGACTTTTTATATTTGTGCTGTTTAACACGGATTTAACATTACTTTGATTACAGACTTAACATAGGGACATTATAATAAGGGCAGAAAGTTGAAAAGGAGATAAAAAGAAATGAAAAAGATCTTGAGTTTAGGTCTTGCAGCCCTTATGACAGTATTCGCACTTGCAGGCTGCGGAACAGACAGTAATAACGGCGGAACAGGCACGGGAACAGACGCAATATCGGTACTGACCCGTGAGGAAGGCTCAGGCACGCGCGGCGCGTTTATTGAGCTTTTGGGAATAGAGGAAAAGAACGCCGACGGCAAAAAGGTTGATAAAACAATTGATACCGCAGAAACCACAAACTCCACCTCGGTTATGATTACAACGGTTCAGGGCAATAAGGCGGCTATCGGTTATATTTCGCTCGGCTCGCTTGATAAAAGCAAGGTTAAGGCGTTAAAGGTTGACGGCGCAGAGGCTGCCACCGATAACGTAAAGAGCGGCGAATATAAGGTTTCTCGTCCCTTCAACATTGCCACCAAGGGCGACGCCACGGGGGTTGCGAGCGACTTTATCAAGTTTATCCTCAGCGCAGACGGTCAGGCGGTAGTTGAAAAGAACGGCTATATAAGCGAAGGCAACACAGGCGCTTACAAAGCCTCCGGTCAGAAAGGCAAGATTACCATAGGCGGTTCTTCCTCGGTAACACCTGTAATGGAAAAGCTTAAAGAGGCATATGTAAAGGTAAACCCCGATGTTACAATAGATGTTCAGCAGAACGACTCATCCTCGGGTATGAAGGGTGCGATTGACGGAATATACGATATAGGTATGGCGTCGCGTGATGTAAAGGACAGCGAAAAGGAAGCGGGACTTAACTCCATTAAGATTGCGCTTGACGGCATTGCGGTAATAGTAAACAAGGATAACACCCTTGATTCAATCACAAGCGAGCAGATCAAAAACATCTACACCGGCTCGCTTACAAAGTGGAGCGAAATAAAATAAAAGATCACCTCTTTCCGGCTAGCCCTCAATCACGAGGGCTTTGCCGCATAACAGGAGTATTTATGAACACAACAATTTCAAAAATAAAAGAAACGGCAATGCGCATTGTGTTTATGCTCTGCGCCTGCGTTTCCATTATATCGGTAATTTTAATATGCGTGTTTCTCTTTTCAAACGGAATACCCACAATGGGCAAAATAGGCTTTGCCGATTTTCTTCTCGGCAAGCGCTGGAAGCCGCTTGAAGACCTTTACGGCATACTGCCGATGATAATAGGCAGTATTTATGTTACGGCGGGAGCTATTATTATCGGCGTGCCGATAGGCGTTTTATGCGCGGTGTTTTTGGCACGCTTTTGCCCAAAAGGGCTTTATAAAATTTTCAAGCCCGCGGTTGACCTGCTTGCCGGAATACCTTCTATAGTGTACGGCTTTTTCGGGCTGGTGGTAATTGTGCCGGCAATGCAGAATTTGTTCGGCGGCTCGGGTAAAAGCGTGCTTACCGCATCTGTAATGTTAGGCATTATGATCTTGCCCACCATTATAAGCGTTTCCGAGGCGGCAATACGCGCCGTGCCGGAAAGCTACTACGAGGGCGCTCTGGCACTGGGCGCCACGCACGAGCGTAGCATTTACAGAACGGTGCTGCCCGCGGCGAAATCGGGAATTACGGCGGGCGTTATTTTGGGAATAGGCAGGGCAATAGGCGAAGCTATGGCGGTTAATATGGTCGCGGGCAACCAGCCTATAATACCCACAAGCATTTTCAGCGGCGTGCGCACCTTAACCTCAAACATAGTGCTCGAAATGGGTTACGCCGCCGATTTACACAGAGAGGCGCTTATTGCAACCTCGGTTGTGCTGTTTGTGTTTATTCTTATAATAAACCTCTTGTTCTCACTTGTTAAAAAGGAGAAAAAGTAAATGGAAGCTGTAAATAAAATCTCCTTAAAGCAAAAATTCATAAATTACAAAAATCACCCCGGCTCGCTTATTATGCTGCTTATAACCTGGCTTGCGGCATTGCTTACGGCGGCGGTTGTGGTTTTTCTTGTGGCGTATATACTTATTAAGGGCGTACCGAACATTAAGCCCTCGCTTTTTGCGTGGAAGTACAACAGCGAAAACGTTTCAATGATGCCCGCAATAATAAACACGGTTATAATGACGGTTTTATCTCTTTTACTTGCAGCGCCTATAGGCATTTTCTCGGCGGTTTACCTGACCGAGTACGCCAAGCGCGGCAACACGCTGGTTTCGGTGGTAAGGGTCACAACCGAAACCCTTGCGGGAATACCGTCAATCGTTTACGGGCTTTTCGGTTACTTGATTTTCGTTATTGCCTGCCATTTTCATCAATCAATGCTTTCGGGCGCGCTGACCTTGGCTATTATGATACTGCCCACTATGATGCGCACTACCGAGGAAGCGCTGCTCGGCGTGCCCGACGCATACAGAGAGGGCAGCTTCGGGCTGGGTGCGGGGAGATTACGCACGGTCTTCAAGGTGGTGCTGCCCTCCGCCGTACCGGGAATACTCTCGGGCGTTATACTGTCGGTCGGCAGAATTGTGGGCGAAACGGCGGCGCTTATATACACCTCGGGCACGGTTGCCGGAATACCGAAGGATTTAATGCAGTCGGGCAGAACGCTTTCTGTTCATATGTACGCACTTTTAAGCGAGGGGCTATATATGAACGAGGCTTACGCCACGGCGGTGGTGCTGCTGATACTGGTGCTTATAATAAATATGCTGTCGGGTCTTATAGCTAAAAGAATTACGGCAAAGGGGAAATAAAAACTATGGAAAAATTTACTGTAAAAAATCTTGATTTATGGTATAATGACTTTAAGGCGCTTAAAAATATAAATCTCGGTATGCAGGAAAACAGCATAACCGCCTTTATAGGGCCCTCGGGCTGCGGTAAATCGACCCTGCTTAAATCCCTTAACCGTATGAACGATTTGGTTGAGGGCTGCCGTATTACGGGCGAGGTGCTGCTGGACGGCGAGGATATTTACGGCAATATGGATGTGAATATGCTGCGTCGGCGCGTTGGTATGGTTTTCCAAAAGCCTAACCCGTTTCCTATGTCGATATACGATAACATAGCCTTCGGTCCGCGCACCCACGGCATACGCTCAAAGGCAAAGCTTGATGAAATTGTGGAGGAATCGCTGCGCGATGCCGCTATATGGGACGAAACCAAGGACGTGCTTAAAAAGAGCGCCCTTGCAATGTCGGGCGGGCAGCAGCAGCGCCTTTGCATTGCGCGCGCATTAGCTGTAAAGCCCGAGGTGCTTTTAATGGATGAACCTACAAGCGCGCTCGACCCTATCTCTACCTCAAAAATAGAAGACCTTGCGCTTGAGCTTAAAAAGAAATACACCATAATAATGGTTACGCACAATATGCAGCAGGCGGTAAGAATTTCCGATTACACGGCGTTTTTCCTTTTGGGCGAGGTAATAGAATACTCCGAGACCGAGAAAATGTTCTCAACCCCGCAGGATAAACGCACCGAGGATTATATTACGGGAAGGTTCGGTTGATTATGAGAAATAAATTTGACAGTCAGCTTGAAAAGCTGAATTTAGAGCTTATAACAATGGGCGCGCTCTGCGAGGACGCTATAAGCGCCTCGGTAAAGGGCTTTCTGGACGATGACGACGCACTCTGCCGAAAAGCGGTTGAAGCAGAGGATGAAATTAACCGCAAGGAGCGGGATATTGAGTCTATTTGTATGAAGCTGCTACTTGAGCAGCAGCCCGTGGCGCGCGATTTAAGGGTCATATCCTCCGCGCTTAAAATGATTTCGGATATGGAGCGCATAGGCGACCAGGCATATGACATTGCCGAAATTGCGAAATTCATTAAAAACAGCAATGTTAAAAGTAAAATCCATATTAAGGATATGGCTGCCGCCGCCACCAAAATGGTCACCGACAGCGTCGAGTCCTTTGTTAAAAAGGATGTGGAATTAGCGCGCGCGGTTATGGCGTATGACGATAAGGTGGATAATCTTTTCGATTGTGTAAAGGATGAGCTTGTGCAGCTGATAACCGAAGATAAGGCAAACGGCGAGTTTTGCATTGACCTTTTAATGATTGCGAAATATCTTGAGCGCATAGGCGACCACGCGGTGAATATAGCCGAATGGGTGGAATACTCAATTACCGGCACGCACAGATAAAATAAAAAAGGGACGTGGAAAAATGGTATATCTGCTTGAAGACGACGAGAGTATTCGTCGGTTTGTAATTTATGCGTTAAAGCAGACCGGAATGGAGGCGGAGGGCTTTCCGCTGCCGTCGCTGTTCAGGGAGGCGGTGGAGCACAAAAAGCCCGATATTGCCCTGCTTGATATAATGCTGCCCGAGGAGGACGGAATTTCCGTTTTGAAGTGGCTGCGTTCCCGCCCCGATACAAAGCAGCTGCCAGTTATTATGTTAACCGCCAAAACCACCGAATACGATAAAGTAGTGGGGCTTGACAGCGGCGCTGACGACTATATAGCCAAGCCTTTCGGCACAATGGAGCTTATATCCCGTATAAAGGCGCTGCTGCGCAGAACCGCACAAACGGATACCGAATATACCGTTGGAAAACTTTATGTAAACAAGCAGCGTCATATTGTAACGGTGGACGGCAAGGAAACCGAGCTTACCTTAAAGGAATTTGAGCTTTTGTGCCTGCTGCTTAAAAACCGCGGCGCTGTGTTTACGAGAGATCAGCTTTTGAACGATATATGGGGCTACGATTACGACGGCGAAAACCGCACGGTGGACGTGCACATAAGAAGCCTGCGCGCAAAGCTCGGGGAAAGCGGAGATATTATAGGAACAGTACGCGGAGTCGGCTATAAAATAGTTTGACAAAAGGGGTATTATTATGACCGGAAAAATTTACAGAGGAATTCTTATTTCAACCGTTATAACAATGCTTGCCTGCCTTATTTTCACGGTGGGAGTGCAGTATCAGATATACGATGAAAAATCCTACAAGGAGCTGCGCAGTAAAGCGGAAATAATAAGTGTTGCGGCAGAGCAAAACAGCCTTTCCGAATATTCGGATATAAGCGAGAGAATAACCCTTATAGACCCCTCGGGCAAGGTGCTTTACGATAACAAGAGCAACCCCGACGCCATGGAAAACCACTCGAGCCGTCGTGAGGTAAAAGAGGCGGAAGCTGACGGCGAGGGGTATGATACGCGCCGCTCGGAAACCTTAGGGCAAAAGACCTGCTATTACGCAAAAAAACTCAAAAACGGCAGCATTTTGCGTATTGCGGGCGCGTCGCTTACTGTTTGGGCGGTGGTGCTGGAGCTTTTGCCGCCTATTTGCGCCATTGCGATTATGGTGTTTGTGCTTGCCAATATTTTAGCGTCGGTTATAGCTAAAAAAATAGTAAAGCCGATAAACGAAATTGACCTTGACAGACCCGTTGCCGACTCGGCATACAGCGAGCTTTCACCGCTTATTTCAAAAATAAATGCGCAGAACCGCAAAATCGACCGTCAGATAGCAAAGCTCACGCGCAGCCGCCGCGAATTTGAGGCGATTGCCGAAAATATGAGCGAGGGACTGGTGCTTACCGATATTAACGGCAATATTTTAACCCACAACAAGGGTACCGAAAGGTTCTTCGGAACGCAGGACGATATAAACGGCAGCAATATTTTAACCCTCAACCGCAGCGAGGTTTTCAGAAAAATATTTGATGATATTAAGGAAAAGCGCTCGGGCGACGATATTCTGCCGCTGGACGGAAAATACTTCAATATAACCGCAAACCCGGTTTACGATGAAAACTGCGAGCCCTGCGGCGCGGTCATACTGCTGGTGGATATAACAGAAAAGGAAAAGCGAGAAAAGCTGCGCCGCGAATTTACGGCGAATGTATCGCACGAGCTTAAAACCCCGCTCACCTCAATTTGCGGAATATCCGATATGCTTATGAACGGCATTGTGAAGCCCGAGGACGTTAAGGGCTTCGGCGGGGATATTAACCGCGAGGCGGCGCGTCTGCTTGCCCTTGTGAACGATATTATAAGGCTTTCAGAGCTTGACGAGGGTGCCGAGGATACCGAAAAAGCAGAAATAACCGATATACTGGAGGTCGCAAACGATGCTGTAAAGAGCATATCGGGCGTAGCGAAAAAGGCGGGGATAACCGTGACGGCAGAGGGTAACAGCACCCTTGTAAACGGCGGAAAATCCCTGATATTTGAAATGATCTACAACCTTTGTGATAATGCGGTAAAATACAACCGTGAAAACGGCAGCGTAAAGGTCTGTGTAGGTTCTGCGGGCGGCAGCGCCTTTATTCGGGTGAGCGACACGGGCATAGGCATAGCGCCCGAGCATATAGACCGTATTTTCGAGCGTTTTTACCGTGTGGATAAAAGCCGTTCAAAGCAAAGCGGCGGCACGGGGCTCGGGCTTTCAATAGTAAAGCATATAGCGCTCAGTCTCGGCGGTAAAATATCGACTGAAAGTAAACCGGGCTATGGTACGGAGATAACCGTCAGCCTACCGATTGCCGAAAAGTAACATTATATTTTCAGCTCCCTGTGCTCCTTATCCGCGCCGGGAGCTGTCGGTCTTATTTTTTTGATATAACCCCTTGTTTTTTTACTCGGCGTTTGATATAATAAGAGCATACTTGTGTGGATTTAAAAGTCCCGCACGAAAGGAGTACATATATGATTTATTCAAAGGAAGTAGAAAATATGTGTCCTGTCGCCAAGGGTCCGCACCACGGTCCCGCTCCGATTCCGGAGGAAGGCAAGTGGATACAGGCTAAAGAGATTAAGGATATCTCCGCTTACACCCACGGCGTGGGCTGGTGCGCACCGCAGCAGGGCGCATGTAAGCTGTCGCTTAATGTTAAGGACGGCATAATTGAAGAAGCTCTGGTTGAAACCGTAGGATGTTCGGGTATGACCCACTCCGCCGCCATGGCTGCCGAAATTCTTCCCGGCAAGACCGTTTTAGAGGCTCTTAACACCGACCTCGTTTGCGACGCTATAAACACCGCTATGCGCGAGCTGTTTTTACAGATAGTTTACGGCCGCAGCCAGTCCGCTTTTTCAGAGGGCGGTCTTGTAATCGGCGCAGGAATGGAAGACCTCGGTAAGGGCGCGCGCTCAATGGTAGGTACCATGTACGGCACCAAGTCAAAGGGCGTAAGATACCTTGAAATGACCGAGGGCTACTGCACAAGAATGGCTCTTGATGAAAACGACGAGGTTATAGGCTATGAGTTTGTCTCCCTCGGCAAAATGACCGACCTTATTAAAAAGGGTATGGAGCCGAACGAGGCTTACAAGCAGTCCATGGGTCACTACGGACGCTTCAATAAAGAAGACGGCGCGGTCAAATACATTGACCCGCGTGAAGAATAAGGAGGTACGGTATAATGGCACAGTTTGAAGGTTATGAGAGACGCGAGGCAAAGATTCTCGGCGTTCTTAAAAATTACGGTATCTCTTCTATTGACGAGTGCAAGGATATATGCGCAAAATACGGCGTTGACCCCTACACCACCGTTCAGGAAACACAGCCTATCTGCTTTGAAAACGCAAAGTGGGCTTACACCGTAGGCTCTGCTATCGCTTTTAAAGAGGCTGAGCGCACAGGCGATAAATCCGCCGCAACCGCTGCCGCAAATATCGGTATCGGTCTTCAGTCCTTCTGTATTCCAGGCTCCGTTGCCGAAAACCGCAAGGTTGGTCTCGGTCACGGCAACCTCGGCAAAATGCTCCTTTCCGAAGAAACCGAGTGCTTCTGCTTCTTGGCAGGTCACGAATCCTTCGCAGCGGCTGAGGGCGCTATTAAAATCGCTCTTAACGCAAACAAGGTAAGAGTTAAGCCCCTGCGCGTTATTCTTAACGGTCTCGGCAAGGACGCGGCTTATATAATCTCCCGTATTAACGGCTTCACCTATGTTGAAACCGAGTTTGACCCCTACGCAGAAGAGGTCAAGGTTGTTTATGAAAAGCCGTTCTCAAAGGGCGCGCGCGCAGCAGTTAAGTGCTACGGTGCGGATAACGTTCCCGAGGGCGTTGCTATAATGAAGCTTGAAAAGGTAGGCGTTTCCATTACCGGCAACTCCACTAACCCCACGCGCTTCCAGCATCCGGTTGCAGGCACTTATAAGAAATGGTGCGTTGAAAACGGCGTGAACTATTTCTCCGTTGCCTCCGGCGGCGGTACAGGCCGTACCCTCCACCCGGATAACATGGCGGCAGGCCCCTCTTCCTACGGTATGACCGATACCATGGGCCGTATGCACTCCGACGCTCAGTTTGCCGGTTCTTCTTCCGTTCCGGCTCATGTTGAGATGATGGGTCTTATAGGCGCGGGCAACAACCCGATGGTAGGTATGACCGTTGCATGCGCGGTTGCCGTTCAGCAGGCGCTTAATAAGTAAGAAGCACTTTAAAAAGATAAAGATAAAGTCAGACACATTATTTTGAACTACTCACTTTGATGTGTCTGATTTTTTTAAATCTGTAAATAATAATTTCGAAGGTTGGTTTTATTATGTATACTAATCGTCCGTAAAAAATATTATTGTTGAGGTGCGGTATGGCGAGTAAATTAAGCAAATATGTATCTATAGTTTTATCTATAGTGATTTTATTTTCAAGCAATTGTTTTAAAATATCAGCTTCGGCAACCAGGATCGGATATGTCAACGCGACGGGCGTACGAATGCGTGCGGACGCGGGAACGCAGAGCGAAATACTTATGAGCGGCATATCATATGCCACGGTAACCGTAAACGGCGAAAAGCGCGACCCCGACGGCGATTTATGGTATAATGTAACCTACAACGGAGTTACGGGATATATATACGCCGAATATGTGCAGATAATCGAACAGACCGCCGACAGTGATTTTGACGCGCAGCTTAAGGCTTTCCCGTCAAGCTATCATAATGCGCTGAAGGCGCTGCACACGGTTTACCCGAACTGGTCGTTCCATGCCGACAATGTAAATTTAACGCTTGACGAGGCGGTGCAGCTTGAAATCACGAGAAAGCTTATAAGAACAAATTATAAGTCCCTGCTTTCGATGGGTCTCGGCGCATATGATTACACAAAAAATACATGGGTCGCACACGACGGAAACTGGTATGTCGCGTCACGCGAGGTAATAAAATATTATATGGATCCGCGCAACTTTTTAGGCTCGGATACTGTGTTTTCCTTTATGCTGCAGGGCTACGACCCGTCAAAGCAAACGGAAGCGGGAGTCCGCAAGATCGTAAAGGGCACCTTCCTTGATACGGACGACTATGTATCTTACATAATGAAGGCGGCACGGGAGACCTCTTACAGCCCCTATGTTATGGCTTCCAAAATTTTGCAGGAAATAGGCAGGAATAACGGGAACTCACCCTTTATATCGGGCAAATACCCCGGCTTTGAAGGCTATTACAATTATTTCAATATAAACGCGACCGGCAGTAACGACACGGAAAAAATAGTAAAAGCGCTGACCTATGCCAAGGAACACGGCTGGGACACGCGCGAAAAGGCAATCATAGGCGGCGCGGAGTTCTGCAGCGACGGATACATAAAGGCCGGACAAAATACATATTACTATATGGATTTCAACATTAAAAATCCTAACAGAATATGGCATGAATACGCGGGAGCGATACACGACGCGTCTTCAAAGGGTAAAATATTGTCGTCGGCATACACCTCGGACAAATCATCCGTTGTAAGCTTTTCGATTCCGGTTTATAAGAACACAGGCGGCGCGACAGTTATGCCGAAGGAAAACAACAACCTGAACAACTATTATTTCAAAACGCTTTCCGCCCCGGGGCTTACTCCCACCTATTCCATGACGGACTTTAAATACGAGTACAATTTAAAGGCGGAAGATGATATTGATATTGTCTGTACTGTGCCGTTTGGAGCATCGTATGCCGGCAATTCGTCCTTTAAACTGAAAAAAGGCGCGAATACTGTTGTGTTGCCTGTCAAATCACAGTCGGGTTACATAAACGATTATACGGTTTATGTTGAGTCGGGGAAGGAATGCACATTATATGTTTATGCATACACGGCTCCCGAAGACGGTGCAGTGTATTCCGGCAAATGCGGAGAAAACTCAATGTACACATTGAATGGCAATGGTACGCTTATAATTTACGGTAGCGGAGCAACCGAGGATTACAAGCTTAAAACATTGACGCCGTGGTATGAATATTCAGGCTTGATAACCAAAATCGAAATTTCAAAAAATATAACAAGAATAGGCAATAATAGCTTCAGTGGTTTAACGAAGGTCAAACAGGCTATCGTTAATAATCCGGATATGACATTTGGATATTATGTATTTTCCGGTGATAATGATATGGAAATTTACAGTTATGGTAATTCAACGGTTGAAGAATATGCCAAAAACAATAATATCCGTTTTGTAAAATTTGAAAATCCGGATAAACCTGTTGCGCCGCAATTACTGTTTTCTTCCGGCAATGCCATAATTCTAAAGTATATTGACGGATACGAATATAGCATTGACGGTATCAATTGGCAATCAAATAACCGTTTTGTAAACCTCAAACCGGAAACAACATATTATTTATATCAACGAATAGCAGAAGGAAAATATGCTCCTTCGGCTGTCAGTGATGTACTTGTTGTTAATACACCTACGCTTCCGGAGGCTCCGAATATTTCACGAGTGATGTACAACACGGTTATATTAGAGCAAAAGGAAGGCTATGAATACAGTAAGGACGGCAAAACATGGCAAGCGTCAAATGTTTTTTCGAATGTTCCGTTCGATAAAATACAATGCTTCTATCAAAGGGCTGTTAATTATGAATATGAATTGCCGATAATGAGTAAGCCGGTCAAATGCTTGCTGGTATCGTCTCCGAGTGTTCTTTCGGGTAAAACATCAATTAGGGTCAGCCCTATACCCGAATATGAATACTGTCTTGATGATTTTAAATGGCAGGACAGCAATGAATTCACAGAACTTATTCCCGGAGAGAGATATACAGTATATCAGCGTCCTAAAAATTTGAATGGTGTTATAGTATATAATGACGATAAAACCGAAGTTTATACTAACGGTCAAGACAGTATAGAAACCCCCGACGCGAGTTGTTTGGTGAGACTGAAGCATATATTATTGCACGCTGTAAATGACAATAATCTTGCAATGGATATAAACAAAAACGGTGTAATTGATATATGCGATTTGATCCTTTTGAAGAAACAGATTTCCGATATGTATCAGCTATCATAGACTGATAGGCTTATATTTATTCGTTTAAATGGGGCAAAAAATATGAGAAGTAAAATTAAAGCGGCGGCTTTGGTTATTTGCGCGGCATTGCTGATAACGGGCTGCAAAAAAACACCGAATAACGCGCAGACAGACAGCAGCACCATTTCATCGCAGCCTAAGGTATCATCTGTAGTCGAGAGCACAAGCTCTGCGGTAAGCTCCGCAGAGCCTGTATCGTCCGTTTCTTCCAAGCCGCCTGCCGAAAGTATGGTTTCTTCTGCGCCGTCACAGCCTGCGCCCGCTCCAAAGCCGACGCCCTCGTCTTCGGCTAACAGTTCCTACTGCCAAGCCTGTAGTGGACTTTCACCACCAAGTTATTACGCGTGCCGAGCACACAAGATAAAAACAGCCGCATTTGAGATTTCTTCTCAAATGCGGCTGTTTTTTCACAAATAATATACTTGTAATTCATACGATATTATTTGTATGCTTTTACATAATCCACGGTGCAATAAAGACTATCGACAGCTTTGGGGTTAAATTCTCCCGACCATGTTGACATCGAAAGTATCATGCAAGCCTTTTCGCCTGTTGCGGAAATATTGGTTATCGAGCCCTGTAAAATACCGTCGTAATAAAAATATAACGCATCGGCAGTCCAAATGCCAGTTGCGTCAATGTATTCGCCGTTTTTAAGCTTATCATATTTATACTTCTGTGAGGTTGCGGAATGACTGCCGCTTATATTTGTCGGATTCCACCATTGAAGCGCCGACTGTGCCTCTCCGTTCCAGTTGGATGGGTATTCTATTATATCAACCTCGCCGCAGGAAAGATTTGTGCCTTCAAACAGATATGATGTTCCCCAATTGTTATTATAATTGGACGGTAAAAGCCAAAATGCGCTTACAGAGGTTTCTGTTGTTTTGGGCATAAGCATACGGGCAGTAAAGCAGCCGTACTGCTGTGCAAATTTATTTCTTGTTGTAATATACGGATCGTATTCTTTCCCGTTTTCATCCGTTGTGATTTTCATTGTGAGCTTACCGCCGTTTACTGAAATACAATTGGCCGAACCGGATGAATTACTCCAAATTTCATTGTTTAATTTATCGCCGTCAAAATCGTCCTGTAATGTCAAAGTCCATTTTTTAATCATTAAGGGATAAAAAGCAGTCTGCCCGTTTACGGCAGCATAGATTTTAATGCCGTCAAGCTCTGTATTATCCTTAAATTCCGCGGGAAGCGTAACCGTATTGCCGCTTATTATAACATTACTGTTATCTGAGCTTAAGGAATAACCCGAAGCAAGCTCTTCCTCTCCATTATAGATCTTTGTTTCATATACTGCGGCATATCCGGGTACGCCGGGATGATCGCTTACAAGTCTTACGCTTATATTATTCACTGCGGGCGTGCCGTCTGCTCCGCCGTTTCCCGTAAAGAAAACGAGGTCGCCTAAAACCGATGTTTCAATTAACATTTTTTCGCCGTCTATTGTTAAAGCGGCGTTTTTAAATGCACCGCCCAAATAGACGGCTGCCTTTAGGTTTCCTACATTTGCCGCGCTTATCGCTCCGTTTTCATAAAGATAGGAAAGCGGAACGCTAATCTTAACGCTGCCGTTCGGGGCAATAACTCTTACAGTATCTTCAACCGAAACAGCATTTATGCAATAATTATCCACTATCCGTGCGGAAGCCGACCACTTTCTTAATGCAGATGTCAACGCAGGTGTATCTGCCGTATTGTGAAACACCTTTACAGCCGTTGTTGCTGGCATAACATTATTTGCGTCAATAAGTGCTATTTCACTGTTATAGCTGCAGGCATAAGATGCCGTATTATCAACCGGCGAGGGGGCCGGAGCCCCCTTTGCCCAAACTTCAATATTACTGTATGTAAGCTCATCAGCTTCTGAAAATGTTCCGATAGGCTTGATAAATATGCTGTCAAACTTATCAAAACGGAACGGTATATTGTCTTTCACCGCTATATCGTAAAAATCCTTAATCGGTATTTGAAGCTCGACATAACCGTCAACTGCGTTTTGCGGATCAACAGTTACTGTTTTCGTTATCGGATATTTGTTGCTTGCATGTGCATATCCGTTTCTCAGTGAAACTTGAAGCTCAGTTGTTTTTTCAACCTTAATATAGGTTCTTAATGTGCCGGTTTTAATGTAATCGTTTAAATTTACCGGATGTACTCTGCCGTATTTATCCTTAGCTTCTTCAATAGTCGCCTCAAATCCGTCGGCGGCGGTTGTAAGCTTTACCGTCATAATATTTTTGAATTTCGCATAGTTCGGGTCATCCTTTGCAACTGCGTTATAGCTTGATTTCAAAGTGGGAGACCATGCGGAGTCAATGGTTGACGTTACTAAAAAGTTTTCACCGTTATAGGTTGTAAGCTTATCCTCCGAAATCGGGAATGCGGCGCCGGCACCGCTTGAGCCGATATCCTCTGTCGGACAGAAGAAGGTCAAACGCCCGAGTTCAAGCGATTCTCCGTCCGTAATAAATGTGTCTTCGGACACTGCGGCAATTTTTACAGCAGGCATATTATTGTAATGCATTGCCCTTCCGCCGTCTTTAAACTCAGCTACCGGCAAAGTGATTTTTTGCCACTCGTTACTGTCGGAGGTTGTGAAATCAAGCGTTGCAAGCGGATACCATCCTTCTCCGACCGCGATAAGCCTTAAATCTGTCGATGCGGAGGTTTTAACCCAAAACTCAAAATATCCGTTTTCAACCGCATCGCCTATATTTACCGGCGAGCCTTTGCCCAAAGCTGTATTCCATGATACATAATAGTTTATGGTGCGTTCTTCGCTAAAAAAAGTCGATAAATCACCCATAGTGATTTTAAGCGATGTATCAAACAGGGTGGTTTTTGCGGAATTACCTGAAATGTTTACGCCCGGAATATCTTTATCATCACCGTTCGGCAGAACGCTTAACAGCTCGGAATATCCGGCTTTCGGTGTTACCGGCTCAAGAAAGGTATAGCCGTCCGGCAGCGGCCGGTCTGCAAGGCTGCCTGCGCCTAACAGATATTTTCTGAATGTTACAAGGTCGTTACCGTCAAACAGACCGTCGCCGTTTACGTCAATAGCTTTAATTGTTTCGGGCGCAGTTGCAGAAGCCAGCTTTTTCTTAATGGTAATTAAATCTTTAAGATCTATTGACTCATCATCGTTCGCGTCGCCGATTGTGGGATATTCAACCGCAATCTGATCTATATACAAATCATACGCGCTGTTATCAGCAGCCCATGGGAACTCAATATTTAAGCTTCCGAGATAATCCCATAAATCTTCCCTTGTTCCCTGAGTTTTTACAATATTAAATTTACTTACCGGTATTCTTAAAATTGAAATACCTTCCGGTATAGTCATTTTATCGGTTTTCCACCATGTTGCCGCACCGCCGTGCCACTGTTCGCTGTCCTGCGCCGAAAAGAAAACCGGTACGCTTCTCTGCGAATTAAGCCAAATACAGATTGTCGAGTCCTTGCCCCATTTATTACCGTTTTTATCGGTAAGCGGTATTTTCGTAAAGTTGAATTTTATTCCGTTATATCCCGAATTCGCCTTATCTGTGTGATAACGGAGTGACTGACCTTCTCCGCCGTAGACAAAAGAACTGCCTTCTGCTGCATTTTCGGTAAAGGTGCAAAGCTGGTCAATCCAGATTGTTCCGGCAGGTCCGTTCACTGGTGCGTCTATTCTGAATTGACAAATAGAACCTCCGGTATATCCTTCAAAATCAGTATATTTTAATTTAATGATATTTTCCCCGACTGCAATCGGTACTACTACTTGTCTTGCTGCTCCCCATGCTTCCGAAAAAGCAATGGTGGCGTTAAAAGCGGTCTCGCTCTTTATCCATAATCCTATAGTGTTTCCCGATTTATTGAAAAACCCGTCATGCCTGAGTCTCGGAACCTGACCGTCATTCCAGCTGAACTTAAGAGACTTCCCGCTGCCCGAATAAACATTTAAAGGATCGGTTTCAAGGCTGCACTCATTATACCCAAACCAATTATCCTTTATCGGTTTTAACTTATTTTCATCTATGCTGTTATAGCTGTCAAACGACAGAATTGCTGTTGCGTCCGAGGGGAATCCGCTTCCCCCCTGCTCATCTGCCGAGGAATGTACCGACAGAGTATCCTTTCCGTTGCCGTAAGCCTCAATTTTGTAGGCTTGACTGTCTTCAGTTATTGCCGGACCGCCCGATGAGTTTTGCCCGGGCTTACTTTTTTCAAAGTCCAATACTGTTACAGCCTTTTTTCTGTGGGTGACAGCTGTGCTTCCCGTTGTTGTTTCGGCACCTGCTGTAACAAATGTGCCGACAAGTGTTGAAAGCACCAATGCAATGGTAAGAGTAATGCTTAAAAATCTTTCTTTCATGTTTCTTCCTCCTAATAATTTATTAAAAATAGGGGTTATGCACAATTAAAAAATATGTATGACTACCGATTGCCAAGCCATTTCCTCATCAACGGCAGCAGGGTCTGTTTTCTGTCACCGCCAAGCTCCCAAACCATTATTCCGCCGATATCCTCCTCTAAAATAAGCTCGCATTTTTTCTTTATGGATTCTTCATCGTCATATGTTATAAATGTGTCACCGTTATAAAGGTAAGGAGCGCATGCGGTCTCATCCCAATATCGCCTGAAACCGTTTTTGTTGATATATTCTTCCTCAAGGGCAGTAATTCCCGGGCCGTAAGCAACCGGTGCCTCTGTTGCTGCCGCCAGTCCATTTTCACCTCCCTTAATCCCGCTCCATTTTTTCGAGTAAAATGCCGCGCCTATAATTATTTTTTCGGGTGGTATGCCCTTTGCTTTGAATATATCAATACTGTTTTTAACCGAGCGGGCTGTATAATTTCCTCCTTTAGTTGAAGAATACGGCGCGGTGTGGTGAGATGTGAAATGAAAATCGGTCATATCATAGGTCATAGCGTTTATATAATCAAGATATATGTGAGATTTATCAAGCTCGGTAATTCTGAAGGTCCACCCGCCATCGGGGCACGCGACCGATAATGTATGGTAATCGGGCAATGTATCAAGCTTTTCTCTTAAAAGTCTCAGCATTTCGGTGTGTTTTTGCTGTTCCTCGGGATGACCGGTGGTTGTTGGAAATTCCCAATCTAAATCAATGCCGTCGAACCCGTTATCCACCATTGCTTCAAACATATTTTGAGTTACCGCTTGAAAATCTTCTTCCTTTAAGGTAGCGTCTGTCATCGCCTGACCTGCTCCGCCGCCGCCTATACAAAGAATAACCTTGATATTTGGATGCTTAGCCTTAATCTCCCCGACTCTTATTAAATCCTCGGGATAACCGAATGAAATATCGGTACCCTTTACCGCCCCGAAAGCAAAATAAATAATATCCAGCTTTTCCAGCGTAGCGTCGGTCACGGCGTTTATTCCGCCGTGCGCACAGTATGCCGCCACTATTTTTTTATTCATCCCTTTTCACCCCGTAAAAGATCATACCCTTAAAAAGTCTCTTGCTTTAACAGTGATATTATCAACCGTAACATCGGTATTGTTATAATTGACATATATTTTCGTGCCGTCCTCATAAGCGGTGACCGCAACATTACCGGCAAAGCTGTGCGAAACAATAGCCTTGTTATTAAGACCCGTTAAGGCTTTTTGAATTTTATTCGCAGCTGCAATTGCAAAATCGCGGTTTTGCGAATATGCCGTTGGGAAAAGCCTGTCGCTGTCCGTTTTAAACAGCGTATTATCAATGCCTTCATTCAATACAAAGTGAGCGCCGCTTCCCGTTTCTATTGCCTTTAAAACGGCTGTTTCCTTATCGGACTGATAATTTATAACCGGCGAGGTATACTCAACCGAGCCGTGCAGAACCATTTGACAAAACGGAACATATTCATCAAATATTTCAAGCTTATTTCCGCTTGTCGGCATTTCCTCAATAAGGTCAACATACGGTAAGGCGTAGGTATTGGCTGTTTTAGCCGCAATATACACATCGTTTTCCTTATAAAGCTTAAGCGCCTTAACAATTTGTTTTAAAGAGTCGCCTCGGTCGTAATATTCCTTATTGCTGAAATCCGAATTGATATCTGATGCAAAATCCCCGACCCCTATTGATTTAATACCGCTCTTAATATAGCTTTCTGCGGTTTTTACATACGTTTTGGGAGATAACACCCAAATTTGATTTTTGTTATCAATATAGGTTCCCTCTACCGGATTGTAGCTGCTGTGTATTGCCCAGCTTTTATCAATGTTTTTGGCATTATTTTTTGAAAGCGAATATCCGTCGTTTTCGGTGTGGTTATAGTAATACATGTGATTCAGCGCCGCATATGCCGTTCCGCCGCCTTTTTTTGCAAGCTCGGTAATTTCCGATTGCTGATTTGCGGTAAGTATATCCTTATTGTATTTAAAGCTGCCCGGCACCTGATTCAATAAACCGCCCTTATTTATTCCCGTAAGCTTTATTGATGTGCGAATATTGCCGTTCTCCGAAATATCGGAAAACATTTTCTTCATATCGTCGAATTTCGTAAGGGCAGTCAGCTTTTTTCCGAATTTGGATTTTACAGCGCCCACCGTTTCCAAGAGAAAAAGCGGTTTTTCGGATATTTCCGCATTTTTCCGCAAAATATTTGATTCGGTAAGATATTTTCTGTATTCCGCGGCGTCATAGGAATATCCCTTTCCTGATAAGCACCTGTACCGAATCACAATATCGCTTTTCAGCGAATCGGTACCGCATATAAGCGTTTTCTTTTTCGCGGTTAAATATGCATAGCCGTTTTGAATTACATCGAACGATGTATAAGCATACGCAGAGGAACGGCTTCGTTCAACATACAGCCGCGCCGCCTCCGCCCCTTTTTCAACAACCGTCATCAGCGTGCTGTTATTTTCCGTAAAGAAATAAACCGGCATTGAAATACTGTCGTTACCGTCGCCCAGCATTTGCATAGGCATTTCTTCATATTTCTCGCTGTTATCCTTTCCGAAAAGCGGAGAGCTGAACGAACCCTCACGGTTTTCCGCCCCGAAACGTATAACGGAACCGCTGCCCGAGGGAATCAATATTTCGCCCTCTTTCTCGGCGCTGCCGGTAAAGAATTTCAGCGGAGTAATGCTGAGCAGCGGAAATTCGGCATAAAAGGATATTTCGGAAACGGGCAGTGTTACAACCAAATCATTTCCGTCAAGCTTTAAATCATAGCTGACCTTAAAGGTACATTCGTCTATGTCGCCGTCATATCCCGTAAGCTCGTTATCCTTTGTATAGTCCGCTTTTGTATAGCCTATATCGTCAAAAAGCTTTTTTGTTTTTTCAATAAGAACCTTACCGCTTACATCTGAAATGATGTAAAGGGGAGTAGTTTTAAGCTTGGTAAAGGTTTTAAGCTTTTCTTCGGGGTTATCCTCCGCTTTCATAGTTTTCGCGTTAAAAAGCTCATATCTTCGCTTGAGGAAATCCTTTTGGTCGTCGTCGCACCTTTCCAGCATTTCCTTAAATCTTTTTTCCGTAAAAGCCTGCGGTATAATATTATCCGATGTCCGTTCACCGAAAATATATGTAATTCTTACGCTGTTTTCAGCGGCGTACATCTTAATTTGTTCCCTTAATGCCGACTGTTTGTACGAATCGTACTCAACCACGGTATTATCCTTAGCCAAATAAGTAATATTGCAGGCTGATACGGCGGCATCGCTTGAAACATTGAAATTCTTCTGCATTTCTTCGGGAATGGAGCTGTTCCATACCTTGCCTGTTTTTTTATCAAGCAGTCTTATACAGTAATTTTTATCAACGTATAATGCAAGATTTTCATTTTCCAAAACGGCGCTGTCAGACAAGGAAAGCTCCTCAAGACCTTCGGTGTATTTTACCGTATCCTTTGTGCCGAACTGCTGGCTTTTATTCTGAACGGATTTTACAACCGTTACAATTACAGCAAAACAAATTATTACTGCGATAACGCGGATGCCGTATTTAATAATTTTCTTTTTCACAGCCATCCTCCTCTATGCCCGCATTGATATTTCTTTGCTTATCAATGATATAAAAGCAATAATTTGCTGAATTAAGGTTATTGTTAAAACAAATAAGAAAAGTATAATCAACATTCCCACAACGGTCAGAGCAATTGTCGCAACGGTTTTGCCGAAGCTGTAATTATGGGTTGCGCTTGTTCCGCAGAATACCAGAAACGCCATCCAGATAATTCCCACGGTGGAAATCATATTTAAAAGCGCCGCGCCCTCAATCGGCAGAACATAGCTGACAACCGTAGCAATCGGCAGCATAATTATTACAGGAAGCAGGGAATAACACATATAACAGTATATATCCTTCATTGTTCCCTTGCCGTCCATCAGGGTCGTCATAGACCAATTTGCAACGCACCATAAAAGAACAATTACCGTTACGCCCTCAATTCCCTTTAAAATCGCACTGTCCTGCTCGGGGTCGAATGTGTTAAAGGTGAATGCCTTAAAACGAATGAAAACTATGTTTGCCAGGGTCGCCGCCGCAAGCAGAATAGTTGCTGCTCCCGCTCCGCCGCGTTTTTCGTGCTTCAAATCCCAAAATCCGTCAAACGGGTGCAGGGCAATATACCCGGAATATTTCAATTCCTCCGAAAGCCTTGTAAGCTTAGTGCGCCTGCGCACAGCTGGGGCTTTAGCACGCCTCTTTTTTATAACTCCGTAAAGCTTAAAGGCAATAAACAGCACTATCACCCCGCTGATTACAAACGGCTGCACATTACGCCCTATTTGTGCAATATATTTTTTTACCGCAACAGAGTAATATTTGCGGTTGTTTGCCATTTTAAAATATTCTAATGCCTTACTGTATTCCGCATTGTTATAATGGTATCTGCCCATACCGGAATAAGCCAGCTCAGAACCGCTGAAATTCAGCGCTATTTCCTTCCAGCTTTCATATTCCTTATCGTATTCGCCCGTATTGTATTCGGTAATTGCGCTTTTTATCAGTTTTGCGTATTCGGTAGGCACAAAAACCTGCACACTGTTGCGGCTTCTGTCCGCAACCAGAATTTCATCGCCGTTATAAATCAAGGCGCACGGCTGGTTAAACTGACCCCTTTGATCTCCCCTGCCGCCGAAAATGTAAAGCAAATTTCCCTGGCTGTCATAGGTAAATACACGCCCGCGTTTTGAATCCAGAACGGAATACATACCGCCGCCGCAGGCTGCAACATCAACAAAGTTAGACGCGCCGGCATATGAGCCGTAAACATAAGGGTCAAAGGTAAGCTCCCCTACCGGCGGAAAGCTGCCGTTTTTGATTGTAATGTCGGTACCGTCCTGATTAAGTCTTCTTACGGGGTCAACCGTACCGTTTCTTGATTGTATATCCTCAGAAAGAGCCTTGCCGTCAACTGCCGAAATAACACAAAAAAGGAAATTTTCATCATCTATTGCAATATTGCTGTATTCAGTGGGAACAAATTGCAGCGACGCCTTTTTCTGAGACTTTGATGCAAAGGAGCGGAAAAACAGCTCAGCTAAATTCGGTTTTACCTTTGTCGCCCCGACATATCCCATAAATTTCCCCGAGGCGCCGAAAGAGAAAATACCCTGAGTTTGATTTTCGGCAATAACATAAACCCTGTCCGACTTATCTACCTCAACCTTAGAGGGCTTGTATTGGTTGACATATTGGGACTCCTTCTTGTCGGGCGCCCCAATTGAGCCTATAAAATTCCCGTTTTTATCAAGAATAACCACTCTGCCGTTATCGGTATCGGCAACATATATGTTCCCCTTATCGCTTATTGCAATTCCGGAAGGATTTTTGAATGAATCCGCTTCATTGCCGTTAGTGAACGCTTTAATTGTTCTTATAAGCTTAAAGCTTTTGTCTGTAACCGTAATTTGCGAATTTTTCTTATCTAAAAAGTAAATATTACCTTCCTTGTCATTTGCAATGTCAACCAGCTCGCCGAACTCGGCTGTTCCTATCCTAGAAGCGGTTACGGTATTACTGTACACATAGCTTTGGGGTGCTGAAATTACATTGCCCTCGCTGTCGTAAAGGTAAGAGGAGGAGCGGTTTGCGTCACTTTCGGCACTTACGGAAAATACCGGCAGTGAAAAAAATACCAGAGCAAAAAGCACTGCCGATTTTCGACAAAATGATTTTAGCACTTTACCTTCTCCTTTCTAATCCTTCATTCCGGAAGTTGACATGGTTTCCAAAACGTTGTTTTGCGAAAATATAAAAACCGCTACCGGCGGAATAAGCATAATAAGCGAAACCGCCGCCGCAGAACCGGCACGCGATATGCCGCCGGCAACAATGTTTCCGAGCGCACTCGGAAGCGGCTTGATATTCTCATAAAAAATAAGGTTTGAGCCGGTGCTGTTCCAAATATCCTTAAAGCAGAATATAATAAGCGTAAACCATGCAGGCTTTACAACCGGCATAACAATTCGGCTGAAAATCATCCATTCGCCGGCTCCGTCAATCTGTGCCGCCTCAATAAGCGCGTCGGGAACCATTTGCTCCATAAACTGCTTCATAAGGAACAATCCCAGCGACGAGCCGCAGGCAGGAACGATAATTGCCCAATATGTATCAATCATATTTAATCTGCTCATAATAAGGAAATTTGCTATTGAGGTTACCGCCGAAGAAAACATAAGCGACATTGTAACAATCGAAAAATAAAGCTTTCTTCCCGGAAATTCAAACTTTGCAATTCTGTATGCCGCGAGCGAGGAAAAAATAACGTTTCCCAATGTGCCTAATCCCGAAATCAGCACCGAATTGAAAAGATAGCGCGAAAAAGGAACCCAGGACTCCCTGAGCAGGGAGGAAAGGCTGTAAAAATTCATTACGGTGGGGTTCTGCACAAAAATGCTCGGCGGAAAGCGAAACAACTCATCATTCGGCTTGAAGGCTGTGCATATTGTGTAAATCATAGGTACCATCATTACAAAGGCGAACACGGTCAAAAAGAGCATTATAACCGCGTTGCCAAAGGCTGAATGGGTATATTTACTTGAATTTGATCTTCTCATAACCCATTTCTCCTTTAAGTACCTATTTTTTGTAAGAACTTCTGGAATAAGGACTTACAAAAAATCATCAGTAAAAACAATACGGTGGCTATTGCGCTTGCATATCCCATTTCAAAGCGCGTGTAGCCGTAGTCCGTCATATGGTTTACCAGGGTATGTACCGCATAGTCGGTGCTGGGCATTCCGCAAAGACTTTCGGTTACGCTGCCTATTGAAAACGCCGAGCTTATGCTCATAACCGCGCCGAAAAGCAGTTGCGGCCGCATTGAAGGCAGAACAACATACCACAGCTCCTGCCAGCGGTTTCGTATACCGTCTATTGAGCCTGCCTCAAGCAAGCTTCTGTCAATTCCCTGCAAGCCCGCAACGAAGGATAAAAATCCGGTTCCCATGCTCATCCAAAGCGTAGCTAAAACACACACTGTCATCATATATTTTGTGTCTGACAGCCAGTATATGTTTTCATCAATTACTCCCAGGTATAAAAGCAGGCTGTTTAAATATCCGTTTGCGTCATCACTGAATATAATCTTCCAAATCATAAAAAGATTACCCGAAATTGAAGGCGCATAAAAGAAAAGGACATACAGCGACCTGACTTTAGGATTAAGCTCATTTATAAGCCAAGCCAGTAAAAATGAAATTACATATCCTATAGGACCGGTTATTACCGCCATCACGAGTGTGTTTATAAGTGCGGTCATAAAAATGCTGTCTTCAAAAAACATTTTCGTGTAATTATTGAATAATGTAAATTGAGGCGGCTCAAGCACGTTATAATTACAAAATCCCAAAAAAATCGAATATAGTACAGGCAGCACCGTAAACGTAAAAAAGGCAATTGTAAAAGGGAGTAAATAAAGATAATTTATTCTCTTTTTATTAACGGTTTTTAATAAGCTGCGATTTTTACTCAATGCCCTTTGCCCCCTGTCGTAAGTCCGAATTCGTTACGCTTGTCTGTTATTTCAGCATTTATTTCCTTTGTATACTCAAGCAAGGTTTCCCGCGGATTTTCATTCTGATAAATTACCTTTCTGAAGGCGTTGCTGAAATGCCTTGAGGTAAAGTAGCCACCGGGCACCTCCGGAATACAGGTCACATTTTTAATCTGGCTTGAAAGCTCATTATAGAACTCATAGGACCACGGTAAATGCTCCAATGCCACCGCGTTTGCGGCTGCGTATCTTGCCGAAGCCCCAAGCTTTTCCTCAACCTTTTTTCCGTACTGCTCCTGAATATCGGCTGAGGTCCACCACTGCATAAACTTCCAAGCGGACTCCTTATTTTTTGTCCCTTTAATCATAATACAGCCTGTTGCCGTACCCACAACCGTTCTGTTGATTGTACCGTCAGACCGCATAGTACCCGGAATCGGTGCGATACTCCATAATCCGTCAATTTCAGACGCGAAAATACGGAGCGTATTATATTGCATATAATCTGCTACCGCTATCGGCATTTGACCGTTCCTGAAACGGTTTGCAAATTCAAAGGTTACGGGAATTTTAAAATACTGATACAGCTTTGTATATTTTTCAAAGGCGGTAATTGCCTCATTTGCGTCAAATGCACTTGCCGTTGCGTCGTCACTGTAAATCTTGCCGTTATTTTGATAGAGCATTGTTGCAAAGTTTTGAAGTGACCCCGCAAAACCGAACTGCATATTATTATGGCTCAAATCAACAATCATTTCGGTCACATCGTCCCATGTTTTCGGAACCTCTATGCCAAGCTCGGCTAAAATATCGGTTCTGTAAAACAAAATCGGGAACGAAAGGGTTTCGGGAATGGCATATACCCCGCCGCCATATGTGAACGGAATGAGCGAATTATCAATCATTTCGGCGCTTAAAGCGTCAAATCCGTCAAATTGGGTTAAGTCCTCAACCGAATTTCGCATTGCAAAATTTATCGGTGTGGTTTGCGGGCACATAAGCGCAACATCCGGCCCCTCGCCCGCAACTATTGCGGGTAACAAGGCGGCTTCGGCAATGAGCTTTAAATTTACGGAAATACCCGTCTCGGGCTCAAAAAGCTGATTGGTGAGGTTCTTAATTATCTGCATTTGGTCTCTGCCGGTCGGAGCCCACACCTCTATAAGCTCCTTTTCGCCCTGCGATGTGTTATAGCCTGATGAAAACGAGTATATAAATTGCTTAAAGCCATGGTAAATCGACCCGAAAAAACCGACGAATTTGAACGGTGATTTACTGCTTTTTCCGCAAAGCGCTATTTCGTCAATTGCAAGAGGCTGCGTAAAGCGGTCGTTGATCCATGTGCCGAAAGCACTGATATTACTTTGAAATTGGGTAAGCTGAGGCGCAATCTTATCCGGGTCATCGTTAAATTTTTTCAGCTGACGGGAAAGGCGCCTTAAAACGCCGCTTTCGGTGCCGCCCTTCTGACTTTTGTTAAGTCTTTCAACAATCGCGTCCAGCCGCTGCGCTTCTTTTCCGATTGCCTCTATCACTTCGGGAATCTTATCCTCTAACTGGTAATCACGGTAGCTGTCCGGTGTAACTCCGGTTAATGTAATAATCCGTCTGTAAACCGTATTCAATTCGGAAAGCACTGTTTTACAGTCCTTGATTATTTCTGACAAATCTCCCAATGATACGGCTAAAGTGACCGTATGCTCACCTTTTTCCAAATAAAAAGCATATGCGCCCTTTTCATTTGAAAAGGTCATTTCCCTCCATTTGCTGCTATAAGGGAAATATATATTTAACGCTTCCTTAAACGGCACCTCGCCGTCTATATAAAAGCTTCTTGAAACTCCTCTGCCGTTAGTATAGCCCTGCATATATTTTATTCTGAGCTCATAAAGTCCGGATTTTGGAACATCAATTTTCCATTCGGCACTTTCACCTACACGGCTCCACTGCGAGCCGCCCAGGGCGTTCATAACAATTTTATCCTCCACAACCGGCTGCACCGACGCGCCGGTTGCGTCGCAAAAGGTGAAAATTGATTTTGAAGTGCGGTTGTCGGGATGCTCCGCATTGAGCTTTATTACGCCGCCCTCTTTTATTCCTTTATTATTTTTACTGTACTCCGCATATTTCGGTATCTCCCGCGCAGGCTTCAGGGTAACGGATGACAGTATTATATCGCCGTCGGTCACCTCGACCGTCAGCTTGCGCGAGGTGTCCCCAAGGAAGAAAGAGTAATTTCCCTTAAAAATTCCCTCGGAATCGCAAACAGGCGCCGAAACGGCATTATTTGAAACGATTAAATTGCCCGATATTTCGTTTCCGCCTGTATCCTTCGGGAAGGTCCGGCTTTCCTCAACATAGCTGATCGGCGCGCTCAGATTTTTGCACTCAGCGAAAGGGCATTCGCCGTTAATCTTAAGTATGTATTTAATTGTATCGGTTCGCACCGCTTTAACGGTGTAATTGAGAAAAATATTGTAATTCCCCGACGGTACGTCAATATCAAACTCGTAAGACTTTCCGTTATTTGAGGTCGGCGTTAATTCTACCGTGTCGGTCGCCTGTTCGCTGCCGACCGATTCACGGTAGCTGTCATACTTTTTATCAACATCGTTTTGAGCGCTGACGCATAAAACAGATCCTGCCATAATAATTCCCGAAAGGAAAATTGAAAAAATGCGTTTCATACAAATCTCCGTTCTGCCATCGCTTTAAGCCGGTAAAAACGCAATAATGGCTAAAAATATTTTTGCAAATACTATCCTACTATTCCGGCAGTTTCAACCCCTTGAACAAAGAAACGTTGAGCAATTAAAAATATAAACAATATCGGCAATATCAAAAGAATAACGCCGGCATTTGTAAGGAGAGAAAGCGAATAATCATCTGTGCTTATTGTTGCCAACAGGCTCACCATATTGGCAAGATATTTGTTTGTGGGCATAAAAACCGAAATGTAATAGTTATCGGTCCACTGCCACACAAACGAGAACAGCAGGCATGTTACAAATATGGTTAAGGCGCTCGGAACCATTATACTTCTGAAAATTCTGAAATCTCCCGCACCGTCAATTTTTCCCGATTCCTCAAGCTCCTTCGGAATTCCCGCAAATCTTTGACGGAATAAAAATATGTATAATCCGCTTTTAAGCCCGATGCCGCCTGCCGATAATAAAAGTATCGGGAAAGCGGTATTTAACAGCTTAAGCCCTAAAAAGTGCTTGTAAAGCGGAACAACAAAGCTTTGTACCGGAACAATAAGCGTTGCTATAACGCAGCCGAATAATATATTTTTACCCTTAAAATCAAACCGTGCAAACCCGTAGCCTATGAGCATAGCCGAACAAACCTGTAAAAGCGAGTTGAGAAGTACAAACAGCACGGTTCTTATAAGGGTGTTCCAATAATCCGTGTATTCAATTGCTCTTTTATAATTGTTAAGAGAAAATTGTGAAGGAATGTACTGAACGCTTGAATCGTAAAGGTCATCAACCGACATAAAAGAAATGGCAAGCTTTTCAAATTGAGGGTACAGAACAACAAAGCATATACCGGTAAGTATCAGTATCTTAACGAATATAATTATTCCCGCACTTGCTTTTTTCTTAATACGGGATTTGTTAATTTTCACGTTTTTTCCTCCCTTAACGGTAATGCTTAAATATTCTTGTGAATATAAGTGTAAATGCTCCCAGCACCGCCGATACAATCACTGTGTAAATGCAGGACATTGCCGAAGACAATCCGAATTGTATTTTATTAAAGGCAACGGAGTAAATATATGTAATCACGCTGTTGTTGGTGCTTACAAATAAATCAATAATTGTGTAAATCAGGCACACAATCATTTGCGGAATAACCATTGGAAAGGTTATTTTCCAAAAGTTTTCCCAACCGGAGGCGCCGTCAATTGATGACGCTTCATACAGCGCTTCGGGAATTGACTGCAACGCCGATAAAAATATAAGTATCTGTATTCCGGAATGATTTATTATTGAAAGAATATTGGTAACCGCATCTGTTATGTAAGAGGCAAGCTTTGACGAAATATTTATGTTGACAAGAAACGCGCGAAGTGAATCTACACTTAACAGTGATGTTGATTCGCTTGAGAGTGCTCCGCTCATCATTTCCTGCATTGAGTCGTTTCTTCCGAGTGTGACAATTACGCCCGAGGAAAGTACAACGGGTAAAAACAAAATCAGTCTTACAGCGCCCCTGCCCGGGAATTTATCCTTTAAAAGATTGGCAATAATAAAACTGAAAATCAGAATTACGGGCATTTGATACAGCATATCCGTTATTGCCTTTATCAATAAACGGTAGTAGGAAACATCCTCCCTTAATGCCACCTTATAATTATCAATTCCTTCAAGCACAAGCTTAAAATTATCCGAGGGGGAAAGCTGACCGAAGCTATACAGCACCGATTGCAAAAGCGGGTACAGAAACAGTGCGAAAAATCCGATAATAAAAGGCAATACAAACAAATACCCCTTATTATTACGGCGTTGTGTCAGTGTTGATTTTTCTTTGCCGAGCATCTGAAATTAACTCCCCTCAAGTGTAGTAACGGCTCTGTATTCCGGTTTCCTTATAAGAGTGCCGGCATTATTGCCGACACTCTCATAAAAGGCTTGCAAAGCTTTTTCTTTAATTATTCATAGGTTTTAAGCTTTGTTTTAATCATATTATTTACTGCTTGAATTGCAGAAGCAGGTGTTGTAGTGCCGGCTATCATCTGGTTGAATACTCCGCCTACACCGTCAGACCAAATGTTGATTACATTGTAATAATCCACCTTCAGCTCACCGGCTACCTGTCTCTTTGAAATATCATCGAGCAGCTGCATAACATCGCTTGAAACAATATCCTGGTAACGGAGCTTATAATTCACATCGAATATATAATCCGCCATTTCATTCCAAACAAACGCAACATCATGCGGATTTTTAACGTTATAAGGAATTGCCGCCCACTGAACATCCGAAATCTCGCATACCGGTTTTCCGTTTAGGTCAGGAATTACACAGGCGCCCAAATCAAAGGAGCAGTTGCTTGCAATGTTTTCAAGATCGCCCGAGCCGATAAGTATCGGATAATTACCCTTTAAGAATTCATCACGCGCCCATTTCCATGAGCTGCCGGCATTATTTACAACAACGCCGGAATTCAGCAAATCCTGTGCGGCTTTGAAGGCATTTGTCACTTCATTTGACCCGATTGTGCTTTGGAATTTCGTTGTTCCCGGTGTTCTGCTTACAATCTGACTTCCGTAAGCGTAAGCAAACTGAATGTGAAGATTGAACGGGAAAATATCAACAACGGTGGAGGCTTTCTTTCCGTCATACATATTTTTCATAATTGAAATGAGCTTATTAAGCGTAAGCTTTCCCTGCTTTTGGAGCGTATAAAGATCCTCGCCGTCCATTTTTTTAGCTTTGAAAAGGTCCTTATTATAAAGAATCATATTCGATGTAATCATCTTTCCGGCTTCCATAAGATACTTTTTGCCGTTAAGAGTTCCCATTTCGGTTACGCATTTTCTCCATTTTGAATCATTCAAATTGATTTCCTCAAGCTTTGAAAGATCGTAAAATAAGCCCTGCTTCATTGCGGGAACCGCAATTTGCTTTGAGGACATAATATCGCAGGAAGGCTTGCCGGCAACAATACTCGTAATAACCTTATCATAAAGATTATCGTCGTTGCTTGAAACATGCTTGAATTTGAAATTATATTTCTTCTCAAGCTCTGTTTTCTTCTTCCAATATGTGTTTTCACGGTCGCTGCCGCCCTTTTTAGGCTCTGACCAAAACGTATGGTATATAATCGTTCTGCCGCCTAAATCTACTTTACCGTTTTTAGTGGTGGTTGCACCGTTAGACGTTTTGCCGCTGCCGCTGTTTGTTTTACCGCTGCCTGAGGTGCCGGTGCTTGAGTTGTCGGCTTCATTATCGCCCTTGCTGTCTTTTTGATTATTTGCGTTGTCTCCGCCGCTCACCTCAACATAGGAAACAAATTCGCTGTATTCATCTCCGTCGCTTTTCTTACAGCCCGAAAAAGCAGCGAGCGATAATACAAAAACCATAGTTAATGACAGAATTCTTTTAAATTGCATCTTTTTCTCTCCGTTCTTAATTTTTTAGCTGAATAGCTTAAAATAATCTACACGGCATACCATTTCCGGAAGATCCTCTTTTGTGAACATTCCGGTCCAGCTTGCGTTACCGTCATATCCCGCGGTTTGCATGGTGAAAAGTACATACGCCTTCTCGCCGCTTGCCACAAGATTTTTAACCTTTCGCTGCAATATACCGTCGTAGTAAATACAATATGAGTTTTCCGTCCAGGTGCACGCCATCTCAACGTACTCGCCCCTTGCAAACTTAGGATAATTGGTTCCCATTTCCATTCCGCTGCCCTTTAAAAGAGTTGCGGAATCCCACCAATGCAGTGCTGATTGGAATTTACCGTTCCCCCAAGCTGGCGAATATTCAATAATGTCAAGCTCTCCGCATGAAAAGCCGTCTAAGGTCGTCGGGCTGTCAAACAGGAACGTATTGCCCCAGTTTCCGGTTGTGGGCAGCAGCCAGAAGCCGCTGTTAGAACCTGCCGAAGTGTTATGCGGCATTTGTATACTCGAAACATAGCAGCCGTATGTGCTTTCAATTTTGCCCTTTGAGGTTATTCTCGGCATAAGGAATTCTGCCTCAATCGGCTCGTTCTTTGAGTACGCCGTGCCGTCCTTGCCGTCCAAAATACGCATTTCCAGCTTGCCGTCCTTAACGGTCACACAGTCCTCCGAAACATATGCCTGGCAGTATTTCCCGTTATCCTGCGGTGTTTGTCCGTTTGTGCGCGGGTAGTTCGACCAAAGCTCGGTATTAAGGCTTGTTCCGTCAAAATCATCCTGAACCTCAAGCTTCCAGTTTTTAACCATTAACGGATATGATGCTTCAACCTCTTTATCGGAATTAACGGTAGCATATATTTTAAATCCGTCTATATCGGTATTATCCTTAAATGAGGCAGGAACAATAAATTTGATTCCGTCAATTTTTATATCCGCCAAATCGCAGTGCAGAGTATATTCATTCGGTGACAGGCGGGTTAAATCGTCGCCCACGCCGTAATAAACAATTGTTTCGTATTCCGCATCGTATCCGGGAACTCCGGGATGGTCATACAAAAGTCGAATTTCCGCACGTCTTACGTCTTCATCAGCCGCCAAACCGGTAATTGGCGCAACAAAGGTTAAACCGAGAATCAGGAAAATGCTCAGAGAAGCCGCAATAAACTTCTTATACCCGAAGAAGCCTAAAACAAGTACGGCAACAGCCCCCACAATGCAAACCGAAAGCCAAATTATTTTGTTACTTCCTTTTTGAGTGTTCTTTTTCCGCCTGATGACCTTCTTGTACTTTTTGGTGCCGTTCTGCTCATCCTCGGTATCATCTTCATCTTCATATCCGGCGGTATCGTCCGTTTTGCTGTCATCAGTCGAATCCACCGCGGCAGAATCATCGTTATCGCTCTTAGGCAAATCAAAAAGCCTGCCGTCCTTGCCGGGCTTGCCGCTGAAGAAAATCAGATCCCCCGAAAGCGAGGTTTCGATTATGAGGTTATCCTCCTCTACCGTGAGCTTGGCATTTGAACAAACGCCCTCGGAATAAAATACCGCGTTCAGAGCGCTTATGTTTTTCGTGGTGATTTTATCCTTACCGCAAAGATAAGTAAGCGGAACACTGAACTTAACCTTGTCATAGGGCTGAGTAAGTCTTGCGTCTGTTTTGTTATCTGAAATTGCCTGAATACAATATGTATCTACAAGCGTTGCTTCCTTTGACCATTCGGAAAGAATGTGTTTCATTTTGTTCAGCTCAACTGTATTTCGGAATGCGTTTACCACGGTTGTCTCGGGCATTATTTCATTTTCGTCAATCAATATTACTCCGTTGCCGTTGCTGCAGGTATATGTTCTTTTGGTCTCTGCCGGAACCGGTTCGGGCGCTTCCTTTGCCCATAATTCAAATGTGCTGTAAATTATTTCGTCGCCCTCGTCAAGGAAATGCTCCCTATCCTTAATAACGGGTGAAATATGGAATCCGTCCAATTTATCAAAACGGTATTTAATATTTTCCTTTACCGCTTTATCATAGTAATCCTTAAGCGGAATTTGAATTTCCTTAAACCCGTTATTTTCGGCAGTCGGCTCAATAGTTACGGGAATTGATACACCGATATCATCATTCGCCTGGCCGTTTCTGAGTGAGATATTAAAGGTCATTTTCTTGGTAACCTTAATCCATACTCTCAAGGTTCCTGTCAGAATGTAGTCATTAACGTCAACCGGAATAACCCTTCCGTTCGGACCGCTCCCTCTTTTGATGTAAACCATAGCGCCGCTTGTACCCTTTGCATAGTATTCATCCACATCTACAAGCCACATACGCATTATATTTTTAAACTTATAGTAGTTCACATCATCCTTAGCTACGCCGGCATACTCATTGTGTATATTGGCTTTATCCGAAGGCTCTCCCGCCCAAAAGCCGTGTGTAGAGGTTGTCAGTAAAAAGTTTGTACCATCATACCTTGTGAGCTTATCCTCGCTTATCGGGTAGGTTTCGTCAGCGCCGCTCAGGCCTATATCACTGTTCGGGCAGAAAAATGTCAGTCTTCCCACCTCAAAGGACTCATTATCAGCGATAAAGCTTGAGGCATTTGCCGCCGCAAGCTGAATCAGTATCATACCGTTGTATGACATCGAATCATAGCCGTCAACAAAATCCGCAACGGGCATTCTTATTTTTTGCCATCCCGTTCCCTCGGCGGTTGTAAACCGGATCTTAGCCGTCGGCCAGTATTTTGATAATACCAGATCCATAGTAAGCGGACGCGGGGTTTTGATCCAAAGCTCAAAATATCCGTTTTCAAGGGCGTCGCCTACATTGATATCCTTCCCGTAGGTGGTATAAAATGTAATATTGGAAAGATTTGAAAAATATTTTTCCGAATCCTTCATTGTAACCTTTAAAGAATGTTCAAAAAGACTCGTATCGGCATATTTTGTCTTAACAAGGATACCGCCGGCACCGCATCCGCCGTTTTTAACCTGCGCGTCAAACAATACGGTATAATTTTTGTCGGGCTTTATCTCGCCTAAATCTATATGCCCCGGATTCTCTTCCGAGCCTCCGATGTTTTCGTCATATATTTCTATTTGACCGAAAGTGATTTTTTCATTTGCATTTAAAAATGTTCCTTTTTTCGGTACCGCTTTAAAACCTATAAGATTTTTAAAATCAAAGTTGGGGTCGCCTATGGACATATCTTCCCTGAGAATATTTATTTCCTGCCACTCGGTGCTGTCTGAGGTGGTAATTTCAAAGGTTGCGTCTCTCAAATATCTTGTAGTATGTAAAACCTCCACCTTAAAGGTAACCGAATGCGGTGTTTTTATCCAGAATTTAATATATCCGTTCTTTCCTATTGCTGACAGGTCTATTTTAGCAGACCAATCAACAAAAATATAAAAGCTCGCGTCGTGATCATAGTATTCATCATTCAGCACCGTGAAATTTTGTGCTGTGGCAAATTTATCATTATCTGTAACGCCGACGGTTTCAATGCTTGAATAATCCTTTAACGAACCATCGCGCCACATACCCGGCGACCTCTTAATTTTAGGTTTTGCGCCGTCTTCGCCCGATGACGGAAGGCTTTCGTCATATATTTCAAGTTGACCGAATAGAATTGATTCTTCGGGCTTTAAAAACAGTGACGCAACCGGTAAAAGCTTTATGCCTATTAAATTTCTGAAATCAAAATTCGGATCGCTTATCGACATATCCTGACGGGATATACATATTTCCTGCCATTCGGTGCTGTCGGATGTGATGATTTCAAAGGTTGCGTCTCTCAAATAGCTTGCAGTATGCAAAACCTCAACCTTAAAGGCAACGCGATGCGGGGTTTTAATCCAAAACTTGAAAAATCCCTTTTTACCGATTGCCGAATAATCCAATTGCGCATTAAAATCGATGGTAAAATAAAAGCTCGTATCGTTATTATAATAATCCTGATTCAACACCGTGAATTTTTTGCCGGTGCTGAAGCTTTCATTATCGGTCACCGCTACGGTTTCAATGCTTGAATAATTTTTCAAGCTGCCGTCGCGCCACAAGCCGGGCTGCTGTATAAGCTCGGGTACCGATATATCGCCGGTATCATCAGCACCCTTACCGTATGCCTCCATAATGCCGAAATACATCGACTCGCCGGCATTTAAAAAGTCATCCTTTGTAACGCTTGCTTTCAAGCCGTATATACCGTCAAAATCAAACTTATCATCAAGAAGTGTTATGTCGCTTTGAGCAATTGTGACCTTTTGCCAGTCGGTTTCGTCGGTTGTTGTAATTTTAAACCTCGCCGCAGCACTGAAGTCGGCAAGCTGAATATCAACCGTAAGCGTAACCGAATGCGGTGTTTTCAACCAAAAAACATAGCTGCCCTTGTTACCGACCTCAGAAAAGTCAATACCTGCCGAAACATCTCTGAAAAGGAAAAAATTAGCTCCCCTCTTGTAATAATTACTGTCCGTTAAAGTAAACTTTTTACTCGCGGTGAAGGCGGAATTACCTTCTTCCTCCACATCAGCCGTTGTCGCATATTTATTGGAATTGACTATTTCCAATTTTTTGGTAAACAAAAGCTTGCTGTCACCTGTATTTTCCGTTCCCGCACCGCTTGGGAAAAATGTCGGAACAATTCCCACTATCAGTAACACAGCAGCTAAGAATGTAGCGGCAATTTTGCGAGTTCTCTGAATTCTCATTTTACCAATATCTCCTTTTCTCTGATATCAAATAATTATAGGAAGTGAAGTGTCAACTCTGGGCATATTCTTAAGATATTTTTTAAGAATTTTTTGGCTGAACCCGTTATTTTCAATTATCTCTTTATAAAAATATGCGCTTGGTTTCGGCGTTCTTTTGAAATTGTTTTCATGATCAACCTCTACCAAACCGAATTTCGGTATATATGTACTCCATTCGTAATTATCAAGGAATGACCAATATAAATATCCTCTTAAATCAACGCCCGACTTGATCGCCTCGTTCATTGCCGAAAGATATTCCGCAAGATATACAATTCTGAAATCGTCATCATAGCAGCTGCAGCCGTTTTCTGTTATGTAAACAGGCTTATCGAGCAATCTGTTAAGGTTATGATAAACACACTCGGGATAAAATTCATCAAGATAGAAGTTCATAGGGAGCATACGCGTTTTCGTGAAATCGTACCGTTCGCCGCGAAAATCCTTCTTTCTCGCGTCAACAATGTCTCGCGTATAAAGATTTATCGACCAAAAATCCACCGTGTTTTTTAATTCTTTATCAAAAACGCCGTCCTTGTGCGGTAATACCAGCTCGCCTGTGCGCATTGCGTGGAAAAAGAATTCATGATTTATTATGTCGTTATAATGCTGCATGGTAACATCAAAAACATCGTTCTGACGTCTCCCGTAATATTGAACCAATGCATGCGCCGAGCTTATCGGTTTATCGGAGTACTGCTTTATTATGTGGTATCCCCTCGCGTGGAAGAAAACACTGTTAAATTTAAAATCCAATTTTTGCTGGGTTGAGCCTAAATTAAATTCATTCAAAACATTCCAAAAATCCACATATCGGCTTATCTTAGGCACAACATAATTCAAAAAGCGCTCAAAATACTTTATATTTTCTAAATTACCGAAATCGCCTTTTTTTGCAAACCAAAGCGGAACAGAAAAATGCACCACGGTAACAAAGGTTTGAATACCGTTTTCCTTTAGAAACGCAAGCTCCTTTATGTAATGGTCCAGCTCCGTCTGCAAAAATCTGCCTTCCTCCGGCTCAATTCTTGCCCATTCTATGCTTAGCCTAAACGCCTGATGACCGAGTTCCTTTAAAAGCAATACATCCTCCCTATACATATTATAGTGGTTGCACGCCATTCCCGAAACTTCATAGTTCGGATTTACCTTCAGCGTCTGCTGTTCGTTATACCAATTATTTGAATGTATATTGTTCCCCTCAACCTGATGTCCCGCGACAGCACTGCCCCATAAAAAATTTGTCGGAAATTTAAAGTCTTGTATTGAAAAAACGTCGGTCATTCGCTTCACCTTCATTGGTACAATATTAATAAAAATATTGCAATTCACAATTCTTTATGTATGTTTTGTAAAATAATTATAACATAACGCCATAACTTTGTATATAAATGAATATCGCATTTAATAGCACAAATTTGATATCTTTCTAGCAAATTAACCCTTTGACTGAGGTATGATATGTGTATAATCAAAGCGTTATATTCGATTCAGACCTCGCTATTGACAGAATTAACTGCACGGTATATAATTCATCTTGAAAGCGAGGGAATTCGTATGGATAAGCTTTCCGTTAAAAAACCCGAAGCATACCCCTGGAGCGATAACGGATTTGTTTCAAATGAATACTTTGAAATAATTGACTGTGGAAATCTGATTGTAGACTTTGACACCCACCTTTGCCGCCCGAACGGTAGGCGTGATTACCAACTGATTTATATACTGAAAGGGAAATATCACGTAATAATAAACGGTAAATCCTTTATAGCGGAAAAGGGGAATGTTATTCTTTTCAAGCCGGATGAAGTACAGGATTACTCATATTATAAAAAGGATCTTACACACGCCTACTGGGTTCACTTTTCAGGGCATGAATGTGAAAGAATATTCTCAGAATGTAACCTTTCGGATGTCCATATAGTCAGCCTTCCCCATACAAGCGAAATTGAATATTTACTCGGCAAATTGTGCTATTATTATCACCTTGAAGGAAAGCAGTGTGCTTCCATCTGCAACGGGCTGTTAATATCGGTTTTGGGGCTTGTCGGTCATTACAGTCAATCGTCAGAAATACGCTATTCGCGTATCAACAGCAAAAATCAGGCGCTTATAAGCAGTGTTGTAAGCAGAATAAAGCAAAATGAAATTTTTGAAATGAATGTTGCAAAATGTGCTGAATTCTGCAATATGTCGCCTGCTCATTTCACAAGAAAATTCAAGGAGCTTGTAGGCGTATCTCCACAGGATTTCATCACCAAATCAAAGCTTGAACGTGCCCAGCAGCTGTTGTTCTATACCGATAAATCAATTTCCGAAATTGCAATTGAGGTAGGCTATAACGACCCTAATTATTTTTCAAGAATTTTTAAGAAAACGTTTCAAATGACTCCGAAGGAATACCGCGAACAAATTACCGAATAGCAAAGGATAAGTTTGTGAAAACAAAACCGATTCCATATTGAAATTATGAGTCTTACAGGCTCTTCTTCAAATTATGTGTAAAATCTAAAGTACGGTATAAAGAAGCAAAAAAATGATGGCGTGAAAGACGAAAATCGTCTTTCACGCCATCATTTGCATAATAGCAGAAAAAGCAGGGCATGTCAAGGGCGGCTGCCGTAGCAGCCGCCCTTGACATGGCTGTAAATTTCTGTTGCTCCGACAGTCTGTCGGCAAAGAATATCTCTAGCCGAGAATGAATCTCGCCCCGGTCCCTGCGTCTGCCGATCCGGCTTCCTGTAACGTCTGCCTGAGTCAAGCAGAGCATTTTAAGCAGACTGTCGTCGTTCGGAAATACCGACCTGTTTTTTGAGACCTTCCGCAGCTGCCTGTTAAAATTCTCAATGGAATTGGCAGTGTAAATCGGCGTTCTTACCGATTGCGGATACTTAAAATAGGTTGAGAGTTCAGACCAATGAGCCTTCCGGGAAGTCGAAATTTCAGGATATTTCGAATCCCGTTTGGCTGCAGGCTGCTCTGATTCGTAAAGCGCCGTTTCCTTGTCTTTCGATTTTTCTCTTTACGGGTAACATGCCAAACCACCGTAGGTCCACTGTTTACCAATTGATCTGCCAGCGCTCTCCGCAGCTTTTATCGGTTGAATTTTTTACGGTTTTTTCTTTTATTTCGGAGCTTTTTTGCTTTTCTTTGAGCAAGCGGTCAAATTCGGCTGTATCAAACGGCAGCGGTATACGGCTGTTTCCCGTCCACTGGGATAAATATGCCGCGTTTGATATCATAAGCTCGTTTATACCGTCATATCCCGGTGATAAAAGCTCTTCGCCGTGAAGTATAGCGCCCGCAAAATTTTTAAGTATGCCCGCGTGCGCCTCTTCCCTTTCGGCGGAAAATTCGCTGTATTCGGTTTCGGGGCTTACAAAGCCCTCAGTCGCGTTTTTGCATATATCGCGCTCATCCTCATTTAGTTTCCATAATTTCAGTATTCCGTTTTCAAGCACCGTTTTACCGCGCGTGCCCGTTATTTCAAGCCTGTTTGTGCCGGGGCAATCGCCTGTTGAGGTAATAAATACCCCCGTAGCGCCGTTTTCGTACTCGGCGTATATCGTTGCCTCGTCTTCAACCTCGATATTATGAAATTTACCAACGCTGCAAAACGCTGTAACGGCAGAGGGTTTTCCGCAAATCCACTGCCAAATATCAAGGTTGTGCGGCGCCTGATTTAAAAGCACGCCGCCGCCTTCACCCGCCCATGTAGCGCGCCAAGAGCCCGAATCGTAATAGCTTTGGGTTCTGTACCAGTTTGTTATAATCCAAACCGAGCGCTTTATTTCCCCCAACTCACCGCTCTTTACAATTTCGCGTGCCTTGCGGAAAAGCCCGTTTGTGCGCTGATTGAACATTATTGCGAATACCTTGCCGCTTTTTTCAGCCGCCGCACATAAATCCTCGGCTGCCGAAACGGTAATATCAAGGGGCTTTTTAACAAGCACGTGCTTGCCGTATTTAAAGGCTTCAATTGCGATTTTCGCATGCAGCGGGTGCGGCACGGCTATTATTACCGCATTTGTATCCGAATTTTTTAAAAGGTCGGTATAATCCTCAAATACTCTCAAAGCAGGATACGTGTTCCTTGCCGCATTAAGCTTTTTGGTATCAATATCGCAAACGGCGGTAACCGTCATATCCGGAATATTCCCCGCCGTGACCGTTTGTAAATGAGCATAGCCCATATTCCCGATTCCGATAATTCCCACTTTCACCTCGTTCATAATAAGCCCTGCTCCTTTTATTTACTCCCCGCGTATGTGCTGCTTGTATCCGCAACCACTTCTTTAACGTCTGTTTTGCGTTTTGAGGTTGCTGCGCGCTTCATAAGCTCAGTATAATACAAATCCTCGTCAAACGGAAGAGTTATTTCCCTGCCGAGCCAAGAGGATAGGTGCATTGCGTTTGAAAGGGTAAGCCCGTTTATGCCCTCTTCTCCGCCTGCTATAAGCGGTTCGCCGCGAAGTATTGCGCCGCCCCACGCGTTTATAACGCCCTTGTGCTGGGGATTTTCCCCGTCAAGCTGAGGGTCAACCTCGTGCGCGCCTACCATTCCGAACGGATTGGTATTTGTTTTTGAAAACTCCTGCTCTGTCATATCGTATTCAAGCACGGTAAGACGGTCGCCCTCTGCCACCATTTTAGCCTTGTCAAGCTGAATTTCAAAGCGGTTTGTACCGTGCGCATCGCCTGTTGAGGTAATAAACACACCCGTCGCGCCGTTTTCATACTCAACATAGGTGGTAACGTCGTCCTCAACCTCGATATTGTGCCACATTCCGTAATGCAGATGCGCCTCCACCTTTTTCGGCATACCGCATATCCACTGCCATAAATCAAGCTGATGGGGGCACTGGTTTAAAAGCACTCCTCCGCCCTCGCCCGACCATGTGGCGCGCCAATCGCCCGAATCGTAATATGCCTGCGGGCGATACCAGTTTGTTATTATCCAGTTGGTGCGGCGGATATTTCCGTACACACCGCTTTGCACAAGCTCCCGCATTTTGCGGTAAATGCAGTTTGTTCGCTGATTAAACATCATACCGAAAACAACGTCGGGGTGCTTTTTCGCCTCCTCGTTCATTTCGCGCACCTGCTTTGTATAAACGCCGGCGGGCTTTTCCACCATAACGTGTATTCCCCGCCTCATACACTCAATTGCGTATTTCGGATGATCATAGTGCGGCACACAAATCATACAGGCGTTTATAAACCCGCTGTCAAGCATTTCTTCCGCTGTTTCAAAGCAATGAATATCGGGCGACAGCTCACTTTTTGCCCATTCAAGTCTTTGCGGTTTAATATCCGCCACGGCGACAAGCTCAAAATCGGGGCATTCCCCGCCGAAAACACACCTTGCGTGTGCAGAGCCCATGTTGCCTATACCTATAATTCCAAGCTTGATTTTTTCACTCATTTCGGTTTCCTCCCTTATTTAAAGCCTAAAGAATGTAAATATTTGTAACTGCGTTTCAAACAGTCAAGCGGATTCTCACCGTTGCAATCGTCCTGTTCAACAAGCATATATTCCGTGCCCGCCGACTCAGCCTTTTCAAAAACACGGTCAAAATTTATGTTGCCCTCGCCTATTACCGCCATTTTTCTGCCGTAGGCGTAGTCTTTTAAATGTATGCACGGCACCCTGCCCGAAAGCTTTTCAAGCCACTGTGCTGGATCTCCGCCGCCTGCCTGCACCCAAAAGGTATCAAGGGTAAAACCCATTTCGTCAGGCGCGGTTATTTCGGCAAGACGCTCGATTATAAGCTTACCGCTTTCTTTTTTAAACTCCTGATCATGGTTATGGTACATAAAATACTTGCCGTGATTTTTAAGTGCTCGCGCAACCGGACCGTATTCTTTTATAAAGTTATCACAGCTGTTCTCATTAAAATCAAACCAACCAAGCCCTACATATTTGCAGCCGAAAATATCGTGGTCGCGCGCAACACCTGCCGGATCGGCTTTAAGCTTATCTGCGGGAGTGTGCGTAAGAACGCATTTAAGCCCGTTTTTATTAAGCTCCGCTTTAAGCCATTCGGGGTCAAATTCGCAGGTGCCCGAAATTTGAACGTTTTTATAGCCTATATCAGCCACCCTTTTAAGCGTGTCCGCAAAGCCGTTTATATCCTTGCAAAGCTCTCTTACTGTATAAAACTGTGCGCCAATTTCCATATTTTTCACCTCATATAAGCCCGCGCAGAGCGCTTACCGCCGCAGAGAACGCCTCTTCGGCAGTTGCATATTTGTAAACCTCCCCCACAACGCTTGCGTCTCCCTCTTTTTCAAGACCTTTAAGCCCGTCAAATACCGTAAGGTGCGGTTCTACCGTCACACTGTTGCCGCCGATTTTTTTAAATTCATCTAATACAAATTTAACATTGCCTATCCCCTTGCCCGCAGGAACAACGCTGCCGTCCGCAAGCGCGTCCTTAATATGCAGATATTTAACATAACCTTTAAGCAATTCCCACGCTTGCAGCGTATCCACTCCGCACTGAACGTAATTCGCGGGGTCAAATATTGCTTTCATTTCAGGGAGTGCCTTATGAATTTCAAGGCAGCGCTCGGGTATATCGCCGTAAATTCCCTTTTCGTTTTCGTGGCAAAGGGTTATGCCGCTGCCCTTTGCAATTTCGAAAAAAGTGCCTAAACGCTCTATTACCTTATCCTTATAGCTATCGCGGTTTTCTGCCGGCGTAAAGAAAGAAAACAACCTTATATTTTCAGCGCCTAAAATATCGGCTAATTCAAGCGTGCGCTTGAATTTTTCGGTGTGCAGTGCAAAATCGTCCTTTTCTATATCAATTTTGCCTATCGGCGAGCCGATTGTCCACACTCGAAGGCAGGCATTGTCAAGCTTTTTCCGCACTTCTTTTGCCTTGCTGTCGGATATTTCGGCAATATTCACGCTGTCAACGTTTCTTATTTCAAGCCCGTCAACCCCGTTTTCCTTCATTGCCTTTATCTGTTCGTCTATAATCGGACTTGCCTCGTCTGCAAATGCGTAAATTTTCATTTCTTATACCCCCGAATAAGCCGAGAAACCGCCGTCTATCGGTATAGTCACTCCCGTTACAAAGCCTGCCTTGCTTTCATCAAGCAGCCATTCAACCGCTCCCAAAAGCTCCTCTGCCTCACCGAATCTGCCCATAGGCGTTGAACGCAGTATTTTGTCTGTCCTCGGCGTTGCGGTGCCGTCCTCGTTAAACAGCAGCGCGCGGTTCTGGTTTGTAACAAAAAATCCCGGAGCTATGGCGTTTACGCGTATATTCTCCTTTGCAAAATGCACCGCAAGCCATTCGGTAAAGTTTGTAACCGCCGCCTTTGCCGCTGAATACGCGGGTATCTTGGTAAGCGGGCGGTATGCGTTCATTGAGGAAATATTAAGCACCGAGCAGCCCTTTCTGCCTATCATATCCGCCATAAATACCTGGCTCGGCAAAAGCACGCCCTTAATATTAAGGTCAAACACAAAGTCAAAGCCTTTTTCGTCAATGTTGAAAAATGTTAAGAAATCGCTTGCCTGCTCGTCGCCATTTTCGTATTCCTCGTGCGCGGTGGTGCATTTCGGGTTGTTGCCGCCCGCGCCGTTTATAAGTATATCGCATTTCCCGAGGTCTTTGAGTACCTTGCCGTGTACTTCCTCTATATTTGCCTTATCAAGCACGTTGCACTTATAAGCTTTGGCTCCCCCGCCCGCCGCGGTGATTTTATCGGCTACCCTCTGCGCCGCCTCTTCGTTTAAATCAAGCAGCGCCACCTTATTGCCCTTGCCCGCCAAAAACTCGGCAAAGCCCGAGCACAGCACGCCGCCCGCGCCTGTTATTACAATTACCTTTTCCATTATTTTTTCTCCTTTTCTGCGGCCTCAAAAAGTCCGTTTATATATGCTGCTCCCAGCGCTCTGTCAAAAAGCCCGTAGCCCGGTTTTCCGCTCTCTCCCCATATCATTCTGCCGTGGTCGGGGCGAACGTATCCGTCAAAGCCCGTATCTACCAGCGCCTTTACTGTTTCGTACATATCAAGACTGCCGTCTTTCGATAAATGCCCGCGTTCTTCAAAGCTGCCGTCCTCTAACAGCTTTACCTGGCGGATATGCATAAATGCAATCCTGCCCATTTTGCTGTATTTGCGAACCATTTTCGGAATATAGTTAAACGCCGCACAGCCGAGACTGCCCGTGCAGAAGCAAAGGCTGTTTGCGGGGCTGTCAACTATATTTAACATTCGGTCGATATTTCGCTCGTTTGTTATAATTCTCGGAATACCGAAGATAGGGTACGGCGGATCGTCCGGATGTATCGCCATGGTAACTCCGCAGTCTTCCGCCACGGGAATTATCCTTTTAAGGAATTTTTCAAGGTTGTGCCACAGCCCCTCCTCGCCTAAAGCGGAGTAGGCTTTTATTAAATCGCGCACCTCTGCCTGAGTGTAGCTTGCGTCCCAGCCGGGCAGGTGTATATCATCTTTAAGCGGGTCAAGGCTTTTAAGCTGATCCATATACATGACAAGGCTTGTTGAGCCGTCCGCCGCCTCTTTGTCAAGCTGAGTTCTTGTCCAGTCGAACACAGGCATGAAATTATATGTAATGCATTTTACGCCGTATTTCGCGCAGCGGCGAATGTTCTCGCAGTAAACCTCGGTATATTCGTCCGCCTTTTCGGTGCCGAGCTTTATTTCTTCGGGCACGGGCACTGACTCTACAATATCGAATATAAGCCCGTTTTCCTCTGCCTGCTCCTTTAATTTTTTAAGGCTTTCTTCGGGCCAAACCTTGCCCGGATTTACATCGTAAACCGCGGTTACTACCGAGCGCATATTCGGTATCTGCCTTATATATTTAAGCGGTATCGGGTCGGTTTCCCCGTACCACCTGAAGGACATTTTCATTGCTCTGTCAGCTCCTTTATATTGTAATAACTGATTTTTTCGGCAAGCCTTACGGCGCTTTCCTTATCATATTCTCCGCCGTTTACCCACTCGCCCAAAATATCCGCCGCAATTCTGCGGAAATAATCGTGCCGCGCGTAGGATAGAAAGCTGCGCGAATCGGTAAGCATACCGAGGAACGAGCCGAGCGACGAATTTTCGGCTGTAATTTCCATTTCCTCGCGTATGCCGCGCTTGTGGTCGCAGAACCACCAAGCCGCGCCGCAGCGTACGTTCGGGAACGCCCCCGCAATAGATGCTATCTGCGCCGCGTTCGAGGGATTAAGAGTGTAAATAACCGTTTGCGGCATACCGCCGGTTTTATTTATCGCGTCAAGCATATGTATAAGCGCCGTGCCGCTTATTTCGTCTCCCACGCAGTCAACGCCGCAATCCGCACCCAAGGCGGCAAACAAATTGCTGTTTGCGTTGCGGTAAACGGCTAAGTGCATTTGCATAACAAGGTTTCGCTTTTTATATTCCGCCGCCAAGAAAAGGTACATATTACCTATAAACCCTGAATATTCGGCGTCGGAAATTTCTGCGCCCGTAAGCGCTTTTTTAAATGTATCGTCCGCCGAAGGCTCATCTGCAATTCTGTCGGGGAAATACGGAATACCCACGTCGGTAAAACGGCAGCCGTTAAGGCAAAAGAAATCAAGCCTTTTAATAACCGCGGCTTTAAGACCTTCAAGGTCTGTTATTTCCGTGCCCGATACCTCGGCTAATTTTTTTATGTAATGGGGGTAGCCTGTGCGCCGTACAAGCAGCAGATTATCCGTTCTGAACGAGGGCAGAACCCTTGTTTTAAAGCTTTTGTCTTCCTTTATTTTTTTATGGTATTCAAGCGTATCAATAATATCGTCGGTGGTGCAAAGGGTTTCTACTTTCGATTGCTCTATGAGCTTTCTCGATGACAGTCGATTTTCAGCAATAAAGGCGTTTGCCTCGTCGTATATTTCGGCGGCGTTATCGCTTTTAAGCGGCTTATCAATGTCAAAAAACATTGATAATTCCATATGCGACCAATGGTAAAGCGGATTCCCCGCGGCAAGCTCCAACGCGGCGGCGTATTTAATAAATTTTTCGCGCCAGTCGGTGTTGCCTGTAATGTACCTTTCGTCTATGCCCGCCGTTCGCATAAGCCGCCATTTGTAATGGTCGCCGCCAAGCCACATTTCGCCGATATTATCAAACGGCTTATCCTCATAAATCTCTTTCGGGGATAGGTGGCAGTGGTAATCAACAATAGGCAAGTCCTTTATTTTAAAATATATATCCTGCGCATCTGCGGTTTTGAGTAAATAGTTATCAGTCATATATTCTCCCCCTGCCTTAATTATATATCGTCAATCACAACAATTAAATTGTTTATATTATTATTTTACGTTGCAAATATTGTTTTTATATGATAATATATACACGGTGATAATATGTCAGATTTTTTTCTGTATCGGGATAACGATATTGATATGGGCTATCGGCGGGATGAAACCCCCGTTCCGGAGCATTTCAAGGCACATACACACGAAACTTATGAGCTTTACTGCTTTTTAGGCGGTAAAGGCATTTATCGGGTTGAAGGTACGCCCTACCCGCTTAAAGCGGGCGATATTTTAATTATGCGCCCCGCCGAATCGCACTATATTGATATAAGCCCCGACAGGCCTTACACCCGCTTTTCGATAAACTTTAAAGCCGAGCTTCTTAAAAGCATAGACCCGAAAGGGCGCTTATTATCACCGTTTATAAATCGAAAATTGGGTACATTCAACCTGTACCGAGCCGAAAATTTCAAAACCGACGCCTATAAACTGTTTATAGATAATATGACAGAAAATTCCTCAGACAGACGCGTGCAGATAATCACAAATCTTCTGCCGCTTTTAAACGAAATTTCCGCCGCATTTGAAACAATGTCCGAAATTCAGATAGACCAAACGCTCGACAGCAGAATTATAAACTACATAAACCGCCATATTTCCGATAATTTAAGTCTGGATGTTATTTGCGAAAGGTATTATATCAGCAAGTCGCACCTTTGCCATATATTTAAAAAAGCCACGGCAATGACCGTGTGTGAATATATTACAGCAAAAAGGCTTGTTGCGGCGAAGCAGCTTATACTTTCGGGAATATCCCCCACAAGGGTATATTCCGAGTGCGGCTTCCGCGATTATTCGGTATTCTACCGTGCCTTTAAAAAGAAATACGGAGTATCGCCCCGACAAATATAAATTTTAATTTACGCATACGCTAAAATTTCGGCACAAATCAAAAGAGGCTGTTAAAAAACGGCCGAAAAAGCCGAGATTCACTCTGAATTCAGCGAAACGAAGAACCTCGCTTTCAAAAATCAAACATAAAATTTTTAAATAATACATTTTTTATGACAAGTGCTGCTTTCTCTTGGTTAGCGTCGCAACTTTATCTGTAACACGGAAAGCCCCGTTCGCTGCTCTTTTTTATATTCTGCGACACATCTATTGTAAACCTACAAGCTTGACACCGATGTGAATAATAATATTGACAGATCATAAACTTATGTTATAATATCGAAAGACGATAAATTCATGCTTTTATCGGCTTGTAAATAAGCCTTATAATTTCAGATTGGGGAATAAAAATGCTGCTTAACGGAGAATGGAAATGTTTACTTTTTAGAGAGGGGAGCGCACCGCAGACCTTTTCTGCCGCAGTTCCGGGGTGTATACATACAGATTTAAAAAGAGCGGGAGTGATAGGGGATTATTTTTACCGCAATAACGCCGAAAAAATCAGGTGGATAGAAAATTGCGATGTAACATACCAAAAACAATTTGATGTTGACAGCGTGGAGAACAACGAATACTTACGGTTTGAAGGTCTTGATTGCTACTGCGATATTTATTTGAATAACATAAAAATCGGTGCGGCGGACGATATGTTTATTCCGTATGAATTTTCTGCCGAGAACGTTTTGAGGGCGGGAGCCAATTTACTGGAGGTTAAATTCCGCTCGCCGATTAAAGAGGTTGCAGGGAGACCTAAGCGCAACGGCGCATTTACCACCGAGCGGCTTTATACCCGCAGAGAGCAGTGTACTTACGGCTGGGATTGGGTCACCCGTTTTGTAACGATGGGTATATGCGGCGATGTTTCTCTTAAAAAAAGAGAGGCGGACAGCCTTGATAATGTTTACATATACACCAAAGGCATTACCCCGTTTGCGGCGTCGGTAGCCGTAGAAGCCGCCTTTAGGTATATAACGGGCGACGGCTTTGCGGATTTTGAAATTATAAGCCCGCATGGCGAGACGGTTTTCAGTGAAAAACGCGCGATTTTTGAAAGCATTATTAAAATAACCGCCGATATTCCGAACGCGCAGCTGTGGTTCCCGACAGGCTACGGCGAGCAGCCCTTATATAAACTTAAAATAACGGTAAACGGAAAAGAAAGCATTACAGAGTTCGGAATAAGAAAAGTCGATATATTGGAAATTGACGATAATTTCAATCCGGAATATAAGGCAAAGGCGGAGAAATTGAAAAAGAACCCGCATTTGCTTGAGAATGACAGAAACGAGAAAACCTCCTCGTTTTGGCTGGTAATAAACGGCGTTCGTATTTTCTGCCAGGGCGGCAACTGGGTGCCGTGCGATCCTTTTGTTTCGGAGGAAACCGACGAAAAGATAAAATTGCTCGTGCAAAGCGCACACGAATGCGGGTGTAATATGCTGCGCGTTTGGGGCGGAGGAGTTTTTGAAAAGGATTCTTTTTACAGCGAATGTGACCGTTTGGGAATTTTGGTAACGCAGGATTTTCTTATGGCTTGCGGAACCTACCCGGAGGATGATAAGGATTTTCTTGATAAATTATCCCGCGAGACCGCCGCTGCCGCAGTCAGGCTCAGAAATCATCCGAGCCTTGTTTGGTGGAGCGGTGACAACGAAAACGCCGTAGACGGATATTTCAATAAAAAATCGTTCCCGGGAAAAACGGTGGTTTCAAAATCAATCGCTCCTGTTTTATCAAGACTTGACCCGCAAAGAGCATTTCTGCTTTCGAGCCCCTACGGCGGAGTACCGTTTAAATCCGCCGCATGCGGCACTACGCACAATACCGCTTATTTAGGCGATTGGTTCGATTTTGTTTCGGGGGAGACGCCCTTTGATTATTATAACGAAATCAATCGGTATCTTTCACGCTTCATGGCGGAGCAGCCGTCATACGGGCTGCCCTTTGTTTCCTCACTTAAAAAGTTTATGACCGATGAAGATATATTCGGGAAAAATTCGGATATTATGGAATACCACTGTCAGAATAACCCGTGTCTTAAAGAAACGATTTTTGCGTATTCGGAGAAAATGGCGGAGGGATTTTTCGGGAAATACGAAAGCCCGCAGGACAGAATATACAAGCTGCAGCTTTTACAGTGCGAATGGCTGCGCATTTCCTTTGAACTGTTCAAGAGAAATCAGTGGTTTTCTTCCGGAATTGTTTACTGGATGTTTAATGACTGCTGGCCGACATCCGTCAGCTGGTCCGTCGTTGATTATTACGGTAATCCAAAGCCGGCATATTATGTTTTCAGACGCTGCGCGAAGCCGGTTATAACCTCTTTGTATGAAGAAGACGGGGAAATTAAAGCTTATGTATGCGTGAACGGGAAAAACGGCGTTTCGGCAAAGGGCAGGGTATATCTGTATAACGTTTTGACGGGGGAGGAAAATACGCTTGCCGAATTTGACGGAAAGTTTTCGGTGGGCAGCACCTGCGCAGTCACTGCCGAAAAGAGCAAAATACCGCAGATAGAACAAAATGAAAATATAGTTTTATGTGATTTGGAAAGCGATACATGCAGCGACCGCTCTTTCTATTGCCCCAATTATTTCAAAAACGTACCCTGGGGCAAAAACGACGCCTTTGTTTTAACCGAAACAGACGGCGGCTGCGAAATAACGGCCGATACATGTATCCCGTATGTTATGCTCGATACCGATAGTAAATTATCCGATAACTGTTTCTTCCTGAAAAAAGGCGAAACGGTAACGCTGAAAATCGGAAAACAATAAAAACTTAACAGGGCTGTCGCAAGAGCGAAAGAATCGCGAGCGGCAGCCCTTAATGTTTGTAAACTGTTAAAATATCGAAACGGAATTGTCAATATAAGTGCAATCGAAAAATCCCCTAATATAAAATCGATTTATAACCGCACCTGAATTTACGCAACGGAACAAAGGAAATTCAGGTGCGGTGCGGCAACGTCAAACTGCCGTCGGCGCTTTTGCTTTCGCCCATTCGCGGTACGCAATCGGCGAAAGCCGCATATCCGTGAGGATTCCGGCTTCATCATCCGGCAGTACAAAGATATGGCAAGCACTCTCGTTCCGCTGCGCAGATTATTAAAGCGTTCGCTCTCCGGCGGCACGCCTATTAGCGAGTCCACGCAAGCCCCGCTTGTCAAAACCCGCTTTTTCATTTCTTTAAGTAATTGAAAATTTGTAGACAATTTAAAAATCCTTTTTTGACACTTTTTGAATTGTACGCTATAATGTACATATAATAGAATAAGAGGTGAACGGTATGACAAATACAAACATTACGAAATTCAGACAAAATGTTTTCGATTACATCAATCAGGCGATTGAATACAACGACATCATAAATGTAAACACCAAAAACGGTAACGCCGTTATTATGAGCGAAGAAGAATATAACGGAATAATGGAAACACTGTATTTATCCTCCGATCCGCAGGTCAGAAGTGAAATACTGTCCGGAAAGGATACGCCGTTATCCGAATGTATTCCTGCTTCCGAGGTTGAGTGGTAATGTATACCGTTGTTTATACAAAGGCTGCCGCAAAGCACATCACGCTGCTGAAATCCGCAAATTTGGATAAACGGGCAAAAAAACTGGTAGACCTTGTAACCGAAAACCCGTTCCAAAACCCGCCGCCTTATGAAAAGCTGCCGGGCGATATGAACGGTCTTTACTCCCGCCGTATAAACATCCAGCACCGTTTGGTGTATCAGGTATTCTCGGAAGAAAAAACCGTTAAGATTATCAGCATGTGGTCGCATTACAAATTTTAATTTTCCACTCTAAAAGACTTGTCTTAATCTGACAGGTCTTTTTTATTTCCCTCCGACCTGCTCCCCATCTGCACCAAACACATAGTTACAGTGCCTGCCAATCCGCCAAACATTGCTCCGCACACAAAACATATAACTCCCATTTCCCATTCCTCCCGTTTTATTCTTTTCATAATTATTGACTTTTTAAAATAATCGGTTATAATATAATTAAGATTATCATAATTTAGATTATATTATATGGACGGTGATATAAAATGAAATTTCTCGGAAGAGAAAAAGAAATCCTTGTCCTTGAAAAGGAATATGCCAGAGACGGCGGCTTTGTTGTAATATACGGCCGCAGGCGTATAGGAAAAACAACGCTTATAAAGCAGTTTATAAAGAGTAAGACCGCATTTTATTTCCTTGCCACGAAAGAGGTTGAGTCTCAGAGTATGAAACGGTTTGCCGGGGTAATTGCCAGAACAACGGGCAATTCCGTACTGCAAAAAGCCGCTTTTTCGGATTGGCTGGATCTGTTTCAAGCCGTTGCCGATTACAAGCCGAACGAGAAAAAGGTTTTAGTTATAGATGAATTTCCGTATCTTGTAAAGGTAAACGACTCTTTCCCGTCAATACTTCAAAACGCATGGGACGAAATTCTCAAGGACAGCAATGTTATGCTCATACTTTGCGGATCGCTTATAAGTATGATGAAAAAACACGCGTTATCCTATGAAAGCCCTCTTTACGGGCGCAGAACCGCACAAATGCGTATAGCGCCGCTGCCGTTTACAACCGTTTATGAAAATCAAAAGCTTTCATTTGAAGAAGCCGCAGAGCAATACTCAATAACCGGCGGAGTTCCGAAATATATGGAATTTTTTTCAGACGGACAGCCTCTCTATGAACAGATAAAGGAAAATGTACTTTCAAAAAACGGTTTTCTTTATGAAGAGCCTAATTTTCTGCTTACCGATGAGGTACAGGTTCCGACAAACTATTTCTCAATAATCAAGGTCATAGCCGACGGAAATCATAAATTAGGAATGATAGCCGGAATTTTGGGGCTTGAAACCTCGGCGCTGACGCCGTATTTAAAAACGCTTTCCGAACTCGGCTTTATAGAAAAGCAAGTACCCGTAACCGAAAAAAATGCGGAAAAGACACGCAAGGGGCTTTACTTTATTTCAGATAATTTTCTCCGTTTTTGGTTCCGTTATGTTTATCCGTATAAGGGCGAGCTTGAGCTTGACAATACGCAGATTTCTTTAGATGAGCTTGACAAGGATTTCAAGGAAAAGTTTGTCGCCTTTGCTTACGAGGATATTTGTAAAGAAATATTCGCAAGGCTTTGTTCAGACAAAGCAATCGACTTTACACCATCTAAAATCGGCTCATACTGGCTGAATGATAAAAGCGGCAACACGCAGATTGATGTTATGGCTGTTGACACGGTAAACAAGCGTTTATTTGCCGGTGAGTGTAAATATCACAATCAACCGGTTAACGCGGATATGTACTTTGAGCTTGTCAAAAAGGTCGATAATTCATCCGAAATCAAATCTGCTTTTAAAGGCTACACGGTAATTTACGGCGTATTTTCAAAAAGCGGATTTACAAGCCGTATGACTGATATAAGCAATTCAAATCCCAATCTATTTCTTATTAACGAAACCTCGATAGTATAATTCAAAAAAGACTTATTCCAAAGCGGGATGTGCTTAACGGAGAAAACGAAAACCGAATATCATAAGACCCGCTGCCGTCCGGCATTTCCGTATATTTTCCGTAGCCCGTGGCTTTCGCCGCGGCGAACCAGTCGGATATATCATGGGCGAAGTTTGACGGCAGCTGACTGCTCCTGTACTCTGCATACCCTGTCAGGCGCGGCAGTTTTTTTAGCTCCCCGCTGCCTATATTCGCTCTTGCGCGGTTTAGGTAATATATTACTCTGTCGGCAACAGCTTTGGTATCCGCCGCAGTTGCGTTTGCAGGCGTTTCGGGTTTCGTTTCCGGAGAATACTCCAAAAATGGCTGCGGTCTTCCCGAAAGTCTTAATATATGTTTATCCGAAAACTCGCAAAGCTGTTTTGTGGATATTTCCGTGATATTTGCTACAACCGCTGTTTTGCATACAATATTTTCGCTCATAACATTTACTTCCTTTTTTTCTTTACTCTTAAAAACCGAAAGTAACAGTTCAGGCGATTTGTATGCTGATTTTGTGCGGTTAACAATAGAACGGTGTATTTCACCACCATTCGTAGTGCTTTCCGCGAAATTGCCTTAAAAATTGGCTTAAAATAATCTTAAATAAATACAAAAAAACCTGCAAACAATTGCTTGTTTACAGGTTTAAGTGTTGGCATCTACTTATCTTTCCGGGCAGCTTCCCGCCGAGTATTTTCAGCGCAAGCGAGCTTAACTTCCGTGTTCGGTATGGGAACGGGTGGACCCTCGCCGCAATCAACACCAACTG
>CDYU01000017.1_pt1 | contig 126821 bp, 124 predicted proteins | sample 480701 | NCBI WGS metagenome assembly CDYU01 (sample SAMEA3182105, study PRJEB8094) | gut metagenome | biome: human; feature: gut; material: Stool; isolation source: human stools | place: Canada | collected 2013-02-26 | reverse complement strand
CCAATATATCGAGCAAATGGATGAAAAGCCGGAGGACTACTCACAAGAAGATGATGCAGGGCTTGATTTGATTGATTTCTATGTTCTTCCGCATTATCTTACAGCACCATTTAAGAAAGTTACCGAGAAAATAATGACTGAGTTTTCGGATTTGAATCTATGCCCAATTAACAACCGTCAGGGAATTGTAATTGATGGTGAAGGTTCAAAGGTTATTTGCAAAGACTAATTTGAAAATTCCAGTTTGTCGATCTACGGCAGCCTTTCAATAGGCTGCCGTATTCGCTTTTCGGAAGATTTTCATTTGCACATTTGCCATGATGAGCATCTGCGGATACAATGGAGGCAGAGAGGAATGGAGGTGCTGCAAATGTTCCGCCGTAAAGCAGAGAAACGAATGGTTGAGCTGTCCCCTAACGAGTCACGGCTGATGCGGGAAGCGCTTCTTGCTTTTCGCAGCAAGCTTCTTTCTGCCGGAAAACCGACAGAGGATGTGAATGAACTGATTATCAAGGTGATGAGGTGAACAATCATAAAGAAAATCCCAACGCTCTTTGATGGGGGAATGACAAGCGCCGTCTGCTCAGTCGCCTGATTTGAAATCGGGCGACTTTTACATGAATGGTGAAAGCCTGTGCAGACACGCATAATTGCTGCCCATATAGGCTAAAATACAAGCGCATCGTATTTTGGCCTAAAATCTATTGATTTTTCCTCTCACTTAGGCTATAATAAAGGTGCATCGTATTTTGGCCTAAAGGAGGCAGGGCAATGTATATTAAGAGACAGCTTGAAAAGAAGTTTATAGCGGTAAGCGAGGAGTATGCTTGTGTGCTGCTGACCGGCCCTCGTCAGGTCGGAAAATCCACCATGCTGCGGCATCTGATGGAGGGGACGGCACGAGCCGAGGTTTCGCTGGACGATCTGGAGGAGCGCAGACTTGCCAAAACCGATCCTGCAATGTTCTTGAAGCTGCACCCTGCACCGGTTCTCATCGATGAGGTTCAGTATGCACCGGAGCTGTTTTCGTATATCAAGATCGCCGTGGATAACGGCGCTGCCCCCGGCTCCTACTGGCTGACCGGTTCTCAGGCGTATCGCCTGATGGAGCTGGCACAGGAGTCGCTGGCCGGACGAACCGCAATTCTTCACATGTCTGCACTGTCACAGTCGGAGCTTTGCGGTGCAATGGAGGTTTCACCCTTTTCGTTGGAGCTTGACGAATTGCAGAAGCGCAAGGCGTTGCTTTCCCCAGCCACACCGAATGAGATCTATCAAAGGATTTGGGACGGCGCACTCCCCGGTCACAGAAGCGGCAAGTATAAAGACCGGGATGTGTTTTACAGCAGCTATATTCAGACCTATATCGACCGGGATGTGTCCACCGATATTCCCGGTGTGGATAAGGTGATGTTTGCCGACTTCATTCGCGCTGCCGCCTGCAGAAGCGGCCAGATGCTGAACCTGCATGACATCGCCGGAGATGTGGGCATCAGTGATGATACCGCAAAGCGCTGGATGAAGGAGCTTGAAAAATCCGGGATCGTGTTCTTCCTGCACCCCTACTCCAACAATCTTCTGAAGCGGACGATCAAAACGCCGAAGATGTATTTCTTTGATACAGGGCTGGTCAGCTATCTGACTCGGTACTCAAGCCCCGAAATTTTGATGAATGGCGCAATCAACGGAGCCATCTTAGAAAACTATGTTGTGTCGGAAATCATCAAGACCTACAGCAACAGCGCTAAGGACTGTCTGCTGCATTATTACCGGGACAAGAACAGTAACGAGATCGACTTAATTATGGAGAGCGACGGTCAGCTGCACCCCATCGAGATCAAAAAAAGCATCAATCCGCCCACACAAATTACGGGCGCTTTCAAGCTGCTGGATAAGGCCTCTGTGCCGAGAGGGACAGGCGCGATCATCTGCCTTCGGGAGACATTAAGCGCAATCGACAGCAGCACATACATTGTCCCCGTTTGGATGATCTGATTTCGTTCCAAAAACAAATATTCTATACACAGCCGCTTGGTTTCAGTGCGAAATCAAGCGGCTGTTTCTATAGAGCATGTTATCCCAAAAACATAAATGAAGGAGGAAGCAAAATGACAAACGAAGAACTGAACACCGCTTTATACAAGAAGGTGTTCGCAGAACAAGAGAAGTATCGGGAGTGGCTGCTTTCCCAGCCGCCCAATGAAATCCTGAACCACTGCTACGAGTACACGGTACGGGAGGACATCGTGCTGGCACTGGAGGAATACGACTTATCCGATAAGCAGTGCAAGGCGCTCCTGAAGTCGCCCAGTCTCCTTGCGGATGTGTTCAAGGACTTTGAAAAGCGGGAGACCGACCACATGGACAACATCCGTGATACCATCGAGTGCCGTGCCAATGCGGTCATCCGGGTCGATTTCCTGAGAGACCGGCGTGAAGCGAGGTGATGCCCTATGCGCTATATTGCAGCGGAGGATGTTGCCAAGGCCAAGGAAATGGATCTTTTGACTTACCTCCGCAATTATGAACCCCAGGAGCTCGTCCATGTATCCGGAAACACCTATTGTACCAGAGAGCACGACTCCCTGCGAATCAGCAACGGAAAGTGGTGTTGGTTCTCCCGGGGCATTGGCGGCAGATTGGCGCTGGACTATCTTATCAAGGTGAAGGGCATTCCTTTCACGCAGGCAGCAGAAATCATTCTCGGACGGGAGGCAGAAAAGCCTCCCGTTTTCTATTGCCAGAAGGAACGAAGACACACGGAACTGCTGATGCCGGAGCTGTCCGAAACAACAGACCGGGTGGAAAAATATCTGCAAAGTCGTGGGATTCACTCAGTCATCATCCGCTACTGCCTGGAGCATAAGCTGCTCTTTGAGTCGGCAGATTACCACAACGCGGTGTTTGTCGGGTATGACAAGGACGGCAAGGCAAGATATGGCGCTCTGCGCAGCACTGTCAGCAGCTACAAGGGCGAACTGACCGGCAGCGACAAGCACTTCTCTTTTTCCTTAGAGAGAAAACAGAATCCGGAGCACATTCATGTGTTTGAATCCGCCATTGATCTGCTGAGCTTCGCAACCTTGATGCTGCTTGCCGGGTGTGACTGGAAAAGCGAAACTTATTTGTCTTTAGCCGGTGTGTTTCAGACCAAGCGAGAGGATGTTGTGCCGGTGGCCTTGAGCAGATTTCTTGACGAGCACCCATCCGTCCGCAAAATCCATCTGCATTTGGATAACGATGCCGTCGGACGAGGTGCTGTGAAAGGAATTGTTGGCGGGCTGCAGGGAAAATACCAGGTCTATGACGAGCCGCCCGCCCATGGAAAAGATGTAAATGACGAGCTGAAAATCCGTGTGGGACTTATGAGAGAAAGAAAGGAGCGGGAACGCACATGAAGATTGCAATTTATCAGATCAACCCGGACCGGGACGAGAACAATGTGGCCTTCTTGAACTATGAAAATCTGGAGCGCTTTCAGGGCTCTGCCGCGCTTCGCAGCGAGATCTACGACAAGGTGTTTGAGGGCGAGGTGGAATGTGGCACCCTGGAAGAAGTGTACCAGATGTTCAACCTTGACCATCCGGACGGATACCAGGGCAGGTCACTTTCCGTTTCGGATGTGGTTGAGGTCGTAGGTGAGGAAAAATCCACCTTCCATTTCTGCGACAGTATTGGCTTTCGGGAAGTGGATTTTGACCCGGATATGACCGAGCCCCTGAAAGAGAAGAAAATCAAAGTGGTGCTCTGTGAACCGGGCAAGGTTGCCAGAGTTGCAGAGATCGGGACGGAGCTTTCCGATTTGCAGAGGGTGGTCGGTGGGCTGATCGAGCCCTATTATCCCTTTGAAGAGCAGGTCTGCATCGTCTGCAACGATGAGGGTAAGTACAACGGCATGCGGCCCTGTCGAGCCATCTACGGAGAAGGCAGGGAGATGATGGACATTATCTTCGGCCCCTTTTTCATCTGCGATTGCAGCACGCCGTACTTTGGCTCCCTCAACAAGGAGCAGCTGGAACGCTACACGAAGCAGTTCCAGAATCCGGAGCGCTTCTTTCGGGTCGGCGGGGAAATCAAGGCCGTCCCCTATAAGCCCGAAAAGGACCACGAGCGCTGATGGAGGTAATACTATGAAGATGATCGACGATGTAATCATAATCGGAATCGACAGCGGCTATGGCAATATCAAAACCGCAAACTGCTGCTTCCCGGCAAGCGTTTCCGCCTATGACAAGGAGCCGGTGTTCAAGGAGAATCTGCTTGTCTATGAAAGCAAGTTCTACCTGATCGGTGAAGGGCACAAGGAGTTCCTTGCGGATAAGACGCGGGATTTGGACTACTATGTGCTGGCGCTTGCGGCCATCGCGCGGGAACTGAATATCCGAAAAATGACCTGCGGCAAAATCAGAATTGCGGCAGGTCTTCCTCTTACTTGGGTCAGTGGTCAGCGGGACGAGTTCAGGGACTATCTCTTGCAGAACAAAGCCGTAGACTTCTCGTTCCGAAATGTCTCCTACCATGTGGAGATCGTAGGCGTGGATGTGTTCCCACAGGGCTTTGCGGCGGTGGCAGACAGGCTTTCTGACTTTCGGGGCGTAAACATGATCTGCGATATCGGAAACGGCACCATGAACATCATGTTCATCAATGACAAAAAGCCGGTTTCCGGGAATATGTTTACGGAGAAATATGGTACGCACCAGTGCCTGCTGGCCGTGCGGGAGAATGTCATGCGTGCACATCACACCACCGTGGACGAGGCGATTATCAACCGGGTATTTCGCTTTGGCACGGCAGATATCAAGGAGGAGTATCTGAAAACCATTACTGACACGGCCACCGATTATGTGGAGGGTATTTTTCAGCGGCTTCGTGAGCACGAGTATAACCCGGAGCTGATGAGGCTGTATGTTCTCGGCGGCGGCAGCTGCCTGATCCGCAACTTTGGCGTGTACGATGCGTCCCGTGTGACCATCAACGATGACATCTGCGCTACGGCGAAGGGGTATGAATATCTCGCACAGCTGAGCTTTAGGAGAGGAACACCACAATGAGCTATAAGCGAATCAGCATCCGGTTTAATTTGGACATCGAGGATGAAAGAAACGCATGGGAACTGCTGCATAGCAACAGTTGTGGGCCGATCAACAAAGAAGTGATTGATTCAATCAATACCGCACACAAGCTTTCGACCCTTGAGGCTCTTTTGAGAAAGGTTATTTCAGAAGAACTTCGTAGTATTTCAATCCATACTCCTTTTGAGCCGGATACGGATTCTGCATCTGATGAGAACGAAAGTAGCATCATGGATTTCCTCGAAAGCTTCTAATGGCATCAATTTGGAGCCAATTTCAACTATCCTTATACACCGTGGCATCATTTTGGAGCCACCTGGAACAAGGATACTTTCTTCGGTCTGTCAGATGACCCGTAGGAACAAGAGTGAGATTTAGGACTGCCGTTTCAACAGAAAAAGCCTATTTGAACTACACAGAACAAGAATGAAATATGGGGTTCTCGTGGCATTGTCTTAACAAGCAACGAATCTGTCCGTACAGATTCCGCTTGTCTGGGGCAATGCCCCTGAAACCCCAACAGAAAGGATGAGTGTTTTTGAGAAAAAGAAATTGCAGAGTGGAGGTTTGCTTCACCAAGGACGAGCTGACCGTGCTTTCCAAAAAAGCAAAGAAAGCAGGGCTGTCCATCGGCGGCTTTGTTCGCCGCAGCGTGGCCGATAAGGAAATTAAGGAAGCGCCGCCTGCGGATATTCCCCTGCTGCTTCGGGCCATGCGGCTGGCGGGGTACAATCTGGATCAGACCTTGAAGAGATTCAACACCACCAATGTGCCGGATATGCCCCAGTTCAGAAAGGACTTGGAGGGAATCAGAGCCGCCACGAAAATGGTGTCTGATGCGTACACCTCCGATTATCAGTAATGGCGGTTACATCGATCTGGCCCATAAAAGGACGGGTGGACAAGGTCATCAATTACGCCCGCAATCCAGAGAAAACGCATGACAAGGAAAGACTCTCGGAGCTTCATGAAATCGAAGGTGTGGTGGAATATGCTGCTGACGAGATGAAAACCGAGAAAAGAGCCTATGTCACCTGCCTCAATCTCCACAGCGAGGAAACGGCGGCGCAGGAGTTCATGGAGACAAAGCGGCTGATGCATAATGAGGGCGGCAGGTCCTGCTATCACGGCTATCAGTCCTTTAAGGCAGATGAAGTGGATGCAGATACGGCACACAGCATTGGAGTCGCCCTTGCCAGAGAGCTGTGGGGCGACCGCTTCCAAGTGGTGATTGCTACCCACTGCAACACCGGGCATTATCACAATCACTTTGTCATAAACTCCGTTTCCGATGTGGACGGCAAGAAGTTCTATAACTCACCGGCGGATTACAGACGGATGCGGGAGGTCTCCGACCGGCTGTGCCGGGAAGCCAAGATTTCCGTGATAGAGTGCCCTGCCGACCGCAGAGCCAATTACGGAGAATGGCTTGCCGAGAAGAACGGCAAGCCGACCATGCGCAACAGAATACGCGAGGATATTGACAGGGCGATCCTCGCCTCGACTACGGAGCGTGAGTTCCAGCGTGTCATGAAGGAAATGGGCTACGAGGTGATTACAAAAACGCCGAAGGGCTCGCCGAGGGTCCACCCCATTGTAAGAATCGTGGACGGCGGGAAGAACTTCCGCTTGGACAAGCTGGGTGAATACTACGAGCTGGATTCCATCAAGCAGCGGATTCAGAACAACTACCGCCGCAAGATGCCTTTCCCCGAGATTACAGAGGACACGAAAGCACCCTATTATCAATACAAGGAGAAAGCAAAGAAGGCCACCGGCCTTTACGCCCTGTACCTATATTACTGTTATGAGCTTCACATCATCGTGCATAAGCCGGCATCTGTAAAAAAGGTGTCGGCTTTTTTGCGTGAGGATGTGACGAAGCTCGACAGATACATTGCTCAGGCGGATTTCCTTGCCAAAACAGGAATCGAAACTGTGGAGGCCCTTGCCGGCTATAAGGCCGAAAAGGAACAGCAGGTGGAAGCTTTGACGCAGCAGCGCACGGGACTGAAGAACGAACTGAAGCGGTACCTAAGAAAAGAAGATTTCCAAAGTGCCGAAGCAACGAGAGTCCGGATCGCGGAGCTGACCACAGAGCTGAAAACCTGCCGGAAGGAAATTGCGCTGTGCTTCGACATTGCTGATCGGTCGGAACAGGTTCGTAAAAATCTTGAGCAAATCGAGCAGCAGAAAATCGAGCGAAAGGAGAAAACAAAAAATGAGTTACTCGTCAGGAGAAGCAGCCGAGCAGGTCGTGAGGATGACACTCAACGGCGTTGAGGTGGCTGCAAAAATCAGCGGGAAGGCCGCTGAGCGTTTGGCGGTGCTGCTTTATGCGGTGCTGAAGGACCAAAAAAAGACGCGCGGGAAAACACGGCTCAACAGTATGCTCCGCAGCGGAAAGGAACTCAAGGTCTTTGCCATTGGCGACAGAGATCTTGAAAAGTTCTGCCGTGAGGCAAAGAAGTACGGCATCCTGTATTGCATTTTGAAGGACAAAACGGCGAACGACGGCCACACCGATGTGTTTGTCCGCGCAGAGGACGCCAGCAAGATCAACCGCATTTTTGACCGCTTCGGCATTGCCACCGCAGACATCGGCTCGGCGCGTACCGAAATCGTCAAGGCAAAGGAGGAACAGAAGAACGCGGACATTCCTGTTCCCGACCGCAGCACCACGGAAAAGGACAAGGAGGAAGCCTTCCTGGATGCGCTTCTTGCCCCTGCGCCCAATAAGGAGGAGGCGCAAACGCAAAACCCCACACAAGGCCCGGCTGCGAAATCCCGTCCGTCCGAGCCTACATCAAATCAGCGCGAGAAAACCGTCAGGGGTATCTCTGATCCTATGGAACGCTCCCGCCCGTCTGTCCGGCAGGAAATGAAGGAGATCCGGGAGGAGCAGAGACAGAGGACGAGCTCCGCGCAGAAAAGCAAGGACGAACCCAACAGAACCTCTGAGCACAGGCCTGTGCCGAAAAAGAAAAAAGACAAGGAGAGATAACCATGGCAAACTATGATGATATTTTCAATGCCTCCGCGCAGAAGGGTACGGAGGATAAGAGCTTCGTTTCCTTCAACAAAGAGGAGTGGGCTGCGCAGAAGAAGCAGGAGCGTGAGAGCGCTTTTGCCATGATTGATGAGACTGCACAGCGCATGGCAAATGACGGTGGCCTTTTCCAATCCTATCTGGATGTGCAGGCGCGTTTTGACCGCTACTCTGTGGGCAATGCGGTTCTGATCACCGCCCAGAAAGCCGACGCCACCCAGCTTTCGGATTTTAAGGGCTGGAAGAATAACGGCGTGTTCATCAAAAAGGGCGAAAGCGGAATCGTATTGCTGGAGCCCGGCGAGGAGTACACCAAGGAGGACGGCACCGTGGGTGTCAGCTACAACTCCAAAAAGGTATTCGACATTTCCCAGACGACCGCAAAGGTCAAGGACCGGCCCGCGATGAAGCGGGACGAACGGCTGCTTCTGAAAGCCATCATCCACAATGCACCTTGCCCCATCGAGATCAGCCAAAAGCTGCCGGAGAACATTAACGCGGTATATCGTCCCGACGACAAGAAAATCTATGTTAGGTCTGGACTGGAGGCCGGTGACATTTTCCGCGGCATTTCTCAGGAGCTTGCTCACGCACACTTGGACGACGGCGCATATAAGCGCAGCGACCATGCCTTTACCGCCTACTGCGTGTCGTATGTGCTCTGCAGCCGGTACAATGTGCCGAAGGACATGTTCCGCTTTGACAGACTTCCCGAAGGATTCTCTACGATGAATGCCCGCAGTGTGAGAAACGAGCTGTCCAAGATCAGAGATGTGGCCAATGAGATCTCGTCCGACATGGCGAAGATGCTGGACAAGAGCATGAAGCCCAAGGAACGCAGGGATGAAGCGAGATAAGGAGGTACCCCAATATGGCTGAGGAAAAGAAAGTCGTCACGCTGGACGATTTTGAGCAGCGTCTGATGGTCAGCGGACTGATGGATTTTCGGAACGATCTTCTCCGGGACGAAAAGCCCACAGAAGACATTAACGATTTGATCCTGAAGGTCATTGATGCCCCAACAAAGAAAGAGAAACGGAGAGCCGACCGTGAGGCAAGATAAGCTCTCCAAGCAGAATGTGATCCTTTATCTTTGCGGCATAATTCCGGTTGTGTGGCTCGGCCTGTTGATTGCTCCCTGCTTAAAGGATGGATTGCCCGGACTGGTTCAGCAGTTCGGATCGGTGATGCAAAACCCATTCCAGATACAGCTTTGTGAGGACAGTGTAAAAACTGTCCTCACTTTGCTTTTGGTGTACGGGATCGCCATCGGCGTCTATCTTTCCACGGAGCACAATTACAGACGGCGAGAAGAGCACGGATCGGCCAAGTGGGGCACGGCTGCTTCGGTCAACAAGAAATATGCCAACAAGGATAAGACGGAAAACAAGCTGCTGACGCAAAATGTTGCCATCGGTCTGGACGGAAGAAAGCACCGCAGAAACCTGAATGTGCTGGTATGCGGCGGTTCCGGTGCAGGTAAAACACGCTTCTACGCCAAGCCCAACATTATGAATGCGAACACTTCTTTTGTTGTGCTTGACCCAAAGGGTGAGCTTCTCCGGGATACCGGCCATCTGCTGGAGGAGAAGGGCTATGAGATCAAAGTCCTTGACCTCATTGATATGGAGAAAAGCCATTGCTACAACCCATTCGTGTATATCAGCAGCGATGATGATATTCAGCGGCTTACCACAAACCTCTTTAAGAACACAACACCCAAAGGATCTCAGACACAGGACCCGTTCTGAGATCAGACGGCAGCCATGCTGCTCAAAGCCCTTGTCTGCTATCTCCATTATGAGGCTCCGCCCGATGAGCAGAACTTTTCCATGGTTATGGAGATGATCAGAGCCGGCGATGTAAAGGAGGATAACGAGGAATATCAGTCGGTTCTCGATGAGCTTTTTGAAAGATTGGAGGAAAGGAATCCGGAGCATATCGCCCTCAAGTATTATCGGGCATATCATTCCGGCAGCGCCAAGACGCTGAAATCCATTCAGATTTCCCTTGTCTCCCGTTTGGAAAAGTTCAATCTGGATTCACTGGCCGGCATCACCCAATGCGATGAGATGGATTTGGGGCAAATCGGCGAAAAGAAAACGGCGGTATTCGCCGTAATTCCTGATAACGACAGCTCCTTCAATTTCATCGTGGGTATGCTTTATACCCAGCTGTTTCAGCAGCTCTACTATCAGGCCGACTCCGTTCACGGCGGCAGATTGCCCGTGCATGTGCATTTCGTCATGGACGAGTTTGCCAATGTCGCTCTGCCGGATGAGTTTGATAAGCTCCTGTCCACCATGCGAAGCCGTGAGATTTCTGTTTCCATCATCATTCAGAACCTTGCGCAGTTGAAGGCTCTGTTTGAAAAGCAATGGGAAAGTATTGTGGGCAACTGCGATGAGTTTCTGTACCTGGGCGGTAACGAACAAAGTACCCACGAGTATGTTTCCAAGCTGCTGGGCAAGGAGACCATCGATACGAATACCTACGGACGGTCTCGCGGCAGAAACGGAAGCTATTCTACCAACTATCAGCTTGCTGGTCGAGAGCTGATGACACCTGACGAAGTGCGTATGCTGGATAACCGGTACGCACTTCTTTTTATACGCGGAGAGCGCCCCATCCAGGATCTCAAGTATGATATCCTTCATCATCCCAATGTGGCGCTTACGACGGACGGTTCCGCACCGGCCTATACTCACGGCGAAGATACCCGAAGTATCGCTTCCATGGCGTTCAGCTTCGACAAGAAGACTGTCAAAAACGCCGAAAAGATGGAGGCAGAAAAACATGAATTCTTGCTCTACTCGGAAGAGGAGCTGGAAGAACTACTCGATGAAAAGGAGAAAAAAGACAATGAAGAAACTTAATGCAAAGAAGAACACCAACAAGCCGGAGATTCCCGGCAAGGTCAAGAAGGGCTACCGCATTTATGTGATGGCCGTCCTTGCCCTTACACTTACCACGAGCATGGGCGTGACTGCTTTTGCCGCAGGCGACCCCATTACCGTCGTCAACAACCTCAGCGACTTTATCTTCGGCCTCATCCGTGCGGTCGGCCTGATTCTGCTTGGCTGGGGCATTGTGCAGGTCGGTCTCAGCTTCCAGTCCCACGATCCCAGCCAGCGTTCCAACGGTTTCCTGACTTTGGCCGGCGGTATCGTCATTACCTTTGCCAAGGAAATCCTCAACCTCATCGTCGGCTGATCCGGTTTCCGCAAAAGGGGCGGTCGTAAAGACCGCCCCGAAGGGAGGTGTAATGAATGTCGGATAACTGGGTTGTGCAGAACCTCGAAAATGCGTTGGAAGTATGGAACGATAAGCTGTCTGAGATTTGGCAGTTGATCACGCAGTCACCGCAGACATTCAAAGGCGGCTCGATTTGGTCGATTATTTGCAGCATCCACGGAGCGCTGCAGGCCATCGGCTATGCGCTGTTGGTGCTGTTTTTCGTAGTGGGAGTTGTGAAAACCTGCGGCTCCTTTGCCGAGCTGAAAAAGCCGGAGCACGCAGTGAAGCTGTTCGTCCGTTTTGCGATTGCTAAGGGCCTGATTACCTACGGCATGGAGCTGATGATGGCGATTTTGGAGATTATTCAGGGTGTGGTCAGTACGATCATGAACTCTGCCGGATTTGGAAGCCCGCAGGCAACGGTGCTGCCGCAGGAGATCATCACAGCGGTGGAGGATTGTGGATTCTTTGAGTCTATCCCCTTGTGGGCGGTGACGCTGATCGGCGGCCTGTTCATTTGGGTGCTGTCCTTCGTGATGATTCTGAGCGTCTATGGTCGCTTTTTCAAAATGTATATGTACACCGCACTTGCGCCGGTTCCTCTTTCGGCCTTTGCCGGAGAACCTACGCAGAACATCGGCAAGAGCTTCCTGAAAAGCTATGCGTCGGTATGCCTGGAGGGAGCGATCATTGTTCTGGCCTGCATCATCTTCTCCGTGTTTGCGTCCAGCCCGCCTGTTGTTGATCCGAATGCAGCTCCGGCTTCTATGGTGTGGAGCTACATCGGCGAGTTGATTTTCAACATGCTCATTCTGGTCGGCGCTGTAAAGATGGCAGACCGACTTGTGAAGGAGATGATGGGTATTTAATTCAAAATTGAGAAGAAAAAATCAAAAATTTTGATTTTACAGGTTGTATTTCTGAAAAATCGGTGGTATACTATAGATGAAATATACGGAGGTGATTTTAATGCTGATTGAATTTCGCTTCAAAAACTATCGTTCTTTTCGGGATGAGGCGGTGCTTTCCATGGAAGCGACCGGACTGAGTTCCTTCAAAAGTTGCTTGATTCCGCTGTCGTCTACAGTAAAGCTGCTTCCTGCCATTGCAATTTACGGCAAAAACGGCGGTGGTAAGAGTAATGTGATTCGTGCCTTTTGGCTGGCCGTTCAGTTTATCCGAAATGCGCAGAGAACGCAGCACGAGCGCGCCGCGATTCCTGTCAATCCGTTTGCGCTGAATGACTACTCCAAGGATGAACCTACGGAGTTTGCATTTGAGTATACTTCTGGCGGCGTGAAATATTGGTATGGCTTCGCCGCTACGCGCGAGAAGATTTACGCAGAGTATCTCTACCATGCGCCGAAGGGACAGAAAGCTTTGGTGTTTAAGCGTACAGAGCAGCACTTCGATTTCACAGAGGATAAATCAAAGCGAGCGCTGATCGGCGAAATGGTCGCTGAAAACCAGCTGTTCTTCTCGGTGGCATGCACCATGAACGATGCGGCTTGTGTTGCTGCTATGCGTTGGTTCCGGGATCAGGTGTTCTTTTCACGGGACTATTCTGATATTCCGCGGCAGTTGATCGAGTATTCGGAAGATAAGAATATGCTGAGGGCAATTTCGGATTATGCAAAGGCAGCAGATTTGGGCATCTTGGATATGCAGTTTGAGTTCAACAGCAATGAGATTCAAGATGATGAAAGCCTGCCGGATAACATCCCGGAGGGGATAAAGGCTGCACTGGTGCAGTTTATGCATACCCTCGCCGAAACCTCCAACAATGGAGAGGTACACTTGAAAATGGGTGAGGTTTCCGCAAAGGCCAGCCACCAGGGTGAAAACCGTGATGGCCGGAAGGCGACCTATTCGCTGGAGCTTTCTGATGAGTCGGACGGTACCAGAAAGCTGATGGCACTGGCTCCTGCAATCGAGTCTGCGCTGCGTACCGGTGGTATCTTACTGGTGGATGAGCTGGAGCGTGAGCTTCACCCCATGCTGGTGAACTATATCATTGCAAAGTTCCAAAGCAAGGCCGCAAATCCGAATGGCGCACAGATCGTTTTTACGACACACAATACGGAGCTGATGAATCTGGAGCTGCTGCGAAAGGATCAGCTGTATTTTGTCGATAAGCGTGATAAAGACGGTGCTTCTGAGCTGTATACGATCAGCGAGTTTTCCACCCGCACGACGGAGAATATCCGCAAAGGGTACCTTGTTGGCAAATACGGTGCAACACCGGATATTGAAATCGAGGAGGTGGAGTAAATGCCACGTCCTACCAAAAGAAGCAAGTCGGTTATTCTGGTGTTCTGTGAAGGGGAAAGTGAACAGGTCTACACAGATTTTCTGAAAAAAGAATTCGGAGATGTTGCGGCAATCAGACGGCCAGCGTCTACCGGCCTTTTTGATGAGGCCGATAACAAATTCAAAAAGGACAAGAAGTATCGGGAAGATGCCGAAGTGACGGATGAGGTATGGTTCTTTTTTGATGTAGAAACAAAGGATGTTGGCTTATGGGATGCCCGGATGAAAATCATCAAGCGGCTTCGCTCGCTGCGAAAAAAGCCCGGGATCAAGGTCCGGCTTTTGATGACGACAGGCTGCATTGAGTATTGGCTGATGCTGCATTACGACATGTATGCGCCATCAATTCAAACCGTTGCCGAAAAGCAGCGGGTGATGGAGCGCTTGCTTGCCAAAGAACCGAATTACCGGAAGGGTGATGCTGCGGTAACAGCGAAGATTGCGCAGAATTATCCAACGGCAGTTATCAATGCGCGGCAGACGGTTTCTAATTTGCTTCAGCAAGGACTGCCTGGTTTGGAGGACACAGACGAACGAAACCGCTGGCTCTGTCAGAAATGCCTGACTTTTTCCACTGTCTATGAAGCAATCGACTTTTTAACCAGCCTGCAATAATCATTTATCAAAGTGCCATAGGAGAAATCCGATGACACTTTTTCTGCCCAATAAACATGTAGGGAACTTTTGGCTGTGTGTTTCCACAGCGAAGTTCCCTATACAAGACTTTGACGCCTTCCGGAAGGAGGGCGTTTTTCTTATCTGAAACAGAAGGAGGTATCCTCTTGGAGGTCAAAATCAATAGAGAGATTCGGAACTATACCGAGTCTATGTTTTTCGGACTGTCCCTCAGACAGTTCGTTTTTTCTTTACTGGCTGTTGGCGTTGCGGTGCTTTTGTACTTTGTTTTGAAACCCTATGTGGGAACGGAGACGGTTTCGTGGATGTGCATCCTCGGTGCCGCTCCCTTTGCGGCAATGGGCTTTGTGAACTACAACGGCATGACCGCAGAGCAATTTGTGTGGGCTTGGCTCCGCAGCGAAATGCTGGAGCCCAAGCAGATCAAATTCGAGCCGGTGAATATCTACTACGAGGCATTGAAGGACGCGATCGATGAACATGAAAAGGAGGTTTCCAAGCACAATGATTAAGAGTATCAAAGCGATCCTTGCACAGGACAAGGAAAAGTTTAAGGTTCCGAGAAAAGTGCAGGACCTTATTCCGATCAAGAACATCTGGCCGGATGGCATTTTTAAGGTTGGGAATAAGTTCTCCAAGTCCTTCCGATTCTCGGACATCAACTATCTGGTGGCGAGCCGCGAGGACAAAGAGAGCATGTTTCTGACATACTCGGAGCTTCTGAACAGTCTGGACAGCGGAGCTACCACGAAGATCACTATCAATAACCACAGAATGAACAGGTCGGATTTTGAGGAATCCATCCTGATGCCCATGAAGCAGGACGGGCTGGATGAGTACCGTAAGGAGTATAATGACATGCTCTTGGACAAGGCGACGGGAGCAAACGGCATTACGCAGGAAAAGTATATTACCATCACCGTGGCCAAGAAGGACATCGAGGAAGCACGGGCATATTTTGCGAGAATCGGAGCGGATTTGACCGCCCATTTCGCAAATCTGGGTTCCAAGTGTGTGCCCCTGAACGCCGTTGAGCGGCTGCGCATTCTCCACGACTTTTATCGCCCCGGTGATGAGGCGGCATTCTCGTTTGATATGAACCGGAAGGCGCGTCTGGGGCATGATTTCCGTGACTACATCTGCCCGGACAGCGTAGAGCGCACTGCGGATCATATCAAGCTGGGCGAGAAATATGCCAGAGTGCTTTTCCTCAAGGACTACGCCAGCTATATCAAGGACAGCATGTTCTCGGAGCTGACCGAGCTAAACCGCAATCTCATGCTGTCCGTCGATGTGATTCCCATTCCTACCGATGAAGCCGTCCGTGAGGTGGAGCGCCTCTTGCTGGGCGTGGAAACGAACATCACCGGCTGGCAGAGAAGGCAGAATCAGAACAACAACTTCTCCGCTGTGGTCCCCTATGATATGGAGCTTCAGCGAAAGGAATCCAAGGAATTTTTGGACGACCTGACCACCCGTGACCAGCGCATGATGTTTGCGGTGGTCACAATGGTGATTACCGCAGACACCAAGGAGCAGCTGGACCTGGATACGGAAACGGTGCTGTCTACAGCGAGAAAGCACATGTGCCAGATGGCGACGCTGAAGTATCAGCAGACGGATGGACTGAACACGGTGCTCCCCATCGGTACGCGAAGAATCAATGCGTTCCGAACGCTCACGACAGAAAGCCTTGCGGTGCTGATGCCTTTCAAGGTGCAGGAGATCATGGATAAGGGCGGCATTTACTTCGGTGAAAATGCCATTTCCCACAATCTCATCATGTGCAATAAGGCAAATCTCCTGAACCAGTCCGCATTTCTGCTCGGTGTCCCCGGCTCCGGTAAGTCGTTCTCGGCAAAGGAATTGATTACTTTCCTCATTCTGAACACCAACGATGATATTCTGATCTGTGACCCCGAGGGAGAATACGCGCCGCTTATTGAAGCTATGGGCGATCTCGGCTCGGTGATCCGTGTGTCTGCCGGCGGCAGAGACAGACTGAATGCCATGTACATGGTGGACGGGTACGGTGAAAACAACCCCATTGTCGTAAAGTCCGAGTTCATTATGTCTCTGATTGAGCAGATCGACAAGAAGGGCGTCGGACCGCAGCACAAGTCGATCATCGACCGCTGTATCACCAATGTGTACCGCAATGCGGCGGACACCGGGACGATCCCTACCCTCTGCACCCTCCGCGATATGCTGCTGGAACAGCCTGAGCCTGAAGCGAAGCAGATCGCGCTGTCCCTTGAGCTCTATACCACCGGTTCTCTGGACATCTTCGGCAAGCAGTCCAATGTGGACCTCGACAAGCGTGTTGTGGTGTTCGACATTCACGGCCTCGGTTCTCAGCTCAAGCCCACCGGTCTGCTGGTGATCACGGACACCATGCTCAACCGCGTGACGCTGAACTGGAAGAAGGGCAAGCGCACCCATGTCTTTATTGACGAGTTCCATGTGGTGTTCGAGAACGAGTTCTCGGCGCAGTTCTTCAACTCCGCATGGCGACAGTTCCGTAAGCGCAACGCATACCCCACGGCAATTACGCAGAATGTGGAGTATCTGCTGGATTCCGTTCAGGCCAGCACCATGCTTTCCAACTCGGAATTTGTGGTTATGCTGAATCAGGCTGCCTCCGACAGAGGGCAGCTTGCCAAGCTCCTGAACATCTCCAATGAGCAGATGAGCTATATCACCAATGCCGACGCCGGCTGCGGACTGATCAAATACGGCTCTGCGCTGGTACCCTTCATCAATCGGTTCCCGCAGAACACCAAACTCTATCAGCTTATGACCACGCGCCCCGGCGAGGGCAAATTTGCAAGAGGACGGGATTAACCCCGTCCTCCATTCTTTTGGGAGGAATACAAAATGAAAAAGAAAACCCTTGGAATCATCATCGTTTCCGTACTCGGCGCGGCAGCGATCTTCTGCAGCGCCATGTTTACGCATCAGTATCTGGATGCCAAGAACAGCAAGGCAGCATTTGACGATCTGACAAATCTGATTGCGGAAATCGACGAGCCCCAGAAGGACACCGAAGCGGAGGAATCCCGCCTGAGCGCAGAAGAACTGGCGGCGGCAGAGGCGGCGCTTGCCCATGAAAAGTATGACGCTCTGTTTGAGCAGAACAACGACTTTATCGGATGGATCAGGATTGATGGTACGAATGTCAATTACCCCGTCATGCAGACCCCGAACAAGCCGGACTTCTATCTGAAGCGCAGCTTTGATAAATCGTACAGCGACTACGGCGTTCCCTATATTGACGAGGCCTGTATGACCGGGATCAGCAACAACCTTGTGATTTACGGCCATCACATGAACGACGGCTCTATGTTTGCCGACCTCTGCAAATACACCGATGCCGATTTCTGCAAGGAACATCCGACGATTGCCTTTGACACGCTCTCCAACCTCGGCAAATATGAGGTCATTGCCGCCTTCAAATTCAATACGAACCGCGAGTCCTTCAAGTACAACGAATACACGCTGATGGATGAGGCGCAGTTTGCCGAGTTCATGGAGAATGTCCGCGCAAGACAGCTCTATGACACGGGGGTTACTGCCGAATACGGAGATCAGCTTTTGACCCTTTCCACCTGCGAATATACCTATCCCAACGGTCGCTTCGTTGTCGTAGCGAAGAAGGTGTGACTTGTCTGCTCTGAAGGGAGGCGATGGCTTTGGGCAGGATAAAAACAAGGGAAAGCACAAAGGACATCAAGGTTCTTGACAAGGCAGCGGTTGCCTCCAAGCGCATGAAGACAGCGCTTGTCCGTTCCAAGGATCAGGCGGAAAACCTGATGGACGACGGGCAGATTTCCCCCTCCGAATACGCGGAGGACAAAATCCGCTATGCCGCTGAGGATGTGACCGATCAGGTTTGGCACGAGGTTTCCGACCAAACGAAAAAAGCCATTGAAAAAGGCAAGGAGGCGCACCGGGAGCACCGCAATGAAAAGCGCATCCACAAAAATGAAGAACGGGTTCGCCGCTATGAGGAGGAGCTGCGTAGGGGCGCGCCAAGCAGAACGCCGCGAGAGGAGGCTGCACGGCAGGCAGCGCGGCAAAATACGGAGGCCACACGGACAAGCATCCGGAGCAGACGAAACCAGACCATCAAATCTGCGGAGCGTACCGAACGCACCATCAAGCAGTCTGTTCGTTCTGCCGGGAAACAGACCGTAAAAGCCGGTGCAAAGGGAACGGTAAAGTCAACGGAGAGGGCCGTAAAGACTGCGGAGAAAACCTCCAAGTCTGCTATCAAAACCGCAGAGGTAACAGCGAAGGCAACGCAAAAGGCAGCGGCTGCGGCTGCAAAGGCCGCTCAGAAAGCGGCGGAGATTGCCCGCCAGACTGCCATAGCCGCCTACAAAGCGGCTGTTGCGGCGGCGAAAGCTGTTGCGGCGGCAATCAAGGCCATAGCAGCGGCGATGAAAGCGCTGGTTGCGGCCATCGCTGCCGGAGGCTGGATCGCGGTCGTGGTCGTCGTGGTTATCTGTCTTGTTGCCTTGATCGCCTGCTCCTGCTTTGGTATTTTCTTTTCAAGCGAGGATACCGGCTCAGAAAAGACGATGCGGCAGGTCATTCAGAAAATCAACATGGATTACCAGAACGAGCTGGATGCCATTAAGGATTCCGTTGAATACGATGCGCTTGAAATGTCCGGTTCCCGTGCCGTGTGGCCGGAGGTGTTGTCGATCTATGCCGTCAAAACGACCTCCGCTCCGGATAACCCTCAGGAGGTGGCAACGATCACTCCGGAAAAGGAACAGCTTCTGAAGGACCTGTTCTGGGAGATGAACGAGATCATCCACCGGACGGAAACAAAGACAGAAACGGTTATTGTGGAGACGGATGACGGCAACGGCAATATCCTTGAGGAAGAGGTGCAGGAGACGATTACAACGCTCTATATCGCCGTTAGTCACAAAACCGCGGATGAGATGGCTGCGCAGTACGGCTTCAATGAGGATCAAAAGCAGCAGCTTGCAGAACTGCTTGCGCAGGACGGCAGCATGTGGGCGGCGGTGCTTTACGGAATCTATGGAGTGGATGACCAAATCGTTGCCGTGGCGCTGTCGCAGGTGGGCAATGTGGGCGGAGAGCCCTATTGGTCATGGTACGGCTTCGGCAGCCGCGTGGAGTGGTGCGCCTGCTTCGTCAGCTGGTGCGCAAACGAATGCGGCTATATCGACACCGGTGTCATTCCGAAGTTCGCCGGCTGTGTCAACGGTGTCCAGTGGTTCCGGGAGCGTGGGCAGTGGGCGGATAACGCCATGCAGCCCTCGCCCGGCATGATTATCTTCTTCGATTGGGATAATAAGGGCAGCTCTGGCCCGCAGGACGGTCAGTCCGATCATGTCGGTATCGTCCAGAAGGTCGAAAACGGCGTTGTCTACACCATCGAGGGCAACTCCGGCGACAGCTGCCGCGTCAATCAGTACCCGGTTGGCTATTATGAAATTCTCGGCTACGGTGTAGCCGCCTACTAAGCAGAACACGGTGTCACCCTTTGCGGGTGGCACCGTGTTTTTTTATTGGTTTTTGTATTTGTCCATTTCCTGAAGCATTTTATAGAGTTGCTTCTGCTCTGCCTCGTTCTTAGAGGCAACCAAGTCATAGCATTTGGCCGCAATGTTGTTGCCGCCGCTCTTTCCCAACTTATCGAATAGCTCGGACAGTGAAATATCCATAGCTGATGCAATCTTCTCAACGCTTTCCAGAGTGGCGTTTTTCTCACCACGTTCCAATTGCCCGATATATGTGGGATGGCAGCCGGCAAGCTCGGCTAGTTTTTCCTGGCTGAGTCCTTTTTGCGTCCGGTAGTTTCTGATGCGTTGCCCAATGATCTTTGCGATATCACTCATTCCCCTCGCCTCCATATATAGTCTATAAATATCGCTTTGGCCAATCCATAGACTATTGATATTCAAAGGACTGGGATATATACTATAGATATTATTTCCTGATTTTTGGCACTTATAGTATTCGAGAGGGGTACGGAGTTTATGCGCTCAAAAACAGTATGCTTCACCGGACATCGGGAATTGCCGGCAGATGATCTGCCCGAAATCTCCAAGCACTTGGAGGATACTTTGGTCACGTTGATCGAGCAGGGTTATCGTTATTTCGGCGCGGGCGGTGCCTTGGGGGTTGATACTCTGGCAGCGCAGGCTGTCCTCCGCTTGCGGGAGCGTTATCCGCAGATCCGGTTGATCCTTGTGCTACCGTGCCTTAACCAAACTCGGGGTTGGCCACAAGCGGATATCGACACCTACGAAGAGATCAAGCGCTGCGCAGATAAGGTGACTTACACCTCGGAGCACTATTTTCAGGGCTGTATGCAAAACCGCAATCGGCATCTTGTGGATAACAGCAGCGTCTGCATTTGCTATCTGACGAAACCCACCGGCGGCACGGCCTATACCGTGGACTATGCCCGCCGTAGCGGCCTGCGGATCATCAATATCGCAGGCCCAGGTAGCTTGTAAGAGTGCCTTGTACGCAAATAAGCCTCCCGAATTGCCTTTCCATAGGTAAACGGTTCGGGAGGCCTTTTCAGGTGATGGTCAAAATCGACACCATAGCTGCTGTTTTTGCGGAATTTGCTCGTATTCTGTTGTAATTTCGGAGGCGTTATGGTAGAATATACTCTGTAAAGTTATAAGCACTTTGGGAGATTTTATTTTCAACAGGAGGAACCCATGACGGTCCGTTATGACAAACTTTGGATTTTGCTAATTAAGAACAAAATGAAAAAAGGCGAGCTGGCCAAGGCTGCGCACCTGTCGTCTCATACCATGACCCAGTTGAACAATAACCGCCTCGTCTCCATGTCTGTCATGCTCCGATTGTGTAAGGTGTTCCATTGTGACATTGGAGACTTGATGGAAGTAGTAGAGGATGAAACAAACTAAGCAGTAATTCTACCATGTATGCGTGAGGTATAACCAATGGACAACAATGCAAAGCTCCGCCCGCTATATCTGGCGAAGATTCTATATGAGCGCACCGATGAAGACCACTATCTGACCACGATGCAGCTGGCGCAGATTCTTGAAGAGAAATACGGTATCCCGGCGCACCGGCAGACCATCAAGACGGACATTGAGCTTCTGCAGCAGTTCGGAATGGACATCCAAGAAGTAAAGTCCACTCAGAACCGTTATAACCTCATTAGCCGTCAATTTGAAATCGCTGAGCTGAAGCTGCTGATCGATGCTGTGCAGTCCTCCAAGTTCATCCCCAAAGAGCGCAGCGAGCAGATGGTCTCCAAGATCGTCGCGCTGGCCGGACAGCATAAGGCCGAGGAACTGAAGCGCAACGCTTCCGTGGAGGGACGTACAAAATCGGAAAACCGGCAGGATCTGTTGATCGTAGATGCAATCAACGAGGCCATCAATGCGGAGAAGAAAATTGCCTTCCAGTACTTTTCTTACAATGTCCGCAAGCAGAAGAAGCTACGCCACGACGGCGAGCGATACGTCTTCAGCCCCTACCGCCTAATCTGGAACGGCGATTATTACTACGTACTGGGCTATTCGGACAAGCATCAAGCTATTGGCAGCTTCCGTGTGGACCGTATCAGCGCCCGTCCTGACATTCTTTCGGAGGAAGCCGTACCGGTCCCGGCGGACTTCGGTGTCGATGATTTTCTTGCGACCACCTTCCGGATGTACGGCAGCGAGTGTCAGGAGGTAGAACTGATCTGTGACAACTCCGTGATCGATGCAATCATCGACCGCTTCGGGACAGATGTGACCATCTACGCCTGCGATATGAGCACCTTCCGCGTGATCGTCCGAGTGGCCATCAGCCATATCTTCTTCAGTTGGATTTTCGGCTTCGGCGGGAAGGTCAGAATCAAAGGACCTGAAGAAACTAAAAGACAATATGCAGCAATGATTCGTGATGCAGCTGCGGAATTAGAGTAGAACGAGAGGTTTGCGATATGGGGCGCCTGATGGGATCTTCCAATTCGAACAACTATGGCGAACAGATTTTTATTAACAAGGCATCAGAATACCTGGATGATACCAACATCATATACTGGAACCGTCAGCTTTTCGGGAAAGAATTCGATGTCTGTATTCTTATGCCCGAAAAAGGAATCCTTGTAGTTGAACTTAAAGGATGGCGCGAGGAGAATATACTACGCATTGAAAATAATGATTCAGTGATTATTCAGACCAACGATGGTGAGGTATCTGCATCACCGCAGAAGCAAGCACGAGGATATCGTTTTTCCATTGAGCGCCATATTCGTCAGAATATCGGCAAGTTCCCGCTTGTATATCAAATGGTCTGTTTGCCACAGGTATCCAAGGCGTTCTTCAAATCTCACCGGCTGGATGTGGTCATGGAAGAAAAGTTTACGATTCTCAAGGAGGATTTGAAAGACAACACATCCTTTTTCAATAAGCTGGATCAAGCGCTCCGTGAGGTTTGTCATTGGAACAGAGATCCATTTGACCGGAGAACCATGTTGGAGGTCCGTAACCTGTTTGAGACAGATATCAATGTTGACGAAGATGGCGAATCCGAAATTGAAAAAGAACTTGCCTCGTCCTATCATCGGCATGACTATTCGCGCTTTTACTATTTCAACGAATTCGATCAGATGTCTGGCAATACCATCAACGATATGGTAGCTCAATATTTGCACGGCTGCAAACTGTACTGCGTCTTCTCCAAGAAAGCACAGATGCTTGCTGTCATCAAAGCCCTTGATACTGCCCTTACGCAAAGGGGGTTAGTCCGTAATCGCGACAACATCGAAATTGCATTTGACGAGCAAAAAAGCCATACTCCTCTGGCTGAGTCTGTTGGGGATATGTTCATGGGATTCCATTGTTCCATGAGTGTATTGAGTGCGCCCTTTGATAAGAATACGACTTCCTTCGCAATCCCAAATGGCAGTTACAGTTCTGCCCAGAAACGCATACTCGAAAAGCTTAGTGAGCAGAGCCAGTTTAACTTTGAGCAGTACCAAGTTGAACATGCAACCCCCGAAAAGAATATTGTCATTCGTGCTGGTGCCGGTACTGGAAAAACCTATACCATGATTTCTCGCATTGGCTTTATCTGCTATACGCAAAATGTCCCGCTGCAGAAGATGGCCGACCGCATTGTGATGATTACATTCACCAATGAAGCTGCCGACCAAATGGAGGAAAAGCTCAAAGCATATTTCAAAAATTGCTACCTGGTAACCTCAAAACCCGATTATCTGCAGATGATCTCGCAGATTGACCATATGCAGATAAGCACCATTCACTCCTACGCCAAGAACCTTATCGCTCAGATGGGTACTTCGTTTGGATATGGAATTGACTTAAGTATTACATCCAGCGAGTTTTATCGCCGTAAAAAGATCTCTGATTTGCTTGATGCCTATATTTATCAAAAAGAAATGGAGCAGGGCAAAAACTATACCGACAAGCTGGGTATGCCTGTTTATGCTATCCGTGACAGTATCCTTGATTTTATCGGAAAACTTCACAACAAGAGTGTAGACATTGGAGCTATTGAACCCCAAGACTTCGGGACCCTTCTGAACAATGAATCTCACGGCGAACTGCATGAGCTTCTTGCGAGTGTAATTCCTGCCGTGGAGCGTGAATACTTTGAGGAACTCATTGAGGACAACAAAATTCACCTTAGTTCCATGATGTCTGTTCTCAATCGTTTTATCAACAATCCAGAAAGCGAAAGCAGAATCAGGGAACTAAAAAAAGATAAACACGCCCAGCAGTTTATGTTCGTCGATGAGTTCCAGGACACCGATGACTCTCAAATCGAGTCTCTGCTGCGTATTTCACAGGTTCTTGATTATAAGCTGTTCCTTGTAGGCGATATTAAGCAGTGTATTTACCGTTTCCGTGGCGCAAAGGAAAAAGCCTTTGACCAATTAGGTATCGCAGAAAATCCCGATAAATGGTTGGAGTTCTCTCTGCAGCGGAACTACCGCACCGACAAACATTTACTTGATATCTTTGATCGGTCCTTTACCAAATGGGGGAAACTGGACGAAGAACTTCTTACTTATGATGAAGATAAGGACAGGCTTATTGGAACACAGGATTATAACGGCAAGTATTTAACCAGTGTAAATCGTTTCTATCGTAGGCTTCCCACCACAAGCGAAGAGATGCGCATCCCGATTCTTGTTGAAGAAATCAAGCGCATTCAGAAGCGTATCCAGTATGAAGAGAGCCATGGCATGAAGCTCTCTGCAAAAGAAAAGAGCATTGCAATCCTTGTTCGCGAAAACTGGCAGGCTGACATGATTCGTACAGATTGTGCCCGACTCGGAATTAGCGTACACACCAACACAGGCGGTGACTTGTATATGTCCCAGCCTGCCATTGATATGCTCACTTTGGTCAATGCACTGGTACATTTCGATGAGGCCGACTACCTGTACAACCTCGTAACATCGAACTTCTTTAATCTCGATGTTCCTAAATCCAACCTGTACGAAATCCGTATGAAGATTCGCACCGGTGGCTGGAGAGCAAAGACGGACGAAAAAGAGCAAGTCAATTACCTTATCAACTTCATGAACCTGATGCTTGCGAACACCGTTGATAAGAATAATAAGTGGGAATATATTGTTGCCAGCCTCAGAACGCAGCCCATTCTGCAAGCAATCCGCAAGGTCTATAACACTCTCGAGCCGTGGAAGCATTTCAGCAATGACCCATGGAAACAACACTATTATCAGTTGAATGTCGACCTTCTATTTGAGCAGATTATCAACGCCTGCAATGTAGACAGACTCACCATCAATACGCTACAGGAACATCTTCACAATAGTATCGTTTCACAAGTATCTGTCGATAGCAGAACCCCAGCACAGAATGAGGAAGAATCTGCTATTCAGTGCATTACGGTTCACAAATCGAAAGGCCTTGAATATGGTCATGTAATCATGCCATTCTGCTCGGCATCTATGGACTTCATCAAAAGGACGCAGTTGCAGATCAGCACCACCAAGTATCAAGGTAGATATCGTATTGGATATAGCATGAGCGTGGGCGATTCCGGCGAAACCGTCCAGAACGACTTCTATGATGAAATCATTGAGAAGTCTGAAAAGGCCCGCGAGGAAGCTCGTGTCCTCTATGTTGCTATGACAAGATCGATTCGACCCTTCTCTTGGATTGAGATCCAAGGAAAGCATAATCTGTCTTGGCAGAATCTCATAGAAACGGAGGTCTAAGAAATGCCGTTTAAAATCTACACATACGAAGACCCTTACAAGTTAGATAAAGCGGATTTCTGGAGTGAGATTTCTGCCTTGCCCCACTTCTGCAGTGCACGAACCCTTGTCAATGGCCTCAAGGATGTATTGGGCGATAGTATCAAGGGCTTAATCTGCCCGCTGGATGAACTTGTCCAGCATGAAGAGGTCTACATGCAGTGGACCGACAATATTAGCCTTCGGGTGCAGCAGTACAGCGCTTTTTCCGCTGCTTTCAAGCAGCTGTTAGAGAAGCGCAGAATAAGCAAGCCTTTCCACATGGCTTTAGAGCAGAACCAGAATCATTTCCTCGAAGCTATACGCCTGTTTATTGAGCTTGATATCTCCGCATCTGCTATTGACGGAAGTAAGGGCAATACCGAGCAAAAGCTCTTTGTTCACATGCTCAAAAAGGCACAGGAAAGCTCTCTCTTCCGTTTTCCCCAAACACCTTCTCGCGAGAAACTAAAGGAGATTGTTGTTTCGCTCGCCAAGAAGGAAGTCGAAGAATGTACTGGAACACCGCAGGAAGTAAAGCGTTGTGAAAGAGCGGTTGGCGCAACCAAGGAGCTGCCGTTTGACAGCATCGTTGTTCATGGTGTACATCAGTTTACGCCGGTGCAGCTCCGCCTCCTGCTTGCTATGGAAAAGATGGGTATAACCATCATTTTCCTGTTCAATTATCAGAAGAAGTATTCCAAGATTTACTCCTCTTGGAACGATATCTATGGGTGCTTTGAAGTGCCCATCCATCACGATACTGTTGTTCGCGAGTACACACCTCCCACTATGCAGAATCCGAGCAACGCTCTGGCTTGTGCCCTTGGTGAGATATGCGAGGACAGAAATGCCGTAGGTAGTGGCATACTCAGAAAGTGGTATAAGCTGTACAAGAGTGTTCAGCTTATGGAGTTCGCGAATATTACCGAGTACGCGCACTTTGTTTCTAACCACTTTGATGCTGCCATTCAGCGCTATTCCGAATCGCGTAGCGTCATGGAAAGAGGCAATGATGTGTGGAGTAATGCGGCTGTTCTGCGGCATTTGGATGAGCAGGTATATACTGCAAATCGCGATGTACATACGCTGTTAAAAATCTATTACCCCGAATATGCCAAGGACCGCCATTTCCTCTCCTATCCTATTGGCCAGTTCTTCTCTGCGATTTATCGTCTTTGGGATTATGAGAATGGCAAGATCATTTTTGATGTTAGTGCTATCAAAGAGTGCTTGTCCTCCAACATTCTGAGCGTTGCCCCCGGCGAAGTGCTGCTCCGAACTTTCTACAATGTTGAGATTCTCTTTGAGAATGTAACTACCTATGACGAGTTCCGGCGTGAAATTGTTGAGGGATATGCAAAGAACTATGACAAACTGGCTGATACCCCTGGCAATGATGCTCTTTCTGAGCTCAAAAACCTGTCTATCTACAATAAGTACAAAGTCACCAAGAAGGACTTGCATGCCCTTATTCGTGCTATCGAAGAGATTAACGAGATAGCCACGTACCTTTTCGCATTGGACAATTCTCGCGAGGACTTCATCAACTTTGGTAAGCACTTCCACAATCTTGAAGAGTTCCTCAAGCAGCGTGAATTGGCACTTGCAAATGAGCAGGAGCGAGCTTTGATTACAGCACTTCAGCTGCGTCTGGATAAGATCAAACCAGAACAGTCCACTTTCTCCGGAACATTCCGAGACTTAAAAGAGGGCCTCTACTACTATCTGAAACAGAAGAATGACGAAGATCAAGGCGTTGACTGGATTGTAAAGAACTACGAACAGATTGATGGCGATATTCTGCAAAGCAAGCGCCAGTTTGAAAGAGAGCAGCACAAGGTCTACCACTTTGCCTGTGTATCTGACCGTGACATGAATATGACCGTCAACGATCAACTACCGTGGCCGCTGACTGATGAGTTTATTCGTGCTGCTTATTCTCCTATTGACCTGCAGTTTCAGGTTTACTACACAGCGCTGGGCGAACGCAGTAACTTCCTCAGATACGCTCTTTTCTACGGCCTGTGCTACAACCGCTGTGATGCTCGTCTCAGCTATGTTAAGCAGTACGGAGATGAAACAACCGAGCCCTATGCATTGCTGACCATCTTGGGATTGAAGCCTAAAGCTGAACTTTTAGAAAGCGTCAACAAGCCTGCCCCGTTCTCTATTTCTGTTGGCCAAGAACTTACCAAAGGAATCAAGTATGATCGATTCCAAATGATGGACATGTTCCTATGCCCGTATCGTTTCTTTTTGGATTATGTAATGGAAAACAGCCCGGTCGTACAGGGCAACTTCCTGTATCAAAAGTATTTTGAGAATCTGCTGATCGAAGCGGTATGGAAACGGATCGGCAAACAAAAGCGTTCTGACGCCATGAAATACCTGCCCACGATTCTGAAACAGGAAGCACAAAAATTAGAGCCATTCTTTAAGTTCTGGAAAGCGACCGAGATCTTCGACCTCAAAGCAAGAGCAAGAAACTACCTTGTTCATGAAGTTATTACAAATGGTAGTGGCTTATTTGTCAAACCGTATGACTCCGAGCACATGAAGATGCGCAAGCACTTTGGTGCTGCATTGTTTGCGGTCGATGTTTCTGAAGTGGAAAGAAAGAATCCATATCAAGAATTTGAGGCACTTGTACGAAGGGATGGATGGAATAAAATCTATTCTCTCCACCGATTACCACTACCCGGAAATCAGGAAAAAGCAGATATCCTTCGCAATGAGACAAAATTATATCTAAATCAAGCTTGCCGAAAAGACAAGACGGCAATTCCTTCCGATTGGTGTATCTATTGCGTTCATAGAGAGAATTGTATGGAATCTTTCCTACGCAGCGAGGTCGGCATGTCCAGCTCTAGAAATGAACCCTGCATCAATCGCTCTGTCAGAGCAAATGCTCCTGTCAAAAACACTTTGCCTCCTGTGTGTGAGCAGGAAATTATTGATGTGGAGGCAGTTCCCGCTGAACCTATTATCCCTGCAACCGCAAGTATTATCGATACTGCGCCTGCGGTAGAAACTCCTATCGTGGAAACTCCCGTTGTGGATGTTCCCGCTGTAGATGCTCCGGCTTCTGAAGTTGCCTTTGTGAAATCCCCTGCTGCAGAAGTACCGACTCATGTGGATACTCCCAAGTCTCCAGAATTGAGTATCTTCGAGCAGATGTTTCGGCAGATTCAAGAAATGGTGGAGGGAAACCGACAGGAAATTCAGAGTCTAAAGGGTGAACTTGCTGCAAGACAGTCTCGCCGCGAGGATACTACGCGTATTCAAGCTCGATTGGAAGACGAAGAGCACAGAAGCCAAGAGCTTCTGGACAAGCTTGCGGAAACTGAGAGTCGCCTTGCAACGAGTGAAGCACAAGTGAAGAAGCAAAGGGAACTTGAGTTTACAGAGAGCGAACTTGCCGAGCTGCGGAAGTATTCTACGATCATTGTGTTTGACACATGCTCCATTATGAACTGTCCCAATCTTCTCGATGGAGTAAACGATGGGGAGCTGGTTGTGGTCCCCAAGGATGTAAACAATGAGCTTGAGCACCACAAAACAAGATTTGGCGCGGATGATCGATAATTCAAAGCGCAAAAAGCTATTACGGCAATCTTTAATTACAAGAGACGCTTCCCGCTTACTTATGCAGATGGCCTGCCTAGTTTAGTTCCCGAAGCCTATCGTGCAAAAGCTGACGAAAAAGAGCAAAACGATAACAAGATTTTGGCTGTCGCACTCCGCTATAAGATCTATACGGACATTCCGGTGCTTTTCATCACCGATGACAGAAGCCTTTCTAACAAGGCATCTGGCGAGGGACTTGATGTGTGGACATCCAAAGACTTTCTTGCGCCTCCCGAAACTTCTTTCGATGATGAGAGCCCCACCGTCCCAGGAACGCCTGCGCCTATTCCTGAACTGGAAGCGCAGATCGCTGAGGCAACGGCAGCGGAAACCCCAGCTCTGGAAAGCAGCGAGGAAGAACGACTTGATGCAGAGGCCGCAGAAACCAAAAGGCAAGCGAAAGCCAAAGAAGAATACCTTGCACAAAAGATCAGCACAAAATTGCTTCATTTAGAGGCAAGCCAAATTTCGCTTCTGCAGAATAACGGTATTAAAACCATAGCTGATTTCATGGCTCAGACAGAGAATAGCTTTGCCAGCATGAAGGTCAAAAAGGGCATTCCTTTTACAGCGCGATTTTTGAAAGAGCAAGAAACCATTCGATGCAAACTTGAGAATCTATAATATTGAAGGAAACCACCGATGCAGCCTTGGTTTCTTGTCAAGCTGAGAAAGGAGAGCTGCGTATGTTAGTAGGGTGTTATTATCGATGCCCCATAGTCATTGAAGAAGGTGACAAAGACCATCCCCGTTTCTATGTCCTTGCTCAGCTGGACGAGTACAACGAAATTGCCGATGCAATTAAGGTCAAAATGCACGACCTTTTGGGTAGTAGACAATACTATGAGGAAATCTTTCAGCATAATGTGTTCTTTGCTCAAGCAGTTGCTCGTTGTGAGGCTAGTCCTGGTGGTGTCGTTGATAGTCGATGGGGACGAGGCATAGTCGTGTCTCGTGCCTCCGAACCCTACGCAGAGGATAAGCCCTATTGGTATTGGATTAAGTTTCCCAACGGTAAGTATGCCAAGGAATGCGAGACCGAGCTGAAGTTTGACTATTCACAAATGAATTACGCGCCGGACAAGCAGCTTCGGGCCTATGAGTTTCAGCATCCCACATGGTTTATCAACCACCTCAAGGTAAGCAAGAACCTTCATCTTGTGAATAATGCCACTTATGGTTTCCGGGTTCTGGCCGGTTGCCGAGCCTTTTTGCTCCCACATCAGATCAGCACAGTTGCCCGATGCTTTGAAACTACTCCTGTCCGCTATATGTTGGCAGATGAGGTCGGCTTGGGCAAGACTGTAGAAGCGTGTTCTGTTCTCAGCATACTAGCAAGCGAGAATAAGGACCTCCGAGTGTTGATTGTTGTGCCGGGCGCCTTGGCAAGTCAATGGAAAAACGAGCTGCATTACAAGTATGGTTTAAATGCAGATATCAACTCTCCTCGTTCAAGGATATGTTTGCTTTCCATGGAGGATATCGGCAAGTCTTTGCTGACCCTCTCTACTCCGTGGGATCTCGCAATCGTAGACGAAACACATAGACTGCTTGCGAATGATGCTTGGTACAACCAAGTACAAAGTCTCAGTAGAAGAGTCAAACATATTCTGCTTTTGTCTGCCACTCCCATCCAGGATAGAAACGAAGAGTATCGCCGCCTCCTTGCGCTTCTTAATCCGGAGCAATATGAGAATATGTCTGCAGAACGCTTTGCGTGGATGGTCAAGAGACAAAAGCGGATTCAAAAATCCGCCAACTTACTTTTGGGTTATCTGGAGCGTTATGATGAGTACATTGAAATCATTATTGATGATCTGAACAACATCGCGGAGACCTTGGAAGATGCTGCGTTTGAAAAAATGGTTCAAGAAATTGACCTGAACGCAGAAGATAAAGGCCTATCTAAAGTCAAGCAGGCATTGGCCTATATTTGCGAGAATTACCGAATTGAAAGAAAGGTAATCCGCAATCGCCGTCAACTGATTTCGGAAAAGATGGCGAAACGAACTTTACATGCTATTCCGTACACTCCATTGTCCCTTAATGAAAACTATAACGAAATCGGTGCAATTCAGAATACTCTCGCGTATCTTTCAGACAATGGTGAGGATGATGAGAATTATGTGACCGAAACTGCCATCCCGCTCCTTTCTGCTCTGTTCAGCAGCCCTTGGGCCTTTGAGGATGCTCTTCGCAGGCTCAAAATCGACGATGGCATATTATTGGAGAGCGCGGCCGCTTGGCGACGCCAAGCGGAAAACGAACACAGCTTAGTCAATATAGCTCTTGACGAAGATCCTGATTTGATTAAGGGCCGCTTGATGACCGCCATGGACTATATTGATCAGGAGACAGATATCCTTGACGATGAAAGCTGTAAATTGGTCGTGTTCACGGCTCATAACGCTACCCTCATGGAGTTCTTGAAGCTGTTCAATGCAAGGTATGCGGATATGGGCGTTCATGCCGTAGCTTTCGGCAATCACATGGAGCGCGAAGAGCTGGAAGACAGCGTGTATGCTTTCCAGAATGACCCGGAATGCCGCGTGATTATCTGCGACGAAACTGGCGGCGAGGGGCGAAACTTCCAAAATGCAGCTCAAGTCATTCATCTTGATATTCCTTGGAATGCCAATGCCCTTGAGCAGCGTATTGGCCGTTTGGACCGCCTTGGACGTAATCCGGATATGGATGTAAAGTCGGTCGTTATTTATGCAGATACCTCTGTTGAGGAGCAACTCTTCCATATTTGGAAAGACGGTATGAAGCTGTTTGAACAGTCTTTGAGTGGGCTGGAAATCATCACCGGCGAACTGAACGAGCTAATTATCGAAGCTCTGTTGGATGACTATTACACTGGACTTAACAATGCGTTTGATGACATTCTGGACCAAGCAGAAGAAATGCGAGAGAGCGTTGAAGACGAACAGGATTTTGACCTTGGGGCAACTTTGTATCGTCCACTGTCTCAAGGCATTGATAATGTTCTAAGTATATATGCATCCGAAGATGACAATCTGTTCGCTACCGCTATGATGGGGTGGGGAAAACAAGCTGGACTAAATCCGGAGAAGCCAACCAAGACCGGTTTGATTGAGTTCAGAGAAAGCAGCTTTAGCGTAAACGCAGCAAGGCAGTCTCTTTTCATTCCTCCAGACTGGAAACGATACAGCAATACGTCAATCATGCGAAGAGAAGGAAAGATTCTTGGTTCCTTTGATCGAGGAACTGCGGCTACACGGGAGGACATACTATTCTTTGCACCCGGCGATGCCGTATATGACTCAATTATTTCTAACGCTGTTGGCTGTAATCGCGGTAGATGCACCGGCATTGAAACGACCGGCACGTACAATTATGACGGCCTTGTTTACATCTACAACATCGCTCCCGAATTGGACGAACTGCTCGAAAATGAGATGCCCATGCAAACCTTGGCTCAATACAAGATGTATCTCCCGCTGAGGCAGATTTTCGTAGCAATACCCCTTAACATAAAGAGCAAAGAAATTCCTGAAAAAGAGGTTGTAAAAACGCTACTTACGTTGCGCCCCAACAATGCTGGGCATGTCGGTCGCAGAAGTGCCGGTAGATTGTCTATTTCTCCGTTGGAGCGTTTTATCAGCCGAACTCCTCCAAGCACATGGGAGCCGTTGGTAGATAAGTATTCTGCAGCTGCCTATGCCCGTGCCCGTGCAAGACTTGAAAAACGGTCTGATCTCGAAGCTGCCGAAAAGGAAATGCAGCGCGTCTTAAACGGATACAGAGCTGAGTGCATCTACTTTGAGCGCGACATGTCCGGCGTTGAAGAACGGGAGCGTTTGTTCGATATGACGCTCCGCGCACTTAAAAATGCGAAACCTGTATTGGATGCAGTATGTTTCTTGAGGGTGAGAACTAATGGACAGTAAAGAGGTATTACAGCAGTACATAGTCGGCGCGATGAAATCCAAGAGTGCTATTGCAGAACTTGAAAAGAATCTCGTCGACACTTCTACGCTATTGAAAATGCAAGAGGCCGCAAGGTCACGGTATGTGATTGGCTTCATTCGGCGCATCATCCAGTTCAAGTGCGATGAGGCGTCCGTGAAAGATCTCTGCTTAAATATCCGTGACATTGTTTTGGTGCTTGGTCGTATAAGATTGACTGAGAAGTTATTCAATGTCGTACGTGAGTATGGTTCAGAGTTTGATCTCGTCTGTGAAAACGATCTACAAGTGTCTTGCTTGCATCACATTCCTGAATGGCTTGAGCCTCAGCAGTATGTTGAGGATGTTTACGCCCTTCGCCATAATGATGGTATTGAACTGGAGAGCGCTTCTTCCGGTGATGCAACATTAGCAAAGCACACTGTCTTTAATGCATACAAAAGTTTTGAGCAGAAAATTGCAGTTCATACTGCGTTGAATTTACCTAACGGTCACACGCTCCTTATCTCGCTGCCCACAGGCGGTGGTAAAAGTCTGGTAACTCAGCTGCTGGCAAGTGTTTCCAAGGGCTTAACTGTTGTTATCGTACCAACCATCGCCTTGGCCCTGGATCAGTATCATGCCGCACGGCACAACTTGACCGACGGAGCAGAGATATATTGCTATCGTGGTGAACTGTCCGAGATAGAGCGGTCTACAATCATCAAGGCTTTGAAAGACAAAAAGGCTCGTATCCTTTTTACTTCTCCCGAAGCTATTTTGAAAAATCCGGAACTGCGCCGTATCTTGGACGCAGCAGCGGAAAACCACTACTTAGCCAATGTTGTAGTGGACGAAGCACATGTTGTTCCGGACTGGGGCGTGTTTTTCAGACCCGACTTTCAGATATTCTCTATCGTGCTCAAAAAGTGGAAGCGAGAGTCTGATGAGTTCATCCGCACATTCCTACTTTCGGCTACACTTTCTGATGATGTGGTGGACACATTGTTTGCCCTGTTTGGCTCTGAAGGAAAGAACGCGCAGGTTCGTTGCGATGCGCTGAGGCAGGAACCTCGATTCTACTTCTACTCGGCCAAGTCTAAAAAGGAGCAGGATGACAAAACCATTGAGGCCATCAAGCTCCTGCCCAAACCTATGGTTGTATATGTCCTGGAACCGAGAGAAGCGAAAGATTTACAGAAAAAGCTGCGTCAAGCAGGCTATAAAAACATTCCAACTTTCACGGGTGAAACGAAAGAATCTGATCGAAACATAGTTTTGACTGGATGGAAAAACCACGATTTTGATATTGTGATTGCCACCTCCGCATTTGGTATTGGCGTTGACAAACCCGATGTAAGAACAATCATCCATGCTTGCTGCCCCGAAAATTTAAGTCGTTTCTATCAAGAGGTAGGGCGTGGCGGTCGAGATCAGTTCCCTTCGCTCAGTCTGTTCATCCCGTATCAGAGCAGATATGATAGCGAGGGCGATGTGCGTCGTGCACTTGGCCTCGTCAACAAACGCGTACTCACTGTTGAACGTGCTGCTATTCGTTGGAAAGGCATGCTGGCCAGTCCTGACGCGATGATTAATGCCGATGAGTGCGTTCTGAACACTTCTGCTACCCCTGCAACAATGACTGACGAGGAAGCGGAGTACGCAGGCAACCGAAATGTGGCATGGAATGTAAACTTGCTGCTGTTCCTGCACCGGACAGGCTTCATCGATCTACTGGACGCAAGCTATGTCTTCGACAAAAAATCCAATCCACCCAAAAAGTATTACACAGTCACAATCAAACTGCTGCAGCCAGATGTTCTCAGTGATGATGACAGCCTAGCAGCAGCGCTGACAGAGCCCCGTGCCCGAGAGTATGAGGCTCAGATGGCTGGATACAGAATTATGAGCGAGCTTGTATCTTCTCCAAAATCCTTGTGTTGGGGGCGTGTTTTCAGACACCTTTTCCCACTATCTAGAGAGGTTTGCAATGGTTGTCCTGCAGATCCGGAAGGTCGCATCACAAGCGATGATACCTACAAACTGCGAATGAACCCTAATATTAAACTTCCTCCCGCACGGCCTTCTCGTCGTCTGGACAGGAATATGGGGTCTTTCAATGAAATGATAATCAGCAGGCCATCCAACGGACCTTGTAACGTGGGAGAGGTGGCTGTTATTGCGGAAAAGGCTTCCCAAAACGGAATTGGTGCACTGGTTGTTCCTAATCGTTTGGCAAGTCAGATTGTGTATGATGGTATTCTTTTGAATTACGACGAGTTCTATTATGCGGTTGCACATTGTCCGTATTTCTTCGCCAAAGGTGTTGTTTGCATCTTCGACGGCGATACAGGAACTAATTTCTCACTATATAAGAACCTCAGAAAACTGGACGCTTATGGCTATCGAAAGGTACTCTATTGTAACGAAAACATTATCGTTGCCAATGGGGGGAAAACTATACGAGAGTATAGCGACGCTTATCATATTTCAATTCAAAAATTTTAAGGAGGTATTCGTATGTTCAAAGTAAATCCCGATGGCATGCGAATGGAGCCTACACCGGAGCGCGTGATTTCAGTATGCCGCTTAATTGCCCATAAAAGCATGACCCGTGACGAAGTCCGTAGGGCAATGACTTTGGGTAGCAATGATGAAAAGGAGCTCGATCAGATCAACAAATCGGTCAATGTTGCGCTTGAAGAACTGTCCATCATCAAAGCGCAGGCCGATAACTTGGTATTGGCTGTTGATCCGGATGTAATTGCTTCGCCTGCAACTTTTCGTCGGTATGTAAGCTCCCGTGTTTTTGCTGCCAAGGATACAACCTTTCACATGTTTACCAAATGGCTGATTTCTCAAAATGAGAGAATCTTTTCTCTGAAGTCGTGGGAAGGGATGGCGAAAACTTGCGGTTCCGAAGTAAAGGAATTGTCTGCGTTAAACGAAAATGCCGTTCTTGGATGGCGCTTTTGGGCCGCTTTTTTGGGTCTTGGCTATTTGAGCGGAACCATGATTATCCCTAACATGAAACTACGGCTGGAAGATATATTGGCAACTACTTACACCGAGAAGTTCAGGTATGACGAGACAATTCTTGCACAAGATTTTATGCTATGGTTAAGTACAAAATTGCCCGAGGTTGAGATTGAAAGCAAACTCCCTCTGGCCCTCTCTGCAGGATTGCGTACCCTTCATGAACTTGGGCTTATCAAGCTTGAAATGTGGTCTGACTCCACACCAATCATGCTCTACTATGTTGACGGTGATCCCATCAATGGCTTCACACATATTTCTGTGAAGGAGGCGATTAACTCATGAAGTGGGAACAATATCGTTCTGTAATGGAGCGTTATGCGATAAAGACCGACGATATGGCAACCGAAGACGCCTATTTCATGTCTACCCATATGCCGTTTTCGTCTCTCGAACTCTTCCGCGGTGGTTATTACGAAGAAGGGAAAATGCCCGCTCCCACCAAGCTGATGAGTGAGGATGAGGTTTTTGAACAGCTAATTTATAACCCGGACAACGAACACCGTATGATCATTGTCCGGGGCAATCATGGTACAGGTAAATCACATCTTATCCGTTATCTGAAGGGTAGGTTCGAGAGGAGCCCCTCTACAGTATATAATCCTGCTACGGAGCAGTTGGTTTTTCTGCGGCGTCTTAATAACTCTGTCCGTGGAGCTTTCTCGCAGTTGTTGGAACAAGAAGCAATCAAAGATCCCGATATAGCAGAGAAGCTTCGTAAGTTTGTTGCATCTTCTGATTCAAAGGACGAGGACTCTTTCAAGACGGAGATTCTCTACGCCTATATCGCTGCTGTTCGAAACGATGTATCTGGTGAGAATTATAAGCCTGTAAAATGCCGCGACATCGCCAGTTACCTTGCCGATAGCCGCGTAAGTGAGTATCTTTTGCGTGAGGGTGGCGCAATCTCAAAGTGCTATAATGTCATTACTGCACCGAGCAATCAGATCCTTCAAGATACTACAATCTTTACCGATGAAGATTTTAATGTATCTAAAATCATTCGTGCCGTTATGAAGCAGGGTGACCCGCAGGCATCTCTCTTTGCTTCTTCTTTGAAGGGTGATGACTTTGAAATCACCAAGCTTATCAACTATTTGAATGGCTTCACGAGAGAAGTCATTCAGCGATGTGCTGATATTTCCAGTGAAAATGCTGAGACAATTTTTGCACAGCTGAGAAGAGATTTGAAGAAACAAGGCAAGAATCTTACGATCTTCATAGAGGACTTTACTGGTTTTACCGGTATCGACCAGGAGCTTATTACAGCACTCTCCTATGAGCATGGCGGCGACTACCAGGATTTGTGCCGCGTTACTTCTGTCATTGGTATTACAAACGACTACTACTATGCGTTCAGAGGTAATTTCAAAGACCGTGTAACCCATCAAATCGAAGTTACAGATCGGTCGTATGGAACAGATGAATTCATCGTTCAGATGGCTGGCAGATACTTGAATGCCATTTATAGCGATCCGGCAGATCTTCGCAGTTGGTACGAGTCCGGAGCTGATCTGGATGACTTGCCGATTAGTGATTTTGCTCCTCCGTGTGATTGGGAAACCACGACTATCAAAGGAAAGCAAGTTACGCTGTATCCTTTTAACCGTCACTCGCTGTTAGCTCTGTATGAAGCACTGGCAACCAAGAGCCCACGAATGTTCTTGAAGAATGTTATCCGTGCTCAGTTGAAAGAGTATTTTGACGGCAAGTTGTATGGTGACGGATGGTATTTCCCAATGAACCCCAGCAACGCTCAAATGGCGAATGACCCACACAGTTCCGCTATCGACCGTTTAGAGAATATCAGTACCGACGACAAAAATCGTTTGAAAGCAGTTTTTGCAATTTGGGGTGATGGTTCTGCAGCCGGTGTTAAAGAGACTGATGGCACCTTGTGGTTCGGCGGCTTGCGTCAGGCTTTTCTTGCAGATATTGGCTTGGAAGCGTTTTCTGGCATCGGTGAAATCGTAGACAAGACTACAGGAACAGCTGTATCCTCAGATGTCCAGCCCAAGCCTGTTACGGATGGTGGGGAGAAACCTGATCAAAAACCCATTGTACCGGAGCCGCCGAAACCAAGACCTCCTGTTGATGCTGCAACAAAAAATTATTTGAAGTTTAAGAGCGACATCACAGCGTGGTTTACGAAGAATGAACCGTTGAAATTCGATGCGGATTATCGCGGTTGGCTTCGTACTCTTGTTCGTGGTGACTCCAAGCAATGTGGCGCGATTAACTGGCAGGATATTGGTGTCCCGGCCTATATTGCAGAAGAGCGTCTGTCTGATTTGGGCTGCTACTACATCGACGACCAGAGTGCCCCTGCAAATGTCGATAAGGCTATTGTTTACATGGATAGGAGCTCCGAAAGCCGCGACGCTCTGATGGCCTTAAACGAGCTGAATTATGCGAAGGGATGGGACTTTGAGGACGCCGCCTATTATCAGCAGCGATTGATTACATGGCTGGAACGTAGAAGATCTCAAATTATCGAAAAGGTTACTGCGACTAAGCAGGGCGCAGAATCGCTCCCCGTCTTGGAATGGTGTCTTGCAATCCAGTATCTCAAAGCATGTATCTTGGGACAAAAAGTGGACACGAGCTCTCCTCATGCGGTGATCAAATCATTGTTCAAGGATTTTAAGAAGGATGACAACATAAAGCGCGATACCCGTGAGTGGAATGATATGATTCAGTTCGTTCTCAACCGCAAAGCAGATTTCGAAAGCGCTCTAATATTCTTGAAGCAGGCTTCCGCAACCACTATGGGTGCGGTCCATTTTGCCGTTGATCCGAACACCAAGTCCTGCTTTAGAGCTGACGAGCTTGTTGCAGCAGTTGAAAAGCTAATGGCAGTAGATTGGGATATTGAAGCAGAGTTGCCCAACAGTATTCCGCAAAAGCACCTTCTTTATAACCCCGCTACGCTGCTTAAAGCACTCTATCCCAGAGTCAAAAAAGCAATGGCTGCGGACGCACAGGAAGCTGCAACCGTTGTCGGCAAACTTGAAGGATACATTGGTAAACTCACACAGGAAAACCTGATTGCTGCATTCTCGGCCATCCAAAGCCTGTTCGCAGTATTTGCAGCAAACGGAATCATTGGTAGTGCTGAGTTGCGAGTGAAGTATGACAAGCCACCCATTGACACAGCAAAGGATATCCTAGCATATGTAAAGCTGATTAACGATGCTGCCGGTGCCTCTGCTGTAAAGCAACTGACTGTATACGCTGCAAATCCGCTTAATGCTCTATATGTTATCCTGCGAGATATCCAAGCAATTGCACAAAAGGCCGAGCAGGAAGAGGCAAAGGCACAAAAGGATATTGTAAATGCGGGCGGCTTTGCCGGTACGGATGCATTGTCCGAAGCTGCGTTAGCTTCTATGGATGCGCTGTGTACTCAGCTTGAGAATATGGAGGTGTACGAAAATGTTGCTAACTGAGACAATAGAAAACAGCACCTCCGCCATTAAGAAGCGCCGTGCAACAATCGAAAGTAAACAGCATGCCGAAACCTATGCAAGAGCATTGGCCCAACTTTCTCAATCAACCGGAAGCATCAAAGACACTCTTGATTGTGCCAACGCTATAAAGGAAAGCGGAATAGTTGAAGCGCCCGTCATAGACGAAGCAACCCGTTCCGATTTGCTTGCTTGTATTAATGATTGTGGCAATGGAATCTCCGAGATGAGACTATCCATGGACGCAGTCAGACTTTTGAAGTCCAAGGGTGATGCGTTTGCCACTCAGATTAAGATTGTTTGGCGGGATGCCTCCGCAAAGTATTCAGATGGCTCCAAAGGCTACTTATCCATGATCGGTGGCCTGTCCAGCAACCCCAAACGAGCCACGGAACTTGCCGATAACATCACAAAAACTGTTGCCGGCGAACCGTCCATCAAGGCTGTGAAGAAATTGGTTGCTGATGTATCTGAAGCGAAGAAGATAGCTGATGAATTCTCTTTAAATCCAGAAATTGAAGTTTTTCTGAAGAAAGTTTCAGCTCTGCAGGCAACGGTTGCCGATCTAACACCTGATATTTTAACATGGCTCAAGGAGAAAGAGTTAACGAGTAAGTTAAAAATCAGATTCTAAGAGGTGTATACGATGATTAAGGTGAATTGGGATGTTGAAGAATTAGTCGCCCTGATTGATGTATATCGAAGAAGCGATGAAAAAACTGCTGAACAGATCGAGGTTGAGCTATTGGCTTTGTCAAAAGCTTTTGTTGAACGAGCCGAACGGCTTGGTATAGAACACGACGAAAAATACCGTAATTTGAATGGTATGAAAATGATGTTCCAAAATGTCGTATATGTGGCTTCAAATGGTGATCATGGTATGTCTGCTGCAAGTTCCGCTATGAGAAAAGTATATGATATGTCGAACTCTTCTCCGGAAGTATTCGATTTGATTCTTGAGGAGTTTACCAAGCGTTATCTAACCTGATATAAAGCAAGGGCCCTGTTCCGTAACGGTACAGGGCCCTCAGCATTTTCATGTAATTGATTTTATATAATCAACTAATGCAGAAAAATCGACTACTGTATTATGATTCCACGAAATACGGACTGCTTCGCTAATTCGTGCTTCATCCAGTCCCATTGCGGTCAAAACATAGCTTGGAGCATGGCTACCGGAGTTGCAGGCTGAGCCATTTGAGAAAGCATAGTCTTCCTTTACTGCGAGGAAAATTCCCTCTGCATCTACGCCGTGAAAACTGATATTGATAGTGGACGGTAAACAGTAATTCTGATCGCCGTTCAAAGTGTAGTTCAAGCCCTGTACAGCCTCCATGAAACTCTTTTTGATTACCTTGCAGCTTTCCATATGGGAAGCTGCTTCTTTGTTACACAGCTCCGCTGCAAGTGCAAATCCTGCCACCAAAGCGACCGGAGTGGTGCCAGGACGATAACCGCGTTCCTGCTGCCCCCCGTACATAAGCTGCTTGACCGGAGGCCGTCTATATGTGCGGTCACGTCGCATAATTAATGCGCCAATGCCCTGTGGCCCGCCAAGCTTATGAGCCGTAATACTTAGCATGTTGTATTTAGCGTTTCGTAGGCTGCCGTTCAGCTTACCAAAGCCTTGCGTAGCGTCCACATGGAAATATGTTTTAGTTCCCGCCAGAGCCGCACCGACCTCTTCAATCGGCTGGATAACGCCAGTCTCGCTATTGACATGCATCATTGAGACGAGCAGCGTTTTGTCGGTCACAAGATTGAGGATTTGTTCAGGCTTAACTCTTCCAGAAGTATCCGGAGAAACAAAGTCTACAACGCAGCCTTTTTCCTGCAGATGCTTCATAGATTCAAGAACAGACTTGTGCTCAATAGAGGTCGTGATGAAATGATTACGTCCGCTCTCAAGGGCATAATCAAGCAGGCCTAAAATGGCCATGTTGTTGCTTTCGGTAGAGCCGCTGGTGAAGAACACATCGGTGCTATCAACAGCTAAGATCTCCGCAATGGTTTTTCTTGCCGAGGCGACAATCTCTTTTGCGTCTGTGCCGAAGATGTGAGTCCTGCTATCGGCGTTTCCATAGTGCGAGCGATACACATCGACCATTCGCTCCAAGACTCTTTCGTCAATCGGAGCAGAAGCGTTGTAGTCAAGATATATGGCCATTATGCTTCCTCCTTCGGGAGAGCAGATTTGAGAAGATCAGAACAATTTTTCAGAACATCTCTTGTGCTGTAGTGATTGATACCTCTGTTTAAATGCAGTCTGAAATATTTTGCGAGAGTTTTTTCGTCATCACCAAGGCCATCGTTGACGCAACGCTGCCTGATGATTGCTTCATAAATTTCAGAATACTCACCGGCAAAAGTAGACCAATCCATTTCAACATTGCTGTCAGACAGCGGATCGATGCCCCCTGGAATAGAAGGCTCAGCCAGTGACCAACACAGCGCCCAGCGGCACAGGACATTCCAGTTCTGAATACCTGTTTTTGCCTTAATGCGAATAAGCCTGTCTTTTTCAGGTTGTGATAGTTTGAAGTGTTTTACAATCATGGATTACACCTCCCCGAAGTAGCCATGAACAATAGAGGTACATTGCTCCTCTTCGCGGTAGAGGAGAGTATAGTAATCGACCACATTATCACGGACAAGATCGAGATATCTGCCATAAACTTCTTCGTCTGTGGACAAAACCATGACCTGTGAACTTGCTGCAGGCAGGTACTTCGTTACAAAGTTCGCTCTGTGGGAAGAGTCCAAACGCGCCATGGGCGTGTCGATGATGACAGGAGCTTTGTAACCGGAGGTCAACGCAAGTGCCCAAACGATGGCTACCGCAAACATCTGTTGTTCACCGGCAGAGAGCTGACTCTTCAAAAGCTCGTTACCATCCAAATCCAGAATGGTTACATCCAAGGTGGTGGGATCAATCTTGATCTCACTCACCAATGAATCCTTTTCAACAAGCTCGCGGAAGCATTTGGTTGCTGTGCTGGATAGTTTCGCCACCTTTTCGCGTTGTAGACGAACCTTGAACTCTCGAAGAACTTCAATAGACATAGCTGCGTACTTCACGATACGGGCATTGTCATCGTTCGCCTGTTCTTTCTCTGCAATGGCTTTAATTAACTGAATGCGCTTTGCAACAAGCATTTCACGCTGACGCTTCAAGCTCTCAATACTATCCAACTGCCGCTGATATTCTGCATCTGCAAGAGCCTTTTCGCCCTCAACGGATTTGAGCGCATCAAACAGCTGCATAGCTAAGGTTTTCTCATCCGCAGCTCCCAAATGTGCATCAAGACTCATCAGTTCACTCTCTTGAGCGTCAACACGGTTGACGAGAGAATCGATGCGCTGGGTGATGCTCTGGAACACTTCTGCGATCAGGCGCTGATAAAGCATCATGCTTGTTGCAGACATGTTCTTTATAGTTTCCTTGGTGGCACTTTCGGGAATATGCCCAACCAAGACATCGTTGATAATGTCCTGAACAGCTCTGAGATCTGCCTGGCTTAGCCCACAATTGACAAGCCTTTCAAGAATCTGCTGGTGGAGATTCACAATAATCTTGTCAGAGTAAAGCTTGGCTTCAGACTGCTGCGAAGAAAGTTCGCTATCATAGGATTGCGTAACCAAGTTGCGGCACATGAAGAGCGGTGTAGAAGCATCTACAGCCATCTGAAGAATTTCCTCATTCACCCTTTCAACTTCAGAGGAGATTTTTTGCATTTCCAGTTTAATGGCATCCCGGTTGCGGCTAAGATCACCACCGGATGACCAGAACTCTTTTTCTTTGGCTTCCAACTTGGCAGTCAAGGCCTCGCACTTGCGTTCCAATTCATTAGCTTGCTTGGTGGCATCTGCAAGTCGAATGTCAATGTCAGCAATCTGCTTTTCAATCTCTTGATAGCCCACATTCTCTTCGCTGTGTTCAAATGCGGCAAGTGCGGTTTTCTTGCGTCGAATAACCTCGTCGGTGTGCTCGATAGCTTTCTCGATGGTAGAGACACCAATCGCAGATTTGATCGAACTCTTAATCTGTTCAAATGAGGTATCATCAGCAAGCTGAGTGATCTTCTCGTTGTTAAAGAAGAAAAAGCGAGCAATGCCGAAGGGTAAAATCTCTTCGATGTAATAGCTCCAACTCTCACCAAGGTATTTATCGACTACGCCATCTTTTTCAACGATAGTCTGTTGCTCTACTTTTTTGCCTCTTGCTGTCCAGGAGCGTTTGACGCGCAGCACAGTACCATCGTCAAGGCACAGAGAAACTGCGACATATGTCTCTTCGTCAGTGGCGTGCTTATTGATATGGTCAAGCAGAAGCTTGTCGTATGAACGAGCCTTTTCCTGTATGTATTTCAATGCCTGCTTGCCATAAAGGGCAATCAAAATAGAGTCATGAAAGGTTGTTTTACCTCTGCCGTTCAGACCGCCAACAAGTGTAATGTTACGATTACCAATCTGATCGGTAAGACACATCTCGTGAGTGCCCTTGTATATACCGAAATTATGAAGTTCAACTTTAGTAAAATACATGTTCACTCACCTCAATCCACGAGATCATCCGGGTTTGCTTCGCCCGTAATGTCGGAGATTCTAAGGGCGCGAGTAGAAGCAATGCTCTCTGCATCTTCCTCGTCTCTGTAGAAAGCCTTTTTGATTTCTTTCTCGAAATTCAGAATAACATTGCGTTTGTTTGAAATAGCGGCGGCTTTCGCTTCTGTGTCCAATAGCGCCCTCTGCATTTCTGCAAGCAGCTGCTCGTTGGGGTACAGCTCAGCACAGACTTCTTTTAGAAGCTCCGCCTCTGTAGCTCCGAAGTATTTGTTCTTGCTGATAGTTCCGTCAGAATACTTTTTACCGGTAACTTCCTCGTAGATCCTGGGCAAAGAATCATCAAACTCATGGAACTCGTCAAGCCACAGTTGACGAATGAATTTTAGTTCTTCCATAGTAATCAGAGGAACATCTTTGATTTCATCCGGGCCGATTTCATGAACAAGGAGTTCAACCTCAAGCAATCTACGAAGGAAATCTTCGCGGGTCTTTTTGGTATAGGGACCGTGAACAAGACGGTTGTTGTGCCACTGAAGGCGACCATCTCGCTTTCGGAAGTCCCGACGGTCACGGTCGGTCTGCCAGTCCCCATATCCGGCGATTTCGTTGCGGAATTCAAGCATAGGAAGCATCCATGCTTTTTCCTCATCGTTTTGAATCATGGCCGCCATAGACTTATCCTCTGTAACCATCGTGCAAACCCAACAACCAAAACGGCTGTTGCCGCAGCTGGGGGTGGAGGAATCAATGACAAGGGGACATTCACCGTCAACCGATGCACCGCTATACATCGCCAAAAGATCTTTGTTGGAGTGTCCCCAAGGGTTCGGAACCTGAACGAGATATTGCCAGACATTGTCGTTCAGCCAGTTCTCAATGGGCGTAAACACATATGAGTTCGGGAAGGAGCCATTTGGACTAAGATGCGCTCTATAACGCTTCTTTTCATATCCTTCAAGAACCGCCTTACGGACGGCACTCTCTGCTTTGCGGGAGCCAAGAACCATGATGGCTTCACTCTCGGCATCGAGTATACTCTTGATGAAGCGATTAGAGGTATCGATTTTCATTCTATCTGTACACCAGCGAAAGTCGCGGCGGGGATAAGGGTATCCCCGGCCAATTAAGTTGACCCAAAAGGTGTTCGTAATTGCCGGTGTCAGTCTGTGGGGAACAATGGGCAAACCCTGTTCTTTTGCTGTCTGTTCCATTTTCTTGAGGGACTCTGTTGCCCATATTGCTACAACAGGAGACTCAACTAAAGTATCAGTGCTGATAACATGCACGGTCTTTTTGAGCTTTTCCTTGGGCAACTCCTGGAGCGCATACCACACAAGCTGAACAACAGCTGTAGAGTCCTTTCCACCGCTGTACCCGCAAATCCAAGGAATCATGTCCTCTAAATACAATTCTTTAATTGTTTCGATAACCGACCGAATATCTTCTTTGGTAAGGTTAGCCATCTTCATTACCGTCCGTTTCTATTAAGACTTTTTTCATATAGCTTGACATAGCTTTTTGCGTTGATCTATTTGCAGCAACTCGACCATTTACAAACACGAGGTTATCCCACGCAGGATTTGTTTTTCTCCAGTCGATAATAGATAGCTTCTCGAGATGATTTTTCCAGGTTTCAGGGAAGTTTTGAATCAACGCATTTCCGGCGTGCCCCAGTGCAACAAGCGTGATACTGAGGGAACAAATATAGTCTTTTCGCACAGCAGATGATTTCATCTCTCCGGACTTGACCATATTCCATTCACTAATGTTCCTTCCGACAGCGCTCCAATATTCTTTGGCCAAATCAATTTTATTTTGTGTTGATAAATTCGAACCGTTAAGGAGCTCGCTGGTCGCTGTGCATATCGCGCTGAGTGTAAATAGTGCCTTAGAGCGGTTGGAAATTGCGGTTCGCTCCTTTTCAACCAAGCCTTTGAATACATCAACTTCGTCGATAACTCGTTTTGCAATAATCGAGGATTCTTCGCGAGAATTGAAGAGAATATTGATCGATTTGGTCGGCTTAATAGCGTAACGATTCAAATCGGAAAACATCTGCTGCGAACGAAGCAATCCTTCATCTCGGTAAAAAACAACAGAAATATGCTCGTTCTTTAGGGATGGGTTCATTTTGATGGCCTCGGCTATGGCGGCCCGTCTATGCTGGCCATCATTGATAAGAAACCGAGAGGTCATCGATATACTGATTGCCCCAACTTGTGGCCTCGTCTCATCTGCAGGCGTGAATTCCATATTTCCGTCTACGGAAACGGTTAATGCAGAAAAAACATAGCTATCAGGATTGGACAATATGTAATCTCGAATTTCGGGAATGCGTGATTTGTTAAGGATGCGTTGAGCCCTGATTTCAGGCGGTAGCTCTTCGTCGGCAAACTGAAAAATCCTTGACATAACATCCAGGGGAACCATCGAGACATAATACTCACGCTGTGCTTGTGTCCCCCTAACTGCAGGGAATACATAAGAGGCGCAATCCATTTTACACATCCTTTCTGTATCGCGTTGATCACAGGAATGATATACCAAAAATAATTATACACTATAACGGAAGTCTTGTAAATGGGTTTTGTTTATTTTTTGTTTGCCTTGAAGAGACAAACATACACAAACAAACTGTACGGCTTAGCTTTGTAAATAATGGCCCAGGAGTATGATACAGCTGAATTGATATATTTCCAGACTGCCACGGAAGTTGAGCGAGGTGATGCCCATATTCATCACCTCGTTTTTTCTTTTGTATAGGCTATTGAAGTTGTAGAAAATACGAGTATAATAACATTGTGGGATTTGAAATCTCATATAGAAACAGAGGTGCTGATATGAGAACGAAGAATCAAGAAACTCTGGACAGGATATTGAAGTTCGTCAACAAGTATTATCAGGAGCATCACAGCTCTCCTACGATCAACGATGTTGCTGAAGGCGCTGGCGTTGCCAGATCCACTACGCATCGCTACCTTCAGGAGCTGAGTGACCGCAACCTGATTGATTACGGCAGAGGTATCTTGTCTGCTCCCCAGAGCGCCAAAATGAAAACAGCCTATGTATCCGCCCCGTTAGTAGGCTCTATTCGCTGCGGCAATCCGGAGGATGAGGAAGAGTCGATTGAGGAGTATGTCAGCCTCCCGGTCTCTATGTTTGGCAAGGGGGATTTCTACATTCTCCGCGCCAAAGGCGATTCTATGGTGGATGCCGGAATTGACGAGGACGATCTGCTTGTTATCGAGCGCAATTGCCCTGCTCTCGAGGGGGATATAGTCGTTGCGCTGGACGAGGACAACCAGAATACGCTGAAGCGATACGCCGGCTACGACGAGGACAGCGGGTATTACATCCTCGAATACGAAAACGAGGAGCAGTACCCGGGCAAGACCATAAAGCTGCGAAGCTTTCAGGTACAAGGCGTTGCTCGGCACGTAATAAAATCACTCTAAACAATAATCTTGATTCGATGGGAGATGTGTTGTTTTGAATGCAAAAGATGTTAAATGCCCTATTTGCGGCACAGTCAACAGGAGTCTCGATTTAGATGAGACCGACGGATGGATGGAATGCGAGAGCTGCCATAACGCTGTTCAAATATTGAAGTACGCTAAAAGCAGGCGTGTTCCGGTATATCAGATGGCAGATTGCAATCTCCGCATTCCGTTGAACAACAAAAGATAGAAGGAGAATGGCGATGCTGGAGGATTGGACGATTTACTCTTGGTATTGCCCAAACTGTAAGACGCAGGTAGCGGGGCTAAAAAACAAGAAAAATCAAATCAGAGTTATTTGCACAAAGTGCGGCGTTGAAATGGTTCGCACGGTTGTAAGCAGGCGGCATGATGTGATTGATATGTTCGCACCGTCAGGAATGGAACATAGCGAACTGGAATTGAGGGAGTATTGATATGACGATGTTAGAGGCTTTTGTAAAGGAGCGCAACGAGGCGCTGTTCAGCCTTGACCGCAAGAAGATCGAGGCGTACATGATTAAATACGGAGAAACGGAGATATCCCAGACACCCGATACAGTTTTCTGGGCATCCGTGTACAAGGCCATCTGCGGCATCAAGGATGCGCCGGAAGCCGTTGTGAAGAAGGCAACAGCATGGCTGCACGAGCATGGCATGAGCCCTAATCTGGCGGGATGATAATCCCCCCATTGATCTGCCTGAAGAACATCGAAGCGAGTTCCTATAACAACTGAATCAACGACATCACGACGGAACGGTCAGGCTGAAACAGGGCCGCGCTAAATCCGCTTCCAGGTCACTTGATCGTGGGCAACCGCCCGAACATGAACCGGTAGTTATTCCAGACATACGTGAGAGGCCACCGGCAAGGTAAGACACTATAGTTCTATCTATAGGTCTGCCTTGTCGGTGGCCTTTTTGTTTTTCACCGACATCACAAATACATATTCGCAGCCTGAAGTACAAGGGCCAAGGATACAAATACGCTGATTTCAAACTCTTTTGAAAAAGCAGTATGGGTACCCTTAGATTTCTGCGCCCTTTTTCAGGCAGGCAGCATCGGGAGTCCTTTTCGCCAGCGTAGTTGTGTCCTTTGGACCGCAGCAGGCGGAAAGGACTTTTTATGTGCGACCAGTGGCTCTGCTATATCGCTGAATACCCGTGATCTCCGAATTTTTGACTTTCACCCAAATTCAAAAATTCAAAGGAGATTGCGACAAATGGGATTTAATTATGGACTCGAAAAGAGAAAGTTCACCGAGGAGTGGAAGAAGCTCTACAGCGAATATAAAGCTGCCGGCATGAGCGAAGAGGATATTCAGGATATCTATGCGTTCGACCTGAATGTGTTCAGGAAAAACAGGACGGAGTTCCAGCGCACACAGCCCCTCTCAGAAAGCTCCTGTGACGACGGAACCGAACAGGGTGAATCTATGTCTGCCCTATTAAAAAAGTTCTCCAGCGCGCTTTCTGTGTGCGACAAGTATTCTTTCCAAGGTGACCCCCGCTTTGCGTGGGTTGATGAAATGGAGAATGACGAATTATATCGGAAGATTATTTCTCTGCCCGAAAGAGATATAGACCTGCTGACGCTGATCGCATTTGAAGGCTATTCACAGCGGGAGGTTGCAGAAATTCGCGGCATTGCCCCCGCCGCGATCTGCAAAAAGATCGCAAAACTCAAAAAACTTCTGTATGGGGGTTAATTTTTGCCTGTTTTCGTTGCCTACCAAGTGAAGGGATTATTTCGAAAACAAAGGAGCAGCAGAATATGAACCATTTGAGCGAGAAGAACTCCGTTTTGAATAGACCGATGTATTTGTGCCTTTGCCCGGTTTGCCTTGGTCAGTTCCTTGACACAGGAATCTATAAGATCGTGCGGGAAAATCACGGACAAGCAAAAGAGCGCTGTGATTTCTGTAATTATCGCAACGGGTACGATTTCATCATCTACTCCAAAGCGGAAAAGAAAGATGAGGTGGCAGACGAATGGCAATGAAAAAGTCTGAGCTGAGAGAACTGTACTTGATGATGTTTCCGGAGTATCCGGACATCGTGAACATCACTCAGCTCCAATCGATGCTTGGTATCAGCCGCCATCTTGCCTATGACTTGATCAATGACGGGTATATCAGAGGCCTGAAAATCGGAAATGCTTTCCGGATACCCAAGGTCAATGTCATTGAGTATGTCATGGATCAGGGAAAAAGTGCGATTTGAACTCTGATTTGATGATCGCATATTTGAGTATCTCCCACCGACCGAGTAAAATATAGATGTCGGTGGGAGATGCCTGTATACAATTCAATGATTCCGGAGGTAACAAAAATGGTATCAGGAACTCTTGCGCTGAAGAACGGCTACTATTATGCCGTTCTCAGCTATCGAGACGCAGCAGGAAAACGCCATCAAAAATGGGTATCGACAGGATTGCCCCAAAAAGGCAATAAGCGCCGGGCAGAACAGGAGCTTATTCGTATTCGCAGCGAATTTGAGGTTCCTCGGGTTGCCGGAGAACTAAGCTCGAATATGCTCTTTGCAGACTATTTGGATCAATGGCTTGAGATTGTCAGAGCGAGGATCAAGCCCGCAACATTCGGCTCGTATCAAGGAATGGTCAAAAGCACGATTGGCCCGTATTTCCGCAAAAAGGAGCTAACCTTGAAAGAGCTGGAGGCTCGGCACATCCAACAGTTTTATACGGAGAAGCTGAAAACCGTTACGCCGAATTCCGTTATCCACTATCATGCGGTGATTTACCAGGCTTTGAAGTATGCGATGAAAACCGACATGGTACCGCAGAATGTTGCTATGAAGGTGGATAGGCCGAGGAAGAACTCGTTTCAGCCGACATTCCTTGATGCGGAGCAAATGCAGAAGTTGTTCGAGATTGTCAAGGGAACGCGGCTGGAGCTTCCGGTTTTGGTTGCTGCGTTTTATGGACTACGCCGTGGCGAGGTGCTCGGGCTAAAGTGGGATGCGATCGATTTCAATCGCGGAACGCTGACCATCAAACGAACAGTCACTGAGGCAACGATTGACGGCACCATGAAAATTATCGAGCAGGATTCTGCTAAGACCAAATCAAGCCTGAGAACGCTTCCCTTGGTGGGGAGCTTCCGCGACTACTTCCAAAAGGTAAAAGAGGCCCAGGAGCTAAACAAGAAGGTTTGCGGCAATTGCTATAACTACGACTACGACGGTTATGTCTTTGTGAACGAGCTGGGAGAGCGCATGCGCCCGAACTATTTGACGGAGTACTTTCCTAAGTACATAGCAAAACACGGGATGCCGAAGATGCGGTTTCATGATCTTCGCCATAGCTGCGCCAGCTTGCTGCTGGCTAACGGCGTGCCGCTGAAGCAAATCCAGGAATGGCTCGGTCACTCGGATTTCAGCACGACCGCCAATATTTATGCCCATCTCGACTACAGATCCAAAATATCCTCGGCGCAGGCCATGGAGCAAGGAATGCTTCTTCCGAGATCAGATGATTTCGGGAGCCGCTGGGAAGATGTAACCGAGCAGGGCAAGATAGCAGAACCGGATTTGAACCCGGTTTTCGACTAAAAAACATGCCGTTCTAACACGAAAAACGGGCCGTTCTAACAGGAAAAATCGACAAATTTGAGGAGCTGTGCAAAAAAGGAAAGTCCAGCAAACCCTTGAGTTTACTGGACTTTTTTGGCGGAGAGGATGGGATTCGAACCCATGTGCGATTGCTCGCAAACTGATTTCGAGTCAGCCCCGTTATGACCACTTCGATACCTCTCCGTGTATGTCAAACACGGTCAGAACACCTTGAACCTCAAAAAAGAGGAAAAACCAAGATGTTAGAACGGCGTGTTAGAACAGCGAAATATTTAGTTTTTAGAACCCGCGAAAACCCTTGAAAACAAAGGGAAACGGGTGGACGAAAAAGCCTGAGCTGCGGAGGATTTCGAGTGCTGCACCTTCGACCACTCGGACAACTCTCCGTGTCTATTTTCGTCCGGTTTTCTTTCCAGAAATTTGATCAAAAATTCGTTGGAGAGAAAACAGGAGAGACGGCAAAAAATATTCGATTTTGAGATTTTCTGTGTTGAGGAATATCAAGGAGAATCAGGGGGACGAAATTCCCAGCTTCTGCCGAAATTTCGAGTCAGCCCCGTTATGACCACTTCGATACCTCTCCGTGTGAGATGGTGTGTATCATACCACATTTTTCCCGGCGGCGCAACACCCTTTCCGGTATATTTTCCGCTGGCGGCTCATCTGCTGGAACAGGAGGTGTCAGCCATGCGAAAACCTGCGAATACCGTGTTCCTCTGGGGCAGCCCGGAGAACTACCCTAACTACCGGGCGGCGCTGGAGTCCGTGGGCCTGCGTCCGGTGGCGGGCCGCAGCCTGATGGCGGCGCTGGGCTGCGGCGGCCTGCTGCTGCCCGGCGGCGGAGACATCCACGGCGCGCTGCCGCCGGAGGAGACGTTCCTGCTCCGCGCCTTCTGGGAGGCGCGCCGCCCGATCCTGGGCATCTGCCGGGGGATGCAGGCCCTCAACGTGTTCCGGGGCGGCACGCTGCGCAGCGGCGTTCCCGGCCACCAGCTGCCGGAGGGGGATATGGTACACCCTACCCGTGCGGAGGGCCTGATGGCGGCGCTGCTGTGGCCGTGCCCCGTGGTCAACAGCAATCACCATCAGGCGGTGGACAGGGCGGGGGAGGGCCTGCGGCTCTGCCAATGGGCGATGGACGGCACGGCGGAGGCGCTGTACGCCCCGGATCGCCCGGTACTGGGGGTACAGTGGCACCCGGAGCGCCAGAGCTTTGCCCTGCGGCGGGAGGACGCCGCCGACGGCGCGCCGGTGTTCCGGTGGTTCAGAGACGCATTGACAAACTGCGGTGCCAGCCTATATAATGGAAACTGACAGCCCGTACCTGCGGGCCGCTGTTACATATGAGGTGGAAAAGAATGGAAAAGATACGGGCATTCCTACGCCGCAAGGACATCGTTTTCTCCGCAAAGCGCTACTTCATCGACGCCATGGGCGCCATGGCCCAGGGGTTATTCTGCACGCTGCTGGTGGGCACCATCCTCAACACGCTGGGGCAACAGTTTCATATCGGGTTCCTGAACGCCGTCATCGTCACGCTGGGAACGGGTGACGGCGCGGTGCATTACACCATCGGCGGGCTGTGCTCGGCTATGGTAGGCCCCGGCATGGCCGTGGCCATCGCCCGGGCGCTGAACGCGCCGCCGCTGGTGCTGTTTTCCCTGATTCCCGTGGGCTTTGCCACCAACTATATGGGAGGCGCGGGCGGGCCGCTGGCCGTGCTGTTCGTGGCCATTCTGGCCGCCGAGGTGGGAAAGGCCGTCAGCAAGGAGACGAAGATCGACATTCTGGTGACGCCTATCGTCACGGTGCTGGTGGGCGTGGGCTTTGCCGCACTGATCGCCGCGCCGGTGGGCAGTGCCGCTGCCGCCGTTGGGCAGGCCATCATCTGGGCCACGAAGCAGCAGCCCTTCTTCATGGGCATCATCGTCTCGGTGGTTATCGGCATCGCCTTGACGCTGCCCATCTCATCCGCCGCCATCTGCTTTGCGCTGGGGCTGACGGGACTGGCCGGCGGCGCTGCGGTGGCGGGCTGCTGCGCCCAGATGGTGGGCTTTGCCGTCATGAGCTTTCCGGAAAACCGCTGGGGCGGTCTGGCGGCGCAGGGGTTGGGTACCAGTATGCTCCAGATGGGCAACATCGTCCGCAATCCGCGGATATGGATCCCGCCCACGCTGGCCTCGGCCATCACAGGCCCGCTGGCTACCTGCCTGTTTCGGCTGGAGATGAACGGCCCCGCTGTGTCCAGCGGCATGGGCACCTGCGGTCTGGTGGGGCAGATCGGCGTCTACACCGGCTGGGTCAGCGACGTGGCCGCCGGTACGAAGGCCGCCATCACCGGCATGGACTGGCTGGGTCTGGTGCTGATTTCCTTCGTGCTGCCCGCCGTGCTGACGTGGCTCATCGCCGTGCCGCTGCGGAGGTGGGGCTGGATCCGGGAGGGCGATCTGAAGCTGGACCTGTGATCCGTCCGCCGCTGTCTGAAAATCAGGCAAACGGCAGAATCTGCCCAAGCCCGACAGATTGCAAAATCTGCCGAAACACGATACTATCAATGGGCAGGGGCCTGCCCCTGTCCATTGACACAAAACGGAAAGAGCGAAGCGAGGGAAACTCATGGCGCAGACCACGAAAAAACGTATCATGGAGGGCTTTCTGGAGCTGCTGGAGCAGCGTCCGCTGGACAAGATCTCGGTGGTGGACGTTGCCGAGCACTGCGGCATCAACCGCAACACGTTCTATTACTATTACTGCGATATCTACGCCCTGATCCGGGAACTGATGGAGACGGTGGCGGCGCAGATGATCGCGGTCGGCCTGTCCGACCGCAACTGGACGGAGATCGCCCGGCAGGTGACGTGCTTCATGCGGGAGCACCGCAGGGCGGTGAACCATCTGTTCCACTCCAGCCAGCGGGAGCTGCTGGAGGATCACATCTACGAGGTGACCTACGCCGTCACGGAGTCGCTGGTGCGCCGCACCGCCGACGGCCTGCCGGTGTCGGAGGAGGATCTGCGCACGGTGACGCTGTACTTCACCAGCGCGCTGCTGGGCATGATCTCCCGGTGGCTGCGCGTGGGCATGAAGGACGACGCCGAGACAGCGGTGGAGCGCACCGGCTACCTGCTGGAGGGCACGCTGCGCCGCATGCTGGAGCGCAGCTGCGAGACGGGGAGGGGGACATGAGCGGCTTTCTCAGGTGCGCTCTGTACCTGCTGACGCTGGCGCTGCTGGCCCATCCGGTGGGACAGGCCCTGCCCCGCCGGTGGTTCGACGGCGGACGCTTTCCCTATGCATGCTACAAATGGGAAAAACAGGGTAAGCTCTATACGCGCATCGGCGTGGATCGCTGGAAAACGCTGGTGCCGGACATGAGTCGTATCCTGCCGGATATGGTGAAAAAGCGGGTGGAGCCCACCGCCGTTACCGCCGCGCAGGCGGCAGTGCTGGTGCAGGAGACCTGCGTGGCCGAGGCGGTACACACCGCCTCCAGTCTGCTGGGGCTGATCTGCCTGTGGCTGTGGCCCGGCTGGGGCGGCGCCGCCGTATGGCTGGTGTGGTTCCTGCTGGGAAACCTGCCCTTCATTCTCATCCAACGCTACAACAGACCACGGCTCATGCGGCTGCGGGACTTGCTGCAACGACGGGAGCAGCGGAAAGGAAACCATGAACATCCTGATACTGACCTGTAATACCGGCGGCGGACACAACGCCGTGGCCGCCGCACTCACCGAGGAATTCCAGAGCCGGGGCGCGGACTGCACTGTGCTGGACGGGTTGTCCTTCATCTCCCAGAAGGCGTCGAAATTCGTGTCCCGCTGGCACACGCGGCTATACCGCCACCACCCCCACCTCTACAAGGCGGGGTACATGACCGCCGAGGAGGAGACGGGCCGCGCCGTGCCGAAAAACAACCCGGTCGACCGCTATCTGGCCCGGGGCGCACGCCGGCTGTACCGTTATTTGCAGGCCCAGCGGTGCGACGCCGTGGTGTGCGTCCATGTGATCCCGGCGCTGATGATGACCATGCTCCGGCAGAACGGCGGCGCGGCCATGCCGTTCTGCTTCGTGGCCACGGACTACACCTGCTCGCCCACCGTGGGCAGCTGTACGCCGGACATCTGCGTTATTCCCCATCAGGAGCTGGCGGAGGAGTTTATCCGCTGCGGCATGGCGGCGGAGACGCTGCTGCCCGCCGGTATTCCCACCCGCAGCGTGTTCCGTGCGCCGGTGGATCGGGCCGCCGCCCGGCGGGAGCTGGAGCTGCCGGCGGAGGGGCGGCACGTCCTGCTGATGAGCGGCAGCATCGGCTGCGGGCCCATGACGGAGCTGGCCCGCCGGCTGGACGAGCTGCTGCCGGAGGGGGACTATGCCACGGTGCTGTGCGGCAGCAACCGCCAGATGCTCTACGCCCTGCAGATGCGCAGTCTGCTGCGGGTGCAGGCGGTGGGCTTCACCTCCCGGGTGGCACAGTATATGGACAGCGCCGACCTGCTGGTGTCCAAGCCCGGCGGCATCAGCATCACCGAGGCCGCCTGCAAGGGAGTCCCCATGCTGCTGGCCGATCTGGTAGGCGGCTGTGAGACGCGGAACCAGGCGTTTTTCGCTGCCCACGGCTGGGCGGAGCTCTGCGATACCGGCGTCATCGCGGACAGTACGCTATCCCTGCTGGCGGACAACGCCCGGCGGCAGGCGCTGGTGGAGGCGCAGCGCCGGGACTTCGACGGACAGGCCGCCGCCCGCGTGGCGGAGGCGGTGCTGTGCCGCTGCGGCAGAACGCCTGCCGCCGTATAAGACGCATGTAAGAGAACCGGCAGCACAGCTGCCGGTTCTCTTTTGCGCGCTTCGGGCAGATTGTACAACGCTTCTCTTGCATTTCGGAGCATCTGTCGTATATAATAGAAAAAAGAAACGGGTTTGTTCATAAGCAGGACATACTTTCGTGTTATGATGCGCGCATGAGGAAAGAAGGAGGGCATTGCCCATGATGATCGAAAAGAGCGGCAGCATCCGGCTGCGGGATATCCCTGTGGCCGGGAACCTGCCGCCGGAGCAGCAGGCGTTGGCTGCCGGGATGGTGCGCGTGACCCATCTGTACCGCAGCGCCCTGAAGGTGGCTGTGACGCAGATGGAGATACTGGACGAGGAATTCGCCCGGATGTACGACCATTCGCCCATCCACCACATCGAGTACCGCATCAAGTCGCTGGACAGCATCGTGGATAAGCTGAGGCGCCGGGGCTACGATGTGACCATCGACAACATCTACGCCCACATACAGGATCTGGCGGGGATCCGCGTTATCTGCAATTACATGGACGATATCTACTACCTCCGCTCGCTGCTGACCCGGTTCGAGTCGTTCAGGGTCATCCGGGAGGTGGATTACATCAAGGAGCCCAAGCCATCCGGCTACCGCAGCCTGCATCTGGTGGTGAACGTGCCCATCGTCATCTCCGAGGGTACCATGGTGCTGCCGGTGGAGATTCAGCTGCGCACCATCGCCATGGACATGTGGGCCAGTCTGGAGCACGAGCTGCGCTACAAGTCCGACCGGAAGTTCACCGACGAGGACGCCGCCCGGCTGCGCCTGTGCTCCGACGCCATCAGCGAGATCGATCAGGAGATGCAGGACATCTACCAGGGGCAGGAGCCCCGCTACCACGCCTGAAAACGTGAAAGCGAAACAGAGGGCGCACACCGTAGGTGTGCGCCCTCTGTTTTTGTCCGTTACGCGGCGGCGCGGAACACCTCCACGCCCAGCTGGCTCAGTCCTCCCATGATGACGCCCGCCAGCAGCACGCCGCCCGTGCAGGCCAGCACGCTCTTTTTGAAGTCCATGTCCAGCAGACTGGCCGCCAGCGTGCCCGTCCACGCGCCGGTGCCCGGCAGGGGGATGCCCACGAACAGCAGCAGCGCCCAGTACAGGCCGCGCCCGGCCTTCTGCTGCAGCTTCCGCCCGGCCTTCTCGCCCTTTTCCAGACAGAACGTGAAAAATTTTCCGATCACCGGCTTATCGCTGCCCAAGACCAGCACCTTCCGGGCGAAGAGGTAGATCACCGGCACCGGCAGCATATTGCCCACGATGGCGATGCAGTACGTCAGCCACAGCGGCAGACCGAAGCCCACGCCGTAGGGGATGGCGCCCCGCAGCTCGATAATGGGCACCATGGACACGAAAAAGACGATGAGATAGTGTTTCAGCATAGACCGGGATACTCCTTTTTCCAAAACTGTCCCTATTATACCCGTTCTGCTCCGCTTTGGCAAGAACGTCAAAGACCCGCAGGAAAGCACCCTGAAAATTTTACTTCTTTTTTATGCGCCGCCCTGTCGACAAATGTCCGCCCATCCTGTATACTGATAGCAGTTATTACGGTAGATAATGGGAGGGGATGCGCATATGGGCATTTCAGACGTCATATCGCTGCTGGGAGGTATCGCCTTATTCCTGTTTGGCATGTCTCTGATGGGCGAGGGTCTGAAGAAGGTGGCCGGCAGCAAGCTGGAGCTGGTGCTCTACCGGCTCAGCAGCACACCGCTGAAGGGCGTCCTGCTGGGTACTGGCGTCACCGCCGTCATCCAGTCCTCCTCCGCCACCTCCGTGATGGTGGTGGGCTTCGTCAACTCCGGCATGATGAAGGTGCGGCAGGCCATCGGCGTCATCATGGGCGCCATTCTGGGTACCAGCATCACCGGCTGGATCCTGTGCCTGTCCTATATCCCCGGCGGCAGCGGCCTTGTCCAGCTGCTGAGCACCGAGGTGCTCACCGGTCTTGTGGCCGTGGCCGGCATCGTCCTGCGCATGTTCTCCGGCAAGACCTCCTCTCGCCATGTGGGGGATATCCTGCTGGGCTTTGCCGTGCTGATGTACGGCATGTCCGCCATGTCCGGCGCCGTCTCTCCCCTGCGGGAGAGCGAGGCGTTCATCCGTATCCTGACGTCGTTCTCCAATCCGCTGCTGGGTATTCTGGTGGGCATTGCGTTCACCAGCATCCTGCAGAGCGCCTCCGCCGCCGTGGGTATCCTGCAGGCGCTGTCCATCACCGGAGCCATCACCTTTGAGATCGCGTTCCCCATCATCATGGGTATCGCCATTGGCGCGGCGGTGCCGGTGCTGCTGTCGGCGCTGGGCGCCAACCTCAACGGCAGGCGTACCGCCTTTATGTACCTGCTTATCGACGTGCTGGGTGTGGTCATCTGGTCGCTGGTGTTCTACACCCTCAACGCTTTCCTGCATTTCACGTTCCTCGCCGTCACTATGAACGCCGTCAGCATTGCCCTGATGAACACCCTGTTCCGTCTGGCCACGCTGGTGGTGCTGTTCCCGCTGATCGGCGCCATGGAAAAGCTGGTGGTGTTCCTGTTCCCCGACAACGGCCAGCAGGCGGAGGATCAGGACATGGATCGTCTGGAGGAGCGCTTCCTCCAGCATCCGGCGCTGTCCATCGAGCAGAGCCGCCTTGTCACCAACTCCATGGCCGAGCGCGCCGCCGGCAACCTGCTGGATGCCATGGCCCTGCGCACCGACTACTCCGACAAGGGCTTTCAGGCTGTGGCGGAGACGGAGTCCCTTATCGACCGTTATGAGGACAAGCTGGGTACCTACCTCATGAAGATCACCAGCCGCTCCCTGTCCAGCGCCCAGAGCGAGGAGGTCAGCAAGTTCCTCCACACCATCTCGGATTTTGAGCGTATCTCCGACCACGCGCTGAACATTTCCGAAACAGCCAAGGAGATCCACGACAAGGAGATGGTGTTCTCCGCCGCCGCCGGCCGCGAGCTGGAGGTCATGGAGTCCGCACTGCGGGAGATACTGGCTATCTCCATCGCCGCCTTTACGGCCAACGACGTGCAGCAGGCCGCCCGGGTGGAGCCGCTGGAGGAGATCATCGACGGCCTGTGTGACGAGATGAAATCCCACCATGTGGATCGCCTGCAGTCCGGAGCCTGCACGCTGAATCAGGGCTTCGTGTTCAACGACCTGCTGACCAACTACGAGCGCGTGGCCGACCACTGCTCCAACATCGCCGTGGCCATCATCGAGCTGGAATCTGACTCCTTCGACACCCACGAGTATCTCAACAGCGTCCGGGCCATGAAGTCCCACTCCTTCGCCCGGTACTACGAGGAGTACCAGCAGAAGTACCACCTGTAAAGCGCAGGCGGATACCATGTGAAGATGAAGTGAAGAATGCCGCCCATCCGGGCGGCATTTTTGACAGATAGGGCAGGGGCGCGGGAAATTTTATTTATGCGCCGGCGCGACCATCCGGAAGAAAACCGTACTATTCAGGTGTGAGCGGCTCGCAGACCACAAGACAAAGGAGGGATCACCTTGGAGGATAAAGCGCTCATTGAACTGTATTGGGCAAGAGACGAGGCGGCTATTACGGAAACCGCCTCAAAATACGGAAAGCTGTGTACATACATCGCGCACAACGTTTTGCACAGTACGGAGGACTGCGAGGAGTGCGTGAACGACGCCTATTTCTCCGTCTGGAACGCCATTCCCACCCAGCGCCCGGATCGCTTTTCCGTTTTCATCAGCAGGATCACCAGAAATCTGGCGCTGAAAAGGTGGGAGTATCTTTCCGCTGCCAAGCGCAATACTGCGGCGGTTACGTCTCTCGATGAACTGGGTGACTGCGTGTCCGACACATCCAGCGTGGAGAATGAGTTGGAAAACCAACACATCGAAAATGCGATCGGGGAATTCCTCTGGGCGCAGGACAGCGAGAAGCGGAATATTTTTATCCGGCGCTACTGGTATTTCGATTCCATCCAGACCATCTGCAAACAGACGGGATCCAGCGAGAGCCGGGTCAAATCCATCCTATTCCGCATGCGGCAGAAGCTGCGGGAGCATCTGGAAAGCGAGGGTATCATATTATGAACCGGAAACAATTAGCGGACAGGATCGGGAACATCGATGACCGCCTTGTACAGCAGGCGGAGGACGTTCCCAATTACACACGCCTGCGCCGGGAAAAACGCCTGAAAAGACTGGCCGGTATGGCGGCTGTGCTTGTGCTGATGGCGTGCAGCGGCGCTGTGGGCGCCCTCGCCTTCAGCCGGGAAACGGTCACGGAAGTCCCCGCCGAGCAGGAGCAGGTCGTGCTGCGGGAGATTGGTGTGACGCTGCTCCTTCCGGACAGCTGGAAGGGCCGTTACGAGGTGGTAGAGGACACATTTGCCCCGTATGGCTCCGCCATGTGGGAGTTCTGTGTGCGGTCAGTCTATGAGGCGAAAACGCCTATAGAAGGTGCCGGCGGCAGCTTCTACCGAGGGACGCTGTTTACTGTGCTCCAATGCGCGGACTACTCCATGTCGGCGGAGGAATTTGCGCAGGGGGGCCTTGCGGGCATCGGACAGTACCTGTTTGCGACGCAGGACGCTACCTATGCGGTGCTGTACGCAGGCGATATCCAGTTCGATCCAACGGATGCGGAACAGCAGCAGGAATGGTATTCCATGGCGCAGACCGCGAAGGACATCCGCTTCGTGCTGTCCGACATGCTGTCGTGAGCCATGCGCAACGGCGCACGGCGCGCGGCGGGGCCTATGTGCCCCGCCGCGTTGCTTTTTATCTGTGGGATATTTCGCGCCCCGGCGCGGGGATGCCTCCGGCGGCCCCATTTCTTTCAGCAGCGAAAGAAATGGGGGGAGAACGCCGCCAAAAGCCCAAGGCGTTTGGATTTCCTTTCGCCGCTTGCAACCGCAAAAAAACCACAAAAAATAGAAATTATCCTTGCAAAACGAAAATAGTCGTGCTATTATATTTCGGTAAATCCGCACAGCTTCGGACTCCCGGTCGGTGCCGCAAGGTTGGCCGGGGGGAAGAGGAGGCTGGAGGTACAAACTAAAAATCAAAGGAGAAACAACAAAAATGGCAAATCAGAACGTCGTATCCATGAAGGCCCTGCTGGAGGCCGGTGTACACTTCGGCCATCAGACCCGCCGCTGGAACCCCAAGATGGCGCCCTATATCTACACCGAGCGCAACGGCATCTATATCATCGACCTGCAGAAGACCGTCAAGAAGCTGGAGGAGGCCTATGCTTTCGTGCGTCAGCTGTCTGAGAACGGCCAGTCCCTGCTGTTCGTGGGCACCAAGAAGCAGGCCCAGGAGGCCATCAAGGACGAGGCGACCCGCTGCGGCATGTACTACGTCAACGCCCGCTGGCTGGGCGGCATGATGACCAACTTCAAGACCATGCGCACCCGTATCGACCGTCTGAACCAGCTGAAGACCATGCAGGCTGACGGTACCTTCGACATGCTGCCCAAGAAGGAAGTCATCAAGCACCTGGGCGAGATCGAGAAGCTGGAGAAGTATCTGGGCGGCGTGAAGGAAATGAAGAAGCTGCCCGGCGCGCTGTTCATCGTGGACACCCGCAAGGAGCGCAACGCCATCGCCGAGGCGCACCGTCTGGGCATTCCCGTTGTGGCCATCGCCGATACCAACTGCGATCCCGACGAGATCGATTACCCCATCCCCGGCAACGATGACGCCATCCGCGCCATCAAGCTGATCGCTTCCGTTATGGCCAACGCCATGATCGAGGGCCGTCAGGGCGAGCAGAACGAGGAGGCCGCCGAGGCCAAGGACGCCGAGTAAGTCCGGAATAACACCGCGTAATCTCACGGGGCAGGGAAGTGTCCCTGCCCCTTTTTCAACCAATATTTTACAGGAGGAAACAAAAATGGCTTTTACTGCTGCTGATGTGAAGACCCTGCGCGAGATGACCAGCGTGGGTATGATGGACTGCAAGAAGGCACTGGTCGAGTGCGACGGCGATATGGATAAGGCTGTTGAGTGGCTGCGCGAGAAGGGTCTGGCCAAGGCTGCCAAGAAGGCCGGCCGCATCGCCGCCGAGGGTATGTCCTATGCGCTGACCGAGAACGGCGTGGGCGTCGTGGTGGAGGTCAACTGCGAGACGGACTTCTGCGCCAAGAGCGACCTGTTCGTGGCCTTTGTGAAGGACATTGCCAAGATCATCGCCGAGCAGAACCCCGCCGATGTGGACGCGCTGATGAACTGCAAGTATGTGGGCAGCGACCTGACCGTGTCCGAGACCATGCCCGAGAAGGTCATGTCCATCGGTGAGAACCTGCAGATCCGCCGCTTCATCCGCTTTGCCGAGAACACCAGCGTGGGCTACGTCCATGCCGGCGGCAAGATCGGCGTACTGGTGAATCTGGCCGTGGAGGGCGGCATCGACGCCACCGAGATCGGCAAGAACATTGCCATGCAGATCGCGGCCCTGAACCCCCGCTTCTGGGACAAGTCTCAGGTGACGGACGAGGTGCTGGCCGAGGAGAAGAAGATCGCGCTGGCCCTGATGGACACCGATCCCAAGATGGCCTCCAAGCCCGAGGCCGTCAAGGAGAAGATCGTCATGGGCAAGATGAACAAGTTCTACGAGGAGAACTGCCTGATGCAGATGGAGTTCGTCCGCAGCGACATCTTCCAGGGCTCCGTGGAGAAGTACGTGGCCGATGCGGCCAAGAAGCTGGGCGGCTCCGTGAAGTTCGTGGACGCCGTGCGCTTCCAGACCGGCGAGGGCATCGAGAAGAAGCAGGAGGATTTCGCCGCTGAGGTCGCCGCTCAGATGAGCATGGGCAAGTAAGCGCCTGCCGTCCCTGAATCGTATAACGCATACCGAACCGCCCTCCGGCCACTGGCCGGAGGGCGGTTTTGCGTCGTGTGCAGCTTCCGGGGACGGGGCTGCTTTTTGCAGTTTACGCGGATTTTACAAAGGTGTGATTTTTCACTTTACATGGTCTTTCTACAATGAGAGCATACACAGGAGATATCCAAAAACATGTGAAACGAGGTAATGCTTTTATGAAGAAGATCATGGCATTCGCACTGACCGCGGTGATGGCGCTGGCGCTGCTGGCGGGCTGCGGCAATCAGACCAACAACGACAACGCCAACAATGGCGGCGACAGCGCCGATAACGGCGGCGCGGCGGCGGTCAGCGGTACGGTGTCCACCGACGGCTCCACCTCCATGGAGAAGGTCATCGGCGCGCTGAGCGAGTCCTATATGGCGGCCAACAAGGACGTCACCGTGAACTACAACCCCACCGGCTCCGGCGCGGGCATCACCGCCGTGCAGGAGGGCACCTGCGACATCGGCCTTTCCTCCCGCGCCCTGAAGGACGAGGAGAAGGCGGCCGGCCTGCAGGAGACGGTGCTGGCTTACGATGGCATCGCCATCATCGTACACCCCGACAACCCCGTCAGCGACCTGACCCTGGAGCAGATCGCCCAGCTGTATACCGGCGAGATCACCAACTGGAAGGACGTGGGCGGTAATGACGCGCAGGTGGTGCTCATCGGCCGCGAGGCGGCCAGCGGCACCCGCGACGGCTTCGAGTCCATCACCGGCACCAAGGACAAGTGTCAGTACCGGCAGGAGCTGACCTCCACCGGCGACGTGATCACCACAGTGAGCCAGAACCCCGATGCCATCGGCTATGCGTCCCTGGCCTCTATCAAGGACAGTGTGAAGGCCCTGAACGTGGACGGCGTGACGCCCAGCGAGGCCAGCGTCAAGGACGGCAGCTACAAGGTGCAGCGTCCCTTCGTGCTGGTGACGGTGGAGGGCAAGGCACTTTCCTCCGCGGCGCAGTCCTTCTTCGACTACGCCACCTCCGCTGACGCGGCGGACATCATCGCCAAGGCCGGCGCGGTAGCGGCCAACTGAAAGTAAGGCGCGGCAGGCGACGTCCGGAAACGGGCGCCGCCTTGCCCCGTATGCGGAGGTACGCACATGAAAGCGAAACGATTTATGGAAAACGCCATACACGGCTGGTTCCTGCTGATGGGGCTGGTGACGGTAGGCTGTGTGCTGCTGATCTCGGTCTACCTCATTATCTCCGGCATCCCGGCCATACGGGAGATCGGGCTGGTAAAGTTCCTGTTCGGGCCGGTGTGGGACTCCAACGCGGCCATACCGCAGTTCGGGATTCTGCCCTTTATCCTCACCAGCGTGTACGGCACGGCGGGGGCCATCCTGCTGGGCGTGCCGGTGGGGTTCATGACCGCCGTGTTTCTGGCAAAGATGGCGCCGCCGGGGCTAAAGTCCGCAGTCTCGTCGGCGGTGAGCCTGCTGGCAGGCATCCCATCGGTGGTGTACGGTCTGGTGGGTATGCTGGTGCTGGTGCCGGGGATCCGACGGATCTTCCATATTCCCGACGGCTCGGGACTGCTGGCTGCCATCATCGTGCTGGCCATCATGATCCTGCCGTCCATCATCAACGTGGCGATGACAGCGCTGGAGGCAGTGCCCAAGGAGTACGAGGACGCCTCGCTGGCGCTGGGAGCCACCGCCACGGAGACGTGGTTCCGGGTATCCGTGCCTGCCGCCCGCAGCGGTATCGCGGCGGCGGTGGTGCTGGGTGTGGGCCGTGCCATCGGCGAGGCCATGGCGGTAATGATGGTGTCCGGCAACCGGCCCAACATGCCATCCCTGTTCGAGAGCGTGCGGTTCCTGACCACGGCTGTGGCCAGCGAGATGGGCTACGCGGCGGCGGGACTGCAGCGGCAGGCGCTGTTTTCCATCGCGCTGGTGCTGTTTTTGTTCATCATGCTCATCAACGCGGCGCTGAATTTTTCCCTGAAGCGCAGTAAGGAGAAGTAAGATATGGACAAGACGAATTTTTCCGCCCGGCGGCGTGTATGGAGCGCGGTGATGCGGTGCCTGATGGTGCTGTGCGCGGCGCTGACCTGCGCGCTGGCAGCGTTCCTTGTTATATATGTGCTGGTCAAGGGCGTTCCCAACCTGAGCTGGGCGCTGCTGCGCACCAAGCCCAGCTATCTGGAGGGCACCATCGGCATCCTGCCGGACATCATCAGCACCGTGTGCATGGTGCTGACCACGCTGGTGGTGGTGCTGCCGGTGGGCGTGTGCGCGGCGGTGTATCTGACGGAGTACGCACGGAACCGGCGGCTGGCAGCCGCCATCGAGTACACGGCGGAGACGCTGTCGGGCATCCCGTCCATCATCTACGGACTGGTGGGGCAGATGTTCTTCTGCCAGTTCCTGGGGATGAAGAAGTCCCTGATCGCCGGCGCGATGACGCTGGTCATCATGAACCTGCCCACCATCATGCGCACCACGCAGGAGAGCCTCAAGACCGTGCCCCAGAGCTACCGGGAGGGTGCGCTGGGGCTGGGCGCCGGGAAGTGGCGCACCATCCGGACGGTGGTGCTGCCGGGCTGCGTGGACGGCGTGCTGACCGGGTGCATCCTGGCGGTGGGCCGTATTCTGGGCGAGACGGCGGCGCTTCTGTACACGGCGGGCTTCGCCCACGCACTGTACGGCAGTCTGGGCGAGACGCTGAACAATGCCGGCGCCACGCTGTCGGTGGCGCTGTACGTCTACGCCAAGGAGCAGGGCGAGTTCGACGTGGCCTTCGCCATCGCCGCCATCCTGATGGCGCTGGCGCTGCTCATCGACCTGGCGGCGTCCCTGACGGGGCGGTATTTCAAGAAACGGAGGAGCCTATGAGTGATATCATCACGGTGGAGGGGCTGGATCTGTGGTACGGCAGTACGCAGGCGCTGCACCATGTGAGCATGGACATCCCGGAAAAGAGCATCACCGCCCTGATCGGGCCGTCCGGCTGCGGCAAGTCCACGTTCCTCAAGACGCTGGATCGGATGAACGATCTGGTGCCCGGCGTGCGCATCGAGGGTACGGTGCGCTACGACGGAAAGGACATCTTCGCGGCGGATGTGGATGTCAACGAGCTGAGGCGGCAGGTGGGCATGGTGTTCCAGAAGCCCAATCCGTTCCCCATGAGCATTTACGACAATGTGGCCTACGGGCCCCGCACCCACGGCGTGCGGAACCGGGCCAAGCTGGACGAGATCGTGGAGCAGTCCCTGCGGTCGGCGGCCATCTGGGACGAGGTGAAGGATCGGCTGAGGAAGAACGCGCTGGGGCTGTCCGGCGGCCAGCAGCAGCGGCTGTGCATCGCACGGGCGCTGGCGGTGGAGCCGCGGGTGCTGCTGATGGACGAGCCTACCTCCGCGCTGGATCCCATCTCCACATCGAAGATAGAAGAACTTGCAATGGAACTGAAAAAAAGGTACACTATCGTTATCGTGACACACAATATGCAGCAGGCGCTGCGTATCTCCGACCGAACCGCGTTTTTCCTGCTGGGTGAGCTGATCGAGTACGACGATACGGAGAAGATGTTCTCCACGCCGTCGCAGAAGAAGACCGAGGACTACATCACGGGGAGGTTTGGATAATGAGGAGCCGTTTTGACGAGCAGCTGGCCCAGCTGCACCGGGAGCTCATCGAGATGGGCGCGCTGTGTGAGCGGGTGATCGCGCTGGCCTCCCGGGCGCTGACCACGGGGGACAAGACGCTGGCGCAGCAGGTGCCGCCGCTGGATCGGGACATCGACCGGAAGGAGCGGGACATTGAAAACCTGTGCCTGCGGCTGCTGCTGCACCAGCAGCCGGTGGCCGGCGACCTGCGGCGTATTTCCGCCGCGCTGAAGATGATCACGGATATGGAGCGCATCGGCGATCAGGCCGACGACATCGCCGAGATCGTGCTGTATCTGGAGGGCGTACCGGCGGAGAGCCACGCGCTGCTGCGCAAGATGGCGGAGGCCGCCATCGGCATGGTCAGCGACAGCGTGGATGCCTATGTGCGGCAGGATGTGGCGTTGGCCGAGCAGGTCATCGCCGCCGACGACACGGTGGACGACTATTTTGAAAAGGTGAAGCAGGCACTGATCCGCCGTATCGCCGCCGACCCGGAGGAGGGCGGCACGGCGCTGGATCTGCTGATGATCGCCAAGTATCTGGAGCGCATCGGCGACCATGCCACCAATATCGCCGAGTGGGTGGAGTTTTCCGTCACAGGCGTACACAAGGAGGAGTGACCCATGATCTGGTGCGTGGAGGACGACGCCAGCATCCGAGACATCGAGGTATACGCCCTGAATTCCACCGGCTTCGAGGCGCGGGGCTTTGCCGACGGCGCGGCCTTCTGGGCGGCGCTGGAGAAGGAGCGGCCGGAGCTGGTGGTGCTGGACGTGATGCTGCCGGAGATTGATGGCATCCAGCTGCTGCGGCGGATGAAGGCCGACGCGGCGCTGCGGGATATCCCCGTCATCATGGCCACGGCCAAGGGCGCGGAGTACGACAAGATACTGGGGTTGGATCTGGGAGCGGACGACTACCTGACCAAGCCCTTCGGCGTCATGGAGCTGGTGTCCCGGGTCAAGGCGGTGCTGCGGCGGTGTAGGCCCCGGCAGGCAGAGGTGCTGCGCTGCGGCGGGCTGACGGTGGACGAGCAGGAGCACAGCGTCACCGCCGACGGTGCGCGGGTGGAGCTGACCTACAAGGAGTTCCAGCTGCTGCGGCTGTTTCTGGCCCATCCGGGGACGGCGTTCACCCGTGACCAGCTGATGGAACAGGTGTGGGGCATGGACTTCTGCGGCGAGAGCCGGACAGTGGACATGCACATCCGTACGCTGCGCCAGAAGATCGGCCCCTACGGCGGCTGTATCGAGACAGTGCGCAGCGTGGGCTACCGATGGAGGGCACAGCCATGAGTACCATGACAAAACGTATTTTCCGGGCCACGCTGCTGGTGGGCGTGGCGGTGCTCATCGCCAGTCTGGCGCTGGTGATGGGCGTGCTGTACAGCTATTTCGGCCGGGTGCAGGAGTCCCAGCTGCGGGACGAGCTGAGTCTGGCCGCCGTAGGCGTGGAGAAAAACGGGACGGACTATCTCCGTGCGCTGCAGTCCCACCAGTACCGCATCACATGGGTGCGGGCGGACGGCACGGTGGTGTACGACACACAGGTCGATGCGGAAACCATGGAGAACCACGCCCAGCGGCAGGAGATACAGCAGGCGCTGGCTGCCGGCGAGGGCGAGAGCAGCCGGTACAGCAGTACGCTGCTGCAGAAAACCGTGTACTACGCCCAGCGGCTGCCGGACGGCACGGTGCTGCGTCTGTCCGCCGTCCGGGTGACGGCGGGGGGGCTGGTGCTGAACATGCTGCAGCCCATTCTGCTGGTGCTGGCGGCGGCGCTGATCCTGTCGGGCGTGCTGGCCGGGCGGCTGGCACGGCGTATCACCGAGCCGCTGAACCGGCTGGATCTGGAGCATCCGCTGGAGAACGATACCTACGAGGAGCTGGCGCCGCTGCTGCGGCGCATGGAGCACCAGCGCCGCCAGATCGACCGGCAGATGGGCGAGCTGCGGCAGCGGTCGGAGGAGTTTGACCAGATCACCGGCAGCATGAACGAGGGACTGGTGCTGCTGGACGAGGCGGGCGCCATCCTCAGCATCAATCCGGCGGCGCGGCGGCTGCTGGACGCGGACGGTGACTGCGTGGGGCAGGACTTCCTGACGGTCGACCGGGACGTGACCATGAGCGACGCGCTGCGGCAGGCGGCGGAGCAGGGCCACAGCGAGTTCCGGGGCGAGCGGAACGGCCGGGAGTACCAGTTCGATGTGACGCGCATCCAGACGGAGGGCCGCACGGCGGGCACGGTGCTGCTGGTGTTCGATGTGACGGAGCGGGCGTTTGCCGAGCGGAACCGGCGGGAGTTCACCGCCAACGTGTCCCATGAGCTGAAAACGCCCCTGCAGGGTATCATCGGCAGCGCGGAGCTGCTGGAGAACGGCATGGTGAAGCAGGAGGACGTGCCCCGGTTCGTGGGGCACATCCGTGCGGAGGCCCAGCGGCTGGTGACGCTGATCGGCGACATTATCCGGCTGTCCCAGCTGGACGAGGGCGAGCCCATGCCCACAGAGCCGGTGGAGCTGCTGGCGGTGGCCCGGGAGGTGGCGGAGAACCTGCGCAGCGCGGCGGAGGCCAGGAACGTGACGGTGGAGGTCACCGGGACACCGGCTACCGTCTCCGGCGTCAGGCGGCTGCTGTACGAGATTGTGCTCAACCTGTGCGACAACGCCATCAAGTACAACACCGAGGGCGGCCGCGTGGAGGTGGAGGTGGCGCAGGACGGCGGCACCGCCGCCGTCACGGTGCGGGACACCGGCATCGGTATCCCGCCGGAGCACCAGAGCCGCGTGTTCGAGCGGTTCTACCGGGTGGACAAGAGCCACTCCAAGGCATCAGGCGGCACGGGGCTGGGCCTGTCCATCGTGAAGCACGCCGTGCAGTACCACCATGGCGTCATCCAGCTCAAAAGCGAGGTGGGGAAGGGCACGGAGATCCGGGTCACGTTCCCCGCGGCATAAACGAAAAGCGGCGCGCCATACCGGCGTGCCGCTTTTGAACGCTGCGGCGGCACGAGGTATTGACAAGGGAGGGGTGGCGGCGTATAATAAGGCGATGTATAATAAAGATTGTGCAACGTTAGGTTTAAAACGTTCGGTGCGCTTTGCGCGCCGCCGCGCAAGACAGACAGGAGAGTATATTATGCTGAAAATCGAGCATCTGACCAAGACCTACGGCGAGAAAAGGGCTGTGGATGATCTGAGCCTGCACATCCGGCCCGGCGAGATCTACGGCTTTATCGGACATAACGGCGCGGGCAAGACCACCACGCTGAAGGCGGTGGTGGGCATTCTGCAGTTCGACGCGGGGGAGATCACCATTGACGGTAAGTCCATCAAGAACGAGCCGCTGGCCTGCAAGCGGGAGATCGCCTACATCCCCGACAACCCCGACCTGTACGACTTTATGAGCGGCATCAAGTACCTGAACTTCATCGCCGACATCTTCGGCGTCAGCGCCGCCGACCGGCAGGTCCGCATCCGGGACTACGCGGCGCGGTTCGAGCTGACGGACGATCTGGCCCAGCCCATTGCCGCCTACTCCCACGGCATGAAGCAGAAGCTGGCCATCATCGCCGCGTGGCTGCACCAGCCCAAGCTCATCATCATGGATGAGCCCTTCGTGGGGCTTGACCCCAAGGCGGCCCATCTGCTGAAGGGCATGATGCGGGAGCTGTGCGGCCAGGGCGGCGCCATCTTCTTCTCCACCCATGTGCTGGAGGTGGCGGAGAAGCTGTGCGACAAGGTGGCCATCATCAAGAGCGGGCGGCTTATCCGCTCCGGCACCATGGAGGAGGTCAAGGGAGACGACTCACTGGAGCAGGTCTTTCTGGAACTGGAGGATGAGGCGTAATGCTGAAAATTCTGGTGAAAAAGCAGCTGACGGAGATCTTCCGCAGCTATTTCTACAACCCCAAGACCAACAAGGCCCGCTCCAAGGGCGCGGTGGCCGGGTATATCATTCTATTCGCGGTGGTGATGGTGGGTCTGCTGGGCGGCATGTTCACCATGATGTCTCTGGGCCTGTGCGGGCCGCTGGTCTCCGCCGGCATGGGGTGGCTGTACTTCGCGCTGATGAGCCTGCTGGCGGTGCTGCTGGGCGCCTTCGGCAGCGTGTTCAATACCTATTCGGGGCTGTATCTGGCTAAGGACAACGATCTGCTGCTGAGCATGCCCATCCCGGTGAACACGCTGATGGTCTCCCGGCTCCTCAGCGTGTATCTGATGGGGCTGATGTACAGCGGCGTGGTGATCCTGCCGGCGGTCATCGTCTACTGGGTAGTGGCGCCGGTGACGGCGGGCGTCATTCTGGGCGGCGTACTGCTGCTGGCGCTGCTGTCCGTCTTCGTGCTGACGCTGTCCTGTGCGCTGGGCTGGGTGGTGGCAAAAATCAGCCTGAAGCTGAAAAATAAGAGCTTTATCACGATGCTGGTATCGCTGGTATTCATCGGGGTCTACTACTTCTTCGTTTTCAGGGCGCAGACCTTTATCGAGGAGCTGGTGGGCAACGCGGCGGCTTACGGCGACAGCATCAAGGGCGCCGCGTACCCGCTGTACCTGCTGGGGCAGGTGGGCACCGGCGACGGTCTGGCCATGGCCATCGTCTCTGCGGCGGTGCTGGCGCTGTTCGCGGTGATGTGGGCGCTTATTGCCCGCAGCTTCCTGCGTCTGGCTACCTCCACGGGCCGGACGGAACGGCGCGCCTACCGGGAGAAGGCGGCGGCGTGGCGCTCTGTTCCGGCGGCGCTGCTGGGCAAGGAGCTGGCGCGGTTCACCGCCAGTCCCAACTATATGCTCAACTGCGGACTGGGAGTTCTGCTGATGCCTGCTGCCGGCGCGGCGCTGCTGTGGAAGGGCGCCGCGATGGAGGAGGCGCTGGGCGGTATGGCGGACGGCGGGCTGCTGCCGGTGCTGCTGGCCGCTGCGGTGTGCATGCTGATCTCCATGAACGATATGACGGCCCCCTCGGTGTCGCTGGAGGGCAAGAGCCTGTGGCTGGCCCAGTCGCTGCCGGTGACGCCGTGGCAGGTGCTGCGGGCTAAGATGGTCATGCAGCTGCTGCTCACCGGCATACCGGCGGCGGTGTGCCTGCTGTGCGCGGTGCTGGCCATATCCATGACGGCGGCGGAGGCGGTGCTGCTGGCGGCGGTGTGTCTGCTGTTTGTGGTGCTGTCCGCCATGCTGGGGCTGTTTCTGGGGCTGAAGATGCCAAACCTGACGTGGACGAGCGAGATCACGCCCATCAAGCAGAGTGCCTGCGTGGTCATCGCCCTGCTCGGCGGCTGGGCCTACGCGCTGCTGCTGGGCGGCGGCTACCTGCTGGCGGGATGGCATCTGGGCGCGGCGCTGTACATGGGCTGCTTCGCCGCCGCCACGCTGGCGGCGTGCGCCGTGCTGTACCTGTGGCTGAAGAAACGGGGCGGCGCGGTGCTGGCGGCGCTATAAAAACGATCAAAAGAGAGCCATTGCACCAGCGGTGCAATGGCTCTCTTTGCGTGTGCGGCTCAGAGGTGGCTGCGGGCGTGGCGGCAGATAGCCTCGAAGCTGGTCTGGCTGATGTCGTGCTCCATTTTGCACGCATCGGCCTCCGCCGTCTCCTGATCGACGCCCAGCGCCATAAGGAACCGGGTCAGGGTGTGGTGCCGGTCCAGCATGCTGGCGGCGATGGACATGCCACGTTCCGTCAGGGTGATAAGACCGTCCTTGTCCATGGTGATGTAGCCGTTTTCGCGCAGACGCTTGGTGGCGTAGGTGACGCTGGGCTTCGTGACGCCCAGCTTATCGGCAATGTCGATGGAGCGGATGTAACCGTGCTCCTGCTGCATCATCAGCATGGCTTCCAGATAGTCCTCGGAGGCCCGTAATATCTGCATAAGTTCACCAACTTTTCGTTTCAGAATACAAATAGGTTAACACAGTTTAACTAAATTTGCAAGCAGGTAAAAATTTTTCTTTACACCTCTTGACAAACGGGGTTAGAGGGGCTAAACTATCTGCGTCAGTTAGATAGTGCTAACTTACCTGCGGAGGGCGGCAGTGACAGCCATTCTTTTTCAGATACAGGTTAGTGTGGACTAACCAAAAGAAAACGGAGGGATCGTTATGATGCCGTTGGCACTGGCCGACGTGGGGACGGAGAACCTCATCCGTAAGGTGGGCGGTTCTCCCGAAGTGAAGAAGCATCTGGAGGATCTGGGCTTTGTGGCCGGCGGTACCGCCACGGTGGTGGCCGCCATGGGCGGCAACATCATCGTCAAGGTGAAGGAAGCCCGCGTGGCTATCAGCGAGGAAATGGCCCGGAGGATCATGGTGTGAACAGATCAAAAAAGAAATTACATAGAAGGAGAGAGCAACGATGAAAACATTGCGCGAAGTGAAGATCGGAGAGACCGCCAAGGTCGTGAAGCTCCATGGCGAAGGCCCGGTGAAGCGCCGGATCATGGACATGGGCATTACCAAGGGCGTGGAGGTCTACGTCCGCAAGGTGGCCCCTCTGGGCGACCCCATGGAGGTTACCGTCCGCGGCTACGAGCTGAGCCTGCGGAAGGCCGACACCGAAATGATCGAGGTCGAGTGAGTTTTGTAAATGTGAGTCGATAAGACTGACCGAAAGGAGAGACATATGGAAAAACAAATCAAGATCGCGTTGGCGGGCAACCCCAACTGCGGTAAGACTACCCTGTTCAACGCACTGACCGGCTCCAACCAGTTCGTGGGTAACTGGCCCGGCGTCACGGTGGAGAAGAAGGAAGGCCGTCTGAAGAAGCATGAGGACGTGGTCATCATGGACTTGCCCGGCATCTACTCCCTGTCCCCCTACACGCTGGAGGAAGTGGTGGCCCGTAACTATCTGATCAACGAGCGTCCTGACGCCATCCTGAACATCATCGACGGTACCAACCTGGAGCGCAACCTGTACCTGACAACCCAGCTGACCGAGCTGGGCATCCCCGTGGTCATCGCCATCAACATGATGGACGTTGTCCGCAAGAACGGCGACCAGATCAACGTGGCGGAGCTGAGCCGCGAGCTGGGCTGCAAGGTGATGGAGATCTCCGCTCTGAAGGGTGACGGCGTTATGGAGGCTGCCGAGGCCGCTGTGGCCGCTGCCGCCAGCACCAAGACTGTTCCCATGCACACCTTCTCCGGCCCCGTGGAGCACGCCATTGCCCATATCGAGGAGGCCGCCGTACATAACATGCCCGAGGAGCAGCAGCGCTGGTACGCCATCAAGATTTTTGAGCGCGACGACAAGGTGCTGGAGCAGCTGAAGATCGACGCCACCGTCATGGGCCACATCGAGGAGGACATCAAGGCCGCTGAGAAGGAACTGGACGATGACGCCGAGAGCATCATCACCAACGAGCGCTATGTCTACATTGCCCAGATCATCAAGGGCTGCTACAAGCAGAAGAAGGCCAAGGGCGAGCTGTCCGCCTCCGATAAGATCGACCGCATCGTCACCAACCGCTGGCTGGGCCTGCCCATCTTCGCACTGGTGATGTTCCTGGTGTACTGGATCGCCATGGTGGCCGTGGGCGCCCCTGCCACAGACTGGGCCAACGACGGCGTGTTCGGCGACGGCTGGCACCTGCTGGGCATCGGCTCTGCCGAGTACAATGAGGTGGCTGACGCCTACGGCGAGGCTTCCCTCATCGTGGACGGCTACAACGCCTACATCGAGGAGAACGGCGCGCTGGCCGCCGACGGCACCTTCACCTACGACGTGGAGGACGAGGAGACGCTGGCTGTCGAGACCAAGACGGCGACCATGGCCGACTATGAGGGGGCCATGGCCACGCTGGACGAGATCGGCGAGGAGCCCGACCCCGCCGACTACGGCGTGTGGGTGCCCGGTATCCCCGTTCTGATCGGCAATGCGCTGGAGTCCGCCGGTGCGGCGGACTGGCTGAGCGGCCTGATCCTTGACGGTATCGTGGCCGGCGTCGGCGCCGTGCTGGGCTTTGTGCCCCAGATGCTGGTGCTGTTCCTGATGCTGGCCTTCCTGGAGGCCTGCGGCTACATGGCCCGTATCGCCTTCGTGCTTGACCGTATCTTCCGCAAGTTCGGCCTGTCCGGCAAGAGCTTCATCCCCATGCTCATCGGCGTGGGCTGCGGTGTGCCCGGTGTTATGGCTTCCCGTACCATTGAAAATGAGCGCGACCGCCGTATGACCATCATGACCACCACGTTCATCCCCTGCGGCGCGAAGGTGCCCTTCATCGCCATGATCGCCGGCGCTCTGTTCGGCGGCAGCGCATGGGTATCCACCTCTGCGTACTTCATCGGCATGGCCGCCATCATCATCTCCGGCATCATGCTGAAGAAGACCAAGATGTTCGCAGGCGACCCCGCACCCTTCGTGATGGAGCTGCCCGCCTACCACTGGCCCACGCTGGGCAACGTCCTCCGCTCCATGTGGGAGCGCGGCTGGTCTTTCATCAAGAAGGCCGGTACCATCATCCTTCTGTCCACCATCTTCGTGTGGTTCACCACCTACTTCGGCTGGGTGGACGGCACGTTCCGCATGCTGGATGAGTCCGAGATCGACTCCTCCATCCTGGCTGCCATCGGCGGCGCTATCGCCTGGATCTTTGCACCTCTGGGCTGGGGCAACTGGCAGGCTACCGTGGCCTCCATCACCGGTCTGGTGGCCAAGGAGAACATCGTCGGTACGCTGGGCATCCTGTACGGCGGCGGCGACGGCAGCGTGTACGACGCCATGGCGGCGGCCTTCACCGGCATCACCGGCTACAGCTTCCTGGTGTTCAACCTGCTGTGCGCTCCCTGCTTCGCGGCTATCGGCGCTATCAAGCGTGAGATGAACAACGCCAAGTGGACGTGGTTCGCCATCGGCTACCAGTGCGGCTTCGCCTATGTCATAGGCCTGATGATCAACCAGTTCGGCAACCTGTTCGCCGGCAGCGCCAACATTCTGGGCGTCATCGTGGCGGTCATCCTGCTGGCCGGCCTGATCTACATGCTGTGCCGCCCCTACAAGGAGGCCACCAAGCTCAGCGCCAAGGTCTGAGCGGCTGAAGCAATAAACCCATCAGAAAAGGAGTGATTTTTCATGCTGGATTGGATCGCGGCAAACCTTGCCACCATATTGATTTGTGCCTTACTGATCCTCATCGTATTTCTCATTGTCAGATACCTGCTGCGTCAGAAGAAGGCGGGAAAGAACTCCTGCGGCGCCGGGTGCGCTCACTGCGCCATGCACGGTGAGTGCCACGGCACCCACGCGAAATAAACGCACAAGACCTCCGGCGAGAGCCGGGGGTCTTGTGCGTGAGATCAAATATCTGGAGGTACTATCATGATTGAAACCGTTCTGAAGATCGACGGCATGGCCTGCGGCATGTGCGAGAGCCATATCAACGACGTGGTGCGCCGCACCTGCGGCGTGAAGAAGGTCACGTCCTCCCACAGCAAGGGCGAGACGGTGATCCTGTCGGAGCAGCCGCTGGACAAAGCCGCACTGGCGGCGGCCATCAAGGCCACCGGCTATGAGGTGACGGGCAGCGAGTCCCATCCCTACGAGAAAAAGGGGCTGTTCGGCGCCTTCAAGCGGTAATGACCGCTTGCGCGGCGTCCGCAGACCTGCTATAATCAGAACAGAACCACAAAAGACCCCCGTACCGCCGCTGCGGTACGGGGGTCTGTCGGAATATGGGAGGGACTGCGACATGAGGATGACGTGGCTGGGGTCGCTGGAGGAGCGGCACATGGGCTACGGCACGGCGTTCATGGACGGGGAGAAGGCCGGGCATGCCGCTGCCTTTGCCGGGGCGCTTATTGCGCGGCTGACAGACGCTTCTGCAGCAGCGGGGCCAGCGCAGCCGTGACGGCGATCTTCAGCATGTCGCCGGGCAGGAACGGCAGCATGCCGGCCCAGAGGATGGCGGTGAAGTTCATGGCCTTGCCCATGTAGCGGTTCAGGATCACCGCCATGTAGGGCAGGCCCACGGCGTACAGCACGGCGAGGCCCGCGAAGCAAGCCAGCGCCGTCCGCAGCGGGTGAGGCGGGCGGCGTGCCGTCAGCAGGCCGATGACCCACGCCGAGGGGATAAGCCCCAGCAGGAAGCCGCAGGTGGGCTGCAGCAGGTAGGAGAGCCCGCCGCCCTGCGTGAAGATGGGCAGGCCCAGCAGGCCCAGCGCCACATAGACCGCCTGACTGGCGGCGCCGCAGGCGGGGCCCAGCAGGCACCCGGCCATGGCGGTGCAGAGGAACTGCAGCGTGACGGAGGAGTAGCCCAGCGGGATGCGGATGAAGGCGCCGGCGGCGGTTAGGGCCGCAAACAGCGCGGTACGGGTGAGGATGCGGGTATTCATGGGCGGCGAGTCCTTTCGCGTTTTTTCCATTGTACTCCGCCGCCGCACCGCCGCGCAATAGACAGGAAACATAAAAAAAGCCGTCCCGAGGGGCGGCTTTTTCGCTGCGGCGGCAGACGGGGGCTTGCGGTACGGGCGGGGATATAGTAAAATCGAGGGAGAAACCGCGGCGGCGCGGGAGGACAGGAGGGACGGCTATGGAGACGGCACGGTGCAGGGCCTTTGTGGCGGCGGCGGAGACGGGCAGCTTTTCCAAGGCGGCGGAGGCGCTGAGCTACACGCCCTCCGGCGTGAACCAGCTGGTGACGGCGCTGGAGAAGGAGTTCGGGTTCCCGCTGTTCCGGCGGAACACCAAGGGCGTGGCGCTGACGGAGAACGGCGAGCTGCTGCTGCCGGTGATCCGCAAGTTCCTGCGGCAGGAGGATCGTATCTTCGAGCTGTCGGCGGAGATGAACGGCCTGCTTATCGGCAGCGTCAACATCGCGGCGTACTCCAGCATTGCCACCCACTGGCTGCCGGCGGTGATCGGTGCGTTCCAGCGGGACTATCCCCAGATCCACATCAATCTGCTGGAGGGCATCTGGCAGGAGGTGTCCCAGTGGCTGGATGACCGGGTGGCGGATATCGGGTTCTTCAGCTATCAGGAGAACATGCCCTATGAGTGGATCCCTCTGGCGGAGGATCCCATGCTGGCGCTGCTGCCGAGAGATCACCCGCTGGCCGGGGCGGCGGTCTATCCGCTGGCCAACTGCGCCACAGACCGGTTCATCATGCCCGCCAAGGGCTGCGATGACGACGTGACGGCGCTGTTCCACCGGACGGGCATCGTGCCCAACGTGCAGTTCACCACCATCGAGAGCTTTTCCGCCATGTCCATGGTGGAGCAGGGGCTGGGGATGAGCGTGATGAACAAGCTTATCACGGAGAAGCGGGTCTGCGACATCGCCATGCTGCCGGTGGATCCCCCGGCATCCATCACGCTGGGCATCGCCCTGCACTCCCGGGCCGATCTGTCTCCGGCGGTGCGGATGTTCCTGAAATATGCCGTGCGGATGCTGACAAAGCATGAAAAGAGTGAAAAAAGAAGACCCACACCTTAGACAGGTGTTCGCAAAACAGGTTTAGACCGAAATTACGATTGTGGCATCTGTCAGACGGGGTTGGTAAACGAGATAACGGGTATTCGGTGCAAAATCTGCGTACCCGTTATTTTTTGCCGTTACGAAAAGCAATAGATTTATCCACGGCGTTCAGGCATAATTGCCTTGGCCTGCTTTCTTCTAACAGCAATGCTTGAAAGTGTTGGAAATGTGTTAGAAAAACGGTGGTGTTCTTTCATTCGGGCAAAAGAAAAAAGTCCCAAAACCCTTACGGTTTCAGGACTTTTTGGTCCGAGTGTCGAGATTCGAACTCGAGGCCTCTTGAACCCCATTCAAGCGCGATACCAAACTTCGCCACACCCGGATATTCTTGCTGTCTCAAACAGCCTATTGATAATACCACAGTTCTTTTTCTTTTTCAACCCCCAATTTCAAATTTTTCGCAAAAAAGTTGCAGTTCTTTTTGTTGACAAAGCCTGCGCCGCATGGTAATATATTACTCGCATCTGGCAGCAGGGGCGCTTTTGCATACGGAGAGATGGCTGAGTGGTCGAAAGCACCGGTCTTGAAAACCGGCGATGTGAAAGCATCCGTGGGTTCGAATCCCACTCTCTCCGCCAGTAACTTCATATCTGCGGAAGTACCCAAGTGGCCGAAGGGGCTCCCCTGCTAAGGGAGTAGGCCGTCAAAAGCGGCGCGAGGGTTCAAATCCCTCCTTCCGCGCCAAAACCCCGGAAACCTTGTATTTTCAAGGCTTCCGGGGTTTTCTGCATCCTGCGCAAGTGTTGCCCTGACTTGCCCTAAGTTTGCGTAAAGCCTGTTCTATGGCTACATTGTGGCTGACAAAGAAGAAGCGCCATCCTAAAGGATGGCGCTTCTTCTTTGTAGCCTGCGCTGTGCTCTAAATGTGGTTCGCCTATTGATACGTCCGGATGATGTTCTCCGCCGCCTCGCGTTTGGAGATGCGCAGATCCATGGCCTGTTTTTCAATGTAGCGGTGCGCTTCCGGCTCCGTCATGCGCAGGCACTCGATCAGCAGCCACTTCGCACGGTTGACAAGGCGTATCTCCTTGATCTTTTCCTCCACCGTGGCCTGCCTCGCCTGCATCTGCCGCATCCGCTCCCGCGTGGCGCAGAGGATGCGCAGGTTCTGCGCCACCATCTGGCGGCTGGTGGGCTTGGACAGCGTGATGACGCCGTAGCCTACCACCTTGGCGTACACGTCGTTATACTGGTCGCTTTTTACCAGCAGCAGTACGCCGGCACCGCTGCCGCTGCAGATGTCAATGGCCAGCCCCATGCCGAAATCGTCCGGCAGCGGCGTGTTGATGAGCACGATGTCGAATTCCGTGTCCGTCAGCTTCCTGCGGGCCTCGCCTACGCTGCGGGCCGTGGACACCGGCCAGTAATCCGTCATAGGGAGCAGTGGCATGACGCTGTCGGTAAAGCTGTCCGAGGCGGTGACGATCAGTACGCTGTATGTTCGTTCCTGAAAGACCACAGACTCCCTCCTTTCTGCCTTGTGCGGGTGCCGGACGGCTTACAGGCGCGTGTAGGCGCGGATCACCGATGCCGGGAGGTGTGCCCTTACGAACGGGCTGGCATCAGCCAGCGCGGCGGCCTCCGCCAGCGAGCCGGGGAGCGTCCGCAGGGCCTTCAGTGCCTCAGCGGGCGCGGTGTAGAGGTTCAGATCCGTCGCAGGCGGCAGCACCAGACCGTTTTCAATGCCGTGCAGACCGGCATGGATCAGCAGGGCATAGGCCAGATAGGGGTTGGCGGTGGCGTCCGCCGAGCGCAGCTCCGCCCGGCGGTTCTCCCCGATAGCGGCGGGGATGCGGATCAGCTGGGAGCGGTTCTCCTCCGACCACGTCACATAGCGCGGCGCTTTGTCGTGGCCCAGGCGGCGGTAGGACTCCTCGCAGGGGTTAAGGAACAGGGTGATCTCCGCCGCCTTGTCGAGGACGCCGGCAATGACGGCGGCAGGCAGCTCCGTCTGTCCGCTGCCCTGGGCGGAGATATTGATGTGCATGCCGCTTCCGTCCCGGTCCGGCAGGGGCTTGGGGGAGAAGCTGGCGCACAGGCCGTTCTGCGCCGCCGCCGTGCGGACGACGGTGCGGAACGTGACGGCGTTGTCCGCCGCCGTCAGCGGATCGGAGTAGCGGAAGTCGATCTCGTTCTGACCCGGGCCGCTTTCGTGGTGGGAGCACTCGGGATGGATACCCATCTGCTCCAGCATCAGGCAGATCTCCCGGCGGATATGCTCGCCCTTATCGTCGGGGGCGATGTCCATGTAGCCGGCCATGTCATGGGGGATGGTGGTGTCCCGGCCATGCTCATCGATCTCGAACAGGTAGAACTCCATCTCCGCACCGAAGGAGAAGCGGAAGCCCTTACCGGCGGCATCGGCCACCGCCTTTTTCAGGATGCTGCGGGTGTCCCGCTCAAAGGCGCGGCCATCTGGATAAAAAATATCGCAGAACATCCGCACGACCTTACCCTGCTCCGGCCGCCACGGCAGCTGCACCAGCGTGGACGGATCCGGCCGCAGCAGCAGGTCGGAGCGCGTCTCGCCGCCAAAGCCCTCGATGGAGGAGGCATCAATGGCGATGCCGTATTCAAAAGCGCGGCGCAGCTCACTGGGCATGATGGCCACATTGTGCTGCCTGCCGTAGACGTTGCAGAAGGCCAGACGGATGAATCTGACATCCTCCTGCCGGACGAACTCCATGACATCTTCCTGCGTATACTTCACGGTTCCACCTCTTTCATTCTTCATTCAGTTTGTAACATACAGCTGCCGGTAGGGATCGCTGCTGTTGGGCGTGACGACGGTGAACGGATGGCGCAGGAGCGCATCGCAGCGCCCGCCGAACAGGCGGCAGAACGTATGCAGATACGGCTCGATCTCCCGCAGCTCGTCCTGAACGGCGGGACGTGCCACGACCTGACCGGGAAACAGGATGTCCCGGCAGTCGGAGCGGAGGAACAGCTTCCCGCCGTGCATGCCGGTGCAGGGGAAGTTGCTGACGATGGGGCGGCTGCCGTCCGTCAGTCCCAGCACGATGATGATGCCGCCGGCCTGATATTCGCCCAGAAAGCTGCCGGCCCGGCCGCCAATGACCATGACGGGCAGCTTGTCGCCGTAGGCCTTCATGTGGATACCGGCGCGGTAGCCCGCATTGCCCGCGACGTAAAGCTCGCCGCCCCGCATGGCATAGCCCGCGGCGTCGCCGATGCTGCCGTGGACGATGATGCGCCCGGCGTTCATGGTGTCGCCCACGGCGTCCTGCGCGTCGCCGCGTACCTCGATGCACGCGCCGTCCAGATAGGCGCCCAGCGCATTGCCGGGCGTGCCCGTGATGGTGAGGCGGTCATGCCCCCGCCCCGCGCCGATGAACCGCTGTCCCAGACAGCCCGTTACCGCAACATCTCCGGCGCAGTCCCGTATGGCCGCGTTCAGCTGCCGGTAGTCCAGCTGGGATGCATCAATATGGGTCATTATAGCACACCTCCGCACATTCTGTACATGAAATTATTCACCGGCATGGGAAATTCCCAATATGGCAAGCTCCCGGTCGGTCATGCCGATGCCCCGGAGCATCAGCCGGTTGCCCCGCAGGGCCTCGATGGAGTTGATGCCCATGCCGCCCATCATCTCCTTGATCTCGTGCTTCCATGCCGTCAGCAGGTTCACCAGCCGGCGGCTGCCGCTTTCGATATCCAGCCGTTTGACCAGCTCCGGATCCTGCGTGGCGATGCCCCAGCTGCACCGGCCGGTCTGGCAGGTGCGGCAAAGGTGGCAGCCCAGCGCCAGCAGCGCCGCCGTGCCGATATAGCAGGCGTCCGCGCCCAGCGCCACTGCCTTGACCACGTCCGCCGAGGAGCGGATGCTGCCGCTGACGATCAGTGAGACGCGGTTCCGGATGCCCTCGTCTCGCAGACGCTGATCCACGGCGGCCAGCGCCAGCTCAATGGGGATGCCCACGGCGTCCCGGATGCGGGTGGGGGCCGCGCCCGTCCCGCCGCGGAAGCCGTCGATGGCGATGATATCCGCGCCGCTGCGGGCGATGCCGCTGGCGATGGCGGCGATGTTATGTACCGCCGCCACCTTGACGATCACGGGCTTCCGGTACTCGGTGGACTCCTTCAGAGAGTACACCAGCTGCCGGAGATCCTCGATGGAGTAGATGTCGTGGTGCGGGGCGGGGGAGATGGCGTCCGCCCCCTCCGGTACCATTCTGGTGCGGGATACGTCTCCCACGATCTTGGTGCCGGGCAGATGGCCGCCGATGCCGGGCTTTGCGCCCTGCCCCATCTTGATCTCGATGGCGGCGCCGGCCTCCAGATACTGCTTGTGTACGCCGAACCGGCCGGACGCCACCTGCACGATGGTGTTTTCGCCATAGGCGTAGAGATCCTCGTGGAGGCCGCCCTCGCCGGTGTTGTAGCAGATACCAAGCTCCTGCGCCGCCCGGGCCAGACAGACATGGGCGTTGTAGCTGATGGAGCCGTAGCTCATGGCGGAGAACATCACCGGCATGGACAGCTGTATCTGCGGCGGCAGGCGGCAGTCCAGACGTCCGTTTTCATCCCGGCGGATGGTGTCCGGCTTTTCGCCCAGAAACACCCGCGTCTCCATAGGCTCCCGCAGGGGATCGACCGGCGGGTTCGTTACCTGCGAGGCGTTGATGAGCAGCCTGTCCCAGTACACGGGAAAGCGCTTCGGGTTGCCCATGGAGGACAGCAGGACGCCGCCGCTGGCCGCCTGCTTGTAGATCTCTTTGACGGTGTCCTCGTCCCAGTTGGCGTTCTCCCGGAAGGCGCAGTCGCTTTTTTTGACCTTCAGCGCGTGGGTGGGACAGAAGCACACGCAGCGCTGACAGTCCACGCATTTGCTGTCATCGCTGGTCATGCGGCCCCGCTGGCTGTCGAAGGCGTGTACGCCGTGGGCGCACTGCTTTTCGCAGACGCGGCAGGCCGTGCATTTTTCGCTGTCGCGGAGGACCTCAAACTGCGGGTAGATGTAGCCGACTCCCATCAGAACTTCCCCTCCTTTACGCGCACGATCACCGGCTCGCCGCCTGCCGGTGCATAGATGTTCTCCGCATCAGGCTCCATGGCGCGGATAGCCGCCTCCTCGCTGGCGATGTACACCCTGTCGCCCTTTTCGCCCACCACCATGCTGCGCAGCTTCAGCCGGTCGTTGAGGGCCATAAGCCCGCCCTCAAAGCCCAGCACGATGGAGAAGGGCCCGGTGATCAGCAGGCTGGAAAAGACCTTGCGGAGATACAGCAGCTTCTCCTGCTCCTCCGGGGGCCTCCGGGCAATGGTAGACCAGAACGGGGCGGCGATGACGGCGGCCATCTCCTCCAGAGACAGCTTCTGCCGCCGCAGCAGGTAGTCGGCGATGTAGGTGATGACCTCCGTATCCGTCTGGAGGGTACACTTGTAGCCGAACATCTCCATGAAGCGCCGGTTGGCGTCGTAGGAGGAGATCTCGCCGTTGTGGACGACGGAGTAGTTCAGCAGGGCAAAGGGATGCGCACCGCCCCACCAGCCGGGGGTATTGGTGGGGTAGCGGCCATGGGCCGTCCAGCTGTACGCCTCGTACTCGTCCAGCCGGTAGAAGTACCCCACGTCCTCCGGGTAGCCCACAGCCTTGAAAACGCCCATGTTCCTGCCGCTGGAGAAGACATACGCGCCCTTCATCCGGGTGTTGATGGCCATGACGGTGCGGGTCACGCACTCCTCCTCATCGATCTGCATGGAGGCCAGCACGCTGCGCAGCGGCGTCACGAAAAAGCGCCAGATCAGCGGCTCGCCGGTGATGGCGGGGGTCGTCCGGATGGGGATGCGTTCCAGATGGACGATCTCCATCGTCTCCCGGAGGAAGGCCTCGCAGTTCTTCCGGGCGGTGCGATCCTCCAGAAACATGTGCAGGGCGAAAAAGTCCCTGTATTCGGGGTAAATACCGTAGGCCGCGAAGCCGCCGCCCAGACCGTTGGAGCGGTCGTGCATGGGGCGCATGCTCTCGATGATCTTCTCACCGGTCATCCGCTGCCCGTCTCTTGCGATAACGGCGGAGATCGCGCAGCCCGACGGGATGCGGATCTGGCCCTCCAGCTTGTCCATATCATCAACTCCTAAACTCCAGATGCATAAAAAGAAAAACGGCGGTGCTGTGCAGGCGCAGTACCTCCGTACCTGCAGAACACCGTCGTTCGACTCCAGTATACACCGCGATTTTGACGCTTTCAATGCGGCAGATTGCAAAAAAATGCTTTTGCGGAATTTTCGTATTCTGTCAGAATGTGAAAAAAACGGTGCCTTTACGTTTTTGCGGTTGACTTTTGAAGCGGTTGGGTGTATATTCGGCCACATTGAGAGACACAGGCGTCTCGGAGGGCGATCCCTCTGCGGCGCAGGTGTCTTTTTTTTACTTTTTCTGAAAGGAAGCACGACTATGTTGACTGTACCGGAATACTTCGGAAGCCTGGTTTTTGACAGCCGCGTCATGAAGGCCCGTCTGCCCGCAGATGTATATCGTTCCCTGAAGCACACCATCCAGAAGGGGGCCAAGCTCGACCCCTCCGTGGCCAATGCTGTCGCCGCGGCCATGAAGGACTGGGCAGTCGAGAACGGCGCGACCCACTTCACCCACTGGTTCCAGCCGCTGACCGGTATCACCGCCGAAAAGCACGATAGCTTCATCACCCCCGCCCCCGACGGCCGGGTGCTGATGGAGTTCTCCGGCAAGGAGCTGATCAAGGGCGAGCCGGATGCCTCCTCCTTCCCCTCCGGCGGCCTGCGCGCCACCTTCGAGGCCCGGGGCTACACGGCGTGGGATCCCACCAGCTACGCCTTTATCAAGGGCAAGACCCTCTGTATCCCCACGGCCTTCTGCTCCTACGGCGGCGAGGCGCTGGACAAGAAAACGCCCCTGCTGCGGAGCATGGAGGCCCTCAACAAGCAGGCGCTGCGCATCTTGAAGCTGTTCGGCCACGACGACGTGCGGCGCGTGACCTCCTCCGTGGGCCCGGAGCAGGAGTACTTCCTCATCGACAAGGCCATGTACGACAAGCGCCGCGACCTGATCTACACCGGCCGGACGCTGTTCGGCGCAAGGCCCCCCAAGGGGCAGGAGCTGGACGACCACTACTTCGGCTCCATCAAGCCCCGCGTGGCGGCCTATATGGAGGAGCTGAACGAGGAGCTTTGGAAGCTGGGCATCCTGGCCAAGACGGAGCACAACGAGGTGGCGCCCGCCCAGCATGAGCTGGCCCCCATCTACACCACCACCAACATCGCCACCGACCACAACCAGCTGACCATGGAGATTATGCAGCGGGTGGCCGCCAAGCACGGTCTGGTGTGCCTGCTCCACGAGAAGCCCTTTGCCGGCGTCAACGGCAGCGGCAAGCACAACAACTGGTCGATCGCCACCGACACCGGCATCAATCTGCTGTCCCCTGGCGAGACGCCCTACGAGAACGCGCAGTTCCTGCTGTTCCTTGTGGCGGTGATCCAAGCCGTGGACGATTATCAGGGGCTGCTGCGCGCCGCCGTGGCCACCGCCGGCAACGACCACCGGCTGGGAGCCAACGAAGCGCCGCCCGCCGTGATCTCCGTCTTTCTGGGCGATGAGCTGACCGGCATTCTGGAGGCCATCGAGACGGATACGGCCTATAGCGGTGTGGAGAAGAAAAGGATGAAGCTGGGCGCGGATGTGCTGCCGCGCTTTATCCGTGACACCACCGACCGCAACCGGACCTCGCCCTTCGCCTTCACCGGCAACAAGTTCGAGTTCCGCATGCTGGGCTCCAGCAACTCCATCGCCTGCGCCAATATCATGCTGAACACCGCGGTGGCCGAGTCCCTGCGCCTGTTCGCCGACGAGCTGGAGAGGGCGGACGACCTGCCCGCCGCGCTGCACGATCTGATCCAGCGCACCGTCAAGGCCCACAAGCGTATCATCTTCAACGGCAACAGCTACGATGACGCATGGATCAGGGAGGCCACCGAAAAGCGCGGCCTGCTGAACCTGCGGACAACGCCGGACGCTATCCCCATGCTGCTGCAGAAGCAGAACATGGACATGCTGGTGGCCCACAAGGTCTACACGGAGTCCGAGCTGCGCTCCCGCTACGAGATACAGCTGGAGAACTACTGCAAGACCGTCCGCATCGAGGCGCTGACCATGGTGGACATGGCCCGCAAGGAGATCCTGCCGGCGGTGGAGAGCTATGTCTCCGACCTTGCCGCCGCTGCCGCCGCCAAAAAGACGGTGGACGCGGATTTGCCCTGCGGCTATGAGACGAAGAAGCTGCGCCGCCTGTCCTCGCTGGTGGATACCATCGACAGCCGGGTAGACGCGCTGGAGGAAAAGACGGTCAGACTGGACACGCTCCACGACCTGACGGAGGAGGCGGCCTTTATCCGCGACGAGATCATCCCCGCCATGGCCCAGCTGCGGGCCGCCGCCGACGAGGCCGAGACGCAGACGGCGGCCGGCTGCTGGCCGTTCCCCACCTACGGCGACCTGCTGTTCGGCGTCAAGTAAAATCGAAAGGCGGCACTGCGCTGTGCCGTCACATAACGAGCAGGGCGGCGGGTCATACCCGCCGCCCTGCTGTTCATTCAAGTCATTTCTCCGCGCCCGCCGGTGTCCGCAGCTCCTTGGGCAGCCAGAACCGCCGCCACAGGCAGAACAGGAACAGCAGTCCCCGGAAGCACAGCTCCACGCACATGGCGATCCACGCGCCACGCAGACCCAGCTGCGCGGTGAGGAGCACCGTCAGTGTGATGCGCACGCCCCACATGCTGGCGAAGTTCAGCACGGAGCTGAGCAGAGAGCTGCCCGCTCCCTGAAACACTCCGGCGCACACGATGGCCGCGCCGAACAGCGGCTCGGAGAACACCACGATCCGCAGTACCTCCGTGCCCAGCGACACCACCTCCGCATCGGGGCTGAGAATGCCGATGATCCACGGCGCCAGAACGTACATGGCCGCCGACATCACCGCCATGATGGATATGCCCAGCAGCACCGTGACCCAGCCCAGCCGCGTCACCAGATCCCGCCGCCTGGCGCCCACGCTCTGGCCGATCAGCGTCACCGCCGCGCTCTGCACACCGTAGCCCGGCATGTAGCACAGAGCCTCCGCCGTGACGGCAAAGGAGTTGGCGGCGATGGACACCGTGCCCAGCGGCGCGATGATGCCGGTGGTGACGATCTGCCCGCCGGACATCACCATCTGCTCAATGGCCACCGGGATACCCAGCCGGACGGCCCGCCTCAGCTGCTCCGGTACGAACCGCAGCTTCTCGCTTTTCCGCAGGCCCAGCATGGGGGAGCGCAGCAGGCACGCGCACATGATGCACGCCACCACCACCTCCGCCAGCGCCGTGCCCAGCGCCGCACCGGCCACGCCCAGGTCTGCGCCGGGCAGCGTGAAGCTGCCGATCTGCCGCGAGGGGAAGATGAACAGCAGATTGAATACCACGTCCAGTCCGCACATCAGCACCAGCAGGACGCTGGGCGTCCGCATGTTGCCTCCGGCCTGCAGGAGCGCGGCGGCCAGACTGTTGAGCTGCAGAGCAGGGAGGGACAGGGCGAAGATGAGGAAGTACACGGACGCACCCTGCCAGATGCTCGCCTCCGCCCCCAGCCAGCGGGGGAGACTGCCGGAGACGGCGATGCCTGCCAGTGCCAGCACCAGACCGAAAATCACGCCGATGATCAGACCCTGCCGCACCAGATTGCGGGCATCCCGCTCGTCGCCCGCGCCGATGCGCTGCGCCGTCTGGACGCAGAAGCCCACGGTCAGGGCACGGCACAGACCGCTCAGCAGCCATGTGCTGGAGGCCACCAGTCCGATGGCGGCGCTGGCCTCCCGGCCCAGATGGCCCACCATGGACGAGTCGATATACTGCATGGCGATGGAGGACACCTGCGCCAGAATGGCCGGGATACTCAACTGCAGAGCCAGCAGCGTCTGCTGCCGCAGCGTCAGCTCCTCGCCGCCCCGCAGGGACAGCAGAAGATCTTTTTTCACGGCGCATACCTCCTTTCGTTACAATCGTATCCCCTACTATACCCGCTGCGGCGGGAAAGGTCAAGAGCGGAAAAGCAGCGCCCGCCTGACGGCGGGCGCTGCTGCGTGTTTTCAGTGGTTTTTTTCGGACGGCCCGTCCTCCGCCGGTTTTTCATGGCGGCGGCAGACCTGCCGGTAGATGAGCAGGCCCACGCCGGCGATGGCCAGCGTGGCGGCGAAGGTGATGGCGGCGAACTGGTAGTTCTGCAGTCCCAGGGCGTTGCCGCCCACGGTGGACGTGATGATGGAGGGCAGCCGTCCCACCGAGGCGATGAGCAGCCACGACGGCCAGCGGAGATCCATCAGCCCCGCGAAGTAGCACAGCAGATCCTTGGGCGTGCCCGGCACGGTGAACACCAGCCACAGCAGCGCCGTCCGCTTGGGGGAGGTCTTGAGGAACGCCAGCTTGTTCAGCTTTTCCTTGGGGAAGAACACCTCCACCAGCGGTACGCCCCATTTCCGCACCACGGCGAATACCGCCACACTGCCCAAAAACGCGCCCAGCAGGCACAGCACCGTGCCCCATACCGCGCCAAAGGCGTAGCCACCCGCGATCTCCAGCGGCTCGCCGGGAATGACGGCCACCAGCACCTGCAGGAACACCATGCCCGCGTAGGCGGCCATGCCCAAGAAGCCATGATCCGCCACCCACGCCCGGAACACCTCCGGCTCCCGGGCGAAGCGCACCATGGGACGTCCCACGAACCACGCCAGCGCCGCCGACAGCAGGATAAAGATGGCGACAGCGCCGCCGGACAGCAGCTTTTTCTGTTTTTTGGTGAATGTGCGGTGCTGTTTCATGGAACAGATGCCTCTTTCGTTCTTTCGTATGATATGCTCATCCTACCACAAAAACCGGGGGAATATTTGAACAGGAAATGAAGATTTGCTTAAACGCAGGCAGAGAGCCGCCAAGGCGGCTCTCTGCCCAGCTTACCGGATCCCGGCGATGAAGCAGGACGGGTCAACGGCCAGCTGCCGCCTGGCCCACGCCAGCATGTCGCAGGTATTGACGGCCCCGGTGATGACGCCGGCGCCCCAGTCATCGGCGGTGACGCTGCGCAGGAAATCATCCGGCGCGGCGGTACGCACATAGTAGGGGTGGGCCTCGGCGGAGCCGTCCAGCGCCGCCGCTGCGGCCTTGTCCGTGTAGAAAGACTTGTCCCCGGCCAGAATGGTCAGGCAGTCCTGCACCACATTGGCGGCGGTGGGGAAGCGCCCCGCGCCCTGCCCGAAGAAGCTCTGACGGCCGATGCGCTCGGCGGTATAGGTGATGAGATTGTAGTTGGCGGGCACGGCGGCCTCCGGCTCGCCGGCGTCCACCAGCGTCGGCTCTACATAGGCGCACACGCCGTTCTCCGCGGCCTCCGCCGCGGCCAGCAGCTTGCACACGAAGCCGTGAGCCTTGAAGGCGGCGATGTCCGACGCCGTGACGGTGCGGATGCCGAAGGTGGGGATAGCCGTCTCGTCCAGCACCGCGTCAAAGGCGATGTTGGCGGAGATGCACAGCTTCCGGCGGATGTCGTCGCCGTCGATGTCGGCGGAGGGATCGGCCTCGGCGTAGCCCAGCTCCTGCGCCTCCTTGAGGATGGCAGGGAAGTCCACGGGGGCCTTGTGCATGGCGTCCATGATGAAATTGGTGGTGCCGTTCATGATGCCGCCCACGGCGCACACGGTGTCCAGCCGCTTGACCCGGGCCAGATTCACCAGCCACGGGATACCGCCGCCCACGGCGGCAGTGCACCGCAGGGCCACGCCCTTTTCCTTTGCCAGCGCCGTCAGCTCCTGATAGTAGGCGGCGATCAGCGCCTTGTTGGCTGTGACCACGTTCTTGCCCCGCTCCATGGCGGCGGTGACGTACTCATAGGACGGGTGCAGCCCGCCCATGACCTCCACCACCGTGTCGATGGCGTCATCCAGCAGGATGTCGTTGAAGTCGTAGGTGACCAGACTCTCCGGCAGCCCCGCCTTGGGACTGCGCAGCAGCACACGGGAAACGGCGATGTCCTTGCGGCCCTGTGCCAGCTCCAGCACGCCGCCGCCCACCACGCCGAAGCCCAGCAGACCGATGTTCATGGGAATACCCCCCTGTCCTTTGATTTTGCCCCATTGTACCCAGCATCGCCGCCGCTGTCAACAAAAAAATACCTGCGCCCCTTGCGGAGCGCAGGCATGCCGCCTTACTGCATCAGACGCAGGATGTCCGCCTTGGACACCAGCCCGACGGATCTGTTCACCAGCTGCCCGTTCCGGAACACCAGCAGCGTGGGGATGCTCTCAATGCCGAACTGCATGGCCAGCGCCGGCTCCGCGTCCACATCCACCTTGACGATCTTGAAGTCCGCCTCGCCGGACAGCTCCTCCAGCACGGGGCCCAGCATCCGGCAGGGCCCGCACCATGCCGCCCAGAAATCCACCAGCACCGGCTTGTCCGCGTGCAGGACTTCCTGCTCAAAACTCTGCGTCGTTGCGTGTACGATAGCCATTACGCGCCCTCCTTTGTGTATCGTTTCCTTTATTATATGTAGGATCCTGCTGCTTATCAGTGGTATTTGCAACAGCTATACGGTTTTTTCCAGACATACCAGCTCCACGCCGGGGATACCGTTGAACGTACCGGCCACGATGCCCGCCTCGGTGTAGCCCAGCCGGGCGTACAGCGCGCGGGCCGTAGTGTTGCGGGCGTTGGTGTCGATGCGCAGGCAGCTCCGCCCCGTCTCGCGCCCCATGTCCTCGTAGAACCGGACGAAAGCGGTGCCGTAGCCCTTGCCCTTGACGGCGGGATCCACCACCAGCGTGTGCAGCACCAGCACCTGCTCCGGCGGGGCGTCGTTCCGCCACGCACACTGTGCGTACTGCGCCATCTGGTGATGGTCGATCTTGGCGGCGGCGGTGACGCGGCCCCCGTCCTCCAGCACATACAGCGTTCCGGCGTCCAGCGCGTCCCAGGCCGTCTGCTCCGTGGGGTATACGCCCCGCGTCCAGCCGGTGGTCAGCAGCCCCTGCTCCTCGCGCCGCAGCAGCGCGTCGTAGATGGCCGCCACGGCGGGGATATCGGCGCTTGTCGCTTTTCGTATCACCATGCTCACCTCTCCTGCATTATAGCACCGGCCCGCAGTGCTGTCACCTGCTTTTTCGCGGAAAACCGGCCCTCCGCGCACGGAAGGCCGGTTTTTTCACCTGCACAGCAGCCACACCGCCAGCGCCAGCTGCGCCAGCAGGATGGCGGGCACGCCCCATACGAAGTACCAGTGCTTCGTCTTGTGGCGGAACACCCGCATCCCCAGCAGCGCGCCGACGCTGCCGCCCAGCAGAGGCAGCAGGAACAGCGTCTTCTCCGGTACGCGCCACGCACCCCGCCGGGCCCGGCGCTTGTCCGCGCCGTATACCGCGAACGTAACGAGGTTGATGGCGATGAGCCATACCGCCAGCGCCCCGGCGGGCGTGGCCAGAAGTTCTCCCACCGTCAGTCGGCCTTCCGCAGCTTGCTCAGCTCCACCGCCGTGGCCGTGGCCAGCCGCGCGTTGTTGTACACCAGCTGGATATTGGCGGCCAGACTGTCGCCGCCGGTGATGTCCTTGATCTTGGCCAGCAGGAAGGGGGTGGTGGCCTTGCCGTGGATGCCCTGCGCCTTGGCCTCCTCCACCGCCTCGTCGATGGCCTTGTTGATCACGTCCGCGTCCATGGAGTACGCCTCCGGGATGGGATTCGTCACCAGCATGCCGCCCCGCAGGCCCAGCTCGCGCTTGACATGGAACGCCTCGGCCAGCTGGGCGGGGGTGTCCAGCCGGTAGTCCACGCCGAAGCCGGACTTCCGGGTGTAGAACGCGGGCAGCTCCTCGGTCTGATAGCCGATGACCGGCACGCCGTGGGTCTCCAGATACTCCAGCGTCAGGCCCAGATCCAGAATGGACTTGGCGCCGGCGCACACCACCATCACGGGGGTCTGGGCCAGTTCCTCCAGATCGGCGGAGATGTCCATGGTGGTTTCCGCGCCGCGGTGGACGCCGCCGATGCCGCCGGTGGCGAATACCTCGATGCCCGCCATGGCGGCGATCATCATGGTGGTGGTGACGGTGGTGGCGCCGTCCCGCTTCTCCGCCACCAGAATGGGCAGGTCGCGGCGGCTGGCCTTGGTGACGCCCGCGCCGGTCTTGCCCAGATAGTCGATCTCCTCCGGGGTCAGACCGGCCTTCAGCCGCCCGCCGATGATGGCGATGGTGGCGGGCACGGCGCCGCCCTCCCGGATGATCTTCTCCACGTTCAGGGCCGTCTCCACATTCTGGGGATAGGGCATGCCGTGGCTGATGATGGTGCTCTCCAGCGCCACAACGGGCTTACCGGCCTTGATGGCCTCCTGTACCTCGGGTGCAACGTCCAGATAACGGTTCATATCAATGCTCCTCCTTGTGCAAAATATAATGGATGTTCTCCCAGCTCATGCCGGGGTGGATGGTCTCAGGTGATGTGCAGGCCAGCGCGCCCGCGCCGATGGCCAGCTGCGCCGTCTCCTCCAGCGTTCTGCCGTGGGCGATGCAGGCGGCCAGCGCGGCGGCCACCGCGTCGCCGCCGCCGGTGGCGTTGGCGATCTGTACCCTTGGGCAGGCCACGCGGGCGGTGTGCCCCTGCCGGTCAGCGGCGTACAGCCCGTCGCCGCCAAGGGAGATGTACACCTGCTGCAGGCCCGTCTCCAGCAGCTTCTCCGCCGCTCTGGCCGCGTCGGCGTCCGTCTCGATGGTCATGCCGCTGAGCAGCTCCGCCTCCATGCGGTTGGGCTTCAGCGCCGTCAAGCGGCCCAGCACCGGCTTCAGCTTGGGGGCCTTGATGGTGGACACCGGGTCGGCCAGCAGGGGAGCGGTGCAGTGCTCGCACAGCCAATGCAGAGACGATTCCGGCAGATTTGTCTCCACAACCACCAGATCGGCGTGGTTCATGAAGTCCAGCCGCTGCCGCAGGAAGTCCGGCGTCATGTGGTCGTAGATGGCCATGTCGTTGACGGCCAGCGCCATGTCGCCGTCGCTGTCGTCGATGAACAGGTAGGTGCCGGTGCGCCCGTCGGGGATGACGGCGCTGTGGGTCAGGTCAAGGCCGATGGCGGCGGCGTTTTCCCGCACGCTCTGGGCGAAGCTGTCCTGTCCCAGCACCGTGACCATGGACACCTGCTCGCCCAGCAGGCACAGGTTGTGGGCGATGTTGCGGCCTACGCCGCCCAGCGAGGTGGTGACGCGGCCGGGATTGGAGTCCCGCGCCACCAGCGGCGCATGAGACACCGCGCCGATGTCCATGTTCACGCCGCCCACCACCACGATGTAGGGGTCGGTGCGCAGCAGATAGCCCCGCCCGGCGATGTAGCCCTTCTTCATCAGGCTGGAGATGTGTACCGCCGCGCTGGAGCGGGTGATACCGGCCTTTTCGGCCAGCTCCTGCTGGGAGATCATGGGGTTTTCCCGGATCCACTCCAGAAGCTGTCGCTCCCGCTGGGTCATGGTATCGCCTCCTAAACGAAAATTAAGTTTCTAATCACATGCTTATGATAGCGCGGCGGCGCCGACTTGTCAAGAGGGAAAACTCATCCTTGTAAAAATCAGCAGGGTAGTGTATAATACCATGTCACAGCATGTGACCCGAAATATCAACAGAAAAGGTGAAAGACTATGGAACGAATGAGAATCGCAGCGATCTTCGCCGATCAGGAAGCTCTGGGCGGCAAAGAGGTCACGGTCTGCGGCTGGGCGCGTACCATCCGCGATATGAAGACCTTCGGCTTCATCGAGCTGAACGACGGCTCCTGCTTTAAGAATCTGCAGGTGGTCATGTCCGCCGAGGAGCTGTCCAATTATAAGGAGATCGCCGCGCAGAACGTGGGCGCGTCCCTGATCGTCCGCGGCACCGTAGTGCTGACACCGGACGCCAAGCAGCCGCTGGAGGTCAAGGCCGCCACTATCGAGGTGGAGGGCAAGTCCACCCCGGATTACCCCCTGCAGAAGAAGCGCCACAGCGTGGAATTCCTGCGCACCATCCAGCACCTGCGGCCCCGCACCAATCTGTTTTCCGCCACGTTCCGCGTCCGCTCCGTGGCGGCCTACGCCGTCCACGAGTTCTTCCAGAGCCGGGGCTTCGTCTATGTCCAGACCCCCATCATCACCGGCTCCGACTGTGAGGGCGCCGGCGAGATGTTCCAGGTGACCACCCTCGACCTCAACAACGTACCCAAGACCGAGGATGGCGAGGTGGACTACACCCAGGACTTCTTCGGCAAAAAGACCAGCCTTACCGTGTCCGGCCAGCTGAACGCCGAGAACTTTGCCATGGCCTTCGGCGATGTGTACACCTTCGGCCCCACCTTCCGTGCCGAGAACTCCAATACCCAGCGCCACGCCGCCGAGTTCTGGATGATCGAGCCGGAGATGGCCTTCTGCGATCTGGCCGGCGACATGGACGTGGCCGAGGCTATGATCAAGCACATCATCCGCCGGGTGCTGGAGCGCTGCCCCGATGAGATCGACTTCTTTAACAGCTTTGTGGACAAGGGCCTGCGGGAGCGTCTGGAGCATGTGGCCTCCTCCGACTTCGGCCGCGTCAGCTACACCGACGCCGTGGAGATCCTGAAGAAGAACAACGACAAATTCGACTATAAGGTGGAGTGGGGCACCGACCTCCAGACCGAGCACGAGCGGTACCTGACGGAGCAGGTGTTCAAGAAGCCGGTGTTCGTCACCGACTATCCCAAGGAGATCAAGGCGTTCTACATGCGCCTGAACGACGACGGCAAAACCGTGGCCGCGGCGGACTGTCTGGTGCCCGGCATCGGCGAGATCATCGGCGGCAGCCAGCGCGAGGAGCGTCTGGAGCTGCTGGAGAGCCGCATCCGCGAGCTGGGCATGAAGCCGGAGGATTACTGGTGGTACTGCGATCTGCGTCGCTACGGCTCCTGCCGCCACGCCGGCTTCGGTCTGGGCTTCGAGCGCATGGTCATGTACCTCACGGGTGTCAGCAACATCCGCGACGTGGAGCTGCACCCCCGCACCGTCGGCAGCGCCGAGTTCTGAAAAAATGTTTCCAAAAGGGTCGAAGCTGATGAGCTTCGGCCCTTTTGCGGCTTTTTTCGGGACATCTTCAGGATGTGCCGCAGAAATTACAAAAAAAGGGTAGTAATTTGAGAATGACCCTGCTATAATGATAAACTGCAAGTTCGGCGGATTATCGTTACTATCTGATATAAAATATTAGATATGCTTGTAAAAAGATAGTGATTATATTAGGTACATCTGACAGGAGAAAAAAATGGAAACACAGAAAAAGCGCCGGGGTGACCGCAAGGATGGCCGCCTGCTGCGGGAGCTGGATTCTCTGCACTTCATCACGGGCATCATCTACCCCAACCGCTGCGATAACGAGGCGTATGTCTCCGAGCGCATTGATCTGACCGCCATGAACGCCTATCTGGCGGAGAAAAACCGGACGGAGACGGACTTCCCCTACACCATGTTCCATCTGGTGGTGACGGCACTGCTGAAGGCCATCACCCTGCGGCCCAAGCTGAACCGCTTTATCGTCAACAGCAATTTCTACCAGCGCAACGAGGTGTCCGCCGCGTTCGTGGTGAAAAAGCAGTTTTCCGACAAGGGCGCCGAGGCACTGGCAGTACTGCACAGCCGAGAGGACAACACGCTGGAGGATGTCCATGCGTATATCCGCAAGCAGGTGACGGAATGCCGCAGTGATAAGGTCGATCCGACCACCGGCGTCATGGATTATCTGAACAAGATCCCCCGGTTTATCAGCAAGACCGCTATCCGTATCCTCATGTGGCTGGATAAACACGGCTGGGTGCCGGCGGATATTATCGCCACCGACCCCTACTATAATTCCGTGGTCATCTCCAACCTCGGCTCCATCAAGCTCAAGTGCGGCTATCACCACCTGACCAACTGGGGCACCTGCTCGATGTTCTGCATCATCGGCGAGAAGAAGCTGTCGCCGTTTTTTGACGCGGACGGCAATGTGAGCATGCGGGAGACACTGGAGCTGGGCTTGACCATTGATGAGCGTCTGGCGGACGGGTACTACTACTCAAAGTCCGTGCGCCTGCTGAAGTATCTGCTGGAGCACCCCGAGGAGCTGGAAAAACCGTTGAAGGAGGAAGTACAGTATGAGTGAAGTAAAGACCCCGTGGAAGGACTATATGGGCGATGTTCCCATGCATCTGGACTATTTTCAGGGCAGCATATTCGACGCCGTGGAGCGCATGGCCGACATGTATCCCAACAGCATCGCCTTTGATTTTATGGGCCGCTCCGTCACCTACCGCAAGATGGTGCAGGAGATCGAGAGGTGTGCCAAGAGCCTGAAGACGCTGGGCGTCCGGGTGGGCGACAAGGTGACGATCGCCATGCCCAACTGCCCGCAGGCCATCTATATGTTCTACGCCGTCAATCTGGTGGGCGGCATCGCCAACATGATTCACCCCCTGTCGGCGGAGAAGGAGATCGAGTTCTATCTCAACGCCTCCGAATCCACCACGGCCATCACGCTGGATCAGTTCTACAACAAGTTCGAGCACATCCGCCAGAACACCGGCATCATCAACATCATCATCGCCTCCGTGAAGGACGAGCTGAGCCGCACCATCCGCGCCGGCTACATGCTCACCGAGGGCCGCAAGATCCAGAAGATCCCCGATGACGCCCCCGTGATCCGTTGGAGGGAATTCATGGACATGTCCCGGTACTGCTTCTATAAGAACTACCGGGTGGAGCGGAGCTTCGACGATCCCGCCGTTATCCTGTACTCCGGCGGCACCACCGGCACCACCAAGGGTATCGTGCTGACCAACGGCAACTTCAACGCGCTGGGTCAGCAGATCATCGCCACCAACCCCATGTTCCGTCCCGGCGACAGGATGCTGGCGGCCATGCCCCTGTTCCACGGCTTCGGTCTGGGCGTGTGCGTCCACTCCATGCTGTCTCAGGGCGGACGCTGCATTCTGATCCCCCGCTTTACTGCCAAGAGCTACGCCAAGCAGATCGTGAAGTACAAGTGCAACTTCATTGCCGGCGTCCCCACGCTGTATGAGGCGCTGCTGCGCCTGCCCAGCATGGACAACGCCGACCTCAGCAGCCTGAAGGGCGTGTTCTCCGGCGGCGACAGCCTGTCCATCGAGCTGAAGAAGAAGTTCGACAAGTTCCTGTATGACCACAAGGCCGTCATTCAGGTACGGGAGGGCTACGGCACCACTGAGACGGTGACGGCCTGCTGCCTGACCCCCACCAATATCTATAAGGAGGGCTCCATCGGCCTGCCGTTCCCCGATACCTACATCAAGATCGTCAAGCCCGACACCGACGAGGAGGTGCCCTACGGCGAGGAGGGCGAGATCCTGCTGGCCGGCCCCACCGTCATGAAGGGGTACATGAGCAACCCCGAGGAGACCGCCAAGACCCTGCGTAAGCACGCCGACGGCCTGACGTGGGTGTACACCGGCGATCTGGGCAGCATGGACGAGCAGGGCTTCATCTACTTCAAGGGCCGCGCCAAGCGCATGATCATCTCCTCCGGCTACAACGTGTACCCCGGCCAGCTGGAGAATATTCTGGACGCCCACGAGAAGGTGCAGATGAGCTGCATCATCGGTGTGCCCGATGCCTATAAGATGCAGAAGGTCAAGGCCTTCGTCATGCTGAAGCCCGGCGTCCCCGCCGACGACAACACCAAGCAGGAGCTGCTGGCCTACTGCCGCAAGCACATCGCCAAGTACGCCATGCCCTACGACATCGAATTCCGGGACGAGCTGCCCAAGACGTTGGTGGGCAAGGTGGCCTACCGCGTGCTGGAGGACGAGGAGAAGGCGAAGCTGGCCGCCCGGCAGACCGAGGCGTAACGCCCCGCGCAGTACAGAAAAAAGGAGGCTGACCCCATGGAAAAGGAACTGAAACGGCACTATATGCTGATTGTGGACTTTCTGGGCCACGTTCTGGGCCCGGATTACGAGATCGCCCTGCATGAGCTGAACGACGACTCCAACGAGATCGTCGCCATCGCCAACGGCGAGCTGACCGGCCGCCATCTGGGGTCGCCGCTGAGCAATAAGATGCTGGAATATGTGGCCGGCAATCTGTACGAGACGCAGAACTATGTGCTGAACTTCGAGTCGGTGTCCGCCACCGGCAAGACCATGTGCTCCAACTCCATGTTCATCAAGGGCCGCTCCGGCGAGCTGGCGGGCCTGCTGTGCATCAACTTTGACGCCAGCCGGTACGAGGAGCTGTCCCGCCGGGTCATGGAGCTGTGCGGAGGCGGCGCAAAGCGCGGCGTGCCCAGCGGCACCCGGCTCATCGCCGACGGCAACGACCCGGTGGAGACGCCGGTGCGCAGCGGCTATCCCACGTCCATCGCCGGCGCCACGGCCAGCATCGTCTCGCAGGTGGTGGAGGACTATCCGGTGGAGGTGGATCGCCTGACGCAGGATGAGAAAATGGAGATCATGGACATCCTGAACCGCAAGGGCGTATTTCTGCTGAAGGGCTCCGTCAGCTATGTGGCGCAGGCGCTCCACAGCTCCGAGGCCAGCATCTACCGGTATCTGGGCAAGCTGAACAACAAATAAGCACAAAAAAGTAAGCCCGGCGGCTGTGCCGCCGGGCTTACTTTTTTTGGCAGCGGGAGCCGTTATCGGACGCAGTTTTTTCCGCTTTCCCGTGTCCGCATCCGAAGGGCTGTGCCGTTATATAGAGTGATGGCGCACACGGCGCGTCTGTGGTACAATGCAGATAAAACGGACACGGAGGGGGTGAAGGAATGCTCCTTTACACACAGGTCATCGGCGACCCGCAGCAGAAACGGCTCTTTGAGGACGTATACGCCGCCTATCGGGGACGGATGCTGGCGCTGGCCCGCCGCAGGCTGCGTACACCGGAGGACGCCGAGGACGCGGTGCATCAGGCGTTCCTCTCTCTGGCGGAGCACTTTCACCGGTTGGCCCGACTGCCCCGCCCGGAGCTGGAGGCGTACCTCACGGTGGTGGTGGAGCGCAAGTGCATCGACCTCCTGCGGCAGCAGGCGCGGCTGTCCGGCACGCCCTTTGAGGAGACGCTGCCGCTGGTGACGCCGCCGCCCTGCGGCGATACGCTGGCGGACGCCATGGGACGCCTGCCGCCCCGTTACCGGGAGGCGCTGCTGCTGCGCCACGCCTGCGGCTATTCCACCCGGGAGACGGCGGCGCTGCTGGAGTTGTCCTTTGCCGCCGCCCAGAAGCTGCTGTACCGGGCGCGGGACGCCTTGCGCGCAGAATTGGAAAAGGAGGCGATATCCCTATGAGCATCACAATCACCGACACGGCGCTGCGTCAGGCGGCGCGGAAGCTGGCTTGCCAGTTGGCCGCCGCCCTGCCGGAGGAGGACGCCGTTTTCTCCGCCGGGTTCGGGGGACGGATGGCCCCGCTGCTCCGCCGTCAGAAGCGCCGCCGCACGGTGCGGCTGGTGCGGCAGCGGACAGCCGCCGCGCTGCTGGCCGTGGTACTGACCTTCGGCGCGGTGTTGGCGGTCAGCCCTGCGGCGCGGGCCGCCGTGAGCCGCTGGCTGCGCCAGATGACAACGGCCGTCACCGCCTACCGCTTCCCGGCGGAGCAGAGCGCCGGGACATGGACGGGAAACGGCCCCACATGGCTGCCGGAGGGCTATGTAATGGATTCTGACTTTACAGGCGGCGACGGCGTTCGCACGGTGCGGTACACCTCGCAGCAGGGTGATGTCCTGCTGGCGGCGGTGGGCTTCCGCAGCGACCGGATAGTCTCCATGGAGGTGCGCAGCCACCGGACGGCGGGGCTGTCCGACATCCTCACCGGCCAGCGCCCCCAGGGCGAACCGGGAGAGCCGGAGGGGTACGACATCACGGAGGTGCAGGTGCAGGGCCGGGACGCCCAGCTCTACCGGTTCCGCCATCTGCCCGATGAGCGCACCGCCAGCGTGTACAGTGTGCTGTTCTATCTGGACGGCGGCTGGGCGCCGTTCTATCAGGTGGCCATACCGGAGCAGGGGCGGCTGCTGGTGTGGGTGGACGAGGACGCCGGACAGGTATTCCTGCTGTTCGGCACCCCGGGACAAGAGGCGCTCTGCCACATGGCGGAGAGCATGTATGAGGAAAGGAGCAACGCATGAAGAAATTTACGCTGCTGCTGGCGGCGCTGCTGCTGGCGCTGGCTCTGACCGCCTGCGGCAGGCAGGCGGAGGAGGACGACGGGAAGGTGGTCTATCTCCCGCTGTGGATGGAGCCGTATTCCGTGGTGTACTACGACGCCGACCTGAACCGCACCGTTGCGGAGGGCGGCGACCTGACGGAGGAGGAGATCGGCAGCCGGGAGGATATCCAGGCGGTGGGCATGTACGGCAGCGAGCCGGCGGAGCCGGACACCAAGGTGGAGTACGACCTTCACGGCTTCCTGCAGAACATCTATTACAGGACGCCGGACGGCGCCGGCTGGCAGCTGGAGCGCCCTCACGATTGACAAAGCAGATACCGAGAACGGATACACGGAACGGCCGCCTCTGGGCGGCCGTTCCGTGTATAAACCCCCGTATCCTGCGCATCCTACCGGAGAAAAGGAGGCGCGGAGCATGACAGATGAGACAAAGGAAACCAGGTCGTCGGCGGACGGCGACGACGGGCAGGAGCAGTCCTCCCCGGCCATGCAGCAGATCGTGGACATGGGCTCGTCCGTGGTGAAGAACCGCCACGGCACAGTGCATTGCCTGACCATCGTGGGACAGGTGGAGGGCCACATGGTGCTGCCCAACAACACGAAAAGCACCAAATACGAGCACGTCCTGCCGCTGCTGGCGTCGCTGGAGGAGTCGGACGACGTGGACGGCCTGCTGCTGCTTTTGAACACGGTGGGCGGCGACATCGAGGCGGGGCTGGCCATCGCGGAGCTGGTGGCGGGCATGCGCCTGCCCACGGTGACGCTGGTGCTGGGCGGCGGCCACTCCATCGGCGTGCCGCTGGCGGTGTGCGGCAAGGAGACGTTCATCGCCTCCAGCGCGTCCATGACCATCCACCCGGTGCGCATGTCCGGCACGGTCATCGCCGCGCCGGAGACGTACCGCTACTTTGAGCGCATCCGGGAGCGCATCGTCAGGTTCGTGGCGGCCCACAGCCATATCAGCGAGGAGCGGTTCCGCCAGCTGATGCTGGCCACCGGCGACATGGCCAACGACGTGGGCACTGTGCTGTACGGCGAGGAGGCGGTGACGCTGGGCATCATCGACCATGTGGGCAGTCTGTCCGACGCGCTGGACAGCCTGTACCGCCAGATGGATCGGCGGCGTGCGGAATAGGGCAGGGGGGGGGACGGTGCGCCGCCCCCTCCGCTTTTTTATTTTTTCCGGTCAGGCGAAAAGAAAAAGTTGGCGAAAAGTCTTGCATTCGATACTTTGAGAGCATATAATACAAAGGTTAATGAATTTATACCCGAGAGAAAGGGGTCTTACCTTTGCAGAACGAGAAATTGAGAAATGTGGCCATCATCGCCCACGTGGACCACGGCAAGACCACGCTGGTAGACCAGATGCTCAAGCAGGGCGGCGTCTACCGCGAGAATCAGGAGACGGTGGAGCGCGTTATGGACTCCAACGATCTGGAGCGTGAGCGCGGCATCACCATTCTGGCTAAGAACACCGCCATCCAGTACGGCGACACCAAGATCAACATCGTGGACACCCCGGGCCACGCCGACTTCGGCGGAGAGGTGGAGCGCATCCTGAAGATGGTCAACGGCGTCATCCTGCTGGTGGACGCCGCCGAGGGCCCCATGCCCCAGACCCGCTTTGTCCTCAGCCGTGCGCTGGAGCTGGGTCACCGTGTCATCGTGGTCATCAACAAGATCGACCGGCCCGACCAGCGCATCCACGAGGTCATTGACGAGGTGCTGGAGCTGCTGCTGGATCTGGACGCCACCGACGAGCAGCTGGACAGTCCCATGCTGTTCTGCTCCGCCCGCAACGGCACCGCCAGCTACTCCCCCGACGTAGTGGGCACTGACCTGAAGCCGCTGTTCGACACCATTCTGGACTATATCCCCGCGCCGGAGGCCGATCTGGATCAGCCGTTCCAGATGCTGGTCAGCGCCATCGACTACAACGAGTTCGTGGGCCGCATCGCCATCGGCCGCGTGGAGCGCGGCGTGCTGAAGCAGAATCAGGAGATCGCGGTGTGCAACTACCACGATCCCGACGCCCCGGCCAAGAAGGCCAAGGCCGTCAGCATGTACGAGTTCGCCGGTCTGGGCAAGGTGCCCATCACCGAGGCCACGGCGGGCAATATCATCGCCATGTCCGGCATCGGCGACATTACCATCGGCGACACCATCTGTGCGCCGTCCTGCGTGGAGCCGCTGCCTTTCGTGAAGATCAGCGCCCCCACCATGGAGATGACCTTCTCCATCAACGACTCACCCTACGCCGGGCGCGAGGGCAAGTTCGTCACCTCCCGCCAGCTGCGGGAGCGGCTGTTCCGCGAGACGCTGAAGGACGTGTCCCTGCGGGTCACGGAGATCGAGGGGGCCACCGATGCCTTCAACGTGGCGGGCCGCGGCGAGATGAGCCTGTCCATCCTCATCGAGACGATGCGCCGGGAAGGCTACGAGTTTCAGGTGTCGCCGCCCCGCGTACTGTACCAGACCATCGACGGCAAGAAGTGCGAGCCTATCGAGCGGCTGGTGGTAGACGTACCCGGCGAGAGCGTGGGCGCGGTCATCGAGAAGCTGGGCAGCCGCAAGGCGGACATGCTGGAGATGACCCCCGTGGGCAGCCGCATGAAGATCGAGTTCCTGATCCCCAGCCGCGGCCTGTTCGGTTATCGCAACGAGTTCCTGACGGACACCCGGGGCGAGGGCATCATGGCCAGCATATTTGACAGCTACGCCCCCTATAAGGGCGACCTTACCCGCCGGAACACCGGCTCTCTTGTATCCTTCGAGACGGGCGAGAGCGTGGGCTACGGCCTGTTCAACGCGCAGGAGCGCGGCGCTCTGTTCATCGGGCCGGGCGTGCCGGTGTACGAGGGCATGATCGTGGGCGTCTCCCCCAAGCAGGAGGATATCACGGTCAACGTGTGCAAGAAAAAGCAGATGACCAATATGCGCGCTGCCGGTTCCGACGAAGCGCTGCGGCTGGTGCCGCCCCGGAAGATGAGTCTGGAGCAGTGCCTGGAGTTCCTGGCGGACGACGAGCTGCTGGAGGTCACGCCCAAGAGCCTGCGGATGCGTAAGACCATCCTGAACCACGAAAAGCGGATGAAGGCCACCCACGGCGGCAAGAAAAACTGAACGACACACCTCAAAACCTCTCAAAAGACCGGCTCCGCCGGTCTTTTGGCTTACATGCGGTATTTCAGGTGCGGCCCGCTGGGCTCGCCGCCTGCTTGTATCTCTGGGATATTCCGCGCCCCGGCGCGAAATACCTCGCGTTTGTTACATAACGCATGTATTACGTTGCCAGCTTCTTGACATTTTCCGCGGGGCATGGTAAAAGAATAAAGACGCGTAGCGCACAGAAGTGCCTGCGAAGCGTATCACCTTTCGGTGGTGCGCTTTTTGTATACAAAAAAGCAGCCTGTCCGACGGACAGGCTGCTTTCTGCATCATGCGCGGGGAGAGGGGACGAACAGCAGATTCAGATCCGCCTGCGTGGGCATACCGTCCAGCGCGGCGCTGTCGCTGTACTGCCACATGTCGAAGGCGTAGTAGAAATCCGGATAGTCGTTGTAGTCCGCCACCCACAGAGCGTAGTCCGCCAGACGGCTCAGGTCATAGCGGTAATAGCCCTGCTGGCGGTTGAGATAGATACCGGCGGGATACCCGGCGGATTCCACCACGCCGCAGAAGGCGGCGGCGCACTCCGTCAGATAGCCGTTGTCGTTGTCCTTGGTGCGGGAATCGTCGGCGAACACCGGCTCCCAGTCGAAGTAGACCGGCAGATCCAGCTGCTGCCCGTCCAGCAGGCGCAGGACATGGGCAGCCTCGGCAGCGGCCTCCTGCACCGTCACGGCTTGTGAGAAGTAGTACACACCCACGTCGATCCCGGCGGCCCGTGCGCCCCGCAGATGACTGGTGAAGGAACCGTCCGTCCGGAGCGCGCCCTTTGTATAGCCGGTATAGCCGATGCGGAGGATGGCGAAATCCACCCCCTGCGCCGCCAGCCGCTGCCAGTCCACGCCGGCCTGATAGTCGGACACGTCCACGCCCATGCGGACAGTGCCGGTCATACCGGTGTAGCGGAGGGCTCCGTCCTCCTCGCGGGTGAAATCCTCGGCGGTGAAGGGATTCACCGGCAGGCTTTCGTGGGGCGTCAGCCACACCATGTTGGCCCCGTCGTTGACATAGACCTGCCCCGCGTGGGGATCAGGCTCCTCGATGGTGCGGGGTTGGCGGGGCAGCAGACTCAGCACCACGGGAATGGCGACGGCCAGCGCCGCCAGCAGTATCATCAGCGGCAGCAGCCGTCTGCGCCGTCTCCTGCGGCGCCGGCGGCGGGGGCGTACAGCGGTAGCTTCCATTGCTTCACCTGCTTTCTCGTTGGAACACATGGATGTCAAAGGCGATGCGGCAGTCCAGCGTGTCGAGTTTACATAATCTTTCAACGCCGCTTTTCGGCGTCTTCCAGCAGTAGGGGGTCATGCCGAACAGCGCCTGAATGTCGGCGGCGCTGTCCAGATGGATGACATCCTCCACATGGCGGATGTCGACGTAGCGGAAGCCGTCGTAGGGCGTCTCCTTCACCTCGTTGGGGTAGGGATGGTCATAGAGCACCTGCTTCATCTCCCACAGATGCATGGCGGAGGGGACGACATACAGAAAGTGTCCCTCCGGCCGCAGCACCCGGCGGAATTCCTCGATGGCCAGCGGGGAAAAGCAGTTGAGCAGCAGGTCGATGCTGCCGTCCGCCGCCGGTAGGCGGTAGGAGGAGGCCACGGCGAATTCCACGTTTTTCTCCCGCTTAGCCGCCAGCCGCAGGATGAACTTGGAGATGTCCGTGCCGGCCATCCGGGGCGCTTTTCCGGCGGCGCACAGAGCCTGATAAATGGCGGCGGTGTAGTAGCCCTCGCCGCAGCCGCTGTCCAGCACCGCCGGGGCTGGGCCGGTCAGAGAGACGGCGAGTCGACATAACGCATCGCGCAGCGGGGCGTAGTAGCCCTTGGAGAGGAAGGCGCTGCGGGCGGCGGCCATGGCCTTGTCGTCGCCGGGCGCCTTGGAGTGCTTCCGGTTCACCGGGAGCAGGTAGGTGTGGCCCTCCTTGGCGATGTCGAAGGTGTGCCCGTCGGGGCAGCGGTAGACGCCATCCTGACGGGTCAGGGGCGCGGCGCACAGGGGACAGACGAACAGACTGGTCATAGGCCGTGCCCCTCCGGCAGCGTCACGTCATGGATCCAGCGGCCCCTGCGGATGCGGTACCAGCACAGGGGGCACTTCAGCAGGGACTCCGCCTGAATGGCGGCGGCCACCCACCAGTAGGAGGCGTCCAGCACCAGCGCCAGCAGCGCCGTCAGGGGCAGGGCCAGCAGCCACTGGGGGGAGATGTCCAGCGCGGCGGAGCAGAACACGTCGCCGCCCGCGCGGAGCACGCCGGTGACGGCGGTGATGGAGTAGGCGTGCAGGGGGATGGAGGCAAAGCCGGTGACGGCCAGCGCCGCGGCGATCTCCGCCGTCTGTCCGTACAGCTCAAACAGCGGGAAGACGATGGGCTGGAACAGCAGCGGCACCAGCGCCAGCGCGGCCACGGCCAGCGCGACGCCCACCAGTATCGTGACCCACAGCAGGGTATGGCTCAGCTCCAGCACCTCCTCGTGGCTCCTGCCCTCGCCGATGGCCTTGCCCACGATGACGGCGGTGGCGGCGCCCAGGCCGAAGCATACCACCAGAAACAGGCGGTTCAGATTGCCCATGACGGCGTAGGCCGCCAGATACTCCACGGAGATGACGGTGTAGCCCAGGATCACCGTGAGCATGCTGTTGCCCAGTCCCCACGCGATCTCATTGAGCAGCACGGGGGAGGAGTATTTGATGAAGCGGCGGCACATCTCCCAGCCCGGGCGGAAGAAGGCCCGCAGCCGCAGGGGGATGGTCTTGCTGCGCAGGGCGCAGAACAGGCACACGGCGAACTCCGCCACGCGGCTGAGCAGCGTGGCCACGGCGGCGCCCTCCACCCCCAGCATGGGGAAGCCCGCCTTGCCGAAGATCAGCAGGTAGTTCATGCTGGTGTTGATGACGGTGGACATGCCGAACAGCTTCATGCCGAAGGCGGAATTTTCCACGCTGCGCTGGGCGCTGACGTAGATGGAGGACAGCATATTGAACACATAGGAGAACCCGATGACCCGCAGGTACGGCGCGCCCAGCAGCGACAGCTCGTGCTTGTTGCTGAGCAGATCCATGATCTCCACAGGCCAGAGGAAGAAGGCGGCGGCCAGCACGGCGGCGATGCCCACGCCCAGATAGGCGGCCACGCCCATGGCGCGGCTGATGCTCTCCAGGTCCTTTTTGCCCCAGTACTGGCTGATGAGGATGCCCACGCCGGACTGGACGCCGAACACGATGGAGATCAGCAGGAACACCGGCACGTTGGCGGTAGTGACGGCGGCCATCTCCTTGTTGCCCAGCTGGCTGACCATCAGGGTGTCGATAAGACCCAGCGAGAACGTGATAAGATTTTGCAGGGCGATGGGGGCGGTGAGCCGCGCCAGATAGCGGTAAAAGCCCTTGTCGCGTTGGAGTGCTTTCAGCATAGCGGTGTACCTCTTACAGCATGGGGAAGCGGGCGGCCTGATGGGCCTTCAGCGCGTCATACAGGGCGTCCACGTCCGATGTGGTGTTGTCGGGGGAGAAGGAGATGCGGATGACGCCGGCGGCGGTGCGCCTGTCCAGCCCCAGCGCCGACACGACATGGCTGGCCTTGCCCTGATGGCAGGCGGAGCCGGCGGAGATGCAGATGCCCTGCGCCCCCAGATCGGTGACGATGTTGGCACTGGGGTAGCCCGCCAGCGACACCGCCAGAATGTGGGGCGCCGTGCCCGCCGCCACCGGCGCCATGCCGGGGATGGTCAGCAGCTTCTCCCGGCAGTAGTCCCGCAGGGCGGCCATGTGGGCGATCTTGGCGTCATAGCCCGCAAGCCGCAGCTCCACCGCCTTGGCGAAGCCCGCGATCTGGGCGGTGGCCTCCGTACCGGAGCGCAGGCCCCGCTCCTGCCCTCCGCCGGGCAGCAGGGGCCGCACGTTGCGGAACCGGTCGGAGATGTACAGCGCGCCCACGCCCTTGGGTCCGCCCAGCTTGTGGGCGGACAGGCTCATCATATCCACGCCCCACGCCTCCGGGTCGCAGGGCACCTTCAAAAAGCCCTGTACCGTGTCGCAGTGCAGCAGGGCGCGGGACTTCCGCTCCCGCAGGAGGCGGGCGGTCTCCGCCACGGGGAAGATGCAGCCCGTCTCGTTGTTCACCAGCATCATGGACACCAGCACCGTGTCCTCCCGCAGGGCGGATGCCACCTGCTCCGCGGTGACGTGCCCGGTGCGGTCGGGTTTGAGGTAGGTGACCTCATAGCCCTGCTGCGCCAGCCAGCGGCATGGCTCCAGCACGGCGCTGTGCTCCACGGCGGTGGTGATGATGTGCTTGCCGGTGTGCCGTCCCTGCCAGACGGCGGCCTGTATGGCCCAGTTGTCCGATTCCGTGCCGCAGGAGGTGAAGTACAGCCGCTCCGGCGGGCAGTGCAGCGCTCCGGCGACGATGGCGCGCCAGCTCTCCACGGCCTTTTTCATCTCCTGCCCGGCTGGGTACTGGGAGGAGGGATTGCCGAAGTGCCGGGTCAGCACCTCATACATGGCGTCCGCCACGGCGGCGGGTACCGGCGTGGTGGCGGCGTTATCCAGATAGATCATGGGAAAAACCTCTCAATTTCATTGGCCGGAGGACTTGCCACCGGCGTAAGTATCCAGTATAATAAAGCGTTACCACTTATTATACCGACATTCGACGGAAAGTGCAAGGAGAATCCCATGCTGGCAGCGATTTACACATTAGGCTGTAAGGTCAATCAATACGAAACGCAGGCCATGGAGCAGGAGCTGGTGCGCCGGGGCCATACGCTGGTGCCCTTTGACCAGCGGGCGGACGCCTATATCGTCAACACCTGCTCCGTCACCGCCGTCAGCGATAAGAAATCACGGCAGATGCTGCGGCGGTGCCGGAAGCTGAACCCGGAGGCGGTGGTGGCCGCCTGCGGCTGTTATGTGCAGACCCACGCGGAGGAGGCGGCGGGGCTGGACGTGGATCTCGTCGCCGGCACCGGCGACCGGATGGCCTTTCTGGATCTGCTGGAGCAGGTGACCCGGGAGAAGCAGGTGACGCTGCTGGACGATGCCCTGAAGCGACGGACATTCGAGGTGCTGCCCGCCGGCGGCATGGCCGAGCGCACCCGCGCCATGCTGAAGGTGGAGGACGGCTGCGTCAACTTCTGCACCTACTGCATCATCCCCTACGCCCGCGGCCCGGTGCGCTCTCTGCCCAAGGCGGAGGCGGCGGCCCAGACGGAGCAGCTGCGCCGCGAGGGCTATCGGGAGCTGGTGTTCACCGGCATCGAGATCTCTAGCTGGGGCCACGATCTGAAAAACGGCGAGACGCTCATCGATCTTCTGGAGGCGGTGTCCGCCGCCGCGGGGAACATGCGGCTGCGTCTGGGCAGTCTGGAGCCCCGCACCATCACGGAGGATTTCTGCCGCCGCGCCGCCGCGCTGCCTAACCTGTGTCCCCACTTCCACCTGTCTCTCCAGTCCGGCTGCGACGATACGCTGAAGCGGATGAACCGGAAGTACGACACGGCCCGGTTCCGGGAGTCGGTATCCCTGCTGAACCGATACTTCCACCGCCCCGCCGTCACCACCGACCTCATCTGCGGCTTTCCGGAGGAGACGGAGGAGGAGTTCGCCCAGACGCTGGCATTTATCGAGTCCTGCGGCTTCGCGGCCATGCACATCTTCCCCTACTCCATCCGCCCCGGCACCAAGGCGGCGGCCATGGCGCAGGTGCCCCCGGCGGTGAAGGAGGCCCGCGCCGCCCGGGCGGGACAGGTGGCGGAGAAGCTGCACCGCGCCTATCTGGCGGGCTGCGTGGGCCAGGTCTACCCGGTGCTGTTCGAGCAGCCCAAGGACGGCCGCTACACCGGCCACGCCCCCAACTACATGGAGGTGGCCGTGGCGGCGGATGGATTACATAACATTATAAGAGACGTGAAGATCGTTGGAATAGACGGAGAAATACTATTAGGAGAGTTGACATAATGCATCACTTTTTCGCCTACATCGACCGTATGCGCTACATTGAACGCTGGGCGCTGATGCGCAACAGCGTCCGGGAGAATATTCAGGAGCACAGCCATCAGGTGGCGGTGCTGGCTCATGCGCTGGCGGTGATCCGCAACGAGCTGTTCGGCGGACAGGTGGACACCGGCGCGGTGGCCGCTGCGGCGCTGTACCACGACGCCGGGGAGATCCTCACCGGCGACATGCCCACCCCCATCAAGTACTTCAATCCCGAGATACGGGAGGCCTACCGCAAGGTGGAGGAGGTGGCGGACGAGAAGCTGCTGGACATGCTGCCGCCGGAGCTGCGGCCGGTCTACGAGGATATCCTGCGCCCCGCCGACCCGGAGGTAGAGGAGCTGGTGAAGGCGGCGGACAAGCTCAGCGCCCACATCAAGTGTCTGGAGGAGCTGAAGGCCGGCAACGAGGAGTTCCGACAGGCGGCGCGGCAGACGGCGCAGGCGCTGGAAGGCTACGACATGCCGGAGCTGCAATATTTCCGTGAGCACTTTTTAGGCTCGTTCCAGCTGACGCTGGACGAGATGGAGTAATTCTTTCAAAAGGAGTGACGACTATGAAGGCCATCGTAACAGTGGTGGGAAAGGATCAGGTGGGCATTATCGCCGGTGTGTGCAACACGCTGGCGGCGTATCAGATCAATGTGCTGGATATCAGCCAGACCATTATGGAGGGCTACTTCACCATGATGATGGTGGTGGATCTGACCCTGTGCCGGGAGCCGTTCGACAAGCTGCGCGCCGCCCTGCGGGAGTACGGCGAGGGGCGCGGGCTGTCCATCCGCATCCAGCGGGAGGACATCTTCGACGCCATGCACAAGCTGTAAGAGGGACGCGCCATGCTGAATCTGCAAAACATTTTTGACACCATCGACATGATCGACAAGCAGCATCTGGACATCCGCACCATCACCATGGGCATCTCCCTGCTGGACTGCGTCAGCGAGGACGCGGGCCGCTGCTGCGACAAAATTTACGACAAGATCTGCCGCCGGGCGGAGAAGCTGGTGCGCACCGGCGAGGATATCGAGAGCGAGTTCGGCATCCCCATCGTCAACAAGCGCATCTCCGTGACGCCTATGGCGCTGGTGGCCGGCGGCTGCGATACCGAGGACTATGTGCCCTTCGCCCTTACGCTGGATCGGGCGGCCCATACCTGCGGCGTCAACTTCATCGGCGGTTATTCCGCGCTGGTGCAGAAGGGCTTCGCCAAGGGCGACGAGCTGCTGCTGCGCTCGATTCCGCAGGCGCTGGCCCAGACGGAGCTGGTGTGCTCCAGCGTCAATGTGGGCAGCACCAGGGCGGGCATCAACATGGACGCTGTGGCCCGCATGGGCCGCATCATCAAGGAGACGGCCCACCTGACCCGGGCGCGGGACGGCCTGGGCTGCGCCAAGCTGGTGGTGTTCTGCAACGCCGTGGAGGACAATCCCTTCATGGCCGGCGCGTTCCACGGCGTGGGCGAGGCGGACAGCGTCATCAACGTGGGCGTGTCCGGCCCCGGCGTGGTGTACCACGCCCTGCAGTCCTGCAAGGGCCAGCCCTTCGATGTGGTGGCGGAGACCATCAAGAAAACGGCGTTCCAGATCACCCGCATGGGCCAGATGGTGGCGGCGGAGGCGTCCAGACGGCTGGACACGCCCTTCGGTATCGTGGATCTGTCGCTGGCTCCCACCCCGGCGGTGGGCGACAGCGTGGCCCGCATTCTGGAGGAGATGGGGCTTGCCGTCTGCGGCACCCACGGCACCACGGCGGCGCTGGCGCTGCTGAACGACGCGGTGAAAAAGGGCGGCGTCATGGCGTCCGGCCATGTGGGCGGCCTGTCCGGCGCGTTCATCCCCGTGTCGGAGGATGAGGGCATGATTGCCGCCGCGCTGGACGGCACTCTGACCATCGACAAGCTGGAGGCCATGACCTGCGTGTGCTCCGTGGGACTGGACATGATCGCCGTACCCGGCAGCACCAGCGCCGAGACTATCGCCGCCATCATCGCCGACGAAGCGGCGGTGGGCATGGTCAACAGCAAGACCACCGCCGTGCGCGTCATCCCCGTGGAGGGCGCGGACGTGGGCGACATGGTGGAGATGGGCGGCCTGCTGGGCAGCGCGCCGGTGATGCCGGTGCATGAGGCGTCCAGCGCCGATTTCATCGCCCGGGGCGGCCGCATCCCCGCGCCGCTTCAGAGCCTGAAAAACTGATGATACGGGCGGCGGCGGTACACGATCTGCCCCGCGTCATGGCCATCTACGACGCGGCGCGGCGGTATATGCGGGCCAACGGCAACACCGTCCAGTGGGTGAACGGCTACCCCTCCGAGACTCTGCTGCGGCAGGACATCGGGGCGGGACACCTGTACGTCATGGAGGACGCAGATGGTGTATACGCCGTATTCGCCTTTATACCGGGGGATGACCCCACCTATGCCCACATTGAGGGGGCATGGCGGGAGGACAGCGCCTACGGTACCCTGCACCGATTGGGCAGCGACGGCACCCGCCGGGGCGTATTCGCGGAAGCGGCGGCGTGGGCGGCGCGGCAGTGCCCCCACCTGCGGGCGGATACCCACGCGGCCAATCTGACCATGCGGCACTGCATGGAGCGGGCGGGCTTCGTGTACTGCGGCGTCATCTATGTGGCGGACGGCACGCCCCGCGTGGCCTATGAAAAAGTATAAGGAGAACGGATATGGATCCTATTTTTGAGATCGAGCTGGAGGAGTGCCCCGTCTGCCGGGGTGCCGGCGTCATGCAGGATGAGCAGGGCTGGAGCGTCTCTGTCAGCTGCATGGACTGCGGCGCGGAGACGGCCCACGCGGAGTACCGCACGCCGGAGCAGCGGCTGGAGGCCGCACGGCGCGTGGCGCTGCTATGGAACATGGGCAAGGTCATCCACACCGGCGTGGGTGACTGAAAGAGCAATAAAGGAGGCCCGCGCCGATCGGCGCGGGCCTCCTTTGTTCTTTATTCATCAATTTTGCCCCGTGCGTGGAGCACATCGTCGGCGGTGAGGGTCATCAGATCCTCCCGCGTGACGCTCTCCAGCTTGGCAAGGCGGTTGTTCTGGGCCACCAGAATGTGCTCGAAAATGTTCCGGACGCCCCGGGCGTTGCCGAAGCCGTCGCCGTCGGCGCTCTCCTCCGCGATGTAGTCCCGTACCAGTGGCTCCGCCTCCGGCGACAGGACGTAGCCCTTGCCGCAGCGCATCTTGAAAATAGCCATCAGCTCGTCCAGTGAGTAGTCCTCAAACAGCAAAAAGCGGTTGAAGCGGGACTCAAGGCCGGGGTTGGAGTGGATGAACTTATCCATCAGATCAGTGTAGCCCGCCACAATGACCACCAGATCATCCCGGTGATCCTCCATGGCCTTCAGCAGCGTGTCGATGGCCTCCTGCCCGAAGTCGTTCTCGCTGCGCCCGTTGAGGGCATAGGCTTCGTCCACAAACAGCACGCCGCCCATGGCCTTTTCGATGACCTTCTGGGTCTTCAGGGCCGTCTGCCCCACATATCCCGCCACCAGACCGCTGCGGTCCACCTCCACCAGCTGCCCCTTGGACAGGATGCCCAGACTCCGGTAGATGCGGGCCATCATCCGGGCCATCATGGTCTTGCCCGTGCCGGGATTGCCGGTGAACACCATGTGCAGGGACATGTCGGTGGTGGGCAGCTCGTGCTGCTGGCGCAGCTTGTAGACCTGCACCATGTTGATAAGGTTGTGTACCTCCTCCTTCACCACACCCAGTCCGATGTAGCTGTCCAGCTCCGCCAGCAGATCCTCGATCTTCTCCGGCGGCGGCAGCTCCTCCTCGGCGGGCTTCTCGTCGCCGGGCTTGGCGGTGGCGGTGGGAGGCGCCTTCTTCTCCGCGTCCTTGGCGGGGGCGGATGGCGCGGCGGGGGACTTGGGGATGTCGCCGGTGACGTTCTCAAAGGGCGTGCCCCAGAAATCGCTGTTCATGCGCTTCATGCTGTTTTCCGTCATGGAGCGGATCACGTCCAGCTGCTGGAGAATGATCTTGTCTTTCTTATCCATAGGTAGACCTCCTCAGTAGGATAGGTGGATATTGCGCATGGCGCGGAACAGCAGACCGGCCACAAAGCCGGTGAGCGTGCCGGTGACCAGAGAAACCGCCAGCAGAAACGGCAGATACCCCAGCACCATGGTATTGCCCAGTGTGATGCAGGCGGCGGCCATCTGGCCGAGGTTGTGGGCCGCCGCGCCGCCGATGGACACGCCGTAGACGGACAGCCTCCTGCACCGGCGCAGGGCGATCATCACCAGCATGGCGGTGAAGCCCCCCAGCAGACTGAACAGCAGCGCCGACAGGTTTCCGGCGAACAGACCGCCCAGCAGGCACCGGGCCGTCAGGATGGTCAGCGCGGGGACGGCGCCCAGTTCATAGAGAGCGAACACGGTGACGATGTTGGCAAGACCCAGCTTCACGCCGGGCAGCGGCACGATAAGCGTCACGGGGAACAGGCTTTCCAGCGTACTCAGACCCAGCGCCAATGCCGTCAGCACGGCGCACAGGGCGATGGAGCGTGCGTTCAGCTTCATGGCGCACCTCCTAACCCAGCACCGCGTCCACGTCGGACGCGGCGCCCACCAGCGAGATGACCACCTGCGCCGGCAGGCACACGATGGACTGTCCCGCCCGGGAGATGGCCCCGGTGTGGACGCAGTCCTGCCCCGGACAGTCGGAGTCGGAGACGCGGACGCTCCATTCCGGGCTGAAGGGCAGGTCACTGTACGACGGGGAGAGGGTCAGCGTATAGCCGCCGCGGCCCTCGATGCGGACAGGCCCGTCCGGCAGCTGCGTCACCGGCGTGCGGGACTGCTCCTGCCCCCCTACGGTGATGACCAGCGTCAGCTGGTCGCCGCCCCCGGTCTTGGGCAGGTAGAACCACAGCGCGGAGACGACGGCCAGCAGCAGCACCGCCGCCGCCAGCAGCACGTCCCAGCGGTTGAATTTTAACTCAGGCGGCGATGGGTTGGAAGTCATAGGCGCAGCCCTCCGGTGCGGTGATGGCATCCGACAGGCCGGGGGTATACAGCAGACGGCCGTCGGCGGTGATGAGGATCAGTTCAAAGCCGCCGTGGGCGCGCCAGAAGGACACGGCCTCCTGCTCGCCCATGACGTACAGAGCGGTGGAATAGGCGTCCGCCGCCGTGCCGTCGTCGGAGATAACGGTGACGGACAGCAGGTCGCTGTCGGCGGGACGTCCGGTGCGGGGGTCGAGGATGTGCTGGTACACCGTGCCGTCCGCCGCCTCGAAATAGCGCTGATAGCCGCCTGAGGTGACGGCGAAGCAGTCGGTAAGCGCCACGGTGGCGGCGTAGCCGCTGGCGGCGGGGTCTTGGATGCCCACGTTCCACACGGAGCCGTCGGGCTTGCTGCCGCAGACGTAGACGTTGCCCCCCAGCGAAACCACGGCGGAGGTGACGTCATAGGCCCGGAAAATATCCGCCACCTGCTGGGAGGCGTAGCCCTTGGCGATGCCGCCCAGATCCACGGCGCAGCCCTCGTCCAGCGTTACGCCGCCGTCCATATGGACGTGCCCGCTGCCCACCAGCGGCAGCAGGGCGTCGATCTCCTCCTGCGCGGGGACGTGGGGCGCGTCGGAGGTGATGCCCCACAGGGCCACCAGCGGGGCCACAGTCATATCAAACGTGCCGCCCGTCTCATCGGCAAGGGCCAGCGCCCGCGTCAGCAGCTCCCGCGTCTCCTGCTGCACCGCCACGGTCTCACCGGCGTTGAGCCGGCTGACGTCGCTGGTGTCGATGGTGCGGGAGAGGATGGCCTCCAGCCGGTTGATTTCCCGGGAGGCGGCGGTCAGCGCCTCGTCGGCGCTGTCGCCGTAGGCGGCCAGGGTCATGTAGGTATCCATGGCGAACAGGGATATCTCCTGCGGCTTTTTCGCCCCGCAGGCGGCAAGGGCCAGCGCCGTCAGGCAGGCCAGCAGCAGACAGGCGAGACGTTTCACAGCTCCCGCCGCCCTTCCAGCGCCCGCATCAGCGTGGCGTCATCGGCAAATTCCAGATGACCGCCCACGGGGATGCCGTAGGCCAGCCGCGTGACCTTCACGCCGAAGGGCTTCAGCAGCCGGGCGATATACAGCGCCGTGGCCTCGCCCTCGGTGTCGGGATTGGTGGCCATGATGACCTCGGTGATGCCGCCCTGCGCCGCCCGATCCAGCAGGGATTTGATATGCAGGTCGTCCGGCCCTACATGATTCATGGGGGACAGTACGCCGTGAAGGACGTGGTAGCGGCCCCGGTACTCCCGGCTCCGTTCGATGGCGATCACGTCCCGGGGGTCGGCCACCACGCAGATGGTGGCGTCGTCCCGCTTGGGGTCGGCACAGATGGGGCACAGGCCCCCGGCGGTCAGATTCTGGCAGACGGGACACAGCGTCACGCTGCGCTTGGCATCGGTGATGGCGTCGGCAAAGGCCTGCGCCTCCTGGGCAGGCAGGCTCAGCACATGGAACGCCAGCCGCTGGGCGGACTTGTAGCCCACGCCGGGCAGCTTGGCAAACTGTTCCACCAGCTTTTCCAGTGGGGCGGGGAAGTATTCCATGGCGATCAACCTCTCAGTGCGGCGATGGCGGCGGGGATGTCGGCGGCCTTGTACACGGCGGAGCCGGCTACCAGCACGTTGGCGCCGGCGGCGATGCAGAGTTTGCGGGTCTGGGTATCCACGCCGCCGTCCACCTCCAGCTCGCAGCCGGGGTTTATGGCGTCGATGTAGCCCCGGATGGTCTGCACCTTGGGCATCATGTCGGCCATGAATTTCTGACCGCCAAAGCCAGGCTCCACGGTCATGACCAGGATCAGCTCCACCTTGTCGATAAACGGCAGCACGGCGCTGGCGGGAGTTTTGGGCTTCACCACCACGCCGGCCCTTTTGCCCTTGGCGTGGATCCTGTCGATGGCGGCGAGGATGTTCTCCTCCGTGTCCGCCTCCACATGGCAGGTGATGAGGTCGCCGCCGGCGTCGCAGAACTGCTCCACATAGCGGACGGGGCGCTCGATCATCAGGTGTACGTCCAGCGGCAGGGAGGTGGTGGGCCGGATGGACTTCACCACGGGGATACCGATGGAGATATTGGGCACGAACAGGCCGTCCATCACGTCCACATGGACGTAGTCGGCGGTAGAGATGGCCTCGATGTCGCGGGCCAGATGGGCAAAGTCGGCGGACAGGATGGAGGGAGCGATCTTGATCATGGGAAACTTCCTTTCAGCCGCACGGCGCTGGCCGGGGCGGCATAGTATAAGACGTGCAGACCGCCGCGCACCTGTGCAGAAGGCGCAGCCGGTTTCGCCCGCTGGCGGGGCGGCCTGCCGTTTTGCACCGGCGGGGGCCGGGGGCATACCGGCTCCCGCCCGGGCGGATGTACATATCAACACATTATAGCATAGAGCGCCTGTCGTTTGCAAGAGCGCCCCGCCCACCACGAAAATTTGTCTAATTTGTGAATTTTCCATAAAGGGGCTTTACCTTTGCGGACTTTTCCTGTAGAATGTCGCGTTGGAATAACACAGCAAGGGACGGTCTTCCGTATGAGTTTTCTGAAAAGAATCGGCAATGCGCTGTCGCGGTTCATGTACGGCCGCAACGGTGCGGATCAGCTGGGGCTGACCACCATCTGGGCGGCGATCCTGCTGGACGTGGTCAACATCTTCATCAAGCAGCAAACCGTCCATCTGGCCGTCAGCTTCCTGTCCACGGTGCTGCTGGTCATCGCGGTCTACCGCGTGTTCTCCCGGAACCTGCAAAAGCGCCGGGCGGAGAACGCCCGCTTTCTGGAAAAGGTCTGGTGGCCGGTGAGGCGCCGCGCCGCCGGCAGCAGACAGCAGCGGATGGACAAGGAGCACAAATATTTCACCTGCCCCAACTGCAAAACGGTGTGCCGTGTGCCCCGCGGCAAGGGGAAGATCGTCATCACCTGCCCCAAGTGCGGCGGGGAGATCCGCGGCAAAAGCTGAACGAACGATAAAGTAAGCCCTCCGGCTCTGCCGGAGGGCTTACTTTATGTCATAGCTTCCTGCGGCGCTCAGAAGCGGCGGCCGCCCACGAAGTTCCTGCTGTAGTAATTGCTGTTCAGGGAGGACACGCACACGCAGTAGCCGTTGCTGCTGGAGGACGAGGCGTGGATGAACTCGTCGCCGCCCACATAGATGCCCACATGGGAGGCGGGGTAGCTGCCGTCGGAGAAGAACACCAGATCGCCGGGCTGCAGCTCGCTGCGGCTGACGTAGGTGCCGTAGTTCAGCTGCGGCGTAGCGCCGTGGGGCAGGGACACGCCCAGCTGGGCGTAGACATACATGGTGAAGCCGGAGCAGTCAAAGCCGCTGGGGGACGCACCGCCGTAGACATAGGGCACGCCCATGTACTGATAGGCGATGCTGACGGCGGAGCTGCCGTAGGTGCCGGAGGGCACGGTGCTGGCGCTGCCGGTGCTGTCGTCCGTATTGTCCGCGCTGCCGGTGTCGGCGGGCAGGGAGTCGCCCATGGTCACATACTGCTGCGCCACATAGCCGGCGGTGCCGTTATAGGACACGGCGTACCAGCTGCCGTTCTCGGCCAGCACGGTGACGGAGGTGCCTCTGGACAGGGTGGCCAGAATGGACGCGGAGGTGCTGGCGTCGCTGCGCAGGCGCACGTCGGAGCCGTTGATGACGCCGCTGCCCAGAGACTTGCCGGAGTTCATCGTCGCCATCAGCTGGGAGGCGGCCTTGGCCTTTGCCTCCGCTTCCGCCTTGGCTTTGGCCTCCGCCGCGGCCTTGGCTTCGGCGGCGGCCTTCTCCGCGGCCTTACGCTGGATGGTGGCGACGGCTGTCTCCACCGCGTCCGGCGTGGCCGGCGTCACCACGGCGCACAGCGCCGCGCCGGAGGTCATGGCCGGGCCTGCCGCGTTCTCCAGCTTAAAGGACGCGGAGGGCAGGGAGACGGATGTGTGCAGGGGGATGGCGTGTGCCACCGGCACCACGGAGTCCTTGAACCGTCCCGTCAGAACGGTGACGCCGGTGACGGCGGAGATCATGAGAGCAGCGGCCAGCGCTGCGGTAACAATGCGCTTCATAGGCTCACAGCTTTCCGGCCAGCGCCCGCTCCAGCCAGATGGTGCCCACATCCATGGCGGCGTACAGGCTGTCCTTCTCGGACTTCTTCACCACGCGGTCGCGGGAGCGCAGATCGGGGTCTGTCAGCTGCAGCTGCACGGACACGCGGGTGGCCACGTTCAGATCCTGCTCCTTCTTGGTGTCCAGGATCTGGAACATGACGATGTATTTGTCGGCCATGCTGCCGTAGTAGATGAGATTGTCCACCCGCCGCAGGGGATGATTTTTATAGACAAGGCCTTCGCCCTTTTTCACGTCTGCCATGTAAAGTACCTCCGTTGAAAACTTTGTAACCAAATTGTAACACATCTGGCCGCCGCTGTCAACGCGCACCAACAGGAAAAATTCGGAAAATGCCGCCGGAACAGAGAAAAAAGACGGAAAAAATGCCGCGCGGCATGGCCACGCGGCATTTTTTTGCATCTTTTACAGCTCCAGATAGCTTTTGACCAGCACCTGCAGCAGCTCGTCCCGGTCGATCTTGCAGATCAGCGTCCGGGCGGAGTTGTGGTTGGTGATGTAGGTGGGATCCTCCGACAGGATGTAGCCCACGATCTGGTTGATGGGGTCGTAGCCCTTCTCCTTCAGGGCCTCGTAGACGGTGGTCAGGATATAGTGGACCTGCTGATCCTTATCCTCAGCCGCATTGAACTTTCTGGTGTAGTCGTCCATATTGGCACCGCCTTTCTCTCATATCCCTTTTAGTATACGCCATTTCCCCGTTTCTGTAAAGAGGGAAAACATGCCGCCCCCGGAAAAAGTGGCCTGTCAGCGGGAGCGCAGCTCCGCGCCGAAGCGCTTGGCCAGCTTCTTCAGCACGGTGTTGGCCACCTCCTCGATCTCGGCGGAGGTCAGGGTCTTTTCCCTGGAGCCGATGGTCAGCCGGGCGGTCAGGGACTTCTTGCCCTCCGGCACCTGCTTGCCCCGGTACTCGTCCACGAAGGACGCGCCGTGGAGCAGCTCGTTCTTCACGCCGCCGATGGTCTGGGCCACGTCCGCCCACTTCACCTCGCCGTCCAGCAGGAGGGAGATATCGTAGTCGGTCATGGGATACTCGGCCAGATGGGTGAAGGTGTTGGTGCGGGAGCGCAGAGGCACCAGCGCGTCCTGATCCAGCTGGAACAGCATGACGTTGACGTTCTTGATGCCGCAGGCCATGGACACGCGCTTGCTCAGCAGGGCCAGATCGCCGATGTGCGCCTCGCCCAGATAGATGTTCAGCCAGACCACCTCGTCGGCCCACACGGGCTTCTCCGCCTGCCGGAAGGTATAGCCCTCCATGTGGGTGTAGCGGGGCATCAGCTCCACCACGCCCTTGGCCTTGCGGAACAGAGCCGTCACGTCCTTACCGGCGGACACGAAGGCGCCGGCCACATTCTTGCGCTGGGAGGGCAGCTTTTCCCGCTGGTCGTAGGGGGTGGTGTAGTTCTCGTCCCGGAACACCTGCGCCGTCTCGAAGATGGCGAAGTCGCCGTAGTACCGCTCATTCTTGGCCACGGCCTTGCACAGGTTGGGCAGCAGGGAGGAGCGGATGAAGCGCTCGGCGGGGGACGGCGGCGTGGACAGGGACAGGATGCCGTCGGTGCTCTGCAGGACGGCGTTGACGTATGTCTCGTCCATCCACGGATAGGTGAAGATCTCCTGCATGCCGCAGCGGATGGACAGATACTCCTTGATGTGGCGCTCCAGATCCTTGTCCAGCTGGTTGATGGCGCCGTCGAAGGAGGTGGTGATAGGCTCGGCCTCGAAGTTCTCGTAGCCGTACATCCGGGCCACCTCCTCCATGATGTCGGCCTTGATGCTGACATCACCGGTGGAGCGCCATGTAGGCGCCACGACGTGCATGTTGTCGCCGTCGAAGGTCAGCTGGAAGCCCAGCGGCTCCAGCTTGCGGGCCACATCCTCCGGCGTCAGGGTCTTGCCCAGACGGCGCTCCAGCCAGCTGATGGGCACGTCGATCTCCGCGTTCTTCAGGGGCACGGGGTACTGATCCACCAGACCCGTGACCTGCATTTCGGGATACAGCTCACGGAACAGCTGCATGGACAGGTCGAGGGCCTGGTCGCAGCGCTCGGGGTCGATGGCCTTCTCGTACCGGGCGGAGGCCTCGGTGCGGTTGTCGTATCGCAGAGCGGTGCGGCGGATACCGGCGGCCTGGAAGTTGGCGATCTCCAGGATGACCCTGCTGGTGGTGGGGAGGATGGAGTCCTTGGCGCCGCCCATGACGCCCGCCAGACCCACGATGCCCGCGTCATCGGCGATGGTCAGATCGTCCGTGCTGAGGGGCAGCTCCTTGCCGTTGAGCAGCGTCAGCGTCTCGCCCGCTTTGGCGCGGCGAACGATGATGTGCCCGGCGATATGGTCGGAATCATAGGCGTGGGAGGGCTGGCCGGTGGCCAGCATCACGTAGTTGGTGATATCCACCAGCGCGTTGATGGGGCGCATGCCGGTTTTCCAGATCCGCACCTGCATCCAGTACGGAGCGGGCTTGACGCAGACATTTTCGATCTGCGTGCCGGTCATGCGCGGGCACCGCTCTGCGTCCTCCACGGTGACGTGGAATCCGGCGGTGTTGGCCACGTTCCGGTCGAAGCGGGGGAACTCCTTCATAGGCAGGTGGTACAGCGCCGCCAGCTCCCGGGCGATGCCGTAGTGGCCCCACAGGTCGGGGCGGTTGGTCATGGACTTGTTGTCGATCTCCAGAATGATGTCGTTCAGCTCCAGCGCGTCCGCCAGCGGCGTACCGGCAGGGGCGTCGAAATCGCTGAGGTCGAGGATGACGGCCTCGCCGTCGGCGGGGAACAGGTCGTCCAGACCGATCTCCACCGCGCCGCAGATCATGCCGTAGCTGTCCACGCCCCGCAGCTTGCTCTTCTTGATCTCCACCGGCTCGCCCTCGCCGTGCCAGCGGCACATGGAGCCGGGCAGGGCCACGGCCACCTTCATGCCGTCGCGGAGGTTGGAGCCGCCGCAGACGATCTCCCTGATGTCGCCGCCGCCGATGTCGGTGCGGCAGATGCGCAGCTTGTCCGCGTTGGGATGGGGCAGGATCTCCCGGATCTCGCCCACCACCATGCTGCGGAACGAAGCGCCCAGATCGACGGCGTCCTCCACCTCCACGGTGGACATGGTCAGGTCGTAGGCCAGACGCTTCAGGTCCATATCCTCCGGCAGCTTTACATAGTCCCGGATCCAATTCAGTGATACTTTCATTTCAGCACCCCTCTCCCATCAATGGAATTGCTCAAGGAACCGCAGGTCGGCGCTGTGGAACAGGCGGACATCGTCCACGCCGTAGCGCATCATGACCAGACGGTCCAGACCGATGTTGACATAGAAGCCGGTGTACTCGTCGGGATCGAGGCCCGCGGCCTTCAGAACGTTGGGGTGGGGCGTGCCGCCGGGCATGACCTCGATCCAGCCCACGTGCTTGCACACGCTGCACCCCTTACCGCCGCAGACCAGACAGCCCATGTCGATCTCAAAGCCCGGCTCCACGAAGGGGAAGAAGCCGGCGCGCATCCGCACCGGAACATCCCGGCCAAACACCTTACTCAGGATGCTCTTGATCATCACCTTGCCGGAGGCGAAGGTGAAGTCCTTGTCCACGATCAGCGCCTCGTACTGGAAGAAGGCGCGCTCGTGGCGGGCGTCCGTCGTCTCGTTGCGGTACACCTTGCCGGGGTACACGAAGCGGTAGGGGGGCTTGTGCGTCTGCATATAGCGGACGGAGCCGCCGGTCAGATGGGGCCGCAGGCACAGCTTGTCCCAGCACTCGCCCTTGTCGTGTCCGGCCAGCCAGTAGGTGTCCATGCTCTCCCGGGCGGGATGGTTGGGAGGGAAGTTCAGGTTGTCGAAGCCGTACAGCTCGCTGGTGATGTCGTCCTCCTCATAGATCTCAAAGCCCATGGAGCGGAAGGCGTCGTTCAGGTCGTAGCACATCTGGGTAATGGGGTGCAGGCCGCCGCTGGGGGGCAGTATACCCGGCACGGAGATATCGAAGTCGGGATCGACCTCGGACGCCTTCATCTTCAGCTCGTCGCGGCGCTGATCCAGCAGCTGGGTCAGCTGGGCCTTGGCCTGATTCACCGCCTTGCCCATCTCCGGACGCAGGGCCACGTCCAGCTTGGGCAGCTCCTTCAGCAGCTCCGTCAGGCTGCCCTGCTTGCCCAGCAGCAGCGCCTTGACCTCCTGCAGCTCCGGCTCGGAGCGGACGGCCTCGATCCGGGCCCTGCCCTCGGTGAGCAGCTTTTCCAGTTTCTCTTTCATTATAATGTGATGCCTCCTTTTGAGAGTTTCGCTTCAGGGGATAAAAAAACACCTTTCATCCCACATGACATGGGACGAAAGGCGACGCTTCCGTGGTACCACCCAGCTTCGCGGGCATGGCCCGCGCACTCGTTTCCCGTTAACGGAGGATGACCCGTCCGCGCATTTCCTCGCGGCAGCTCCCGGGCGAACACTGCGACGTGTCTCAGGCCGGCTTGCAGCCGGTGGCCGGCCCTCTCTTGGAGATGCGTGACCCGCAGATCTTCCCGTTCATCACTTTTTCATCTGATGCACCCATTTATACCACAGCAGAACGGAACTTGCAAGCACTTTTTTCCCATCACGCAACAAAAATAGCAGAAATGGCGATTGACAAATGTGGTATACTGAACAAAAAATCCCGTAGAGGACGCCGGAAAGGAGTGACCGCAGATGCTGACGCTGGACGCCGCCTATGTGCGCGCCGCCCTGCCCCGCCGGGATACGCAGGGCCACAAGGGCGATTTCGGCAAGGTCTATGTGCTGGGCGGCAGCGTGGGCTACACCGGCGCGCCGGTATTCTGCTCCCGCGCCGCCGTCCGCACCGGCTGCGGGCTGGTCTTTCTGGGCGTGCCCGCCGGCATCTGGCAGGTGGCGGCGGTAAAGTCCGACGAGGCCATGCCCCACCCGCTGCCGTCGCTGGACGGACGGCTGAGCCTTGCGGCGGAGGCGGACATCCGCCGCCGCGCCGCCGGGTGCGACGCCGTGGCCATGGGCTGCGGCATGGGACGCGGTACGGAGAGCGACGCGCTGGTGCGCCGCCTGCTGACGCTGGAGCAGCCGCTGGTGCTGGATGCCGATGGCATAAACGCGCTGGAGCGGCATATAGATGAGTTGTCCCTCCGCCGCGGCCTTGTCACGGTACTGACGCCCCACGAGGGGGAGTTTTTCCGCGCCGGCGGCGATGTGAGCCGGGGCCGGGAGAGCGGGGCGGCGGCCTACGCCGCCCGCCGGGGCGTCTATCTGGTGCTGAAGGGGCACCGGACGGTGATCGCCGCGCCGGACGGACGGCTGGCGGTGAATACCACCGGCAATGACGGCATGGCAAAGGGCGGCAGCGGCGACATCCTCACCGGCATGACCGCCAGCCTGCTGGCGCAGGGCATGGCGCCGTTCGACGCCTGCTGCTGCGCCGTGTGGCTCCACGGCCGCGCCGGGGATCTGGCTGCGGCGGAGAAGGGACGGCGGGGCATGACCCCCACCGACCTGTTAGAGAAACTGCCCTATGCGCTGAAAGAGGTGGAGTAGCGGAGAGCCTTCCCGAAAAGGAGGGATGACCGTGAAGAAGATCATATGGCCGCTGCTGCTGTGCCTGCTGCTGTGCGGCTGCGGCGGCGGAGAGACGGGCAGCGCCGTGCAGGAGCAGTACCGCACGGTGCGGACGGCCCAGCTGGAGGCGGAGGTCACCAGCCATACGGATACCGACAGCCGGACGTTCACGCTGCGGTGCCGGTACGACGCGGCAGGGGACTCCGTCACCACCGTCACCGCCCCCGGCGAGCTGGCGGGCCTTTCCGTCATCGTGTCGGGGGAGGACATGACTCTCTCCTGCGACGGGCTGCAATTACCGGCGGGGGCGTCGCTGGACATCTGTCCCGCCAACTGTCTGCCGTACCTGCTGCGGGCGCTGGCGGAGGGCTATGTGCTGGAGCAGGGCGGCGAGACGCTGGCCGATACCCCGTGCCTGCGCCTGACGCTGGACACCACCGCCCCCGGCGGGAACAAGGTGCTGTGCGCCGTCTGGCTGGACGCGGAGGGGCTTTTCCCGCGCTATGCGGAGTTTTCACAGAATGAACAGGTGGTGCTGACGGCAAAGCTGCTGGACTTCACCTGCACCACATCGGAGGGATAAAAGATGGAATCTACACTGAGGAGAACATGGGCCGAGATCGATCTGGACGCGCTGGCGTACAATTACCATGCGCTGCGGCGGCGGGTAGGCGCGGACGTGAAATTTCTGGGCGTGGTGAAGGCCGACGGCTACGGCCACGGCGCCGTACAGGTCTCCCGCGCCTTGCAGACGCTGGGAGCGGACTATCTGGCCGTGTCCAGTCTGGACGAGGCCATGGAGCTGCGGGCCGGGGGCATCACCATGCCCATCCTGATCCTGGGCCACACGCCCCGCGAGCAGGTGAAGAACCTCATCGACCTGCACATCACCCAGGCGGTGTCCTGTCAGGCCAAGGCGCTGGAGTACAGCCAGGAGGCGGTGCGCTGCGGCGGAGAGCTGACGGTGCATATCAAGGTGGATACCGGCATGTCCCGTCTGGGCTATCTGGTGTCCGGCGGCCACTTCGCCGCCGGCACGGCGGATATCTGCACAGCCTGCGGCCTGCCGGGCCTGCGGGCGGAGGGCATCTTCACCCACTTCGCCGTGTCCGACGAGCCGGATGAGGACAGCGCGGCCTATACCCGCGCCCAGTTCGACCTGTTCCGCCGCGTGGTGGCGGAGGTGGAGCGGCAGCGGGGGCAGCGGTTCGCCATCCGCCACTGCGCCAACTCCGGGGCCGTGGCGTCCTATCCGGAGACGTATCTGGACATGGTGCGCCCCGGCATCCTGCTGTACGGCTGCGGCGATCTGGCGGCGCGCATGGGCCTGCGCCCGGTGATGAGCCTCAAAACCACCGTCAGCACCATCAAGACCTATGAGCCGGGGACGGATATCAGCTACGGACGGCTGTATACCACGCCCCGCACCACCCGCATGGGCGTGGTACCCTACGGCTATGCCGACGGCTTTTTCCGCCGCCTCAGCGGCAAGTGCCGCTTTGCCGCCAAAAGCGGCGACGCCCCCCAGCGGGGCCGCATCTGCATGGATATGTGCATGATCGACCTTACCGACCTGCCGGAGGTGCAGGTGGGGGACGAGCTGGAGATCTTCGGCCGCGTCCACCCGGTGGAGGAGCTGGCCCGTCTGGCGGACACCATTTCGTATGAGCTGACCTGCGCCGTCAGCAAGCGGGTGCCCCGGGTGTACCTGCAAAACGGGCGGGAGGTGGAAAAGGAGCTGCTGCTGCGGTTCTGACGGTACGCCCCGCCCCGCATCCGCATAGGATACAACGGGCGGAACAAATCCGGAATTTACTGACGCGCAAAGAGTATAAATTCCGCGGCTGCGTGGGACAATGGAAGTGACCTGAGGACATATATCCCTCCGGTACTTCTTGCGGCGGAGCGTGAACTTTGTGGATACGATTGTCAGACGCGGCGACATATACTACGCCGATCTCAGCCCCGTGGTGGGCAGTGAACAGGGGGGCGTGCGCCCGGTGCTCATCGTGCAGAACGACACCGGCAACCGCCACAGCCCCACGGTCATCGCGGCGGCCATCACCTCCCAGCTGGGGAAGGCCAAGCTGCCGACCCATATCGCGCTGGCGGCGCAGGGCAGCGGGCTGCCCAAGGATTCCGTGATCCTGCTGGAGCAGATACGCACGCTGGATAAGCGCCGTCTGCGCGAGCGGATGGGCCGTGTGGACGGCGCCGTCATGGAGCAGGTGGACGCCGCCATCGCCGTCAGCTTCGGCCTTACCGGCAGCCATCTGGTGTGACCGCCGGCGCGCATGAGCATAACGAGAGCAGGTCTGTGCATACCATGGCACAGACCTGTTTTTTGTCGTGACGGAGAGGAGGGCGCGTATGGAGGTGCCGGTCTGTCTGGACGGGTGCTGTGTGGGGGAGATGTCCGTGATGCCTGTGGGACGGGACACGGAGCTTCGCGTCCGCTGCACCGGCCTGCCCGCCGGTCTGTACCGCCTGTACGCCTGCGGCGCCGGGGGCGAGCTGCTGCTGGGCGTCACGGAGGACGGCTGCCTGCACCGGCGGTTCTCCGCCGCCATGACGGCCCCGCTGGGGGTGGTGGAGCGGTGCCGCGCGCAGCCGTCGGCGGCTCCGCAATGGCGTGAGCCAACGCCGTCGGACGGCCTGCCGTGGGCCGTCCCCGCCGGTACGCTGCTGCGGCGGGGGGG
>CDYU01046341.1_pt1 | contig 134991 bp, 124 predicted proteins | sample 480701 | NCBI WGS metagenome assembly CDYU01 (sample SAMEA3182105, study PRJEB8094) | gut metagenome | biome: human; feature: gut; material: Stool; isolation source: human stools | place: Canada | collected 2013-02-26 | reverse complement strand
GATGATATACACACGTCCTTCTTTATCCAGCCAGCCGTTCTTGCAGCTCAGGCTCATACGGTCAAGGAGCAGACCGTAGAGCACCTTGGCTTCTGCGGAAACGCTTCTGAACCGTTCCTCCGTGAACAGCACCTTGGGGATGCGGTAAAAGAAGAACTGTTCCGCTTCCGCACCGTAGAAATAGTCATACATGGCTTCTGTCACGCTCCTTTGGAAGCCCTGCGGCGCGCATGACCTCTTTTGTACACCATCCGATGCAGGGGGCAGCCTTTCCGTAGGGACAGCCCTCGCACTCCGAAACGGGAGCGGCGTTGTCCGCAGCTGCATCGTAAACTTGTTCTATGCCGTTCCGTCTTGCGGGCTTCTGCGGGACGGGACAGCAGCAGCCGTCCGGATAGACGCAGCCCTGTATTTTTCCTTTTCGGTACAGGCAGTACCGGCAGTCATATACATTGTAACCCCACGACTTCCCGTATGCTTTCACAATAACACCTCCTTCGCCCGCATCTGGGCATAAAAACAGCGCGCCTGCCGACCCAAGCGCCACTTTGGGTAACAGACGCGCTATGTACTGTTTTCATGATTTTATGTTGTATTGTTTTCTGAACTCTGTGACAAACAGCTTGTACCTGTACGACTGTTGCGGATTACGGCACATTGCCGCTGAAGCTAAATATTTGATAGCACACTCTTTGGGGATAAAATATTTCCCTCCAATCTTAAATGCCTTCATCTTTTTGCTGCTGCACCAGTTTACTACAGAGGTAGATTTGTATCCAGCAAACACGGCAAGCTCCTCAATTGTAATAAGGTCCGCCATCTCCTTCATTTCCGCTTCAAAAAACAGCTCAAACTTTTTCGTCTGCTCAGGAGTCAGCGTTATCCAGCAGCTTGGAGCTATTGCTTTTTTAGCACCTGCTGTCCCTGCGTACCATCCTTCACTGGCCTTGTACTTTTCCGGGCATATTTCCCTCTGACGCAGGTACTCGATCACATCGTCTGTCTTAATGGTATAGCGACGTGTTTTTTTACCCGTGTCCTTGCATGGAATTGCACCGCTTTGAAGCAAATAGAGTGCGGTTGCCTTGCTGATGTGGGCCACCCGATATAGCTGATCCTTGCTCATGGTTTTTGGGTATTGCTTCTTGATCTCTTTGAAATGCGCTTCTAAATTTTTCATGTTCAAACCACCTTTTCATATTGGTCAACGGCAGGTGGTTTCCCATGAAAGTCTGTTCAAAACGCAGTCGTAGGAACTGCGATTTTTTCTTGTTTGGTCTCCCCAGTTCTCCCCTAGTTCTCCCCAAAATGCTCAGTTCTCCCCTAAAAAACAGTAAAACCGCTAATTATTCGAACTCATTGATTTTTGGGCGTTTTTCCAGTTTCCGAGCTTTTACCCTTGAAAAACCCTTGAAATACGGGCTTCTTCAAGTTCCGCCATCATCACTCAATTTCTCTTAATTCCGCTTATTTCTAAATAGCGAATTTTGACTCGAAAACCGTTGGCCTTCACGGGCACGTGGGTTCGAATCCCACCCGCTCCGCCATATTAGGTAGGTTATTTTGATAGAATAACCTACCTAAACTTTTTGCCCAGAAATGCGAAGAAATAGCCGAAATCCAGCTATTTCCTCGCATTTTTCGCTTGAAAATTCAATTTGCTCTCGGTCGCTCGTCATTTCGGGCGGCCGATTTTTTGCTTTCTGCTGCCTTTTTTTGCCCTTGCTCCCCGAGTAATCGTTCACTTTCAGGGGCAGTCGTTCACTTTGCCGGGCAATCGTTCACTTGGTTTACATAATTCAACGAAGGGTCCCTGAGATCTGGTGTGCAATTATATCTACTTGCTCTTCCGTATTGTCCATTCCCAATGTCACTCTGATGGTGCCGTGTGCATAATCATCTATCTATATTTTCCTGCGTTAGATAAACTCGGCATAAGTCCTCATATCCTGGGCGATAGCCAAACCATCTGCACATCTGTAACAGCGTGTCATATGTACCCGCATTACGGCTGTAATAGCTGGTCATAAGACCTTCAAGAGTCAAGCCACGAGAAAGAACCATGCTGCCGATTGCTATGGCACGTGCTCCGACGTCAGCGTAGTCTTCATAATCAAACCGCTTTTTCTTGCGATCGTCTCCAAGGACATCCATTCTACCATTTCGTGAGTTAATAACGACAATGGTAAACTGCTTGATTTCATCGTATAAGCCTTTTTGTATTTGTTCCCAGCTTATAGGCAGATAGCCCTTACGAACCAGATGATATTGATTTTTCTTTAGATGAAGATCTCGTAAACGGTGAGGATGGAGAGCCAGATGCCCCCATGTATTTAAGTACATGGCGATACAGCTTACACAGCTCCTGGAACGAAATCTGTTGTACCGGAACACTGTCATCAGCAAGGTGATTTCATCACAGAAAACCAGGGTTGAAGCGGGTATTTTGACACCATCAGGAAATTGTGGAATTCGGTGGCATTAACAGCTGGCCAGGAGAGACGGTTTCCGGCGCAAGGTGACAAAACCGTAGAACAAAAGGGGCTTGATTTCCATTTTTCAGTGTTGTATACTGTATCTGTCAGTATGACTGACAGATTCGTGAGAAGGAGGGCGCAGCACTTGCCGCACGAGGAGCAACGGGAGAAAAATATCCAGTTGGTTACAGAGAAGGCTCTGGACTGTTTTCTGGAAAACGGAATCGAGAAAACAAAGATTGCAGACATTGCACGGCAGTGCGGGCTTGCCGAGCGGTCGGTGTTCCGGTATTTTGAAACCAAGGCGGATCTGGTTCTGGCCGCTTCCCTGCTGTACTGGAACCGGGTGTTGGAACGCATTGACCAGATGTTTCAGGAGGACAGTCCCGAAATCAGCACAACCGGCTTGGAGGATGCGGCAAAGATTCTTGTCTGCTATTCCAGGCTCTACCGGCTGGACCCCAAAGGGATGCGCTTTACCCTTGATGCAGAGCTTACCCTGCACAATGCAGGAAGGCTCCACGAGATCAAGAACCAGCCCCCCGAGTCCTTTGAAACCTCCAACGGCCCCATGGCCAAGGCCATCCGAAAGGGGCTTGCAGACGGCTCCATCAGTCCAGATGTGGATGTGCAGGAGATTTACTACAACTCCTACGACGCGATCCTGGGAATCATGCAGCGCCTCTCCATCGGCGGTACTCCCAGTGCCAGAGAATTGGACTACGACAGCCGGATGCTTCATCTAAGTCAGATGTTCGTTCGGGCCTTGAGCGCCAAATAATTCCATACATTTCAAATCCCGAGGCATCGGGATTTGTGTATCCCCCTTATGTCAGTTCTACTGACATAAGGGGGGGCGGTAAATAACAAAGAGAAAGAAGGGCAGCAATGAAAGACCTGAAGCATTTGATCTACTTTGAGAGTCTTCTGGAAGATGCGAACAACGAGCTTGTGCGTAGGGCAGAGGCAGAGGGAGACCTGGCCATCGGTTACACCTGTTTCCATGCGCCGGAGGTGCTGCTGAACCTGGGAAACTGTTTCTCGGTTCGGCTCCGCGCCCCGCATACCAACTCTATGGAGCTGGCCACCTATTACATGGCCAACAACAGCTGTGAGTTCTCCCGGGCGCTGCTGGAGCGGGCGCTGGAGGGCAACTACAGCTTTCTTCATGCCATGGCCGGTGTGGACGTCTGCGAAGCCAACAACCGGGCCATTGAGAATATGGAAATCATGCATATGCAGGGAGAGGACAAGGAGAAGTTCTTCTACTGCAATCTGGACATCCCCTACTCCGACGATGAGGACTGCGTTGAGCATATCTGTGAACAGGTCTCCCGAAAGATTCTGAAGCCTTTGCGGGAAAACTATGGGGTGGACACTTCAGATGCCGCCATCCGTGCGGCAGTCCGGGAACATAACGAGGTCTGCCGTATCCTCACGGAGATTGGGGAATTGCGCAAGCTGGACATTCCGCCCATCACCGGCTATGAGTTTGCTGTCCTGGTTCTGGTGAGCTATACCTGTCCCAAGCGGCTGATTCTGCCTCTGCTGCGGGAAACGCTGGAAGAAATTCGGACCCGCCAGGTTGATCCTGAAAAAAATTACCGGGTTCGGGTGGCAGTGGTCGGCTCCGAAATTGATGACCCCAATCTGATCAAGTTGGTCGAGAGCTGCGGCGCTCTGGTGGTTGCGGATCGCTTCTGCTACGGCAGCTTTCCCGGCAGGCAGGAGATTGCGCTGACCCAGCAGGAGGACGCCCTCACGCAAGTCTGCCGCTGGTATCTGCAAAACACAGAGTGTCCCCGTCAGAGTGCGCTGCACCGTGTCAAATACCGCAATGACCATGTGGCCCAGTTGGTCAGGGAGTTCAAGGCGGACGGCGCAATTTATGAGCAGATGAAGTTCTGCACCTACTGGTCCTATGAGCGGGTCATTGCAAACCAGATCATGCCCAGAGATTATGGGATTCAGATTCTCTCCATCGACAGGCCTTACATTGTGGGGCAGAGCGGCCAGCTGCGCACCAGAGTGCAGGCTTTCGTGGAGAGCATTGAGATGAAGAAGCTTCGTGCAGCACAGAAGGAGGAGAACTAACATGGCGTATGATCCCAAAACCGGCAAGGGATTGGGCCAGTTCTACGATGCCAATCACCGTGCTTTCCGAGCCCGCGAATGGAGAGGCTTCCGGGACACCTTTTATGACTTTTTCCGCTGGCTCTATCTCTACGGCTTTATGGCTGTAAAGCTGGGCTGCCACCCCATCCTCATGGTAAAAGCCATGCTGCGCTACCGCTGGATGGTATCCTATCTCACCGCCGCCCACATGGTGGACCGGCATACCATGGGACTGCGGGGCAAGGAGCTGCGCTACGCCCACAACCAGTTCTTCTCGGTTCTGCACAACTCGGTTCTCGGCGTGCGTGACATTATCGTCCGGGACGAGAACCTGCGCCCCCACAGCAAGCGGGCCGCGAAGCTGCGGGAGAATACCGTGATGTTTGACGAGATGACCCCCCATCTGATCATGATGGGCTTTCCCACGGTCAAGTGGATTGACATTGCCATGTTTGCCATCGGTCTGCCCTCGGAAGTGGATCAGAATGCCAGCATGTACTACATCGACGCTATGGAGCACCTGGGTCTGCCGGCCGATGTCTGCCCGGAACCGGCTGCCGAAAGCGGCTGCGCCGTTGTGGATGACTATCCCCGGGTGGGCAAATGCTACTTCACCGGTTCCATGCCCTGCGACGGCGCCATTTCCCAGACCAACATCATGACACGCCACTTCAAAGACCTTCCCTCCTTCCAGATCACCCCGCCCCAGCGGGTGAATGAGCCGGAAGTGCAAACCTACGCGGTGAAGAATCTGAAAAAAGGCATTGCCTTTCTGGAGCAGCAATTCAACGTCAAGTGGGACTGGGATGCTTTCTGGAAGAACGCCGAAATGTACAACGAAAGCTCCCGCTATATGATTGAAAAGTGGGATGTGAACTGCACCAACTATCCCCAGGTCTGCGGCGCCGCCCTGGCTCTTCAGCGGGAATACGAGTTCATGGCCGCCGCCTGTATGGACGAATTCATGCTCAAGACCGACCGCAAGGTCACCAAAATGATGCTGAAAGGCTATGAGCAGGACAAGGCGGCAGATGCCAACAAGCCCAAATACCGCTGCATTGTCTGGGCCTGCCCCGCCCATTATTATACCAACTTCACCTATTGGACGCAGCACTGCTGGGGTGTCACCTGCGTCAACGACATGGAGGCCATGCTCAGCTACCAGCCCATTACCATCGGGGACAAGGAACAGGCCCTTGAAGATCTGGTTCGCTGCTATGAAAAAATGATGATGCGTTCCCACACCAACGGCGGCTATGTGAATCTGCTGGATGAGTGCTGGAAGATGTGCGAAAAGTTCAATGTGAACATTGTCATTATGTACGACCATGTATCCTGCAAGAATGTGGGCGGCCTGCACGGCCTGTTTGAGGATCAGGCCAGGGAGCGGGGCATTCACCTTATCTGGATTCCCCACGATGTAATGGATCCCCGTACCGTTTCCCGCCGTGAGATGCGGGAAGCCTTCAACCAATACATGATTACCGTTTTGCGAGAAAAACCCCTGGACCCCACCCTGTTGGATTATGAAGACGCACTTAGCTGGTAAAGGATGGTGAAAAAATGGCCTGGTACTGGATTGTTCTGATTGTTGTTGCAGCCCTCTTCGGTCTGCTGTTTCTTGCCTATATGACAAACGCGGACATGAAACTCATTGAGAAGCTGTACGACGCTCTCATCAAATACCACGACAGCAAAACCGTGGAAGAAAAAATCTGATATAAGCAGGCACAAAGCCCGTTTTCGCGTGAATCGAAAACGGGCTTTGTGCCATTTTGCTTGTGTTATCCTTCGCCCTCAGTGATACAGTAAGTTTGAACAACTTTGTCTAGAATCATCAGCTGGGGATTAACCCATGCCCACCCCGTCGGCTGATGGGCATGGGAAAACGTAGCTGCCACAGAAGGTTTTCGTTATAGCCCTTAAACTCCAAGCGGACAATAGAGCTATCCGAATTAGACATAGATTTGTTTCGAGTTACTACAGCCGCGAGTTTCTGCCGGTTTGGTAATTGATCTTTTTTCCGGGTATTACACGATGGGCAGGCCAACACGAAATTCCATAGATGGTCTGATTTTATAAACGACCGCGGGATTACATGATCAACATGATGTGTTTTATGAAGCATTCTCCCGCAATAGAAGCATGTATCAGTCTCGAATTCTTTTCGGAGAATGCCTCTGTATATAAAAAACACAGGTTTTCCCTTGAAGCATAGCACTTGCCGCCCAGGCGCGGCAGCGGAGATAAGCCTTGGCATTTGACGCCTCCATAAGCAGAAATGTGTCGAATAATATCGAAGTATAGCGACAAAAACCGTTTTCTCTGTCATTGGTCCTATCATCTTCTTAAGTCTCTGGATTTGGGAGGATATACCAATGACAGCCGTGCAAGACATCCTGCGATCTCTTGGCATCACAAGATGCTACAAAGGCTTTAAACATACCGAGTATGCCATCTGTCTGGCCATTCAGGACGAATCCCGTCTGGAGGCGATCACAAAAGAGATCTACATGGAGACGGCAGCTCACTTTGAATGCAATTGGACGGCAGTCGAACGAAATATCCGGACTGCCGTTTCCCGCGCATGGTCTGTCAATCCCGGCTTGCTCTGTCAGATGGCCGGTTATCCATTGGAATCTGAACCCACTTCCTCGCAGTTTATCGAGATAATCTCTTCCTACACAATTCGATCTCACCAGGCGCAGCTTCAGCCTCTCGGTCTGCCGTGATCCGTTGCTCGTTCCTCTTAGAACATACGACCGCCTTCTTTTCCGCAGGCATTTCTCCGACAGCAGCAGTCCGCGCGAACACCGGGAAAAGCATCCATAAGTCATAATATTCCGCTCTGTTCCCTGAAGGCCCGTGGTTTTAAGCACGGGCCTTCATCTTTTTCCCGAAAAAATCAGCGTTGTGCAGTGCCGCCAGAGATCCCCGGCGCGCAGGATGGGCTTTTCAAAGCCATCGCAGGCCATGGCATTCGGAAAGTACTGCGTTTCCAGGCACAGCGCGCAGCGCGGCGCATATATTGCGCCCTGCTTGCCGCGGCGTTCGGTCAGGAAATTTGCGGTGTAGAGCTGCACGCCCGGCAGTGTCGTCCGTACCGTCATGGTGATGCCGGACGCGTCGCCGCGCAGTACCGCCGCCGTTTCTCCGGTCAGGCAGAAGTTGTGGTCGTACCCGCCGCCGTTTCGCAGTTGGATATCGTCCGCGCCGATATCCTGCCCGACGCGCTTCGGTGCACGGAAGTCAAAGGGCGTTCCGGCGACCGGCAGCCGCTTCCCGGTCGGCAGCGTCGCCGCGCTGTTTTCCAGAAACTCTTCGGCGCAGATCTGCAGCGTGTGGCCGAGCACGGAACCGCTGCCGTTAAGATTAAAATAGCTGTGATTCGTCAGATTGCAAAGGGTATCCCGATCGGCGGACGCTTCATACGCCATCGTCAGCGTATCCCCGCACAGGCGATAGCTCACGGCGGCGCACATCGTGCCGGGATACCCCTCTTCCCCATCCGGCGATACGCGCGTGAGCCGTACGCCGTCCGGCAGCATTTCCGCAGACCATACATATTTATCAAAGCCGCGCACGCCGCCGTGCAGATGGTTCTCCCCGTCGTTTCCGGCGAGCCGGTAGTCTTTCCCGTTCAGCGTGAAAGCTGCGCCGCCGATGCGGTTGCCGACGCGTCCAATGCACGCGCCGAGATAGCCGTCGTTTTCCTCGTATTCCCGGAGCGTATCATAGCCAAGGACTGCGTCCGTCCACGCGCCGCCATGATGTACCCGAAGCGAGCGGATCGCCGCGCCGTACTCCATGATCTCCACGGCCAGCGCTTCATTCCCGATGCAATAGACGCCGACAGACTCCCCGTCCTTCGTTACACCAAAAGGCTTCTTTTCCACCGAGACCGACATGGTATTTTCTCCTTTCACGCCGCAGCGCCGCTTCCGTTTCTTCTCCTGTCCGCTCAGCTGCGCTCGCATCAAATCAGCTTCAAAAGCCGTTTCTCCGGAACTTCCGGCAGGACGCCGCGCAGATGAGCGAGAATGCGCTCTCTCGATCCCTCCGGCTTTCTTTGGTACGCCGAGATGACGAAGTCCGGGCCGAGCTACATCTCCGGCGTCGTATACTCCGCTATGTCCCAGCCGTAGGGCCGCCCGAATTTATCCTGCGAATACACAAAATCGCCGATGGTGATATAGGTCTGCATCTGGAGACGGGTGATCACCGTATCGAAGCCCGTATTGCCGCCCTTGCGGTAATTTGCGTGTATATACCTTTCCAGATTCAGAATACCACGCCGGAGAGCTTGGCACAAGAGACGAGTCTCTTGATTTGTCCGCTGTCCGGATGCTACAATGGATATATTCCGCAAAGGATCAAAAAAAGGGGAGCAGACATGGAGAAGATCAAAAAGAACTTCGGCTTTGGCTTTATGCGTCTGCCGATGAAGGACGGCGAAATCGACACCGAGGAGACCAAGCGCATGGTGGATGCGTTTCTGGACGCCGGATTCAATTATTTTGACACCGCCCACGGCTATCTCAAGGAGAAGAGCGAAATCGCGCTGCGCGAGTGTCTTACGAGCCGCTATCCGCGCGAGAGCTACGTTCTCGCGGACAAGCTGACCGAAAACTATTTTAAGACAGAGGCGGACATTCGTCCCGTATTGGAAGAGCAGCTCGCCGCCTGCGGCGTGGAGTATTTCGATTTCTATCTGATGCACTCGCAGTGCACGCTCAATTATCCGCACTTCAAGGCGTGCCGCGCGTATGAGACCGCATTCGCGCTCAAGGCCGAGGGTAAGGTGCGTCACGTCGGCATTTCGTTCCACGACCGCGCCGAGGTGCTCGAGCAGATCCTGACCGAGTATCCGGAGATCGAGGTCGTGCAGATCCAGTTCAACTACTTGGACTACGACGACCCCGCGGTGCAGAGCCGCAAGTGCTATGAGGTCTGTGTGAAGCACGGCAAACCCGTCATCGTCATGGAGCCGGTCAAGGGCGGCAATCTCGTCAATCTCCCGGAGGAAGCAAAGGCCGTTCTCGATGAACTGCACGGCGGCAGTCCGGCCAGCTACGCGCTTCGGTTTGCCGCAGGGTTCCCCGGCATGATGATGGTGCTCTCCGGCATGAGCAGCATGGAGCAGATGCGCGACAATCTCTCGTTCATGGCAGACTTCCGGCCGCTCAACGATACCGAGCTCGCCGCCATCACGCGCGTGCAGGCCATTTTCCGCGGCAAGCATCTCATCCCCTGCACCTCCTGCCGCTACTGCACGGACGGCTGCCCGAAGCACATCGCCATTCCCGACCTGTTCGCCACGATGAACACCCGGCAGCTCTACCGCGACTGGAACGCCGGTTACTACTATGATATCCACACCATGGACGGGCGCAAGGCGTCCGACTGCGTCAAGTGCGGCAAATGCGAGCACGTCTGCCCGCAGCATCTGCCCATCCGCAAGCTGCTGGAGGATGTAGCGAAGGAGTTTGAAACGAAAGAATGATCGAAGCATATCTCCCCCGTCCCGATGAGCTGTGGTTCCGGCGGAAAATGCTTGCCGACGAAGCGACGATGGCCTATAACCGCGCTTACGGCGGCACGGTGGATTTTTCGGAGGAACGCTGGCCGGACTGGTACGGCCGCTGGGTCGCGCACCCGGAGGGACGGTATTACCGCTATCTCCGCGAGAGCGCTTCCGGCGAGTTCGTCGGGGAGATCGCCTATCACTTTGACGGGGAAAAATATCTTGCCGACGTGATCGTGTACGCCCCTTACCACCGCCGGGGCTACGGCGCGGCGGGGCTTGCGCTTTTGTGCGCGGCGGCAAAGGAAAACGGCGTCGGCGTTTTATACGATGACATTGCCGCGGACAATCCGTCCGTCGCACTTTTCCTCCGCTGCGGTTTCTCGGTCAAATACCGGACGGACCAAATCGTCATGGTGAAAAAGGTTCTGGCGGAATGACCGCCGCATACGACAAAATACGCCCGCGGAGAGTTTCTCCGCGGGCGTATGACGTTAATATAGCTTCAATTGCTGCCGCGCGAGCATTTTTCGGCGTCAATGGCGAGGACCACCATGAGTGCGCACAGCGCGTCTCTCGCGTCCGGTACGTCGATGGTGTAAGTATCCGTCCAGCGGAGGAGCTCCTTGGCTATGCGCGCGACGGTGCGGCCCGCCGCGTCCTCGATCGTATAGTCCCACTCCAGAAAGCTGCCCTGCACGCGCCAGCCGTTGAAGTCCAGCACGAACGCGGGGCGGAAGAGCGTGAACTCCTTGCGGATCGTGCCGATGCTCCGCTCGCCGATGTAGAGATCGAACTTCGGCAGGAACGTCAGCACGCGCTCTTTTACTGTGGCGATGTGCCTCCCCTGCGCGTCGAGAATGTGCAGGCAGTGTCCCCAGGCAAGCTTTCCTTCCACAGTGAAAGCCGTTGCGCCGGTAGAGGCGTCGTAAATGTCGTAGCTGTCAAACCACGAGAAAAACCGCTGCTTGAAACAGAGCTTCATTTTGTTTCTCTCCTTTGCATGACGGCGCACACGAGCGCACACACGCTGAGCGCCATACAGAGATACTTGAACTCGCGTCCGGCGGCGAGATACATGGCGCTGTTGAAAAAGAGATCGATCACGAGGATCACGATCACGGCGAGCGCAAGCGCCGCCGTCAGGTGCGAGAGCAGATTTCGGAATTTCACCGGCGGTCACTCCTTTGCAATGTACAGGATATCCGTCACGTTCCGGCCGCCGCCGGCCGGCGTGTTCACGGTCGTATCGCCGTCCCAGACCATAACGGCGGATTTGCCGCCGTCGAAGTTGTAGGCGAGCGTGCAGCCGAGACTTTCAAAGAGGCGGGAGAGCTCCTCGAGCTTATACCCGCGCGAGCCGTTCTCCCCGCGGCCGTCCACGACCACAAAGCAGTAATGTCCCGGCTCATAGTACCCGAGCGCCGCGCGCGGATTCAGTCCGGCGATGTTCGTGTTGAATTTGTCGATGCTCTTCCCCTCGGCGTCCAGCAGTGCGGGGCCGAACGACCACACCTGCACCGCGCCCTTTTCCATCTCCGCATCCATGTCAAAGGCATTGCCGCGGAAGATCCGCATGGAGCCGTCCGTATAGTATACAAGTATGTCGTCAAATCCCGTGTCGCGGAGGAACGCTCCGTTGCGCACGATCGGCCCGTATTCCCGCGAGAAGGCATAGTCTCCGTCGATGGCGAGAATGGCGTTGGATTCTGCGGCCATATCGTGTACGCTCCGGTAGCCGTTCGTCACATACGCCGTGCGCAGATACTCGCTCGAGCGCAGCCAGATATCCGCGACATAGTATACGACGAGCCCGTCGTTCGAGCGGTCCTCGTGCCGCGTCCAGCTCACGCTGACATTGGCGCTGCGGTAGGAGTTTTCCGTCTGTTCTATCGTCCCGTCGGTAAACGGGCCGTTGGCGACCAGCGTTTCGTCCGGCGCTTCCGTTTCGGGCGTCGGCTGCGCCGCTGCGGCGGCCGTGGGCTGCGCTGTCGCGGCGGGCGCTTCCACGAAGCCCCGTCCCAGAAGATACATCCTCCCGTGGTGGAAATAAGCAAACACAAGCAGAATCACCGCGGCCAGGACGATATCCGTTATGGCTCCCGTCAGAGCGCGGAGCCTTTTTTTCGTTTTCATAGTTCATCCTCCTGCGGAGCGTATTTTAGCGCAAAAGCTCTTTTTTGTCCACACCGCCGGAAAATAATTCGCGCTTTTTTTTGCGTCCCGCGTGCCGTGGACGAGCGCGTCGAGCAAGGCGCGAGCCGGTCACGGAAGCCAAGCAGAACGCGGCCGTTCCGCCGGGCAAACCGGGGGAACGCTGTCCGCAAGAGCCATAGTAAAGCCGCCGAAAAGCGTATAAGCAAGAGGATTCCTGCTTTCATCTCCTGACAGAAAACAGCATCGTCCGATATTCTTTCGGACGATGCTGTTTTCGTATATCGGATAAAAAGCGTTAAAGCGTTTTTACACGGCGTCGCGGTAATCCGCCGCGCAGATCTGCTGCACCGTGACGGCCCGGGTATGGTCGATGTGCGTCCACTCGGGCGTTACGAAGAGCGACTGCACCACGATCGGCACATATGTGAGCATGAACACCGGGAACGTGAACACATAGGCGATCTTCTTCCAGGCCGCGCAGTGGATGCTGCGCCACTCCGTCGCGGTCGTGACCGCGCCGAGGACGAAGAGCGTGAGATAAAGATTCATCACCGTCTGCAGCGCCGATATGGCAAGCACGTCCCACTCATGGTAATGGAACACGTTGACCGCCGCCGCGCCGAGATTTACCACGATGCTCAGCCCCGTGAGCACCGCCGCGGGCATGATGCTCATCGCCATATCGTAGCAGGAGAAGCAGCCGCGGAACATGCCGGAGAGGAGCTTTCCGCCGTATTTGCGGAATACCTGCAGATACCCGCGCGACCAGCGCAGACGCTGCGCCCAGGACTGCTTAAAACGGACGGGCTGCTCATCGTAGAGCACGGCCTCCGGGCAGTAGCCGACGCGCCGTCCCGCCGTCACGTTTTCGATGGTAAACTCGATATCCTCGGTCAGCAGGTGGAACGGCCAGCCGCCGCCCTGCCCTTCGAGCACGGCGCGCGAAAAGAGAAAGCCCGTGCCGGAAACGCCGCAGCTCGCCCCGATACGGGATCTCGCGCCGTTCAGATAGCGCGATTCGCGGAGAAACCAGAGACCGTAGCCCGCGGAGATCCAGTTGTCGCCGTAGTTTTTCGAGTCGCGGTAGCAGGTGACGATGTCCTTGCCCTCGGAAAACGTCTCGTTCATGCGGGAGACGAAATCGCGCTCGAGCACGTTGTCGGCGTCGAGGACGATGTAGCCGTCAAACTCGTTGTGCGCATGGCGCTCCATTTCGCGCAGGAGGAAGTCGAGCGCATAGCCCTTGCCGCGGAGCGAAGCGTTGTGCCGCTCATAGACCTCCGCGCCGTGGGCGCGCGCCGTTTCCGCCGTTTTATCGCGGCAGTTGTCGGCCACGACGAAAACCTCGAGAAAGCGCTCGGGGTAGCTCTGCGCCTTGATGCTGTCAAGAAGATTGCCGATGACGGTCTCCTCGTTGCACGCGGCGATGAGGACCGCGAAGCGGTGCAGCGGCGCTTCCCGCGCCCGCCGCTTCCGCGGCAGCCACGAAACGGGTATGTACAGAAACTGATACATATAGCAGGCAAAAAACAGGCACATCAGGATGAAGTTTATCATTTTCACGGTTTGCATGGCGCTTTCTCCTTTCCCTGTGATGCCAAGGATATCACGCACCGCAGAGCAAAATCCATTAAAGGGTCTTTAAGATTTGTTTAAAAAGGAGAAGGCGGAGTCTCCCCCGCCTTCTTTGGAAAAAATCATGCGCTCACGATGTTGTAGTACGCCTTCGCCGTCAGACGGTAGACGATCGTATAGAGCAGCGCAAAAGCGCCGAAGCTCACGAGCGTCGTGGTGACGAAGAGGCCGACATTGTAAAGCGAGAACAGCTCGAGCAGCCGCCGGATCATCGGGAATGCGAACGCAAGGTGCACGCCCGCCAGCAGCAGCGGCAGGAAGAACACGGTCAGCAGCTGGGAATCGATGCTGCGGCGGATCTCCTTTTTCGTCATGCCGACCTTCTGCATGATCTCAAAGCGTTTCTGGTCCTCGTAGCCCTCGGAGATCTGCTTATAGTAGAGGATCAGCACCGCCGCGAGCATGAACACAAGCGTGAGCATAATGCCGATGAAGAAGAGCGCGCCGTTGCTGCCGTAGAAATCGGCGCTTCCGTCCGCACGGCACTCAGCTAGGAGGTACATATAGCCCTGCTCCGGCTCCACCTCGCCGAGGGTGCGCATGACGCCCTGTGTGAGAGCCACGCACTCCTCATCGCCGAGGTCGGTATTGAAATTGTAGACCCATTTATACTGCATCGTAACCACATGCCCGTTATATGTGCGGAAATCCTGAACGGCGGAGGCCGTGTCGTTCACGATGAGGGTCATTTGCGCGATAAATCCACCGACCGTCGGCGGGAGAAAATAACCGTTTCGCACATCGGCAACGCGCCACGTGTGGGAGACGTCGTCCATAGCAAGCGTCAGCGTAGGACGCTCATAGGAGCATTTGTAGGTCAGCAGCAGCACCTCGTCTGGCGCAAGCGAAACATTCTCTCCGGTTCGGGCAGCATAGTCCGCAGTAGAAACGATATAGATGTCACGAAGCTCCGAATATGAGGCCGAGACGCCCTCCCGCGAATACCAGCACTGCACCGTGTCGCCGGAGAAAAGACCGCTGGTATTGATATAGCGGTAGTTCTGCACGTCCTTCGGCGGAACGCCCCGCTCTGACGTATAATCGGCGATGGCACGGCGGTAGCGCTCGATATTGCCGTCCGTGATCTGCTCCGGCGTCTCCCCCGCGAGAGTGATGTTTATATCTCTCGGGTAGCGCATATTCGCGGCGTCCTCCGCGCCGAAATAAAGGCACGAGGAAGAGGAGATCATCACGAGGATCATTGTGGCGATGATGCACACGCTCGCAAGGCCCGCGCCGTTGCGCTTCATGCGGTACGCCATGGAGGACACGGACACGAAATGCTCCGGCCGGTAGTAGTATTTCTTATTTTTCTGCAGCACACGGCAGAGCAGCACGCTGCCTGCGACGAGCAGAAGATATGTGCCGATGATGACGAGGATCACAGCCACGAAGAACCATACGATCGCATCAAGCGGGTTGGTGATGCTCACGGCAAGGTAATACGCCGCGGCGAGGATCACGACGCCCGCAAGGCCGAGCAGCCAGTTTGCCTTCGGCGGCTTTTCGCCGACGGACTCGCTGCGCAGCAGCGCCACGGCGCTGCTGCGCCCGACGCGGACGACCGTGGAGAGCCAGATGACCGCGAAGATGACGGCGTACAGTCCCAGCGCGCGCGTCAGGGAATCAGCGTCAATGCGGATGCGGTAATTGATATCGCCGCCGAGCATATTGACCAGTCCAAGCTCCGCGAGCTTCGAGAGGACGATGCCGAGCGCGAGACCGAGCACGAGCGAGAGCACGGCGGTAATGAGGCTCTCCCAGGTAACGATGCGCGCAAGATTGCGCTTATTCATGCCGAGGACGTTATAGAGTCCGAATTCCCGCTCGCGGCGGCGGACAAGGAACGAATTGGTATAGTAGAGAAAGATCGCGGAGAACACAAAGATCACAAAGCTGCCGAGATTGAGGATCAATCCGGTGCTGTTGGAGCCGCGCGGCAGCAGCGCGCACGTCTCCGGCGAGCCGAGGAACGAGAGGATATAGAACATCATCACCATGCACACGCAGGTGAGCAGATACGGGGTAAAAAGCCGCTTGTTCTTGCGCAGGCCGTCCCACGCGAGACGCGGATAGAGAGCGGTTTTCATCGCGCCTCACCGCCTCCCGCGAGCATCGTGAGCGTTTCGGAGATGCGCTGGTAGAAGAGCTCGTTCGTGGCGTCGCCGCGGTAGAGCTGGTGGAACACCTCGCCGTCGCGGATGAAGAGGACGCGCCCGGCGCAGCTCGCGGCCTTCACGGAGTGCGTGACCATGAGGATCGTCTGCCCGCCGCGGTTCACCTCGCCGAAGAGACGGAGCAGCTCGTCCGTGGATTTGCTGTCGAGCGCGCCGGTCGGCTCGTCGGCAAGCAGGATGCGCGGCTTTGTGATGAGCGCGCGGGCAACGGCGGCGCGCTGCTTCTGGCCGCCGGAGACCTCGTAGGGGTACTTTTTCAAAAGCTCGCGGATGCCGAGCGTTTCCGCAATATCGATGAGGCGGGTGCGCATCTCATCGTAGCTCTTGCCCGCGAGGACGAGCGGGAGATAGATGTTATCCTCGAGCGTGAACGTGTCGAGCAGGTTGAACTCCTGAAACACGAACCCGAGATGATCGCGGCGGAACGTGGCGGCCTCGCTTTCGCGGATCTTGGTAAAGTCCCGCCCGTCGAGCAGCACCGTGCCGGCGGTGGGCTTGTCGAGCGCGGCGAGAATGTTCAGGAGCGTCGTTTTGCCGCTGCCGCTCTCGCCCATGATGGCGACATACTCGCCCTCGTTCACGGAGAAATTGACGTTGCGGAGCGCCTCGACCGCATTGCCGCCGAAGCGGGTCTTATATACCTTTTTCAGCCCGGAAACTTCCAGTAAACTCATGAAAAATGGACTCCTTTCGTTTTCTGGCATCAGTATAAGCGAAAAAGCCGACCCGTTCCATCGGATCGGCTTACACTCGCACGGCAAATCCAACATTTCTGTCACATTTACTCTACCGTGATCTTCTTTTCTTCCAATTTGATCCGGACTGTCGTCCCCTCGCCGGGGCGCGACTCCGCCGTGATCGTGTGGCCGAGATTCCGGCAGATGCGGCGGCAGAGATAGAGCCCGATGCCGCTCGCGCGCTTGTCCGCGCGCCCCTGCAAGCCGGTGTAGCCGCGCTCAAAGACGCGCGGCAGATCCTCCGGCGCAATGCCGATGCCGGTATCACGGATGCAGAGCGTTTTCGGCTCTTCAACGTACACGGAAACGCCGCCCTGCGGCGTATACTTCAAAGCGTTCGAGAGCACCTGCTCAATGACGAACGAGAGCCACTTTTCGTCCGTGAGGACGCGCACGTCCGTGGGCGTATAGTCGAGCGTCAGGCGGCGCGCGATGAACTCCCCGGCGAAACGCCGGAGCGCCGGACGGACGATATCATCGAGCTTCGCTTCGCGGAATACATAGTCCGTCCCCTCGCCCTCCAGCCGGAGGTACGTGAGCACCATTTCCACATACTGCTCGATGCGTCCGAGATCGGCAAGAAGGCGGCGGGAGGAGTCGCTGTCCTCGCTCTGGAGCCGGAGACGCATGGCGGCGATGGGCGTTTTGATCTGGTGCGCCCAGAGCGTATAGTATTCAAGCATATCGGCGCGGTCGGCGGCGGCCTTTGCCGCGGCGTCCGCGCTCTGGCGGCAGAGACTCTGCACGATCGCCTGATAGTCTGTCTCCGGCACGCTTGCCGCCGCCGGCAGCACGCCGATGAGCTCCGCCGCCGTGGTCTCCAGCTGGGAAAGCTCCCGGTGGAGCTTATATACGCGCCGGAAATCGAGCGCGAGCGCCGCGAGACCGAGCAGCAGCGCGAGCGTGCACGGATACGCCACGGCGCGCAGCGGCAGATGGAAGAGTGCGAACGAAACGCCGAGCAGCGCCGCCGCCAACGCAAAGAACAGCAGCACACCGCGGCGGCTTTTCAGATAATCTCCGAACAGCTTCATTTCTCCCCCACGGCGTAGCCCACGCCGAACTTCGTCGTGATGAAATCGTGCAGCCCCGCGTTTTCGAGCTTTTTGCGCAGGCGGCCGACGTTCACGGTGAGCGTGTTCTCGTCCACGAAGGAGTCCGTCTGCCAGAGCGCTTCCATGAGCTTTTCGCGGCTGACGATCTTCCCCTTGTTCTGCATCAGCGTGAGCAGGATGCGGTATTCATTTTTGGTGAGAGCGATGTGCTCGTCGGCATAGGTGAGCGTATTGTCGCCGGTATTGAGGATCGCCCCGGCGTGCTCGAGCACGGGCGCTGCCGTGCCGAACTCATACGTCCGGCGGAGAAGAGCCTGCACCTTGGCAATGAGCACGTTCGTATCAAAGGGCTTGGCGACGAAATCGTCGCCGCCCATGTTCATCGCCATGATAATGTTCATATTATCGCTCGCCGAGGAGATGAATATGACCGGCACGGAGCTTACTTTTCGTATCTCCGCGCACCAGTGATACCCGCTCATATACGGAAGCGACACGTCCATCAGCACGAGATGCGGCTGCACGCGCGCGAACTCCGCCATGACCGCGCGGAAATCGGCAGCGCAGGTACACTCCAGCGCCCAGAGCTTCATCTGCGCGCAGATGGCGTCGGCGAGGCTGCGGTCATCCTCTACGAGCAAAATGCGGTGTTCCATATCTCGCCCCCCTTTCCTTTTCGGCTCCACTATACCAGTGCCGTCCGGCGCGTGTCAACCGGCCGGGCCGATATACGAAGACCGCAGCGCGTGGCAGCGCTGCGGTCTTTGGTATCACCCCACGAGGAAGCGCGAGAGAAATTCGCGCGTCTTCGGGTCCTGCGGGTTTTCAAAAATATCCTTCGGGCGTCCCTCTTCGCAGATGACGCCGTCGGCCATAAAGACGACGTTCGTGGAAACGTCGCGCGCAAACGCCATTTCGTGCGTCACGACGATCATCGTGAGTCCGTCTCCGGCGAGAGAGCGCATAACATCGAGCACCTCACCGACCATCTGCGGATCGAGCGCGCTCGTCGGCTCGTCGAAGAGCAGCACCTCCGGCTCCATCGCAAGCGCGCGGGCAATCGCCACGCGCTGCTTCTGTCCGCCGGAGAGCTGCGCCGGGCGGGCGTGGATGTACGGCGTCATGCCGACGCGCCCGAGATATTCCATGGCGATTTTCTCCGCCTCGGCGCGGCTGCGCCGGAGCACCGACATCTGACCGGTGACGCAGTTTTGCAGCGCCGTCATGTTGTTGAAGAGATTGAAGCTCTGGAACACCATGCCGACCTTTGCGCGGTACTGCGAGAGATTCATCTCCCGCGCGGTGATGTCCTGCCCGTGATAAAGCACCTGGCCGGACGTCGGCGTTTCAAGAAGGTTGATGCACCGGAGCATCGTGCTCTTGCCCGAGCCGGACGCGCCGATGATACTGAGCACTTCACCCTTTTCCACGCTGAGATGGATATCGCGCAGCACGGTATGATCGCCGAACTGCTTTTGCAGATGTACAAGCTCTATGACCTTTTCACCCATGGCTCAGCCCTCCCTCGCGGTTTTGATGCGGATCTCGGCGGCGCTGTCGCTCTGCGAGCCGAAGATCACATAGCTGTCGTTCCCGTCGAGTTTACGCTCCACGAAGCGCAGCAGCCGCGTGACCGTGAATGTCAGAATGAAGTACAGCACACACACGACAAGATACGTCTGGAACGTTTCAAAGCTCTGGCGCTTGATGATCCCGGCAAAGTAGTAAAGCTCCGTTACGCCGATGACGTTCAGCACCGAGGTGTCCTTGATGTTGATGACAAACTCGTTGCTTACCGAGGGCAGGATGTTGCGCATGACCTGCGGGATGATGACCTTGAACATCGTCTGCGAATGGGTCATGCCGATGCTCATAGCGCCCTCAAACTGGCCCTTATCGATGGAGATGATGCCGCCGCGGACGATCTCGGCCATGTAAGCGCCGGTGTTGACCGAAACGATCAGGATACCGGACGGAATGAGCGGCAGCGTGTTGCCGCCGGAAGCAAAGGCATAACCCCAGTAGATGACCATCGCCTGCACCATCATGGGCGTGCCGCGGAAGATCTCCACATAAACGGCGATGACGGCGTTCAGGATCTTATGGAGCACGCGCACAAAGCCGTTGCGGGAGAATGGCGCCGTGCGGACGATGCCGGTCAGAAGGCCGATGGCGAGACCGGCCACGGTGCCGGTAAGCGCAATGAGCATCGTGTTTCCCACGCCGCTGAGCAGCTGGGGATAATATTTGGCGACTATGTTGATTACGTCCTGAAAAAAGCTCATGGCTGTTTACCGGCCCTTTCGGTCAGATTACTTGCGGATGATGACGACGAGGTTGGATTCGTAATAGGTATCGGTGAAGTCGATCTGCGCAGCGCGCTCGGCCGTGGGGCTCATGCCGGCGGCAATGGCGTCGATCGCGCCGGATTCCAGCGCGGGCAGCAGCGAATCCCATTCGATGGAGTAAATTTCCAGATTCATGCCGAGACGCGCCGCGACATACTTTGCGATCTGCACGTCGTAGCCGTTGGCGTAAAGGCCGTCCTTGCCCTCGCCGGAGATGGGCACCGCGCCGAAGGATGCGCCGGAGATATCGGTCCAGTTATACGGCTCATACGCGCACTCCATGCCGACGCGGAGCGTGCCCGTCGGGTTTTCCGGCTCTTCGGCGCTCACGGCAAACTCGGTCACTTCCCCGCCGGAGCTGAGCGTCACGATCTGCTCCATGAGCGCGCTGCGCTGCTCGGGTGTGATCTCCGCGAGAACGGCGTTGATCTGCTCGCGCAGCTCCGAGCCCTTCTTCAGACCGATGGCGATGCCGACGTCGGACGCCGTGGCGGTAAAGCCGGTCTCATTGTTCTTAAACGGGAGGAACGTAAGAGTATCGTCGCTCTGGCAGACGGAGAAGGCCGTCGGTTCCTCGGCGATGTAGCCGTCGATCGCGCCGCTCTTGAGTGCGGTCAGAAGATCGGCAAACTCGGGATACGTCGAGCCCTGCACGTTTTCGATCTGGTTGAGTGCGTCGGCGTGGAACGTTCCGGCCTGCGCCGCGATCTTCATGCCCTTGAGATCGGCGATCGTCGTGGCTTCCGCGATGCTCGTTCCGGTGCTGTCGGTCGTTTCTGCACTGCCGCACCCGGCGAGCAGGCAAAGGCAGAGGGCGGCTGCCATCAGCAGCGCAAGGATGTTTCTTCTTCTCATTTTTTCTGTCTCCTTTTCGGAAAAATTAAATAAGCCTGCGACCCGATGTGGTATCGCAGGCTTTCCGAAAAATGAGATTCAAAAAGAAAATCAAAAACCGGTTTCCTTTGATAGCTCTCCACAGTAACTGTGACAGTCCGGCGCTTATTGGGCGTCGTCCCAGCAGCGGCACGGCGGCAGCCATGCGGTGCTTCGGCGGAATTGCCTTTCTCCTGCAGCCGCCTGCCGGCGTGTGCTGCAAGATACTCTTCGTTTCCGCGACCTCTATCAGGTGCTTTCTTATTTTATGCACGGATTATACGGCGGGGGGCCCCCTTCTGTCAATACCCTCGCGCCATTTTCCGCATTTTATCTCTTCACATCGATAAAATCATCGGCATAATTATGCATTTATAACAGACGCAGGAAGCGCCGCCGGGGTTCCGGCGGCGCTTTGCTGCTTTCTTCACTTTTCCCATTGGGAGAGCATGGTGCGCATCCAGTCGGCGACATCCATGCGGTAAACGGTGTTGAGCGTTTCCGGCGCGAACACGGCTGCAGCCTCCCCCGCGGCGGCGATTCTGCCGTGGTCGAGCAGCACGCCGCGGCCTCCGTACATCCGCGCGAGCGAGAGATCGTGCACGACCGACACCACGGCGCGGCCGCCCTTGGAGAGCCACTCGCGCACAAGGGAGAAGATCTGCTTTTGATACACAAGATCGAGATGATTCGTCGGCTCGTCAAGCAGGAGCAGCCGCGGGTTCTGCGCAAAGAGCTGCGCGAGAAAGACGCGCTGCAGCTCGCCGCCCGAGAGCGTGAGCACGGACTGGCGCGCGATATGCGCCACGCCTGTCAGCTCCATCGCCTCGGCGACGCTCCGCTCGTCCTCGTCGCTCCGGCGGGAGAAAATACCGGGAGCATAGGCATAGCGTCCGAGCCGCACGACCTCCTCCACGGAGAAGGCATAGCCGACCGTGTGGTGCTGCGCGAGCACGCCCATGCCGCGCGCAAGGAGATGGGCGGGCGTTTTCTGCACGTCCTTCCCTTCAAAAAGCACCGTTCCCGTATACGGCACGCCGCGGGACACGGCATTCACGATCGTGGATTTTCCCGCGCCGTTCGGCCCGATGAGCATGAGCCAGTCGCCGTCTTGCACGGAAAAGCTCACGTCGTTCACGATCACGGCGCTGCCGAAGCGCACCGAGAGGTTTTGTACTTCCAGCATGCTCATTTCTCGCCCCTCCTTGTGCGGATGAAGATGACGACGAAGAGGATCGAGCCGATGAACGACGTGACGACGCCCACGGGCAGCTCGCGCGGGTCAAAGAGCGTGCGCGCGAGAAGATCGCACAGCATGAGGAAGATCGCCCCGCCGAACGCGCTCGCCGGGAGCAGCCGCCGGTGGTTCGGCCCGGTGATGAGGCGCACCATATGCGGCGTCACAAGACCCACAAAGCCGATCGTGCCGCCGACGGACACGCACACGCCAATGAGCGCCGACACCGCGATCATCACCGTGAGCTTGACGCGCCGGACGTTCACGCCGATGTGCCGGGCGTTGTCCTCGCCGACGGCAAAGGCGTTAAGCTCGCGCGCGCAGCCGAAGAGCACGCCGCCGAAAACGACGAGCGCGCCGAGCAGCACAAGGACGTGGACATATCCCCGTCCTGCGAGAGAACCCATCGTCCAGAACGTGATGGACTGTACCTTATCCGGCGCGAACGTGATGACGAGCGAGAGAACGCTTGAAACGAACATCGAGTAAATGACGCCGATGAGGATGATCGTACCGGTGGAGAGCGAGCCGTCCAGCCGGTACGCAAGCCCCAGAATGACGACGAGCGAGAGGAACGCAAAAAGCATTGCCATGCTCATCGTCCCGGCGAGCGGGATGCCGGGGAGCGTTATGCCGAACGCGATGGAGATCACCGCGCCGAGCGACGCGCCGGACGATACGCCGAGCGTAGAGCCGTCTGCCAGCGGGTTTTTCAAAAGGCCCTGCATCGCCGCGCCGCACACCGAGAGCGACGCGCCCGTGAGCGCAACGCACAGCACGCGCGGCAGGCGCACGGAGAATACGATCGTCGCGCTCATGCCCGTTCCCGTGCCGCGGCCCGCCAGGGCGTTCCACAAAAGGCCGAACGTCTCGCGCAGCGGCAGCTTCACGCTGCCGAGCGACACGCACACGAGAAGCGTGAATACCGTCGCCGCGGCAAATGCCAGATACGCCGGAAGGCCAAACCCCTCCCGGCGTACCATGGTTTTATTTTCTTTTGGCTCAGGCCGCCTTGTCATTGGCCTCAACGCCGGCAATGAAGTCGGCGAGCATCTGCGCGCCTTCCGCCAGACGCGGTGCGGGGCGGGAAAGCTCGTTGTTCTGCAGATTGAGGATGGCGCCGTTCTTCACAGCCGTCAAATTCTCCCAGCCGGCGCGGGAAGCGATCTCCTCTTCGGGCGTGGGGCCCTCGCCGGAGTACATGGAAATGGTCATAATATAGTCGGGGTTGCGCTCGAGCACCTGCTCTTCGCTGATCTCCGCCCAGCCTTCCACGTCGGCAAAGCAGTTCTTGAGACCGAGCAGCTCGGCGATCTCGTTCATGAAGGTGTTGGCGCCGGCCGTCCACAGACCGTACTCCAGCGGGGAGACCTCAAAGTAAATGGTCTTTTCGCCGTCGCCGCAGACGCCCTTGAGCGACTCAAACGTCGTCTTCATGCCGTCGATGACCGTTTCGGCTTCCTCGTTCTTGCCGAGCAGCGCACCGATCATGCGGATGGCGGCATAGGTGCCCTCGATATCCTGCGCGTCGGAAACGACAACGTGGACACCGGCGTCCTCGAGCGCCTTGATCTGCTCCTCGGTCTGGGCCATCGTGCTCATAAGGAGCACCTGCGGCTCAAGAGCGATGATCTGCTCGATGTTGGTCTCATAGCCGGACTGCACGGAGGGGATCTCCTGCACTTCGGCGGGGTAGTCGCAGTAGGTGCCGCGGCCGACGAGCAGGTCCATGCCGCCGAGCGCGCAGATGATTTCGCAGTCGGACGCCGTGAGCGCAACGATGCGCGTGGCGGGCTCTTCGAGCGTGATCTCGCGGCCGGTCATGTCGGTCACGGTGACGGAGGTATCCTCCGCGGGGGCTTCGGTGGCTTCCACGGGGGCTTCGGTCGGCTCGGCAGGAGCTTCCGTCGCGTTGGGCTCAGCGCTCTGTCCGCAGGCGGCGAGCGAGAGCAGCATCAGGGCTGCCAATGCAAGAGCAAGGATCTTTTTGGCGTTCATGTCTTGAACTCCTTCTCAAAAAATATTCAAACAACCAGCCTTCCGGCGCAAAAACGCCGCCCCTCTCTCGGAAAGGGCGGCGGAATCGGCGATGGATCGCACAGCTATACCCCGTCCCAGAAGCTCTCATGCGAAAACAGGTTTCCCGACTTGGCATCATCCTACTCAAGCCCCTTCCCGCCCTTCGGCAGTGGTACCGGCTTTTTTGTCCGCTTTACGGTTACTGGGATAGTCCGGAATTTGCATCCGTGTTCCCTCGGCGGGGGCTCCCCGACGACGTCTTTCGACGCGGATCCACACGCTGTTTGTTTGTGGCCATACTATATCGGTTTCTTTGCCGGATGTCAAGGCGGCAAAACCGGCGCTTTCGGTATTTTACCAAAAAGCGCCGGTTTTCTTCTAAATTTTAATATACGCTGGTAAGGATCTCACCATAAGACGGATACGGCCACGCGGCACGGTCCATGATGAGCTCCGCGCCGTCGGAAATTTCGCGCAGCGTCTCCATTTCCGGCAATATCTCACCGCGGCAGATCTCCACGGCGGATTCGGTGGAGAGGCGTCCGTCGTCAATGCGGCGCACCGCCTTTTCCAGTTTTTCCGCACCATCCCAGAGTTTCGCCGCGCGCGCGGAGAGCTCCGCCGCCGCCGTTTTTTCATACCGGCAGGCACTCTCGCCGCAGAGCTTTTTCTTTTCGTGCGCCGTGGCGGAAAGAGCGCCGGTAAAGCGGCTCACCGCGGGGAGCACATCCTTGCGCAGCATATCGAGCAGCGTGAGCGCCTCGATGCGCACCTCCTTGGCGTAGTGGTCGAGCACGATCTCGCACCGGGCGCGAAGCTCCGTTTCGCTGAACACGCGGTTGCGGCGGAAAAGCTCCGCGTTTTTCGCGTCGAGCAGATGCGGTACGCAGTCCGGCGTGGAGCGGTAGTTGCACAGACCGCGGCGCGCGGCCTCGCGCACCCATGCTTCTTCGTAGCCGTTGCCGTTGAAGATGATGCGGCGGTGCTCACGGATGGAGCGCTTTATGAGCTCGTGCAGCGCGCTCTCAAAGTCCGCCGTGCCCTCCAGCTCGTCAGCATAGCGGCGCAGCACGTCCGCCACAGCGGTGTTGAGAATGATGTTCGCCTCGGAGATCGACTGCGACGAGCCGACCATGCGGAATTCAAACTTATTGCCCGTGAAGGCAAAGGGCGAGGTGCGGTTGCGGTCGCTCGTATCCTTCGGGAAGCGCGGCAGGACATGCACGCCGACCTTGAACTGCACCTTTTCGCCGGATTCATACGGCGTGCCGTTCTCAATGGAATCGAGAATGCCGGTGATCTCGTCGCCGAGGAACACGGAGAGGATCGCCGGGGGCGCTTCGCTGCCGCCGAGACGGTGGTCGTTGGAAGCTCCCGCGACGGAGATGCGCAGCAGGTCCTGGTATTCGTCCACGGCCTGCAGAACCGCCGTGAGGATGAGCAGGAACTGCGCGTTCTCCTCCGGCGTGTCGCCGGGGTTCAGAAGATTTTCGCCGCGGTCGGTGGAAAGGGACCAGTTGTTGTGCTTGCCCGAGCCGTTCACGCCCGCGAACGGCTTTTCGTGCAGCAGGCACACCATGCCGTGCCGGTCCGCCACGCGCTTCATGCACTCCATGACGAGCTGGTTGTGATCGGCGGCGATGTTCACCGTGGAATAGACGCACGCGAGCTCGTGCTGCGCGGGGGCGACCTCGTTGTGCTCGGTCTTGGCCGGGACGCCGAGCCTCCAGAGCTCCTCGTCCAGCTCACGCATGAACGCCGCCACGCGCGGCTTGATCGCGCCGAAATAATGGTCGTCCAACTCCTGTCCCTTTGGCGGGCGCGCGCCGAGAAGCGTACGCCCGGTGTAGATCAGGTCGGGGCGCTGCTCGTAAACGCCGCGGTCAATGAGGAAATACTCCTGCTCCGCGCCGGCGTTCGCGCGCACGGCGGCGGTCTGCGTGTCGCCGAAGAGCTTCAGAATGCGCAGCGCCTGGATATTCAGCGCGTCCATACTGCGGAGAAGCGGCGTTTTCTTATCGATGGCCTCGCCGCCGTAGGAGGCGAATACCGTCGGGATGCAGAGCACGCCGTCCTTCACGAAAGCGTAGCTCGTCGGGTCCCAGGCGGTGTAGCCGCGCGCCTCGAATGTGGCGCGAAGACCGCCGGACGGGAAGCTCGAGGCGTCCGGCTCGCTGTGGATGAGCTCTCGGCCCGAAAACTCCGGCAGCGCGCCGCCGTCCTTCGCCGGGGAGAGAAAGCTGTCGTGCTTTTCGGCGGTGATGCCGGTCATCGGCTGAAACCAGTGGGTATAATGCGTCGCGCCGCGCTCGATCGCCCAGTCGCGCATCGCCTCGGCGACGACGTCCGCCTCGGCGAGCGTCAGGCGCTTGCCGTACTGCCGGGCCGAGCGCAGCGCGCTGTAGATCTCCGCCGGGAGACGCTGCTGCATGACGGCATCCGAAAATACCATCGAGCCGAATTCTTCTGTCATACCGCTCATAAGCCCTGCCCCTTTTATAATTATAATATATAGTCGATATCCGGGTGAAGACCCCCTCGGTCACGGCCGCGCCGTGCAGTCTCCCCTATCGTGGGGAGCCAAGTGGGTTTGCAGAAAACGATCTTGCCTCCCCTAACAGGGGAGGTGGCTTTTGCCAAAGGCAAAAGACGGAGGGGTTGTCCCTGTCTTTATCACTTTAACTTGCTCACTCTACCCTGTGCCGATGATTTTGTCAATATTGCCCGCGATTTTTTATTGACAAAGACGGCTCCGTTCCGTATAATTCGTGTGCGTAAAGGTGAGCAATGGCGTTCGCCGACGCGGTTTACCTGACCGCGTCGGCGACGCTTTTTTCGTTTGGTCAGCGCCGCGTAACATCGTCTTCGGCGCTTGGCGGCGCTTTTGCGCCGCCCGCTCTTGCCGAATCATGCGTTGCTGACGGATATCCTTTATATTTTTAAAAATTTTTGCTGCGGAGGCTATTTATGACCGGAGAGACTGTATTGATTCTGGATTTCGGCGGGCAGTACAAGGAGCTGATCGCGCGCCGCGTGCGCGAGCACGGCGTCTATTCCGAGATCCGTTCGTGCAAAATGCCCGTGGAGGAGATCCGCGCGATGGCGCCGAAGGGCATCATCTTCACCGGCGGACCGGACAGCGTATACCGCGACGATTCCCCTACCTGCGACAAGGCCGTGCTGGAGCTCGGCATCCCGGTGCTCGGCATCTGCTACGGCATGCAGCTCATCTGCCATCTCTGCGGCGGAACGGTCGAGGCGGGCACGAAGCGCGAGTACGGCGTATTCCCCATTACCCTTGACACCTCTCTCCCGCTCTTTTCCGGCTGCACCGTGCCGACGGACGTGCTTATGAGCCATACCGATCTCGTCACGGCGCTGCCCGAGGGCTTCCGCGTTGCCGGTCACACCGATCTCACACCCGTAGCGGCGTATGTGAACGAAGATCGCCGGCTCTACGGCGTGCAGTTCCATCCGGAAGTGACCAACACCGTGCAGGGCAATCTCATTCTCAAAAACTTTCTCTTTGATATCTGCGGCTGCGCCGGGGATTACTCGATGGAGAGCTTCCTTGAAACGAAGATCCGCGAGATCCGCGAGCAGGTCGGCAGTGAAAAGGTACTGCTCGGTCTCTCCGGCGGCGTGGATTCCTCGGTGTGCGCGGCGCTGCTCGCGCGCGCGGTGCCCGGCCAGCTCACGTGCATTTATGTCGATCACGGTCTCATGCGCCAGGGCGAAACGGAGGAGATCCGCTCCGTATTCGAGAATAAGGCGCTCGACTTCCGCTGCGTGGACGCCGCCGACCGCTTTCTTGCAAAGCTCGAGGGCGTGACCGATCCCGAGCAGAAGCGCAAGATCATCGGGCGCGAGTTTGCTCTCGTTTTTGAGGACGAGGCGAAAAAGCTCGGCAAGGTCGGCTTCCTCGCACAGGGGACGATCTACCCGGACGTCGTCGAGTCCGGCACGGGCTCGGCGGTCATCAAGAGCCATCACAACGTCGGCGGGCTTCCGAAGGATCTCGGCTTTTCCGGCGTCGTGGAGCCGCTGCGCTATCTCTTCAAGGACGAGGTGCGCAAGCTCGGCCTTCTCCTCGGTCTGCCCGAAAGTCTCGTGAACCGTCAGCCGTTCCCCGGCCCCGGTCTCAGCGTGCGCGTGCTTGGCGAGATCACGCGCGAAAAGCTCGCCATTCTCCGCCCGGCGGACGCCATTGTCCGCGAAGAGATCGGCAAGTGCGGCTGCCGCGCCGACCAGTATTTTGCGGTGCTCACCGGCGTGAAGAGCGTCGGCGTCATGGGCGACGGACGCACGTATGACTATACTGTCGCGGTGCGCTGTGTGGAAACGAGCGACTTTATGACCTGCGTGTTCGCACCCCTGCCGTGGGATGTGCTGCGGCGCATCTCCTCGCGCATTACGAACGAAGTGCGCGGCATCAACCGCGTTGTTTACGACATCACCTCCAAGCCGCCCGCGACCATCGAATGGGAGTGACCGTTTCGCCATGAACGCATGGAAGCGGCTGGACGAGCGCCTTTCCGCAGGGAAAGGACGCACGCTCTGGCAGTTTGTGAAATTCAATCTTGTAAGTCTCACGGTGACGATCTTGCAGCTTCTGCTCGCCAATCTCCTGCCGCTCTCGTTTGACCGCGTTGTCTCGCCGCTGCCGCCGCTGCTGCGCGGCATATTCCGTGCCGACGCGCTTTTCCCGGACGGTTCAAAGTATGTGGTAAACGGCGTTGTCACATGGGGATATGTGCTGCCGTTCCTGCTGGCAAACGGTCTTGCAAACATCTACGGCTATTTTATCAACATGAAAACAACGTTTCGCGGCAAGGGTACCCGCGCGGGGTTCGCGGTGTATCTTGCGATCCTCTTCGCGCTCATTCTCTTTGCCACGTGGATGCAGGGCGAGATTGTCGCCGCGATGGCGTCGAGCCGCATCGCTCCCCTCTCGCGCACGCTCGCCTCGTTCGGCGCGGGCGTCGTGCAGACGGCGGTGCTCTTCCCGCTCGAAAAACTTGTACTGTTCCGGCAGAGGCCGGACGACGGAAAGGAAACGACATGAACGAAAAGCTCTTTGATTATATCGCCGTATGTCCCACGGCGTTCCACACCTGCGCCCACAGCGCGGACATGCTGCGCGAGTCCGGATATACCGAGCTTTGCGAGGCGCGGCGCTGGGAGATCGTCCCCGGCGGCAAGTATTTTGTCACGCGCAACGGCTCTTCCCTCATCGCGTTCCGCGTCCCCGCCGGGGAGATCGCGGGCTTTATGATGACCGCCGCGCACGGCGACAGCCCGGCGTTCAAGATCAAAGAGAATGCCGAGCTTTCGGACGGGAACTATCTTCGTCTCTCCGTGGAGAAATACGGCGGGATGCTCTGCGCCCCCTGGCTCGACCGGCCGCTCTCCGTGGCGGGCCGTGTTCTCGTATCCGAGGGCGACAAGCTTTCGGTGAAGCTCGTGGATCTCAAGGACCCCTGCGCCATCATCCCGAACGTCGCCATCCACATGAACCGCAACGCCAACGACGGCATGAGCTATAATGCCGCCGTCGATATGCTGCCCGTATGGATGAGCAGCGAAAAGGGCAGCTTCCGCACCGCCGTCGCCAAGGCCGCCGGTGTTGCGGAGGACGCCATCGTCACCGGCGATCTTTTCCTATACGATCCCCAGAAGGGCGTCACGCTCGGCGAATACATTTCAGCGCCCCGGCTAGACGATCTTCAGTGCGCTTTCTCCTCGCTGACGGCGTTTCTCGCCGCCGGGGAGAGCCGCTCCATTCCCGTCTGCTGCATCTTCGATAACGAAGAGGTCGGCAGCGAGACGAAGCAGGGCGCGGCATCCACTTTCCTTTATGACACGCTCACGCGGCTGTGCTCCGCGCTCGGCATGGACGGCAGCGAATACCGCCGTCTCGTGGCGGGCAGCTTTCTCGTCTCCTGCGACAACGCGCACGCCGTCCACCCCAACCATGGCGAATTTGCCGACCGCAACCACACCGCGCACATGAACGGCGGTGTTGTCATCAAGTACAACGCCAACCAGCGCTACACCTCCGACGCCGTTTCCGCCGGCATCTTCCGCCGCATCTGCGAGAGCGCCGGCGTGCCGGTGCAGTATTACGCCAACCGCGCCGACATGCCGGGCGGCTCGACGCTCGGCAACATCTCCAACACGCAGGTTTCGCTCAACGCCGTGGACATCGGTCTCGCGCAGCTGGCGATGCACTCGCCCTTCGAGACCGCGGGCGCGACGGACACCGCCTCGCTCGTCAAAGCTCTCACCGCCTTTTTTGAACATTCCCTCGTTGCCGAACGCGACGGGGTCTACCGCTTTCTCTGAGGCTCAGCCGCCTCCCGGGGAAGGGAGGCTCACCTCCCCTCCCCAAATTTTTTTGTGTATATTCATCCTTTGGGAGTGTGAAAGATATGACAAAGTACATTTTCGTCACCGGCGGCGTGGTTTCCGGTCTCGGCAAGGGCATCACCGCCGCCTCGCTCGGACGTCTTTTGAAAGCGCGCGGGTTCAAGGTCGCGGCGCAGAAGCTCGACCCCTACATCAACGTCGATCCCGGCACGATGAGCCCTTACCAGCACGGAGAGGTCTATGTCACCGAGGACGGCGCGGAGACCGATCTCGATCTCGGCCACTACGAACGCTTCATTGACGAGGACCTCAACAAGTTCTCGAATCTCACCACGGGCAAGGTGTATTCCCGTGTGCTCGAAAAGGAGCGCCGCGGCGAGTATCTTGGCAGCACCGTGCAGGTCATCCCGCACGTCACCAACGAGATCAAGGAATTCATCTATCAGGTCGGCAAAAAGTCCGGCGCGGACATCGTCATCACCGAGATCGGCGGCACGACCGGCGATATCGAGAGCCAGCCGTTTCTCGAGGCCATCCGGCAGGTCGGGCTTGAGGTCGGGCGTGAGAATACGCTCTATATCCACGTGACGCTCGTGCCGTATCTCAAGGCCTCGGGCGAGCACAAGTCCAAGCCGACGCAGCACTCCGTCAAGGAGCTGCAGGGCATGGGCATTTCCCCGGACATCATCGTGCTGCGCTGCGACGAGCCGATCGAGGACGAGAACATCTTCCGCAAGATCGCAAACTTCTGCAATGTGGAGAGCGACTGCGTCATCGAGAACATGACGATCCCGGTGCTGTATGAAGCGCCGCTCATGCTTGAAAAGGCGCACATGGGCGACACCGTCTGCCGCAAGCTCGGTCTCGGCCAGCCGAAGGCGGATCTTGCCGAGTGGGAGGAAATGGTCAGCCGCATCCACGGCCGCACGAAGCGCGTGCCCATCGCGCTCGTCGGCAAATATACGCAGCTGCATGACGCCTATCTCTCCGTGATCGAGGCGCTGCGCCACGCGGGCTACACCGTGGGAACGCACGTTGCCATCCGCTGGGTAGACTCCGAAACGCTCACCGAAGAGAATCTGGAAGAAAAGCTCGGCGGCGTGTGCGGCATTCTCGTGCCGGGCGGCTTCGGCGACCGCGGCATCGAGGGCATGATTCTCGCGGCGAAGTACGCCCGCGAAAAGAACATCCCGTATCTGGGACTGTGTCTCGGCATGCAGATCGCCGTCATTGAAAACGCGCGCAACGCCGCGCATCTTGAAGGCGCGAACTCCCGCGAGTTTGACGAGCGCTCCCCCTACCGCGTCATCGACTTCATGCCCGGCCAGAGCGACGAGATCGCCAAGGGCGGCACGCTCCGTCTCGGCGCGTATCCGTGCGACGTCATGCCCGGATCGCTTCTGGAAAAATGCTACGGCGCGCAGCACATCTCCGAGCGTCACCGCCACCGCTACGAATTCAACAACGAATACCGCGAGGCTCTCAGCGCCGCGGGGCTCGTTCTCTCCGGTCTCTCGCCGGACGGACGGCTCGTTGAGGTCGTGGAGCGGCACGATCATCCGTTCTATATCGGCGTGCAGTATCACCCCGAATTCAAGTCCCGTCCCAACCGTCCGCACCCGCTCTTCCGCGGCTTTGTCGCCGCGGCGCTCGAGCTTTTCGAGCCGCGCGGATAAGGCCCGTCCGTATGGGAAAAATTATTGACGCTCACCGACGGAAAGTGGTATTATAAAGTGTCAGTTTATTGCCTACTCTCTCTGATTTTGGAAAGGACTCTTTTTTATGGGAAAATATTTCGGCACCGACGGTTTCCGCGGCAAGGCCGGCGAGGTATTGACCGCCGAGCACGCCTTCAGAACCGGCCGTTTTCTCGGCTGGTATTACGCGAACCGTCATGCGAGCGGCACGGCCCGCATCGTCATCGGCAAGGATACGCGGCGCTCCTCCTACATGTATGAGAGCGCGCTCGCCGCGGGCATCACGTCCTCCGGCGCGGACGCCTATCTTCTGCATGTTACAACGACGCCCTGCGTCAGCTTCATCACGCGCACCGAAAACTTTGACTGCGGCGTGATGATCTCCGCGAGCCACAATCCCTACTGGGACAACGGCATCAAGCTCATGAACGGCGTCGGCGAGAAGATGGACGACGCGCTGCAGGACGAGCTCGAAGCCTACATCGACGGCGATCCCAACAGCATTCCCTGGGCGGTCGAGGACAAGATCGGCCGCACGATCGACTTTTACTCCGGCCGCAACCGCTACATCGGCTATCTCACGAGCATCGCCACCCGCTCGTTCGGCGACCGCAAGGTAGCGCTCGACTGCTCGAACGGCAGCGCGTGGATGATCGGCCGCGCTGTGTTCGACGCGCTCGGCGCCAAGACGTACGTCATCAACGACAAGCCCGACGGCGTGAACGTGAACCTGCGCTGCGGCTCCACCCACATTGAGGGATTGCAGCAGTACGTCCGCGAAAACAAGCTCGATGTCGGCTTTGCCTTTGACGGCGACGCCGACCGCTGTCTCGCTGTGGACGAGCTCGGCAATGTGGTGAACGGCGATCAGATCATGTACATCTGCGCCAAGCACATGAAGGCCAACGGCCAGCTGCCGAGCAATACCGTCGTCACGACGATCATGAGCAACTTCGGTCTTTACAAGGCGTTCGACCGCATCGGCATCGCCTACGAAAAGACCGCCGTGGGCGACCGGTACGTTTACGAGAACATGAAGGCCAACGACCATATGCTCGGCGGCGAGCAGTCCGGCCACATCATTTTCCGCAAGTTTGCCCATACCGGCGACGGCCTCATCACCGCGATCATGCTCATGGGCGTGCTCATCGACACGCAGCTCCCGCTCTCGGTGCTGGCTGCGGAAGTGAAGATGTACCCGCAGGTGCTCAAAAACGTGAAGGTAGACGACAAGGACGGCACGCTCGCGGACGAGACCGTGAAGGCCGCCGTGGAGAAGTGCACCGCCGCGCTCGGCGACGGCGGGCGCGTGCTGCTGCGCAAGAGCGGCACGGAGCCGGTGCTGCGCGTTATGGCCGAGGCCGGAACCGTTGATCTCTGCGAGCAGATGGTGGACGCCATCATCGCCGCGATGGATACGTCCGGCCATCTCATCGAGGTGAAAAAGTAATGAAGCTCACGATCCCGGATCTTTACGATCTTGACCATACGCTTGCCGGAGACTATCTGCGGCAGTTCACCTATCCCTGGGAGGCGCTCGCCGGCATCGGCGATATGATCTCCGCGCTCGGCGCGGCGCTCCGCCCGGACGAATACGACCATCCCGAGGAGGGCGTTTGGGTCGCGCGCGACGCGAAGGTCTACCCCACCGCGTATCTCGGCGCGCCGTGCATCATCGGGCATAAAACCGAGGTGCGCCCCGGCGCTTTCATCCGCGGCAATGCGCTCGTCGGCGATAACTGCGTCGTCGGCAACTCCACGGAGCTCAAAAACGTCATTCTTTTCGATAACGTACAGGTGCCGCATTATAATTATGTCGGCGACTCCATTCTCGGCTACAAGTCCCACATGGGCGCGGGCTCCATCACGAGCAACGTCAAGAGCGACAAGCTCCCCGTCGTCATCCACAACGAAGGCGAGGAGATCGAGACCGGCCGCAAAAAGGTCGGCGCGATGCTCGGCGACTATGTGGAGGTCGGGTGCAACAGCGTTCTCAACCCCGGCACCGTGATCGGGCGGGACGCAAGCGTTTACCCCACGTCCTGCGTGCGCGGCGTTGTGCCGGAGCGGTGCATTTACAAAGCCAAGGGCAATATTGCCGTAAAAAAATGATAAAGGAGAAGATGTCTTGAAAGTAATCGTCGCCGAAAATCACGAGGAGGTCAGCCGTCTTGCCGCTGACATTCTGGAGGAAACGGTCCGCGCGAACCCCTGCTGCACGCTCGGTCTCGCCACCGGCTCAAGCCCGGTCGGCATGTACCGGGAGCTTTCGCGGCGCTGCCGCGAGGAGGGTCTGGATTTCTCCCGCGTTCACAGCGTGAATCTCGACGAGTATGTCGGTCTCGCCCCCACCCATGAGCAGAGCTACCGTTATTTCATGGACAGCAATCTTTTTGACCACATCAACATCGACAAAGCCAACACCTATGTCGCCAAGGGCACCGGCGACACGGAGGAAAATCTCCGCGAGTTCAACGCCGTGCTCGACCGTACCGACATTGACGTGCAGGTGCTCGGCGTCGGCCCGGACGGCCATCTCGGCTTCAACGAGCCGGGTGACACGCTCTGCGACAGCGCGCACAAGGAGGTGCTCGACAAGAGCACCATCGACGCCAACCAGCGCTTCTTCGCCTCGCGCGACGATGTGCCGCGCTACGCGCTCACCATGGGCATGGGCAACATCCTGCGCGCGAAAAAGCTCCTTATGATCGTCTCCGGCCACAAGGAGGACGCAATGCGCCGTCTGCTGCTCTCCGAGCGCATCGACCCGCACTGCCCGGCAACGTTTCTGCGTCTGCACCGCGACGCCGTGGTGCTGCTCGAACGCTCTCTCGCCGACGCGATCGGCTATAAGGCGTAAGCCTTTCATCCACCGCTCCCCTGCGGATACCCCGCAGGGGACGCCCCGTTTCCCGTTTACTTTGGAGGTTATTCTTTCATGTGTGGAATTGTAGGATTTACCGGCTCGCAGGCGGCGGCTCCGCTGCTTCTGGACGGGCTGCGCAAGCTGGAATACCGCGGGTATGACAGCGCCGGCATCGCCGTGCAGAAGGACGGCGCGCTGCATATGATCAAGGCGTCCGGCCATATCGACGCGCTTGCGGAGAAAACACAAAACGGCGCGCTGCTGCCCGGCACTTCCGGCATCGGCCACACCCGCTGGGCGACGCACGGCGCGCCCACCGACACGAACGCACACCCGCATATGTCCGCCGACGGCAAATTTGCCATCGTCCACAACGGCATTATCGAAAACTACGCGGCGCTGCGCGACGAGCTTAAAAGCAAGGGCTTCGTATTCCGGAGCGAGACCGACACGGAAGTCATCGTACATCTGCTCGACATGTACTATACCGGCGATCTCAAGGCCGCCGTGCTGCACACCGCCGCGCGGCTTGAGGGCTCCTATGCGCTCGGCGTTCTCTGCGCCGACCAACCGGGGACAATCTGCGCCGTGAAAATGGCCTCGCCGCTCATTCTCGGCGTGGGCGTCGGCGAAAATTTCTTTGCTTCTGACGTGACCGCGCTCGTGAGCCACACCAAAAACGTGATCTATCTGGAGGACGGCGAGTTTGCTGAGATAACGCCCGACTCCATTTCCATTTATGACAGCACCGGCGCGACGGTACACCGCAGCATTTCCCGCATCGTCTGGGATATCGAAGCCGCGGAAAAGGGCGGCTATGAGCACTTTATGCTCAAGGAGATCATGGAGCAGCCCCGCGCGCTCAAGGCGACCATCGCCCCGCGCATCAAGAACGGGAAGATCGTCCTCGATGATTTTGACGAGGCGTTCCGCGCCGACTTCCGGTACATCAACCGCATCGTCATCACCGCGTGCGGCAGCGCGTATCACGCCGGGTGCGTCGGACGGTACATGATCGAATCGCTCTGCCGCGTGCCGGTGGAGGTCGATGTGGCGAGTGAGCTGCGTTACCGCCACCCGATCGTGGATGAGCACACGCTGCTCATTGCCGTTTCCCAGTCCGGCGAGACTGCCGACACCATCGCCGCCATCCGCGAATGCAAGGCGCACGGCGCGCGCGTGCTCACGATCGTCAACGTCGTCGGCAGCACCGTGGCAAAGCTCGGCGATTATGTCATGTACACCTGGGCCGGCCCGGAGATCGCCGTTGCCACCACGAAGGGCTACACCACGCAGATCGCCGTGCTCGATCTGCTCGCCGTATGGATGGCCAACGAGCGCCGGACGCTCACCGCGCCGCGGTACGCCGAGCTCGTCGCCGGCATTGCGGACCTGCCCGAGCGCACGCAGCGCAGCATTGACCTGAACCCGCAGGTCAGCTATCTTGCCGAGCGCTACTGCGGCAACAGCTCGCTCTTCTTCATCGGGCGCAACATCGACTACGCCGTCGCGCTTGAAGCCTCGCTCAAGCTCAAGGAGATCTCCTACATCCACTCCGAGGCGTATGCCGCCGGAGAGCTCAAGCACGGCACCATCGCGCTCATCGATCCGGGCCGTCTCGTCGTTTCGCTCGCGTGCTACGAGGAGCTGTTCGACAAGACGATGTCTAATATCAAAGAAGTCAAGGCGCGCGGGGCCAAGGTCCTCGCCGTGGTGAACGAGGGCAACCGCCGTGTGTTCGCCGAGGCGGACGACGTGCTTTTCGTCCCCGTGACCGATCCGCTCTTCTCCGCCATTCCGGAGATCCTGCCCCTTCAGCTTTTCGCCTATCATGTCGCCCGGTGCAACGGGTGCGACATTGATAAGCCCCGCAATCTTGCCAAATCCGTCACCGTGGAGTGAGTTTCATGAAAGACGTTTACGAAAATCCCCTGTGCTCGCGCTACGCCTCGGAGCAGATGCAGCATCTCTTCTCCCCGCAGTGGAAGTTCTCCACATTCCGCCGTCTCTGGCTCGCGCTCGCCGAGAGCGAGCAGGAGCTGGGCCTGCCCATCACGGACGAGCAGCTCGAGGAAATGCGCGCGCATCTCGACGATATCGATTTCGACCGCGCCGCCGAGTATGAGCACCGGCTGCGCCACGACGTGATGGCGCACATCCGCACGTTCGGCGACGTCTGCCCGAAGGCCGCGGGCATCATCCATCTCGGCGCGACGAGCTGCTATGTGGACGACAACACCGACCTTCTGCAGATGCGCGCAGCGCTGAAGCTCATCCGCGGCGAATTGCTCGCGGTGATCGACGCGCTTTCCGAATTTGCCGCGCGCGAGGCCGACACGCCGGCGCTCGCCTGGACGCACTTCCAGGCCGCGCAGCCCACGACCGTGGGCAAGCGCACGACGCTCTGGCTGCAGGATTTCCTGCTCGACTTAGAGCAGCTCGAAACGGAGCTCTCCCGCCTTCCCATCTCCGGGTGCAAGGGCGCGACCGGCACCGCGGCGAGCTTTCTCGCCCTCTTCCACGGCGACGGGGAGAAGGTCCTCGCGCTCGAGAAGAAGATCGCGGAAAAGATGGGCGTTCCCAACTGCATCCCCGTCGCCGGGCAGACGTACACGCGAAAGCTCGATTCCTTTGTGATGAACGTCCTCTCCGGCATCGCGCAGAGCGCTGCAAAAATGGCGACGGACATGCGCCTTCTCGCGCATCTGCGCGAGCTGGACGAGCCGTTTGAGACCGAGCAGGTCGGCTCCTCCGCGATGGCCTACAAGCGCAATCCCATGCGCTGCGAGCGCGTGTGCTCGCTCAGCCGGTACGTGGTAAATCTCGCCTCCAACACCGCGGACACCGCCATGACGCAGTGGCTCGAGCGCACGCTCGACGATTCGGCCAACCGCCGTCTCACGCTGCCGGAGGGTTTCCTCGCGTGCGACGCCATTTTGACGCTCTGCGCCAACGTGGTGCGCGGCTGCAAGGTATATCCGCGCGTGATGGAAAAGCATCTGCGCGAAGAGCTGCCGTTTCTTGCGACCGAGAACATCCTCATGCGCGCCGTATCGCTCGGCGAAGACCGCCAGAAGCTGCACGAGGTCATCCGGCAGTATTCCGTGCGCGCGGCGGAGAGCGTCAAGCTCCGCGGCGAGGACGGGCATCTGCTCGATATGCTGCTCGCGGACGAACGGTTCCATTTAACGCCGGAAGCTCTGGAGGAGCTTCTGGATGTCCGCCAGTTCGTCGGGCTTGCGCCGGAGCAGACGCGCGCCTTTCTCAAAACTCATGTTTATCCCGTGCTGGAAGCGCGCCGCGGCGATATCGCCGGGAGCGTTCCGGTGCGTGTCTAAAAAGCAAGGAGGATACAAAAATGCTTACTGCTGTTGTCGGAATCAACTGGGGCGACGAGGGAAAGGGCCGCATGGTCGATCTTTTCTCCGCCGAGCATGAGATCGTTGTCCGCTATCAGGGCGGCAACAACGCCGGTCACACCGTCGTGAATGAGCGCGGCAAATTCATTCTCAATCTGCTGCCGTCCGGCATTCTGCGCCCCGGCACGGTGAACGTCCTCGGCCCCGGCATGGTGCTCGATCTTGAGCATCTCACGAATGAAGTCGCGCACATCCGCGAGCAGGGCGTGGCGATCACGCCCGAGCATCTGAAGATCAGCGACCGCGCCACCATCTGCATGCCGTACCACAAGATGATGGACATTCTCGAAGAGGACCGTCTCGCGGACAAGAAGTTCGGCTCCACGCGCCGCGGCATCGGCCCGGTGTACGCCGACAAGTATATGAAGAAAACGCTGCGCACCGGCGATCTTCTCTTCCCGGACAAGCTGCGCGAAAAGCTCGCCGATCTTGTCGAGTGGAAGAACATCACCGTGCAGGGCTACGGCCACGAGCCGGTCAGCGTTGACGAGATGTACGCCTGGCTCGAGAAATACGCCTTCCCGTGGCGCGAGTATCTCTGCAACACGACCGAATACCTCTCCGCGCAGGCGGACGCGGGCAAGAGCATTCTCTTTGAGGCCCAGCTCGGCGCGCTGCGCGACATTGACTTCGGCATCTACCCCTACACCTCGTCCTCGTCCACGATCGCGGCCTACGCCCCCATCGGCGCGGGCATCCCGGCCAAGCGGCTGGACAGCGTCGTCGGCATCATGAAGGCATATTCGAGCTGCGTTGGCGAAGGGCCGTTCGTGTGCGAGCTCTTCGGCGAGGAGGGCGACCGTCTGCGCGAAGCCGGCGCCGAGTACGGCGCGGCCACGGGCCGTCCCCGCCGTGTGGGTGGGTTTGATGTCGTCGCCTCCCGCTACGGCGTGCAGATGCAGGGCGCGACCGAGCTCGCGCTCACGAAGCTCGATGTGCTCTCCGGCTGGGAGAAGATCCCTGTCTGCACCGGCTACGAGGTGGACGGCAAGGTCATCCACACCTTCCCCGTGGAGACCGTGCTTGAGCGCTGCAAGCCCGTATACGAATACGTTGAGGGCTTCTCCGGCGATATTTCCGGCTGCCGGAAGTTTGAGGATCTGCCCGAGGCCGCGCGCAATTACGTCCGCTATCTCGAAAACGCCGTCGGCTGCCGCATCGGCTGGGTGTCCGTTGGCGCAGGCCGTGAGGAATATATCCGTCTATGAAAAAACTGCGCGTATTTTTCGCGTGCGTCACGAGCCGCCTTGCGCGGCTCGCGCTGCGGCTTTTTGGCCGCGGCGGCACAGCGCTGCCCGGAAAGGCAGCGCTGCGCGTATATCCGGGGCTGATGCGTGAGCTGGGACGCGGCGTGGAAACGGTGATCATCACCGGCACGAACGGCAAAACGACGACCGCCGGTATGCTCCGCCATATGCTCGACAAGGCCGGGACGCTGTATTTCTCCAACCGCTCCGGCGCGAATCTCACGAGCGGCATCACCGCGGAATTCATTGAAAACGCCGATCTTCTCGGCAAGCCGAAGAAAACGCTCGCCGTCATCGAGTGCGACGAGGGCAATTTCCCCGCCGTCGCCGCGGCGCTGCAGCCGCGCGCGGTGATCGTGACGAATCTCTTCCGCGACCAGCTCGACCGCTACGGCGAGGTGACGCACACGCGCGATCTCATCGCTTCGGGCATCCAAAAGGCCCCCGGCGCGGTGCTCTGTCTGAATGCCGACTGCTCGCTCACCGCGTCGCTCGGCTGGGACGTGCCGAACAAGACCGTGTACTTCGGTCTCGAGAATATTTCGAGCAACGCCGTGCCGAGCGTTTCGGACGCGCCGCACTGTCTGCGCTGCGGCGCGCGCTACGCCTACCGGCGATACACGTTCGCCCATCTCGGCGACTGGTACTGCCCCGCGTGCGGCGCGCAGCGTCCCGCGCCGGACATGGCCGTGGAGAGCGTGGAAGCCCTCCCCGGCGGCGGCAGCGCCGTCACGATGAAAACGCCGGAAGGGACGGTCTCCTTTGATCTCGCGCTCCCGGCGCTCTACAATGTCTGCAATGCCGCCGCCGCGCTCACCGCCGCGCGCACCATGGGCTGGGATATGGACATCTGCTGCGCCGCGCTCGCCGATTTCGGCGCGGTGTTTGGGCGGATGGAGCAGCTCACCGTCGGGGAAACGAGCGTCCGCATCGTGCTCGTGAAAAACCCCGCCGGGTGTGACCGCGCGCTCGAATTTCTCGCCTCGCAGAGCGAGGACGTTCTCCCCATCTTCTGTCTGAACGACAACGCCGCCGACGGCACGGACGTTTCCTGGATCTGGGACGCCGATTACGAAAGCCTTTTGGCCGCGCGGCGGTATGCGTCCATCGGCGTTTACGGCGTGCGCGCGCAGGATATGCGTCTCCGGCTCAAGTACGCCGGGGCGGACGATGCCGCCATCACCGTATACGACACGGCGGACGATCTCGCCGCGGCGGTGCAGAAAGCCGGAAAACCCGTCGTCGTGCTGCCGAACTACACATCCATGCTCACCGTGCGCGACAAGCTGTCCGCGCTCGCCGGCGGAGGGAGGTTCTGGGAATAATGGAACTGAACATCTGCCATCTGTACCCGGACGTGCTCAATCTTTACGGCGACCGGGGCAACATCGCGTGCATGAAAAAGCGGCTGGAATGGCGCGGCATCGGCTGCGCCGTTACGGAGCTGCCGCTCGGCACGGCGGACGATCTTACCGGGTACGATCTCTTTTTCATCGGCGGCGGGCAGGACTTTGAACAGACCGTGCTTCTCGCCGATCTCCGCGCCGGGCGCGCGGAGAACATCCGCGCCGCGGCGGAGGACGGGAAAACGCTTCTCTGCATCTGCGGCGGGTATCAGCTTCTGGGCAACGGCTACCGCACGGCGGCCGGACAATGGTGCGACTATACCGGCATTCTGGACTTTACGACCGAAGGCTCCTACGAGCGGCTCATCGGCAACTATGCCTACCGGCTCGGCGAAGAGTCCGGCGGCGGCATCGTCATCGGGTTTGAAAACCACGGCGGGCGCACGCGCCTGGGCGCTTCGCTCACGCCGCTCGGCACGGTGCTGCGCGGTCACGGCAACAACGGCGAGGACGGCACGGAGGGCGTGCGGTACAAAAACGTGTACGGCACCTACAGCCACGGTCCGCTCCTGCCGAAGAACCCGGCGCTCTGCGATGAGATACTGCGCGGCGCGCTCTGCCGCAAATACGGCGCGGCCGATCTCGCGCCTCTCGACGACAGCGCCGAGGAGGCCGCCCGGCAGGTCATGCTCACAAGACTGCACATTCTCTAAAGGGAGGGCATTCATTATGCGCAACTATGAACAGGAACTCGAAAACCGCGTTGCCTTTATCCGGCAGCTGCTGAAGGAAAGCGGCTGCGAGGGCATCGTTTACGGCAACAGCGGCGGCAAGGACAGCGCGCTCGTCGGCATTCTCTGCAAGAAGGCGTGCGGCAATACCGTGGGCATTCTCCTGCCCTGCGCCACAACGCAGAACTACGGCAGCGACACGGACGACGCGATCCGCGTCGCCGAGCAGTATGGCATCGCCTACCGCACCGTGGATCTCTCGGAAACGCGCGGCGCGCTCGTCGCGGCGCTGGAAAAGGCGGGCGTAGAGCTCAATAACGCCGCCGTATCGAACATTGCCCCGCGCCTTCGTATGACGGCGCTTTACGCCGTCGCTGCCGCCGAGCACCGGCTCGTCGCCGGAACGGGCAACCGCAGCGAGGCGTTCATGGGCTACTGCACAAAGTGGGGCGACGCCGCCGCCGACTTCAACCCCATCGCCGATCTGAACGTGACCGAGGTCTTTGAATTTCTCGACTATCTCGACGCGCCGGAGACCATCCGGCACAAGGCTCCCTCCGCCGGGCTTTTCGAGGGCCAGACGGATGAGAAGGAAATGGGCGTTTCTTACGCCGCCATTGACCGCTATATGGACGGAGGCGCCGTGACCGACGCCGAGCGCGCGATCATCGAGCGCTTCCACCGCAACAGCGAGCACAAGCGCGTCGGACGAAAGGATTACCGCGCCAACTGAATCCATGCCTATAAAAAGGGCGCTGACCGACTTGGTCAGTGCCTGTCGGCTCCGAAAACCACCACAAGGGGGCGATTTCGTTTGGTGGAAAATCTTCTTCGTGCTTTTCGGCGTTTTACATCCTTTCAGATCATCATACTCGGCTTTGCCGGAGTGATCGTTGCAGGTGCGCTGCTGCTGATGCTTCCGGCGGCATCTGCCGCAGGGGCAGCCACGCCGTTCACCGACGCGCTTTTTACTTCGACATCGGCGGTCTGCGTGACCGGTCTTGTCGTCCGCGACAGCGGCAGCTACTGGTCTCCGTTCGGGCAGAGTCTGATCCTTCTGCTGATCCAGATCGGAGGTCTCGGCGTCATCACAATGTCGGCAACCTTTCTGATGCTTGCCGGGCGGAACATTTCCCTCAAGGAACGAAGCGCCATGCAGGATGCGCTTTCCGCTCCGTCGGTCGGCGGCATTGTGCGTTTGACGCGTTTTATTTTGAAAGGGACTTTTATCGTTGAGCTCACCGGCGCGCTTGTCATGCTGCCGGTTTTCTGGCGGGATCACGGCTTCCGCGGAATCTGGATGGCGGTATTCCATTCCGTCTCCGCGTTCTGCAACGCCGGGTTTGACATTCTCGGCACGGCAGAAAGGCCGTATCCTTCGCTGACAGCCTATGTCGGAAACCCTGTCGTCAATATCACCGTGATTTTTCTTCTCGTGGTCGGCGGGCTCGGCTTTCTCACCTGGGATGATATCCGAACGCACCGGTGGCGGCTGTCCCGCTATCGGATGCAGAGCAAGGTCATTCTTGCAACGACCGCCATTCTGCTTCTTTTCCCCGCTGTTCTGTTCTTCTTTACGGAATATTCCGCTTTTCCGCTGCAAAAGCGTATTCTTGCTTCGCTCTTTCAGTCTGCCACACCCCGGACGGCGGGCTTTAACACGACGGATCTTGCCGCCATGAGCGACGCATCCCGCGCCGTTATGATCCTTCTCATGCTGGTCGGCGGCGCTCCCGGATCAACCGCCGGCGGAATGAAAGTCACGACGCTTGCCGTGCTTGCGGCAAACGTACATTCCATATTCCGACAGCAGGAATCGCCGCAGCTTTTTCACCGCCGCGTCGACAGCCGCATTGTAAAAAGCGCTTCTGCCGTTTTGCTGCTGTATTTGACGCTGTTTCTCACCGGCGGGTGCATCATCAGCGCGGCAGAAGATCTTCCGCTTGCCGTCTGCCTGTATGAAACAGCATCCGCCATCGGGACGGTAGGCTTGACGCTCGGTATAACGCCGCAGCTCGGACAGCTTTCTCATTGGATACTGATCCTGCTGATGTTCTGGGGGCGCGTCGGCGGTCTGACGCTGATCTACGCCGCCTTCGCCGGGCACAATCGGTATCATGCAGTGTATCCGAAAGAAAACATTACCATCGGGTAATCGTCTTTTTAAGGGAGGATAGAATATGAAAAACACTCTTCTGATCGGGTTGGGACGCTTCGGACGCCATCTTGCCATGGAGCTGAACCGTCTCGGCCATCAAATCATGGCAGTTGACAGGGACGAGGAGCGTGTCAACGAGTGCATGCCGTTTGTGACCAACGCGCAGATCGGCGACAGCACACGATTGGAATTTCTGCGCTCGCTCGGCGTTGGGAATTATGACATCTGCTATGTTACCATCTGCGGCAGCTTTCAGGATTCTCTGGAGACAGTTTCGCTTCTCAAAGAGCTTGGCGCAAAAACCGTTGTCGCGCGCGCGGATCGGGACGTTCAGGAAAAGTTTCTGCTTCGCAACGGCGCGGACTACGTCACCTATCCCGAAAAACAGCTTGCCAAATGGTCGGCCACCCGCTACACCGCCAACCATCTGTTCGACTACATTGAGCTGGACGACAGACATGCCATTGTGGAGGTCGCCGTCCCGGAACGATGGGTCGGTCAGACCGTCGGCGAGCTGAACATTCGCCGCAAATACGGGATCAACCTGCTGGGCTTAAAGAAGGACGGAAAAACCGATGTATCCGTCACTCCGGACACCCATCTCACAAAGGATGTTACGATTCTCGCCCTTGGTGAATATCAAACGCTGAAAAAGTGCTTTGCTCTTTAAAGCAAATTGTTGGATGCAGTCATCCCGTAAGGATAACTGCATCCAACATTCATTTTTAAACCTTTATTTTTTCATTGCCAGCCGCACAAAAAACCGCACGAGTGGCGCGGTGCAGCATACGCCGATCAGCACGCCCATCCCCCACGGGAAGGTCGGCGCGAGCGCCGTCTGCCAGACGGCAATCGCGGTGAACATCACCGCTGTCGAAAGGCGCATGTCGGCAATGAGATCGCGCACGCGCCGGTATACCAGCGCACGGTTGAACACCGTCACGCTCGTGCCGACATTCCATGTCTGCGGGAAGAAACTCACGGCGAGCATCAAAGCGTCGCACAGAATGCCAATGACCGGCGTGATCCAGAGCGTTCCCCGGCTGCCGTAGCCGTCGATCTCGCCGTAAAAATTATAGTGCGACGGTATCTCCGCCGGGAGCTGCGCATACCGCACAGCGACATACACGATCCCGGCAAGCAGAATGGCGGGGGCGGCAAAGAACGCGATGCGCTGATAGAGCGTTTCCCGGCAGCCGCAGAAAGCATCGATCTGAGCTCTTTTCATAACCATTTTCCCACTTTCAGATATCCAGCTCCGGCGGCTTATCCAGCTCGTCGGAAACATACTTTCCGTTTTTCTTCCGCTGGCGGACGCATTCAGTGAGCAGATACTCGATCTGTCCGTTCACCGAGCGGAAATCGTCCTCCGCCCACGCAGCGATGGCCGCATACAGCTTCGGGGACAGGCGCAGCGGCACCTGCTTCTTCCCGCTTTCCGTTTCCGCCATATCAGTACAGACTTCCCGAGTTCACGACAGGCTGCGCGTCGCGGTTGCCGCAAAGCACAACGAGAAGGTTTGATACCATCGCCGCCTTGCGCTCGTCGTCGAGCGCGACGACGTTGTTCTCGCTCAGGCGCTCGAGCGCCATTTCCACCATGCCGACCGCGCCGTCCACGATCATCTTGCGCGCGTCGATGATGGCGGACGCCTGCTGGCGCTGCAGCATGACCGCCGCGATCTCGGTCGCGTAGGCAAGATAGGTAATGCGCGCTTCGATGACCTCGATCCCGGCGGCGTCCACGCGCTGCTGGATCTCCTTGCGGATGCGCTCGGCTACGATCTCGCTCGAGCCGCGCAGACTCCCTTCGTCCGCCACGCCGTCGCCGGTCGTATCGACGTTCGGCGCCACGTCGTAGGGGTAGATGCGCACGATGTTGCGCAGCGCGCTGTCGCACTGGAGAGAAAGGTATTCCTTGTAGTTATCAACGTCAAAGACGGCCTTCGCCGTGTCCACCACGCGCCACATGACCGCGATGCCGATCTCCACGGGGTTGCCGAGACAGTCGTTGATCTTCTGACGGGAGTTGTTGAGCGTCATGATCTTGAGAGAGATCTTCTTATTCCCGGCGACCTCGATCGAGCCGCTCGTCTGTCCGGCAGCGATCACGATGCCGTTCTTGGCGCCGTCCACGTCGCCGCTCTGGCTGAGCTTTGTGTTCGCCGCGGGGTTGACCGCCGAGCAGAACGGATTCACGTAATAAAAGCCCTCGCCCTTGAGCGTACCGATATACTTACCGAAGAGCGTGAGAACGAGCGCTTCCTGCGGCTTGAGGATACGCAGACCGCAAAGCGCGATCCAGCCGAGAGAAACGTACAGAACGCCGAGAACAACGAAGAAAACATGGCCGCGCACCGCGCCGTAAATGATGGCGAGGACCGCGGCGGCAAGCAGCGCCAGATACCCAAGCAGCACCGCCATGCCGTACTTCCGGCCGGTAATGATCTTTTCCTGCATGATACTTCCCTCCATAATTCTATTTGATATCATATTGATATCACATCTTCTGCGCTTTGTCAAGAAAATTCTGTAAATCAAGACCCCCGGCACGGTTGGGGCATCTCCTGACGGAAAAACCCCCGACGCGATCTTGCGTATCGCATCGGGGGTCGTTGTCCGTTGGGGAATCAGGGGGCGCGGAAAACCATGCTGCCATCCTTATGCAAAGGGAGGCTTATGGTCATTCCTCCAGCAGCCGCGGCATGAGCATACAGGCTTCCTTTGTGAACACGCCGGTTTTTTCGGCCTCCGCTTCGGTGAAGCGGTGATCGTTCCCGGCGTTCACACCGCTGCGGTAGAGCGCATACGGCACCGGCGTCGGCGTGTGGGTGAGCTTGGCGAGCGGCGTCGGGTGGTCGGGCATGCAGAGCGCGGAGAACGCTTCCCCGCTTTCCCGCAGATATTCAAGCACCGGGAGGATGATCTTCTCGTCGATCTGCTCGATGGACCAGATCTTCTCCTTCGCCTCGCCGTGGTGGCCGCACTCGTCCGGCGCTTCCACGTGGATGTACAGAAAATCAAATCCGCTCCGCAGCGCCTCGACCGCCGCGCGGCCCTTGGCGGCAAAGTCCGTGTGATAGTTGCCGGTGATGCCCGCCACGGGGATTACCTCCAGCCCCGCGCACACGCCGATGCCCTGCACGAGATCGACCGCGGAGATGACCCCGCCGCGCGCAATGCCGAATTTCTCCCGGAACGGCGTGAGCGCCGGGCGGCGCCCCTCGCCCCAGAACCAGACGCTGTTCGCCGGATGGAGCCCGGCTTCGATGCGCTTTTGATTCACCGGATGCTTACGGAGAATTTCGCGCGAGCGCTCCATCAGCGAGAGCAGGAGCGCGCGGTTCTCCCCCTCCGGAAGATGGCCCGCCACGGGCTTTCCGGTGATATCGTGCGGCGGCGTGAGCTCCGCGCCCGATGCGGCGGCGCGCAGCACGAGACAGTGGCGGTAGCGAAAGCCCGCGTGCAGCTCGCAGCCCGCCGCAGCATAGAGCGGCGCGATCGCGGCGATGAGCTCGTGCGCTTCCTCGTTGGAGATATCGTCGGCGCTGTAGTCGATCATCACGGCGTTCTCGATGTTGTCGGCGTCCGAGAGCGTCACGAGATTGCAGCGGTACGTCACATCCTCCGGCGCGAGAGGGATGCCCATGCTGGCCGCTTCAAGCGGCGATCGGCCGGAATAATAGATTTTCGGATCGTAGCCGAAAACGGAGAGGTTCGCCGTGTCGCTGCCCGCGGGCATGCCGGACGGGACGGTGCGCGTGAGGCCAAACTCCCCCTGCGACGCGAGAAAGTCCATGCCCGGGTGCCGGGCAAGCTCGAGCGGCGTATGACCGCCGAGCGGGGCGAACGGCTCGTCAGCCATACCGTCGCCGAGAAATACCACATGCTTCATATCATTTCACCAGCCAGTTTTTCACGGGTTCGCGCATTTCGTCTTTATTGACCACGGCCTTGAACCGCTCCTCCCGCGCTCGCAGCGCGTCGAGCGGCGCGGGGATGGGCGTTCCAGCAAACGCGCAGAGCGCGTCGAGCGCGGCAAAGCCGTCTTCCGGCACATCTTCGCCGAGCGAAGAGAGCATCGCCGCGGCGAACTTGAAGGGTGAGGCCGTGGAGAGCGCGACCGTGGGGCGCACTTCCCCGCTCTCGCGCCGGTACTGCTCCGCCGCGGAGAGCCCGGCGGCGGTGTGCGGGTCGGCCAGATAGCCTTTTTTCTCCCACACGGCGCGGATGACGCGCGCCGTTTCCTCCTCGGACGCGAAAAAGGCGGCAAAGCCCTCGTCCGCAAGGAGTCGGAGAAGCTCTTCGCCGACGGCGTACTTTCCCTCGCCGCGAAGAGCGCGCATCCATTCGCTCACCCGCTCTCCATCCTGCGCGGCAAGATAGAGAAGCCGCTCGAGATTGGAGGATACAAGAATATCCATCGAGGGGGACATCGTGCGCAGGAACGGCCGGTTTTTATCGTATACGCCCGTGCGCAGGAAGTCCGTCAGCACGTTGTTGCTGTTCGAGGCGCACAACAGCTTTCCGACCGGGAGACCGGCGCGCTTGGCAAAGTATCCGGCGAGAATATCGCCGAAGTTGCCGGTCGGCACGGAGAAGTCCACGCGCTCGCCCGGAGCGATGGCGCCCGCGCGCAGGAGCTGGGCATAGGCGGCAAAGTAATACGCGATCTGCGGCGCGAGACGGCCCCAGTTGATGGAGTTCGCGCTTGAGAGCACGACGCCCGCCCTGTCGAGCTCGGATGCGAGCGCGGCGTCGGCAAAGATGTCCTTCACGCCGGTCTGCGCGTCATCAAAATTGCCGCGCACGGCGAGCACGAGGACGTTGTTCCCGCCCTGCGTCGCCATCTGCGCGCGCTGGATGTCCGAAACGCCGCCGTCGGGATAAAATACCGCGATCTTCGTGCCCGGGACGTCCGCGAAGCCTTCGAGCGCGGCCTTGCCGGTGTCGCCGCTCGTGGCGACGAGGATGGCGACGGTGTGATCGTCCGCGCACTTTCTCACACTCGCGGCGAGAAGGTACGGCAGGATCTGCAGCGCTACATCCTTAAAAGCGCATGTCGGGCCGTGGAACAGCTCCATCGTCCAGAGCTTATCCCCCAGCGCGTGCAGCGGCACGACGGCGTCATCGTCAAAACTTGGATAGGCCTTTTTCGTATAATCCAGCAGCTCTTCGCGCGAAAAGCCGGGCAGGAACCGCTCGAGCACCGCGGCGGAAAGCTCGGCATACGGCAGCGCGTAAAGCGCTTCGAGTTCGCTTGCGGAAAAAACCGGCAGCTCATCCGGCACATACAGCCCGCCGTCCGGCGCAAGTCCCCGCCGGATGGCCTCCGCCGCCGTGACCGCCGGCGATTTCCCTCTGGTACTGATAAATTTCACGGGTAAGTCCCCCTGTTGTGTACATTTGTTCTTCTGTCGTTATACTATACGCCATTCTGCGGCGAAAAGCAACCGCAAAAAACGAAAAGAAATTCGCAATTTCTGTGGAACATTTCAGCAGTTCTGTGATATACTGTTTGGTATTCTGCCTCAGGAGGTTTGTCCCTTTGCTTTTGGAAGTTTTGCGCGAGACCGTGATCGACAGTTTGAAGCTGCTGCCGTTTCTCTTTGCGGCGTATCTCGCGATCGAATTTATTGAAGACCGCGCCGAGGAAAAGACCGTGGCGCTCGTCCACCGCGCGGGGCGCTGGGGCCCGGTGCTCGGCGCGGCGCTCGGCGTGATCCCCCAGTGCGGCTTTTCCGCCGCGACCGCCAACCTCTATGCCGGCGGCATCATCACACGCGGAACGCTGCTCGCGGTGTTTCTCTCCACCTCGGACGAGATGCTGCCGATCCTCCTTTCGAGCAGCGCCCCGGTCTCGCTCATTTTGAAGCTCCTTGGCTATAAGGCGCTCGCCGGTATCCTTCTCGGCGTGACCGTCGATACCGTGGCTTCAAAGCTCGGCTACGAGCGGAAGAAATCCATCCACGAGATGTGCGAGCAGGAACACTGCCACTGCGAGGACGGCATATTCAAATCCGCGCTGCGCCATACGCTCAAGATCTTCGCGTTTCTCTTCGTTGTGACGTTCGTTCTGAATCTTCTGGTGGAGGCCGTCGGGCCGGAAACGCTCGGCGCGTTCGTGCTCAACCGCCCCGTGATCGGCGAGCTGCTCGGCGGCATCATCGGCTTCATCCCGAACTGCGCGGCCAGCGTTGTACTCACGACGCTCTATCTCGAAGGCGCGATGTCCGGCGGCGCGATGCTCTCAGGCCTTCTTGTCGGCTCGGGCGTGGGGCTTCTCGTGCTGCTGCGCATGAACCGCGACTGGCGCGATAATCTCGTAACGGCGGGGCTTCTCTACGCCGGCGGCGTCATCTTCGGTCTGCTCGCGGATGTGCTGCACATTGTCTGATCTTCATATATGGCAAAGCGCCGGAAGGACAAAAATCCTTCCGGCGCTTTACTTTTTCGTCTTATGACTTTACGGCGGTGTTGATCGAGTCGCGGAATACGACGAAGCGATTGAAGAGAAATTCCGTAACGGCGTTGACGAGCATCGTCGGCACGAGGATCGCAAATTCATTCCAGCCGTGCTGCGCGAGCGCCTCGCCCCACCAGATAGAAAGCGGCGTGAACACGAGATAGTATCCGAGCACCTTCGCCATGGCGATGGGCACGTTGTTCGCGCTGCGGAACGTGTATTTCCGGTTCGCGGTGAAGTTGAAGATCACCGAGAGCGCCAGCGCCACGAAGTACGAGGGGCCGTACTTCAGCTCCGTGACCGCCGCGCCCGGGAACAGCTTCAAAAAGACCGGCAGGCGGTCAAAATGCGCCGCGGCGTTGAGCAGCGTGAAGCTCACGAACTGGATGATGCCCGCGCCCGCGGTGCACATCAGGTATTTGAGCGCCATGAGCAGATTATCACGCTTGGAGAGCGTCGGCTTTTCGTTTTTCGGCGTTTCCGGCATGGGTAATACCGCCTCCCTTCTGTCCTCACGTTTATACCAGAGATCGGCGCGGCGCGCAAGAGAAAATCTTCCCGCGGCGCGAGGATCTCGGCGGTTTCACTCGATCGTACCGCCGCCGAGGACGGTGTTGCCGTCATAGAATACCGCCGCCTGCCCCGGCGTCACGGCGCACTGCGGCGCGTCGAACACGATGCGGCCGCGGCCGTTTTCCTCCGGATACACCGTCGCGGCCTGCTCCCGCGCGCGGTAGCGGATCTTCACCGCGCAGCGCACCGGCTCTCGCGGCGTCTCGCCGGAGATCCAGTTCACGTCCGATACCGCCGCTTCGCTCCGGTACAGGTCCTTCTCTTCGCCGAGGACGACCTCGTTTCTCTCCGGATCGATCCGGCAGACGTACAGCCGCTCGCCGTGCGAAATGCCGAGACCGCGGCGCTGGCCGACCGTGTAGTGAATGATCCCCTTATGCTCGCCGAGAACGCGCCCGTCCGTCGAGACGAATGCGCCGGGAACGCTCTTTTCCCCCGTCAGCCGCCCGATGGCGGCGGCATAGTCGCCGTCCGGGGCAAAGCAGATATCCTGGCTGTCCCTTTTGCGCGCGTTGCCGAAGCCCTGCGTCTCGGCGATGGCGCGCGTCTCGCTCTTGCGCATGGCCCCCAGCGGGAAGAGCGTGTGCGCAAGCTCCCGCTGCGTCATGGCATAGAGCACATAGCTCTGGTCCTTCGTCTCGTCGAGCGCCTTTTGGAGAATGTATCTCTCCCCCGCACGGGCGATGCGCGCATAGTGGCCGGTGACGATCTTTTCGCAGCCGAGCTCCTCGGCGCGGCGGAAGAGCGCGTCGAACTTCATGCGCCGGTTGCACTCGATGCAGGGGTTCGGCGTGCGGGCGCGGCGGTAAGCCTCGCAGAACGGCAGCATGACCTGCTCGCGGAAGCCCTCGGAAAAATTGAAAACGCAGTAGCGCATCCCGAGCCGGTAGGCAACGGCGCGGGCGTCCTCCACATCGTCGAGCGAGCAGCAGGTGTGTCTTTCGGATATCCCGGCGTCGGTGTTCGTATAGAGCTTCATCGTGCAGCCGATGCACTCGTATCCCTCCCGCTGCGCGAGATACGCCGCGACGGAGGAATCAACGCCGCCGCTCATGGCGATGAGCGCCCTCACGTCTTGTTCTCCGAAGCGTCCTCGATGAGGACGCGCATCGTCCCGCCGCAGACCATGCCCTCGTCCGCGGCCACGTCGTTCGTCATGTCGATCTCGATAACGCAGCTCTCGCCCGTGCCGATGATCTTCCGCGCGCGCTGCATCGCCACGGCCTCGCTGCATCCGCCGCCGATCGTGCCGCAGCCCGTGCCGAGCTTGTTGACGGCCATGAGCGCGCCGGATTTCACCGGCGTGGAGCCCGTGGACGTGAGCACGAGCAGCAGCGCCTTCGGCTCAGCGTTCTCCGCAAGATACCGGATGGCGGAAAGATCGGAATTCGTCTGCTCGAGCAGCGTGCCGGGATACTCCGTCTCCGGCAGGGCGCGGCGGTGCTCCACAAGCTGCGCGCAGATGGAAACGGCGATCTCCGCGGGCGTCACCGCGCCGATGGCAAGGCCGATGGGCGCGTGGATGGCGGCGAGCTTTTCCGCGTCATACCCCTCATCCCGCAGCAGCCTCATCAGCCCCGCCACGCGGCGGCGCGAGCCGATCATGCCAAGATACGACGGCATCGCGCCGGAGAAGATCTGCCGCAGACAGTCGGCGTCCCAGCGGTGGCCGCGCGTGATGACGCAGACATAGTCGCTCTCCCGGAGTTTGAGCGCCGCGATCGCCGCGGCGAAGGCGTCGCACACGGTGTGCGCCGCTTCCGGGAAGCGCGACGCGGCGGCAAAGTCCGGCCGGTCGTCCACCACGGTCACGTCAAAATCCAGCATAGCCGCCATGCGGCAGAGCGGCTGCGCGATATGGCCGCCGCCGAGCAGGATGAGCCGCTCGCGCGGCCGGAACAGTCTTGTATACTCCACGCCGTCCACCGTCCGGTGCAGCACGGCGCTGCGCCCGGCTTCAAGTTCTTCGAGTATCGGGCGAAATTCTTCCTGTATCATACGATCGCACCTTCTTTTGCTCTTTGTTTTACCTACTATAACACTATGTTTTTATTTTTTCAAGAAATATCGGAACATTCCGAACGCGGCGCCGCCCCATAATCAGACGCCGACGCGCACGGCGTTTCAAAAATCAAAAAACAAAAAGGAGTTTATCCGATACCATGAAAAAGATTCTTTCTCTCGTACTTGCTCTCGCTCTTGCGCCCGCAGGCGCAAATAGAGTGTTAATCATTTTCTCCGATGACATGTGCGTCGGAGAAAATACATCGCAAACGTGCGAGTTGTGCGCCTTCGGCGCACAGCGAGTGCGCTGCGGCGAGCCGCAGCCTTTTCAAACGAGAGCCCAACGAAGTGGGTCTCGTTTGAGAGCTTGTCAAAAATACCTTTTTGACAAGCTCAAGCGCCGGAAGAGACATCCTTCCGGCGCTGTTCTGTTGACACGGCATACCCGCGCGAATTATAATCAACTATATATCCCCTATATAAATGTATGACCGGAGGATAAATTCGGTGAACTTGTCTGCGTGGAAAGACCGGCTGGCCGCCGGAAAGTACGACGCCCCGCTCGCAGCGCTCTACGGCGCGGCGGACGCGCCGCGGTCACGCTACGCGCGGCTTTGTGAAGAATATCTCCGGACGTTCGGCGACGCGCCGGACGCGCTTTTGATCAGCGCGCCGGGGCGCACGGAGCTTGCCGGGAACCACACCGACCATCAGCTCGGCATCGTGCTCTGCGCCGCGGTCACGCTGGACGCCGCCGCTGCCGCCGCGAGCGCGGCGGACAACGCCGTGGAGATCGTCTCCGACGGCTTCGGCCGGGTGCGCGTATCGCTCGATGATCTCGCGCCGCGCGAAAATGAGACCGGCACGACCGCCGCGCTCATCCGCGGCGTCGCGGCGGGATTTGCCGCCGGAGGCCTTCGCATCGGCGGCTGGCGCGCGTGCATCCACTCGCTCGTCCCCGCCGGAGGCGGGCTTTCGTCCTCGGCGGCGTTTGAGATACTCACCGGCGCGATCTTCTCCGCGCTGTATAACGAAGGGCGCGTGGACGCGCTCACGCTCGCGCGCATCGGTCAGAGCGCCGAGCGAAATTATTTCGGCAAGCCGAGCGGACTGATGGATCAGGCCGCGAGCGCGTTCGGCGGCATCACGAAGATCGATTTTGCCGGCGGCGACCGTCCGGATGTTACACGCATTGCGTTTGATTTCCGCGCGCACGGGTATATTCTCTGCGCCGTGAACACGCACTCGCGCCACGACGATCTCACGCCGGACTATGCCGCCATCCCGCGCGACATGACCGCCGTTGCCAGGGCGTTCGGGAAGGACGTTCTGCGGCAGGTGAATCCTGCGGCGTTCGCCGCGCCGGAGATGCGCGAGCGGCTCGCACGCGATATATCCCCTGTCGCCGCAGACCGCGCCGAGCATTTTTTTGCCGAGGACGAGCGCGTGGAGCGCATGGCCGCGGCGCTGCTGGAGGGCGATATGCCGGAGTATATCCGGAACATGAACGCCTCGGGCGCATCGTCCCGCACGCTGCTGCGCAACGTTGTCCCCGCGCTGCACCCGGAGCGGACGGAAATGGCCGCGGCGCTCGACCGCGCCGCCGCGCTGCTGGAGGGCAAGGGCGCCTGGCGCATCCACGGCGGCGGGTTTGCCGGGTGCATCCAGTGTCTTGTCCCGATATCCGGCTATGAAGGTTTCCGCGCCGCGATGGACGGCTATTACGGCGAGGGTGCATGCTTCGAGCTGCGCATAAGAGGGTGCGGCGCGTACCGCATCCCGGAAGAGGAATAACCATGTACAACGACCTTTTTTCGATCGGCGGTCTCACGGTGCACGGCTACGGGCTCTGCATCGGCATCGGCATCGCCGCGGCGCTGCTGCTCATCTGGCGGCGCGCCGAGGAGCGGAAGTTTGACCTGCAATCCGTCAACACCCTGATTTTGCTCATTCTCGCGGCCGGCTTTGCCGGGGCGAAGCTCTTTTTCGTGTTTGCGCATTGGAGCGAATTTCGCGCCGATCCGCTCGGCGCGCTCGGCTCGGAGGGCTTTGTCGTCTACGGCGGCATTGTGTGCGGTCTCGGCGCTGCGTATCTCTACTGCCGGAAGCACTCTCTCCCCTTTCTGCGCTGGGTGGACTGCTTTATCCCCTGTGCGGCGCTCGCGCAGGGCTTCGGGCGCATCGGGTGCTTTCTCGCCGGGTGCTGCTTCGGAAAACCGACGGAGAGCTTTCTCGGCGTCACTTTCCCGGCGGGCAGCATGGCTCCGGCGGGGATCCCGCTCTGGCCGGTGCAGCTCTTTTCGGCAGCGGGCGATTTCCTGCTTGCCGGAGCGCTGCTGCTTCTGGAAAAAAAACGCCGCGGCGACGGACTGCTCGCCGGAGCGTATCTTCTTTTGTACAGCATCGGCCGGTTTCTGATCGAGTTTCTGCGCGCCGATCCGCGCGGCGCGGTCGGAACGCTTTCGACATCGCAGTTCATCGCGCTCTTCACCGCCGCGGCGGGAGCCGCCATTCTCATTTTGCGAAAGAGAGGGACACCGCATGGATAACACCGTCAGCGCCGGGCGCAAAAGCACAACGCTCGGCGGCAGAGTATGGGCCTGCCTTCTGATCTTCGGCTTTGTCGGCCAGATCGCGTGGATGGTGGAGAACGTCTATTTCTCCACATACATTCAGAAAAACATCACCGCCGCAGGCTGGGCAACGAGCGCCACCGTGTCCGCGAGCGCCATCGCCGCGGCGCTCGCCACGTTTTTCAGCGCCGCATGGTCCGACCGTGTGGGACGCCGCCGCTCGTTCGTCTGCTGGGGGTACATCCTCTGGGGCGCGACGACCGCCGCGTTCGCGCTTTTCGGCAACGGGCAGGTCGCGCTGCCGGTGGGTCTTGCGGTGACGGTGTTCGTCATCATGGACTGCATCATGTCCGCCATCGGCTCGGCGGCGAACGACGCGGCGTTTTCCGCCTGGGTCACGGACGTGACGGACGTCACCAACCGCGGCACCGTCGATATCGTTTTGAGCATCATGCCGATCCTCGCGCTCGTTGTGATCTTCGCGGGGTTTGACTCCATGACCGTGAACGGCAACTGGACGGGATTTTATCTCGTGCTCGGCGCGGTCACATCCGTTGCCGGCATTCTGGGGCTCTGGCTCTTTAAGGACAGTCCGAACCTCCGCCCGACGAAGGGCGAGAGCTATCTGCGCGAGGTCGTCTTCGCGTTCCGGCCGGAGAATATCCGCGCAAACAAAATGATCTACGTCTGCTTCTTCGGCATGATGTTCTCCGGGCTCGCCATGCAGATGTGGCAGCCGTACATGATCTCGCTCGTGGAGGTCACGCTCGGGATCGAAAACTACATCGTCCCCATCGCCGTCGTCGTGCTCGCCTCGGCGGTGCTGTCCGTCGCCGCCGGAAAAGTCATGGACCGGTTCGGCAAGGAAAAATTCTATTACCCCGTCGCGCTCATGCAGGTGCTCGGCGGTATTATCGCCTATATCATCAAGTTTGTCGGACACGCCATGCCGCTTCTCTGCGTCGGCGGGACGCTCATCATGGCGGGCAATCTTATGATGGCCGGCCTCTTCACGGCCTCGGCGCGCGACTATACGCCCGAGGGCCGCGCCGGTGCGGTGCAGAGCGTCAAGATGGTCATCTACATCGTTCTGCCCATGGTGCTCGCAAGCATTCTCGATCCTATCATCATCCGCGCCGTCGCGCTCGAGCCGACGGCGGAGATCCTCGCCAAATACCCGAGCTACGCGGGGAGCTATCTCTACCCGTATGAGCTGTTCCTCGGCGCGGCGGTCGCCGCGGTGTTCATTTTCCTGCCCGCCTCCGCCGTCCGGCGGGACGCCAAGCGTCTGCGCGCGCAGAAGCTCAAGGAGATCCGCAAATGACGATGCTGACAAAGTGGGGCGCAGCGCTCGACCGCAGCTGCCCCTTACCGGAATATCCCCGCCCGCAGCTGCGGCGGGAGAGCTTTTATAATCTCAACGGCGTATGGGACTATGCCGTCACGCCGTCCGGTGACGAGCCGGAGGTCTGGGACGGCGAGATCGTCGTGCCGTTCTCGCCGGAAGCGCCGCTCTCCGGCGCTGCGCGCGGCCCGGCAAAGGACGAATACCTCCATTACCGCCGCGGCTTCACGCTGCCGGAGGGATTTCAAAAATCGCGCGTGCTGCTGCATTTCGGCGCGGTGGATCAGATCGCAGAGGTGTTCGTAAACGGCGTTTCCGCCGCAAAGCACTCCGGCGGCTACTGGCCGTTTTCCGCGGACATCACGAGTCTTCTGCGCGAGGGGGAGAACATTCTCCGCGTAACGGTGCGCGATAATGCCGACGATCCCACGTTTGCCTACGGCAAGCAGCGCTATAAGCGCGGCGGCATGTGGTACACCGCGCAGAGCGGCATCTGGCAGACGGTCTGGCTCGAGAGCGTGCCGGAGGTCTATGTAAAGAGCCTTCGCATCACGCCGGAGTTTGACGAGGCGCGCGTGCGCATCGAGCTGGAGACCGCGCTCGAGAGCAGCGCCGCCATCACGTGCGACGTGCGCACTGCGGACGGCAGCTTTGTCGCCGGGAGCTGGGCAAAGGGCGGCGTGTGCGTCGTTCCGCTCCCCGGCTTCCGCGCCTGGACGCCGGACGATCCCTATCTCTACACGCTGGACATCACCTGCGGCGAGGATCACGTGGAGAGCTATTTTGCCATGCGCAAATTCTCGTATGTGGAGCTGGACGGCCATAAGGTGTTCGGATTGAACAACGCCCCCCTCTTCCACAACGGTCTGCTCGATCAGGGATACTACCCCGACGGGCTTCTCACGCCGCCCTCGGACGAGGCGATGGTAAACGACATTGAGACCATGAAGCGCTGCGGCTTCAACATGCTGCGCAAGCACATAAAGATCGAGCCGCTGCGCTGGTACTATCACTGCGACTGGCTCGGCATGATCGTCTGGCAGGACATGGTGTCCGGCGGGCAGCCGTACAGCTTTCTCCATGTTTCCGCTCTGCCGACGCTCGGCAAGGTCGATCTTCCGGATCAGGACGCGAAGCCATACGGCCGGAGCGGGGTCCTCTCCCGCGCGCGCTTCCGGCGTGAGATGGCGGACACGGTGCGGCTTCTCTATAACTGCCCGTGCATCGCGCTCTGGACGGTGTTCAACGAGGGCTGGGGTCAGTTTGACGCGCTGGACATGGGCTGCGAGCTCAAAAAGCTCGATCCCACGCGTTTTATCGATCACGCGAGCGGCTGGCAGGATCAGGGCTATGAGGAAATGAAGAGCCGCCACATCTATTTTCGTCCCGTGAAGCTCAAAAACGATGGGCGCGCGCTTGCGCTCACGGAGTACGGCGGATACATTCTCGCCGTGGACGGCCATCGCTGGACGGACAAGGTGTTCGGCTACCGCATTTGCCGCGACAGCGCGGCGCTCGCGCACGACTACGAAAAGCTCATGCTCGGGCAGGTGCTGCCGCACATCCGAAAGGAAGGGCTGACCGCGGCGGTATATACGCAGATCACCGACGTGGAGGAAGAGCTCAACGGTCTCATGACCTACGACCGCGAGGTGCTGAAAATTCCGGAGGAGACACTCCGGGAGATCAATGCCGCGCTGCGGTTTGATGCATAATACGGCTTTGGAGGGCAGCACTGGAATGAACGAAACCAAACAGAAAAAGAAAAACTTCTATCTGCGATTTTCGGACTGGATGGACGGCGCGCTCTGGCGCCGGGCGCTTGTCCTTCTCGCCCTCTCGGCTGCCGTGATAACGGTTTTTTCCGTATATACCACGCCGATCAGCCCCTATTACGGCAATGACAGTGCGTTTTTCCTCCTGATGGGAAAAGGCGTTACACAGGGGAAGATCCCCTATCTGGATCTGTATGACCAGAAGGGGCCGATGATCTTCTATGTGAACGCCCTTGGCTATCTGCTCACCGGCGACCGGTACGGCATTTTCCTCATGCAGATCGTCAATCTGACGGCGGCGTGCCTGATCGTATACCGGCTTGCGCGGTTCTGGCTGCGCAGCGGCGCTTCGCTCGCCGTGGTCGCGGCGTATCTTTTCGTCTATGTCGGCACCGTGCAGGACGGGAACATGACGGAGGAATGGTCGCAGCTCTTCTTGCTGCTGCCGCTGTATCTCTCGCTGCGGTTTCTCAAAAGCGGCGCGAGTGTGAGCGAGCACCCCAAATGGTACAGCTTCGTATACGGCGTATGCTTCGGCGTGCTGTTGATGTTCCGCGTCACGAACGCCGCGCCGGTCGGCGGGCTGATCCTCGCATACATCATCCTGTTTTGCCGGGAAAAGAAGGTCGGACAGCTTTTCCTTCATGCGGCGATCGTTCTGTTCGGCGCGGCGCTCGTCGTTGTTCCGTTCTGTCTGTATTTTCTGCGGGTGGGCGCGTTTGATCTGTTCATTTACGCGAGCATCACGCACAACTTCTTCTACGCTACCGGCGGAGCGACCGCAAGAGACGCCGTCGGCTGGCTCTCCATCATCGGAAGCGTTCTTTTCGTTCCGTGCTTTTTCGCCGCATACCGGCCGCTCACGCGCTGCGGCACGCTCGATGGGCGGACGTATACGCTCATCGGCTGCTATGCCGCCGTCGGCGCGGTCACGATGGCGTTCGGCTTCACCTACCGTCATTATTTCCTCAATCTCGCGCCTGCGGTCGTTGTCATTCTCGCCGTCGGTATCGACTGGGTGCAGCGTACCGCGCCGGAGAGCCGGCGCAAAGCCCGCAGTCTTCTCGCCGCGGCACTGCTGCTGTGCGTCGTTCCCTTCGCCCCGCAGGTCGTCCGGCAGTGCGGCAAGGTGGTCTATTTCACCTGTATGCATCAGCTTGACAAGTTCCCGGCGCGCGGCGCGGCGCTCTCCGAGGCCATTCCCTCCGACCGCGACAGCGTGTGGGGCTACGATGTGCTCGCGCAGGACTATCTCTATGCCGATATTATCCCCTGCTTCCGGTACTTTGCCATCCAGCGATGGATGGAGGATTCCGACCCGCAGATCGCGCCCGAGATCGACGAAATGCTGGCGACCGATCCGCCCGTCTGGGTCTTCATTTATCAGAAAGATACCGAAATGGCAGAGAAGCTTCTCTCGTTCGGCTATACGGCAGAGCCGTGTTCGGAGTATCTGATCTTCCACAGAGCAGCATAAAACCGTCCGCCGGTGCCTTTCAGGCATCGGCGGACGGTTTTTCGTATGCGGCAGAGCCGCTCTTTATTCCTTCTTTTCTTCGTCACGGAAGAGATATACGCGGGTCTCATACGGCTGTGTGACGAAGCCGTTATTTTCGATATAATCCGTATGGCTTTGCAAAAGGAGCTGGCCCTTCTGCAGGTCGTATCCGCGGGGTGCCTTGAACTTCACGGGATTCACCGAGTACGAGCAGATGACGAGCAGCCGCTCGCGCTTGGCCCGGCGCTCATACACAAAGAGCTTATTGCTGAGCGGATAATACTGGCGGAACGTGCCGTAGCGCACGACCGGCAGCTCGTGCCGCAGACGGAGCGCCTCGCGGTAGAAGTTCAGCAGCGAGTCGGGGTCATTCTCCTGCGCGGCGACGTTAATCTGCGGATAGTTCTCGTTGACCGCAAACCACGGCGTGCCGGTCGTAAACCCGGCGTTCGGCGCATCGCTCCACTGCACGGGCGTGCGCGCACTGTCGCGCGAGCCCCAGTAGATGCGCTGCATGCGCTTCTTTTCGGATTTATGCGTTGCGAAGTGGTAGTACTGGTTGATGGTCTGCACGTCCTCGTAGCCGTCGATCGTCTCGGGATAGATGTTCGTCATGCCGATCTCCTGCCCCTGATAGACGATGGGGGTGCCCTCCTGGAAGAGATACGACGCCGCGAGCGCCTTGCCGCTCTCGGTGTTGTACTTTTCGCTTCCGTAGCGGCTGATAACGCGGGGATGGTCGTGGTTTTCAATATACAGAAGATTCCAGCCCTTCCCGCGCAGCGCCTTCTGCCAGTGCTGCCAGATGGTCTTGAGCTTTACGAGGCAGAACGGGTGATGGGAATAGTCCTGCAGGAAGCAGTCGCCCTCCATGCACTGAAACGGGATCATCATGTCAAGCTCGGGGTGCTTGCCGCCGATGAAGTCGAGCGCGCGCTTCGTCGTGATGAGCGGGGCCTCGCCGATGGTCACGCAGTCGTAATCGTCGAGCACGGTGCGGAATTCGTTGAGATATTCGTGCAGGTGCGGGCCGTTGTTATACTGGAAAATGCCGCGCGCCATGGGCATATAAAACGGCGCGTCCGGCAGTCCCTTGGGCTTGGAGATGTAGGTGATGACATCCTCGCGGAAGCCGTCCACGCCCATATCCAGCCAGAAGCGCAGGATTTTCTTTACCTCGGCGCGGACGCGGGGGTTGTCCATATTCAGGTCGGGCTGCTTGATGGCGAAAATGTGGAGATAGTATGCCTTGCGCACCTCATCGTACTGCCACGCCTTGCCCTCGAACATGCTGTCCCAGTTGTTGGGGAGCGTGCCGTCCTTTTTCGGCTTGCGCCAGATGTAATAATCCTTATACGGCTCTTCCCCGCGGCGGCTCGCCTGGAACCACGGGTGCTCGTCGCTCGTGTGGTTTACGACAAGATCCATGATGACCCTGATGCCGCGCTCGTGCGCGCCGTCGAGTACCTTTTTGAACGCTGCCATGCCGCCGTATTCGGCGGAGATGTCCATATAGTCTGCCACGTCGTAGCCAAAGTCGGCGTTCGGCGAGGGGTAGAGCGGCGAAAACCAGATGGCGTCCACATGCAGGCTCTTCAGATAGTCCAGCTTTTCATACACGCCCATCAGATCGCCCACGCCGTCGCCGTCGGCGTCCTTGAAGCTGCGCGGCCAGATCTGGTAGATGACCGCATCCTTATACCAGAAAGTTTTTTCCATGTCTTTGCCCTTTCCGCCGCTCACCGCAGCTTTTCCTCGCAGAAAATGCGCATATTTTCGATCCGGACGGTTTCCCCGTCCGGCAGCTCTACCGTGCCGGAGAGCGTTCCGAAATACTGCCGCGTCTCGGAGTGCAGCAGCATCGCGCGCCGCCGGACGCGGTATTCGCGCCGCACCGCAAATTCCAGATGCAGCCGCCGGGTGCTGTCGGAAACGTACCACGGCCGCAGCGGGTCGGACGCGCTGCGCTTCATGTATACGCGCCCGAGCTTGCAGAGCGCGCCGTCATAAAAGAGCGCGTTTTCGTCCGCGCTGTCCGCGCCGTCGGAGAGGGCAAAGGAGATCACATGCCCGTCGACGCACGCACTGCCGAACGCGCGGAGATACGCATCGCCGCGCGGCATCACGGCGCGCACGCTCTCGGAGAAGAGAAACGTCTGCGCGTCGAGCGGCAGATCGCGGTTGTGCATCCGGAGATACCCGGAAAGACCGGGGAAGCACCGGAAGCCCCGGTAATAAAACTGCTTTCCGGCAAGCGCCTCGGCGGTATAAATGCCGTCGCCGTCGTTCGCGCAGGAGAGATCGCCCTCGAACCGCTCCGAGCGGAACTGAATGCGGCGCACGCCGCCGTAATGCGTGAGAAGGAGATACAGATCGTCGTTTTCAAATTTGACGGTGTGTTCCTCGCCGCAGGAGAAATCCAGATCGAACGCATCGCCCGGAAACGCCTGCACGGTGCCGGAGGCATAGCGCTCGTCCGTTTCGGGATCGGTGAGGCGCACCTCGGCAATGCCGCCGGAGCGCGTATGCCCGTAGCTGATCTCCAGCGCGAAGGACGCCCCGGTGACAAAATAGCGCTCCCATTCCGAGAGACCGCCGCCGGCGGCTTCCTTGTTATAGATAAAATTGTCCTGTGCCGACCAGCCGGGACGGGCGAGCCTTCCCTTTTCGTTCAGCAGCTCCGCCGGTGCGCGGTATTTTTCCATGTCAGACCTCCATGATATGCAGCGCGGCGATCTCCGGGTTTCGGATGCGCCGCATGACGGCGTAAGCGTGGGGCTCGAGGAAATCCCAGCCGCCGTCCGTCAGGCCCTGCGCGCGCAGCTCTTCGATCACCGCGGCGCTCACGCGCTCGATCGTGTCCTCGTCCGGCTCGCGCAGCAGCGCTTCGAGCGTCGGGATGAGTTTCGAGAGCTTCGGCAGCTCTTTCGCGGCGCGAAACGCCCATTTATAAAACGGCATGTGCCGCTCATTCAGCAGGAAAAGCATGGCGAGCGTATGGTTTACAAACTCGCAGCATGCGAGCCGCGCCGCGCCCTCTTCCCCGTGGCGGCGGCAGCGGGAGACGTTGTACTGCCCGGACTGTGCCATGAGCACGGCGTGTCCCGCGATCTTTTTGACTCGCACGTCCTCCGGCATGCCGGTGCGCAGCGTTTCGCGGATGCCCGTCATGTCGCCGGAGCCATCGTAGAATATCTCCCCGGCGCACGCGGCGGCGAGAGCATAGGACGGGATCGCCATCCACTCGCGCCACGTTTCCGGCGTATGGAAAAGGCCCGTCTGTTCCAGAAGGAACTGCTCGGTCGTCTTAACGCCGTATCGCCCGTTTCCCTGACGGCTGCGGTGCTCGGTCTTCACGCCCAGAAACTCCCGCGGCAGGCGGTCGTAGAGCGCGGAGAGAAGGAAGCCGTGCGTTTCGGCGTCCTCCGGCGCGAGAAAGAGCATACACCCCGCGGCGTAGCCGTGGTCGTGGGAGAGCTCGTCGTCGTACCCTAAGCAGTCCGAACCACCGCCGCAGAGCCCCGCAGCAAGCCGTGGCAGCAGCACAGGGCAGGTTTCCCGGATCGCCGGGCGCACGGCGTCCTCCCAGAAGGCGCGGGAGAGCTCAAGTCCCTTCATAGATGATATCCGCCCTTTCCCGGAGATCGCGCGCCGCGTCCGCGCGCCCAAGTGCTTCGAGCGCCGGGGCGATCTTCCGCGCCGTGTGCGCGTAGTAGTATTCCCAGACGGCGTCCGGGCTGTCCATGCGCTCCATCGCCTTATCGAGACACGCGGCGATGCGCGCATCGTTCTCATCCTGCGCGGCGTAATGCTGCGCAAGGTTCACATACGTCACCGCAAGATCGAGATCGCCGGGGCGCTTTTTCTGGTTTTCCAGCGCGCGGAGCATGTACCGCTCCGCCTCGTCCGGGCGATGCAGCGCATCGAGCGCCGCGGCCATGTTGTTATAAAGCGCCGCAAGGCGCGGATGATCTGCGCCGAGCGAAACGGCATACAGGCTCTCCGCCTCCCGGAAGAGCGGCAGAGCGCGCTGTGCCTCGCCGAAGGCGGCGAGCGCCGTGGCCGCGTTTATAAGGATCGTCCCGCGCGCGGCAGCGCCGGGGCGTACCTCGCCGAGCAGCTCCGTGCACCGGCCGAGCACCGGATAAAATTTCTCCGCATCAGCGCGCTGGCGGTAAAAGCCCATCAGCTCGCTGCAAAGGGAGAGCGCGGCGCGCCTGTCGCCGGTCTCCTCCGCTTCGGTGAGCGCGGCAAGGAATATGCGCTCCGCGCCGTCCCAGTCGCCGCGGCCCATGCAGTCGTCCGCTCTCGCGGCTATACTGTCCATTGTTTCTTTCATACGGCGATTATACCTTGAATTCCCGGCGGTTGCAAGGTATAATACGTATGTTCATCATTTCACGAAAAGAGGTTTCTACCTATGAAAAAGACCGTTATGCGCTCCTACGCGAAGCTCATCGTGCGCGTGGGTGCGAACGTCCAGAAGGGCCAGGAGGTGCGCGTTTTCGCGTCTCTCGACCAGCCGGAGTTCATCAAGATGCTCGCCGAAGAGTGCTACAAGGCCGGCGCGAGCCGCGTGACCGTTGACTGGAATTACCCCGAGCTTACGAAGCTCTCCGCGCGCTACATGAAGCTGCGCGACCTCTCCGAGACCCGCGAGTGGGAAAAAGCGCGTATGCAGGATATGGTGGACCATCTGCCGGTGCGCATCTTCATCGAGTCCGAGGACCCGGACGGACTGCGCGGCATCAACCCGAAGTACTTCAAGGCGTTTGCCGCGCGGGTCAAAATCTCCAAGCCCTACCGCGACGCCATCGACAACAAGCACCAGTGGTGCATCGCCGCCGTGCCGGGTGAGGCGTGGGCGAAGAAGGTCCACCCCGAGCTCAGCAAGCGCGCCGCCGTGGAGCAGCTCTGGAAGGACATTCTCTACACCGCCCGCGCCGACGGCGAGGACCCCATCGCCGATTGGGAAGAGCACAACCGCGATCTCAAGGCGCGCAGCAAGTATCTGAACGATCTCCATCTCCGCGAGCTGCGCTACCATTCCGCGAACGGCACGGATTTCAAGGTCGGCCTCATCCCGACGGCCGAGTTCCACGCCGGACGCGATACGACGATGCAGGGCGTTGTCTACGATCCCAACATGCCGACCGAGGAGGTCTTCACCTCTCCCGACCGCCGCACCGCCGAGGGCATCGTGTACGCCACGAAGCCCCTCTCCTATCAGGGGCAGCTCATCGAGAACTTCTCCGTCCGCTTTGAAAAGGGCCGCGCCGTGGAGGTCAAGGCCGAAAAGGGACAGGATGTTCTCGAGCAGATCATCAGCATGGACGAGGGCTGCCACTATCTCGGCGAGTGCGCGCTCGTGCCGAAGGAGTCTACGATCCACCAGTCCGGCCTGCTCTTCTACAATACGCTCTTCGATGAGAATGCCGCCTGCCATCTGGCGCTCGGCTTCGGCTTTGACGAGTGCGTGAAGGGCTTTGAGAATATGACCAAGGAAGAGCTCTACGAGATCGGCGTCAATGACGCCGGCAACCACACCGACTTTATGATCGGCAGCGACGATCTCTCCATCGACGGCGTGGACGAGCACGGCAACGTGCATCCCATCTTCCGCAACGGCACCTGGGCATTCTAAAATGCCTCCCTCTTTGAGGGAGGTGGCTCGCCGGAGGCGAGACGGAAGGAGTGGCGTTTTCTATGTCCCTCAATTATTCCGGCGATTTGATTCTTAGAGCAAAAGAGCTGCGAAAAACTGCGACCCCGCAGGAACGGCATTTATGGTATGACTTTCTTTCCCGTTATCCGGTGCGGTTTCAGCGGCAAAAAACTGTAGGCCGATATATTGTTGACTTCTATTGCCACAGAGCACGTCTTGTCGTAGAGTTAGACGGCAGCCAGCATTATGAGGAGCAAGGCATCGCCAGAGATGCAGAACGAACGACGTATTTGATGCAGCAAGGGCTTTTTGTCCTGCGTTTTTCCAATGCCGAGATCAATTGCAAGTTTCATTTTGTCTGTGAGCAGATCGACCGAACAGTTAAAGAACGGCTCGCATTTTAATTACCTCCCCCTTTGAGGGAGGTGGCTCGGCGTTAGCCAAGACGGAAGGAGTTCACTCCCTCAGTCAGCTGACGCTGACAGCTCCCTCTGAGAGGGAGCCAATACGTCCATCCAAAAACCGGCAGATGATCTGCCGGTTTTTGCAATTTCTGAAACGATATGGTATTATACAACACAAGTCAGAAAAGAATAGCGGCTGTCCCAAGCCCGTGAAGGGTATCGGTATGGAGCCGCTGGGAGGTTCTTGTATGGTACAGTTTCAGAAGGACGCCGCGCTCGGCGGCATCCCGTTCGGCGTGCTGGAGGTCGTTTATCCGGACAAGCCGCTCCGGCGCACGGAGGACTTCCGCATAATGGTCAAGGAACATCTGCGTCTGCTGCGGGAGAAATACGCCGACTATGACCGCAAGGTGCTCTTTGGCGAAAACGTCTATTTCCGGTTTTTCAGGAAATTCAAAAAGACGTACCCGGTCATGATGCAGCTTGAATCCTTCCTCCTGAAAGGCCGCCCGTTCCCCATCGACAACAGCGTGACCGCCATCCCGTTTCTCGCGGAGCTCGAAACACAGAGCCTCTCCGGCACGCACGACGTGGACTTTGTCCGCGGAGCTGTCCGCCTGTTTGCCGGAACGGAAAAAGCGCCGTTTCCCGGCATGTGGGGTGAGGAGGTACACACCTACCCCGGCGACTTCTGCGCGCGGGACGACGAGGGCATCATTTTCAGCATGATCGCCGGAGCGGACGCGCGCACCTGCGTCAAGGAGACGAGCCGGCATGTGTTCTACCCCGTGTTCGGCGTGGCCGGACAGCCGGAGGCGGAGATATCCGCCGTGCTCGACCGGCTGGAAGAATACGTCCGCGTTCTCGCGCCGGAGGCAGAGACCGCGCGGCAGCTTCTGGGAAAATGAGAAGATGAGCTGCCACCGTACAGCGCGCCGTTTTGATCCAATAATGCGCAAAGCAGCATCACCCCGCGGGGTGATGCTGCTTTGTATATTACCGACAATTCACCGTAAAGACACTTCCATCCACGGAAAACGTCAGCATCAGGGGATCCGTGCTGTCTTCTATGTTACGCGGAACCTCGAATATAAGGAAAGCATATCCGCTTGCCAAAGGAACTATTTTGCTCTCAGGGATCCAAAGGACGCCATCGTATGTGTACTCACCCGCAAAGGTCAGTTTCAGATCTTTGATGCGGCTGGTATCCCAAGTTCGCAACGCCTGCGTATCCAAATTGGTATAATCCAGCTTACAGACCAAGTGATAGTCGCCGATACCGTAAGAGTGTGTGACGTTCCCTGTTTTATAGCTTGGCTTTGCCGTGTAGTACAATTCGTTAAGCGTCAGACGGAATGTGGAATTATTTGTCACCTCTGTACCGATGGCAAGATCGCCGGAGGCATCCAATGCCTCTATGGGTTGTTCCACACTCTCCTCCTTTATTCCTTTCTGAACAACAATCGCATAACTTTCGCCGTCGATTGTAAAGGAAGCCAGAATCTCTCCAGTGACGTCATCTCCCATGGAACTTGGTACTTCATATACGATATATACAGAGTCGTCACCAAGCGGAACAATATCGCCAAAGGGAATCCAGTATTCTCCTTCGTAATGGTACTTGCCTTTATATTCCATCGTCATGTCAGAAATACGGGGAGAATGCCAATGTTCCAGCGCTTCTTTATCCATGTTGGTGAAATCCAGTTTTATAGCAAGAGCATACTGACTATTATGACTATACGTCACATAACCGCGTTTTTCCCGTAAAGACGCCGTAAACCCTATACTCTCTACCGTAAAGCAATGGCTTTTGCATTCTACCGAATCACCTACGGCAACAATCTTTGCTAGAGCCTCTCCATCCGTCGCTCCGCAGCGCACACAGGTTTTTGGCGCGAATTTGGTTGCCGCTGTGTATTTATGTCCTGTGGCAGGAATAATTTCTGTTGCAACGTTTCCGCAAACCGTACACGTTCTCATCTCTTCTCCATTTTCCTCACAGGACACCTCCCGGATCACCGTCGGCTCGCCATAGGTGTGACCGGCAGAAGGAATGACTTCCGTTTCGGTTTCACCGCAGGCGCAGGTACGGGTCCTTTCCCCATCGGTAGTGCAGGACACTTCCTTTGTCACGACCCATTCGCTGAACTCGTGATTGTGACCGCAGCCCCCTAGAGAAAAATAGCACGCAAGGATCAGAAGAGGAAAAACAAGTCTTTTCATTTCGCATCTCTCCTTATAATAACCGATATTGGTTAATATTGTTATACACCGAATTTGGTTATCATGTCAAGGGATAAAGGATGTGAACGGGCATGATCTCCTATGAAAAGCTCTGGAAAGCGATGAAAGAGCGCGGCGTTACGCAATATACACTCATTAAAAAATACGGCGTCAGCCCCGGACAGATTACGCGATTGAAACGAAACGAGAGCGTCAGCACGCACACCATCGAGATGTTCTGCAAGATTCTGAACTGCGATGTTGGCGAAATCATGCAATATATTCCTGACGAAACAAACGATCTCTAAAACCCATATACGCAAAGAAGCACCACCCTGCGGGGTGGTGCTTCTGCGTTATTCAGATCTGAAGAATTACTTCTTCATGGCCTCTTCGACGGCGACGGCGACAGCGACGGTCGCGCCGACCATCGGGTTGTTGCCCATGCCGAGGAAGCCCATCATCTCGACGTGCGCCGGAACGGAGCTGGAGCCCGCGAACTGCGCATCGGAGTGCATACGGCCCATGGTGTCGGTCATGCCGTAGGAGGCGGGGCCGGCGGCCATGTTGTCCGGGTGCAGCGTGCGGCCCGTGCCGCCGCCGGAGGCGACGGAGAAGTACTTCTTGCCCTGCTCGATGCACTCTTTCTTGTAAGTGCCGGCGACCGGGTGCTGGAAGCGGGTCGGGTTGGTGGAGTTGCCGGTGATGGACACGTCCACGCCCTCGTGGTGCATGATGGCCACGCCCTCGCGGACATCGTCCGCGCCGTAGCAGCGGACGGCGGCGCGCTCGCCCTTGGAGTAGGGGATCTCGCGCACGATGGTCAGCTTGCCGGTGTAATAATCAAACTGGGTCTGGACATAGGTGAAGCCGTTGATGCGGCTGATGATCTGGGCGGCGTCCTTGCCAAGACCGTTGAGGATGACGCGCAGGGGCTCCTTGCGGGCCTTGTTCGCGTTGCGGACGATGCCGATCGCGCCTTCGGCGGCGGCAAAGGACTCGTGGCCGGCGAGGAAGGCAAAGCACTTCGTATCGTCGGAGAGCAGCATCGCGCCGAGATTGCCGTGGCCGAGGCCGACCTTGCGGTCGTCCGCGACGGAGCCGGGGATGCAGAAGCTCTGCAGGCCAATGCCGATGGCCTTGGCAGCTTCGGCGGCGGTCTTCACGCCCTTGCGGATGGCGATCGCCGCGCCGACGCAGTACGCCCAGCCGGCGTTCTCGAAGGCGATGGGCTGCACGCCCTTGACGATCTCATAAGGATCAAAGCCTTTTTCCTTGCAGATAGCGCGGCACTCCTCAATGGAGTTGATGCCGTACTCGGCGAGGACGGCGTTGATCTTGTCGACTCTTCTTTCGTAGCTTTCAAACAGTGCCATTATTTCCGTCCTCCTCTCTTATTCGTGACGCGGGTCGATGTACTTGGCGGCGTCGGCAAAGCGGCCGTAGCTGCCGGTGGCCTTCTTCACGGCTTCGTTGGCGTCCATGCCCTTCTTGATGTTTTCCATCATGGGGCCGGTCTTGACGAATTCGTAGCCGATGATCTGGTCCTCTTCGTCGAGAGCGAGACGGGTGACGTAGCCCTCGGTGAGCTGCAGATAGCGCGGGCCCTTCACCTTGGTGGCGTACATGGTGCCGACCTGGCTCGTGAGGCCCTTGCCGAGGTCTTCCAGACCGGCGCCGATGGGCAGGCCGCCCTCGGAGAACGCCGTCTGGCTGCGGCCGTAGACGATCTGGAGGAACAGCTCGCGCATGGCGGTGTTGATCGCGTCGCACACGAGGTCGGTGTTCAGCGCTTCGAGAATGGTCTTGCCGATCAGGATCTCGCTCGCCATGGCCGCGGAGTGGGTCATGCCGGAGCAGCCGATGGTCTCCACCAGCGCTTCCTCAATGATGCCGTCCTTGATGTTGAGCGTCAGCTTGCAGGCGCCCTGCTGCGGCGCGCACCAGCCGATGCCGTGGGTAAGGCCGCTGATGTCCTTGATTTCCTTCGCCTGCACCCACTTGCCCTCTTCGGGGATCGGCGCAGGACCGTGGTATGCGCCCTTGGCAACGGGGCACATATGCTGGACTTCCGCTGAGTAGATCATTGTGTATCCATCCTTTCCTAAAAGAGCCGCAGCCGGAGAACCGGCACCGGCCCGTTGTTAACTTTGAAACGTTTCCGTATCCAGCTTCGTATTATATCAAATTCCGGCGAAAAAGCAAGGAGTTTATACAGAATGCAAATAAAACCTGCGCCGCGGGGCATGCTGAAAATTGTATGGTTTGCCGTGGAAAAACTATGTAGAATGTGCGTTGCCATATGACGGAGGTTGTGGTATTATGCGCTTGGAAATAGAGAAATTTATAGAAAAGGATGAGGGATATATGCGCAGAACAAAGATCATTTGCACCATCGGCCCCGCCAGCTGCAGCGAAGAGGTCATGCGCGAGCTCCTGCTCGCCGGGCTGAACGTCGCCCGCATGAACTTCTCCCACGGCACCCACGAGAGCCACGCCGAAATGATCGCGCGCTTTCGCAAGGTGCGCGATGAGCTGAAGCTCCCCGCCGCCGTAATGCTCGACACCAAGGGCCCGGAGATCCGTCTCGGTCTCTTCGATGAGCCGGTCGAGGTCGTTTCCGGTCAGGCGTACACCTTCTCCACCGTGGAAACGCCCGGCACCGCCGAAAAATGCTTCGTGAACTATGCCGAGCTGCCCGCCGACGTGAAGAGCGGCGATATGCTTCTCGTGGACGACGGTGATCTCTCCTTCCGCGTGGAAGAGACGACCGACACCGAGATCCGCTGCACCGTTATAGACGGCGGCATGATGAAGAGCCAGAAGGGTGTGAACATCCCCGGTGCGCGGCTCAACATGCCGTTCCTCTCCGAGCGCGACAAGAGCGACCTTCTTTTCGGCATCGAGCAGAACGTTGACTATGTTGCCGCCTCGTTCACGCGCCGCGCGCAGGACATCATTGATATGCGCTCGTTCCTCAACTCCCACGGCGGCGAGGGCATCCGCATCATCGCAAAGATTGAGAACACCGAGGGCGTTGAGAAGTTTGACGAGATTCTCGCCGCTTCGGACGGCATCATGGTCGCCCGCGGCGATATGGGCGTGGAGATCCCGTTTGAACGTCTCCCCGGCATCCAGAAGCACTTCATCCGTTCCTGCTGCCAGGCCGGTAAGACCGTTATCACCGCCACGCAGATGCTCGACAGCATGGAAGAAAACCGCCGCCCGACCCGTGCGGAGATCTCCGACGTGGCGAACGCCGTCTTTGACGGCAGCAGCGCCGTGATGCTCTCCGGCGAGACTGCCGCGGGCAAGTACCCCGTGGACGCCGTGAAGACTATGGCGCGTATCGCTGAGCAGGCCGAGCAGGACGCTTTCGCCGCCGATATCTACAAGAACATCTGGCACGCGATGGATCACTCCGACAATACCAACGCCGTGAGCGCCGCCGCCTGCACGATGGCCGAGCAGACGTATGCGCAGGCGATCATCGCCGACACGAGCACCGGCAAGGCTGCGCGCCGCGTCGCCAAATACCGTCCGGCACAGATGATCCTCGCCGCGACGCCGTCCGAGAAGGTCTACCACCAGCTCGCGCTCGTCTGGGGCGTGTACCCGCTGCGCACGCAGCCGGTGGACAGCGTGGATGTGCTCTTCCACTGCGCCATTGAAAAGGCGAAGGAGCTCGGCTATCTGCACTCCGGCGACACCGTCGTTATGACCGCCGGCATCCCGCTCAACACCCACGGCAGCACCAACATGGTGAAGGTGCAGACCATCCGGTAACCGCTCTCAAACGAGACCCGCTTCGTTTACGCTTCGTTTGAAAAGGCTGCGGCGAGCCATAAGACTGAAAAAATCCTCCGATTTTCATCGGAGGATTTTTTACTCTTTATCTTTCTTTTTATCCCGCTTTACGCCGGACTGGGCGACGCTGCCGCCGTCCGAGAGGGTCTTTCCGTCGAGCAGAAGGAGCTTTTCGGCAAACACCCGCGTAAAGCCGCCCATGATGGCCGAGAGCATGATAAGATCCTCGGCGTGCTCGGTCGTGATCTCCGCGTTCTCCTCATGGTTGAGGATCGGCCCCGCCGTCAGCCGGATCTGCTGGATGAAGTACTGCGCCGCCTGCCGGTGGCGGGAGGCGTAGGCCGTGTAGATATGCTCTACCTCTTCTTCCGAAAGTCCCATCGGAATGACCTTCTGGATGAGCGCGATGCTCAGCGACTGCTTGAGCGTCAGAATGATGATGAGATACGCGATATGCACGCGGTAATACCGCCGCTTCACCGGCTCCGGCATGACCTTGATGCGGACATAGTTGTTGATCGTCGCCGCCGTAATGAACTGCTCATCCTTGAGCTCCGGCGGGAGATAGTCCAGATATTCGCGCAGCAGCACCGTGACCTGCTCCATATACAATCCCAGATTGGGGATCTCCTCCCAGCGCGGAAGCCGGAAATCGTCCAGATACTTTTCCCAGCGGCGCAGCTTGCCCGCAACGAGCGCGTTATCGTATGCCATTTTCATCACCTCGCAGACAGGATTATACCACATCCTGCTGATTTTACAAGAAGCAATTGTGTCTTTTCCCATTGACTTAATTTTGACCTTGATTTATAATAATATCAAATATTAGATACTTGGAGGGCAAACATCTTGTCTTTTGCTATCCTTACCGATACATCCGCCAATCTGCCGACGCCGCTTCTGCAGAAGCACGGCGTCACCGTTGCGCCGTTTTCCTATTCCTATGACGGTGCGGAGCACACCTGTCTTGATACCGAGTCGTTTGACGGTGCGGCGTACTACGGCGCGATGCGGAAAGGCACGGTGGTGACGACCTCGCTCGTAAACCCCGACCGGTTCATCTCCGCGGCGCGGCCTCTGCTCGCCGCCGGGGAAGACGTTCTCTTCGTCGGCATGTCGTCCGGCATCAGCGGCTCGTTCGGCTCGGCCAAGCTCGCCGCGGGCGATCTGCGCGAGGAGTTTCCCGGGCGCGATATCCAGCTCGTCGATACGCTCGGCGCCTCGCTCGGCGAGGGCATTCTTGTGCTGCGCGCCATCGAGATGCGCGAGAACGGCGCTTCGCTTTCCGAAACGGCGGCAGCGCTGCGCGATATGCGCTGGCGGATGTATCAGATTTTCACCGTGGACGATATCATGTACCTGCGCCGCACCGGACGGCTCTCCAACGCCAAGGCGATCGTCGCCTCCGTGCTGCACATCAAGCCCGTGCTCAAGGGCAACGAGGAGGGCGCGATCGTCGCCGTGGACAAGATCCGCGGCCGCCGCAAGTCCATTGACGCGCTTGTGGAGCGTTACCGCAAATATGTTGTCTCGCCCGAGACGCAGACCGTAGGCATTGCCCATGCCGACTGCGCGGAGGACGCGGAATATCTCGCCTCGGCGCTGCGTATCGTTGCGCCGCCGAAGGAGATCATGACCGTGATGTACGAGCCCGTGACCGGCTCGCACGTCGGCCCCGGCGCGCTGGCGCTGTTTTTTCTCGGGGACGAGAACGTCCGATCGAAATAATTTGCTGTATATATAAGGAGAGGATACCATGAACGACTTTGTGATCTACACCGATTCCGCATGCGACATCCCGCCGGAGCTTTTGAAGGAGTGGGGTGTGCCGTACTCCTGGCTGACCTACGTGTTCGACGGCGATGCGCGCCAGTACTCGAACTACGAGCTCCCCTTCCCCGAGTTCTACGACAAGATGCGCAAGGGCAGCGTCGCGCGCACGAGCGCCGTGAACGCGGACGCCTTCGTGCAGGGCTTTGAGCCGATCCTACAGGACGGCAAGGATATCCTCTACATCGGTTTTTCCTCGGGTCTGAGCGGCACATACCACGCCGGGTGCATCGCCGCGCAGGAGCTGCGCGAAAAGTATCCCGAGCGTGACATCCGCTGCGTTGATACGCTCGGCGCGTCCGGCGGGTTCGGTCTGCTGCTTTATATGGCCGTGCAGAAAAAGCGCGAGGGCGGCACGATCGAGGAGTGCGAAAAGGTCGTGCTCGACAACCGCTTCCATCTCTGCCACTGGTTCACGGTGGACGATCTCGTCTATCTCAAGCGCGGCGGACGCATCAGCGCCGCCACCGCGTTTGTCGGCAACACGCTCGGCTTCAAGCCCGTGCTGCACATGGACGACGCCGGCCATCTCATCAACATGTTCAAGGTCCGCGGCCGCAAAGCCTCTCTCAATGCGATGGCCGACAAATACGGCGAGCTCGCTCTTGACAAAGCCGGCGGAACGGTGTTTATTTCTCACGGAGACTGCCGCGCGGACGCCGACACGCTCGCCGCGATCCTCAAGGAGCGCTACGGCGCTTCCGTCAAGGAGATCGTGGTCGTCGGCCCGGTGATCGGCGCGCACTCCGGCCCCGGCACGCTTGCGCTGTTCTTCCTCGGCGAGCACCGGTAACTTATTGCAGAAAGGAACATTTCCATGATCGATTACCGCTACGATACGCAGCTCCTCATCGAAGGCACCGGCCTGGACGAGGACGCCATCAACGACTATTTCCGCACCAACTTCCAGGGCGACTGCCTGCTCGCCGTCGGCGACGATGAGCTCATCAAGATCCACTACCACACCAATGAGCCTTGGAAGGTGCTCGAATACTGCGCCTCGCTCGGCGAAATTTTCGATATCGTAGTCGAGGACATGGACCGCCAGGCCCGCGGTCTCAACGGCTGACGTTTAAATTACCAAAATACCCCCGCTTTTCGGAACGATCCGAAGAGCGGGGGTATTTTTATTGCTCTATCAAGAGGAGAAACAGCGAAAGAAGCAGGCAGAACAGCGGAACGATCACCGTGTCAGCCGACCTGGTGGAGCATGCCGAAGAGCACGTTCACCCGCCCCGGAAACCGGTCAAGGCTGATGTACATCGGCGTGCCGCTCTGGTCGCCGTCAAAGTATACGGTCAGATAGCTGTTCGCGCCGGCAAAATCCGTCAGCAGCTCGCCGCCGCCCGGATTGAGCTGGGCATAGTGGAACAAGGCGTCGTCCGTCTGCGCGAGACGGTAGCCGGAAAAGCCCCAGTATTTTGCGAGCAGCGTGCAGAAATCATCGACGGTCATGCCGTCCGGCAGGATGTCGTCATAGTTATTGTAGGTATGGAACGTCTCCTTTCCGTTGCCCGTTTCCACCGTTACATCGCCGCCGGGGATGGGCGTGTCCGTCTCGTCCGCCTTGGCCTCCGTAGTGAGCTGCACGATCTTTCCGCTCATCGTATCGACGAAAATATTCATGTAATACTTCCCGTCGTCGGTCCCGCCGCGGACAATGTAGCTGTGGGGGAAAATGCGCCCGAACCAGTAGTCGCTCACGCCCGTGTTCGGCGCTTCGCCGAGATAGTCCGGTTCGCCGTCAAAAAAGCGATACTCCGAAGAGAGAATGCCCATGTCCTGCATTTTTGCAATTTCCTGCCGCGCGACCTTGACCGCCTGCGCGGGGCTGTTGATGAGCCGCCCGGCAGCAAGGGCGCTCCCGGCAAGCACGAGCACGAGCGCCGCCGCGATCAGCACGGTGCGAAGCGTCCGCTTCGCGCGAAGGGGTTTTCCTGTATTCTTTTCCTGCATAGCCGATGTGACCTCCATAAGAATTTCGTCGTCGATCCCGCCGGCCGCTTCCATAATATCCAGCGCTTTCACAGCAATTCCTCCTTGATGAGATAGTCGCGCAGCTTTTTCCGGCTGCGGCAAAGCGAGGTATGTACCCTTCCCTGCCGGCAGCCGAGCTTTTCGGCGATCGCCGGGGCGGAAAGAGCGAGATAGTAGCGGGCGGTGAAAATGATCCGGTCGTTTCGGGAAAGCGTATGGAGAAAGGCGTTCACCGCATGAGAAAGCTCCCGTGCCTCGATGATCTGCTCCACATTGTCCCGCCCCGCGACACACTCGGCAAGCTCGTCGAGCGCGGCGGACGCCTCACCGCCGCCGCGTTTCTGCGCGCTGTCGGCGCGAAAGCGGGAAAAGGCGGCGTTCCGTACGGTGCGGAACAAATACGCGGCAAAATGCTCCGGGCGCTGCGGCGGGATGGTGTTCCAAAGCGAGAGATAGGCATCCTGCACGATCTCCTCGGCGTCCTCCGCCGCGGGGAGAAACCGGCGCGCGATGCCTTCGCATGCGCCGCCGTATTTCCGCTCCGTTTCGGCGATCGCCTGCTCGTCGCGCCGCCAGTACAGGTCTACGATGAAGCTGTCCTCCATGATCTTTCCTCTTTCTTACGGGGCTGCCCCTTGAGTACTCACCCTTATAGACGCAATTCGGGCCTAAATGCTTACAAAGAGTATGGGAAAAAATGAAAAACCGCTCTCCGAATGAGGCCGGAGAGCGGCATTTGTTCTATATTACCGGCTGTACATGGCCGTCATGGCGGCGATGTGGTCGGCGAGCTCGTCGGTGAGCGCGCCGGGCAGCATGCGCCAGCACCAGTTGCCGTGGCCGAGGACGCCGGGGACGTTCATGCGCGACTCGCCGCCGAGGGCAAGCCAGTCCTGCATCTGCGCGACGAAGAGATCAGCCACCGAGCTCATGCCGCCGCGGATGATGCCGTTTACATACCCTTCCTCGTCATTCAGGCCGAGATACTGCTTGGCGTAAGCCACATCGTCGCCCTTCGCGTCGCCCAGCCACTGGGCGAGCGTGGCGTTGTCGTGCGTGCCGGTGTAGCATATGCAATTTGTCGGGTAGCGGTGCGGCAGATAGTCGCTCGGCTCGCGGGAATCAAAGGCGAACTGCAGCACCTTCATGCCGGGGAAGCCCGAATACTCGCGCAGGGCGATGACCTCCGGGGTCATAAAGCCGAGATCCTCGGCGATGATGTCGAGACCGGGGAGCGCCGTCTTGATCGCGTCGATAAAGCTCTCGCCGGGGCCCTTGCGCCAATGGCCGCTGCGCGCGGTCGTCTCGCCGTAGGGCACGGCCCAATAGCTCTCCAGACCGCGGAAATGGTCGATGCGGACGGTATCGTAGAGCTTGCCCGCGGCGCCGAGACGCCGGATCCACCAACGGTAGCCGTCGTCTTGCATGCGGTCCCAGTCATAGAGCGGGTTGCCCCAGAGCTGACCGTCGGCGGTGAAGTAATCGGGCGGGACGCCCGCGACCTCCGTCGGGCGGCACTGATCGTCGAGCTGGAAATACTCGCCCTCCGCCCACACGTCGGCGCTGTCGAGCGGGACATAGATCGGCACGTCGCCGATGATCCGGATGCCCTGCTCGCGGATATACGCGCGCAGCGCGTTCCACTGGCGGAAGAACAGATACTGCGTGAAAATGCAGAAGCGGATATCCTCCGCGAGAAGCTCCTCATACCGGCGCAGCACTTCCTCGCTGCGGCGAAGACGGAGATCCTCGTCCTCCCATTCGATCCAGGGGCGCATGCCGAAATGACGCTTTGCCGCGGTATAGAGCGCATAGCTGCGCAGCCAACTCTCGTTTTCGCGATAGAAAGCGTCTACGTTCTCACGCTCTTTGTCCCAGCCGCGCTCACAGGCGCGGCGGAGAAGATCGAACCGTCCGGCGTAGAGCGCGCCGTAATCCGTCTGTGCCGGGTCGCTGCCGAAGGAAACGGCATCGACTTCCTCGCGCGTGAGGAGACCGTCGGTAATAAGCTGCTCAAGGTCGATGAGATACGGGTTCCCGGCAAAGGCCGAGTCGGTCTGGTACGGTGAGTCGCCGTAGCCGGTCGGGCCGAGCGGCAGGATCTGCCAGTATTTCTGTCCGGCTTTCCGGAGGAAATCGGCAAACTCTCTCGCCTCTCTGCCCAGCGTTCCGACGCCGTGCGGCGACGGGAGCGATGTGATATGCAGAATAATTCCGCTTGCTCGCATGGCAAACGCCTCTTTCGTCTGTTAGAATTTGCGGATGCTGTTAATTTTTACGGATGCTGTCCGTCTTTTCGAGCGTGTACGGCGCGAGGACATGCTGCGCGCCTGAGCCGTTTTCGATCATGTCGAGCAGCACGGCGTAGCTCTTTTCCGCCATGAACGCGATCTGCTGCGTAACGGTGGAGAGCCTCGGCTCGTAGTACCGGCAGATGGGCAGGCCGTCAAAGCCGATGAGGGAAATGTCCTCCGGGATGCGCTTTCCGGCATCACGGACGGCGCGGGCCGCGCCGATGGCCATGACGTCCGCCATGGCGAACACCGCTGTGATCTCCGATGTTTCGCGCAGAAGCTCCGCCATGGCCGTATAGCCCTCCTCGAAGCTGTAGTGCGCCGTCTTATAATACCGGTCCGCGTCGAATGTCATGCCGCGCTCGGTGAGCGCGCGCAGCACGCCCGCATAGCGCAGACGGCCCGTATCGGAGTATTCGCGCTCGCCGCCGATGACGGCGATCTTTTTATGGCCCATGTCCGCCAGATACCCGACGGCCGCCGCGGCAGCGGCGGTATCGTCGGTCGTGACGCTCGAAAGATTCTTGAATTGGAATTCCGCGGCGGAGTTTGTGACAAGAACCGCGGGAATGTGGATCTCGGCAAAGGATTCGATGAAATCCTCGCTGCTGCCGCCGAGGAAGAGGATGCCCTGCGGCTTTACCTCGCGCACGCGCTTCACGGCGCGGCGCACCTCGTTGTCGAGCTCGCCGATATAGTCCACCACAAGCTGGTACTCCCCGCCCGTTGCCACGGTCTGCAGCCGTTCGACCAGCGTGGCGAACAGCTCGTTGTGCGTGCCGCGGACGATGACGAGGATGTTGTTGCTGTGGGTCTGCTTGAGATTGCGGGCGTTCGTGTTCAGCTCAAAGCCCTGTTCCTTCACGATTGCCATGATCTGCTCTCTCGCCTTTTCGCTGACATGCGGCTGATTGTTGAGCACGCGCGAAACCGTGCCGAGCGAATACCCGGAGAGAGCCGCCAGGTCCTTGATCGTCATCAGCCCTTCACCGCTCCGGCCGCAACACCCTTAATAATGTGTTTCTGGCAGCAGAGATAGAAGATGATGACCGGCAGGATGCTCAGAAGGATCAGTGCCATCGTCGCACCCATGTCCACCTGTCCGTAGCTTCCCTTGAGATGCTGTATGACGATGGGGATGGTCATATACTCCGTGCGGTCGAGCACGAGATACGGCAGAAGGAAGTCGTTCCACACCCACATGATCTCCAACACGCCGACGGAGATCATCGTCGGCTTCATCATGGGGAGGACCACCTGGAAAAACGTGCGCACCGGGCCGCAGCCGTCGATGGCAGCAGCTTCCTCAATTTCCAGAGGAATGGACTTTACAAAGCCGCAGAACATGAACACCGCGAGACCCGCGCCGAAGCCGAGATAAATGACCGGGATCGTCCACGGGGTATCGAGACTGAGCTGGTTCGCCGTGCGGGAGAGCGTGAACATGACCATCTGGAACGGGACGACCATGGAGAACACACAGAGATAATATACGATCTTGCTGAAGAAGCTCCCGACGCGGGAGACATACCACGCGGCCATGGACGTGCACACGAGAATGAGCGCCGTGGAGGCAAGCGTGATGAAAAGGCTGTAGCCCACGGCCTTCAGAAACGGGTAGTTGCCGAAGGTCATGCCCTTGATATAGTTCTGGAAGCCGACAAAGCTGTTCGCGTCCGGGAAGGCAAACGTCTCCGTGTTGACGGCGGCGTTGCTCTTGAAGGAGTTCATCAAAACGATGAGGATCGGCATAATGTAAGCGATGCAGATCACCGTGAAGATGATCGTCAGCACCATTTTGCCGCGTTCTTCTCTCTTTGCCATTACTGCTGTACCTCCTTTTTACGGGTGGCCTGGAGCTGCAGAAGGCCGATCGCGGCCACAAGGATGAAGAACACCACGGCCTTCGCCTGGCCGACGCCGCGGTTGTTGCCGCCGCCGGAGTAGAAGGCGCTGTAAATGTTCAGAGCGAGCATTTCCGTCGTCTTTATAACGCTGCCGTCCGGCTGCTGCAGGAACGGCCGCCCCGCCGTCAGCGCGAGGTTCTGGTCGAAGAGCTTGAAGCCGTTCGTGAGCGTGAGGAAGATGCAGATCGTAAAGGAGCTCATCATGTTCGGAATGGTGATCTTCCAGAGCGTCTGCCAGTTGTTGGCGCCGTCGATGCGGGCCGCCTCGAGCATGTCCTCCGGGATGGACTGGAGTCCGGCTATGTAAATGATCATCATATAGCCGACCTGCTGCCAGCATATAAGGATAATGAGACCCCAGAAGCCGAAGGTCGAGTTGAGCACGACGGAGGTGTTGTACTTCACGAGGAAGCCGTCAAAGATCATCGACCAGATGTAGCCGAGCACGATGCCGCCGATGAGGTTCGGCATGAAGAACACGGTGCGGAAAAGGTTCGAGCCGCGGATGCCCTTCGTGAGGAAGTAGGCGACCGTGAAGGCCAGAACGTTGATGAATACTACCGACACGAAGGCGAACAGCGCCGTATACCAGAAGGCATGAAGGAAGCTGCTGTCCGAGAGCGCTTTGATGTAGTTGCTGAATCCGACCCACGTCCACTGGCTCGTCAGCTTAAACTTGCAGAAGGACAAAAACGCGCCCTTAAAGAACGGGTAAAGGAACCCGATGCAGAAGGCGGCAAAGGTGGGCAGCAGAAACAGCCACACCATTCGCTGAATGGGGCGGCGGATCAGTCGGCTGTTGTGTGCGGCTGGATCCCGCGGTATGTTTATACGCTTCATTCTTTCACTCCTGTTCTGCCGAAATTGTCATGGCGACAGCTCCTGCCCGAACGCCTCGGGCAGCAGCTCACGCCGTCACAGTCTATATGCTATCATGCCGGCGGATATATCTACAGGCGGAGCGGACGTGATCGCCCGCCCCGCCTGTATTGTGTGTCAATTTATCTCAGCGGATATCCGCAGAGGACTTAGTGCTCGTTGGCGTACTGGGTAGCCCAGCCCTGGACGAACGCGGTCTCAACGGTGGACCAGTCGCCGGTGCCGGTGGTGTACTGGCTCAGAGCATCGACGACGGCAGCGCGCCAATCGTCAACGGCAGGAGTCCAGTTGAACGCCCAGGTCACGGTGTAGTTGCCGTTGGCAACGTACTCGTTGGCAGCCGCGAAGAACACGTTCTCCGGGGTCTTGGCGTTCTTGAACGGGCAGGGACCGAACTGCTCGGCCAGCATGGTGGTGCCTTCCTCAGAGGTGACGACCCAGTACATGAAGTCCAGAGTGGCCTGGATGTCTTCCGGAGAGGCGTTCTTGTTGATCGCCCAGCAGTTCTCGGTGCCGCAGCAGAGACCAGCCTTCTCCTCGCCTTCCACACCGCAGTAGATGGGGATCATGGTGAGGTCGTCCGGGTTCATGCCGAACTTGTCGGCAGAAGTCAGGTTGCTGTACTCCCAAGTGCCGTTCTGATAGAACGCAGCCTTGCCTTCGCCGAATTCAGCCTCGGCCTGATCGCCGGTGGCGGACAGGAGGGCAGCGCCGGTGGTCGCGGTATCGGTGATGTACAGATCCCAGATGTTCTTGTAGTTCTCGAGGTAGGTGCCCTTGATGGTGGCGGGCTGCTCCGTCACGCCGTCATCGCGGAACTCGTAGTACAGAGGCATGTTGGCCAGGTGGCCGGAGAAACGCCAGGAGGAGGAACCGTCGAGGCCGGCGGACGTGAAAGCGTCGAAGCCGAGCTCGTCAGCGCGGGCGTGGATGTCGTCCGCAACAGCCTTCAGGGACTCGAAGTTGGTGATCTCATCGACGGAGTGGCCGGCCTTCTCGAGCAGGGCCTTGTTCACGATGATGCCGAAGGCTTCGTAGCAGTAGCCGATGGAAACGGTCTCGCCGGCTTCGTTCTTCAGGTTGAAGTCGGTGGTGGTCATCTCGTTGTACACGTCGGTGCCTTCGAGATTGTAGCAGAACTCGCCGTAGCTGTTGACAGCGCCGAGGTTGCCGACCTGGAACATGGTGGGGGCGGCGTCCTTGTCGAGCTCGGCGGTCAGGGTGGTGTCGTACTGGCCGGAAGCGGCGGTGACGACCTTCACGGGAACGCCGGTCTGCTCGGTGTAGGTCTTGGCAATCTCCTGCCAGGCCGCGTCAGACTCGGGCTTGAAGTTGAGGTAGTACACGCTGCCGGTCGCGGCCGGGGTTTCGGGTTCCGCGGCGGGCTCTTCCGTCGCGGGGGTTTCGGGCTCAGCCGGGGTGCTCGGGGTCTCCGCCGGGGCAGCGCCGCAGGCGACGAGGCTCAGAACCATGACCAGAGCCAGAAGAACAGCGAGAAGCTTCTTCATTGTTTGTTTCCTCCTAATTTTTAATGGGTTTCCGTAAGTAAAGCTCTGAATTGGAAACGATTCCAACCAAGCTTGTCTGTATTCTATCCTCTTTGTAGAAATATTGCAAGTGTGTTTCGGCGAAAACGCTTAACTTTATGTCATTTACACAAAAACCTCGTCAACTTTTTGTGCGGTTGGTCTTGTCATGCGGTCATTTGTTCCTGTATAATAGGCTTATTCTCCCGGAGGTGGCAATATGAAAAAACTCTTTGATCCGGATTCCCCCATCCTGCGCTTTCTCACGCAGGCGGCGGAGCTCGCGTGGCTGAACATTCTGTGGGTCGTGTGCTCGCTGCCGGTTTTCACGCTCGGCGCTTCGACCGCGGCGCTCTGCACGGCGGTGCGGAACATGATCCGCGAATCGGGGCATTGGAACAGCGCGGCCTTTTTCCGCGCGTTCCGCGATAATTTCAAAAAATCCACGCTGCTCTGGCTCATTCTGCTTGCAGCGCTCGCTCTCCTCGGCGCGGACGTATACATTCTCCGCGCGCTCTTCCCGGAGCAGCTGTTCTGGCTCGTGCTGCCAGGCGTCTGCTTTGCGCTGTGGCTGATGGTGTTCATCTGGGCGTTCCCGCTCACGGCGACCTTTGAAAATACGCTCTGGAACACGATAAAAAACGCGGTGCTTCTCGGCGTCGGGTATCTGCCGCGGACGCTTCTCATGGCGGTGATCCATCTGCTGCCGGTGATCCTCTTCGCCGTATCCCCGGCGGCGTTTTACGGCGTGAGCGTTCTCTGGCTCGTGCTGCTCTCGGCGGTAACGTGCTACACCGATCTCTGGCTCATGCAAAAGCCGTTCGCCCCCTTCCTGCCGGACGAAACGGAATGACCGGTCAAACGAGCATAGGAAAATGTCCTCTGCGCACCAATTTGCGCAGAGGACATTTTTGATCTTGTATGCCGGTTCAGTGCAGCTCCCAGATGGTTTCCGCGTACTGGCGGATCGCGCGGTCGGACGAGAACATGCCCGCCGCGGCGATGTTGTAAAGGCACTTTTTGCCGAAGGATACGCGGTCCTTCCAATCCGTGAGCGCGTGAAGGCGGGCTTCACGGTAGCTTTCAAAATCGCGCAGAACGAAATAGTTGTCCGGACGGTGCCAGCTCGCGCCCTTGAGTATGGCGTCGAAAAGCTCCTTCTGATCGTCGTCGGTCGGCACGGTGCCGTCCACAAGCGTATCCATCGCGCGGCGGATGCGCTCGTCGGAATCGTAGAGCGCCTCGGGGTCGTAGGTATCGCGCACGGCGTTGTTCTCCTCGACGGTGCCGCCGAAGATGTAGTTGTTCTCCAGCCCGGCCTGCCGGACGATCTCGACGTTCGCGCCGTCCATCGTGCCGAGCGTCACAGCGCCGTTGAGCATGAGCTTCATGTTGCCCGTGCCGGAGGCCTCCGTGCCTGCCGGGGAGATCTGCTCGGAGATGTCCGCCGCGGGGATGATCTTTTCGGCGTAGGAGCAGTTGTAGTTCTGCACGAACACGATGCGCATTTTGCCGTTCACGTCGGGGTCGTTGTTCACAAGCTCGGCAAGACGGTTGATATAGCGGATGACGGCCTTCGCGCGGCGGTAGCCGGGCGCGGCCTTCGCGCCGAAAATGAACGCCGTGGGCGGCATATCGGCAAGACCGCCGTTTTTGATCTCAAAATAGAAATCGGCAAGGCAGAGAGCGTTCATCAGCTGGCGCTTATATTCGTGCGCGCGCTTGACCTGCACGTCGAACACGAACTCCTCGGGAATGTCCACGCCCTCCGCGGCGCGGATGTGCGCGGCGAGCTGGCTCTTCTTCTGCAGCTTGACGGCGTTGAAGAGCATGGCGAGCTCGTCGCTCACGTGCTCGCGCAGATAGCCGATGCGGTCAAGATCACGCAGGAAGCCCTCGCCGATCTCGGCGCGGATGAGCTCGGTGAGCTCCGGGTTGCAGAGACCGAGCCAGCGGCGCGGCGTGATACCGTTCGTAACGTTCACGATGCGGCCGGGGTATTTCTCGTTCCACGCGCGGAAGAGATCGTCCCGGAGGATCTGGCTGTGGATCTCCGCAACGCCGTTCACCTTGCGGGACATATACACCGAAAGATCGGCCATGCGCGCCTGATTATCGCAGACGACATGGAGATTCGCGCCGGGGAACTCCTGCTGCAGGCGCTCTTCGATCTTCAGGAGAATGTCGCAGATCTCCGGCACAACACTGCGCAGAAGATCCATATCCCAGCGCTCGAGCGCTTCGCCCATGACGGTGTGGTTCGTGTAGGAGAAAACGCTGCGGGTGATAGCAAAGGCGCGGTCAAAGTCGATGCCCTCGGCCATGAGCAGACGGATGAGCTCGGGGATGGACATGGCGGGATGGGTATCGTTGAGCTGCACGGCGATGAACTCGCCGAGACGCTGAAGATCGCCGTTGCCGGAGGATTTGTAGGTGCGCAGGATGTCCTGCAGCGACGCGCTCGAGAGGAAGTACTGCTGCTTGATGCGCAGACGCTTGCCCTCGACGGTGCTGTCGTTCGGGTAGAGGACGCGGGTGATGTCCTCGGCGCGGTTTTTCTCGGTGAGCGCGCGCTCGTAATCCTGCGAGTTGAACGCGTCAAAGTCGAGCTCCTGCTCGGCCTCGCACTGCCAGAGACGGAGCGTTGCGACGTTGTCGGTATGATAGCCGATGACCGGCGTATCGTACGGCACGGCGAGCACCGTCTGGTCGGCGAAGCGGACGCGGACGGTGTGCTTCTCGCGGCGGAAGCTCCAGGGATCGCCGTGCTTTTCCCAGTCGTCGGCGGATTCCTTCTGCGCGCCGTTTTCAAAGCTCTGCTTGAAAAGACCGAAGCGGTAGCGCAGGCCGTAGCCGCTCAGCGGCACGCCGCAGGTGGCGGCGCTGTCCATATAGCACGCGGCAAGACGGCCCAGACCGCCGTTGCCGAGAGCCGCGTCCTCGATCTCCTCAAGACAGGCGAGATCGATGCCGCGCTCGGCAAACACCCGGCGCATTTCGTCGAGAATGCCGAGATTGAAAAGGTTATTGTATACGAGCCGTCCGACAAGATACTCGGCGGAGAGATAATACGCCTTGCGCTTTCCGGCGCGGCGGGCGCGGGATTTGGCCCAGTTGTCCCCCACCGCAATCATTACCGCCCGCCCGAGAGCGTTGTGGAGGTGCTGGGGCGAGGCCTCGCTCAGGCGCTCGTCCTCGTCATATTTCAGCAGAGATTCCGTGGTGCCCAGAAGATCCTGCGGAGAATAAATCATGGTTCTCTGTCCTTTCGATGATGGAATAGTGCCGTGGAAACGATTCCAAGGCTCTGCGCTGCATTATAACCGTTTTTCCCCGGCTCTGCAACCGGTTTTTATAAAAAAGGCCGGAACACAGGCTTTTTTCTGTGTTCCGGTCATTTTGTCTGACAGCAGAGGTTTATTTGAAGGCGTCAGCCGACATAGGGAAGCATCTCAAAGAAATTCTCTTCGCTCTCGCCGTTGATGGTCCAGCCGCCTTCCCCATCGTATTCCAGCCGGATCGATCCGGTGCGGCCGTCATCGGTGCGGAAGAAGGTGTTCTGTCCGTCCGTGCCGGTAAGCAGGAGCTTTTCGCCCGGCGTCAGCACGGCGGTGCCGCCCTCATCGAGATACACCGGCAGGATCTTCGCCACGGTCAGATAGTAGCAGCTGCCGCAGTAGTTCCATTTAAAAGAGGGATCGAGCGTTACGACGCCGTCGGACGTTCCGTTCATACCGATGACCGCGCAGTAGGTGCCGAGCTGATAGTACCACGCCTCGAGCATCGGGATGCCGCCGCTGAACACGACGCGCCCGTCGAGACTGCCGGTAATGCCGTTCGGGTCCGCGCCGTAGCGCGCGTCGCCGGTAAATTGGATGGGCTCGAGCGTGTCGCCGTGCCAGCCGCAGGTGCGGTAATCGTCGCTGCCGGGGTCGGCGGCAAACAGAAGCTCGCAAATGCCGTCGCCGTCCAGATCGCAGATCCAGAGGTCGTACCGGTCGCCCACGGGCATATTGGTGCGGTCGAGCACCGTGCCGTTCACGGCGATCGTGTACTCGTTGATGCCGCCGGCATCCTTCGCCGTCACGGTGATCTCCTCGGCGGCATAGTCGCCGTTAATGTCATAGTGATACACACTTTTGCCGGAGATGTTCAGCGGACGCTCGGCATACTGCTCTCCGTCCATGAGGATGAGAGAGCCGTCCATCCCGCTCTGGGAGATATACTTTACATGCTCGCCATCGGCGTCGCGCCAGGAGATGGCGAGATTCGGCATCACGTCGGGGATCCATGTCTGCACGCAGACGCTCTCGCCGTCGGCGAGACACCCGGCGTACCAGAGCGTGCCGTCCGTGCGGTAGGCGTTGGAGTATTCCAGATACGTCACGGCGTTGAGCTCAACGTCCTCGACCGTGCCGGAGGCGGTGAACGTGACGCACGCGCCCAGACCGCCCGTACCGGTATCGCAGACATACGTTGCGTTCCCGGCGGCGTCGGCGCTCTCGCTCAGCTCGCCGGTGAGCGTGCCGTCCGCCTCGCTCTCGGCAGGGAGATAATCCGCCTTGATCTGATAGGCGAGCCATGCGTACGGCAGCGTGAACTCGATGAGCCCCGCGGCATAGCCCGCGAGCTCATAGGGGTTTGCCATAAGGACAAGGCCGTCGTCGTTAAAGTACCAGTTGCCGTCGCGGAAGAGACCGGCAAGCTGGTCCTCGTAGCCATCGTTCAGACCATAGGCGGCGTATTCTGCGCCGTAGCTGATGATATCCTTGAGCTGATCGACGGCGGCGGAGAGGAAAGCGTCGTAGTTATCCGTGAGATCCGCGAGCGTCAGCTCCCGGCCGGTGCGGATATCGAAGGTGTGACCGCAGCGGCCGGTGTAGCCGTGCGCGCCGCCGAGATACGACGTGTCGTCGTAGGTGATGCTCAGCAGATACCGGGCATTATAGCGGACGTTCATCTGGCGCATAAGGCTGTAGGAAGAAAAGCCCGAGGCATCGCCGTTTTCCGTCTGCCAGGCGAGTTCTTCCTTTGCCGCGGCCAGATAATTTTCCTTGCCGGAAATGCTGTATTCGCTGCTCGATTCGACACCGACGGCAAAATCCGTATACTGCTTATGCAGCGCTTCGTTGATCGCGGCAGCGGCCGCGTCGTTTCCGTTCATGGAAACGCTCGGCTCGGCGCAGGCATAGACGAGAAGAAGCGCCGCATTGTCGGCGGTATAAAAATCCTCGTTCTCGCGCCGGACGGAAATCACCGGCACATTGCGGTTTTCGGCCGCCGGCGTCTCCGTGGGCGCGGCGGTAGTCTCCGGCGCGGCGGTCGCGGGGATCGCCGTGGGTTCCGCCGTGGGCTGTGCCGGAGTTTCCGGCTTTGTGCTGCACGCCGCGAGTGAAAGGGAAAGCGCCGCGCAGAGCAGCAGGGACAGGCCTTTCTTTTTCATGCTCATACAGTTATAGTTACTCCTCATAGCGCGTGAGCGCGTAGTCGTAAATATTGTGTCCGCTCTCGAGCGGCGCACCGTTCACGGTGAGCGTGACGTCCGTGCCGTCAAAGGCGTCGAGCAGCGTGTTGACGATGCCGCCGACGAGGAAGTACTCTCCGCTCGTGCCGAGAGAGCGCACCTGCGCGGCGAAGGCGTCGTTGAGGTCGGCTCTGATGTGGCCGTCCTTGTCTGCGGTAACGGTGTTGAACGCCGCGCCGTTTTCAAAGATAAGGCTGTCCATCGCGCCGTTGAGCGTTTCGGCGGTGATCTCCGTGCCGTCGAGCGCGGCGCCGAAGGCAAGGAAGTGCTCGGCGTTCGCGTCGCTGCGGTAGATGCGCACCACAGCGGGGGCTTCGCAGCCGCGCTCGGCGAAGATCGCGGTATAGGTATCGCGCACGTCCTTGGCGCTGTAGGGGTAATGCGCCGGCGTATAGCCGCCGTCGGCAAGGAGGTTTTTCCCGCTCTCGCCGTAAAGGCCCATGGCGGTCTCATACATCGCGGTGAGCTTATCGGTAAGCTTTTCGCCGAACTCCGTCTCCTCGCCGAGATCAAAGGCGGCTGCGCCGCTGCGCACGGCGTCCATGCCGTTCGTGAGCGAGAAGTCCATGATCGTGGCAGCGATGCGCGCTCCCGTGAGCGAGCAGCCGGCGGTGCCTTCATGATAGTTGTTGAAAAGGTCGCACAGCGCGTCGTAAAGGCCGTTCTTCTCCGGCGTCACCGTGACAGACGTGTCGGTTTTCTCGGGCATCGCGGTGGTTTCCGGCGGCACGGGCGTCGGAGCGCTCGTCGGCTCCGCCGTTGCGGCGGGTTCGGCGGCTGCGCTGCCGGACGACGCATTGCCGGATGTTGCGGCGGGCTGCTCCGGCTTCGGCGAGCAGGCTGTCATAAACGCCGCGCACAGAATAAGCGCCAGAAGCGCCGCGGCAAATCGTTTCATCTTCATAAGCTCTTTCCTTTCCTCGCACCCTTGGGTGTTCGAAAATATAGACGCCGGACGGGGTCGTTTGGTTCCCCGTCCGGCAAAAATATTATACGGTTTTCTGCGGAAACACAAGAGCGGCTTTGAAAAGATCGCCGTCAAGCGTCAGCGTGAGCTTTCCGCCCATGAGCTCCATGAGAGAATTGGCAATGGAAAGTCCCAGTCCACTGCCGTCCGTGTGGCGCGAGCCGTCGCCGCGGACGAACCGCTCCATCAGCTCCTCCGCCGGGATGTTCAGCGGCTCGCGGGAAATATTTCTGAGCGTGAGCACCGTTTCCGTCTCGCCCGGCGTCAGCTCCAGATAGAGCCGCGTGCCGCTCTGCGCGTATTTTACCGCGTTCCCCAAGAGATTATCCAGTACGCGCCATAAAAGCCGCCCGTCCGCCGTGACGTACGTTTCCCCCTCCGGCGCATTCAGCACCGGCGTAATGCTCGCCGCGGCGAATTTTTCGGTATACTCCCCGGCGCTCTGGCGCAGCAGCTCGCCGAGATCGATCTTTTCGAGATTCACCGGCAGCGCGCCGCTGCTCGCCTTGCTCGCGTCCACGAGATCGGTCGTGAGCTTTTTGAGCTTCTGGCTCTGGCGGTCTAAAACCTCGATATATTCTCTCGCCGCCTCGCTTTCGGTCGGCTCCTTTTTGAGCAGGTCGACATAGCTCACAATGCTCGTGAGCGGCGTTTTGAGATCGTGGCTGACGTTGGTGATGAGCTCGGTTTTAAACCGCTCGGACTTCATGCGCTCGTTCACAGCGCGGCTCATGCCGACGCTCACGGCGTTGAGATCGTCGCCGTGCTCCTTGAGCACCGGGTACATTTTCTCCGTGTCCACCGTGTAGGTGAGATCACCCGCGGCAAGCTTCTGCGCCGCCGTCTGCAGCGTTTTGAGCTGACGCACGGTGTGGATGACAAAGTATAGCCCCGCGGCGTCCAGCACAAGCGTCAGAAGGAAGACGAAAAAGCTGCCAGCGCCGAAAGCGAGTATCATGCCAAGAGCATTGACCAGCACAACAACGGCGTAAACAAGGATCCCCTTCCACGCGATGGGCAGCGCGCGGACGAAGCCGCGCACGGCGCGATATACAAAGCGGCAGACGATATAGATGATGCTGTTTCTCCACCACTTCCCGGCGCGGAGCCGCGCCGAGATCGTGCAGAGCGTGAGCAGCACGACAAAGCCGATCCAGAGCGCCATGAGCGTAACCGGCATCATCCATACCCAGAGCGGGTTATAGAGCAGGTTAATTCCCGAATAGAAGTTTGCCGGGACGGCCACCGCCGCCAGCGCCGCGGCGAGAAAGAGATCGAGCGGCACGCGGTGGATGCCGCGCAGCTTCACGCCGTCCGGCTTTTTTCCCATGGACGCCATGAGAAAGACGAAGAGCGCGAGACACAGCACCGCCGTGATGATGCCCACGGGGAGATAGGCATTCTGATAGCGCAGCAGCGTGCCGACGGAGGTGCGGAGCAGCGTCAGCTCCTCGCCGGGCGTCTGCTTCGGTTCGAGATACGCCTGCACGTCGATCCATCTGTCTCCGCTGGAACAGCCGCCGGAAATGCCGAGCGGCACGGCGTTTTTCGTTCTGCCGTCGTACAGCACCTTGCCGGTGGACGTATCCGTTGCTACATAGGAGTAGCCGGAGGGAAGCTCGGGGTATTCGCCGGTATACCGTTCCTCCTGCAGCGCGTTGTTGAGCAGAACGCGGATGCCGTTCTTATACACCGATACGCTGTCCGGCTCAGGCAGCGTGCGGTCGCGGTCGATGCGGGTCATGAAATATCCTGCGGCGCAGAGCAGCGCCGTAAGGCCGCAGAGCAGGCACAGGATAAAGGCGGCGGCGCGTGCCGCCGCGCTATGCGTAAGCTTTTTCATTTTTTCATTTCCTCCAGCTTATAGCCTTTGCCCCAGACTACCTTCAGATAGCGGGGGTTCGCCGGGTCAATTTCCAGCTTTTCACGCAGATGGCGGATGTGCACCGGCACCGTTCCCTCCGCGGAAAACGGTTCGTCCTTCCAGACGCGCCGGTAGATATCGGCGCTCGAAAACACCTTGCCGGGGTTTTCGAGCAGGAGACGGAGAATGTCGTACTCCGTCGGGGTGAGCGTTACCTCCTCGCCGTCGAGCGTGACGCTCTTGCGCTCATCGTCCATGGCGATGCCGCCGAGCGTGAGCGCGGTGCTTTTCTCCGGCATGCCGCCGAGCTGGGCATAGCGCCGGAGCTGCGCCTTGACGCGGGCAAGGACCTCAAGAGGGTTGAAGGGCTTGGTGATATAATCGTCCGCGCCGACGGTGAGACCGAGGATCTTATCGTTGTCCTCGCTCTTGGCGGTGATGAGGATGACCGGGACGTTGCTCTGCTCGCGCAGCTTTGCCGTCGCCGTCATGCCATCCATGCCGGGCATCATGATGTCCATGAGCACGAGCTGTACTTCCTCGCGCTGCATGAGCTCGAGCGCCGCTAAGCCGCTGTCGGCCTCACAGACGGCGTAGCCCTCGCCCGTAAGATAGATGCGCAGCGCGTTCCGGATATCGCGCTCGTCGTCGCAGATGAGTATTTTGTACATGGCTCTTCCCCTCTCTCGTTTACAGCTACAGCATAGCATCCCCGGCTTTAATAATAAAGATGGGATTTCTTTAAGTTTCGTTTAAGACGCGAAAAGACGCCGCTCCACAGCTTTGGGAACAGCGTCTTTTCTCGTTATTGCCAGTTTTTCCACACGTCCGGGCAGTACCCGGCGGTGGCCTGTTTTCCGTTGCGGACAACGGGCGTTTTCAAAAGCGTGGGGTCTTCCAGAATACGCTCGAGCTTATCGTCCGCGCGGGCAAGATAGCGCAGCAGCGCCGCGTCCGGGTGCTTTTCGTCGATGAGATCCTCAAGCCCCACGGCGTTTTTCACGCTTTGCAGCTCGCCGCGGCTGATGCCGTAGCGGTTGAGATCGATGTACTGGTATTTGATGCGGCGCTCTTTAAAGTACCGCTCCGCCTTTTTCGTGTCAAAGCATTTGCTTTTGCCGAAGATCTGTATGTTCACAGCGCTTCCCCCAGGAACCGGTGGAGGTTGCGGAAGAAGATATCCTGCACGAGCGCTTCGCTGAAGCGGTGCGCGAGCATCTGCTCATACAGCTCTTCCATGCTCTCCACGCCGGTGATGCCCTCCGGCAGCGACTCGATGCCGTCAAAATCGGTGCCGAGACAGAGATTTTCGCGCGCGTCCATGCAGAGGAAATGGTCGATGTGCGCGAGCACGGCGTCCATATTCCGTCCGAGACCGAGAAAGCCGGGGCAGAGATTCAGCCCGATGACGCCCTCGTTGTGGACGATGGCGCTGATCTGCGCGTCGGTCAGATTGCGCGGATGGTCGCACACGGACTTCGCGTTTGAGTGGCTGCACAGCACCGGGCGCTTCGCAATGCGCATCACGTCCCAGAACGTTTTTTCCGAGGCGTGGGAGAGATCGACCGCGACGCCCTTTTCCCAACAGGTGTTCACGAAGCGGACGCCGTCGGCGGTCAGGCCCGCGCCGGTATCCATTGCCGAGCCGCACAGGCGGTTATCCTTGTTCCAGCAGAGCGTCACCATGCGCACGCCGCGGCGGTAGCCGTCGAGCAGACCCGCGACGCTGCACCGGAGGAGATTGGCGCCCTCGACCGAGAGGAACACGGCGACCATATCGTCCTTCGCGGCGGCGTCAGCCTCCGCGACGCTCGTGCAGAGCGCGGCGAGATCGCGGTTTTCCTTCAGCTCACGCTCAACGGTGAGCATGATGCGGCGGAACGCCGTGGGGCCGTCAAAGCCCGGCGGCGCCCAGATCGCCATGACCTGCGCGGCGGGGGCGTAGTGGTGCAGACGCAGAAGATCGATGTGGTTCCGGCTGCTCTGACGCAGGGAATTGAACTTCGTCAGAGTGTCGCAGTGAGCGTCGAAATACGGGATGCAGTACGGCAGAGCCATGGCGAGAAACTCCTTTTCTTTTTATTTGATGTCTGATCCCAACCGCTGCGGGATTCCTTACAGTGCCTCCCTTGTGTAAAGGGAGGTGGCTCGGCGTCAGCCGAGACGGAGGGATTGTAAACTGCGGTTTCTGCAAAACGACAATCCCTCAGTCAGCTTCGCTGACAGCTCCCTTTGCACAAGGGAGCCTTTCAGACTTCCATGATGATCGGCAAAATCATCGGGCTGCGGCGGGGCTTTTTGAAGAGATAACCGGAAAGGCCGGACTTCACGCGGCTTTTGATGCTTGCCCAGTCGGTGATGCCGTTATCCTCGCAGTAGGCGATGCTCTCCATCGCCACGCGGCGCAGCTCGTCGATGAGCTTGTCGTTTTCCTTTTCATAGACAAAGCCGCGGCTGATGATGTCCGGGCCGGAGATGAGCTGTGCGTTCTCCGCCGAGAGCGTCATAACGACGACGACCATGCCCTCGTCGGCAAGGAGCTTGCGGTCGCGCAGCACCACGGTGCCGACATCGCCCACGCCCATGCCGTCCACGAGCACGCGGCCGGACGGGACGGTCGCGCCGAGCTTGGCGGATTTGGCGGTCATTTCAATGACCCGGCCGTTCTCGCCGATGATGATGTTCCGGCGGTCGTGACCCATACCCACGATCATGTCGCCGCTCTTGTGGAGCATGCGGCGCTCGCCGTGCACGGGGATGAAGAACTTCGGCTTTACGAGCGCGTACATCATTTTGAGCTCTTCCTGGCAGGCGTGGCCCGATACGTGCAGATCGGTGCCGCGCTCGTAGATGACCTCCGCGCCCTTGGCGAAGAGCTCGTCAATAACGCGGGAGATCGTCGTCTCGTTGCCGGGAATGGCGCTCGCGGAGATGATGACGCGGTCACCCGAGCCGATGTCCACCTGCTTATGCTCGGAAAACGCCATGCGGTAGAGCGCGGACATGCTCTCGCCCTGGCTGCCGGTGGAAAGGATGACGAGCTTATTGCGCGGCACGGAGCCGATGCGTTTCATGTCCACAAGAATGCCGTCCGGCACCTTCATATAGCCGAGCTCCACACAGAGCTTCACCACGTTTTCCATGCTCCGCCCCGTGATGCCGACCTTGCGCTTGTACTTGACGGCGAGATCGATGATCTGCCGGATGCGGTCCACGTTCGAGGCGAACGTCGTTACGATGATGCGCTTGTCGCAGTCCTTGAAGAGCTGGTCGAAGCGGTCGTGCACCTTGCTCTCGGAAAGCGAGTGGCCGGGGCGTTCCACGTTCGTGGAGTCCATGAGCAGCGCGAGCACGCCCTCGCGCCCCAGCTCGCCGAAGCGCGTGAGATCGGTCATCTCGCCCTGCAGGGGCGTGACGTCGATCTTGAAGTCGCCGGTCTGGACAACGGTGCCGATCGGCGTTTTGATCGCAAACGCCACGGAATCGGCAATCGAGTGGTTCACGTGGATGAACTCCACCTTGAAGCACCCGGCGGAGATCGTCTCGCCCGCCTCAACGGTGACGATCTTCGTTTTATCGAGCAGGCCGCGCTCCTGCAGCTTGAGCTGCACGAGCCCCGCGGTCAGGCGCGTCGTATAGATGGGCGGGTTGATCCGGTCCATCACATACGGCAGCGCGCCGATGTGGTCCTCGTGGCCGTGCGTGAGAAACACACCGCGGATGCGGCTCTTGTTCTTCACAAGATAGCTCACGTCGGGAATGACAACATCCACGCCGTACATATCGTCGTCCGGGAAGCCCATGCCGCAGTCCACGACTATGATGTCCCGGCCGTACTCGTACGCCGTGAGGTTCTTGCCGATCTCGTTGAGACCGCCAAGGGGAATGATCTTCAGTTTTTGTGCCATAAAATAATAGTTACTCCTGTTAGATAGATTTAGATATGTATCCGGACGGGCCGCGCCCTTACCGGATTATGTTCGCAGTTGGGGAGGTTTATACCTCCGTTACATTTCGCGGCGGCCTTCGAGCGCTTTGAGCATGGTGGCATCGTCCGCGTATTCGAGATTTGATCCGACCGGCACGCCGAAGCCGAGGCGCGTGATGCGGATGCCGAAGGGCTTCAAAAGGCGCGAAAGGTACATCGCCGTGGCATCGCCTTCGGTGTCAGGGTTCGTGGCGAGGATGACCTCCTCCACCCCGCCCTGCGCCACGCGCTCGAGAAGCTCGCGGATGCGCAGATCGTCCGGCCCGACGCGGTTCATCGGCGAGAGAGCGCCGTGGAGCACATGGTATACGCCGTGGTATTCCCGGCTGCGCTCGATGCTGAGCACATCGCGCGGCTCGGATACGACGCAGATCGTCGTTTTGTCCCGGCTGTCGGACGCGCACACCGGGCAGAGCTCGCCGTCCGTCAGGTTCTGGCACACCGGGCAGGTATGGACGCTCTTCTTCGCTTCGAGCACAGCGTTGGCAAAGCGGTCCGCTTCCTCCTGCGGGAGCGAGAGCACATGAAACGCCAGCCGCTGCGCGCTTTTGCGCCCGATGCCGGGGAGCGAGGCGAAGCCGTCGATGAGATTTTCCATAGCCGCCGGAAAGAACGATGCCATAATACTATATTACACTCCTTGAAAAATCAGGCGTTTCGGATCGAAGAGACGGCCGCGGCGCGATCCGCCCTGCCGAAAACGGCGCTGCCCGCCACGAGCACATCGCACCCCGCCGCCTTCACGAGCGGCGCGGTGTTCGCGTCAATGCCGCCGTCGCACTCGAGCGCGCAGGAAAGGCCGCGCTCCGTGATCCAGGCGCGGATCGTTTCGATCTTCGGCAGCATATCCGCCATGAACTTCTGCCCGCCGAATCCCGGTTCGACCGTCATCACGAGCACCATGTCGAGCGTATCGAGCCACGGGAGCACTGCCTCCGCCGCCGTTGCGGGCTTGAGCGCCACGGCCGCCATTTTCCCTGCGGCCTTGATCTCGGCAATGGCCGCCGTGATATTCTCCGGCGTGTCGGCTTCCGCGTGTACCGTTACAAGATCGGCCCCCGCGTCGCAGAAGCGTCTGGCGTAGCGCACGGGCTTTTCGATCATAAGGTGGACATCGAGGAACATATCGGTTGCCTTCCGCACCGAGGCGAGCACGGGAAGGCCGATGGAGATGTTCGGGACAAAGACGCCGTCCATCACGTCATAGTGGATCCAGTCCGCGCCGCCTTGCCGGACGGATTCGATCTCCTCGCCCAGACGGGCGAAATCGGCGGACAGGATGGACGGGGCAATCTTCAGCATGGCGGTATTCCTCCGGTATGTGTCGCGGGGTCGTCCCCCGGCATAAGTATGGTTGCGGGCAGAGGCTCGAGCACTGTCTTTTTCGATACGGGGGACACCGGCCGTCCGGTGTCCCCCGGCTGTGCGCCTACCGAGCCAACTTGTATTATATACCAAACCGCCTCATAATTCAAGTGAACAGATATACAACTGTGCTTGACGGAAAAGGCGAATCCATGTAGAATGTAGTGTGATTCTCGAAGGAGGCGGTTTTATGCGGGGAAAGCGTCGCCGCGGCATCGGGCCGGTCGGCACAATCGTTCTTATATGGGTATTTTTTGCGTTCATTCTTCCGGTTCTCCGGCTGTCCGGCGGGCTGATCGCCGCCGGTCTCGCCATTATGGCGTCCGTGTGGGCGGCCAACGCGCTGCGCCGGAAGGCGGACAAGAGGAAGGACGAGCAGGCAGCGATCCCCGTGCAGTACACGGAAGTAACGCCCGAACCGGAAAAGCCCGCCGCGCAGGAAGCGCCCGCCGCCGAGCCGAGCCCCTACTCGCCCGAGGTGCAGGCCGTCATTCAGGAGGGCCGCACGGCGCTCAAGGAGATGGGCCGGCTGTACGCCTCCATCCCCAACCCGGAGATCCGCAGCCGGATCAACGAGCTGATGAGCGTTTCCGACAAGATCATCCGCGACGCTATCGACGATCCCGCCGATGTGCCGCAGATCCGGAAGTTTCTCGACTTCTATCTCCCCACTACGATCCGCCTGCTCAATGCCTACGACCGCATGAGCGCGCAGGAGTTCGGCGGAGAGAACATCACCGGCTCGATGCAGCGCATTGAGGAAATGCTCGATACGACGATCGCGGCCTACAAAAAGCAGCTCGACGCGCTCTTTGCCAATCAGGCCGCCGATATCCAGATGGACATCGACACCATGAACACCATGCTCGCCCGCGAAGGGCTCGGCGGCAAGGGGTATCTCGATATCAAGGATTTCATGAAGCAGTACGAACAGCAGCAGAGCGCAGCCGAGGCCGCGCCCGCTCCCGCATCCGATACAAGCTCCGAACAAACGATGAAAGGAAGCACCTCCCATGGATGAAAAAACTTACGTTCCTTCCCTGACGCTCAATCCCACGCAGGCCGCCGCGCAGGAAGCCCCCGCCGCTCCGCAGCTCGTTGTTGAAGAGGAAAAGCCCGCCGTAGAGCCGGAAAAGCTCGACATTGACCGTCTCTCCCCCGAGGAGCAGGCCGCCGTGCGCGAGTTTGCCAAGCAGATCGACGTGACCGATACGAATCTTGTTCTTTCCTACGGTGCCGCCGCGCAGAAGAACATTGCCGATTTCTCCGGCGCCGCGCTCGGCAAGGTGCGCACGAAGGACATGGGCGAGGTCGGCGACATGCTCACGAGCCTCGTCGTGGAGCTGAAGGATCTTGACTACGACGAAGCCGAGCAGAAGAAGGGTCTCCGCGGCCTCTTCAAAAAGGCCTCCCGCTCCATGGAGGAGACGAAGGCGAAGTTCGACAAGGCCGAGATCAATGTGGACAAGATCACCCAGCGGCTGCAGAACCACCAGGTCGTCCTCGCGAAGGACATTGCCTCGCTCGACCGCATGTTTGAGCTCAATCAGGCGTATTTCAAGGAGCTCACGATGTACATCATCGCGGGCAAGCTCCGCGTGCAGGAGCTGCGCGAAAAGGATCTCGCCGAGCTGCGCGCGAAGGCGGTGAAGTCCGGTCTGCCCGAGGACGCGCAGGCCGTGAACGATTTCACGAACCTCATCGGCCGCTTTGAGAAGAAGCTGCACGATCTGGAGCTGACCCGCACGATCTCCCTGCAGATGTCCCCGCAGATCCGCATGATCCAGAACAACGACCTTCTCATGACCGAGAAGATCCAGACCGCCATCGTGAACACCATCCCCCTCTGGAAGAGCCAGATGGTGCTGGGGCTGAGCATGTACCACTCCAAGCAGGCGATGGAAGCCTCCCGCGCCGTTTCCGATGTGACGAACCGGCTCCTGCTGAGCAACGCCGAGGCGCTGCACACCGGCTCGGTCGAGGTCGCGAAGGAGTCCGAGCGCGGCATCGTTGATCTGGAGACGCTCAAGAAGACGAACGAGCACCTCATCGCCACGCTCGAGGAAGTCCGCCAGATCCAGGACGACGGCCGCACCCGCCGTGCCCAGGCCGAGGAAGAGCTTGGCCGCATCGAAGGCGAACTCAAGCAGAAGCTCATGGATATGAAGGGCTAACGCCCTCAAAGGGGAGTCCCGCGCAGCGGGACTCCCCTTTGATATTAACCTCTCTCTGCGAGGCTTTTATTGCATACGAAAGAGGCGGCTCCGAGAGCCGCCTCTTTTGGTATTCGATTGGGGAATTACTCGGCGTCGGCGAGGGCCTTGGCTTCCTCGATGACCTTCTGCTGGACGTTGCCGGGGGCCTCTTCGTAGCGCACGAACTTGCAGGTGAAGGAGCCGCGGCCCTGCGTCATGGAGCGCAGGTCGATCGTGTAGGAGCTCATCTCGGCCATGGGGACCTCGGCCTCAACGATCTGCATGCCGTCCTCGGCAGTCATGCCGAGCACCGTGCCGCGGCGCTTGGAGGAGATATCGGACATGATATCGCCGAGGTTCGCGTCGGGAATGGTGACCTTCAGCAGGCCGATGGGCTCGAGAATGGTCGGCTTCGCGCGGGGGATGCCGTCCTTGTAGGCGAGCTGCGCCGCCGTCTTGAACGCCATTTCGTTGGAGTCAACGGGGTGATAGGAGCCGTCGTACAGCGTGGCCTTGAGATTGACGAGCGGGTAGCCGGCGAGAACGCCCTTCTGCACGGCGTCGCGCAGGCCCTTTTCGACCGCGGGGAAGAAGTTCTTGGGAACGCTGCCGCCGAACACTTCCTCGGCGAAGATCATTTCCTCAGACTCCTCCTGGGGCTCGAAGCGGATCCAGACATCGCCGAACTGACCGCTGCCGCCGGTCTGCTTCTTGTGGCGGCCGTGGGCTTCGACCTTTGCCTTGATCTTCTCGCGGTAAGGCACGCGGGCGGGCTTGAGCTCGCTCTCGACACCGAAGCGGCTCTTCAGCTTGGCGCAGAGGACGTCGAGCTGGATATCGCCGGCGCCGGAGAGGACCATCTGGTGGGTCTCGGCGTTGTTGACGACCGTGAAGGAGATATCCTCCTCGTTCAGACGGGCGAGACCGTTGGCGATCTTGTCGTCCTGGCCCTTCGTCTTGGGGGAGATGCACATGGAGTAGCAGGGCTCCGCGATCTCGATGGCGGGAAGCTCGATCTCGGCCTTCGGGTCGCACACGGTGTCGCCGGTCTTCCAGTCCATCTTGCCGATGGCGACGATGTCGCCGCAGCAGGCGTCCTTGACCTCGGTGGTCTTCTTGCCGCACATGGTGTACAGACGGCCGAGCTTATCGGTGTTGCCGGTGCGCGAATTGCGCAGAGACATATCGGCGGTCAGCTTGCCGCTGACGAGCTTGATGAAGTTGTACTTGCCGAACTGGTCGGACACGGTCTTGAACACGAGACCGGCGGTCGGACCGTTGGGATCGATGCCCTCGACCTCGTCGGGCGCGGGGACATAGTCCAGAATGGCCTGCAGCAGAGCCTGCGTGCCGACGCCGGTCGTACCGACGCCGCAGAACACGGGAACGACGCTACGGTCCTTCAGACCGGCCTTGATGCCGGTGACAAGCTCTTCCTCGGAGAGGGTCATTTCCTCGAAATACTTCTCCATGAGCTCCTCGGTAGCGCCCGCGGCGGTCTCCATAAGAGCCTCGCGCAGCTCCTCGGCCTTGCCGGCGTCGGCGGCGGGGACGGCGACCTTCGCGGTCTTGTTGCCGTTGGTCTCATACGCGATGTTGTGCACGAGATCGATGACGCCGGTGCCGTCGGAGGCGGGGATCGTCACGGGGCAGACGATGCTGCCGTACTTGGCCTGCAGCGCTTCGAGCACGCCGAAGTAATCACCGTGCTCCTCATCGAGCTTGGAGACGTAGAAGGCGACCGGCTTGCCGGCGGCCTTGAGTAGCTTCCAGTTGCGCTCCGCGCCGACGGAAAGGCCGTCCTTCGCGGTGCAGAAGATGATGCCCGCCTCGACCGCGCGCAGCGCGGCGGCGACTTCACCGGCGAAGTCCTGGAAGCCCGGGCAGTCGATCACGTTGATCTTCTTGCCGCCGAAGGAAATGGGAGCGATAGCCGCGGAGATCGTTACCTGACGCTTGATCTCTTCCGCGTCGTAGTCGCAGACGGTGTTGCCGTCGTTGACCTTGCCCTGACGGTCGATGGCACCGGTCAGGTAGAGCATGTTCTCGGTAAGGGTGGTCTTGCCGCTGCCGCCGTGACCGAGCAGGCAGACATTGCGGATGTCCTTGGTTGTGTAGCTCATGGGTTGTCCTCTCCTTATAATTATCTTAAAAAACTTTAATTCATTGTCCTGTGAATCGGCCTTGTCATTCTTCCGAAAAAACAGGGGAGCGCCACGAGGATAAATTATACACTATGACAGTTTTTTTGGCAATAATTATTTTTGCAGCAGCGTCCGCAGCGCCAGCGGCACGATGATCCACGCGAGCATATAGAGCAGCACACGCCCCGCGCCGATCGCCGTCCACAGTCCCTGCCATGCCGGGACCACCGCAAGGATCGCGCCGAGCGCGGCGCAGATGACGCAGCACCACGCGCACGCGCGGCCATAGGAATGGAGCTTCGTGCCGCATTCGGCAAAGTCCACGAGCGTGTCGAGACCGTCCTGCGCCATCACACCGGCGGCAGGGCTGCCCGCCGAGGCGGGGATGCCGGAAATGCGGTACCGCTCGGCGGAGGACGGGAACTGGAAGCCCTCGGCGGATACGCCGAACGTTTTCTGCAGAAGAAGAGGGTCAAGATTAAAGTCGCGCACGGCGAAGATCGGCTTGCGATGCTCGCGGCGCAGGGCGGCCAAGGCGCGCTGCACGCTCGCCATCGGGCGGTAGCGCAGCGGGAACACCGCCGCCAGCTCGCCGGATACGGCGGTATAGAGCGCGTTTTCCTCCTTGATCTTGTCGGGGATCTTCACGCCGCTCAGATGCATATACGCGAGCGTGCCGATGCGGACTTCCTCGCCCTGCACCATGCCCTTCGCGCCGCCCTCGCCGACGGAGAAATCCTCCACGGTCTGCATGGCGGCGTTTTTCCGGCGCATCAGCTCGGCAAAGGGCGCGGCAAGACCCGTCCCTGCCGCATCGAGCATGCTGCCGGTGATGCCGAGCACCTGCGCGGCGCGGCTCTTGTCCATAAAGCGCACGCCCGTGATCTCGATGGCGTCCTCGGGGAAAATGTCGGTATCGGTGAGCACGAGCCGGCGCGACCGGCCGACATCGCGCGCGCCGGACCATCCGGCCAGAGCGCTGCCGCGCATCATGAGATGGCGCGCCGTGCGGGAGAAGAGGATCGGGAACGAGAGCGTCCAGTTGAACGAAACGCAAAGCGCCGTCATAAGCGAGAAGAGATGGAAAAACGCCTTCATATCCTGCGCGCCGAGCGACAGAGCCAGCGCCAGCGCGAGCGAGCCGACAGCCATCGGCACAAACGCCTCCATGGCGAGCGCTTCCGCGCCGCTCGGCTCCTCGCTGCGGCGGACAAGACCGTCCGACGAGCGGCGTGACTTGATGAGTATGCGCTCCTTCTTCCCCGGCAGCACCTCAGAGGTGACGGCATAGGCGTCCTTGGCGTGATGCAGGGCAAGGAAGGAATCGGCGTACGCCCGGCAGCTGTACCACGCGCCGCGCAGCGCGAACATGACCGCCGCCGCGGGGATCACCGCGAAGGTGACGCCGTGCGAGCCGTCGCCGCTCGCGGCGATATAGATTACGTCCGCCGCCGCGGCGATCGCGGCGAGAACGATCATGGATTCCGCCCCGGCGCGGCCGCGGATGAGACCCATGACGCCCGCCGTCACAACGTCCAGTCCGATGAGCATCACCGAGAGCATCCCGATGAGACACACGAGCGACGTCGCTCTCGCGTTCGTGCCGAGACTGCCGGGCAGCGGCAGGCCGAAGTCATACGAAAGAGTGATCCACGCGAGCAGCACGCAGACTGCCGCCGCCGCAAAGAAGCGCAGGCGCAGACTCGGCATCTGCGCGGCATAATGCTTCGCCGCGCGCTGCGGCGGCATTTCAAGCGTTACGTCCTCCGGCTCCGGGTCCGGCTGGGAGAGATCGTTCGCCCGGCGGATCGACGCCGCGGCGAGAAGCCCCACGAGCTTGCCCCAAGGCCCCGGCGCGCGGCCCCGCCCGCGGCGGGATACGTTGCCAAGGCTCTTTTTCTTTTTGCTTTTTCTCTCCGGCTCGTCCGGCTTTTCGGCTTCTTCCGAGACTTCCGGCTCGTCCGGCGCTTCAAGGGGCGGGGCATAAAAGTCCGCGTCGTCCTCAAAGCCCTCGTCGTATATTTCGCCCTCGGCGGCCTCTTCCGGCTCCGGCGCGTCCTCATAGTACCGCCCGTCCGGTTCCCCGGTCTCCTCCGGCCCGTCCGGCGCGGTGTCCGGCGCGGTCTCATACTCCGGCTCGCCGGTATCAAATTCTTCGTATTCGGGGTATTCCTCTTCTTCGTCCGGATATTCGGCCTCGTACTCCGTTTCTGCCGGGTAATCCGCCTGCTCGGAGGAATAGCCCTCCGTCTCCGGCCGGTATTCCGTTTCCGCCGTTTCCGGCGCGGCGGTCTCCTCCGGCGCCTTGTCCCGGCACTCCTCGAGAATGCTCTCGAGCGAGAAGCCCGGCACGCCGAAGCTCCGGGGAACGCCGCCTGTATCGCGTTTTGCCATAGCTCCCTCCGTCTCAGGAATCTCTGCGCTGGCGGACGACCTCATACATAAGGATCGCCGCCGCCGCGGAGGCGTTGAGCGATGTGATCTTGCCGAGCAGGGGGATGCCCACGGTGAAGTCGCACTGCTCCGAAACGAGGCGGCCCATGCCGAAGCCCTCCGACCCGATGACGAGCGCCGCGGGGCCGGTCATTTTCGTCTGCCACAGATCGGCGGGAGCGTCCGCCGCCGTGCCGTAGACCCAGAGGCCCTTTTTCTTCAGCTCACCGAGCGCCGCGGGGATGTTCGTCACGCGCGAGACGAGCATATGCTCCGCCGCGCCCGCGCTCGCCTTGTCCACCACGGCGGTGAGCCCGGCGGCGCGCCGCTTGGGGATGATGACGCCGTGGACGCCCGCGCACTCGGCGGTGCGCAAAATCGCGCCGAGATTGTGCGGATCGGCGATCTCGTCGCACACGACGATGAACGGATCCTCGCCCCGCTCGGCGGCACGCTCCAGAATATCCTCGATGGAGGCGTACTCGCGCATTGCCGCCTGCGCGATGATGCCCTGGTGCGCACCCGTGGCGCTGAGAGAATCGAGCTTGCGCCGGTCGCACTCGGTGACGACGATGCCGTTTTCCCGCGCCTTGGCGAGAATGCGCGCAAGGGTGCGGTCGGTGTCGCCGCGGGCAACGAAAATTTTATCAATCGTCCGCCCGGCGCGGATCGCCTCGGCAACGGCGTTGCGCCCCTCGATCAGGTCTTCCCTGTCCTGACGGATCTCCTGTTCACGGTTTTCCATATCGTTAAATTCCTTCTTTATATTTTCATATTAACAATGCGCATAGGTATACGCATAGGTATAGATAATATATTTTACCACACGATCCCGCCATCTGCAACGGAAAGCGGCACTTTTGCTTTTTCTTTTTTCTGCCGTCTTGACCTTTCCGTCCGGAATCGGTATGCTGAGAGCAAGAACAAGCGAAGGGCGGTGAGCGCATGCTCTGGGACTCCATCCCCGTGCCGAAGGGCACGGACGCCGATTTTGCCGTTGCGGTCACGGACGATTCGCTCGCGCCGTGGATCAAAAAGGGCGGCACGGCGTATCTCCGGCGGCGCACCGAGCTTTACGACGGCGACATCGGGCTTTTTGAAACGGACGGAGGGATCGTCTTCCGGCAGTTCTGCGCCGACAGCCGCGGCACGGTGTATCTCTTCGCCGTGAACCGCGCCCACGCCGAAGACGACCGCATGATCCCGCCAGACAAAGCGGCAGAGCTCGTCTGCTACGGCCGTCTGGAGCTCAAAAAGCCCATCCCGCTCCCGATGGATTGAGTATATGATAGGAAAACCGCAGCGGCTCCAAAATTGGAACCGCTGCGGTTACTTTTAATCGTCCTGCTTCATGCTCATATCCCGAAAAAGAACCCGAAGATAATCACGACGGCCATATAAAACTCGGTCGATAAAAACATCTCTTCCGTTCACACGATAGAAAACCATATAGTTCCCGCTCACAAGAAACCTGTAGTCCCCGCCGACGTCGGCGACGGAGGACAGCAGAGCGCCCATTTCCGCAAAATCTTTCAAGCGTTCAACCGCGTCCAGAATGCGATCCACCACGCGCTCCGCCGCCACACGGTTTTGAAGCTCCGACACTATATAGTCCCATATATCGTCCAAGTCGCGGCGGGACTCCGCCGAATAACGGATGTTATTCTTCATTCGCTCTGGCGTGGAAGTGCGCTCTCATGTCCTCCGGAGTCAGATAGCCTTCGGTCTCACCGGATCGGCGGCCCTTTGCGAGCTCGCTCATAAGCTTCAGCGTGGCCTGCGCTTTTTCGTAATCCTGAATGTCCACAATGGCGTACCGACCGCGGCCGTTCTTCGTCAGGAAAACGGGCGCACCCGCCGCTACATCCTGCAATACTTCCGTGTAATTCCGCAGATCGGAGATCGGCTTGATGTTCGGCATAGTGATCAACTCCTTTGCGAATAGTATACGCCGTTCTGCTGTAAAATTCAACAATAAATTTTACAGCGTTTTATACTGCTATCCTCGAGCAAAGGCCGACTCTGGCGCAGTTAACAGCTAACCATATTATATTAACGCCCGCGGTGACCGTCACGCGCTTCTCTTCCCTCGAGTGTTATACGATATTGGATATCTTTCTCTCTTCCGTCAGAACCCTCACAATAACCGCATTCGTAAGGCGGGCAATTCCCGGATTGAAATTTCGTCCGGATGTGGTATAATTAAGTATTCCGTTACAGTTTTCCTTTGGAAAGGAGTTTTGATTTGAAAGCATTCATGCGTTGGGTCGAGCGCTACTGCGTCCGCCATCCGCGTTTCGGCGTGGAAAACCTCATGCGCTATCTCATCATCGGCAACGCCGTCGTCTGGCTGCTGACGCTGATGGACCGCACCGGCACGGTGCGCTATTTTCTCGCGCTCAATCCGCAGATGGTCCTGCGCGGGCAGATCTGGCGGCTGGTGACCTTCGTGCTCATTCCGGACACCGGCGGCATCTGGGGGCTGCTGTTCCTCTATTTCTATTACTTCATCGGCACCTCGATGGAGCGCGAGTGGGGACAGGCCAAGTTCAACATGTACTTTCTCGCCGGTATGGTGTTCACGATCCTGTACGCCTTCCTTGTCTATCTGTTCGGCGGCATCACGATGAGCATCGGCGCGGAGTTCATCTATCTTTCGATGTTCTTCTCGTTCGCAACGTACTATCCCGACCAGCGGGTGCTGTTCATGTACATCATCCCGATCAAGATCAAGTGGCTCGCCGTGGCGAACGCGGCGTACTTCGTCTATGAGATCTTCGCGCTCCGCTTCCCGCTCAATCTTCTGCCGGTCGTGGCGACGCTCAACTATCTGCTCTTCTGCGGGGATATGCTCTTCGGCTCCGTACACTTCCGGCGGCCCGGGCAGATCCGCAAGACCGTGAACTTCAAGCGCGAGGCGCAGCGCATCCGCCGCGAGCAGCAGAACGCCCCGTACCGCTACAAATGCGCCGTGTGCGGCCGCACCGACGCGGACCATCCGGAGCTGGAGTTCCGCTACTGCTCGCGCTGCGCGGGGTATCACTGCTTCTGTCAGGATCACATCAACAACCACATCCATTTCACCGAATAACACGGGAGATATGCCATGCAACACCGTCCTTCCCGCCGGGTATCCGTTCCGGCGCTGATCGTTTTCTGTCTGCTCGCGCTCGCGCTCGTTGTGCTCGTTGCCGTGCGCGCCGTTTCGGTAAATAACACGGAGAGCGCCGAGACGCTCGCGCCGGCGGCGAGCGAAACGCCCGTGCCGCCGACCTCCGGTCCCGAGCTCACGCCCGAACCGTCGGCTGCGCCCACCGCGGAGCCTACCGCGACGCCCGAGCCCACGCCGGAGCCGAGCCCTGAATACTTCACCGTTTCCATGGTGGGCGACTGCACGCTCGCCGAGGCAAAGACCCGCCGCGGGTGGGGCACGGCGCTGCAGACCGTCGTCGGGAAAAACTACGACTATCCCTTCGCCAAGACCGTGCAGTACTTTGAAAAAGACTATCTCACGATCGCCAATCTTGAGTGCAACCTCTCGGACAAGTATTACGATTCCATTGAGCAGTTCGTGTTTCTCGCCCCGGCGGATTACGCGAACATCCTCACCGCGGGCAGCGTGGAGTTCGTGACGCTGGCAAATAACCACACGATGGACTTCGGCCAGAACGCCTATGACGACACGGCCGCCGCGCTCGACGCCGTGGGCGTTGCCTACGCGGGCGAGGACGAAACGTATATCTACGAAAAGGACGGCGGCGTGAAGGTCGGCATTTACTGCCTTTATAACCAGCTCACCTACAACGCCATGAGCATTCTCTCCGCGCAGGCGCAGGAAAAGCTCGTCGCGGCGTCGCGCGACAAGATCGCCGCGGGGCTCAAATCGCTTGAGGAGGCGGGCGCGGACTTCACCATCGCGTGCCTGCACATGGGCCGCGAGGGGTACTATGAACCGACCGACGTGCAGACCGAGCTCTGCCGCTACACCGTGGATGCCGGCTTCAACGCCGTGTACTGCACGCACGCCCACCGGCTCCAGCCGGCGGAGGATTATAACGGCGGCGTTATCTTCTACGGTCTCGGCAACTTTATTTTCGGCGGCCACACCAACCCCGGCAACGGCACCGACCCCGGCGCTTACGACACCGGCATCGCGCAGCTCACGCTCAAGCGCGTCGGCGGCAAGGTAACGCTCGACAGCTATTCCTTCATCCCCTGCTCGCTGAGCAGCACCGTCGGCCCCGACAGCACCGTGCTCGGGCCGAACACGCTGAACAATTACCAGCCCCAGCCCTACACCGAGGGCGGCGACGCCTGGAACCGCGCCATGTCCATGCTCAACGGCACCTACGAGGGCGCGAACTATCAGGTGGACTACGGCAACGTCCTCACCGCGATGAACGGGTGAAAATTTCCCGTATACTCTATATTAATTTAATGAAATCACTTGCAATCGCGCGCAGAGGGTGGTATAATCCCCTCGTACGAACGTAAGAAACAGGAAGAGTGGGCAAAACCCACTCTTTTTGTTGATTTAAAAGAATTTGTCAGAAACTGGAAATTGAGGATTTTTTATGAGTAAAGTCACCGAGACCGTGACCGCGCTGGCCGCGCCCGTCGCCGAAAAGCTGGGTCTGGAGCTTTGGGATGTGGAATACATCCGCGAGGCCGGACAGTGGTTTCTGCGCGTGTACATCGACAAGGACGGCGGCGTTTCCATCAACGACTGCGAGGCGCTCTCCCGCGCGCTCGATCCCGTGCTGGACGAGGCAGACCCCATTCCGGACAGCTACGTTTTCGAGGTCAGCTCCGCCGGCGCCGAGCGCGAGCTCAAGCGCCCCGGCGACTTTGCGCGCTTTATGGGCAGCGGCGCGGAGGTGCGGCTCTATAAGCCGGTGAACGGCAGCAAGTCCTTTGTCGGAACGCTCTCCGGATACCGCGACGGCGACGTTACCTTGACGATCGCCGGAAAAGAGACCACCTTTAAAAAGGCCCAGATCGCGCAGGTACGGCTGCGCGTGCTGTAAAAAATCACAACGTGATATAACGTAAGGAGCAAAAATAGATGAGTGCAATGAACGCCGAATTTTTTGACGCCATCGAGCAGATCGAAAAGGAAAAGGGCATCCCCCGCGGATACATGCAGGAGAAGATCCAGCAGGCTCTGCTGACCGCCTTCAAGCGCGACAACCCCGACTGCGAGGATAATGTCGAGGTCATCATGGACGAGAATAAAAAGACCATCAGCATGTTCGTTCTCAAGACCATCGTGGAGGAGAGTGAATATGTGAACGACGCCACGCAGATCCTGCTCGACGAGGCGCATCACTATGATAAGAAGGCCGGCATCGGCGACACCGTCCGCATCCCGGTCGAAACGAAGAAATTCGGCCGCATCGCGGCGCAGGCGGCAAAGCAGGTCATCATCCAGGGCATCCGCGAGGCGGAACGCGGCATCATCTATGACGAGTTCACCTCCAAGGAGCACGAGATCCTCACCGGTGTCGTCACGCGCATCGATCCGCGCACCGGCGCCGTGTCCATCAAGATCAGCTCCAACAGCGAATTCACCGAGGCCATGCTCTCCGCCACCGAGCGCATCAAGGGCGAAGAGCTCACCGAGGGCGACCGCATCAAGGTCTATGTCGTCGAGGTGCGCAAATCCACCCGCGGCCCGCAGGTGCTCATCTCCCGCACGCACCCCGGTCTCGTCAAGCGGCTCTTTGAGCTGGAAGTGCCCGAGATCTTCGACGGCACGGTGGAGATTCGCTCCATCGCCCGCGAAGCCGGCAGCCGCACGAAGATGGCCGTCTACTCCGCCGATCCCGAGATCGATCCGATCGGCGCGTGCGTCGGCCCCCGCGGCGGGCGTGTGGCGAGCATCGTCAACGAGCTCGGCGGCGAGAAGATCGATATCATCAAATACAGCGAGGATCCCGAGCAGTACATCGCCTCGGCGCTCTCCCCGGCGGAGGTCCTCTCCGTTGAGGTGCTCGAGGAAGGCCATAGCTGCCGCGTGATCGTGCCGGACAGCCAGCTCTCTCTCGCCATCGGCAAGGAGGGCCAGAACGCCCGTCTCGCCGCGCGTCTCACCGGTTATAAAATCGATATCAAGCCGGAGAGCGCCGCGAACGAATAAACCCCCCATCAAACAAACCCCGCCAGTCCACATACATTTCAGGAGGAGCGCTTTTGCCGAAAACCGTACCGCTCCGGCAGTGCATCGGCTGCCGTGAACAAAAACCGAAAACCGAACTGATCCGCGTCGTCCGCTCGCCGGAGGGGGAGCTCTCCATCGATCTGCGCGGCAGGGTGCCGGGACGCGGCGCCTATCTCTGCCGCAGCAGCGAGTGTCTGAAGCGCGCGGTCAAATCGCGCGCGCTCGAGCGCGCTCTGTCCGTCCCCGTGCCGGAGGACGTGTGGGCGCGGCTCACGGCGGAACTGGAGGCGGGCGATGGATAAGGCAGCGCAGTATCTCGGTCTCGCCCGGAAGGGCGGGATGCTCGCCGTCGGCGAGGAAGGAAGCGGCACGGCGATCGCCGCAGGAAAGGGGCGGCTTTTGATGCTCGCCGCCGACGCTTCCCCCAACGCGCAGAAACGCGCCGCGGGTTTTCTGTACGGTCACCGCGCACCGCTGCAGACGCTGCCCTGGACGAAGGCGGAGCTTTCCGCCATGCTGGGCAAGCGCGGATGCAGCATGCTCTGCTTCACCGATCTGCCCCTCGCCGCGCGGTTCGCCGCCGCGCTTGCCGAGGAGCTTCCCGGCTGGAAGGAAACAGCCGAACTTCTCGCCCAGCGCGAGGATAAGCTCAAGCGGCGGAAGGCCGCGCCCCGTAAGCACACCGAGAGCGGAAAAAGGAGGAAATAAGTATGGCGCTTGATTTTAAATACCGCATTCACGAGGTTGCCAAGGATTTTGGCATGACCTCCAAGGATATTTCCCAGATCCTCACCGACTATGCCACGACGCCGAAGAACCATATGCAGGTTCTCGAGGACGCCGAGCTGGATCTCATTTTTGAGTATCTGACGCAGCATCACCAGGTCGGCAGCATTGCCGAGATCTTCGCCCCCGAACCGGAGGAGAAGAAGGCCCCCGCCAAGGCGCCGGAAGAGAAGAAGCCCGACGCTCCCGCGCAGGAAAAGACCGCCGGCAGCGTGCCGGCGCCCGCAGCAGCCGCTGCCGCGCCCGTACAGCAGCCGCAGAAGCCGAAGCCGGAGAAGCCCGCCCAGCCGAAGCAGGTCGTGGAAAAGCGCGTCGTCGATACCCGCGGCTCCGCCGGAGCGAATCTCTCGAAATACGACGAGCGCTTCGACAAGATCGCCGGCAACGCCGGGAAGGACAAGGACATCCGCCGCGGCGGCAAGGAGAAGATCCAGAACAAGAACAAGCAACGCCAGCAGCAGGTCGCAAGTGCCAAGCGCCGCCAGGAAGAGCGTGACAAGATGCAGCGCCTGCAGTTTGAGGTCGCGAAGAAGCAGCAGCTCAAGGTCAGCATCCCCGACGAGATCAACGTCGGCGAGCTCGCCTCCCGCATGAAGAAAACGGCGGTCGAGGTCATCAAGCAGCTCATCAAGCTCGGCGTGATGGCGTCCGTGTCCGATGTGATCGATTACGATACCGCCGCGCTCGTCGCCATGGAGCTTGGCTGCAAGGTGGAGCACGAGGTCGTTGTGACGGTCGAGGACCGTCTTATTGACGACCACGTCGATACCGAGGACGAACTCGTCCCCCGCGCGCCGGTCGTCGTCGTCATGGGTCACGTCGACCACGGCAAGACCTCCCTGCTCGACCGCATCCGCAGCGCGAACGTCGTTGCGGGCGAGGCGGGCGGCATTACGCAGCACATCGGTGCGTACCGCGTGATGGTCAACGGCAGCCCCGTCACCTTCCTCGACACCCCGGGCCACGAGGCCTTTACCACCATGCGCGCCCGCGGCGCGATGGTGACCGATATTGCCATTCTCGTCGTTGCGGCCGATGACGGCATCATGCCGCAGACGATCGAGTCCATCAACCACGCCAAGGCCGCCGGTACGCCGATCGTCGTGGCGATCAACAAGATGGATCTCCCCGGCGCGAACCCCGACCGCATCAAGCAGGATCTCACCAAATACGATCTCGTCCCCGAAGAGTGGGGCGGCGACACGATCGTCTGCCCGATCTCCGCAAAGACCGGCGCGGGCGTCAAAGAGCTTCTGGAAAATCTCGTGCTGCAGGCCGAGATCATGGAGCTCAAGGCCAACCCGAACCGTCCGGCGCGCGGCACGGTCGTGGAAGCGCGTCTCGACAAGGGCCGCGGCCCGATCATGACCGTTCTCGTGCAGAACGGCACGCTCCACACCGGCGACATCATCATTGCCGGTACCGCCGTCGGCCGTGTGCGCGTGATGACGAACGACCGCGGCGAGCGCATCACCGATGCCGGCCCCTCCGTCCCGGTGGAGATCGCCGGTATGTCCGAAGTGCCGTCCGCGGGCGACGTGTTCAACGCCGTCGCCGACGAGCGCATGGCGCGCGCTCTCGCCGAGGAGCGCCTTGCCGCGCAGCGCAGCGCCGCTGCCGCGGGCGCGGGCAAGAAGGTCTCGCTCGAGGATCTGTTCGCCCGCATCCAGGAGGGCGATCTCAAGGACTTCAACATCATCGTCAAGGCAGACGTGCAGGGCAGCGCCGAGGCCGTCAAGACCTCGCTCGAAAAGCTCTCCAACGAGGAAGTGCGCGTGCGCGTCATCCATTCCGGCGTCGGCGCGATCAACGAGTCGGACGTCATGCTCGCCTCGACGAGCAACGCCGTCATCGTCGGCTTCAACGTCCGTCCGGACAACGCCGCGCGCGACAGCGCCGAGCGCTCCAAGGTCGAGCTGCGCATGTACCGCGTCATTTATGACTGCATCAACGACGTCGAGGCCGCCATGAAGGGTATGCTCGCGCCGAAGTTCCACGAAGTCATCATCGGCCACGCCGAGGTCCGCCAGACGTTCCGCGTGTCCAAGGTCGGCACCGTGTGCGGCTGCTATGTGCAGGACGGCAAGATCCAGCGCAACTGCAGCGTGCGCGTCAATCGCGACAACATCGTCATTTTCGAGGGCGAGCTTGCTTCGCTGCGCCGCTTCAAGGACGACGTCAAGGAAGTCTCCGCCGGTTACGAATGCGGCATGCAGGTCGAAAAGTTCAACGACATCAAGGAAGGCGACGTCATCGAGTGCTTCGTCAACGAGCAGCTGTAAAGAAAGGAAGGGTAAATTATGCCGTCCAATCACATCCAGCGCATTAACGACGATATCCGGCGCACGCTCGCCTCGCTCCTGCGCGAGGTGAAGGATCCGCGCGTGCAGCAGGGCGATCTGCTGAGCATCGTCCGCACCGAAACGACGGGCGATCTGCGCTACTGCACCGTGTATCTGAGCGTGCTCGGCGACGTGAACGAAAAAGAGCTCAAAAAGGGTCTCAAATCGTGCAGCGGCTGGCTGCGGCACGAGCTGGGCACCTCGCTCTCGCTGCGGTATACGCCGGAGCTGATCTTTGAGCTCGATCACTCCATCGAGCACGGCGCTCACATCAACGACATCATCCGCCATCTGGACGACGCTTCGCCCAGAGACGGGGAAAACGGGTAACCATGGAACTTCTGGAATGCGCCGCGTATCTTCGCGCGCACGACAATTATCTTCTGGTGACGCATCAGAGGCCGGACGGGGACACTCTCGGAAGCGCCTCTGCGCTGTGCCACGCACTGCGCCGTTTGGGAAAAACGGCGCATCTTTATAAAAACCCCGAGATCACGGAGATGTTCGTCCCCTTCGTTTCGCCGTACTATGTGCCGGAAGGGTTCGTCCCCGAGACGTGCGTGAGCGTGGACGTGGCGGAGAACAAGCTCCTTGCCCGCGGGTTTGAAGGGAAGATCTCCCTCAAGCTCGACCACCATGTTCCCCGCGGCGAGCAGCCGGAGAACGCCGTTATCTGGACGCACAGCGCCGCCTGCGGCGAGCTTGTTCTCGCGCTCATCGATGCGCTGGTCGGCGGGCCGGACAAAACGGAGGCCGACCTTCTCTATATCGCCGTCTCCACCGACACGGGCTGCTTCTGCTACGCGAACACCAACAGCGCCACGTTCCGCGCCGCCGCGCGCCTTTGCGACGCCGGGGCGGATCTGCCGCTGCTCAACAAGATCTTTTTCCGCACCAAGTCCCCGGCGCGGCTCGCGCTCGAGGGCATGGTGTGCTCCTCGCTCCGCTCCTACCGCGATCACGCGATCAATATTGCCGTCATTACGCTTGACATGCTGCGCCGCGCCGGTGTTACCGAGGACGACTGCAGCGATCTCGCCTCGCTCGCCGGACAGGTCCGGGGCAACCGTGTGGCCATAACGGTGCGCGAGCTCTCCGTTGACCCGCCGCGCAGCAAGGTATCCCTGCGCACGGACGGCGGCGTGGACGCCTCGCAGGTCTGCGCCCGGTTCGGCGGCGGCGGACACAAAATGGCGTCCGGGTGCGAGCTGGATCTCCCGCCGGACGAAACGGCGGACGCGGTGCGCCGCGCCGTGGAGGAAGTATGGGCGTAAACGGTATTCTGCTTCTCGATAAGGACGAGGGCTGGACAAGCCAGGACTGCGTTTCCAAGCTCCGGGGCATTCTGGGCGAGCGTCGCATCGGCCACGCCGGTACGCTCGATCCGCTGGCTACGGGGCTTCTTGTCGTGCTCGTCGGCCGCGCCACGCGCGCGGCGGCGTTTGCCGAGGCGGAAACGAAGGAGTACGTCGCGGCGTTCCGGCCCGGCATCGTTACCGATACCCAGGATATTACAGGCAACCTTCTGCGCTCGTCGGACGTCTTACCCTCGGAAGAGGATGTCCGCGCCGCTCTTCCCCGGTTCACCGGCGAGATCGAGCAGATCCCGCCGATGTACAGCGCCATTAAAATCAACGGCCGGAAGCTCTACGACATCGCCCGCCGCGGCGGGGAGGTGGAGCGTGAGGCAAGGCGCATAACCATTCATTCCATCGACTATCTCGGGCAGGAAAACGGCGATCACATGCTCCGTATCCGCTGCTCGAAGGGCACCTACATCCGCACGCTCTGCCACGATCTCGGCGAGTATCTCGGCTGCGGCGGGTGCATGGCGGCGCTGCGGCGCACGCGCTCCGGGAACTTCTCCGTGGAAAATGCCCGGCGCATCGGCGAGCTCACGCGCGCCGACCGCGATACGCTTCTCCCAGCGGACACGCTCTTTTCCGCGGCGACGTCTCTGACGCTCACCGCCGCGCAGGAAAAGCGCTGCCGCTGCGGAAATCCGTTCCGGACCGACGCGCCGGACGGAGAGACGCGCTTTTATTCCGAAAACGGCGAATTTCTCGCCATCGGGCGCGTCGTGAACGGCGAGGCCGTTACGGTAAAAAGTTTTTTTGAGGTTTGATCATTCATGGCAGAGAGAAAATGCGTTCTCGCTCTTGGATTTTTTGACGGCGTACACCGCGGCCACGCGGCGCTTTTGAACCGCACGATCGAGCGCGCCGAAGCGCTCGGTGTCGAAGGTGCCGTTATGACCTTCGACACGCACCCTGACACGCTCGTGCAGGGCACGCCCGTGCCGCTCATCAACAGCGCGCCTGACCGCGCGAATCTCATCCGGCGGCTGTTCGGCATCGACCGCGTGGAGTTTTTCCGCTTCACGGAGGAGACGATGCATATGCCGTGGGAGGAGTTTCTGCGCAGCATCCAGGCAGAGCTCGGCGTCGTCGGCTTTGTCGTCGGCTACGATTTCCGCTTCGGCTGGCGCGGTGAGGGAAATACCGGGCGCCTGCGCGATTACTGTGCGGCAAACGGCCTTACATGCGATGTGGTCGATAAGGTCGAGCTTGACGGCATCACCGTCAGCTCCACCTACATCCGCTCGCTTCTGCGTGAGGGGGACATGCTTCGCGCCGAGTATTTCATGGGGCATCCGCATTTCCTCACGGACGTCGTCCGCCACGGCCACCGGCTCGGCCATCATCTCGGCGCGCCGACGGTCAACATGCAGTTCGCGCCCGGCGTGCTCGTTCCGCCGCACGGCGTTTATGCCGCGCGCGCCCTTTTGCCGGAGGGCGAGTTTCCCGCCGTTACGAACATCGGCGTTCGCCCCACCGTGAGCAGCGAGCCGGTCGTCACCGTGGAGAGCCATCTGCTCGGGTTTGACGGGAATCTCTATGGCCGCACACTTGCGCTTGAGTTCTTTGATTTTCTGCGTCCGGAGCGGCGTTTTGCCGATCTCGACGAGCTTGGCGCGCAGATCGCCCGCGACGGCGAGCGCGCCCGGCAGATCGTGGAGGCGCGCCGATGAATTTTGCCGATATCCGAAAGAAATTTTCCGGCGGGGATCGCGCCGCGAGTGCCGACCCCAGCCGCGCCTTCGGCTCGGAGGCGGAAATGATGCAGGCGCTGCGAAAGCAGGAATTCACCCCGCCGAAGCCCCGCCCCACGGCGGCGGAGGTCATGGGCAGCATCCGGCAGCGCTTTGCCCGCCCCGCTGAAGAGATGCAGGACCGCATCCCCCGCGACGAGGCCGCCGCGCGTACATACGCTCCCGAGGCCATGGCACAGCCGGAATGGGAAAACCCGTTCACCGCGCCCGAAAAGCCGAAGAAACCGGCGCGGGATGTGCCGGTATACGAAACGGTCGGCGGCGATATGCCGTTTGAGCGCCGCAGCGCTCCGGCGTATATACCGCAAAGCTACGCGCCGCAGCAGGGCTATGACCCCTACGGCGGCTATGCAGCGCCCTATCCCCCGGCCGGGTACGAGCCTTACGCCGCGCCCTATCCGCCGCAGGGCTATGCAGCGCCCGCCTACGGCGCGCCGTACTACGATCCTTATGCTGCTCCGGCGTACGATCCGCGGTATAACGCCCCCTATCCCCCGAACGCATATTACGCGCCGCAGCCCGTCTATCCCCCCTCCCCGCCGCAGGGTTCCGCCCCCGCGCCGGAGGCACCCTATGCCCCGCCGCAGCCGGAGATGCCGCGCGCCCCGCAGCCGGAATATGAGTCCGCCTTTTACGGAAGCGGCATTCCCGCGCCGGAGGGCTATCCCGCGCCGCCGTACGCCGCAGCGCCGCAGCGCCCTGCTGCGCCGGTGAGACCGAAGCGCAAGCCGCTGGAGGGCGCCGATCTTCGGTATGTTCTCTGGTCCGGCTCGATCGTCTCCGGCGTGCTGCTCACGCTCGTTGCGTTCGTCTATGCCTGCACGCTCTAAAGAATCCATATATGAAATGCGCCCCGCTCGGGGCGCATTTCGCATATTTGCTTAAATATTTCTTTTTTCTGTTAATGACTGGGTGTCGATCCATAGTATATGGGTGAAGGCGAAAGGAGGTGACAGTCCATGACCGACGAGGAGATCATCCGCCTGTTTTTTGAGCGCTCGGAGCAGGCGATCGCAGAGCTTGCCAAAGCGCACGGCAGCGCCGCGGCGCGCGTGGCCCGGAACATTCTCGGCAGCGAAAGGGACGCGGAGGAGTGCCTCAACGACACCTATCTCGCCGTTTGGAATGCCATCCCGCCGCAGAAGCCCGATCCGCTGCGGACGTTCGTATGCAAGATCGCGCGCAATCTTGCCGCGGCGAAGTACCACGCCAACACCGCGAAAAAGCGAAACAGCCGCTACGACGCCGCGCTCGATGAGCTGGAAGGCTGTCTCGCCGCCGCCGGCAGCGTGGAGGAGGCGTACGATGCGAAGGAACTCTCCGAGGCGATCAATGCATTTCTCTCGTCGCTGAGCTATACTGACCGGTTCCTTTTCGTGCGCCGGTACTGGTATTCCGATTCCATGCAGGATATCGCCGCCATGATCGGCTCCACCGCCAACAGCGTGGCTGTCCGCCTTTACCGCCTCCGCGAAAAACTCCGACATCATCTTAGTAAGGAGGGATTGCTTGTATGAAACGGGAAACGATATCCGCGGCGCTGGGCGGTCTGGACGACCGGTTTGTCAGTGAAGCCGCGGTCTATGCTCCCGGGACGATGCGGGAAGGCCCGGAAAGGATCGTACGCATGAAAAAGAAACGTTTTCTCAGCATCGTGCTCGCCGCGGCGCTGATCCTTGCGCTGGGGATCACGGCCTACGCGGCATGGAGCATCCACACTGCCCGGCAGGAAGAGATCAAAACCGATCTGAAGATCGAAGAGAACAACGTAAGCAGCTATACCGAATACCCCGTGCCGGGGACGGCCGGCAGCGCAGTATCCGACGTCTCAGAAGCAGAGGCGGCGGAGCCCGAACTTGTACTGCTCTCCGCCGTAAACGCCGGAGATTTGCAGCGTGTCTATGTAAACATTTCCCCGGTGAGCGAGAAATGCATCGCCGATTATCCCGGATACCCGGGTACGCTCAACTTCTCCTGGAGCATCGACGGCACCGGTATCGGCGGCTTTGCCTCGCCGAGGCTTCCGTCCGGTCTCACGCTGCACGGGCAGGAGGCAGTCCGCGACGCCGTTCTGCAATACGCCTACGACAGAGAGACGCAGACGCTGACGCTCGAGTGCATCGTGGAGGACATGTTTCTCGAAAAGGCCGCGGCGGCGCTCGGCACGGACAGCTTTCCGTTTCTCGTGCATATGTCCGACAAGGACATGGATATGCAGACCTTCGGGCCGGTAACCTTTACCCCGACGGATGAACAGACGCGCTACTTCGATTTTGAACACGCCGTCTACACCGACGCGGCATCGGGCAAGTCGATCGAGATTTCCGGGCTCGAGCTGACGCCGTTCGGCGCGGTGTGGAAGGTGCGCTACGAGGGAGCCGAGGCCATCCATTCGCCGAACGGCGATCCGGCGGAAGCGGAAGTCTGGTCCATGCTGGAGGACAAGGTATGCATCGAATCGCAGCTCTTCTTCTCCGACGGCTCGGCCTTCTCCACCGGCGGCGCGCTGAGCGCTCCGTACACAAGCGGCGCGGTGGAACTCCATTGCGAATGGGGCAGCGCGATCAACATAGACGGTATTCAGAAGATCGTTCTGGGGGATCTAGTCCTTTGGAAAAACGACCCTTAACGAGAAATTTCAAGCCATTGCTGGCAAAGAGCCGGTATCCCCTTTTTCGGGATACCGGCTCTTTGTCTGCGTCTGCATCTGTGATTTTATGTTTATGTTACGGTAAAGGACGCATCCTTCAGCACAAGATATTGAAAGCCGTTCTCTTCCTGCATCAAGGCAAGCTCACCCCTCACGGTGATATCCGTCCCCGGCTCGGGAAAATCGTCCGGATAGGCAAGCGCGTTGGCCGGAAGAAATTCCAGCCCCTGCGCGCAGCATCCGGCGGCATCGGCAATGTAGCAGGCATAATAGCTTTTCCCGCTCTTCTCATCCACATAAGCGGAAAACTGCCCTTTGACGCGGATCGTCCGGCCAAGATAGTCGTCCGGCTGCATCATCATGTTGTAGATCATCGTATAGAGCATGGTGCCGCTCATGCCTGTCAGATCCAGTTCGCCGGTTTCGGTCTCCGAAAGCGGCTGCGGTGTAGGCTCCGCCGTTGGGAGAGGCGTCGGCTCTCTTGTCGGCAGCGGCGTTTCCGCCGGGAGCGCAGGCTGCGTCTGCTCCGATGCAGACGCAGCCGCCGCGCCGCAGGCCGCAAGAGAGCAGAGCGTTATGACGATCAGCAATACGCAGAGCCGTTTTTTCATTTTCTCACACCTCCAACGACCGTGCCTACCAGCCAGGACAGAGCGAAAGCAATGATCTGAACCGCGACAATGGTCGAACCTACCGGCGTACCGGCAAGGATCGATACCAAAATACCTGTCAGCGAACACACGACCGACAGGATCGCCGCGCAGATCGTCACACTGCGGAAGCTCTTGAATACGCGCATAGCAGACAGCGCGGGAAAAATCACCAGTGCGGAGATCAGCAATGAGCCGACAAGATTCATCGCAAGCACAATGATGACAGCCGTAACAACAGCGATCAGCAGATTGTAAAGTCCTGCTTTCGTGCCGGTCGCTCTGGCAAAGTTCTCATCAAAGGTCACAGCGAAGATCTTGTTATAAAACAGGATAAACACTGCCGCCACCGATATCGACATCCCTGCGCAAAGCCACACCTCCGTCAGCGACAGAGTGAGGATGGAGGTGGAGCCGAACAGCGTACTGCACACATCGCCCGAAAGGTTGGACGAGGCGGAAAAGATGTTCATCAGCAGATATCCGACAGCCAGCGCCCCCACAGAGATCATGGCGATGGCGGCGTCGCCCTTGATCTTCGTGTTCTGCCCGGTACGCAGAAGCAGCACGGCGCTGAGGACCGTAACGGCCATCACCAGCGGCATTTCGTTGGTGAGCTGCAGCACGGCAGCGATGGCCATTGCACCGAACGCCACATGGGAAAGCCCGTCGCCGATGAAGGAAAAGCGCTTCAGCACCAGCGTCACGCCCAGCAGCGACGAACACAGGGCGATCAGCACGCCGACAACAAATGCATACCGGACAAACGGGTACGCCCAATAGCTGGCCAGTTTTTCCATAATAGCGGTCATTGTCTGTCGCCGCCTTTCTCCGCGGCAAACAGCCGGCCCTGCGGGCTTTGGAGATACTCCGCCCTTGTTCCGAAGAAAACGGCGTCGCCGATATGCAGAATGTGGCTGGCGTATTTGACTGCTGCGGCAATGTCGTGGGAGATCATAATCACGGTGATACCGTCCTCCCGGTTGAGCTTTTCGATAAGCGCATACATCTCCGCCGTGACCTTGGGATCAAGCCCGGAGACCGGCTCGTCCAGAAGCAGCATTTTCCGTGTGGCGCACAGCGCACGGGCAAGCAGCACCCGCTGCTGCTGCCCGCCGGAAAGCTCCCGATAGCACCGCTTTGCAAGCTGCGCGATCTGCATCTTTTCCATAGCATCCGCCGCAAGCTGCTTTTCTTCTTTGTTGTAAAAGGGACGGCTGCTGCAGCGTCCCTGACACCCGGAGAGAACGATCTCTCTCACGGATGCCGGGAAGTCTTTTTGCACCTGCGTTTGCTGCGGCAGATAACCGATCTCATTTTTTCTCAGCCCGTCGAGCGTCAAAATCCTGCCGCGGACAGGCTGCTGCAAGCCGAGGATCGTTTTCATAAGGGTGCTCTTGCCGGAGCCGTTTTCTCCTACGATACAGAGGTAATCGCCGGAAAAGACCGCAAAACTGAGGTCTTGCAGAACAGCCTTTCCATCGTAGCCGACGCAGAGATCTTGACAAGTGAGCTGAGCCATTATCCTGCCTCCTTAACCCAGTGCTTCCTTCAGCACGGAAAGGTTCCGCTCCATAACGGAGAGGTAGGTCGTACCGTTTGCCGCATCTTTGGAAGTGGTGGACTGCATGGAATCCATCGTCAGCACCTTTTGATTTTTCGCAGCTGTGTTCCGGACAATGGTTTCGGCAATCTTGTGCTGTACGCCCTCAATGGTCAGCACGCAGGGCAGGTTCAGCTCGTCCACCTTCCCGGCAAGGAACGAAATGGTCTCAAAGCTGGCTTCACTCTCGGCGGAGCAGCCCGCAAAGGCAGCATAGTAGCGCAAGCCGTAATCCTCCGCCAGATAGCGAAACGGGAAACGGTCGCCGAACAGGACGGTCTTACGGGTCGCAGCATCCACGGCAGCCTGATAGTCCGCGTCAAGAGCGGACAGCTTTTTGATATAAGCGGAAGCATTCGCAGCATAGGTATCCTTATTGTCGGGGTCGATCTGCTGCAGCACGGCGGAAATCGCGCTGCAAAGCGTTTGGGCGTTTTTCAGAGAGAGCCAGACATGCTCGTCGTACTCCGCTTCTTCCTCGTGGTCGTGTTCTTTTGCATCGTCATGCTCATCGGCATCTTCGTGGTCATGGTCGTGGTCGTGTTCCTCTTCCTGCATACCCTCGACCACTTCTTCGGTTTTAACGCGCTCGCCAAGAGCTTCCAGCAGGTTGACGACCTTCATGTTCTTGTTGGCGGCATTTTTCAGAGCATCGTCCACCCAGTCATCCGACTCGCCGCCAACATAGATGAACAGGTCGCACTCGGAGATTTTGACAATATCATCCGCGGTGGGCTGATAGCTGTGCAGGTCAGCGCCATTATCCAGCAGCATGGTCACTTCGGCGTTATCCGCCTTGTCACCGAGAATTTCTCTGACCCAATCGTATTCGGGGAAAATCGTGGTGACGACGCGCAGTCTCGTTTCATCCGAAGCCGTCTGCTCATTCTGCTTGCCGCAGCCTGCCAGCAGGCCAACGGTCATTATCAACGCAAGGCACAGGGGAATTATTCTTTTCATGGGTAAATAGACCTCCAGATCATAATAAGAACGTAAAAATGGGCGCAAAAATACAAGGGTAACGGCAGCGCCGCAAAAGCCTATCGAAAACAGATAGACTCCACCCTTGTAAACGTTCTTATGTTTTAATCCGAAAGTTTTACCTTGAGCGATACCAGCGTAAAGGCGCGGGCAGCCTCCGTGCAGGAGGAAAGGATCCGGCACAGAATATATCGGATCGCCGCTGCGGCAGCTGCGGCGAAGCCGGCAAGTCCAATGCTCTTAAGCAGGTTTTCGCAGACATGGATCTGATGACAGATGGCGCAGTCTGCGCCGGTACAGTCATGGCCGGCTTCCGCTGCGATATAGGCAACAGAGGACAGCATAACAAATGCCAGCACTATGGCCAGCAAGCCCGTCATAAAACGAAATTTCTTTGTCATGGTCTGCCCTCCTTTGCGATTTTATAATTTTTTATACCCTCTCCTTACCGTTTTGTCAAGGCATTACTTCATCGAGAGCGCGAGCAGACGCGCCGCGGCAATCTCCTCGGCACGGCACTCCGCGGCAAAGCGGCGCGCCGTTTCCGGCGCGAGCGGCAGGGCGTTTTCCTTCGCGCTCTCATAGAGCCGCACCCGCGCGCGAGCCAAAAGCACGATCTGCCGCAGCGCTGATAGGACGCCCGGCGCGGTGCCGGAGCAAAGCTGCGGCGCCCGCTCCCCTTCGCGGAGGAAAAACTCGGCGTGCAGCGCCCGCCGCCGCGTCTCACAGCGGCGCAGCGCTTCGCCGAAAGCATTCTGACATGCGCGGCTCGTGCGCATAAGATAGCGCAGCCGTGCCGCGGCCTCCGCCTCCAACCGAATGGCCTCGCGCAGCGCATCCGGTGGTTTTTTCTCCTCTGCCGGCGCAGCGGGCCCATATACGCGCTCCAATACGCGCTTCATGCGCTCGGTATCCATACGACCGCCTCCCCGGTACAGTCTATTCCGCCGCCGCGCTTCGGTTCCCGTCTTGCAATCCGCGCAAAACTATGCCATAATAAGAAATAATGTTATGTGTGGGAGGATGTGCTCATGCCGAGATTCTTTCTCTCCGGCGGAAGCTCGATCGCCGGGGGCACGGCGTTTATTCTGGGAGAGGACGCCGCGCACGCCAAGGTGCTGCGCCTTCGCGTCGGCGACACGATGATCGTGTGCGACGGCGGCAAAGACCACCACTGCACCGTTACGAAGATCACGCCCAACGAGGTCGAGGCCGAGATCTTTGAGGTCGTCCCCTGTCAGGGCGAGCCGAGCGTGCACACCGTCATTCTCGCGGGCCTTCCCAAGGGCAGCGACAAGACCGACTACATTCTCCAGAAATGCACCGAGGCAGGCGCGTCGGAGATCTATTTCTTTGCCTCCAGCCGGTGCGTGGCGCGCATTCAGGGCGACGCGGACAAAAAGATCGCCCGCTGGCAGCGCATCGCCGAGGAGGCCGCCAAGCAGTCCGGCCGCGGCGTGATCCCCGCCGTCGGATTCCTGCCCGATCTCGCGGAGGCCTTCAACAAGGCGAATGCCACCGCGCTGCCCCTCTTTATGTACGAAACCGGCGAGCGCGAAACGCTGCGCGAGGCCGTGGAGAGCGCCGGAAATATCGCCTCCGCTGCCATTCTCACCGGTCCGGAGGGCGGCTTTGAGCCGTTCGAGGCAGAGCTTGCCCGCATTATGAAGCTGCACATCTGCTCGATGGGCCCGCGCATCTTCCGCTGCGAGACCGCGCCGGTCGCCGCGCTCTCGGCACTTATGTACGCCACCGGCAATATGTAAAAAACTCCTTTCTTTTTTCTGTATATTTCATCGAAACGCCCGCGAAAAAGCATTGCTTTTCCGCGGGCGTTCTGTTACAATACGTTCCATCGAGAACATTTGTTGTTAACTCAAGGACATTTGACCAATCAGAGAAAGAAGGCGATGCCGTGAAAGTTGCGGTTTTAGGATACGGTACGGTCGGCGCGGGCGTTTATTCGATGCTGTCGGACGCCCCCGGCATGGAGGCAGGGCCGGTGATCGTGCGCCCCGGAAAGGCGGTCGAGAGCTTCATGGTGAGCGACGCCGCGCTCATTTTCGGCGATCCGACGGTCGACGCCGTAGTAGAAACGCTTGGCGGGCTCGACCCGGCATATTCCTATGGTATGCGCGCGCTCGAGGCCGGGAAGCACTTCATCACCGCGAACAAGGTGATGGTTGCATCGCACGGTCTGGAGCTTGCGGCGCTCGCGCGGGAAAAGGGCGCAGCGTTTCTCTTCAGCGCGGCGTGCGGCGGCGGCGTGCCGTTTCTCCACAATCTCGCGCTCTCGGCGGAGACCGACCGCATTGAGGCCGTTTCCGGCATTTTGAACGGCACAACGAACTACATGCTCGACGCCATGCAGCGCCGCGGTCTTTCCTACGGCGACGCGCTCCGGGAAGCGCAATCTCTCGGCTATGCCGAGTCCGACCCGACGGCGGACGTCTCCGGGCTGGACGCGCTGCGGAAAATGCAGCTCGCGTGCGCGGTCGCCTTCGGGGTGCTGCCGCAAAGCGGCATGCTCTGCGAGGGCATGGAGCACTTCACCGCCGCGGACGTGGAGGATATCCAAAGCCGCGGTCTCGTCTGCCGTCTTATGGCGCGCGGCAGCCGCGCCGGGGAGAGCGTTTCAGCGTATGTGGAGCCGGTGCTCTTCCCCCGTGCCGCGCCCGAGAGCTCGGTTTTCACGAATAATAACATGGCAAGCTATACCGGCAAACGCTGCGGCTCCATCGTGCTGATGGGGCAGGGCGCAGGCCGCTTCCCCACCGCTTCGGCGGTGCTGCGCGATCTTTCTGCGGCGCAGCAGGGCGCGCGCTCCATGTTCCCGGAAAACTGCCGCGCCGCGGAAGCCGATAACCGCGAAGCGGTGCATTCCTACTACATTCGCACCGGCGGCTTTGCCGCTGTCCGGCTTTCGCTCCGGTCGGTGCTCGCGCAGGGCGAAGTTGTCCGCGCCGTGACCGAGCCGATGAGCGCGGAGAAAATGCACGCGCTCGCGCAGAACATCCGCAAGGACGGAAACGATCTGTTCTTCGCAGCGCTGGAGGAAGAACTATGCTGAAAGTATGCAAATTCGGCGGCTCGTCCGTCGCAGGGGAGGAGCAGTTCCGCAAGGTGCGCGACATTGTCCTTTCGGACGACTCGCGCCGCGTCGTCGTCATCTCGGCCGCCGGAAAGCGCACGAGCGACGATCACAAGCTCACCGACCTTCTCTATCTCTGCCACGCGCATCTGACCTACGGCGTCTCGTGCGCCAACATTCTCGCCGCGATCCGTTCCCGGTTCGTCTCCATCCGCGACGAGCTGGGTCTTTCCTACCGCGTGGAGGACGAATTCGACGCTTACGCCGCGACGCTCTCGCGTGACACGAGCGTGGACGAGCTCGTCTCCCGCGGCGAATACTTCACCGCGCGGCTCATGGCCGAAACGCTCGGCTACGCCTTCGTGGACGCCGCCGACTGCGTGTTCTTCGGCTTTGACGGCCAGTTTGACCGCGCCCGCACCGACGCGGCCATCGCCGACGCGCTCGAAAAGAACGGGAAGATCGTCCTCCCCGGCTTCTACGGCCGCGTGCCGACCGGGAAGATCAAGGTGATGACGCGCGGCGGCAGCGACATCACCGGCGCGCTCGCCGCAGCCGCGGTGAACGCGGACGTATACGAAAACTGGACGGACGTTTCCGGCATATTGATGGCCGATCCGCGCATTGTGGAGAATCCCCGGCCCATTCCCCGCATCACCTACGCCGAGCTGCGCGAGATGGCGTTCATGGGCGCTTCGGTGCTGCACGAGGAATCCATTCTGCCGGTCAAACAAAAAGGCATTTCCCTGAACATCCGCAACACGAACCGGCCGGACGAGCCCGGCACGTTCATCGTGGAGCACATCGAAAGCGAAAGCGAGCTTGAGCGCCCGATCACCGGCATTGCCGGGCGGCGCAACTTCACGATCCTCACGGTGCTCAAGCGCAACATGAACGCCTCCACGACGCTCTGCAACGCGCTGGAGATCCTCGACCGCTACCACGCAAGTGTGGAGCACATCACGCTCGGGCTGGACAGCTTCGCGCTCGTCGTTTCGTCCGCGGCGCTGGAAAATACGCTCTATGATGTCATCGCCGACATTCAGAAGACCTGCCGCCCGGACGATGTGCGCGTGCAGGACGGCATCGCGCTCGTCGCCGCCGTGGGCCGCAAAATGCCCTCCCGCCCCGGCACGTCCGGCAAGCTCTTCCAGGCGCTCGGCGAGCACGGGCTGAACATCCGCACCATCGCCCAGGGCGCGGACGAGCTTTCGATCATCGTGGGCGTGGAAAACTGTGATTTTGAAAAGGCGATCCGCGTATTGTATGACGGGTTCACCGGCTGACAGAAAGGAGATCCTCTTATGAAAAACTGCAATATCGCCATTCTCGGCGCGACCGGCGCGGTCGGCCGCGAGATGCTCAACGTACTGGAAGAATACGATATTCCCGTTTCGCGTCTCAAGCTCCTCTCGAGCGCGCGCAGCGCGGGGAGCAAAATTCCCTTCCGCGGGGAGGACCTCACCGTGGAAGAAGCGGCGGACGCCTCGTTCGAGGGCATGGACTTTGTCCTCGGCGCGGTAAAGAGCGGCATGTCCCGCGCGTTTGCCCCGGCCATCGTGAAAAGCGGCGCGGTATACATCGACAACAGCTCTGCCTTCCGCATGGATCCGGCCATCCCGCTCGTCGTGCCGGAGATCAACGGCGAGGACGCGAAGAGCAATTCCGGCATCATTGCCAATCCCAACTGCTCCACGATCATCACCGCGATGGCCGTCGGCGCGCTCAACCGCCTCTCGCCGATCGAGAGCATGGTCGCGTGCACATATCAGGCCGTATCCGGCGCCGGGCAGGTCGGACTTGAGGAACTCGAGCACCAGATGGACGCGCTCGCCCGCGGCGAAAAGTGCGAGGCGAAGGTATTCCCCACGCAGATCGCGCTCAACGTCATCCCGTTCATCGGCAGCATGCTCGATAATCTCTATACCGACGAAGAAATGAAAATGCAGAACGAGGGGCGCAAGATCCTGCATCTCCCCGGGCTGCGCGTTACCTGCACCTGCGTGCGCGTTCCCGTTATGCGCTCACACTCCATCGCCGTCACGGTGCGGACAAAGGAGAAGATCACCGTTGCCGAGGCCAACGAAGCCATCCGCGCCTTCCCCGGCTGCCGTCTGATCGAGGACTACGAGGGCCGGTGCTACCCCACCCCGCTCGACACAAGCGGGCAGGACCTCGTCTGGGTCGGCCGCGTGCGCGAGGATCTCACGCAGGAAAACGCTCTCACGCTCTGGTGCTGCGGCGATCAGATCCGCAAGGGCGCGGCGAGCAACGCCGTGCAGATTCTGAAATACCTTCTGTAATTCTTTCATTTATATGCAACCATCCGGCAGTCTTTCCTCGGGAAGGCTGCCGGATATTTTTTCGCTTGTTGCATACAAATATGCACAAAGCGTTTGGATAATATTCCGTATTTGCCGTATATTATTTATAATAACGCAAATATTACGAATTTTTTCTCATTCTTGTGTTGACTCGCATGGATAAGCATGCTAATATTCGCACCATCTTAAATAAAAATCCATCTCGCATCGGAGGCATACATCCATGAAAAAGAAACCATTTGCAAAGGTACTTTCCTTCGCCCTTGCTGCACTGATGCTCTTCGCGCTCTGCGCCTGCGGCGCGGCGGAGACTCCCGCCGCGGAGCTCACGGCAGCCCCTGCCGCCGACGTTCCCGCATCCGAAGCCCCCGCTGAGACCGAAGCTCCCGCCGAATCGCAGGGCGTGCTCGATCAGATCAAGGCCGACGGCGTTCTCTACGTCACCCTCTCCCCCGACTTTGCCCCGATGGAGTTTGTCGATTCCTCCAAGGACGGGCAGGAGCAGTACGTCGGCTTTGACGTGACGCTCGCCAAGTACATCGCCGACTACATCGGCGTAGATCTTGTCATTGAGCCGATGAGCTTTGACGCCTGCCAGACCGCCGTTTACACCGGCTCCGTGCCGATGTCCATTTCCGGCTACTCCTGGACGGAGGAGCGCAGCGAGAACTACGAGATCTCCGATTACTACTACGCCGGCGATAACGAGACCGAGCAGGTCATCCTCATCAAAAAGACCGACGCCGACAAGTACACCTCCGCCGAGGACTTCTCCGGCGTGGATGTCGGTGCGCAGAACGCCTCGCTCCAGATGAATCTCCTCACCTCCCAGCTGCCCGACGCGAACCCCATCACCATCGGCGATCTCGGCGTGGGCGTGCTGGAGCTGCAGAACGGCAGCATCGAGGCGCTGGCCGTTGCGAAGGGCAACGCCGAAATGATCCTTGATTCCAACCCCGATCTTATGATCTGCCCCTGGGAATTTGAAGTTGCCGCCGAGTATGAGGCGAACGTCATTCTCATCACCAAGGGCGAGACCTCGCTGCTGAACATTGTCAACGAAGCTCTCGCCAAGGCCTATGCCGACGGACTGTACGGCACATGGTACGAAGACGCCGTCGCGCTTGCCAAGACAGAGAACGCCGCCGAAGTAAGCGTCGAAGACTGATTGCAAATAACAAGCCGCCCGCCGTGGGGGATCTCTCCGGCGGGCGGAGGGGAAGGATCCGTCCATGAGTTTCATAAAGTTTGAAAACATCGTCAAGCTGTTCACCAAATACTGGGAAAAGTTTCTGGTGACCGGCGTATCGTATACGCTGCTGCTCGCCGCGATCACGGTGGCGTTCGGCGCGGTGATCGCCTGCCTGCTCGCGGGAATGAAGCTTTCCAAAATCGCGCCGCTGCGCTGGCTTTCCACAGCTTACATCGAGATCATCCGCGGCACGCCGATGCTCCTGCAGCTCTATTTCTTTTACTTTGCCCTGCCCGCGCTCATCCCGGCGCTCAATAAGCAGAAATTTCTCTGCATCGCCATCGCGCTCGTCTGCAACAGCGCCGCCTACGTCTCCGAGGTCATCCGCTCGGGCATTCAGTCGGTAGACGCCGGGCAGAGCGAGGCGGCCATGAGTCTCGGCATGAATTCGTTCCAGCGCACCTGGTACATTCTCGTGCCGCAGGCGCTCAAAACGATCCTTCCCGCGCTCGGCAACGAGTTTATCATGATCGTGAAGGACACCTCGCTCGCGTCCACGTTCTTTATCGGCGATCTCATGACGCAGTATCTCATCGTGCGCGGCGCAAGCTATCTGCCTCTGGAGCCGCTCGTGATCGTCGGCGTCATTTATTTTATTCTGACGTTCCTGCTCAGCAAACTGTTCGGATTCTTTGAAAGGAGGATGAGCCGTGCAGACCGGTGAAACGCTCATTGAGGTCAAAGACCTCTGCAAACACTTCCGCGACGGCACGGTCAAAGCGCTCGACGGCGTAGATCTCACGATCCGCAAGGGCGACGTGATCGTCATCATCGGGCCCTCCGGCAGCGGCAAGTCTACGTTCCTGCGCTCGCTCAATCTGCTCGAAACGCCGACCTCCGGCAGCGTGATCGTCGAAGGAACGGATATCACGAAGAAGAAAAACGCGCAGGGAAAGAAGATCGATCTCGACGCTCACCGCCGGAAGATGGGCATGGTGTTCCAGCATTTCAACCTCTTCCCGCATAAAACGGTGCTCGAAAATCTGACCATCTCCCCCATTCTTGTAAAAAAAGCGGACAAGGCCGCGGCAAAGGCAAAGGCCGTGGAGCTTTTGGAGCGTGTCGGACTCGCCGACCGCGCCGACGCTTACCCCTCGCAGCTCTCCGGCGGGCAGAAGCAGCGCGTCGCCATCGTGCGCGCGCTCGCCATGGAGCCGGACGTGATGCTCTTTGACGAACCGACGAGCGCGCTTGACCCCGAAATGGTCGGTGAGGTGCTCGACGTTATGAAGCAGCTCGCCCGCGACGGCATGACGATGGTCGTCGTGACGCACGAAATGGGCTTTGCCCGCGAGGTCGGCAACCGCGTCGTATTCATGGACGAGGGGCGCATCGTGGAGCAGGGCACGCCGGAGGACATCTTCCAGCACCCGCAAAGCGCCCGTTTGCAGGATTTTCTCTCCAAGGTGTTGTGATATGAACGAAATCAAAAAAGCCGCGCTGCATACGATCGACGCGCACGCAAATACTTTCACCGCGATCTCCGACGCGATCTGGGACGAGCCGGAGCTTTCGCTCAAGGAATTCAAGGCCGCCGCGCTCTATACGGACGCGCTGGAAAAGCTGGGCTTCACGGTGCAGAAGAACCTCTGCGGCATTGAAACGGCATTTTCCGGCTCCTACGGCTCCGGCCATCCGGTGATCGGCATCCTCGGCGAGTTTGACGCGCTCTCCGGCCTCTCGCAGCAAAGCGGCGTTGCCGAAGCGCAGAGCGTAACCCCCGGCGGAAACGGCCACGGCTGCGGCCACAATCTGCTCGGCGCCGGTTCGCTCGCCGCCGCCGCGGCGGTAAAGGAGTATCTCGCCGCGAGCGGAAAGCCCGGCACCGTCGTTTTCTTCGGCTGCCCCGGCGAGGAGGGCGGCGCGGCCAAGGCGTATATGGCGCGTGAGGGGCTCTGGTACGGGCTCGACGCCGCGCTCACCTGGCACCCGTCCGACACGAACGAGATATCCACCGGCACGAACAACTCGTGCATTCAGGTGCTCTATAAATTCCACGGCGTTGCCGCGCACGCCGCCGGAGACCCTCACAACGGGCGCAGCGCGCTCGACGCCGTGGAGCTTATGAACATCGGCGTGCAGTTTCTGCGCGAGCACATGACCGACGACTGCCGCATCCACTATGCCATCACGGACGCGGGCGGCGTGTCGCCGAACGTTGTGCAGGCAAACGCTTCGGTGCTCTACATGGTCCGCGCCAACAAGGTCGCCGATTCCGTAAAGCTCCAGAAGCGCGTGGACGCCATCGCCGAGGGCGCGGCGCTTATGACCGGGACAAGCTACGAGCGCGTATTCATCGACGGCACGGCGGAAACGCTGCCGAACTTCACGCTTGAAGCGTTGCTGCACGCCTCGTTCGCCGAAACCGGCGTGCCGCAATATACGGCGGAGGAGCTTGCCTTTGCCTCGTCGCTCTGCCGGACGTTTCCGCCGCAGACGCGTGCTCCCGGCATCGGCGCAAAGTTTGACAGCGAAATCGCCAAAGAATCCCGTGCGCTTTCAGAGAATATGACCAAGCCCATGAACGACTTCCTCCTCCCTCTCTACTCCGGCGAGGGCTTTCTCCCCGGCAGCACGGACGTCGGCGACGTGAGCTGGCAGACGCCGACAGCGCAGGCGCTTATCGCCGCGTGGCCGGCGGGCGTACCGGGCCATTCGTGGCAGGTCGTTGCCTGCGGGAAAACATCCCTTGCACACAAGGCGATCCTCTGCGCCGGAAAAACTCTGGCAGCCGCCGTCATCGCGCTCATCGACGATCCCGCGCTGCTGCAAAAGGCCCGCGAGGAATACGCCGGGCGAGCCGGATCCGGCTACGTCTGCCCCATCGAGCCGGACGCCGTGCCGATCGCGATCTGATATCCCAAAGCATTTTCCGACAAATGTCCGCCGGTTCTCTGTCCGCCGGACATTTGTTTTTATTCATTGTCAAAATCCACAGTATATTCATTTTTATTCGTGTTTCCCCGTTCACGATTCATAAATTTCATAAATCGCTGAATTTTATTCGTAAACAAGCTTGACTTTGTGAGTGGCCGGTGTTAATATCCGTCCATACTAAATAATAATTCATTTGGAGGAAGAAACAATGAATACCGTTCCCAAGTACATGTCCACCGCCGTCACCGTCATTCAGTGCGCAACGATCGTTGCCCTGATCGCGATCTTCGCCCCGCTGTTCATGTAAAAACCACAACTCCCGGATCTTCCGGCGAAAGACGAAACCCCCGGCGCAGCCTATGCGCCGGGGGTTTCGTATCAGAAAGGAAAAAGCTGTACGAACTTTCGTTCGCACAGCTTTTTCTTGTTTTACCGGCAGACGAGTTCGTCGTTCTCGACGTCCACCGTGAGCGTACTGCCCGCGGCGATATCGCCGGAGAGGATGGCTCTTGCCAGCAGCGTTTCCACGCTGCTCTGGAGATACCGGCGTAGCGGACGCGCGCCGTAGAGCGGATCGTAGCCGCGCTCGATGATAAGCTCCTTCGCCTTGTCGGTGATACAGAGCTTGAGCGAGCGGTCGGCCAGGCGCTTCTTGAGCCCTTCGACCATGATATCGATGATGCCGGTGAGGTTGTCCTTCGTGAGCGGCTTGAAGAGGATCGTCTCATCGAGACGGTTCAAAAACTCCGGCCGGAACGCGCGGTGCAGCTCACCCATGACGGCTTCCTTCGCGGAATCGGTGATGTTGCCCTCCATATCGATGCCTTCGAGCAGATACTGGCTGCCGAGGTTCGAGGTGAGGATGATGATCGTGTTCTTGAAGTCTACGGTCCGGCCCTGCGAATCGGTGATGCGGCCGTCGTCGAGAATTTGCAGCAGGATGTTGAACACATCCGGGTGCGCCTTTTCAATCTCGTCGAACAGCACGACGCTGTAGGGTTTGCGCCGCACGGCCTCGGTGAGCTGGCCGCCCTCGTCGTAGCCGACGTATCCCGGAGGCGCGCCGATCAGACGCGAGACGGAGAACTTCTCCATATACTCGGTCATATCGATGCGCACGATGTTGTGCTCGTCGTCAAAGAGGCATTCGGCAAGGGACTTCGCAAGCTCGGTCTTGCCGACACCCGTGGGGCCGAGGAACAGGAAGCTGCCGATCGGGCGGTTCGGGTCGGCGATGCCGGCGCGGGAGCGGAGAATGGCCTCCGTGACCTTCTGCACAGCCTCGTCCTGACCGACGACACGGCGGTGGAGATAATCGTCCAGATGCAGGAGCTTTTCGCGCTCGCCCTCGACGAGGCGCGCCACGGGGATACCCGTCCAGCGCGCGACGATGGCGGCGATTTCCTCCTCGGTAACGGTGTCGTGCACCATGGAGTTCTGCTTCTTCTCCTCCGAGGCTTTCACGGCCTCGGCGAGCTTTTTCTCCAGTGCGGGCAGCTCGGAGTATTTGAGCCGGGCCGCCGTTTCATACTCGTAGCGCAGCTGCGCGTTTTCGATGTCCGCGTGGAGCTTTTCGATCTCGCCCTTGAGCTTTTTGACCTCGTCCACGCTGTTCTTTTCACTTTCCCAGCGCGCTTTCATCTCATTGAACTTGTCCTTGAGATTGGCGAGCTCTTCGCGCAGCTTGGCGAGACGATCCTGGCTGAGCTGGTCGTCCTCCTTCTTGAGCGCCATTTCCTCGATTTCGAGCTGCATGATCTTGCGGCGGATGCCGTCGAGCTCCTCAGGCATGGAGTCGATCTCCGTGCGGATCTGGGCGCACGCCTCATCCACAAGGTCAATGGCCTTATCGGGGAGGAAACGGTCGGTGATGTAGCGGTTGGAGAGCGTCGCGGCAGCGACAAGCGCGTTATCGTGGATACGCACGCCGTGATAGACCTCGTAGCGCTCCTTCAGACCGCGGAGAATGGAGATCGTGTCCTCGACCGTCGGCTCATCCACCTGCACGGGCTGGAAGCGGCGCTCGAGCGCAGCGTCCTTTTCGATATACTTGCGGTACTCGTCGAGCGTCGTGGCGCCGATGCAGTGCAGCTCGCCGCGGGCGAGCATCGGCTTCAAGAGGTTGCCGGCGTCCATGCTGCCCTCGGTCTTGCCCGCGCCGACGATGGTGTGCAGCTCATCGATGAAGAGGATGATGCCGCCCTCGCTCTTGCGGACTTCCTCGAGCACGGCTTTGAGCCGTTCCTCAAATTCGCCGCGGTACTTGGCGCCCGCGATCAGCGCGCCCATGTCGAGTGAGAAAATGGTCTTGTCCTTGAGTCCTTCGGGCACGTCGCCGCGCACGATGCGCTGCGCCAGCCCCTCGGCGATGGCGGTTTTGCCGACGCCTGGCTCACCGATGAGCACAGGGTTGTTCTTCGTTTTACGCGAGAGAATGCGGATGACGTTCCGGATCTCGTTATCACGGCCGATCACGGGGTCGAGCTCGTTTTCGCGGGCGCGCTTGACGAGATCGGTGCCGTATTTGGCGAGAGCGTCATAGGTGCTCTCCGGGTTATCGCCGGTCACGGGACCGGTCTTGACCTTGGAAAGCGCCTCGGTAAAGGCGGTCTTCGTGATGCCGTGGTCGGAGAAAATACGCTTGATCGCCGGCGTGGCGGCGGCGAAGATGCCGATCATCAGATGCTCGACGGAGATGTACTCGTCGCCCATCGATTTGGCGGCTTTCTCGGCGGCATTGATGGCGCGGTCGCACTCCGGGGAGAGATACACCTCGCTCACATTGCCGACCTTCGGCAGCGCGGCGATGGCGGTATCGAGCTCGGAGAGGACGGCGTTGCAGTCCACCTTCATTTTGCCGAGCAGGGACGGGATCAGCCCGCCGTCCTGATCGACGAGAGCATAGAGCAAATGCTCGGGGGTGATATAGTTGTTGCGGTTTTCCTCCGCCATGGATTTGGCGGTGCGGACCGCGTCCAGACTTTTCTGGGTGAATTTTTCAGCGTTCATAAAGATCCCTCCTTAATAAATTAAGAGAAGAAATGGTATACAGGATTAAATCAGCACAGCGGCGCGGCGCATCTGCGTGAACCACTCGCGCTCGATAGCACGGGCGTCCAGCTCGCCGCTCACATAGCCCTTCATCAGCCGGTCAAAAAGCTGGATGTATTCGCTGATGGCCTGCGCCAGCTCGTCGGCGGTGCAGTCCTTGGTGGGCGGCGCAATGGAGCGCACAAACTTGCCGTCGTACAGTGCATACTGCCGTTCCGTTCCGGCGGGCAGGTGCGCATCTTCAATGCGCTTCCAAAGCCGGAAAAACTCCGTCATCGCGCGGATGAGCGCTTCGGACTGCGTGCGGAAAAGCACCGTCAGCTCGCCGATGGAGTTTTCGTCGCCGCCGTGCAGCTCCAGCTCGTACTTGACCGTCGGGCGGTATTTATACTGCAGAGAGCTTTTGAGCGACATCGTGCTGCTGTTCGGCGAGAAAAACGGCACAAGCTCACGCGAGGGGCTGATGAGCTGCTCGAGCGCGGAGAAAATGTCATTGATACGGCGCTCCGGCGTCGTATAGTTCACATATTCGGCGAGGATCTGATTGATGAGATTCGACCGGCTCGTCCCCAGCCGGTGCGCGAGCGCGTCCACCTCGCGGACGACCTCCTCGTTGAGCATCAGACTGTACAATGTCTTTTTCAAAAGGAACCATCTCCTTTGACCTATTTTGACCTTTTGACCATAGTATAGCAC